>JAEEGI010000262.1_pt1 | contig 397068 bp, 297 predicted proteins | sample 8958751 | NCBI WGS metagenome assembly JAEEGI01 (sample SAMN16246545, study PRJNA631951) | gut metagenome | biome: gut microbiome; feature: rumen; material: KS-attached | host: Bos | place: Iran: Karaj | collected 2018-10 | reverse complement strand
CGTTGACGGTCGCAGGTGCATTCACCCGCGACCGTCTTTTTTTCGACATGCTACAAATACTCCTTAGCATTTCAACAAGTAATCATTCTGAAGGTCTGTAGAGACGCAAAATCTTGCGTCTCTAATCGTTAGGCTTCACCTAAATGCCACCCTTAAGACGCAAAATTTTGCGTCTCTACAATGCGGGTGAATTGAGATTCTCACTTACAGGCGGGATTTCTCGTCGTTGCCGTCGCGGCATGGGGTTCAATATCCCATGCGCGAGGTGTCAACAGCCTTGGTTTTCTTCTCCTTGAAGTTGCCGACACGGTAGATGACGGTTAACGAGTAGGTGGTGTAGGGCATCCATAGACGCATGGCATAGTCCTGATTGGCTATGCAGGAGTGCGTGTTGATGTGAGCATTCAGGATGTTGTCACCTTGCGCAACAAAACTCCACTTACCGTTGCCGGAGGTATAACGGAGGGTCGCATTGAGCCGCAGCAGCGGATCGATGTCATAGACACCTTGGATGGCCTTCGTCTGGAAAAACGGATTCAGGATAAACTGAATATTGTGCCGCGAAGACAGTTTAGCCGCAACCATACCACCCAATATTCCCGAAAGGAAGGTGCGGTCAATAGGCAGGTCAAAGAAACTGTCCGTTTTATCGTGGCGATAGAGGGCCGTAGCCATGACGTTGCCGTTGAGCCAGCCACCAACACGAAATTGCGCCGAGGCTTGCAAGCCGAAGTAGTTGGAATAGTCAAAATTGGTCTCCTTCATCACAACGGCCATGCGGTCTGACGGCTGATAGGCCATCTGCACGAAATAGTCGGGCTCCAACATGGCGAAGGCCGAGAAGGTGTATTTGCGGTTGAGTTGCCACATCAAGTTGAAGTCATATTTTGACATCGGTTTCAGGTCGGGATTACCCCATATCTCGCTGTAGGCCGATGCGTAGTAGATGCTGCTCATCGTGCTCCAGTAACTGGGATAGATGGCTTGACTGCTGATACCAAAGTTGAGCATGTTCTTGTCATTGATATTCCACATGGCATTGAACTGCGGATAGATGCGCCACTCGTTCCATTTGGTGGCGTGATACTGCTCGGCTGTCACCGATGTTTCAAGGCTTAACGACTCGCCAATTTGTTTGCTCACTCCCACATAGCCATTCATGATGCGCTCGTCATAGTTAACGTGTGAGGTGGCATCGGGCAGGGGTTGGCGATTTGCATCGAGGGTGGTCTGATAGCTGTTGTTATTGGTGAACTGCACTTTGCCGCCATAACTCAGTTCCCAACCTTTCGGCAAGGTGTGGGTTTGGTCTGCTGTAAAGAGCCACTTGCTCACCTTCTGACGGCTATCGACATAGAGGTTGCGGCTGATGTCATACAACTCGCCGTCAAGGTTCTGTGTCCGGGGTTCCTGATAGTTGGTATAGGAAACGCCGAGTTGCAGGCCGAACGGAGCCGAATAACTGGCATCAACGTTGTGCAGATACTCGTGTTGACGGGAGTGTTGTACGGATTGCGCCGTGCCTGTCGTGGTGTTGGTGGAACGGGTGGAATTCCATTGCCCCGTGTAGGCCAGGCTCAGGCGATGATCGGCCGCGATGGCATAGTCTATACCCATGCGATAATCATGGCTTAAGCCCTCGCTGCGGTTGCGGGTCTTGTCACTGTAGTACACACGTTGACCATTGAGAGGATGGTTGGCCTCGTGCTCCACCTGTCCATAGCCCGTGCCATCGGTGAACTTGTAAGACGCGTCTATGCCCAACTTTCCATGATTATAGATGATGCTGCCGCCCACAAAACCTGTGCCATATTTGCTCTGCTGCCAACCGCCCTTCAGCTGTCCTGAAAATTGGTTTGTGCCAGCGAAATCTTTCGTTACAATGTTGATAGCCATCCCGCGCACATGGTACTTGGCTGGAGCCGACGGCATCACCTCGGCTTTGGACAGTTGCGCGGCAGGCATCTGCTTCAACCGCTCCACCACTTGCTCGGCACTTAGCGTTGTTGGCTTGCCGTTGATGATGAGTGTTGCCGATTGCCCTGCGAAGGACAGTCCGTCGCCGCCGTCCGTCACGCCCGGAATACGAGTCAAGGCTTCGTAGGCATCATCGGCTGGCAGAATTTCCAACAGTTGCGGCATGTTGTATGTCAAGTGTCCGTTTTCAGCCTTAACTATCGGCCGTTCGCCCTTGACGGTGACGCTGGCCAAGGTGTATTGGTCGGGCTGCATTTTGATGGTGCCCAGGTGGGATGATTTGCAGTGGCGATAGACGGGGCGGTAGCCCACGTAGGTGATGCGGGCGAGGACGCCGCTCTGGTCACATGGGATGACGAACAGACCGCTCTCGTTGGTCACGCCACCGGTGATGAGTGTGGAGTCTCGTGGCGAGAGCAGGGCCACGTTGGCATAGGGCAACGGCTGGCCCGTCTCGTCGAGGACGGTGCCCTTGTAGCGCGTGGAGGCCTTCTGCGGGCACTCGACGGCGATTTCCTTGCCTTGCACGGTCATCTTGATGGGATAGAAGCCGATCAGTTGCTGGATGGCATCGGGCACCGACTTGTTCTTGACCGACGTCGTCACCCTGAAGTCCTCCAACTCATTGAAGAGAAAACTGATGTTGTATTCCCCACCCCGCTCGTTAAGCCACTTGAGCGCCTCGCTCATCGACACGTCATTGAACGTCCGCGTCACCCGCTGCCCGAAGACTGCCGTGGCGATGCACAGGCATGCCACGATAAATATCATGCGTCTTGCCATCATTCCACCACGATTGTATTGCCCTCCTTACTGATATTCACACTCTCGAACAGGTTGAGGCGCTCGAGCACCGCATCCAAGTCCTCATCGGGCTGCCACACGAAGTAGAAGCGCAGCACGCGAGCGTCCTCGTTGCGGAACTCGACCTGCATGCCGTAGTGGGGCGCAATCTTTTCCAGCATCTGGTCAAGGGGAAGATTGTCAAAGACAATCGGCTCCACGGCCACGGTTGCGGAGTCGGCCACGCCAAGGCGAGGCCCTACGGTTGATTCGGGCTGCGTTGCAGTAACAACATCCTCGGTGGGTTCTTTCGCTTTATCAACGGTGCTATGGCGCACGGCATGGATGGCGGCATAGGTGAAAGCTGAGAGCATAATCACACCGAGGAGAATGGCGGCGACCTTGAGCCAGCTGCGATTTTTCACCGGGGCGAAATGTTGTTGCTCGAAGCATTGCCACTCAGCATCCACATCAGGCTCGGGGATATCGGTCATCGCGCGCTTGGCGGTGGCCAGTTGCTCCTGCATTTCGTCATCAAGCATGGCGGCCAACCGCTCGTCGCTGTAATTCTCGGGATGGTCGTGCATGTCGAGCAAGAGACGGATTTTATCGTTCTGTTCCATAATGTCTATTGTTTTTGATTGTTGAAATAAGCGTTGATTTTCTCCAGCGACTGTGACAAATGGTGATGGACCGTCACGCGGCTCACGCCCACGGCCTCGGCGACCTGCTGGCAGGTCATGTCCTGCAGGTAGCGCAGGGTGAAGATGCGGCGTGTGAGCGGCGGCAATTGATTGTCGATGAAGTTACGCAATTCGGCAAGCATCATCGAATCATCGGGGCCATCGACTAACGGTTCGGCTTTTGTTGAATAGAGCTTGATGAAGCGTTCCCGCATCTGCTTGTGTCGAATCACACTGATGCAACTGTTACGCACGCACGTCAGCAAAAAACCGCGGGCGTTGTCGGTGCGGATGGCCAGTCCGCCGCCGAGCAACGAGGCGAAAACGTCGCTCACGACATCGCGTGCCTCGTCCTCGTCATAGAGGAACGACACAGCCAGTCGGTACATCGCCGCGTAGTGCGTTTTGAACAGTATTTCCAATTCACTTTTTGTCATAGTCGTGGGTCAATTACACTTAATAGACGTTTCAGGTCAGGAAAATGTAAACCCGTTTCGAGTGTTTTTTCAACAAAGGTAACTGATTATCTTTGAAATCTATGTAATTTTGCAGTTATGAAAGGTTTTTGGCAACTGTTGAAGCGGTTTGTGCCGCCCTACAAGAAATACATCGTGTTGAACATCCTGTTCAACCTGCTGGCCGCGTTCCTGACGCTGTTCTCGTTCGCGCTGATCATCCCCATCCTGGAGATGTTGTTCGGGCTGAACACCAACCACTATGAGTTCATGGCCCTTGGATCAGCAAGCCTGCAGGACGTGGTGGTCAACGACTTCTACTACTATGTGCAGTGCATCATCGAGCGCTACGGACAATCGACGGCGTTGGCCTGCATCGCTGCGGCGCTGGTGTTCATGACCGGCTTGAAAACGGGCAGCAGTTACCTGAGTTTCTTCTACATGATTCCCATACGCACCGGCGTGGTGCGTGACATCCGCAACCAGATTTACACCAAAATCACCTCTTTGCCCATCGGCTTCTTCTCCAACGAGCGCAAGGGCGACGTGATGGCACGCATGAGCGGTGATGTGACCGAGGTCGAGAACTCCATCATGACCTCGCTCGACATGCTGTTCAAGAACCCCATCATGATTATCGCCTGCCTGGTGATGATGATTGTCATCAGCTGGCAGTTGACCCTGTTCGTGCTCGTGCTGTTGCCCATTGCCGGATGGATTATGGGCCGTGTGGGCAAGCGCCTGAAGCGCGTTTCGCTCGAGGGACAGAACCAGTGGGGTGTGCTGCTGAGCAACATCGAGGAGACCATCGGCGGCCTGCGCATTGTCAAGGCCTTCAACGCCGAGGATAAGGTGAATCGCCGCTTTGAGGGCGAAAACGAGAAATTCCGCTCCATCCAGACACGGATGAACCGCCGCTACGTCCTCGCCCACCCCATGAGCGAGTTCCTGGGCACACTGACCATCGCCATCGTGCTGTGGTTCGGCGGCACGCTCATCCTGGGTGGCCATGGCGGTAGCCTCACCGCGCCCAAGTTCATCTACTACATGGTGATCTTCTACAACATCATTAATCCCGCCAAGGACCTGTCCAAAGCCGCCTACAGCATCCAGCGCGGTCTCGCATCGATGGAACGCATCGACAAGATCCTCGCTGCCGACAACCCCATCAAGAGCCCTGAGAACCCTGCTCCCCTGACTAAGATGGAACAAGGCATCCAGTATAAGGACGTGCGGTTCCGCTACGGCGACGCATGGGTCATCGATGGCGTGACTCTAGACATCAAGCGGGGCCAGACCGTCGCCCTCGTGGGCCAAAGCGGCAGCGGTAAGACGACGATGGCCGACCTGTTGCCGCGCTTCTATGACGTGCAGGAGGGCTCCGTCAGCATCGACGGTACCGACATTCGCCAGCTCGATATCACCGACCTGCGTAGCCTCATGGGCAACGTGAACCAAGAGGCCATCTTGTTCAACGACACCTTCTATAATAATATCACCTTCGGTGTCGAGAGCGCCACCCGCGAGCAGGTTGAGGAAGCAGCCCGCATCGCCAACGCCTACGACTTCATCATGGCGAGCGAGCAGGGCTTCGACACCAACATCGGTGACCGCGGCTGCAAGCTGTCGGGTGGACAGCGCCAGCGCATCAGCATCGCCCGCGCCATCCTGAAGAATCCGCCCATCCTTATCCTGGATGAGGCCACCAGTGCCCTCGACACAGAGAGCGAGCACCTCGTGCAGGACGCGCTCGACAAGCTCATGCGCAACCGTACCACGCTGGTCATCGCCCACCGCCTGAGCACCATCAAGAATGCCGACCTGATCTGCGTGATGCAGGACGGCCGCATCATCGAACGCGGCACCCACGACGAGCTCATCGCCCGTGAGGGAGCCTATAAGCACCTCGTGGACATGCAAACTTTTTAGTTTCCAGTCCCTAGTCCTCAGTTTCCAGTAGAGAAGGATAAAAAAGAAAATAATCAAGATATTGTGTAGTTTTTTAGTTCAAGCTTGCGTCTAAAGGGTAAAATGATTTGAACAATGGAAATCAACGAAGCCGAATTTGCACGCATCATCCGTGAGAACAAGGGCACCATCTACACCGTGTGCTACATGTTCTCCAAGGACAAGGAGGAGGTCGATGACCTCTTCCAGGAGGCACTCATCAAGTTGTGGCAAGGTTGTGCTTCCTTTAAGGGCAAGAGCGACTTGAAGACATGGATTTACAAGGTGACCCTGAACTCCTGTATCTCCATCGACCGCAAGAAGAAGAGTCACAAGACTCAACCGCTCATGGAAGGCATCGACCTGTTCGACAAGAATGACGCCGACAACCGCCAGACCGACATGCTGCACGAGCGCATTCAGCGGCTTCAACCCTTTGACCGGGCCATCGTCTTGCTGTGGCTCGAAAACATGAGCTATGACGAGATTGCCCAGATTGTGGGCATCAACGTCAAGAACGTGTCAGTTCGCCTCTACCGCATCAAGGAGCAACTTAAACAGATGAACTAAACAACCACACAATCGATATGGAAAACCAGAACAGCAACTTTAACGACTACAACGAACTTGACGACCTGCGCCGCCAAATCAATGATCTCAAGCAAAAAGTGGATCAGCAGGGACGCCTGAACGAGGACCTGGTGAAAAAGACCATCCAGGGCAAGATGAAAGGTGTGCACAATATGATCTTCAAGCTTGGCTTTGTCGCCGTCGCTTGCATACCCCTTTACATCATGATGAAATATCAAGTGGGATTGTCATGGCCACTCATTATCTTCACCATTATTTTCATGCTGGCATCGCTGACATCTGACTACTTCATCAACCGCATGGACGTGTCACACATGGGTGACGACTTGGTCGAGACAGCCAACAAACTCATCAAAATGAAGAAGAACCGCGTCATCGGCCAGCGCATCGGCATCGGAGTGGCCATCCTCTGGCTCGCATGGTTCTGTTACGAATACTTCATGCTGAATCTGCCCTACGGCACCGCGGCCGCTTGGGGAAGCATTGTCGGGATTTTTGTCGGTGCCATCATCGGCGGTCTCATCGGCCTGCGCATCTTCAACAAGATGCAACGTGCCAACGATGAGATGATCGACCAAATCAACGAACTCACCCGCGAACAGTAACCACACATCTAGTTTATTATAGTTATTTGATCACTTGCTGCGTCATGATGGGTGAATAACAATAAAACACTACGACTATGCTGACCGAAAAGACAAATAAGACACTATATCGTGTACTGACCGCAATTGGAGTTCTGATCTTCTTTGGAGGGACGATTCTAGATTTCTTCCCCGACAGCATCGTTCCCCAAAACGACTGGTTCAGAGTGTGCATGATGTATGGCATTTCACTTACCATCATCGGTGATTACTTCAAATCACTGACATTAGAAGAGGATGAAACCGGCGGCTGCGGCTGGTTTTGCTTTGGCGTGTTGGTACTTCTTTGGATAGATCGCATCAATCACTTCACAACTCCCATTATAGCAGGAATCGTGTTTGGATGCATTCTCCTGATCATTGCATTCATCCTGAATGGAAAGAGATTTCGGAGGGTAAAAGCCAGAGAAAAAGAGCAGAAAAAGGAGCAGGAAGAATCAGAAAATCAAGTGTAAAACGACCTCATTATCAAAAAAAATGTAACTTTGCAGGCTAGTTTGGAAGTTTTAACACCATGTGTTGCAACCCAAACCATTATTCAATACGTCTAACTACTAAAATAATTGTATCAATCATTTAATAAAACTATTCTCAATCACATGAAGATGAAGAAAATCTTTGCTGTAATGTTCATGATGATCATGGCATTCAGCGTGAATGTTACCAAGGCTCAGCAGATGGGGCCCATCCCCACTGATCCGGATGTGCGCATCGGCAAGTTGGACTGCGGGTTGACCTACTACATCCGTCACAACGACTATCCCGAGCACCGTGTGAACTTCTACATCGCCCAGCGCGTGGGCTCCATCCAGGAGGAGGAGAGCCAGCGTGGTCTCGCCCACTTCCTGGAGCACATGGCCTTCAACGGCAGTGAGCACTTCAACGGCGAGGGCAATAGCATCATCGACTATACCCGCTCACTGGGTGTGGCTTTCGGTAAGGACTTGAACGCTTATACCAGCATTGCCGAGACCGTCTATAACATCAACGACGTGCCCAGCACCCGCCAGAGCGCTATCGACTCCTGTCTGCTCATCCTCAAGGACTGGAGCAACGGCCTGTTGCTCACCGACGAGGAAATCGACAAGGAGCGCGGTGTGATTCACGAGGAGTGGCGCCTGCGCCGCAGCGCCCAGCAGCGCATGCTCGAGAACCAGCTCGAGACGCTGTTCCCCGACTCGAAGTTTGGCCGCCGCATGCCCATCGGTCTGATGGAGGTTGTGGACAACTTCAAGTATCAGGAGCTGCGCGACTACTACCACAAGTGGTATCGTCCCGACAACCAGGCTCTGGTTATCGTGGGTGATGTGGACGTTGATCACATCGAAGCACAGATTAAGGAGCTCTTCAAGGACCTGCCCGCTCCTGACGCCAGTGCCGCTCAGGTCGTTGACGAGCCCGTGCCCGACAACGAGCAGCCCATCATCGTGGTGGATAAGGACAAAGAACAGCAGTACTCGCTTGTGACTGTGATGTTCAAGCACGAGGCAATGCCCAAGGAAATTAAGGGTGACATGACCTACATTCTCATCAGCTATGGCAAGCAGATGATGAGCAGCATGCTCAATGAGCGACTGAATGAAAAGTCTCAAGAACCTGACTGTCCTTTCCTCCAGGCCTATGCTTACGACGCCTCATATCTGGGCATGGCAAACACCAAGGATGCCTTCACGCTGGCCATCATGCCCAAGGAAGGCATGACCGAGGCCGCTACCCAGGCTGCCATCACCGAGGTTATGCGTGCCGCGAAGTACGGATTCACCGCTACCGAGTATGAACGTGCCAAGGAAGAGTACATCAGCACCCTTGAGAATCGCTACAACGAGCGCAACAAGATTCCCAATGCACGTTTAGCTGCGCAATACTATCGCAACTTCTTGGATAACGAGCCCATGCCCTCGATCGAGGACCTCTACCAAATCATGAACATGTTGGCTCCCAATATCCCCGTTGACCTTGTCAACCAAATCGTGCCCAGTTTGATCTCAACCACTGGCGAGAACCTCGTCGTGATGAATTTCAACCAGGAGAAAGACGGTGCCGTTTATCCCACTGTAGAGGGCCTGAAGGCTGCCGTTGATGCTGGTTTGAACGCCGAGGTTGAGGCCTTTGTGGACAACGTGAAGCAAGAGCCCCTCATCACCGACCTGCCCAAGAAGGGTAAAATCACAAAGGAGACCTATAACAGCCAGTTTGACTACAAGGAACTTGAGTTGAGCAATGGTGCACGCGTCATCCTCAAGAAGACCGACTTCAAGGAGAACGAGATCCGCATGAACGCTCGCGCTCGTGGTGGGCAGTCGCTCTACGGTGAAAAGGATTGGGCTAACACCCAACTGCTCACCTACGTTACCATGATGAGTGGTCTGGGCAACTTCTCGACCACCGAGCTCCAGAAGGCCTTGGCCGGTAAGCAGGCCAGTGCTAATCTGAGCATGGACGAGTACTATGACGAAGTGAGCGGTAACTCAACTGTCAAGGATCTGGAGACCCTCTTCCAACTGACCTATCTCAAGTTCACCGATATCCGCAAAGACGAGAAGAGCTACAACCAGCTGATGAGCCAACTCGAGACCGTTCTCAAGAATCAGGGTCTGCAGCCCGAGGCCGTGTTCAGCGATTCAGTATCCTACACGTTGAGCAACCATGACTGGCGCAGCAAGCCCTTCCACGCCGAGGACCTGCAGAACGTGAACTATGACCGCGTGCTCGAGATTGCCAAGGAGCGTACCGCCAATGCCGCCAACTACACGTTCTACTTTGTCGGCAACTTTGACGAGGCCGTCATCCGTCCCCTGATCGAGCAGTACATCGCTTCGCTGCCCGGCAAGAAAGGCAAACTCTCCAGCTGGGTGAACTTCGACACGCATCCCCAAGGCCAGACCATCAACCACTTCACCCGCAAGATGGAAACGCCCAAGGCCAATGCCCAGATTTATTGGTATGACGACAAGACTCCTTACAGCTTGGAGAACGACATCAAGGCTAGCATGCTGGGTCAGGTATTGGGTAAGATTTATCTGCAGAAGATTCGTGAAGACGCCGGTGCTGCTTACTCGGCTGGCGCCTACGGTTACTCAACCATCAATGGCGACCGTCCCTTCACCGTTGTTGTAGCCTCTTGCCCGATGAAGCCCGAGATGAGTGAGATTGCCCTCCAGATCATGAATGAGGAAATCATCACCGCTTGTCAGAACATCGATGCCACAACCTTGAAGGAGATTAAAGAGCTTATGATCAAGGACCATAGCACTGAGCTGAAGGAGAACAGCTACTGGCTGGGAACCCTCATGTCCTATGTGGGCCGCGGCCTCGACGATCACACCAACTATGAGCAGATCGTCAATGCCCAGACCCCCGAGACCATCGCAGCCTTTGCTCGCCAGCTCCTGGCCGCAGGCAACAAGGTTGAGGTTGTTATGCTCCCCGAGGAGTAATCCAAACTGAATAGCGCTCTCTCAAGCGCCAGAATCGGAACCGAGGATGTCCTTCATCCCCGGTTCCTTTTTTTTATCTGGCTAATCTAGTACATCTAGATATTCTAGAAACTCTAGAATTTCTAGAAAAAGTTGTACCTTTGCAGCCACAAAACGAATAACAATCAACAAAATGGATACTACAAGACAACAGAAAATCAGCCGCCTGGTGCAGAAGGAGCTGAGCGAAATCTTCCGCCGCGAGACCGCCAAGACCCGTGGCACGCTCGTCACGGTAAGCAGTGTGCGCGTGTCGCCCGACCTGAGCGTGGCCAACGTGCGCCTGAGCATCTTCCCCAGCGAGAACGCACAGGCCATCATCGACAACATCAATGCCAGCGAGCGCAGTGTCCGCCACCAACTTGCCCAACAGGTGCGCTATCAGTTGCGCCGCTGTCCGGAGCTCAAGTTCCACATCGACGACTCGCTCGACTACATCGACCACATCGACGAACTCCTCAACAAGGACAAGCCCAAAGACGAGCCTGAAACTAAGGACTAAAAACTAAGGAGCAAATGAGCCTGCCGTTGAAAATAGCGTGGCGCTACCTGGTATCCAAGAAAGGACATCAGGCAGTGAACATCATCTCGATTGTCGCCGTGTGCGGCGTTGTGGTGGCCACTGCCGCGCTCATCTGCGTGTTGAGCGTGTTCAACGGTTTCCGCGGACTCATCATGGGCAGGTTGGCAATGCTTGACCCGCAAATCGCCATCACTGCCACCGTCGGCAAGACAATGAATGATGCCGACAGTGTCATCGATGTCGTCAGCGCCATTCCAGGTGTGGAACGCGCCATCCCTGTCATCGAGGACCAGGCACTGGCGATGTATGCACAACTGCAGATGCCCGTGCGCCTGAAAGGCGTCCCCGACGACTACAACACGATGAACGACATGGATTCGGTCATCGTCGATGGAATCTGGAAATTGCGTGACCAGGTGTCAAGATTTGCCGTGGCCGGTGCCGGACCAGCCGTAAGGCTGTGCGTGCGACCCGAGTTCCTCGGCATGGTGCGTCTGTATGCGCCGCAACGCCAGGGCCGTGTCAACATCGCGAACCCCATGGGAGCATTCCGGCAGGACTCATTGTTCGTTTCGGGCATATTCCAACTGGAACAAAACAGCTACGACGCCGACCTCATCTATGTGCCTCTCGATGTGGCGCGAGAACTGTTCGACTACGAGACCGAAGCCACACAAATCGAATTGAAGCTGACTCCCGGAGCCAGCGAGCAGCAGGTGATGCAAAGCATCTCTCAAGCCCTGGGTGGCAGTTACCAAGTCAAGAATCGACTGATGCAGCAACGCGAGGCCTATCGCCTCGTCAACATCGAGAAATGGATGGCGTTCCTGCTGTTGGCCTTCATTCTGGTCATTGCCACGTTCAACGTTATCAGCACGCTCTCGTTGCTCATCATCGAGAAGGACGACAGCATCGCCACACTGCGAGCCATGGGTGCTAACGACAGTCAGATTTCGCGCATATTCGTCTTGCAGGGCTGGCTCATCACCCTGGTTGGCGCCGTGACTGGTGTGGTTATCGGCCTGGTACTGTGCTTGTGCCAGCAGCAATTCGGCTGGCTGCGCCTGAGTGGTGACCCCGCCAACATGATTATCAACGCCTATCCCGTCGAGGTGCAGTGGACCGACGTCCTAGTCACCCTCGCACTTGTCGCTGCAGTCGGCCTCCTCACCAGCATGGTCACAGCCCTCATCATGCGGCGCCGCCTTAAATCAACTAAGAAATAAGAAATAAAAACTAAAGACTGAAATATGCTTATCATCAACTCTTACGAAGAATTTGCCTCGCACCTGGGCGAGGAACTCGGAGCCAGCGAATGGCTCACCGTGGATCAGGACCGTATCAACATGTTTGCCGACGCCACACTCGACCACCAGTGGATTCATGTGGACGTTGAGCGCGCCAAGGCTGAGAGCGCTTATCACAGCACCATCGCCCACGGCTACCTGACCTTGTCGCTCATCCCCCACCTTTGGAATCAGATTATCAAGGTGAACAACCTGGAGATGCAGGTGAACTATGGCATGGACAAGATGCGCTTTGGCCAACCCGTCATCACCGGCAGCCGCGTGCGCCTCGTTACAAAACTGCACAACATCGCCGACCTGCGCGGCATCTGCAAGGCCGAGATTGACATCAAGGTGGAAATCGAGGGCCAGCGCAAGCCCGCAATGCAAGGCATCGCATCGTTCCTCTACTATTTCAAGAAATAAGATGGTTATCCACATCATCAACGGCCCCAACCTGAACCTCGTGGGCAAGCGTGAGCCCGAGGTCTATGGCAACCGCTCGCTCGACCAGTATCTGCTGGAACTGATTGAGCAATTCCCACAGCACACCATCGACGTCTATCAGAGCAACATCGAGGGCGAGATTGTGGACCGGTTGCAGCAGGTGGGCTTTGACGACTGCGGCATCATCCTCAATGCAGGCGGCTACACCCACACGTCGGTCGCCATCGCCGATGCCGTTGCCGCCATCACCGCCCCCGTCGTGGAGGTCCACATCAGCAACATCTACGCCCGTGAACCCTTCCGCCACAAGTCTCTTTTGTCCCCCGTCTGCAAGGGCATCATCGCCGGCTTCGGCCTCGACAGCTACCGCCTCGCCCTCCACTCCCTCCTCCCTCCGTCAGACAACTAAGACAACATTGATGTGACAACAAGGACAACAATAATATGATAAATCTGGATATTGAGAAAAAGAAGATGTACGACATCGTTGGAGCCATCCACGATGTACATCGGTTCTTGGGGCCTGGACTAAATGAATCCTGCTATCAAGAAGCGATGGAATTGCAACTGAAAGATGTTTCAATATCCTATAAACGTGAGATGTCATTCCATCCGAGTTATCGAGGGATAGAGCTGAATGCAACTTTTCGGGTTGATTTCCTTTGCAAAGGGGACGTCATCGTGGAGTGCAAGGCAGTTCCCGAGCTGAGCCCTAACCACAGGGCACAACTGTTCAACTATATGCGCCTGCTCGAAAAGCCATGTGGCATTTTGGTCAACTTTTTGCCAAAGTTTGATGTAGTGGAGCGCTATTTCTATGACAAGGAGAGCAAAAACATCATCGCTGTTGATGGACACATCATCAAGAATTTCCAAGAATTATAATCATGTTGTCCATTCATTGTCTTTAAAGTTGTCCGTGTTGTCTGAGAAAAAACAAATCAGTTATGAGTGAGGAGTTAGAAGAATATATTTTGGGGCATATCGATGAGGAGCCGGCGGCGCTGGCGCGCATCGACCACGACACGCATGTGCAGAACTACTACTGGCACATGTGCTCCGGTCACTTGCAGGGACGGCTCATCAAGATGCTCACCCGCATGATCAAGCCTCGCCGCGTGCTCGAATTGGGCACCTTCAGCGGCTACTCAGCGCTCTGTCTTGCCGAGGGCCTGGCCGATGACGGGTGCATTGTGGACACCATCGAAATCAACGACGAGCAGGAAGACTTCATCCGCGAGCATCTCACCCTCTCGTCTTACGGCAAACGCGTGCGGCTGCACATCGGTGATGCCCGCGACATCGTTCCCACGCTGGGTGAGCGCTATGACCTCGTGTTCATCGACGCCAACAAGCGCCAATATGTCGAGTACTACGACCTGGTGATGGACTACCTGAACGACGGCGGATTCATCCTCGCCGACAACACCTTGTGGGCCGGCAAGGTGGTGGATTCCAAAGCCCAACGCGAAGCCCAAACCCGAGGCATCCTCGAGTTCAACGAACACGTCAAGCAGGACACACGCGTCGAAAAAGTCATCATCCCCTTGCGCGACGGTCTCACCCTCATCCACAAGCTCCCTTCAACGCCAAAAACACCATACACACAATAAATAATACCCACTGCTTAAAAAAAATCAATAATAATCATTGGTAATCGATAAATTATTATTAATTTTGTCACCTACAATTGTAATTATGTACCTTTAATGCGACAAATACATCTTTTAATAACATTATAATATTTTTCCATTATGAACGAGAATCAATATCCAAATCAGCAACAGCAGCCTTATTATCAGCCTAATTATGCTCAGGGACAGCGTCCCATGAAGCCCGACAACTATCTCGTTTGGGCCATCCTCAGCACCCTGTTCTGTTGCCTGCCCCTCGGCATCGTGTCCATCGTCTATTCATCAAAGGTTGACGGTCTGTACAACGCCGGTGACTATGCCGGAGCACAGAATGCCGCTGACAATGCCAAGAAGTTCGCCATGTGGGGTGCCATCGCCGGTATAGTCGGTGTTGTGCTTTACATCCTCTTCTTTGTAGTGCTCGGAGTAGCCGGATCATCAGGCGCTTTTAATTAATTATCATGAGGCTCAACAGGGCTGAGAGAATAATGCCATACGCCCTTCCGGTCATTCTTGTACTGCTTGGCGTCAGTTATTATTTCATCAACCCGACAATCAAGGGGCATCCCGTCCAGTGTCCTTGGCATCTGCTGACAGGGACACAGTGTCCCGCATGCGGCTCACAACGCGCCCTGCACGCGTTGGTTCACGGGCATTGGCTTGAAGCATTGCGTTACAACTATTTCTTTGTGTTGTCAGTGCCCTATGCTGTCATTGCCGTGCTGGTGTCGTGGTATAACTATGGGCATCGTCTTGATGGGCTCAAGCGCATCGCGTTCCACCCCATCACCCTCAAGGCCTACGTCATCCTCTTTTTCGCATGGTGGATTGGCCGCAACCTGATACACGTTTAGGGACCGCCTTGACACAAACAAATCCCGCAAGCCTGCAGGCCTGCGGGATTTGATTTATTCTGTGACGAAATTAGTTGCTGATGGTTGCGAAACGAACGAAGTTGAGTGTCTTTTCGCCATCATTCATCTCAAGCGATGAGTCACCGATCTTAACGGTATTGGTCTCTACCTCGCCAAACTGTGCTTTGAAGTCTGCACTGTTCAGCATGTTCATGACCTCATTCTTAATCATGGGGTTGTCAGCGACCTTTCCATTCATCGAGAGGCTAAGGATTTCAGCCTTGTAAGTGTCCAGATTGGGAGTGAGAGTCAGCTTGTCACCCTCAAGGGTATAGGTACCTCTGATTTCAATCATCGTAGCGATTTCCAGAGCCATCGTCGGAGCGGGTTCTGAAGCCTCGGTAAGCTCGATGGCATTGTAATAGGTGCCGTCCTCATTAAAAGTGTAAGTACCGGTCAAGGCCTCGAACGAGCCATCGTCACTGGTTTCTACAACGGGTTGCATCATGCGCCAAGTGCCGCAGATGGATTGTGCCTGCACGGTCATGACCGTCATCAGGGCAATGAGTGAGAATAAGATTTTCTTCATAATGAATTTACTTTTTTTGATAACACCGCAAAGGTAAGCATAATTTTTAATTCACAACATTTATTGATGATTTTTTGGTGCATTATAGCACATGATAATCATTCAATTACGGTTATCAGATAAAAAATGACCGCAAAAGTTTAATCTGCCTCAAGAGAAAAAAACGCCTTTACCATATATGCAGAAAAAACAACATCGGAGCCGCTGTTTGGATAAGCGGCTCCGATTGTAGTGGTTGGTCAAACCTCGCAAGAGGAGAATCAGATGAGCTTCTTGTAGCCGTACTCGGCAGCCTCGTCAAGTTCTTCCTCGATGCGGATGAGCTGGTTGTACTTCGCCATGCGGTCGGTGCGCGAGAGCGAACCCGTCTTGATCTGACCACTGTTGGTGGCAACGGCGATGTCAGCGATGGTGGTGTCCTCGGTCTCACCGCTGCGGTGCGAGGTCACGGTGGTGTAACCGTGGCGATGTGCCATCTCGATAGCGTCGAGCGTCTCGGTCAGGGAGCCAATCTGGTTCACCTTGATGAGGATTGAGTTGGCAGCGCCCATCTTGATGCCCTTCTCCAGGAACTTCACATTGGTCACGAACAGGTCGTCGCCCACAAGCTGGCAGCGGTTGCCAATCTTCTTGGTGAGCTTCACCCAACCGTCCCAGTCATTCTCATCAAGACCGTCCTCGATCGAATCGATGGGATACTTGGTGATGAGTTCCTCGAGATAGTTGATCTGCTCATCGTCACTCAGTTTCTTGCCATTGGGATCCTTGGGCTGGCCATTCTTGAGCTGGCTGTAGTCATAGTAGTACTTGCCATTCTCAACCACGGCGAACTCGCTGGCTGCACAGTCCATGGCGATCTTCACATCGTCACCGGGCTTGTAGCCGGCATCCTTGATAGCTTGAACGATGCTGTCCAGAGCGTCCTCGATGCCATCGAGTGCGGGAGCGAAACCACCCTCATCACCCACAGCAGTGCTCAGACCACGCTTCTTCAACAGCTTTGCCAGAGCGTGGAACACCTCAGCACCCATGCGAACGGCCTCAACCTCGGTCTTGGCGCCCACGGGACGAATCATGAACTCCTGGAAAGCGATGGGAGCGTCGCTGTGTGCACCACCGTTGATGATGTTCATCATCGGCACGGGAAGCACGTGGGCATTGGTACCGCCGATGTAGCGATACAACGGCATGCCGAAGTAGTTGGCAGCAGCGTGAGCCACGGCGAGCGAAACGCCCAAAATGGCATTTGCACCCAGCTTGCTCTTGGTGGGAGTGCCATCGAGCTTAATCATCGCCATGTCAATGGCGCGCTGGTCAAAGGCATCCATTCCCTCAATCTCGGGAGCGATCACCTCATTGACGTTCTTGACAGCCTTCAGGACACCCTTGCCGCCGTAACGGTTCTTGTCACCGTCACGCAACTCCAGTGCCTCGTTCTCGCCTGTCGATGCGCCACTGGGCACCGATGCACGGCCCATGTCACCGCTCTCAAGGGTTACCTCAACTTCTACAGTAGGATTGCCACGCGAATCCAGAATCTCTCTGGCATGAATTTCTTCAATATACATAATCTTATATAAACTATTGGTTTGTAAAAAACTGCAATCTTTTAGAGACTGCAAAATTAATAAAATTCGGTTGTTTTGCAAAAATAATTGAAGGTTTTATCACAAATACCCATGCAACCGATTGATATCAGTCATTACTTTCATAAAAACACACACAACTGCAGATTTGTCGAGAAAAATAGCCTGTTTGTCTAAATATTTTGGATACACGCTTAAAAGACATGTACTTTTATCTCGCAAAATTGATTTACTGTGAACAGTTTTGATAACGTTCACAAAGGACATCAGTTACATTTTCATAACCACAAGTTTATAGTTTTTATTGGAACACACAGGGGCCCATGTTCTCGGACGAGATTGTGGGCTTTGTTCCTTTTAAGCGACATGATTTGCTCAAGTGTAGTATTTACACTACCTTTGCCAACTGTTAAGAACATTATCACAATAGATTTCTATGATTATCCAACTCCTGACCACACTGGCACTGGCTCTTTCACCGCTGACCGGTAACACTATCGCCCAAACGCATGAGTCCGACTCCACCGTGCAAGAGACCTTGCAGATGCCTCCCCTGCCCGCCAAAGCCACGGGCACAGCATTCATTGTAATCTCGAAACTGGACTTGAAACTAAGGGTATATGACCGCAACGAGAAAGGCGACACTATCCTTGTCGCTGAATACCCCTGCTGCATGGGCAAGAACAAGGGCAACAAGATGAAACGCGGTGACATGCGCACGCCCGAGTCCCCCGCAGGCAAACCCTTCAAAATCACCATGATACAAGACGCCTCAACATGGAGGCATGACTTCAAGGACGGTCGCGGCAACATCAAGGCCTACGGACATTGGTTCTTGCGCCTGCAAACGCCCGGTCACAGCGGCATCGGCATCCACGGCAGCACCAACAATGAGAAATCTGTTCCCGGTCGCGCCAGCGAGGGTTGCATCCGCCTGCTTGACCAGGACATCATCACCCTGAAGAAGCATTTCGCCTACGTCGGCATGCCCGTGATCATCCAAGGTGAGACACAGCCCCAGTTTGAGTGGGAACTGCGTGCCCGCCAAGGCAAATAGCAAACACCACTGTTCACTCACCAACAATCAATTTGTAGCCAATACCACGCACGTTGACAATGCGCAACGACGCATCAAGTGCGAGGCGGTGCCGCAGTTTCGTGATGAACACATGCAGACTCTTGTTATTGAAAAAACTGTCGTCGCCCCATAGTTCAAGCAGGAGTGACTGAGACGTCACGACCTCACTGGGACGCTGACACAGGCGGCTCAGGATCTCACTCTCGCGATAGGACAACTCGCTTCGCGTGCCCGTTGGCACATGAGTCAGCCTCTGGATGACCGCATCGAAGAGGTATTGACCAATGTTGAAACGTGTGGCATGTTCAGGCTGGGAGGCGACAGTGCACGCCCTTCCCAATAACGCCTTGATGCGCACAATGAGTTCCTGCATCCCGAAAGGCTTTTTCAAGTAATCGTTGGCGCCCATCTCAAAACCATGAACCACATCGTTGACCGCCGAGCGCGCCGTCAGGAAAATGACAGGTGTCTGCTGGTCGGTCTTGCGGATGCGGCGCACAAGCTCGTATCCGTCAAGCCGGGGCATCATCACGTCGGCGACGAGCACATCCGGCTTATCGGTGGCATATAGCCTCAACGCCTCCTCGCCATCACTGGCCACAGTGACAAGGAATCCTTGGCCATCCAGCGTGTCCTTGATAATCATTGCCAGGGTGCGCTCGTCTTCGGCCAGCAATATGTTGATGGTCTCACTCATTTCAACTCAATTGTGAATGTCGTCCCTTTGCCTCTTGTGCTGGTGACATGGATGGCCCAGCCGTGTTTCTCGACCATCGTCTTGACGTAGAACAACCCCAAGCCGTACCCCTTCACGTCATGCACATTTCCGGTGGGAACACGGTAAAACTTGTCAAAGATGTGCGGCAACTTATCGGGGGCTATACCGATGCCGCAATCGGTGACGGTGATGGAATCGGGCGAAGCGCTCACTGTGATGCGGGCCTCGTCTGGAGAATACTTGATGGCGTTGTCGATGAGGTTGTTGAGGATGTTACTCAAGTGGGCACGGTCGGCTTGCACAGTCAGTCCTTCGGGCTTGATGATGGTGATGATGCTGACGGGTTTGTCGGCCTTGAGACGTTGTTGCTCGATAACGGGTTGTAGCAATTCGTCAAAATTCACCGCCTCGATGTTCAGTTTGAATTGGCGCCGCCGTTCCATGCTCATCGACAGGATTTGCTCGACCATGCCGCTCAGTTGTTCCAGCTGGTGGCGGCACAAGGTCAGGTAGTGGTGCCGCTTGGCCTCATCGGCATGCTCACCGAAGTTGAGCAAGGCATCATTGGCGGCGTAGGCCACAGCAATGGGCGTCTTCAACTCATGGGTGATGTTATTGGTGAAGTCGCTCTTCATCTCATCGAGGGTGCGTTGCCTGAGGATTGTCCTGATCAAGAAGTAAAAGGCCAGTCCCAGCAGCAGCACGATGAGCCCCGAGGCCGTCAGGATTCCCGCCATCTCACGCCAGACCAGGCCTGTGGTCGGTTCAATGGTCAGTTCATAGCGGCCATAATCAGTCCAGTTATAGACAAACTGTCGCGCCCGCTTGCTTGGTGTGTACCCGGCCGTCGTGTGCCGGAAGACGGTATCGGCCTTGATGCATACCAACTGGTGCTCACCGCTCAGCCCCAGTTGCTGTAGACCTGACGTGAGCAGGGTGTCAAATGTCTCATACCTCGTGCCCTCAAAACGGTCAACGCCCAAGTGAAGGCCTTGTTGAATCATTGCGGCAAGCTCAGTGACCGAAATCTGCTCTTCCAGCATCTTCATGAAAGCATTTTCTTCATCTGCCGTGCTGTCGCCTTCGGCTTGGGGGCTTGAACGCAGCACCACTCCGGTCTTCTGCTCAAGCGTCTCTCCATCAAGTGTGACCTGGGTTGTCGTGACAGTTTTGGCGATGATGCTACCGTCCTCTCCCAGCCCGGCGCTCACATCCATCTCGCCATGAGGCCCGTTATCCTCAAGGCTCTTGAGGCGCAGGTAAACCTCCTTGAGGTCGGCGACACGCATGGCCTCGTAGATGTCGTTATCCATCTGTTCGCCTATGGTGAAGTGCAGTTGCTCCAGCCAGTAGGCTTGATAGGCAGCGACACCCAACAGTGCTGCAATCACCAAAACCGCGATATATTTCAGCCTCACGTTCATTACCCGCAAAAATACACAATATTCCCGTCAGCCGGCAAATCTGTTAAGACTAAATAAGTTTTCGGTTAAGACTTGGTAAGTCACGCAAACGCGATCGAGCCGAAAGTTGAGGGTAATTTTGCCGCCGAAATCAATCAAAAACAAAAAATGAACATGTCGAGATTTATCGTGATAATGACAGCGGTCATGGCGATGGCCGCCAATGTGCAGGCCCAGGATATTGCCGGGCAAGTCGAAGAAAAACAGGATAGTATCACATTGAGCGTTATTGATACCATTGCGCTCAACGATGTGGAGGTGGTGACGATGCGCCAATTGGTCAAGACGCTGGACGACCGCTTGAGCTACAATGTGCAGGCCGACCCCGAGGCACGCACGAGCACCGTGCTCGACATGTTGCGCAAGGTGCCGCTGGTGAGCGTTGACGGCCAAGACAATGTGCGCGTCAATGGCGGCGGGAACTTCAAGATTTACAAGAACGGGCACCCCGACCCGTCCTTATCGTCCAACCCGCACGAGGTGTTGCGCGCCATGCCGGCCAGCGTGATCAAACGTATCGAAGTCATCACCGAGCCTGGGGCACGCTATGACGCCGAAGGAGCGACGGCAATATTAAATATCGTCACCGTCGAGGGTGTGCGCATCGAGGGCGTGAACGGCACGGTGTCGGCTTCGATCAACACCTTCGGTTCGCCCAACGCCAGTGCCTATGTTGCGGCACGGGTTGGCAAGTTCACACTGGGAACGACAGCATTTTACCAGAAACAGGCCCATCGCCAGTTTGCCGGTGAGGACGAGACATGGACCACCTATAAAGACACTGGCACCACGATGTATAATCTCTATCGCAATGAGCAACCCGCTTGGGTCTATAACCTTAGCCTGAACGCCAGCCTGGAAATCGATTCGCTGAACTTGATCACTGCATCTTTTGGCGGTTACCGCTACGGGCTGAACATCTACGGTGACAGCCACATCGAGTATCATGACGCGGCAGGGCAGTTGCTCACGTCCTATGATAACCCGTTTAACCTGCCGCAGTATGGCTTCATGTCGTGGAATGGCCGTGCCGATTGGGAGCATCGCACCAGCCGCAAAGACGAAGTCCTGACCGCCTCCTACATGTTCTCGACCACGGGCCAGCACGAGGAGCAGTACGACTCGCTCATCAATCTGGTCAATCCGCCGTTTGACTACACAGCCTACAGCAAGTGGGGCAAGGAACGCTTTATCGAGCACACCTGGCAACTCGACTACCAACTGCCGCTATGGGGGCATCACCTGCTGGAGGTGGGCGGCAAGTACATCCTGCGCCTGAACAAGAGCCACAACCGCATGCAGTATAACAGCGATGCAGAACTGGACACTGACACCCGCTTCAAGCACGACATGCACGTGGGGGCCGCCTATGCATCATGGCGCTACCAGGTGGGCGACCTCACCCTGCGCGGTGGCTTGCGCTATGAGTACAGCCACTTCCGCGCCAGTTATCCCAATGGCGACGGGGAACCTTTCGGTCGCGACCTGCATGACGTGGTGCCCTCGGCGAGTGTGCACTGGCAACTGTCGCCGTTCAACAGCCTGCGCCTGTCGTGGGCGACAAGCCTAAACCGCCCTGGCATTCAGTATCTCAACCCCGCAGTCAGGCGTTATACCACGACAATAGAATATGGCAATCCGCACCTGTCGAGTGCCCGCAACATCATGCTGAGCATCAACTTCCAGCACACGGGCAACCGCTTGACCTTCAATGTCAAGCCCACCTTGACCATCACCAACAACCTCATCGGCACTTATCGCACAGTCCAGGACGACATTGTCCACTTGACCAACAGCAATGACTGCCGCTACCTGATGGCGGGTGTGGGGGGCTTCGTGCAGTGGATGATGACATCCAAGACCACTTTCTACATGAACGGGGAATTGTGCTACAAGCGTTACCGCAACCCCTCGCAGGACTTGACAAACAGCGGCTGGGGTGGCAATCTGTATGCCCAACTCACGCAGCAGTTGCCGTGGAAGTTGCGTGCTACGGTGACCTGCATGTGGTACGAAATCGGCCATGACCTGCGTCATGTGTATGGTTACAGCTCCATGCCCGACCCGACGATTATGTTGGGTCTGTCACGTTCGTTCCTCAAGGACAACCGCCTGACGGTGAGACTGACTGCCAATTCCATCCTGCACAAGTATGATGTGTCCAAGGGATATATCACGCAGGGCGATTATGTGAATCACGGCGTGGGTCACTTCAACCAACGCAACGCGCAACTCTCGGTGAGCTACGCTTTCGGCTCCAGCAATACACACGTCAAGCAGACCAGCACCACCGTCGAGAACGACGACCTGGTGGGCGGCCTGAGAAGCGGCAACTAACGGCTATTGCGCCACGTGTCCCCCTAAAACATACTTAAAAAGCGACATGATGCTGTGTCATAATTCACGCCTAGAACTTTGATCGGCCTGACGACCGAGAAATTAAGCAAAAATTTTTCATAAAAATTAAACGAGATATAATCTTTACTTAATTTCAATGATAATTTTGCTTTAATTTCTCGCGCGAAGCGCGACCACACAATTGGGTCTTGAATTATGACACAGCGCCATGACAATACTCCAGTTTTGAAGACAAGAAAGACAACAATGACAAATATATTTATACTGTATTTGCTGTATCTGTTGTTTTCAAAAATTCTTAGTGACTTGGCATGAGGTTACCAAGTGCCGTTCAGCAGGTAGTCGATGAGCGCCGTCACATCGTCGATGCTCACGTTGCCGTCCTGGTTGGCATCGGCATTGGCTACGTTGATGCTGGAATTGGAGCCTAACAGGTAGTCGATCAATTCCGTCACGTCGTCGATGGTCACATTGCCGTCGCCGTTCACGTCGCCGCGCGTCGAGTCAGTCAGGTCTACCCAGTCGCCTCCGTTCAACATCATGGGATTCCAGAATTTGCTACGGGCAATGGCGATTTGTTCGGCGGTAATGACGTTGGCCTCTTGGGTGGTGCTCAAAACGCGGAAGTTGCCGGGGTCGCTAGCCGAGCGTGTGGGCAAACTGTTGACCAGGTTGGTCATTGCCGTGCCACTGATATGGTTACTGTTGCAGTAGAGGTCTTTCAGGGAAGTGCAACCCTCCACACTGAGCGAGGTCAGCTGATTGCCATAGCAACTCATCAAAGTCATTGCTGAGCAAGAGGTTACATCTAATGAAGTCAAGGCGTTATTAAAGCACTTGAGTGTGGTCAGCGTCGTATTACCATTAACTCTCAGGTTTGTCAGGTTGCTCTTGTTGGTTACTTCAAGCGTGGTCAACTTGTTGTTGCGGGCCAGCAGTGTAGCGATGTTGGTCATGTTGTTCACGCCAGGCAGACTGGTGATGGCGCAGTCCTCGCAGTCCAGACGGGTGATGGCCTTGCAGTCGCTTAGACCGGTGATGGTTGCCAGGTTAGCATTACTAAAGCAAGAGAGATCACTCAATGCAGTGCAACCTGTCACGTTAAGCGTTGTCAAGTCATTTGAACTACAATGAAGGGCGGTCAGTGTCGTATTACCTCTGACGTTCAAGTTTGTCAGGTTGCTCTTGTAGGTTACTACGAGCGCAGTCAACTTGTTGTTGCGGGCCAGCAGTGTAGCGATGTCGCTCATGTTGTTCACGCCAGGCAGGCTGGTGATCTGGCAATCCCCGCAGTCCAGATGGGTGATGGCCCTGCAATCGGCCAAGCCCGTGATGGTCGCCAGGTTGGCGTTCTCGTAGCACTTGAGCGTTTTCAACGCCGTGCAACCCGTCACATCGAGCGAGATCAAGGCATTCTGGTGACAATAGAGTCTAGTTAGGGCTGTGCAATTCAAGCAGTTGAGCGTGTTAAGGCTCGACTTGTTGATTACCGATAGGAGCGTCAGATTGGGGCAATTGTGGCAGTTGAGCGTCTTGAGATTGGTGCAGTCGTCCACGCTGAGCGAGTAAATGTTGGTGTTATAACACAGGAGCGTCTCGAGGTTAGTGCAGCCCGACACATCGAGCGAGGTCAGTTTTGTGCCGGTGTAGCTGTCGGTCGGGGCGCAGTCCAGATAGGTGAGTGAGGTCATGCCCGACACATCGAGCGATGTCATCGGGTTGTTGTAGCAGATCAGTTGCTTCAGGGCAGTGAAGTACTTGATGCCCTGGAGATTGGAAATGCTCTTGCCGCTAACGTTCTCCGTTGTGCAGTTGTTGACATCGGTCTGGGTGATATAGCACTTGGGATAGAGGCCGAGCAAATAGTTGCGGAAATTGGCGTCGGGGAAGTTGGTGGCGTTGATGATGGCCACATAGTCGTCGCTGACATAAACATCCTGATTATAGACCTTGTTACCGCTGGAATCATAGACGGTGCCATTGCTATAATAGGCTCCGTATGGCTCCAAGATGGCCTCATTCCCATAGAGATCCCAGTTTTGACAATAATCAATAACCGGATAACTGGAATTATTGGTGGCCTTGAATCTCACGCTACTGCCTGCTTTAAAATTGAGAAGCAAACGCTTGACGACACTGTTTCCTCCAGACGACAAAACGGCATTCACATTATTAAAATACACATTGTGCCATATATCCACATGGGAGGCCGAGCCATTTTCCTCATCCTCGATAGCCGTATTATTGGTGGACGAGATATTGAATGTTCCGGGACCCTGAATAATAAGATCGAAAACATTCCTTGTTGCCAACCAGATACCGTTCTCGTTGACACCGGTGATGTTGACGACAGTGCTTGCCGACGGGGCAGACAGCGTGGTAGTCCTCCTGATGCGGACCACGGCAGCGTCCCGAGCATACAGGTTGCAGGTGCCACTGAATTCGACTTTCAGATCCGAGCATTCCAGGTTGTTGATGACACGGTTGTAGTCGCCCGTCATGGTGATAGTGACATTGTTCATGTACAAGGTGTTGGAACTTGGCACGTAATACACCGTTCCGCCCGTGATGTAGTTGGTCACGATGTTGTTGCAGTTGGCACTGGTCACCGTGACTCCTGCCACCTCGAAGCCATAGTCGGTGGCCGCCTGTGCCGCCAGCGTTGCCAGCAGCACCGTCAAGAAAGTAAAAAGAATCTTTTTCATTTTATTTTGTAATTTATATGGTTGAACAAAAGTAATAAACAATGAAAACGGCCTCCCTTGCCCGTTGGCAAAAAAAGCCTTAGATTACCCGACCGTGCGGGCGCGTCGGTATAATGTCAGATTGGCTGTTAGTAAGAGAGAGTAACAAATCTCGGGAATTATCCAAATTCCCAGCCAATTCTTTACAATCTTTATGTTTCTCTCACTCGTCATAGGGTAGGTTCAAGGATTATTTCGATGCAAATATAGCAAAAATAATAAAAACATCAAAAACAAACTGTATTTATTTCAACCTTATAAATTTATCTAAAATTTTATTAATAACTAATTACAATAACGACATCATGAGACAACTTTTGAAAATTATGAATTACGCGGCTCAGCTATTGGCGCTGATCGACATCAGAAAACAGATCAGCGAGCACCTGGCCTCTAAAAAAAGCAACCAACAACACAAAAAAAAAGAAACGCAACCGACTGATTTCTCAGCGATTGCGCTTTCTTCAAGTGATCCCTACAGGATTCAAACCTGTAACCTTTTGATCCGTAGTCAAACGCTCTATTCAATTGAGCTAAGGGACCATTTTCGTTTTTTGCGCTGCAAAGTTACTGCTATTTTCGTAATCTGCAAGCGTTTTTGCGAACTTTTTTAAAAAAAATTTATCGACAAGTTTATAAGACTGGCATTATCTTACACAATGTCAGTCAATTAAGCATTGTTTCAAGGAATCAGTTCAACAGCCAGGTTGCGAGCGCCCAGACGATGAAAATCACCAGCGCGATAATGGTGGCGGCCCAAATGGGCTTGTACTTCACCACATAGAGCGACAGCTTGGGTACATCTGACTTCTCGGGCTTCTCGTCGGCTATGGCGAGCTTGTGCTCATCAATGGGCTCGATGGGCTGCTCCTCTTCCTTATATAAATATGCCTTCATTGTTCTTAGTCGTCGTTTAATTGTTTTTGCGATGCAAATATACATCTTTTCGCTCATGTGACCAAAATTATCATGAAAAAACCGAGGAGCGGGATGGCCTTGGTAAGACATCTCGCTCCTCGTTTATAAAGAAGCCACACCAAAGGATGTGATGAAACTCCGACTAAATACAGGATTTGAGGGCGCCACAAGCTTTGTAATCCTCCGGCTGTAAAGCACCTTTCGGTCGAGGCCCGCCATTACGAGCAGCGCTTTTCTCGGCATTTCATAAAAAATTTGAAGAGTATCCCAATCTACTTTGATGTGGTCAATTTTTCAATGAGCGTTTTGTCATTTCGACACCGCAAAGATAAACACTCTCGCCCATAAATGCAAGAGTTGAACCAAATTTTAACACTACTTTTTAACATCTGAGTCCTATTGATTTCAGCAAGCAGAAATGGTTATTCCTGATTGATGTGCCACTCAACAGGACCTCGTTCTTAAAAAGACACAAGAATCAAACGCCATTATTTTTTTTAATTGAAAATAATCACTATATTTGCAAATCCATAGGCTTGAGCGCCTTTTTATTTATAATCTGACACATTAGCATTACCTAACCTTGCATAACAAAATAGAATTATTAACCAATCAAAAAACGTTCACATGATGAAAAAAGCATTACTTCTTCTTGTAGCATTTGCCTTGACCATGGCGGCCAGCGGTCAACGACTCAATGTGAGTCCGCGGCAATCGGGCCAACAGGTCAAAGGCAAATATGAATTCAGCACCACGCACAAGAGTGCTGAGCGCGGCGGCAAGCTGCAGTTGGCTCAAGGCCGCAAAGCTCCGGCGCGCGTCAATATCATTACCGAGCAGCCCGAGGGCGAGCTGAAGGTCTATCAGCGCAGTGGCGGCGCCATGTATAACATGATGAACTACCTGTTCACGACCTATCAGGACGGCGGTGGCATGAAGATTGTGTTTGCTCCAGACGGGAAGACGGTCTATATGCAGGATCCCATCTCACATGCCGCCAGCGGTGCGTGGGTTAGGGGCACGCTGAGCCCCAACGGCAAGACCCTGACGGTGCCATTGAACCAGTTCATTATCTACTATGATGACATGGGTTATGGCTTGATGACTGCTTGGGTCGACATCACGGTTGACGGTAATGACAATATCCATTCAACGGTCAATCCTGACATCCATCAGGCGACCTTCACACTCCACGATGACGGAACGATCTCGCTCAACGGTTCCAGCGGTGACGTGGACACCTTTGAGTGTAGTGGCTTAGGCCTGATCTATGACGATGACCTGTCATGGGCCGGCTATGCCGACTGGGAGTCAGCTTACACCCCGTTTGACGGCACGCCGGTGGAACTGCCCGATGGCATAGTTATGGAAGATTTCTCGATGTCATATGTTGACGAGTATGGCAATGCCGGCGGCAAGATGGTCAAGGTAGGCATGATTGACAATGATGTCTATGTGCAGGGCTTCTCGTCCAATGTTCCTGATGGTGTCATGAAGGGCACTTTCGATGGCGACGTAGTGATTTTCCCTGACTGCCAGTATCTGGGATTGGGCAATGCCATGCTCCTGAACATGATGTCCCTTTCCATTGACTCAGATGGCACGTACATAGAGAATCTATATGGGATGGTATTCGAATACGATGCCACAACGCGTACCATGACCACTAACGAAGACCTGGGTGTCGTTGCCGGTACTGGCTTTAACGTCCAGGAGCTGTATTGCAAGCCTGTCTTCGCACCCTACACCGACCATGCTGCAACCCCCGCCAATCCCGAGGTCATCGACTTTGTTGACTACGGCGAACTAGGTGGATACAACTATGGCTCGTTCAATGTGCCTACAGTTGATACCGAAGGCAACTTCATCGACCCCAACAACCTGTACTACCGCATCTACTTTGATGACGACGAGCTGTTCCGTTTTGGTCCCGACGAGTACCCCTATGTGAATGAGTACATGACCGACGTGCCCTACTACTACACCGAGGGCTATGACTTTGGCGAGGGCGGCGCGACCGTCTACTTCTATGAGACGGGCTTCCAGCGCGTGGGCATCCAGAGCGTCTTCCGCGGCGGCGGTGAAGAGCACGTGAGCGAGATCGTCTATATGCAACTCACCGATGGCAGCGCCCCTGTTGGCCATGCCGACCATTATGCCGGCTACTGTGATGACCATAAACGCTCTACCGATTACTCTGCCGGCAGGAGACAGGGCTATGATGTGGCTATGTATGTCCACGATCCCAGTTTGAAGGGTCTGAAGGTGAAGGGCCTGCGCATCACCAGAGCTTCTGCCACAAACGCATCTCATTACACTGGCTGGCTGTCCAACGGCTTGGCACTCAAGCTCGTTGACGGGGTAAAGGTTGCCGACGCTGATATTGCCAGCAATGTGGGAGATTTAGTTTCAGGACATATTGAAATCATGTTTGACGAACCCTATGAGATTGGCGATAACGGTTTCTTTGCCGGTTATACATTGGCACCTAGCTACTCGATGTATCCGTTGATGGTTACCAGCGACGACATGGGCGGTGGTATGTATGTTCACACCACTAGCGCCCTGCGCAGCTGGACCGACAAGTCTACCGATGGCAGTCCCTGCATCGAGCTCATCCTTGAGGGGCAGCAAGAGAATGCGGCTAGCATTATCCTGCCCGCCAACTCCTATGCCCGGATAGATGAACCCTTCACCGTTAACGCCACCGTGTACAACCATGGCACAGCCGCGCTCACGGCAGGTGAATACAGCTATGAGATTGATGATGAGACCTACACGGCAACCTTCACCTCCGACATCAAGGGTGACCACTGGGGACGCAGCAGCGACATCACGTTCGAGTTGCCCGCCTTTGACGAGGCCGGCACCTATCCCCTGGCAATCACGCTGACCAAGGTCAACGGAACCGACAATAAGGATGTGGCGCCGTCCAGCACGGGCAATGTCAACATCATGGACTTTGTGCCTGTTCACCGTGTTCTCATCGAGGAATACACCGGCACCTGGTGCGGATGGTGTACCCGCGGACTCGTGGCCATGAAATTGCTCGCCGAGGCCTATGGCGATGACTTCATTGGTGTCGCTTATCATAACTCCGACCCCATGGAGATCATGTATGACTTCCCCAGTCCCGTACAAGGCTTCCCCAGCGCATTTGTTGAGAGGTACCATGACGTCGATCCTTATTACGGCTATGATCAAAGCGGATTTGGCATGAAGGATCTTGTGGACTACGTGATGACCCAATTTGCTCCGCTTGACATCAACGTCAATGCAAAATGGGCCAATGAAGCCATGACAGAAATCTTGGCCAACGTCGAGAGCAACTTCGTCATGAACGCCGCCGGCAGTGACTACGGCATCGAGGTCATGCTCGTTGAGGATGACATGTATGGCCCCGCCGGATCTAATTGGGACCAGCACAACTACTATGCTGACATGGCCGACATCTATGCCAATGAGCCCAACCTTGGCCAACTGTGCTTTATGTCTGAAGTCATCGAGGGCTACCACTTCAACGACGTGCTCGTGGCTACCTCGGGCGTAGTCGACGAGAGCCTTCCCACATCGATTGTTGCCAACACACCCAACAACTTCAGGTACACATTCAATGTTGACGAGATCTACAACACGAGCTATGAGCCCTTGATCCAGAACAAGGACAAACTCCATGTTGTGGCTATTGTTGTTGAAAAGGCTACCGGTAAGGTACTCAATGCAGCCAAGGCTGGCATCAGAGAATTCAATGCGGTCAACGAACTCAACGACAACGACAAAATCGTCGATTCGACCATCTACTACGACCTCACTGGCCGCATGGTAACCAACCCCACCAGTGGCATCTATGTCAAGGTCGTTCGTTACACCGACGGCTCACAGCGCAGCTTCAAGGTGCTCAAGAAATAATCTTGAAACCATCCACGATTCAAAAGAGATCGCAGGCTCCACTCCGGGGCTTGCGATTTCTTTTATTCCCAGCTTGACGAGGAGGATTCATTGCCAAGTTGGGAGGGTGAATAGCCATTATCTTACCCGTGTTAATAAAAAGATGTGAAAAATGGTGTGGGGTTGTAGGAATTTGCTTACCTTTGCCCCAAAATTAAAACATCCATTATCATAAACTAAACGATAGATTTTCCAAGTCATGAAAGGTATTCATGTTACAAGTGAGATAAAACCGTTGAAGAAGGTTTTGTTGCACCGTCCAGGACGTGAATTGCTCAACTTGACGCCAAACACCCTTGAGGAACTACTTTTTGACGATATTCCTTATCTGAAAGTGGCCGAGGAGGAACATGATGCCTTCTCTCAGGTGCTGCGCGACAATGGAGTTGAGGTGGTATATCTAGAAGACCTGATGGCCGACGTCCTTGACATCAGCCCTGAAACCAGGGAGGCTTTCCTGCGCCAATTCATCGAGGAAGCTGGCATCTGCGCGACAAAATATCACGACATCATTTATAATTACTTGAATGGCATCAAGTCAAGCAAGGAACTGGTGCTGAAGACCATGGAGGGCATCTATCTGCAGGATTTGCCCCGCAATCCGCGCGAGGTGGAGAACTCACTGGTTGACCAGGTTCGTGGCGATAGCCGCTTTGTAGTTAAGCCTATGCCCAACCTGTACTTCACTCGCGACCCGTTTGCCTGCATCGGCACGGGAGTGAGCATCAACCGCATGTTTTCGGTGACACGTTGCCGTGAGACCATCTATGGCGACTACATTTTCAAGTATCACCCCGATTTCAAGGAGGTGGAGCACTACTATGACCGCACCCTTCCCTATCGCATCGAGGGCGGCGATATCCTGAATTTAAACGAGCACACGCTCGCCATCGGCATCAGCCAGCGCACCGAGCCCGACGGCATCGAACTGATTGCCAAAAACATCTTCAAGAACGGCAATGCCGCTATTGACACCGTGCTGGCTATCCATATTCCCGAGACTCGCGCCTTTATGCACCTGGACACCGTGTTCACCCAAATCGACCACGACAAGTTCACGGTACATCCGGGCATCCTCGGACCGCTTGAGGTGTTCAAACTCACCCGCGGTGAGGGCGACGACGTCAAGTTGGAGCGCAAGGAGGAGACCCTAGAGGAGATTCTCGCCGAGTCGTTGGGTTTAGAGCACGTCACGCTCATCAAGTGTGGTGGTGGCGACCGCATCACCGCCGAGCGCGAGCAGTGGAACGACGGTTCCAACACGCTGTGCATCGCCCCGGGCAAAGTCATCGTTTATGAGCGCAACAATGTCACTAACGCCATCCTGCGTGACGAGGGCATCACTGTACTCGAGATCCCGAGCAGCGAGTTGTCACGCGGTCGTGGAGGCCCCCGCTGCATGAGCATGCCCCTGTGGCGCGAGGACTGATTTTAGAATTATATTTAGCATTAACAATATTCACTTAACAAAAAACAATTTTACAACTATGCCAAGAAGTTTATCAGGAAGAAGTTTCTTGAAGTTACTCGACTTCTCCACCGAAGAGATTCAGTATTTACTTGAGCTTGCTAAGGATTTCAAGCGCATGAAACGCGCCGGAACCCCCCACAAGTACCTCACCGGCAAGAACATCGTGCTCTTGTTTGAAAAGACCTCGACCCGCACCCGTTGCTCGTTTGAGGTAGCAGGTAATGACCTGGGTATGGGCGTGACCTATCTCGATCCGGGTTCATCACAGATGGGCAAGAAGGAGTCGCTCGAGGACACCGCCAAGGTGCTGGGCCGCATGTTTGACGGCATCGAGTATCGTGGCTTTGACCAGCAGATCGTTGAGGACCTGGCCAAGTATGCCGGTGTTCCCGTTTGGAACGGTTTGACCACCGATTTCCACCCCACCCAGATGCTGGCCGACGTCCTCACCATCGAGGAGAACTTCGGTTACTATAAGGGCCTGACGATGGTCTTCATGGGTGATGCCCGTAACAACGTGGCTAACTCACTGATGGTTGTTTCGGCTAAGTTGGGTATCAACTTCGTGGCTTGCGGTCCCAAGGACAACATGCCTGACAAGAAGCTGGTTGACACCTGCAAGAAGATCGCTAAGGAGAATGGTTGCACCATCACCCTCACCGACGACGTGAAGAAAGGCACCAAGAACGCCGATGTCATCTATACCGACATTTGGGTATCGATGGGCGAACCCGACGAGATCTGGGAACAGCGCATCAAGCTCCTGAGCCCCTATCAGGTGAACGACGACGTGATGAAGAACGCCAACCCCGGCGCCATCTTCCTGCACTGCCTGCCCTCGTTCCACGATCTGGAGACCACCATTGGCGCCGACATCTACAAGAAGTTCGGTCTGCCCGAGATGGAAGTTACCGACAAGGTATTCCGCAGCCCGCAATCCAAGGTATTTGACGAGGCCGAGAACCGTATGCACACCATCAAGGCCGTGATGTACGCTACCTTGAAGTAATTTAATGAAGTTCACGATTGTGAACTTGAGATTAAAGGTTAATGGTTAAAGATTAATGAGTGAGAGCTCATAGACTTTAATCATTAATCTTTCTAAAACAACATTCATTTAAAGAAAAAACAAAGACAACACAATATGAGCAAACGTCTTGTTATCGCCTTGGGCGGCAACGCCCTGGGCAAGACTCCTCAAGAGCAGCTGGACCTGGTTAAGGGAACCGCTTCGACCATTGTTGACCTGGTCGAGGAAGGCTATGACGTGGTGATTGGTCATGGCAACGGTCCCCAAGTGGGCATGGTGAACCTGGCATTTGAGTACTCGGCCAACAACGGTGGCGGCACCCCTGCCATGCCGTTCCCCGAGTGCGGCGCAATGACCCAAGGTTACATCGGCTATCACCTGCAGCAGGCCGTGGAGCGTGAATTGGCTCGCCGTGGTTTGAACAAGCCCTGTGCCGCTGTAGTGACCCAGGTTGTTGTTGACAAGAACGACGACGCTTTCCAGAAGCCGACCAAGCCCGTGGGCATGTTCTACAGCAAGGAGGACGCTGACCGCATCGTGGCCGAGACTGGTTACACCTTTGTCGAGGATGCAGGTCGTGGCTACCGCCGCGTGGTGCCCTCGCCCATTCCCGTCAAGATCGTTGAGTTACCCATCGTGGAGCAGCTCGTTGGTCTGCACAGCGTGGTCATCACCGTGGGTGGTGGTGGCATTCCCGTTGTGGAGAATGGCCCTGGCGACTATGAGGGCGTAGCAGCCGTCATCGACAAGGATCGCGCTAGCGCCAAGTTGGCCCTCGATCTGAACGCCGACATGCTGGTTATCCTCACCGCCGTTGAAAAGGTTTCGATCAACTTCAACAAGCCCGACCAGAAGGATCTGGACCGCATGACCATCGCCGAGGCTCGCGAGTACATCCAGCAGGGTCACTTCGCCCCCGGCAGCATGCTGCCCAAGGTGGAGTCGTGCATCAGCTTTGTGGAGAACACCACAGGCGGCACCGCCCTGATCACTTCGCTCGACAAGGCCCGTGAGGCCCTGCAGGGCAAGACCGGTACGTTGCTGGTTAAGTAATATACCACAGATCATCTATCAACAAGGTTGAGTCGTCTAATCATGGACACTCAACCTTGTTTGCTTTCCTGGAATTGTTTTTGAACAATATCATTAGTGTCCGCAGCCATCCTCGGTTATGCCATTTACGGGCCTGTCTGTGGTATGCTGTAGGGCCTCGCTTTGGCGTGGCCATTTTTGTCTGACTCCCACAAGATTTCATATCTTTAAAGCACGAAAACGGCTTGGGATGATGGCTATTTACTAGTTTATCATCAATCGCACTTCGGCCACGCCAAGGCGAGGCCCTACGCACAAAAACACCATTGCTAATTAGCAGAAACTAATAAAAGAAGCGAGCCGACCTACTTGAGAGATCGGCTCGCTCTATTAATTTGCAGCAGGATGAAGCTGCTTTATTTTGCCTTCATCGCCTCTTTTATCTTGGCCTCGAGTTCCTCGGCCAGCTCGGGGTTGTCGGCCACCATCTGCTTAGCGGCATCGCGGCCCTGGCCCAGTTTGGTGCCCTCATAGGAGAACCATGCTCCACTCTTCTTGACAATACCAAACTCAACGCCCAGGTCGATAATCTCGCCCACCTTGCTGATGCCCTCGCCGAAGCGGATTTCAAACTCGGTCTTGCGGAAAGGAGGAGCGACCTTGTTCTTGACAACTTTTACCCTGGTAAGACTGCCGGTTACCTGGTCGCCGTCCTTAATCTGGCCGATGCGACGGATATCGAGACGCACACTGCTATAGAATTTCAAAGCGTTGCCGCCAGTTGTGGTCTCAGGATTACCGAACATCACGCCCAGCTTCTCGCGCAGCTGGTTGATGAAAATGCAGCACGTATTAGTGCGGCTGATGGTAGCAGTCAATTTCCTCAGCGCCTGGCTCATCAGGCGGGCTTGAAGACCCATCTTGCTCTCACCCATCTCGCCTTCAATCTCGGCCTTAGGGGTAAGGGCTGCCACGCTATCGATAACAATGATGTCGATGGCACTGCTACGGATGAGCTGATCGGCAATCTCCAATGCCTGTTCACCATTATCGGGTTGGGAAATCCACAGGTTGTTCACGTCAACCCCCAGCGACTCGGCATAGAAGCGGTCAAAGGCGTGCTCGGCATCGATGATTGCGGCAATACCGCCCATCTTCTGAGCCTCGGCGATGGCATGGATGGCCAGCGTGGTTTTACCTGACGATTCGGGACCATAAATCTCGATGATGCGACCCCGTGGGTAACCACCAACGCCCAAGGCGTTGTCCAGACCGATGGAGCCAGTAGGAATGACCTCGATGTCCTCGATGTGGTCATCACCCAGTTTCATAATCGAACCACTGCCAAATGTTTTGCCTATCTTGTCCATAGCCACCTGCAAGGCCTTAAGTTTCTCGGGAGACACTTCCTTGCGCTGCGGCTGGTTCATTGCTTCTTGGTTTAGAATTTCTTCTGCCATAATATTTCTTTAAATAATTTTAAGGTTGAATTCACATGAGTTGCAAAGGTAAGGTTTTTTCAGTTTTCTTGCAAGATTTCACCTCATCACTTCAGTATATAATCTATAATGTCACTGATATCTGAAATGTTGACCTCACCGTCACCATTCACATCGACCCGGGAACTTATTTCGTCACTGACGTCAGCACCCAGCATCACGTCAATGAGAATACTCACGTCGCTGATGTTCACCTCTCCGTCATCGTTCACGTCGCCAGGAATGTCAGGAACTGGTGGGAAGATATCCAAGTCAACGTAGGCCAAGCGGCGGCGAATCCAATCTTCAACATAATCCATCTCGGCGCTGATGTCGAGGACACGCCTGTCAATATCTATGCTCTGGCTCCAACGTCTCTCTTCACGTACTGAAGCGCCACTCTCCTCCAACTCATTAACAACGCTCCTGAATCGGTTAATCAGGCTATCGGTATCAAGGTAAGTCTTGCGCAACTCCCAATAGCGCTTCCTCAACTTCCTATAAAAATACCTGGAATTGTAGTACATGTTATACATGGGCACATTGGAAATCCAATAGATGTACCGCTCGGGTCCTACCCTATCCTCATCCCATGTAGAGTACAGTTTTGCTCCAAAACTCACATCAAGATCCCAAGGTGTCATCATTACCCTCGGGTCGATAGTCTTGTCATAACAACTGTACATGATATTCTTGGACTCATTATCAAGTGCCTGGATTGCCACAATAAAGATGAAGTAGTCCATCAGGACGGGCAGATCAAAATAATAGCCCAACGAGTCCTCAAATGCCCTCACGTTGTGAGTTGTGCTAGTTGTATAAGCAAAATTGACAGCATCGGCTAGCGTGCTCCAATCGGTAGGATGCACTTCTTCAAAGTCAGGATACTCCACATAGATGCTGTCCCACTTCGGGGAATTGTTATCCCATGCCACAGGCTGTCCCATTGTACCCGTCCTACACCAGGACTTATTGTACCATAACTGGCCATGGAAGACATTGTCGATGGTATCATGCTTAACCAGCTTGAGCTGCTTGCGGTCCACGGGCTCGATTAAATGGTAAATGCCGAAATAGCGATCGTTTAGAATCATCTCGACGGTTTTTCCATGGGAGCCGTTGACAACTTTAGGCTCAGCATCGGCATACCATGGCGCTACCGACATATCAAGCCACAAGTCGGTGCTCACACGGTTGCGCACTCTCAACAAGTCAACCTGTCCCGCATCAAGCTTCCAATGGTTGTCCTTGCGCATTCCCAGCAAACGCCTGTCCATCTTGTCACCGTTCTCATCCAGGAACTTGATGCTGTAGTTGTGCTTTTGTTTCCCAGGAAGGTTGGTGATACCACCACGCCACTTGAGTTTGGCCAACATATCGTCGTTGCTCGTGCCATCGGGCTCACTGATGGATACTGTGCCAGTAGTATAGTCGTTACCAAAATTGCCTTTTAACTCCATGACGGGCAGCCACGTGAAAATGATTTTGCCCCTATGGGTAGAACCTTGATAAAACACTGAGAACGAGTATCCTTTTTCAGCAGCGATGGAGTCAAAGGTGACAGTAGCACCATTCTGTATCGAGACGTTGTTGAAAGTCGCCTTGGTACAAGTACTATCAAACGTAAGCTGGGTAGTCCAATCGGTGCCAAAACTCTCCTTAGGAATACTCACCAGCCACCTGTTGTACAAAATATCTCTCACAGCCTTATGGCCACCGACATACAAGCCTTGTGCACATGCAATGCATGACACCCAAAGCACTAATATCGTGATAATGAATCGTTTATTTTTCCTATACATCAATTAAATCTTAAGACAATTGCCAATCCAAACTGCAAATATAGCACCATTTCTTTATATATCGGGACTCTAGCAGCCATTTTTTCTAACCAACTGTACATTTTTTCCAAATCTTAAATCTGGATATAAAAATTAACATACCTATTATTCATCAATTAGAAAAAAAACATTAACTTTGCGAAATTAAAGTGATGCGACCATTACATTATTAACCATTTAATAAATTCATTGCAATGAGGAAGTTCTTTACGTTATTAACCATGCTCTTGCTGGCTAGCTCAGCGTGGGCTACTGAGGTCGTCTTTGACGCCACAGTTGACTTGGGCACTGGCAGCAGCACTGCAGGTGCTTTTTTTATTGAGAAAGAGGGTGTCAAGATTGATGTGGCCCAGGGTGTTGCCAACGGCACGCATTACCGCTTCTACAAGAACCAGATTGTCACCGTATCTTCTACAGTAGGCGACATCATCAAGATCGAGTTTACTTGTGTTGCCAATGATGAAGCACAGTATGGCCCCGCCGGCTTTGGCTCGGTAAATCCTGGCGATTATAGCTACTCGGGCAAAATCGGCACTTGGACCGGTTCATCATCAACCGTCACTTTGAATCCGTCTGTTGGACAGGTTCGTGCCACCAAGGTGGTTGTGACCGTTGGCCAGGCTGGCCTTGTTCCTCCCGTGATCAAGCCCGCCGCTGGCACTTATTATGATCCCATCCAGGTAGAGATTACCTGCTCAACACCTGGTGCTAAGATCTACTACACCACCAATGGCAGCAATCCAACCACTAGCTCAACGCAGTACACCGCTCCCTTTGCCCTGAGCAACAACGCCACTGTGAAGGCCATCTCTTACTTAAATGGTGAGACTAGCGATGTGGTGACTGCCGACTATGCGTTCGCGACCGCTACCGCTGTGAACAACATCGCAGCTTACTCGGCAACAGCCGACGAGACGGTTGTGAAGTTCAACAATCCTGTCACAGTTCTTGCACAGCACAACAAGTACCTCTATGTGAAGGACAACTCTGGCTATGGTTTGTTCTATGGTACTACTGGCCAGACCTATCAGATAGGTGACGTGATTCCCGCTGGTTTTGCCGGCAAGAAGACCACTTACAGTGGAGAACCTGAGCTGACCGACCTCAGCAATTTCCAGCCAGCAAGCGGCCATGTAAATGTTACTCCCGAGACCATTACCCCCAACCAATTGGGCCACAACATGTGGGCACACTATGTATATCTCGAGAATGTTCAAATTGACCCTGAGACCAAAATTCTCACCGATGCTAACGGCAACACCGCTCCTGTTTACTTCAGCATGGGCGTGACCGCTGGTCAAGTGACCGCTGGCACTACCTATAAGGTTTGGGCTATCGTAGGCGCTTACAAGCCCGCCGATGGCGACGTGGTTTACCAGTTGCTGCCTATCAAGGTTGAGGGCGAGCCTCCCATTCCCCAGGATGCAGTTGCTTTGTGTGAGTTGGGCGACATCGCTGACAACACCGTTGTTACGATTAAGAATGATGCTATCGTTCTGGGTCAGAAAGGTTACTATCTGTACCTGAAGGATACCGAATGCGGCTATGGCCTCGCTTACGGCGACTGCGGTCAGACCTACGAACCCGGTGACGTGATTCCCGCTGGTTACGGCGGCACCAAGACCACCTATGACATGGAGCCCGAGTTGAAGACCTTGACCGGTTTCCAGCCCAAGAAGGACAACATCGGCGGTCAAGCCAAGCTTGAGCAGATGGCCGAGACCATCACGCTTTCTCAGGTTGGACATGACACTTGGGGACACTACGTCTTAATCAAGAACTTAAGAATCGATACTCAGAACAAGACCTTTACCGACGCTAACGGCAACTCTATCGGTTATTACGACCGCTTTGGCATCGCATGGCCCGATGATTTGAATGAGTCTTACGACGTTTATGCTATCGTCGGTTCCTATAAGACCAACTATCAATTGCTGCCCACTCGCGTCGTCTTCACCCCACCCGTTATCACGGTTGAGTGCTTTAGCGACCTCTATCAGTATAACCAAGGTGTGATTGCCACCTTCACCAAGCCCCTTACCGCTATCTTCCAGTTTGGTCCTAATTTGTATTTGAAGGACAAGTGCGGTGACTATAGCCTGGCCTACGGCAATGTAGCTGGCACCTTCACCAATGGTGACTTTATCAACGATGCACAAGCAAGCTGGACTACCTACCAGAACGCTAAGCAGCTGTCTCCCGTAGCTGATACTTTCGTTAAGGCTGGCCACGGCAATGCTGCTAAGCCCGAAGTCATGCCCATCGAGGAGGTTTCTCAAGATATGATTCACTGGTATCTGGGCTTTGAGCATGTGGATATCATCCAGGAGGGTGACGACTTCTTCATCTCAGATGAGACTGGTCAAATCAAGTTGTATGATAAGTTCAATATTGGTATCTCTACTGCCGAGGACATTTATGTCGAGGGCTTCCTCACCGTCTATAGGGGCGAACTTGAACTCTATCCGATCCCCATCACCACTCCTCCTGTTCCTGGTATTCCCCAGGACGTCAATGGTGACGGCGAGGTGAACATCAGCGATATCAACATGGTGATTGACTCGATCCTGCGTGGTGGAACAATTGGTGACTGCAATGGTGACGGCGAGGTGAACATCTCAGACATTAGCGACATTATCGACTACATGATTACCCACTAATTCATTGATGACAATAAACTAAAAATGAGGGTGCTCAAATTGTGAGTGCCCTCATTTTTTTAGTTTTCATTATCCCTTTACTTGAAGTAGCGGCCGATGACGGGTAACTTGGCAAGCATCGGGCCAAGGTGCTCCTTGCGGAAGATGAAGCCCACGAATAAGAGCAACAGCACGGTGCGGAAAGCCAGCCTGAGCCACATGTTCTCAACGGGCAGCATCATGCCAGCGAACAGGACGGCTGCCACAACGGTATAGATGGCAATGTCGCGCAGCGGGTAACGGATGGGGAAATACTTCTGCCCAATGAAGTAGGACAAGAGCATCGACACGCTGTAAGCGACAAGTCCTGCCCAGGCACATGCCATGTAACTGAAGCGTGGGATAAACAGCAGATTGATGATAAACAGCACCACCGCTCCGATGCCCGAGAAATAGGCACCCCAAATGGTGCGGTCGGTGAGTTTGTACCAGAATGAAAGGTTAAAGAAGACGCCAAACACGATTTCGGCGGCCATCACGATGGGCACCACGCGCAAGCCGCTCCAGTAACTCTCGCCAATCAGGTACTTGAGCAGGTCTAGATAGGCCATCACCACGAGGAATGCCAGCAAGGTGAAGATGATGTAGTATTTCATCGTCTGGGCATACACCTCCTTGCTGTCTTTGTCCTTGACCTTGCTGAAGACAAAGGGCTCATAGGCAAAACGGAAGGCCTGGGTAATCATCATCATGATCATCGCGATCTTGATGCACGCGCCATAAATGCCCAGCTCGCTCAACGCGTTGGCACCCGGATATACCTTGGGGAACATGATCTGTGACAGACTCTGGTTAAGCTGTCCGGCGATTCCCATGACCAGGATGGGCCAAGCATAGGACAACATATGGCGGCACATCTTCGTGTCAAATCCAAAGTTGATGCCCCGCAGTTCCTTATGCAGGAAAACGAGGTTGAACATCGAACAGAACAGATTGATGTAAAATACCCATACCACGTCGTAGTGGAAGGTCTCGCCATAGATGCCGAAGGGGTTGAGATGAAGCATCGGCAACCCGAAGAAATAGATCAGGTTGAGCACGATGTTCAAGCCAATATTGGCGATCTTCAAGGAAGCGAATTTGATGGGTTTATGCTCACAGCGCAGGTAAGCGAACGCAATGGCCGTGAAGGCGTCGAGTGCAACCGTGATATACATCACCACCACATATTCAGGATGGTCTCCATAGCCCAGCAATTCGGCTATTTGTCTACAGAACAGCAGAACGATCACCGAAGTCACCAAACCCACCGTTCCAACCATCCTGAGCACCGTGGAATACACTTTTTTCCGATCCATGCCCTCCTTGTTCATGAATCTGAAGAAAGTGGTCTCCATGCCGAAGGTCAGCACCATGATGAGAATAGCCACATAAGCATAAACATTCGTGATGATGCCATATTCGCCTCCTGTCGAAGCGAATTTCAATGTTTGTATCGGCACGAGCAGGTAATTGACAAAACGTGCCACAATGCTGCTCAAGCCATAGATGGCGGTATCCTTTGCCAGCGATTTAAGATTAGCCATATTATCAGTTAACAGTTATCAGTTAACAGTTAATAGTTAACAGTTAATAGTTGAGAGTGTAGGCGCAGATGCCAACTGTAAACTATTCACTGTAAACTATTCACTAAAAAATTGATCCTACTTGCCCAGGATGCTCTCGCTTCAAGTGGTTATAGGCTAGCATGGTCGCCTCGCGGCCGCGCGGTGTGCGGTTGATGAAGCCCTCCTTGATGAGGTAAGGCTCATACACCTCCTCGATGGTGCCCGCGTCCTCGTTCATCGCCGTGGCGATGGTGTTCAAGCCCACGGGGCCGCCATTGAACTTGTCAATGATGGTCAGCAATATCTTGTTGTCGATTTCATCGAGACCATATTTGTCGATGTTCAATGCCTCGAGCGCATAGCGGGCAATATCGAGGTCGATGCGTCCGCTGCCCTTCACCTGGGCAAAGTCACGCACGCGCCTCAACAACGAGTTGGCGATACGGGGTGTGCCACGGCTACGCAGGGCAATCTCCACAGCAGCCTTGTCATCGATGGGCACCGACAGCAGGCGTGCCGAGCGGCGAATGATGCCCTCCAGCACCTTGTGGTCATAGTACTCCAAGTGGCAGTTGATGCCAAAACGGGCACGCAACGGCGAGGTGAGCAAGCCACTGCGCGTGGTGGCGCCGATGAGAGTAAACGGAGCGAGGGTCAGTTGCACCGAGCGTGCACCAGGCCCCTTGTCGATCATGATATCGATGCGGTAGTCCTCCATCGCGCTGTAGAGGTATTCCTCGACGATGGGACTCAGGCGATGGATCTCGTCGATGAAGAGCACGTCGTTCTCGTTGAGCGAGGTCAGCAGGCCAGCCAGGTCACCCGGCTTGTCGAGCACGGGGCCCGAAGTGACCTTGAATCCCACGCCCAACTCATTGGCGATGATGTTGCTCAATGTGGTCTTGCCCAGACCCGGAGGCCCATGAAACAGCACATGGTCAAGCGACTCGCCGCGCAGTTTGGCAGCAGCGACAAAGACGCGCAGGTTCTCGATAATCTTGTCCTGACCAGCGAAATCCTCAAAGCGCACGGGTCGCAATGCCCGCTCAAAGTCCTGATCGGTCTTCAACGACTCTCTCCTGATATCAAATTCCTCGTCCATACCAAGCGCAAAGATACTGCAAGCCGAATACAACGCCAAGCAAAAAAACATTTTTTTGCTACAGCCAGCATGAATCCACCGATGATTTGAACAACCCACAAGAGCCGCCATTGGGAACTAATCACGAATCAAAAAGGCAACTCATCCATTATTCTATTCTCACAAACAAGACCTGTAGTTTCAAAAGAATCACTTAGCTTAATGTCCTTTATCTTGTTGCGATATGCCAAACGATTATTTGATTGTTCCAATTCCAAGCGACGATTACGGCTCAATTCTACAAACACTTCCTCTTTTTCGATACCCAAAAACCGCCTGTAAATTAGATTGGCCGCAATACCAGTTGTTGAGGACCCTGCAAATGGGTCAAGCACCCATGCTCCAGGATTGGTGGAGGCTAAAATAATGCGGGTCAAGATAGCAAGTGGCTTCTGTGTTGGGTGTTTACCGCACGACTTTTCCCACGGCGCGATGGCTGGCAGGCGCCACACATCGGTCATCTGTTTTCCCCCATTCAAGTGTTTCATCATTTCATAGTTATATTGATGGGGGCGCTTTGGCCATTTGCGTGCCCAAATTATGAATTCGGTGCTGTAGGTGAAATAACGACAAGATATATTAGGCGGTGGATTAGTCTTAGCCCAGGTAATAACATTGAGAATCTTAAAGCCTAAGTCAGTCAAACTATTGGCGACGGCAAAAATATTGTGATAAGTACCACTAATCCATATTGTCCCATTATCTTTCAATTTCTCCCGGCACAGGGTTATCCAGTCATGATTAAAAGCCCTAATATGTTCAGTTGTTCCGCCCTTGTCCCAATCTCCTTTGTTAACACTTACTATTTTGCCAGCCTGACAACTGATGCCATTATTAGACAAAAAATAAGGCGGGTCGGCAAATATCATGTCAAATTTGAAATCAAACTGCGGCAATAGCTCAAAACAATCGCCATGCAACAGTGTGAAATCGCGAGAAGGGGATTTGTAATAAGGAACTATCACTCTTTTATCTTTTTATCATTTCAATAAAATCACTGATGGTTGTGAGATTATAAACACTTGGAATAATATTATATGCCTCTTTCAATTTATTGCGTGCAGAACTCCAGCCAATTCCGTCAGTTATCCACACAAATTCAAAGCCATCAACAGAATTAACTCTTGGTGCTAACTCTGAATAAGCTCTTGCTACCTCATTGAGTTTCGAGCCGCCTCCGCTATAGAAATTAACCTCAATGAGATACATCTTCGTACTGGTTTCAATAAAGAAATCAAAACGTTTTTCATCGGCTCCAAGAACAGATAACTCTGGGAACTCAGAGGAATATACTTCTTGACGGAATTGTATACAATTGTCACTGAAAATCTTTGCCACTGTATTTTCCATGATATGTCCGCTGCGATTTTTGCGGGCATTCGTGTCAAGCCCAGTTTCTATACCGAAAACATAATCTACAAGGTTCCTTATACGACGTGAATTAAACACTTCTGCTAAACCTGTTTCGTTAAGGAATTCTACGACTTTTGTTGCTGAAGAGAAATAACTTTTGAGCATGACGACATCACCTTGACTATCGACAACAGGCTTCGTTCCTTCATCCCTTACAGCAATCAAAATTCCCAGCACTTCAAACGCTTTTGGATCACGCTGCCAGATTTCCGTGACCGCTGTAGCCAAATCCTCTTTGCCGATAAGATAATTTAAAGTATTCAGGCTCATTTCTACTTCAGCGACATGGGCTGATATTTTCTCAAAATCACAAAAGAAATCTAACGTTTGATTTGTCTTTTGGAGTTGTGACATAAACGAATCAAAGTCCTTAATCATAATTCTTAATAAGTAATTCGGTTAATTTTCCTCGTTTACTGGGATTTGCATTAATAGCACGAGAGGCCTGTACCCTATTAATACTAAAATCATTATAGAGGTTTTCAAAGAAAGTATCTTCTGGGTTTTTGGCAGAACAATCAGCATTACTAAGCATCCATTTCACATTTGGGAGTTCACTTAGCATGGCACAATAATTACGAAGCCTAATTTGCTCTCTATCATCAAATTCCTCCTTTGCATAAGAATTGAAACTTGATGTAGCATTTAGTGGCCGATATGGAGGGTCAAAATAAAAGAAATTGAAGCCATCGCCGATATGTTCTACAGTGTGTTCAAAATCTCCATTCATTATTACCAATTCTACACTATTCAGCAGTTTGCTATCTGCCAAAATAATGTCGGAATTACATATTGTGGGATTCTTATATCTGCCAAATGGAACATTGAATTTCCCCTTGGCATTTACACGGTAAAGGCCATTGAAACAAGTTCGGTTAAGGAAAATCAGATATTTAGTACGGTCTATATCGTCAAGATCCGACTCATTGAATATCGTCCGTGCTTTAAGAAAGAATGCTTTCTTGGTTTCATCACCACACGAAGTATAATACTGGTTTTCCAATTCCAAGAGGCGCTCAATAAGGCCTTGAGGGGTGTCTCTAATGACCTGATAGGCCTTAATTAAGTAGAGATTAATATCATTAATGACGGCTCGCTTGATATTAGGGTATTTTTGAAGCATGTAAAATAACATAGCTCCACCACCCACAAATGGCTCTATGTAAGTGAATTCACCTTCACTCAAGTTACGAGGGAGGTGTTGGTCAAGTTGTGACAATAATTGACCCTTGCCTCCAGCCCATTTCAGAAATGGCTTTGCTGCTGTTTTCATCGTCGTTCTGTCCTTTTTGCCGTGGCAAAAAGAAAGCGCACCACCTTCGCTTTTTATCTCTTAACGAAGGCTGTCCACCACAGATGCCCTTACACAGAGATAAAAGGAAGGGGTACGCCTATACAGGATAGGCGTATCCGCATTCCCCGAGACTCTGTGTAACTCTTTAGTTTGGTGGACTATTCTCGTTAAAAGCCTCTTCGAATTTAGATACTGCTATCTAATTTCCCACGATGTCAATTGCGCTTACGACGATGAATCACAAGCGAGTGCAAAGTTAGCGATTAATTCTTGAAAACTGCAAACCTTAGGGTGATTTATCGTCCTTTACGCTAAATTCCGTTAACACATAATCCGAAGTATCCAATACAATACTGCAATTTCGATACATTGCCTTGATTGTCGTGATAGCCTCATCTGCATCTATGGCTTCTACCTCGACAATGCGACTTAGTACCTCTGTTACTTCAATGCAATACTTCTTCATATAGCATGCAAAGAAACAGCATTTGGACGAAAAAAACTGAAATAGATCAATTCTTAACAAACAAGATCAAAAATGATCAATTTAAAAGAACAGTGATGCTTTCGTATCTCATAAAGCATTAAGTAAAGGGCAGGACGGTTTCACGCTTGATTGGTGATTCCATTCTGCCCCATGAAAAGTTCTCACTTTTTGACGGCTGAATTGCTGACTAAAACGTTACGAGAGGCCGAAGGTTGCCCGGAGGGTCTCGGTCATGTTAAGTTTTTCCCAAGTGAAGAGCTCAACCTCGACTTCGCGGGTCTCATTATATAAGGATTCAAATTTCTTGACCTTTAGCTCATACTTGCGGCCCATGTGGCCATAGGCGGCCGTCTCGGTGTAGATGGGCTGCAACAGTTTCAGTCGCTCGATGATGGCCTTGGGACGCATGTCAAACAAGTTCTTGATGATTTCGGCAATCTCCACATCGCTCATGTTCACATGGCTCGTCCCATAGGTGTTGATGTAGAAGCTGACGGGCTCGGCTCGGCCGATGGCATAGGCCACCTGGACCAGCGCCTCATCGGCGATGCCTGCTGCAACAATGTTCTTAGCGATGTGGCGGCAAGCGTAGGCCGCGCTGCGGTCCACCTTGCTGGGATCCTTACCGCTGAATGCGCCACCGCCATGGGCACCGCGGCCGCCGTAGGTATCGACAATGATTTTGCGGCCCGTGAGACCGGTGTCGCCGTGTGGTCCACCGATGACAAACTTGCCCGTGGGATTAACAAACAGTTCGGTTTTCTCATCCACCAGATTGCGGATGTCCTCTTTATAGTGCTGCAAAGTCCTGGGGATAAGAATCTCTCGCACATCCTTGAGAATGCGCGGCTGATCGACATCGGCATCATGTTGGGTGCTTACCACAATGGTGTGGACATGAACGGGGCGATGAGTCTCGCTGTCATACTCCACGGTAACCTGGGCCTTGGCATCGGGCCTCAAGTAAGGCATGAGCTCCAGATGATTGTGGCGGATGTCGGCCAGTTCCCGCATGAGCGCGTGAGCCAGGTCAAGCGTCAACGGCATGTAATTGGGCGTCTCGTTGCAGGCATAGCCAAACATCATGCCCTGGTCACCGGCTCCCTGATCCTCATGGTTGTCCTCGGCATTGTCAACACCCTGCTTGATGTCGCCGCTCTGCTCGTGAACGCTATTGAGGATGCCGCATGAGTTGCCGTCAAACTGGTACTCACTCTTGGTGTAGCCAATGCGGTTGACCACCTCGCGCGCGGTGCGCTGCAGGTCGATGTAAACGTTAGTTGTCACCTCGCCCGAAATGATGATCTGGCCCGTGGTCACGAGTGTTTCACATGCCACATGGCAATTGGGGTCAAAGGCAAGGAATTTGTCAAGAATGGCATCGCTGATCTGGTCAGCGACTTTGTCGGGGTGCCCCTCAGAGACACTCTCGGACGTGAAAAGATAGTTCTTACTGTTCATTGTACCTAAATTGTTTAATTGTGGAACATGAACGCTAAAATGAACCGATAAAAATCGCTGATTATCGCAGTTTTAGCATTTTTTCAAGTGGTTGCAAGCAGCCAAATTTGTCCACTGTTATTAATAAATCGGCTGCAAAGATAATACAAAAAAACAGAACACAATCATGTTAGCAGCAATTTTCCACAGCGATCACCTATAGGGCCTATAAGACTTATAAGACCTATAGGACTTATAGGACCTGTCTCGACATAAAAAAAGAATAAATTCTTTTTGTTCTGTGCTCGACTTGATGCACCGTTGGCCTTCGGCCTAAGGTAGGCGGCGTCTCGACATAAAAAAAGAATAAATTCTTTTTGTTCTGTCCTCGACTTGCACTACCTTTGCATGCTAATTATGATGATTGAGGCAAGAAATATCGTTAAACGGTATGGCGACCTGGAGGTGCTGCGGGGTGTGGACCTCGACATCGCCCAGGGCGAAATCGTGTCTATTGTGGGTCCGAGCGGAGCAGGCAAGACGACCCTGTTGCAGATTATCGGCACGCTTGACATGCCACAGCAGGGTGAGGTGTATTATGAGGGCAAGAACGTGCTGGCACTTAAGGACAAGGAGCTGGCCCACTTCAGGAACCGCAACATCGGCTTTGTGTTCCAGTTCCATCAGCTGCTGCCCGAGTTCACCATGCTCGAGAATGTCGCTATCCCTGCCCTACTGGGCGGAGACAACCGCACTGAAGCCTACCAGCGCGCCCAACGGCTGCTGGAGCGCATGCATCTGGGCGACCGGTTGCACCACAAGCCCTCGCAGCTGAGTGGCGGCGAGTGCCAACGCGTGGCAGTGGCCCGTGCCCTGATGAACAGTCCGAAGGTTATCCTTGCCGATGAGCCGTCGGGCAGCCTTGACTCACAAAACAAGCAAGAATTGCACCAGTTGTTTTTTGAACTACGCAAGGAACTGGGCCAAACGTTTATCATCGTAACTCATGACGAGGGCCTAGCCGCCCAAGCCGACCGCACACTCCACATGCGTGATGGCATGATTGTTGACCAAACCATCCGCAACGAGAAGCTATGAAACTGCATCACCTGGCCATATCGCTGATTGCAGCGCTGCTCACGTTGGCCTCATGCGACAAGGATGAGGACATCGACCGCGCCTATACCGACTACCGCTATGACATCGTGACGTTCCTGGAACAGAACGCTACGGGAGCGGTTTTTGAGTACTTGGGGCATGGCGACTCGGCGGCTGTAAGGCTCCAGTCAAGAGTGGGCTTGAGCAATGAGGTCAAGGCTAACCAGCGCGTGCTGTTGCGCTATGACTTTGCCGACAACGCCACCGGCGACCACCGCAACATCAACGTTTACGCTTGCAACAGCATCATTAGCGACTCGCTGCGCCAAACGGGCGCGTCGCCCGACAGCCTGCCCATGCATGAGGTGAAACTGCGCAGCCTGTGGCGCACGGGCGAATACATCAACCTGCACTGCCAGGTGGAATACATCAACACGGCGCGCACCTTCATGCTCGTGGCCGACGGCCAAACGCTCGGCAACGACACGGTCCACTGCTATATGGTGCATGACCTGAGGGGCGAGCGCGGCACTTTTTGGCGCGACTGCTATGCGTCCTTCAATGTGGGCGCGTTGTGGAAGAAGCCCACTTTCAAAGTCATGAGGATACACCTCAATGACAAGACTTATCCCGATACTGAATACTACGATTTTATAAAATAATCATTATTAAACATTTATCATAACAGAAAATTATGGCAAACGAAAATCAGAACCAGAACCAAATCAAAATCGAAATTCCCAAGGAGGAATTGCAGGGACGTTACGCTAACATGGCAATGATAGCCCACGGTCCCAACGATTTTTTCATTGATATGATCCTGCGCGGCCCCAACATGCCTCAGGCACGCGTACAGAGCCGCATCATCATGGCTCCTCAGCACGCTAAGGAACTCATGCTCGCCTTGCAGGAGAATATCCACCGCTATGAGAGCAACTTCGGCGAAATCAAGATCAACCGTCCCGCCGGCGGCAACAGCAACATCATGGATTTCCCCCTGCCCAAGGGACAGGCTTGATTCCAGATTAGAGATTAAAGGGATATTCACCTACTAACTACTGAGATGGAACATCCACTTTTTATCTATAACACCCTCACTAAGCGCAAGGAGCACTTCGTTCCCCTGAACGAGCCGATGGTGGGCATGTATGTGTGCGGCCCCACGGTCTATGGCGACCCTCACTTGGGACACACCAGGCCTGCCATCACGTTTGACGTGCTGTTCCGCTACCTTCAACAATTGGGCTACAAGGTGCGCTACGTGCGCAACATCACCGATGTTGGGCACCTGGAGCACGATGCCGACGAAGGAGAGGACAAGATCGCCAAGAAGGCCCGCCTCGAGCAGCTCGAACCCATGGAAGTGGCCCAGTACTACACTAACCGCTACCATGCCGCGATGCAGCAACTCAACGTACTGCCCCCGAGCATCGAGCCCCATGCCACGGGACACATCATCGAGCAGGAGGAGCTGGTGAAGCAAATCATGGCTAATGGCTACGCCTATGAGAGCAACGGCAGCGTGTATTTTGACATCGAGGCCTACAACCGCGACCACCGCTACGGTATCCTCTCGGGACGCAACCTTGACGACATCCTCAATGCCAGCCGTGAGCTCGATGGCGTGGGCGAGAAACACAACCAGGCCGATTTTGCTTTGTGGAAGAAGGCTCAGCCCGAGCACATCATGCGTTGGCCCTCGCCTTGGAGCGACGGCTTCCCCGGTTGGCACTGCGAGTGCACGGCCATGGGGCGCAAGTACCTGGGCAAGCACTTTGACATCCACGGTGGCGGCATGGACCTCGTGTTCCCGCACCACGAGTGCGAAATCGCGCAGGCCGTGGCTAGCCAGGGCGACGAGATGGTGCACTACTGGATGCATAACAACATGATCACCATCAATGGGCAAAAGATGGGCAAATCGCTGGGTAACTTCATCACCCTGGAGCAGTTCTTCACTGGTGACCACCCCGCGTTGACCCAAGCCTACTCGCCCATGACAATCCGCTTCTTCATCCTGCAGGCTCATTATCGTGGAACAGTCGATTTCAGCAACGAGGCACTCCAAGCAGCCGAAAAAGCTGTCGAGCGCATGCTTGACGGCTGGCATCGCCTGAACACGCTCACTGCCGCGCCGCAGTCCTCAGTCACACTGGAGAACTACCGCCAGCGTTGCGCCGACGCGATGAACGATGACTTGAACACCCCGACGGTCATCGCGACCCTGTTTGACGCCTGCAAGGTCATCAATCAGGTCAATGACGGCAATGCCACACTCAGCCAGGCAGACATCGATGAGCTAAAGAGCGTCTTCCAGATCTATCTGTTTGACGTGCTGGGCATGCGTGACGATGCCGCTGGCGGCGAAGGTGTCAATCTTGATCCTTATCGCCATGCAGTGGACCTGCTGCTGGAAATGCGCCGCACGGCCAAGGCCAACAAGGACTGGGCGACCAGCGACCTGATTCGCGACAAACTCAGCGAGTTCGGCTTTGAGGTCAAGGACACCAAGGACGGCTTTGAGTGGAAAGTGAAGTGACATGAACGACCAACCGCTCATATCGGTTATCGTTCCCGTCTATAACGTGGAGCAGTATCTGGATCCATGCATGGAGAGCATCGTGGGCCAGACATACCGCCAACTTGAAATCCTCGTTGTTGACGACGGCAGTACCGATAGCAGCGGTGAAATATGCGACCGTTGGGCTGAACGTGATGAACGCATCCGCGTCATCCATCAGCCCAATGGTGGCTTATCGGCAGCACGTAACGCGGCCCTAGACATCATGCAGGGCGAGCTGGTGATGATGGTGGATAGCGACGATGTGTTGCATCCCGAATGCACATCAGTGCTGCTAAAGGCCCTGCAAGACCATTCGGCTGATATCGCCATCGGGGACTACCAGCCATTTTATGACGGCCAAACCGTATTTACTGAACAAGCCCCTCGGCATGGCTCCACGACGGTTTATAACCAGCACGATGCCATTCTTGCCATACTATACCAACGTGGGCTCACCCACTCGGCGTGGGGACGACTGTACAGGTCATCGCTGTTTGACGGCATCCGATACCCCGTGGGCAAATTCTATGAGGACTTTGCCATCATTTATCCGCTCCTGCTCAAGTGCCACAAGATCGTAAAAACCGACAGCAAGATTTATGGTTACAGGCAGCGAGAAAAAAGCATCCTGCAGACATTTTCTCCCAAACGTGCAGCGGTAATCGACATCGGAGAACAACTGGAGAGGGAAATGATGTCAAATGACCCGCAATACACCAAAGCGGCCCGCAGCCGCCTATTGAGCGCCTATTTTAACATCCTGCTACTCAGCAACCAGGACAAGGCAGCTGACCACAAGGCTTTGCAAGACCGCTGCTGGGAAGGCATCAAACGGCTGCGTCTTGATTGCCTGCTGGACAATAACGTGAGGCCCAAAAACAAAATCGGCATCTTGGCTTCATACTTGAGCCGATGGTTCCTTTGCTCAGTGATTGGGCATAATTATCAGCCTAAAGCATAGACTTTCAATGACTAATGGGTCTCCAATGGTTTCATTGATAAAATCCGACGATTGGTAGAATTAATTTTGACGGTCAAAAAACATTTCTTTAATTTGCTATCCAAATCAGATATGAAATAGAATAGTAATAAAAATGTTTTTAGGCTTGTTTTTCATCAATACCATGACATTTGGGTTTAGTTAAAAGTTTTTAGGCTTCAGAACACAAATAAAAAATAAGACAGGATGTGAATCCTGCCTTATTTTTATTAATGCCATTATCTTCTAAGTTAATTGACTGAGAGTAGCATGTCGATGAGCGTAGTGACATCCATAACACTTGCTTCACCGTCACCATTCACGTCTCCGGCATATCGATAAACCCTTGCACTACCAAGCAACATATCAATGAGGTAAGTCACATCTGAGATACTTACCGTTCCGTCAATGTTCGTGTCTCCGATTGGATTCATGGCATCAGTCTGCCTGTTTAGCCATCTGTAACGTGAGTTATACCAGATGATACGGTCCATTGCGTGATCTTGTAAACTTGTTGGTGTGTAGCCACCTGCTCTTCCCTCGAGCTCAAGGCTAGCATTCAGGGCACGTCCCTCACTGGAAGTATAACATGATGTCATAAACTGGCTCATGGTTGAGAAAAACCTACTTTTCATCTTTCTCCACAAGCCGACATACTCATCAACAAATGTGCGGTTCTCATTGTCAAACAAACTGGAGAAGTGCTTGATATGGCTCAAGGACCATGCGCCTGAGGTGCGCTCGGCCATATCAAAGTCCCACAACAGGGGCATTATGATTTTAGATGTGTCGGTACTGTCATATTTGCAGTAATACCTATTGGCGCCGCCAGCGTCTTGGGTGCCCTCAATATCATGTCCCAAGCACCAAGCCGCAAATGAGGCCACATCTATCTTGTCGGGATAGTCGGGGCCACTGAGGCTATTCTCGTAGTCGGTCACAACTGTCTGGATGTACTGCAACTGCTCGGGAAGAATCTCGTCGCTATCAGGATACTTGAACGTGAAATTATAGGAAGGAGCAGTGATTGAATTCACATACACATCCTCGTTCCACCAATAGGGGTCACACTCAAAGATGTAACCTGTGTTCTTATCCACATTAATGCGGCAGTCAGGATTGCGCTTAACCGACTCGCAAAGCATATACAAGCCTTTATATTGGTCGTTTAGAACCACGCTCACAAAACGAAGTTGAGGCGTCCACAGGAGGCCCAGCAGCTCATTTACCTTAAAGCCGGCGCGTGCAAGCAGATAGTCATACTTGAGCAGCAACCAATCCTTGTCTTTATAAGTCGCCTCATCGCCACGGAAGAGCAAGTCCTGTTTCTTTTGCAGTTTGATTTTATAAGGTTTCTTGGTCGCATAGGCACTCGTGTTGCCTCTAATCTTGATGGTCATGCCGCTAACGTCGTTCACATAATCTCCACTGTCATATAGCACGCTATCAATTTCATCAATGTTTTGATAAATGATCATGCGGCCAGGAACTTTAGTCGCATTGGTGATTGTTTTGCCCATGCATCCTGGAGGTGCCGACACATAATCACAAGTGGGTTCCTCACCATCAACAGTTTGGATATACAGGACGGGTAAGCCCTTGGAAATGATGTCTCTCAATACTATCATCGTGTCACCCACAGCAACCATTGACGACGTGTCGGCCTTCATCTCAAGCCCACTACATGCTATACAGATCACTAATAATAAAAGAGCTATTTTTCTCATTCTGCAATTTTTATGTTTGTTTCAACTATCTATATTCATCGTTTGGCAATCTTCCGCTTCAAGCTATAGTAACCTACCGCCAACAATACCGTTATGGTCAATATAATCAGTGGTCGCAGCCACGATTCAACTCCAGAAATGTCCATCCTTACCGCATCATAAGAGTGCATCACTAAGGGGTGAACTATATAAATGAAAAATGCGTAAGTACTGCCCAATAGGCAGAATCGATTGAACTTCATATCCATCCTCGAGAACAGCACGAATAACGATGGCGACAAGAGCAGCGTGCCGATAAACCACCAAAGTGAGCCATGAAAAATCGGTACGACAAGTATCAAAAGACCTATTAGCCCTATGAGTGCACACACACCCGAAGATAATCTATTGTTGAGATACTCTTCGTTTTCATGTATCAATTCTCCTATTACAAAAAATGGAATTCCAGTTACCCAAGGCGTATTCACAGGAATCGTCAAACCCAAAAACGGAAATTGTATAGCTCCTAAAACCCTTACCATCAGGCCCAAATAAGCTAAATATCTCAATTTTACCCCGAGATAATACTTCAATACATAGCAAATGAGCAATGCCAACAAAAACCATGCGACACCTGACAACTTAGTATCAGTTAAAAAAATCAGCCGCAGGACATGGTCTTTGGTGAGTATCAACTCATTAATATACTGCATTACCAGATTTGAATCAAAATGAAGTGATATGACTAAAGCAAAACAGCCCAATACATATGCGACTAATATATAATAAGCAGTACGTTTTATAGACTTACGTATTTTCTCCCTAGACGCTTGGTAAGAGAAATAACCAGACGTCATGAAGAAAATCGGCACAGCCGTTCGACCAATCATAGCCACATAGTAGCCAAATAATTCGGGGAACCTGGCATGCATGAACACGACAAAACAGGCCGCAAAACCTTTCAAAAAATCCAGACCGTATTTTCTCGTTTTCTCTTTGCCCATTCTTTATGTCTTATTCGTTATTATAGCTAGCGGAGCATATCGGCTACACGGCGGGTAGCAGCGATGAAAGCAGCGACCTCGTCGAGCGTGTTATAGACCGCAAAAGACGCCCTGACCATGCCCTGCACGCCATAACGGGCCATCAATGGCTGGGCACAATGGTGCCCCGTGCGTACAGCTATGCCCAGTTTGTCGAGTAACAAACCCATATCATAACTGCTGATATCACCCACGAGGAACGACACTACCCCACTCTTGCCGGGAGCGGTGCCAAACAGGCGGATGCCGTCGATGGTTTTCAAGCCCTCAACAGCGGCATTCAGCAACTCATGCTCATGAGCAGCGATGTTGTCTATACCCAAGCCCTGGATGTAGTCGATAGCGGCTCCAAAAGCAGCGATATCCACAAAGTCGGGCGTGCCCGCCTCGAACTTGAAGGGCAATTCCGCAAATGTAGTGTGGTCAAAGGTCACCTGCCCGATCATCTCACCTCCACCTTGATAGGGCGGCATCTTGTCGAGCCAGTAGCGCTTGCCATAAAGGATGCCCACACCAGCGGGGCCATACATCTTGTGGCTGGAGAAAGCATAGAAATCACAATCGAGGTCTTGAACGTCAACAGCGACATGAGGAGCAGCCTGGGCGCCATCAATGAGCACCGAAACGCCATGACGGTGGGCAATGGCAATCATCTCTTTGACAGGATTTACCGTACCCAACACGTTGGACACATGAGCTAAGGCGACAAAACGGGTATTGTCGGTAAACAAATCCTCATATGCCTGCATATCCACTTGGCCACTATCATCGATAGGCACCACACGCAGGGCCACACGCTTGCGCTGACCGATAAGTTGCCAGGGGACAATATTGCTATGGTGCTCCATTACGGTCACGATGATTTCATCGCCGTTCTCGAGCATCTGACCGAAGGACGATGCCACAAGGTTAATGCCCTCGGTAGTGCCACGGGTAAAAATCACCTCCTCGATGCTGCCAGCATTGATAAACGCGCGCACCTTCTCGCGAGTGAGTTCGACCAGGTCGGTGGCTTCCTGTGAAAGGGTGTGAACACCGCGATGCACATTGGCCTTATAGTGGTAGTACATCTGGTCGATGGCCTCCACCACAGGCCTCGGTGTCTGGGACGTGGCCGCGTTGTCAAGATAAATGAGCGGACGGCCCTCAATCTGTCGTTGCAGAATGGGATAGTCTTCGCGTATCTTGGTAATGTCCATATTATTAGTCATTGGTCGCTAGTCGTTGTTTTCTATCGGGTCTAGAGTAGCGATTTTATTTCTTCTTACAAGCTGCCATACAACCCGCGCAGTTACTCAAGGTGCCCGCAAAGCGTTTCTCCACTAGATAATGCAGGCGGTCCTTAAGGGCGTCCATGCGTACGCCATCGATAATATCGGCGACAAAAGCCTGCATCAACAGGCGACGTGCCTCACTACTGCTGATGCCGCGAGTGCGCATATAGAATAACGCTTCCTCGTCTAGCTGTCCCACAGCCGAGCCGTGTGAACACATCACGTCATCGGTGTAGATTTCCAATTGAGGCTTGGTGTACATCTTGGCCGTTGGCGCTCCACACAGGTTGCGGTTTCCTTGATAGGCCTCGACACGCGGGCAATCGGGTTTGACCAGAATTTTTCCAGCAAAAGCACCCACAGCGTTGTCGTCAAGCACATACTTGAACATCTCGTTGCTATGGCAGCGTGGTGCATTATGGCTGATGAACGTGTGATTGTCCACATGCTGCTCACCACTAGCGATGGTCATGCCCAACAATTGAGTCTCGGTATGTTCACCATTGACCTCGACATGGAAATTGTTACGTGTAAAACCATTGACGAGCGTGATACCGTCGATAAGGACATTACTGCCCTCGTGCTGATCGACATAGATAGACGAGACGCGGCTAGTGAGGGGCGTGCTCTCCTCCATGTCGTAATAGTCGATTGTGCTGCCCTGCATCGCGACAATCTCAACCACCTGGTTGTTCAAGTAGTGATAGTCAGGACTCTGGGTATGGTCACAGGCGAGCAGCTTGATGCTGGCATTCTTGCCCACAACTATGAGCAGACGCCGCTGCACCATCATGTCTAGCGCGGCATTAAAGATATTGACCAACTGGATAGGCCGCTCGGCAACCACCCCGTCAGGGACATAAATAAACAAGCCATCCTGTACCAATAACGTGTTGAGGGCCACGGTGGGGTCATTGAGCGAGGCGAGTTTACCATAATAGGCGTCCATCAACTCGGGATAGTCCACTGCTGCCATGCTGAAGGGCTCAACAACCACTTGGCCGATATTACGCTCGGCTGTAGCACTGCTGTGGAACGCGTCATTGCTTGTATAGTACAAGCAGGTGCTCATGTTGGGCACGTCACAATGGAACGTCTCGGCGGGATCAGCCTCAAACGGCAGACGATTGACGTTCACGCCATAATCATGAGCGAACACTGTCTCGAGGTCGGTCGCCTCATAATCCTCGCTACCCTTTCGCGGCAGCTTGGCGTCCTGCAAGCGCTCACGGGCGACACCGCGCAGCTTATTCAGTAAGGCTGGTGACTGTTGCTCGATGAGCGCTTGGCTCTCGTCATACAGGTCGATATATTGCTTAAGCGCATTCATGCCGTTTACTGCTGTGAATCGACTTGTTCCTTAATCCAGTCATACCCCTTCTCCTCCAGCTCCAACGCCAGTTCGGGACCTGCGCTCATGACGATGCGGCCCTTATAGAGGACGTGCACAAAGTCGGGCTTGATATAGTCCAGCAAGCGCTGGTAATGGGTGATGACAATAGTGGCGTTATCCTTGCTCTTGAGCGTGTTCACGCCGCTGGCCACGATGCGCAGGGCATCAATATCCAGACCGCTATCAGTCTCATCAAGGATGCTCAGGCGCGGCTCGAGCATCGCCATCTGGAAAATCTCATTACGTTTTTTTTCACCGCCCGAGAAACCCTCGTTGACAGCCCTCGAGGCGAGTTTGTTATCCAGTTGCACGATGGAACGTTTCTCACGCATGAGTTTGAGGAAATCAGCAGCACTCAGCGGTTCCTCGCCCATATACTTGCGCTTCTCGTTCATGGCGGTGCGCATGAAATTGACCATCGACACGCCAGGAATCTCGACGGGATACTGGAAGCTCAGGAAGATGCCCTCGTGGGCACGATCCTCAGGCGATAGCGCCAGCAGGTCTTTACCATAGAACGAGACGCTACCACCAGTCACAGTATAGGCGGGATTGCCCGTGAGCACGGCGCTCAAGGTACTCTTGCCCGATCCATTGGGACCCATAATGGCATGAACCTCGCCCGGCTTAACGGTGAGATTAACCCCTTTTAATATTTCCTTATCCTCAATCGAGGCACGTAAATCGTTAATTACTAACATATTTTAGTCCTTAGTTTTTAGTCTTTAGTTTTAATTGTTGACCTTTCTTTTTCACCCTATCCTACCGAGCCCTCGAGCGAGATGCTGAGGAGTTTCTGAGCCTCGACGGCAAACTCCATGGGCAACTTGGCCATCACTTCCTTGGCATAACCATTGACGATAAGGCCAACGGCGTCCTCGGTGGGAATGCCACGCTGGTTGCAGTAGAAAATCTGATCCTCGTTAATCTTGCTGGTCGTTGCCTCATGCTCGACCACCGACGTGTCGTTACCCACCTCGATGACAGGGAAAGTGTGGGCTCCACTGGTGTCGCTCAGCAGCAGACTGTCGCACTGGGTAAAATTGCGGCATCCTGTGGCCTTAGGCGCGATTTTGACCATACCACGATAGCTGTTCTGGCTGTGGCCGGCGCTGATGCCCTTGCTCACGATAGTACTGGTGCTGTTACGGCCCAGATGAATCATCTTGGTACCCGTATCGGCCTCCTGCCAATTGTTGGTCAATGCCACACTATAGAACTCACCTACCGAGTGGTCACCCTTAAGCACACAACTGGGATATTTCCACGTGATGGCACTGCCGGTCTCGACCTGAGTCCACGACAGCTTGCTGTGGTCACCACGGCACAATCCGCGCTTGGTCACCAGGTTATAGATACCACCTTTGCCGTCCTTGTCACCAGGATACCAGTTCTGCACTGTGCTGTACTTGACCTCGGCGCGATCCTCGACCACAATCTCGACAATAGCGGCATGTAACTGGTTCTCGTCGCGCATGGGAGCCGTACAACCCTCCAGATAAGAAACGTAGGCATCATCATCGGCCACGATGAGCGTTCGCTCAAACTGGCCCGTCTGTGCCGCATTAATACGGAAATAAGTCGATAACTCCATGGGGCAACGCACTCCCTTAGGGATATAGACAAACGAGCCGTCGCTGAAGACAGCCGAGTTCAATGCTGCGTAGAAGTTATCAGTATAGGGCACAACTTTGCCCAAATACTTGCGCACCAGGTCAGGATAATCCTTAACGGCCTCGCTAATGGAGCAGAAGATGACACCCAACTCGGCCAAGCGGTCACGATAGGTGGTCTTGACGCTCACGCTGTCCATGACGGCGTCTACAGCCATGCCGCTCAAGCGCAGCTGCTCCTCCAGAGGGATGCCCAACTTGTCAAATGTCTTCTTCAGCTCGGGATCAATCTCCTTTTTGTCGCTGGCAACTTTCTGTCGCGGCGCAGCATAGTAGCTGATGGCCTGATAGTCAATTTCGGGCACATGCACATGACCCCAGGTGGGCGCTTTGAGCGTCAACCAGTGGTGATAGGCCTTCAGTCGGAATTCCAGCAGCCACTCGGGTTCCCCTTTAAGCTGCGAGATGCGGCGCACGACATCCTCGTCAAGTCCCTTGGGAATGACGTCGGTCTCGATATCGGTCACAAATCCGTACTTGTATTCCGCCTGTGCTGCCTCTTCTATGATTTGGTTACCTTTTTCAGGTTTCTCGTTCTCTTTCATCGGTTATATCAGTCGCCCTTTTCTTAAGGCGGCACAAAGGTACTAATTTTGCGCAAGCTATGCGCAAAAACTTCTCTTGAATTGCAGAGCCACAGCAAAAATAATCCAAATATTTGCCCATAGGGCAATATAAGGACACTGAACAGATTTTAATGAAACGGGGATAAATGGAGATACAGGCCAGTCAGAGGCCAATCACTCACTTGCCGACAATGTACTTGCTGAAGGGGAGACGGCGAATCAATTGAACCAGAATAAAGCACACGACAAAGGCCAACACACCGCTCACCAGGCAGTCAACCACCCAATGAGCACGACACAACCACGGATAGGTCATGGGCCAAATGACGTGTCGCAGCACAATCATCTGGGACAAATAGATGCCAAAAGTGGCCTTGCTCAAAAGCGGCCACCATGTGGCGGCTCCAGGGTAATTGGCACGGTCATATCGCTTGGGCGAGAAGCGCTGGACCAAAGCGAACAGCAACGCCGCCATCGCCACGTTATTAATGCTGATATCGGTTGTCAAGGTGTCGAGATGCTCCTGCCACGTTATGTGGTAATGACCTTGCACCAGAAACTCAAACATGGGCATGAGCACGATGCCGAAAACGAAGAACAAAGCAAATTTCCAGCCATGCTCACGAGTGAATACGGGCAAACCGTAATGGTGCATGTAGTAACCCAGCAAGACGTAACCATAATAGTTGGAGAACGCGCTAAACATGTTGTCGTGGTAATGCGATGCCTCGATGAATACGCCATGCTGATATGGAATAAACGATGAGAGCACCCACAACACCAGCACCATCTCCACTCCACGCTTGCCGATGGCTGCAATGCACTTGCTCACCAATGGCAGGGTCACGTAGATGACCAACAGCACATAAACATACCACAAAATACCCTCGACAGGATGAAAAAGTATCGATGTCAACAAGCGGGGTGTGAAATTGTGCAGCAGGAACGCATGTTCACACAAATACACCAAACTCCACACGATCAGCGGGAACAGCACGACGCGCAGGCGTCGCTTAAGGAACCGCTTGGTGGGCATAGTTACCGGCAGCAGCAACGCGCCAGTAATCATGAAGAACAGGTTACAGTTTACCGCCACCAGCACGGTATAGACCGCACCAGAAACCGATGGCGTGTTATAGTAAATGTCGTAAGGGCGTATAGGGGTGTGGATGAGGATGACCAACATGCAAGCCAGTACACGCAGGATGTCCAGATAAGGTATGCGACGTTGCAGTTGGGCCTCGGTCATCATGGCATGACTGGTTTTGATTCAATGAGCGCTACAGCATGGGCAGCGATGCCCTCGCCACGACCGGTATAGCCAAGCTTCTCGGTGGTCGTGGCTTTGATCGAGACCTGTTCAGGGCTACAGTCCATGCAGTTGGCCAGTTCCTGCTGCATGGCAGGAATGTGGGGATTGAGCTTGGGCTGCTCAGCACAGATGGTTATGTCGCAATTTCCCAGTCGATAGCCTTGCTCGTCAAGCAATTTCATCACGTGGCGCAGCAGCAAGCGACTGTCGATGCCCTTGTAACGAGGATCAGTGTCAGGAAAGTGGTAACCGATGTCACGCAGGGCTGCGGCACCCAACAGGGCATCGCACAACGCGTGGATGGCAACATCGGCATCGCTGTGTCCCAGCAAACCGCGCTCCCATGGAATGTTCACGCCGCCTAGCCACAGGGGTCTCCCCTCGACCAGGCGGTGTACGTCAAATCCTAATCCCACACGTATCATATCGATTGCGATCAGTTGCGGCCCAACAAGCCCTTGATGCCGTCCATGTCAAATGACAGGGTAAAACGCAAGGTCTGGTCCAGGGGACTGTTCTGTGCGGTCGCGATCATGTAGCTGGCATCAATCTTGATCACGTTGAGCGAGAAGCCGGCACCCAGTCCGAAGTACTGACGGTTACCCGCATATTTGCTCTCATAGTAGTAACCGCCACGCAGGAAGAACTGCTGGTTGTAGGCATACTCGGCACCTACCGAGTAGGTGATGCGCTTAGCAAAGTTGTCGCTGAAGCTGTCAAAAATACCCGAGATACTTGATTTGTCTTTCCAATCCTGCAAAGCGTCCTCATAGGCCATATTATCGCCATCAAAGTCAACTTCACGAGGCTTAGCGGGCACCAGCAACTTGTTGGCATCGAGAGATAGTGTAAAGTTGTTGTAGTCAGCAACGGGGAAAGTGAAGGCGGTACCAATTCTGAGATTAGCCGGCAGATAGGCAGGGTCATTACCGCCATTATAAGAAACCTTGGAGCCAATGTTTGACAAATTGAAACCAAGTGACCATTGGCACTCATTGCGACCAATAACGGGGAAAGTGGTATAGTAACCCGAGATATCGGCGGCAAAAGCCGAAGCGCTTGAAGACTCACTGGCGTTCATCGTGTTGGTACCCAAATCGCTGAGAACATAACGCAGAGCAACACCCATCGAGAACTTCTCACTCAACTTGCGTGAATAGCCCAGGTCAACCGATAACTCAAACGGGTTGAGTGTTCCCTGACTGGCACCCTCAACATCGCTCATCATCACTTCACCCAACGAGAAATAGCGCAACGAGGCACTCACGGCCTGGTTGTCACTGCTACCAATCTTATAGTAAGCCGACAGGTTGGCCAGGTAGATGTCGTTGACGATCTTGCGCAACCAGGGTGTATAAGAGAGCGATATACCTGCTTGGCTGTAAGCAAAGGCATACTTTGAAGGATTCCAAAACTGTGAATTCACGTCGGGCTCGGTAGCGGCACCCAAGTCACCCATCGACGCGCCACGCGCATCGGGAGTAATACCCAACATGGTCACACCAGTTGTCACGGGGTTGAACTCGGTTGTCTTGATATCATCTTCAGCCCAAGTAGTCAACGCGGTGGCCATCATAGCAATGGCAACTATACATTTTGTCAGTTTCATTCTAATTAGAGAAAATTGATTTGTCATTTAACTAAATAACTACAAAAGCTCCCTTTTATTGTATAATCGCTATTAAAGATGTGAGATTAGCCATTCTACGGCTGACGCGCAGGTTTTAAAAACAACGGGGACAACGACAAACAACACTTTATTTGGGCTGACGCATACTAATAACCGTGCTTCGCACGGGAAATTAAAAGAAAATTAATTTTAAAATAGAATTTGTTTTTATTTTCCGCCCGATAGGGCGGTTAAAATGATGTTCACGTGAAATGGTCATTAATTATGATTTGTGTTTCTTGTTGTCGAATCATCACAACGGCGGCCACGCCAAGGCGAGGCCCTACAGCGCCCGCACACTTTTATATCAGTGAATTAAACGAATTGAACGAATAGCGTCCGCACTCCCGACAACTGGAATGCGGACACTTATAACTATTATCTGTTCACTGTTAACTATTAACTCTTAACTGTCAACTGTTAATCGTTTCCGTTCAGGAGGTTGTCGATGAGGGTGGTGACGTCGCCGATGTCGATGCGGCCATTGCTGTTCAGGTCAGCTGACTCATAATAGAATGATCCGACTTCGTGGCCCAGCAGCACGTCGATTAGGGCGGTCACGTCGGTGATGCTCATCACGCCGTCGCCGTTCACATCACCCTGGCCAGCGCTGCCCCAGCCGTCAATGTGGGCGAACTTGTACCAGTAGTCGGTTGCAGCGTAGGTCGCTTCAGTGTTGCGCGGCACGAGCAGTTGCGCGCGATTATAGGCCGTGGTCGTGAAGCAGTCAGCGCTCGCCATCACGGGCGGCACCGTGCCGAGGCATTTCACGGTCTCCAGCGCGTTGCAGTAGTTAAACGCCTTAGCGCCGATGGCCGTCACGCCGCTGCCGATGGTCACGCTCTTCAGCCCCGTGCAACCCTGGAACGCCTGCACACCGATGTCGGCCACCGAGTTGGGAATGGTAATGCTCGTCAGCTCAAAACACCCGTCAAAGGCATTGTTCTCAATGCCAGTGACAGCAAAGGTGTGCCCCTCGTATGTTACCGAGTCGGGTATCACAACTTCACCTGTATAATAAACATCAACCTCTGCATTGGCTATAACTGAAACCATATTCGCATTTGTTACCCGATAATAAATGCCCTCGACTATAAATGTATTACCAGGAAGAATAGAGCCAATTCCAACAATATTAGTGAAGTTTTTCCAATAGTCAGCCGCCTTGTAAGCATTAACTGATTCATTTGGAACGTATAGTGTTGCACTATAACAGCCAGTAAATGTATAATAATAAATTGGTGGTGGTGTCAATGCCAAACTATAAATTTCAGTTAATCCATTGCAGCCATGGAACGCCTCGTCGCCGATGGAAGTGACGGAGTTGGGAATAATGATACTAGTTAGGCTGCTGCAATCAGCGAACGCAAGGTTTCCGATTGATACAACAGAATTGGGGATGGTGACGCTGGTCAGGCCGCTGCATCCAAAGAACGCACCGTTGCCAATGGAGGTGACGGAGTTGGGGATGACTGTGTTCATGCAGCCTATAATAAGCGTGTTGGAGGCCGTCTCAATGATGGCGTTGCAATTATTCCGGGAATCATAGGTTGGGTTCCCGCTTGATACCACTATGCTGGTAAGGCCGCTACTGTATGAGAACGCAGAGTTGCCGATGGAAGTGACCGAGTTTGGGATGTCGATGCTGGTCAGGCCGCTGCATCCATTGAACGAATAGCTGCCGATGGAGGTGACGGAGTTGGGGATGTCGATACTGGCCAGGCTGCTACAGCCATCGAACGCAGAGTGGCCAATGGTTGTGACTGAGTTGCCAATGGTGACGCTGGCTAGGCGGCTGCAACCAAGGAACGCCCCGTTGCCAATGGAAGTAACGGAGTTGGGGATGTTGATGCTCGTTAAACCGCTGCATCCATAGAACGAATAGCTGCCAATGGAGGTGACAGAGTTGGGAATGATAGTATTTTGACAACCCGCTATTAACGTGTTACTCGCAGATTCAATAATAGCGTTGCAGTTGTTGCGGGAATCATATTTTGAATTACCGTTCGATACTTTGATACTGGTCAGTCCTGTGCAACCAGTGAACGCATCGTCACCGATGGAAGTGACGGAGTTGGGAATGTCTATGCTTGCCAGGCAAGTGCAGCCATAGAACGCCCTGTCGCCGATGGTTGTCACGGAGTTGGGGATGGTGATGCTGGTCAGGCCGCTGCAGCCATTGAACGCACCGTCGCCAATGGAAGTGACTGAGTTGGGGATGGTGATGCTGGTCAGGCCACCACGAGAGAACGCATAGCTGCCTATGGCAGTGACGGTGTTGGGAATGACGGTATTTTTGCAACCTGCTATGAGCTTGTTGCTGGTGGTTTCAATAATGGCGTTGCAGTTGTTGCGTGAGTCATAATATGGATTATCATTCGCTACTTTGATGCTGGACAGTCCTGTGCAACCAGTGAACGCAAAGTTGCCGATGGAAGTGACGGAGTTGGGGATGGTAATGCTAGTCATGCTGCTACAGCCATAGAATGCACTGCCGCCGATGGCGGTGACTAAATAGGTGGTGCTGCCGTAAGAGACGGTTGCGGGGATGGATACGTCGCCAGTGTATTCATCATACATAGAGATTAGACCCTCTATAAGTCACGGTGGCCTCGTTGCCGTTGATATTGTAATAGATGCCGTTGACATAAAAGTCGTGGGCGAGGGCGGTGGCGGGCAGCAGGAGCGCCAGCAGGAGCAGGGAGAGTTGGAATAGATGTTTCATAGTCGTATTGTTTGATTGGTTATTCTCAGTGGTTAAGCTAGTTGCAAAGGTAACATTTTTTTAATAAACTACAAATTACGCGAATTAAACAAATTGGGCTGCCGCGCCGCTTTTATAAATTACGGATTATTCTGATTTTTCTTAATGCATCCGCGCCCGGGTTTAAAAAACAACTTGGACAACGATAAACAACTTTTTAATAAAAGGAAAACAATAAGTACAAAAAATACAATGGCTGACACACTGATGCTCGCTACGCTCGCAGTTTAGAGTTTAGTGGTTAAAGGTTAGAGAGGCATCCGCGCGCCATTTAAAAACAACTTGGACAACGATAAACAACACTTTATTTGGTCTGATGTTTACTAATAACCGTGCTTCGCACGGGAAATTAAAAGAAAATTAATTTTAAAATTATAATTTGTTTAATTTCCCGCCCGATAGGGCGGCTAAAATAGTATTCATGTGAAATGGTCATTAATAATGATTTGTGTTTTTTGTTGTCGAATCTTTGTAACGGCGGCCACGCCAAGGCGAGGCCCTACAGCGCCCGCACGCTTTACTATCGGTGAATTAAACGAAGGGCGTCCGCACTCCCGATGACTGGAATGCGGACGCCAACTATTCACTATTAACTTTTAACTGTTCACTGTTAATCGTTGTTGGTAAGGAGCATATCGATGAGGGCAGTGACATCGGCGATGGTGATAAAAGTGTCGTTGTTCACATCGGCTGCTTCATCATTGATAGAAACGCTGCCACCAAGCAGATAGTCGATCAATGCCGTCACGTCGGCGATTGTAACCTCATTGTCGCCATTGACATCACCCACGAGCACATCATTGTCGAGATAAGGCAGATAGGTATCGGTCACATCGCGCACCTGATATTTGTTGGTCGTCGTGGTGACCTCAAAGAATGCGGTGTTGCGCACATTTGTCACATCAACCGTCTGGTGGCTGCTGGCGGTGCTGCCGCCCTGGTTAAAGACGAAATTCAGGTAATATTCAGCGCCGGTAATGGTGAACGTCTTGTAGTAGAACTTCTCGCCTTTGACCACCTTGGTATCGATAACCACCTGACCGGGCCAGTTGCCGCACTGCTGCGCATCGTAGCTGTCCCAGCAATAATAAGTGACCTGAGGCCAGTTGTAAGGCGCAACGGTCGGATCCTTGAGGAAGACGGTAATCTCATAGGTCTCATAGTCCTCGTTGATAACGGTATAGTTGCGGGTGATGACACCGCTCACGCTGCCGTTAATGAGCAGGCCCACCTTGAGCGTGCAGCTACGGTTGATGGGGATAGCGGCTCCCGAAGCCACAACAGTGCCATTGTTGGCTGAGGGCTCACTGCCGTCAAGAGTATAGACCAGCTGGGCCGACGAGGTTGCACTCACGGCTGTCACGGTGACATTGAAGGGATCCACGCGGGTGCCGCTGGGAACGCTCGCCCAAGCGGTCTCGGTGGTCTTGCTCAGGGCCAGACGATAGTTGGTGCCGCTAGCCACGACCACATAGGTTGAGGGAATCGTATAGGCCGTGCTGCCCATGGCGACCATCAACATGCCACGAGTGCCCACGGTGCGCTGCACATAGTAGTTGTTCGATGCATTGCTGGCCTGGTTAAAACTCGTGCTCTGGTTGTGGATACCTGCCAGCTGACGGGCGTAAATCATCTGCTTGATGGGTTCCTTATATTCCATCCAATGCTTAAGGAAGATGCAAGGCGTGCCAGGCATGGCAATCATGTAGGCGTTAGCTGCCTCAACGTTGTTGCGGATAGGATCCTGAGGGTTACTGGCATCGCGATACTGGGTATCGTGGTTCTCGATAAACGTGACTGAATAACGACGATAGTTCGCCTCCAGATTCAGACCCTTGCCACTGCCTGAGAGGCTAGTCCACGAGCTGCCGTTGGCCGCATCGCGAACGGCGTAACGGAAGGGGAAGTCAAACGCGGCGCTCTGCACCACGCCATTCACCTTGGTACCGTCAATCCAGTTTTTCACTTGGGTTTGATTGCCGTCCCAGTACTCGCCAACAGAGTAAGTGGGAGCAGCATAGGTGTTATACATGCCCGTGAATGATGCGGAGTAACCCCTGGTCATATCGTAACGGAAACCCGCATAGCCCAGGTCATTAAGGAGCATATTCAAGTAGGCCTTGACACAGGTCTGCACATTCTCGCTATTGTGGTCCAGGTCGCGCAGTCCGCTCCAGTCCTCGCCCGTGTCATTGTTTGCGCTCAGCGACTTGCCGTTTTGGGTAGCCCACTCAAGCGTGGCACCGCCATCGTCGTTCTTGCAGATGTCGGTGGACTGCAGCCTGTAAGTCACACCCTTATACATCTCATTGGGGAAAGTCACCCAGTCGCTGGAGCTCTTGCGATGGTTGATGACCACATCGGCAATAGTGCCGATGCCTTTACTGTTGAATGTGCTGATCATCGATAGCAGTTCAGCCTTGCTACCGAATGAACTGTTATAGTTGGAGAACCAGTACAGGGGATCATAGCCCATCGAGGTATAGCCGCTGCAATAGGCACTCTGCGGCACCCACACGAGGTTGAAGAACTCTGACAGTTCGTCGGCCTGTGACTCGAGATTGGTCCAGCGGGAATCACTATAGGAGTCCCAATAAAACCCCTGCAACATCACGCCGCCATAGTTTGACGGCCACCCCTGAGCCATCATCATCAACGGCAACAGGGTCACACACGCAATACTTAAAAACTTTTTCATCTTATTCCTGGTGTTTTGGTTATCACCCGACAAATATAATCATTTTTCCAGATAACCACCCAATTTTCGTCAAATTACCGCCAAGCAATGAGAGATTAGTACAAAAATCAACCCTGGCGAGGGATGTCGCCAGGGTTGCCATTTTGTCGATATATCGTTCAACGATCAGTCGCGGCTGCCGAAGAGGCGCAGCAGATAGATGAACAGATTGATGAAGTCGAGGTAGAGCGTGAGCGCGCCCCACGTGGCGACCTTGCTCATCATTGTAGGATCGGCCTCGGCGGACATGCGCTTGATGGCCTGGGTATCCCAAGCGGTGAGTCCAACAAAGATGAAGACACCCACAATGCTGACAACCAGATCAAACATCGAACTGTGCAGCAGTAACACATTCACCACGAAACAAACGATAAGTCCGATGAGCGCCATAAACAGAAACGACCCTATTTTAGATAAATCCTGACGGGTCACGTAGCCAAAAATGGTCATGGCGCCAAAGGTGCCAGCCGTCAAGGCAAATGTCATGGCAATAGACGTACTTGTATACAGCAAGAAGATGGGCGTTAAGGTAATGCCGTTCAACATGCTGTAGAGGTAGAACATGATGGTAGCCGTTGCGTTACTCATCTTCTCGATGCGGGCACTCAGGTAGAACACAAGTCCCAATTCAGCAACCATGGCTCCAATGATCAGGAACGGGTGGAGCATCAAGAAGTCCATTAACGCGGGAATAGTGAGCATCAGGTACGAAGTGAGTGCCGTTACCAGCAGTCCCAGCGTCATCTTGCCATACACACGACGCATCACGCCAGCGACATAGCGGCGGAGGGTCAATTCATTCTCGGCTTGTACGGCGGTACTATAGCCATTATCATAATTCCAATTGTTCATATTGTTATGAGTTTATTCGTTGTCAGTTTTTCAGCATTAAACTGCAAAAATTATGCCAACAACACCTCTTATCTATTATCTAATATCTGTTATCTGAATCACATCCTGTCGGGCACCTCGATGCCGAGCAGGCCCATGCCGCGCTTGATGACATCGGCAACTGTGGCACTCAGCAACAGGCGGAAGCAACGCACCGGCTCTTCCATCTCCTTGAGGATGCTGCAGTCGTGGTAGAACTGGTTATACTCCTTAGCCAGATCATAGACATAGTTAGCGATGAGCGCGGGGCTATAGTTGCGGCCTGCTTCGGCAACGACAATGGTGAAATCGGCCAGTTTTTGGATCAGGCTGGTCTCCTTGTCGTTGGGAGCCACTTTGCTGATGTCGGCAATCTTGTAATTGTCACAACACTTGCGCAGGACGGACTGGATGCGGGCGTGGGTATATTGGATAAACGGGCCCGTGTTGCCGTTGAAGTCGATTGACTCGCTGGGGTCAAAGAGCATGGTCTTACGCGGATCGACCTTGAGGATGAAGTACTTGAGCGCACCCAAACCAATCATGCGCAGCACGTCGGCACGCTCCTCGTCGGGCACACCCTGCAAGCGTCCAGGCTCACCGGCCATCTCGGTAGCGGTGGCGATCATCTCGTCCATCAGCTCATCGGCATCGACGACGGTACCCTCACGGGATTTCATCTTGCCGTTGGGCAACTCGACCATACCATAGGAGAAATGCACGAGGTCCTTGCCCCACTTGAAACCCAACTTGTCGAGCAGCAGCGAGAGCACCTGGAAGTGGTAGTTCTGCTCGTTGCCCACGACATAGATCATGCGGTCGATGGGATAGTCCTTGTAGCGCAGCTGTGCCGTGCCGATGTCCTGGGTCATATAGACCGAAGTGCCATCGCTGCGAAGCAACAGCTTGTGGTCCAATCCGTCAGGCGTGAGGTCGGCCCACACGCTATTGTCCTCCTTGCGGTAGAACAGGCCTTTCTCGAGTCCCTCGAGGACGGTATCGCGACCCACCAGATAGGTGTCGCTCTCGTAGTAAATCTTGTCAAACGACACGCCCATGCGCCTGTAAGTCTCGTCAAAGCCGGCATAGACCCAGTCGTTCATCTTCTTCCATAGGGCGCGCACCTCGGGGTCGCCTGCCTCCCAGCGGCGCAACATGTCGTGAGCCTCCTGGATGAGGGGCGCCTGCTTTTCGGCCTCTTCGGGGCTCATGCCCTTGTCAACCAGTTCCTTGATCTCGGCCTTGTAATGCTTGTCAAAAGCCACATAGAAGTCGCCGATCAGGTGGTCACCCTTCTTGCCTGTGGACTCGGGCGTAGCACCGTTACCCCACTTTTGCCAAGCGAGCATCGACTTGCAGATGTGGATACCGCGGTCGTTGACGATGTTGGTCTTGACTACCTTGTAGCCGTTGGCCTCCATGATGCACGACAAGCTGTAACCCAGCAGGTTGTTGCGCACGTGTCCCAAGTGCAACGGCTTGTTGGTGTTGGGCGAGGAGTACTCGATCATCACGAGCTGACTGTCGTCGGTCACTGGGGTGAAGCCATAGTTAGGAGTCGAGGCGACATGCTGCAGCACGCCCGTCCAGAACGACGGCTTGATGGTGATGTTCAAGAAGCCCTTGATGACGTTGAATTTCTCGACTGCGTCACAGTGGGCAAGCATGTGCTCGCCAATCTCCTGTGCCGTCACGTCGGGCGCCTTGTGGGACGCCTTCAAGAACGGGAACACCACTATCGTCTCGTTGCCCTCAAATTCCTTCTTGGTGGTTTGGGGAACAATCATCTCGGCGGGGAAATCCACGCCATACAAGCCCTTTACCGCCTGGGCGGTGGCCTGTGCCAATATGCTATCAATCGACATAATCTTTTAGTTTTTTAGTTACTAGCCTTTAGTCGCTAGTCAATTCAAGGTGCAAAGTTAGTGCAAGTTGAGCGGAATGCCAAATTTATTTGAACATTCCCGAGACACCGCCCAACTTCGCCAAGTCATTAGCAAAGACACAAAAAAGAGTTTAGAAGCTAAGCGTTACACGTCATTTTCGCTGTTATTAAGGCCGAGCCAAAGCCTCGACACAGGGAACCAAGCCGGAGGGCTATATGTCAAAAAGCAAATCAAGCATTATTTGAACTTCAAAGCGATTCATTGATTATCAACAGAATGCTTTTAATGCCATTTTAAGAGCAAAAAAGCAATTAGGTTTTATCTTTGGGGAACAATTCAATAAATGTTTTTCCCTCTTTATTCTTAAATGCCTTCGTACCTTGCATTGACGTGCCAGTGATAACTTCCGCTGGCAAAGAGGGCAAACCGCTTTCTACTGGAATATTTATATTCTGAATCACTTTTACTAAGTTACCCTCATGCTTACAAAGTTGTGGATCACTGATTAATTCTTTCCTAATCTCCGTTGCTTTCTTCGAGCAACTAGCATCGAATGAAGATATAAGGCTGCCTTCTATCAAAACATATTTCTTACTTTGGGGATAATATTGCACTGTTGCTGTTATTCCTCTTTTCTTTACCTTAAGATAAAAGGTAACAGACTCGCCCATTTCCTCGATGAGTTTCTTGGTCTTCTCAAACACATTACAACCATAAAAACGGGTTAGAAATTTAATTTCTTCGAAGAACAATTCCATATCGTTTTTCTTGTCATCAGAAAGACCAGGTTCTTTAATAGGTTTAGTGTTTTCAATATTGTGGTTATTTGCTTCGCAAGCCGTTTTCCATCCAAGATACTCTAAATATAATGTCTCACTTGCGAAGATTTCGTCAGCCTTAGATACAAAAACAAGTGCAGTATCCCACCAATCTTTCTTCTGCTTGTGATCACTGACTCTATTAGTAAAATCGTTGGTTTGTCCAATGTATGCACATTGGCCACCGATTTCACGATGACCAAGAAGAACATATAAAGCATACTTTCCTGTAAGATACTCTTTACCAACTTTTGCCACCGATTCATATGGCAGCACAAAGCATTGACAGGTTTTTGTTGAACCCATATCAATAATTCGTGCGCCCTCCAGAGTTTTATCAAGAAGCTTTGTATATACAGTTAATATCGCCATATTATTAAATATTTGTTACGTCTTTGTCGAAAGTAAAGACTTTAGGGTTATTATTGTTTTGTTTGAGGTTAATGTGGCAAAGATAATGATAAACATCGGGATCAACAATAGTTTAGGTGTTTATTCACTTAACTATAAACTCATGGAAAGTTGGTGGCCTTGTTCATCGAGGATGAGGTCGTGGGTAATGTACCAGATACGGCCGGCAATGGGTACATCGGGATAGATGGTGCGCAGTTTGGCCATGTATTGGCGTACCTGATTGCAATATTGCTTGTCGCGGCGCTCGCCGCTCTTGTAGTCGATGACGAGCAAGGTGCCGTCGGGGCGGCGGACGATGCGGTCGGGGCGCAGGTTCTCGATGCCATCGTCCCACAGTGAGGTCGATGCTGTGGTAATGGTGCGCTCGCTATATATCGTGTTGGCCGGGTCAAACCATTGGGACACACGACAAGCCGGGTCCATGATGGGCTGACGGACATGGGCCTCGACGCGCTCCACATTGCAGACATCATCGGGGTCAGTGGAGATGACGCCATGCTTGACTGCCTGGGCAATAACCCTATCCAGATCACGGCTGTCGCGGACGCGGCTCAGGACGCTGTGGAATCGCAATCCGGCCTTGATGTGGGAACTGGACCCGTGATCGACCCTCACCCGGATTTCGGGGGGAATGCCATTGATAGCATATTGGTCTAGAGGTAATTGACGGGTTGTGGAAGGCTTCTCGTCACGCTTGCTATCGATCAGCTCGCGGGTAGAGACCTCGCCATACTCATACCAGTCGGCAATCTGGCCGCCAGGGCCGGCCACGGGTGACATCAAGCCTGTCGAGTTGATGAAATCCTGAAGCAGAGGCTTCAAGTCATTATTACGTCCCTCGTCGGCAAAAAGGTGCAACTCGGTGCGCGGGCGGGTCATGGCCACATAAGTCTTGTTGAGGTTGTCAATGACCACCGCTGACTGCTGATCCTCAACAAACTGCTTGGCCTTACCGCTAAGCAGGTTGCTGGCCCATGCATCAACGAGTTGCTTCTTAGGCACACAGACTAAGGGCGGAATGATGCTCTCATCGCAGCCATGAGCGCTGGGAACAAGCGCAGACATAACCCCAGCAAAGACGTCACCAGGCATCCAGTAATCAGTTTCCTTGCTGTTATCGTTGAGTTCCCAAGTGGCAAAAGGAATGACCACGCAATCAAACTCAAGGCCCTTGGCATTGTGGATGGTCATGATATTGATGGCATCGTTGGTGGCCGAGGTGCTCACCGTGAGCTTGTCCTTTTTCTCGTCCCAATACTTGAGAAATTCCCTGACACTGCCGCCATTGCGCATCGATGTGAACTGCATGACCGTATCCTGAAAGGCCAGCAGGAAAGCCGTCTCGCGATCCACATCGCCCTGATTCACTTGACCGCTTTTGAAATAGGAAATGATGTTCTCGACGATGCTCACGAGCGTCATTAACTCATCGCCCGCCGGCAGCAACTGCTCCAAAATAGCGGCAACCGACTGTTGCATGGTGCCAGTGCCATCGGCATCACTATACTCGTCCAAACACTCGACGAGCCTCGTGCCATTGGCAATCGCGTCATCATCAGGATGGGCCGAAACAGCTTGGATGAAACGGCTCAATCCCGCATACAGGCGCTGGTCGCTCTGGCGTTTTCTCATCAGTCGACGCTGGATGGCATCAGGCTCAACGCCATCGGTGCCGTCAGCCTCATCGGCATTGTCCTCGGCAGCGCTATAATTGCTGATGTCGATAAAGCGCAACAGGGCAATGATGCGCCTCACCACCGACGAGTTATTGAGCAGCAATGATTCGCCTGAGATGATGTTGATGGTCTCGCCCGAGGTGTTGCGGTTATATTCGAGAATGCGCTCAACAATCTGGCGTCCCTGGGCATTAGTATTGACCAATATGCCCATCCTACCCCAGCCGAAACGCTGGTGAAGCTGTAGCAAATAGGCCGGCAAAACGGTTAATACCGAGACATCACCCGAATCATCGACCGACAAGCCCTCCTGCTGAATGATTTCCTTGATTGGGCTGTCGTCGAGCAGAGACTTGTAGTTACCCAAAAACAGCCTCACATAACCCGGCACTTTTTTCTCGTCGATGTCGTCAGGCATCCCTTGCTGCACGTCCTCATAGGACTTAGCGACGGCCGACATGCCCGAATAGCTCTCGCATACGTAGCTAAACAAACTGTTGTTGAACCGAATGATGTTGGGAGAGCTGCGGAAGTTAGTGGACTTGGGCTTGCCCTCCTCGACGGGAGGTTGATAGATATCACGCTTGAAATCAACCCCTACCCGCTCGCGGAAAACCGTAGGGTCGGCATTGCGGAAGCGGTAAATCGACTGCTTGGCGTCGCCGATGAGCATATTGAAATTGCCATTGGCCAGGCTCTCCTTGAGCAGGCCGCGGAAGTTCTCATACTGCTTAGTGCTCGTGTCCTGGAACTCATCAATCATGAAGTGGGCAATCGTTGACCCCACCCGTTCATAGATGAAGTCTGAACCGCTATCGAGCACGGTGCCAATGAGTTCGTTAGTGTCACCGATCAAGATGGAATTGGACTCCTGGCGGTAGCGCTCCAAAAAGACGTCGATCATGGCCAGCAATCCCAGCAATCCCAGGTTTTTCTCGATGCTCTCGAAGAAATCCTTGGTGTCGCGCATCCTGAAATGCTCCCTCACCAGCTGGGTCAAGTGGGCAATGCCCGCCTCATCGGGCATACCGCTTTTCTTGAACTGGTTGGAGACTTTGCCCTCGTCAATCGTTTTCCAGCTATCCTTCTTCAACGGTTCGGTGCCGCCGTTGGCCATAAACACACTGAACGACCTGCCGCTATAGAGCCCCAAGGCCAAGGGCTGGAGCGCCGTCTTGAGGGCCTCGATAGTGCCAAGGATTAGCTGCTCGCATTCCTCAACCGTTGCATGAATAAGTTTCTTGAAAGCGCTGATTTTAGAGAAATCACTGTGGAAATCCCCGTTCTCGTCAAGACGGCCGAGATAGTCACGTATCTCGCCCATACGGCTACGGAAGAGCTCGGTATTAATGTGGGCGGCAAATGAGAGCAGGTCGCCGCCGTCGTCAAAGAACTTCCATCGGCGTTTTTCGGCATTCCCGTGAGTCATGTGGCGCATGTACTCCTTCACCCAGTTGTCAACTTGGGAAGGCCTGCCAGAGCGCCCTAACGAGAGCAGGAAGTTGTGCAGGGCGACACGAACGGCATACTTTTCATCCAGCTGAATATCGTAGTTGAAATCGCGGTCGAGTTCCCGAGCGAAATTGCGCAAAATGCTTTGGAAAAACGAGTCGATCGTGCTCACGTTAAAATTGCTGTAGTCAAACAGCAATTCATTCAACGCCATTCGAGCCAGTTCACGCACCTGGTGCTCGTCGAGGCCCGACTCTCTCATGAAGCCGTCAAGATAATCACTTTGGACCCCATCCTGAGACAAGCGGTACAACTCCTTAACGATGCGGTCTTTCATCTCGTCGGTGGCCTTGTTGGTAAACGTGATGGCCAGGAGGATGCGGTGAGCGTTGACAATGCGGCTGTCCCCTGGACCTCGACGAGGCCTGAGGATGCCGTCCTCACCCTGTGTGAAGAGCAGGTGCTTGATATATTGCAGTGCCAGGTTATAGGTCTTACCCGAACCTGCCGATGCCCTGATCACGAGCATATTTCCATTATTGTCGCCGTTTTCCTGTTTCATGGTAAGTGACAATCTAAAGCATGAATGATAACGTCAAATGATGCGGGCTTTGAAACCCATAAGCTTGAGCTGGTCGAGTACACGCTGGCGGAAATCGCCCTGAATCAGGATTTCGCCTCCACGGGCGCTACCGCCAACACTGAGCGAGCGCTTGAGCTGAGAAGCCACTTGCTTGAGGGCCTCATCATCACAGGTAAATCCCGTAATGATGGTCGCCTGCTTGCCGCCGCGTCCTTTGCGCTCGAGTATGATATCCAACATTTGTTTGCCTTGTTGTTGGACTGCATCGCCCTTGTCAGCAACGGGCTCAGGGGCAGTTGTATCAGCGTCGTCAGGGAGGTTAAACGCCTTGCCCAAGATGTCTTTCCAGTCAGTATTATTCATGTCTTATTGAAAAAAATTAGATTCAGATTAAACTTTCGGTTATCAATTACATCAAAGGTACAAAATTTTAGTGACTTTGAGGTGTTAAAAACAAAAAAACGAATCATATGAACGAAAATTCGGCCAAAAATGGTTACCAATTCAAATAAAAGCACTATTTTTGCCGAACTGTTTACTTAAGTATTCTTTATTAATTCATTCATTTTAAATTACACAAAAATGGCTTACGTAATTTCTGATAGCTGTGTAGCATGTGGAACATGCCAGTCAGTATGCCCCGCCGACGCAATCAAGGAAGGCGACATCTACTCGATCGATCCCGACACCTGCTTGGACTGCGGCACTTGCGCTGACGCTTGCCCCACTGGCGCTATTGCTCCCGGCGAGTAATATCGACCCTACAAACGAGACAGCTATTGCGGTTGCACCTTTATGGTGTAACCGCAATAATTTTATTTACCCATGCCCCACAGTGATGAAAAACAACGCGCGGGGACTCGTCATGGAGTTCCCGCGCGTTATGTTACTCAATTAGACTTATCGTCCTGGCATCAATGGGCCGTCTTGAGCGCATCAAGCACGATGAGCTTGTTGATGGGTGTGCCGCCGAAATTAGTACCATTCTTGTAGGAACCGAAATAACGGTAGAGTCCAGCCGGCACAGAGTTACCGTTCATGTCCTTCATGTTCCAAGTGACAGGGAAGCTAGATGTTGTGGTTCGCCAAACGAGTTTACCGGTGGCATCGGTCACGCGGATAATCATCTCGGGAGAGTCACCCAAATCATTGTCCAAGTCGAAGTTCACTTCCTCTCCACGATAAGCGGGCCACTTGTCGGCCACGAGGGTTGCGTTCCCAGCATCTTCCACCATAAAGGTGATGGTGTGGGTTGCCTTGTTGCCAGCAACGTCATAAACGGTGTAAGTAAGCGTGTGCATACCTACCATCAGGTTATCCAACGGGTAGCTGATGTTGACACGCTTGCCGTTATCGTCAACCGTCATATAGCAATCCACGTCGGCACAGGAAGTCTTTCCTCCATCCAGAATGAGCGACATCGTGTGAAGCCTCTGGTTCTCCTGTACATTAATGGCGTTGTCATCGGTGGCAGTGATGTAAATCATTGCACTCGTGCCAACAGAAGCACCGTCGGCAAAGGTTCCCTCATTATTTACATACATTGCCGAAACGACAGGAGCGGTATTGTCCTGAATAGCCAAGTCCTCGTCATAGGCCAACATCTTGATCTGGGTGGTTGAGCCATTCACCATATAGTCGGTGTTGTCCTTGTGGGCATAGCTGCGCAACAGGACGTTCTCATTTTGAGCCAGTACCTGCCTGGGTGCAACTATTGAACCTCTGAAGATGCCATTGGTGACGCGTCCAGTTACCTCAGCCAGCTTGGGACGGTTGAAGTAAATATCGCGATAAACCATCACCGAATTTACCAGGTGTCTAACGTTGGCGAACAATTCATTCTTGTCATAAAGTGTCACTGTTGCATCACCATTAAATGACGTATCCAGATTGCCGTTAGCATCAACCACGCGCGCTTCAACCTCAAACTGGGTAAGCGGGTTAATCGTAGCCAATGACAACGTGTCGACCATGGTGGTGCCATTTATCTTGGTAATGTTAAACCGCGATACGGGAATCCTGAACTTGAGGGCAGGATCACCCAACAGGAAGAAGGAGAGCTTGTTTTCATTATAGGACTCAAAACCTAACTTTGACTTCATGTAAGCCTCACCAAAGGTTGTCACGCCATCGGTATCGTCGGTGTCAAAAAGTCCATTGATGAAATACTGGTTAAGCATGTCGTTGCTTGTCGTTGCCACCATTCGGCAGCTAGTGAGCAAGGCGATAGCACCACCATTACGCTTGTGGAACATGAGTTCGGCAATACCGTGGGTATCGTTGTCAAAGTGAGCCACGTCACAGCAAGCAGTTGACATGATAGGCCAATGGGGATAGGAGTTGCTCGAGACGTCGGCGGTAGTCCACATGTTGTTAACCTTGGTGAACATCATGGGGCCTGAATGACCCACATAGGTAGCAAAGTTCATACCCTCCTTGAGGAACTGTGCCATCTGTTGCTTGGCCTCGGTTGCCTCGCGACGGGAAACGCTCTTGGTGAGATCGGCATTGGAACGCGGGTACATCGTGTTGTGAACCGTGCTCACGTGCATATTGGTTTGATGATCTACCTCAATCATGTTCTTGTAGCCCTCGCCCTCAAACATATAAGTCGCCGTATCGGGTGCGTCGGTGATGACCAGAGCATTGTTACGCCAAACACCATAATCGGGGGTCGTGTAATACTCTACAATCTTATCCACATCGCTACGAGCCTGATTCACATCACTGCAGGTGATGCGGCCAACACCGATGCGCAATTTCTCAATACTAGGCGTAAGGCCTGAGCCGTCATCCAAGAAGCCGAAGAAATCGTCGCAGGTAAAGGAGCTGTTCTTGCTGTTGCTGTTGTCGCTTTCATAGGTAAGCAGATTATTAGGATGCTCACCTAGGATTTCACGGTTGTCAAATGAACCCGTGCCGAATAACAGCAGATGCTTGAAAGTGTCTTTATTGGTGTCCCTATCATAGAACATCTTGCACATCAGTCGATAGGCCATCGCATCACGCGTGCCGCTGGAGAATTCGTTAAATACCTGTTCCTGGTCCACCACAACAACATTCATACCGTCAACAGCCCTGTGCATGTCAGCCAAGCGGTTGGCCTGCTCATGATACAGCTTGGTGGTAATGATGAGCATATTGGGTGTGGGCAAGCCATGCAGATCCTGATTCTCAACGTTCTCGTAAGATGAAATCTTCTTCAACGTCTTGGTGGGATCAAAAGCTATATAATAAGATAAGGAGGCGGCAGGCGACGTGAACGACAGTCCGCTAGTGCCCTGAGCTGTGTAAGGCGATGTAATTACTTCCAAAGGTGAGTTGGAATTGTCAATATTCCATACCACCACATTTCTAGATGCATTAGGCAGCAAAAAGCGTTCATTGCCTGAGGTCCTGACGTAGCCCATCAAGAACTGGTTATCATCTCCGGCATGAAACACGTTATCGCGTGTATAAGTGATCGAGAAGAAATCCAGATATGACAACATGACCGAGAGGGCATCGCTGACTCCATCGGATGAGGGGTACAGAACCAAGGGTTCAAACTGTCCCTGATTGGCGGGATGATTGAGCTTTAACCAAGCATATGGATTCACATAGTTGTAATACATATAATCGCTCGGCGGATAGATGGTTGAGCTTGAGGAATACACCGTCGTGTCGGTGCCTGAGCTAGTGTGCAAGACGCCATTGACATAGCCTTTCCAGTTAGCGTTGGAGCCAATTGCGGTGTGGACAACAACGTTGCTGTCGGCGATGTTTGGCAGGAAATAGTCAATCATCAACTTGCCATGGGTGAACTCCTCGCCCAGCATCTCCTTACCCGAGTTGCTGATGGTCACCTCTTCTTTCTCGTGAAAGAAGAAATTGTAACTGGTGGACCTGTCCACATAATCAGTCAATTCCACCGAGTTCTTTACCATGGGTTTGGTGTCAGCGCCGGCTTCCTCGGTCAGGAAGTAACACCCCACCTGGGAATAAGGGTTGAAAACGCGGGTGAAGTGAGGAGCAGTGCTATAGTTACTGATGGCGTAGTAGACGGGGCCCCTGCCATAAAAACAAATCTTATTGTTCTTGCGCAGAATAGGCACACGCTTTAAATCATCATAAGGAGATGGAGTAAACACCTCGCTGATTTTGTTACCACCATTACCATATAACTTGACCTGAGCGGGATTACTGAATCCCATTTGAGATAATTCCTCATAAGTGATCTCATACATGCCACTCTCAGGAATGGTAATTTTCACCCACTTGCCCGTTGCAAGCTTTGATGTCGGGGCATAGATGGCCGGATTATAAGCATGGGCCAAATGAGTGCCCACGAGAGCCACCATCGCCAAGCATGCAAGTCGAATTGTCTGTTTAAACATCATTTACTTTATGATCAGTTTTGACCTTGATAAAGTGAACACAATTAATTGGCCGTCTTGAGCTGGTCAAGAACGATGAGCTTACTGATGGGCGTGCCACCATAGCTAGAGCCGTTATTATAGGTACCGAAATAGCGATACAAACCAGCGGGCACCTTATTACCGTTCATATCCTTCAGATCCCAAGAAATGGGGAAGCTGGAGGTTGTCGTCTTCCAAACCAGGTTGCCGGTGGCATCGGTCACGCGGACAATCATTTCGGGCGATATTGCCATATCGCTCTCCAGGTCAAATGTCACCTCCTCGTTCCTGTAAGCAGGCCACTTGTCGGCCACGAGCGTTGCATTGCTCTCGGCACCCACCATGAAGGTAATGGTGCGGGTAGAGCTGTTGCCCAAGAGGTCAAAGACAGTATAGGTGAGGGTGTGCATACCCGGCGAGAGGTTCTCCAAGGGATACTCGATGTTGACCAGCTTGCCATTATCACCAACGGTCATATAGCAGCTTACGTCACCGCATGAGGTCTTGCCACCATCGATAAGGAGCGACATGCCATACTCAATCGAGTTGGACTGCACGCTGATGGCCTGGTCATCGGTAGCGGTGATATAAAGCATGGCACTTCCACCAACCGAAGCACCATCGGTAAAGGTTTCCTCGTCGTTGATATACATGGCATTGATGACAGGAGCCGTATTGTCGTCGATAGCCAGATCCTCATCATAGCCTAACATCTTGACCTGGGTAGTAGATCCATTCACCATATAGTCGGTGTTCTCCTTGTGGGCATAGCAGCGCACGAGCACATTCTCATTGCTGGCTTCCACATTCTTGGGAACTACAATCTCACCAGTGAAAATACCATTAATGACACGGCCATTGATCTCAGCCAACTTGGTGCGGTTGAAATAGATATCACGATCGACCTGGGCTGTATTCTCGGTTGCTGTCACGGTGGTGAACAGATCCTGCTTGTCATACAGGGTCACGGTGGCATTACCGTTGAATGAGGCATCTAAATTGCCATCAGCATCCACGACCTTAGCCTCAACAGTAAATCTCGTAAGGGGGCTGATGGTTGCCACTGATGACGTGTTCTCCATATTAGTGCCGTTGATCTTGGTAAAGTTGAAGCGCGAGATGGGATAATTGAACTTCATGGCAGGGTCACCCAGCAAGAAGAATGACAACTTATTATAGTCGGAGCCCGAGATGCTCTGCTTACACAGCATGTGGGCTTCACCCAGTGTCCTCATCGTGCCGGTTGTAGCATGGGAGTACAAGGCATTGATGAAGTAGTTGACCAGCACGTCATTCTTGCTGGCATATACCATACGGGTACTTGTAAGAAGAGCGATAGCACCACCATTGCGTTTATGGAACATCAGTTCAGCAATACCACGGGCATCACTGTCATAATGGGCCACATCACAGCAGGCCGTTGCCATAACAGGCCAGTGGGGATAGGTGGTCCTGGCCACATCGCCAGTCGTCCACATGTGGTTGGTCTTAGTGAAAGTCACAGGACCGGCATGGCCAACATAGGTGGTGAAATAAGCGCCTTCCTTCAAGAACTGCCTCAGTTGCTGATTGGCCACAGTCGCTGTCCTACGAGCCACTGCTAAGGTAGTAGGCTCGGTAGTGGAACGGGGATACATCGAGTTGTGAACCGTGTTGACATGCATATGGGTCTGGAGCGTTTGCTCGATTGAGTTCTTGTAGCCTTCGCCCTGGAACATATACAAGCCCTTATCGGGTGAGTCAGAGAAGATGATATTGTTGTTGCGCCAAACGCCATAATCGGGAGTAGCGTAATACTCTACAATCTTGTCCACATCGCTCTTAGCTTCGGCCACATCGGCACAAGTGATGCGACCCATACCGATGCGCATCTTATCGGATGCCAAATTGGAACCCGAATTGTCATCGAGCATTGCAAAGAAGTCATCACACACGTAGCTGAATTCCTGATAGTTACTATTGTCACTCTCATAAGTGAGCAGATTGTTGGGATGCTCACCCATCAACTCGCGGTTGTCAAACGAGCCAGTACCGAACAAGAGGAGGTTCTTAAACTTGCTCTTGTTGGTGTCACGGTCATAGAGCATCTTGCAGAACAAGCGATAGGCCATCGCGTCACGCGTGCCGCTCGAGAACTCGTTAAAGATCTTGTTGTGCTCAACTACAGCCACATCCATGCCGTCGATAGCAGTATGCATATCGGCAAGACGCTGTGCCTGCTCCAAGTAAGCCTTTGATGTGATGATAAGCAGGTCGGGAACAGCCATTCCGTGGAGGTTTTGATTCTCAACAGGCTCAAACGATGCGACTTTCTTCAAAGTCTTTGAGGGGTCAAAAGCCACATAAAGCGAGACATTAGCGCCCGGTGAAGTGAATGACAAGCCTCTACCGCTCTCATCGTTATAGGTTGACGTGACCACTTCCTTAGGCAACATCGTGTTATCAATGCTCCAAACCACAACGTTGTTTGACGCGTTGGGCAGCTGGAAACGCTCGGTTCCCCTAGTTGCGGCGTAACCCATCAAGAGCTGGTTGTTCTCGTCGGCACGGATCACATTCTCATGAGTGTAGGTAAGGATGAAATAGTCCAGACGTGCCATTGTGACGAACAAGGGGTCGCTATCCTCGGGGATATCCTCGAAAATGAGCAGAGGCTCATACTGACCATGCTCGGCCGGATGAGAAAGCTTCAAGTTAGCATAAGGTGAAGCGAAATTGTAATAGACAGTACTGCTATTTGACGGTTTGTAGATACGCGATGAACTGGCGGTATAGACCGTGGTATCGTTACCGACGCCACTGTGCAGCACAGCGTTGGCATAACTCAAATAATTGGCCTTGGCGGCAATAACCGTGTGAACTACAATTGAACTGTCGGCAATGCCCGGCAGATGATAGTCAATGAGCATCTGATCGCGGCCGAACTCCTCGCCCAGCATCTCCTTACCAGAGCTGCTGACAGAGCTTAATTCACTCTCATGGTAAAAGAAGCTCAAAGAGTTAGGTGTATTCACATAGTTATTGACAGTCACCGTTGTTTTCTTGGTAGGCACCACATCAGCACCGCCTTCCTCGGTCAGGAAGTAATAACCCACTTGGGAATAGGGGTTAAAAATGCGTGTGAAATGAGGCACAGTACTGTAGTTGCTGATGGTATAACTAATCGGGCCATTTCCATAGAAACAAATCTTGTTGTTCTTACGCAAAATGGGAACAGCTTTCAAATCATCGGGTGCCGTTCCATTGAGCACCTCGGAGATTTTATTACCACCAGAGCCATACACCTTCACTTGAGATGGGTTAGAAAAGCCCATACTTTGCAACTCATCATAGGTAATCTCATACATACCACTCTCAGGGATGGTGATTTTAACCCACTTGCCTGTAGCAAGCTTAGATGTAGTCGCATAGATAGAAGTGTTGAACGCGCTGGCATAGCTAGCACTGAAAATGGCTAGGATTGCCACGCATGCAAGTTGAAATTTTGTCAGTTTGCGCATATTCTATTGATTTTAGTTGATTTCAACAAGTTTATATCTATTATAATTTTACTTTCACATCAAGTATCTGTTTCCCGCCGATGGTGGCCGTAATGCGGTCGCCAGGCTCGAGCACATGGCCCTTGCCAGTGTCGCCGGTGAACAAGATGTCACCCATTTTAATGCTGCAACGGGTGCTGACGCCAGCTAGCATCTCATCCAACTGATAATGCATATCGGCGAGGCTGTGCTGTGACATCACGGTGCCATTTACCATGATTACAACCGGTGTGTTGCGGGCATCGTCAACACTGGCAGCATCTACCCAGTCTCCCACAATTGCGGCGCCATCAAAAGCCCGGTCAAGCGCAATGAGGCGCGGGTTGTCGCCCTGCTCGGCCTGCACACTCACACCTGCGGTGAACGCATCCCAATACCGGTGGGCAAACTTAGGGGCGATATATTTTCCCAGCCTATTGGTACGCACCACAATTGACGGGGTGGCGACAAAGCGCTGGGCAAAGTCAGGGACAAAGAAAGACCTGCCAGAATACAGGATCGAGGAATCGGCCATGACATAGCATTGGGGGATTTGCTCCTCCATGCCGTAGTTTCCAGTAAAACCGATTACTTTCATTTTCTTTTCCCTAGAATACTTTTTTTTCAGTTAATCTTAACGCTCTTGGTCCTGCATCCTGTTGTAGATGATAGCCAAATGGGCATATATTGACGTGTTAGCAATGGCAACACCCTCGGGAGTCTTGATACGGTAGGGCGTGAAGTTCCACAACGCGGTCATGCCGCTCGAGACAGCCAGATCGGCCACCTCTTGGGCCTTTTCAACAGGCACAGTGAGAATAGCGATGGATACCCGATGTTCACGCTGCCAGTCGGCCAATTGGTTGATATTGTAAATAGGGACATCGCCCAAGCGCTGACCTATCACGTCACCACGCACATCAAATCCTGCCACTATATTCAGTCCATAGTGTTCCAAACCATGATCCTGAATAAGCGCGGTACCCAAGCTTCCCGTGCCAATCACGACGGCGTTATGCTGCTTATCAAACCCTAAAAAGTCCTCAAGCTCGGTCACGAGGCTTTTCACCTCATAGCCGATGCGTGTCTTACCGCGGATGTTAAGAAACGACAAGTCCTTGGCAATTTGAGACGACTGCACGTTCAGCTCCTTGGAAATCTGTGTTGATGACACATAGCTAACGTTTTGATTATCAAGCATACGCACATAAGAAAGATACCATGGCAAACGCCTAATGGTCGGCTCTGGAAGGATTGTTCGGTTCTCGTTGTTTTTGGTCATATTCATCGTGTTAGGATGCAATTAACCGACAAATTTACCTCAATTTTTCTAATGGAAAGCATTTTGAGCCCTATTTTCTTGAAAATCGGGCAGTTTTTTAACAAATGTTATGGCTTATCGCTTGATTACGTTATCAGGCCCAACATCATCATTGCAAGCATTTATCTATGGTCTTTTTTGACCTAGAGGAATGAGTTAATCATTGACAGGCCAATAAATCATAATCGCAATGGGGGTAAAAAGCGACCTGACGGGCCCCTGTGCCCGTCAGGTCGTTCTATTACTTTAATTCTCAGGAATGTTAATACTCGCTCGTGACAGCCAGTTTCTTGGCTTTGGTGGCTTCTTTCACACCATCGGTCGAGATAGTGGCACGATAAACATAGATTCCACGCGACACACGCCTTCCGCCTCTATCGGTCAAGTCCCAAGTCACCGGGTTGGATCGGTACATGTCACTGCGTCCTGATTGGGTAGTCTTCCATACCAATCGGCCCATGAGGTCATAAACCTCAATGGTCACGTTCACGATAGCGTCAGGACGGTTATGCTTAACATAGAAGGAGGTCTCAACACTAGCCGGATTGGAAGTAGCGTACACGTCGGCAATCTCGGGTGCAAGGCCAGGAACGACATTGAACGAGATGGTTTTCTCGCTCACGTTGTTATAGACATCCCAAACGCGTAGTCGCAGGGTGTGAGGGCCAGACGTGAGGTCGCTCAACTGGTAAGTGATGTTGCCCAAAGTTCCTTCTTCGGCAAACATAGGCGTATAGAAGCTCACAAGGTCGTTGAAAGTGTTGGTACCGTCAAGGGTTAAGCTCAAACTGTGACCAATACCTGCAGAGGAGAAATTGATTCCGCTCTCGTCACCCACCGTGGCCATCATCAATGGTGAATCGTTGACATCAGCGCCATCGACAAAATTATCGTCATTCAAGGTGAAAGTAATGATTTCCGGCCCAATGGTATCGGCCACCACTTCATCCTCATAGCCATAGATGACGAAATCGCTATTAGCGCCTTTAGCCTCAATCGAATCGCCAGAGTCATAAGCATAGAGATTGATCAGTGCCGAACTGAAATCGTCATACTCGTTATTGACCTCGCTGGGGATAATGACACGCACCTTAAAACGGCCATCGACCACCGAATCCACATTAATTGCCAAGCGGTTAGCACGATCCAAGAAGGTATGGGGCTGGCCGCCCTCTCCATTGCCATTGGTGGTCACCGACTGCTCAGCGTCGAATAATGTCGAGACAATGGTACCATTAAAATTAGTCGCCAATTCACCCTTCCAGTTCACAATCTTACCACTGAATTCCACTTGCTCTCGAGCCTTGAATACAGGTCTGGGATTACTACCGACAGGTTGTCCGTTAATGGTCTCAACCTTAGCCTCGTAAGGGGCATAAGCCAACCTCATGGCAGGGTCACCAAAGACAAAGAAACGGCGTTTGTTCTCGCTAGAGCGTACAACACTATTTTTAGCGATCCTGAATATGTCTCCAATGCGGCGCGGACGACCAGTTTCATCAGGCAAGAACGCAACCCTTCCGACAGCACCGGTCAGATAGCCATTCTCGTCAATTGCAGCCAATCGGGCTGGACAAATCACAGCAATAGCACCACCATTGGGATTCAAAAAGATATGAATGCCACTTGATTGTATCGAACTGTCAAAACGGCTATACTCGCACGTAGCGGCATACAGCACCGGCAGATGCTTGTAAAAGAGCTGGGTCTCAACATCGGAGCGCATCATCAAACCCTCAGCAGTCCAGTTTTGGGTACTGGCGTGACCAACGTAATTCCACCATAGGGTTCCCTCCTTGAGGGCTGAGAACATCTTGGCTCGAGCATCAGGATATGTATCAGATCCACCTTGACTGACCGCATTGAAGGCATCAATGTACACGCGATTAAACACGATGTCTTTACCGCCAAAAAGACGGGCGTTATTCACCAGAGAATCAGACTGGATCATGTGCTTGGCTTGATTTCCATCATCGGCCACTATGAGCGCCTGATTCTTCCAGGAACCATAGTCTGGCGTTGTCACATACTTGATCAGCTTGTTCACCACGTTTCGGGCCTCGGTCACGCTCTTGACCGGCATACGGCCCACCGCAATGTCCATTTTCTCGGTATAATTCTTAGTGCTGTTGTCACCAAGAATAGCGAAATAGTCATCGGTCGTTATTGTTGGGATAAAGGTAGAGTTCTCATTGTTGCTAGCCTCGGTTTGCCATGTCAATAGGCTAGGATAATTCAAGGCGTCACGGTTGGTGCCGATGAGTTTATTGTCATAACTACCGCAGCCCATCAACAGCAGATAGCCCAGTTTATGTCCTTCAGCATCGGCTCCACGGTCAAAAAACATCTTGCACACGCGGCGATAAGCCATCGCGTCTCGAGTGCCGCTGGAAAACTCGTTAAACACCTTCTCGTGATCCAGGACCAGCACCCTGAATTTGTCAACTTTCTCATGCAGGTCGGCAACCCGGTAAGCCTGCTCAAGATAAGCGCTAGGAGAGATAATGATCATGTCAGGAGTTTCCATGCCATGGATATCCTGATTGGACACCTCGCCCAAGTACTCGGGACGAAGAAAATTCCCTGTCTCATTAAAGGCGACAAACTCCTTGCGCCCGTCACTCTCGGGGCTGAAGTCGATTGTTCCTTCTCCGCCAGAGACCGTATTGAGCTGAACAGGATGATAAGGAACCGTAACATCCCAAACACGAGTGTTGCTTCCACAACCCGAAATGCGATACTTAACATTCCTCCTGGCTTTATGAAGGCCAAAGGCCAGGCTCCCATCACGCAATGCCAATTGTCGCTCATAATTCACCGTAATAAAGTCTAGGCGTGACAATAGCACATTAGCACGACTGTGAAAGTTGAGCTTGTAATCCAGTTCATTGGTGTTCCCGAGAGTAATCGACTTGGTAAATTTACCAATGTTGTAATGCTCATGGGTGACATCCTCTACCGGTACGATCGTATCTGATGGTGATATGGGGGTATCATTATAGGAATGGGTGATTCTACAGCCGGCTCCCGTCATCTTAGCGCAAAAGACCGTGTAGACATTAACCGTGCTACCGCCAATTAACCCGTCGAGGTTGAATTTAAAAGATTGCGGTTTGTCTGACGTGAAACTCTCTCCCAAGAAAACTCGACCCGTCTCACCAGGGTTGATGATATCCTGCTCATGATAAAGGCGTTCTGTATAGGTGGAAACCGCCTCACCAGTAGCGATATTACCTGCCACATCGATTTCAATATCATTGAAACGGCTATCGTTGGTAACAAAATAAGAGCCGTAGAGGGCATAAGGATGTTGAGTCTGAACGTAGGGGAAATCGCTGCTTTTTTCAGTCCATGTCAACGGACCTTGCCCATAAAACAGGATGCTGTTGGCGGTGCGCACCACTGGCATCTGTGGGAGGTCGTCAGCATATTTTGCCGACATCACCTCGCTCAACGGTGCACCACCATAGCCGAACACATGGATTTGGGACAGGTCACTGCCCAGTCCCCAACCGCGGATGTCATCGGCTGTGATTTGGTATATACCACTTTCGTTCACTGAAATCTTCACCCATTTGCCAGTGGCTAGTTTGCTGCTCTCGGCATAGAAACTCCTGTCGAAAGCGCTTGCAGTGAAGACGCTGCAAGCCAATAGGGCTATGCATAAGGCCAAGCGGGTGAGATATTTCATCGTTTTTTTCATCATTGCAGTTATAGTGTCAAGTGCGCCTTGCGGGTTATCCCATTGAAGGCACACAATTATTTTTTAACCATATAACGAAAAATTGGCCGTTTTATTGCCCCAACCCATCGGTTTGGGAAGCAAGGGTGATGTAGTGCCCCTCAACGAGGTAGCTCATCAAGCGGTAGCGGGCAGCGCCGCAACGGGCGGTGAAGGTAATTTCCCCATCATCAAGATCATCAAGAGTGAAAGGCTCCAGTGTAATGCCATTGGTCCAATCCAGCGCGCTGTTGCGCTCGGCTTTGATAATAGATTCTTTGGCGGTCCAGGCGATGATATGGGCAGCGAGGTCATCGGAGGCGATGAATTGCTGCTCACTGGCATTGAGGAACTTGTCGCGGACACGCAGCACTTGGTCGCGGTCGGTCTGCTCGGCATCCACGCCGATGATGTGCTCGGGGTCAACAGCCAGCACTACAAGCCGATGAGTGTGGGAGATACTGATATTCACATCGTTATCTTCGACAAATGGCGCCCCTTGCTCGGTATAGCCCAACGTCACGGGCCGCCCAAAAGCATGGCACAGCAACAAGCGCTCGGCCGCCTTCTCACGCTGCCGTTTGACAGGCAAGCTGATCAAGTCCTCAACAGGAATTCCCGCTTCACGACACAACGCCAGCAACTGCGGCGCATCCTCCTCGAGTCGCCACAGTGAAAAAAGAGTCGTTTCTTGCGATATGATTACCATTTATTCGTTGGGAAGTAAGGGAGGATCCTTATACCTTTATCCGACGCCATTCTTGGCGAGGTCGATACGAGTGAGAATGCGAGGATTGTCCTCGCTGGCAGCAATCCATGACCGGTAGCGGCGGCGATTGACAAAGCGTTCCACCAGATAGGCAAGAATGAAGAACACAGGCACTTGCAGCCACAACATCCAGTATTCATGGGAGACTTGTGAGAGCAATGCGCTGTCGGCCTGCATGCGCACAAAGCCGTTAGACATCCACACGCCGGGCACGCAGTCGCCCACGACACGCCACAGTCGTGACATCAGGTAGCGGGGCCACGAGGCACCGGTAAGGAATACGAAGACTACCGACGAAAAGACAAACAGCAGGAAGACGCTCTCACGCTCGTTGACAAAGGCCTGCAACGTCTGTCCCATGAGCGAGACGGCAATGATGAACGGCACAGCCAAGCAGATGACTTGGAAAAAGTCTCCATACTGCGGGAAGCCGAACATCAACGGCACATAGTAGAGCACATAAATCACGGGCAGGACATAGACAATCTGGTGGCACATCATCTTGCCGATAATTGTGGCTGCAGGACCGGCCTCAATCGCCATGGGATCACGGCCGCCATTGCGACGTCGCCGCTCGATGCTGCCGCCATGCAACATGGCAATGCCCAGAATCATGCTCTGCTGCAACACCAGCGGAAGGATGAACAACAGCACAGCGCTGGCGATACCCATCGCCGGATTACCCACGGCAACTTGGCGGCTCTCGATGATGCTCCCGCCCATACCCACCACCGGCTCGACCTTATAGGCGAGCTGCTCGTTGCCCATGGCCTGAGTGACACTGGTCAAGGCGGTAAACATGGCCTTGTAGCGCATCATCACACTCATGTCGCAATAGAGCGACACGTGGGCCTGCTGTCCGCGGCCGATGCTTTGCCCAAAGTCACGGGGCACATGCAGGATGCCATAGCATTCCTTGAGGTGCATGGCCTCTTGAGCCTCCTGCATGTTGGCAGCATAGCCCACGATAGCGACCTCCTGGGTAGCATCCATGCGACGAATTAAGTCACGGCTGAGTTGAGTGCGGTTGTCGTCAACGACGACGACCTTCTCATCACGCACAACCTCGGGATTATAGATAATTGAATATAAGACGGGATAAACGGCGTTGAGCAACAGGAAAAAGATGACCACACCCTCGTCGCGGAAAACGAGCAACAGCTCGCGCCCGCACACCCGCAGCACTTGTATGAACCAAAGGAACAGTCTGCTATGTTTCACTTTCTCGGTCATAATATAACGTCAAGGCACATACACGGGATTCAGGCACTCCTTCTTCAAGTGCCACGACAGGAGCATGGGCAGGATGGTGAACCCGATAAGTGCCGCATAGTAGAAACGCGAATAATACAAGTCGATGCCATTGAGCGCCTGGTCAACCATGATGAGGAAGTAGTACTTGATGGGCATGACAAAACCCAGAGCCGTTACCCACGAGTACATTGATTCCTGGGGCAGCGAAAAACCCGAGAACGAGAATGACACCATCCCCAGCAGGGTGCACAGCATGGTGCCGTAGCGGAAGTTGGGCACAAAGCAGTACATCAGCACCGCGAAACTCTGGTTAGCCACCACGAGCAGGAACATCGCGCTCAACATGTTCCAGGGGTTGCAGTTGAGCGGGAAATCATAACAGCGATACATGATCCACTGGATGAACCACCCCACGGCGGTGAAAAGCACCGTCTGAGGCACCAGTTTACCCACCAAGGCAAGGAACATGCTGTCGCCAGCTGTCTTGAGCCACTGGCGGCTCAAACCCGACTTCAGCTCCAAGCCTAACGAGAACGCCGTCACCAGCAGGATAAACAGCGAGAAGAAGCAGGGAACAAATGTCGAGTTAAGGTAGAAATTGTAATTGGTGAACGGGTTATTGAGCGCATGGACGTGAGTCTGATAGGGCTGCAGGGAGGAGGCAATGGCCTCGTTGGGCAAGCCCACTGTGCGCAGGGCCGTCTGCACGATGGCTCCATTGGCGAGCAATGACATGGTCTTGAAACCCTTATATTGCATCGATGCGGGAGCATAGTACGCATAGTTCACGTAGTAGCTCACCACGGGTTGCCGCCCACCCAGGGCGTGCTCTTCCACATCCTCGGGGATGAGGAAGAAACCCAGCACCTCACCGCGTTGCACGGCATCACGGGCCTCGGCAAAGTTAGCGTATCGATGGCGGATATTCACCTGCTGCAACCCATTAAGGGTGAGCGAGACTTGGCGTGAGAGGCTGCTGTTGTCCAAATCAACAATGCCGACTGGCACACGCTGCACCGAACCGCCCTTGACAAGGTCCATGAGGAACCAGCAACACAGGATGGGCATAATGACGATGAGCAGGAAATACATGGGTCGCCGCACAAGTTGCACACACCCGCGCTTGAAAGAACGTCCTATGTATTTCAAAATCATCAGTTGTCTATTTTTCAACCCTCTAGATTCTCTAGATAACCTTTAAACTACTTATCCAGGATGATCGACATGCCGGGACGCAAGTTAGGCACCTTGCTCACGGGACGCATCTTGACCTCAAAGGTCTTGCTGTCGTATTGACCTTGAGCCTTAGCGGCTTGCCACACAGCATAGCTGCCCATGTCATGGATGTAATAGACCATCATCTTGGTCTGCTTGTTGTTCAGGGCGGGAATGTGCACATTCACCTCCTTGCCCATGGGCAGGTCGTTAAGCAACTCCTCGCGCACGCTGAAGCTCACCCACATGTCGTCAAGTTTAGCGATCGACATGATAGGCGTGCCCATGCCGACGAGTTCACCTTCCTGGAGGTAAATCTCGCCCACCTCACCGTCACAGGGAGCGACGAGTACCTGATCCTCGAGCAGGCTCTCGACTTCCATCACGGTACCGCGAGCGGCGTTGGCCATGCTCTTTGAAGCATTTTTGTCCTCCTGCTGGGCGCCCTTCACAGCCATGTCATACTGAGCTTTGGCGGCTTTTACCTGGGCAGTGGCGGCATCATAGGCGGCCTTGGCCTCGTCGCGCTTCTGCTGGGTGGCTACACCCTGCTTGAAGAGGTTCTCGACGCGCTGATAGGTTTTCTCGGCAATGGTTTGCGCTGCGATAGCCTGTTGCCACATGTTATAGGCACCCTGCTTGATTTCCTCGCGGGTGCCGCGCTCTGCCTTCTGGTTTTGGAAAGCGGCAGCCTCTTGCATCTGCTTAGCCTGATAGTACTTGGCATCAACAGTGCTGGAATAGATGCTCACCAGCTTGTCGCCCTTGTGGACCGAATCACCCTCATGGACATAGAAGCGCACGATGCGCCCCGGCAACTTACCGCTTATGCGCACTGCGTCACAATCGGCCTGACCCTGGATGGTCGTGTCGTCAGGATGGATGAGCAGGATGCCCACGATGGCGATGCATGCCATTACCAGCGCAAAAAGAGCCAACGCTGCCAACAGCGCCTTGTCCTTCTTGCGGACCACTGTTCTCTGTTCGTCTTTTTCCATATTATTTAGTCTTTTGTTTTACTTTCCTTATTTACTATGGATAGAGTTGTCATCTCTTTAACCTTTAACTTAGTACCTCATCGTGCCCATGACCTTGTCGAGGAACTCATGGGTGAGTTGCACATCGATTTCAGCATCGATTTTCTCACTGTTGGCCTTGAGCCAAGCGGTCTGAGCGGTAAGCACGTCATCGATGGTACCCATACCCTCTTTGAAGGCTAAATCGGCAATGCGCAGGTTCTCATTGGCCTGGGCCAAATTGGCCTTAGTGGCCTCATAGGTCTTGAACGCCTCTTGATAGCGGAAAGCGGCTTGGCTGATCTGCAAGGCGATTTTCTCCTTGGCATCATCGAGTTCCAGACGCTTGACATTGGCCTCGACCTGAGCAGCCTTCACCTTGTTGCTCAGCCCACCCCAGTGCCACAAGGGCATCCTCAGGGTAGCGCCCACGCTGAAGGCGGCCCCAAAGCGGTTCTCAAAGCCGTCATAGCTATTGGGATTGGTGGCGTGCACAGCGGCGACAGCGGCCAGCTTGGGCATCATCTCGCTACGGGCGACTTTGACCTGCTGGTCATAGATTTTGGTGGCCAGCTCCAGTGAGCGCACGTCATGGCGCTTGCTATAAACCTCATCCAGGTTATAAGTGGACGGGGCCAAGCTGATATTCAGCTCATCGTGATCCTCATCGGCCAGCGTCATCATGGTGTTGACGGGCAGTCCGCACAGCTGGGCCAGCAGCATGCGCGACAGCGTCACGCCGTTCTCTACCTTGGTCAGGTCCACGTTGGCCTCGTTGAGCTTCACGTCAACCGCCAGCTGGTTAGCCAGGGTAGCGACACCCTCGTTGACCATCGCCTTGACGTCGTTGTCGAGTTTCTCCACCAGACCGACGTAGCTGCGCGCGAGTTTCTGCTTGGCGCACAACGAGATGACTTGCCAATAGGTGGCATCCACGTTATAGATGACATCCTCGACCTTACCGTCTAGCATTTCCTGAGCCAGCTGCTGAGCCAACTCGGTGATCTGGTTCATCGCGGTGATCTTGCCGCCCATGTAGATGGGTTGGGTCACCGTCAGGGCACCACCCATCAGGTTATGGATGTTATAGGTCATTCCGCTCTTGGGCAACAAGGCCACCGTGGTGGGCACATACTGTCCATTGACCTGGACGGGATAGCCCGTCGTGGGGTCAATCAGCAGGTTGTAATCATATTGGCCAGTTTGGGGGTTGAATGACTTGGTGGGCAGCAACTGGTCCTCCTTGATGAGCGACACCTTGCGGGAATTGTAGATATAACCCGCCGTCAAGTCAAACTGGGGCAGATAGGCCGCAGCAGCTTCCTTGCGCTGGTATCCAGCTTTCTCGATGCCCATCGAAGCCTGTTGAATTTCCTTGTTGTTGCGCAATGCCATGTGGCGGCACGAGTCGAGCGTCACCACCTGGGCCGATGAGGCCATCGCAATCGCGCAGAGTGCTATAAAGACGTATTTTCGCATTTTATCGATATCCCTTAGGTATGTTTTACGGCACAAAAATACAACTTTTTTCCCACCCCATAAAACATCTATTCCAAATTGTCACACTATTGATGAAAAATGGAACAATTATTGGAAATTTTGTCCATAAACTATATTTATTTATTTTTGCTGTTTGAAAACCATGGTGTCATGTGTTATATAGATGTCAACAAGTTGATAACAATTAATGAAGACTAGCGCATTTGAACAACAAGCATCACGGCTAAGGGCTGTAGCCTTGAAAGCATCCGCAGGGGCGGGTGCCGATGCCGACACCGCCCAGGACATCGCCCAGGAGACGATGATCAGGCTGTGGCAAATGCGCGACGACCCACGGCTATTCAATCCCGACGGCTATGCCGCGACGATTGCGCGCCACCTGACCCTGAACCACCTGCGCCGCCAGCAACCGCAGCCCATAGATGAGCGGCACAGCGCTATCCAAACCACGCCCTCGCCCCTCGACATCATGGTTCAACGCGAGGAAGAGCAGTGGCTCCAGCAGCGCATCAGGGATTTGCCGCCCACCCAACACGCCGTGCTTCACATGCGGCAGGTGGAGCACTACAGCAACAGCCAGATTGCCTCATTATTGGGCATCAAGGAAACGAGCGTGAGCACCCTGTTGGGTCGAGCGCGGCGGCAACTGCTAGAAGAAATACGTCAACAACGAGAAAGAGAAAAACGATGAAACGGTATACACAGCAACACATCCAGGACTTGCTCGACAAGTTCATGAACGGCCTCACCACACTGGAGGAAGAGGCCGCGCTGGGCGACTACTTCCGCACCCATGAGATGCCTGAGGAGTGGGAGGACTACCGCCAGATGTTCGGTTATTTCGACCGAGGCATGGAGGGCGAGCTGATTACGCCGCAAGCGCAGGAGCAGCCGTTCATGCGGCTGATGGGTCGCCGCTGGTGGGGCATTGCCGCAGCAGCTGCCATCGCCGCGCTCATCATCGGCGCCACCGTGGTTTATCACCCGACATCAACGACCCAACCTGTTGTTGCCGAGGTTGCTCAAAAGGAGACGCAAGAGCAAACCACGCCAATAGGTGAGACGCAAGAACAAGCAACGCCTATCGGGGAGACGCAAAATTTTGCATCTCTACAAACGACACCCGAACAACCTGTAGAGACGCAAAATCTTGCGTCTCAAACCGCGGCAGTTAAAACCAGCCACAAGCGCAAGAGCAATGTCCGACGCCTGCAAGCCGAGAATGCCAAACTCGCCCAGGAGAACGAGCGCCTGCAACGCGAGTTGGCCGACCTGCGTCGTCGCGCCTTCATCATCGACCTGGAAGCCAACGGCTACAAGACCGTGATGAACGAGGACGGCAGCATCGTGCTCATCGACCTTGAGCAAGAATTAGAAAATGAATTGAATAACCAACCCACTAGCAATATTCCCGCATTATGAAAACAACCAGCCATATCATCATTGCGACGCTTATCGCCCTGCTCGTGCCCGTTGTGGCAAGTGCCAACGTCTATGAGAACAGGGTCAAAGAGGCGCTCGAGAATATCACCCAAAAGGCCAAAATCAGCAATATTGGGCTCACCTACAGTACAAATACTGATCCCGAGACCGGCCAAAAGGACGGTGAACTGCGTGTCGTCATGTTTAAACTGGGCAACCGCGATTTTCACCTGATCGACCAGGCCGTATCAGTCTATCAACAAATCAACGCCGACTCTCGAGAAGGAGAAGTCCCCTATCTGTACACGCTATGGTTTAACTCAGACAATAAGGACAGAACCTACTCGGGCATCAACCTCTATTACAGTCACGATAACAGCATCCTCGTGGGCACCGAGGCCGACAACTGCTACACGGTGGGGTTTTACCTCTCGGAGAATACCGATTATCGCCACACCTACACCCTGGAGTGGAACGATTCCGAGGGCGATAGCCTCAAGGGGCGCATCATCACCACCTTCGGCCCTATCAAGGCCAAGGCCACGGGCAATGGCTCAAAACTCATACCGTTTAGTTTCAGTTTGGATTCTGACAGTTACGACAAGTTTGTTGAACAAATGCAGGCCAGCACTGAGGAAAAGTATCAAGCCGCAATAGAGAAGGCTTTGGCCGCTAAGGAAAAGGCTTTAGCCGCGAAAGAAAAGGCCTTGGCTGCGAAAGAGACGGCTCTTGATGAAGCTTCAGTTATTAAGGGAAAAGTCACCGATGATAATGGCGAACCACTAATTGGTGCTTTGGTATTGCCTGTTGGCAGAGAATATGGCACAGCCACTGATATAAATGGTGAGTTCTCGCTGAATCTTCCAGACTATGTGAAGCAAATCAAGGTTTCCTATGTGGGTTATAAGACCCAAGTTCTTTCTGTTGAGCCCAATATGGCTATCACGATGATACCTGGCAAGTCCGATGACAACGAGCTATCTGATCTTTTCCTGAGAGTTCCTTATAAAGATAAATCACTCACGCCTAGCAAGCCCGACGCCAAGGACTGGATGAAGAAACTGCTCTTCTATGTCGAAAAGATACAACAGCCAGGCGACCGCTACCTCTACTTGTCCAAGCTCTACGAATTGTGCAAGGACACCGAGGGTCTGGACCAGATGGACCTGAAAATCGCCATGCAGCAACTGGCATCGGTCTATAAGCAACTCAAGGATAAGAAAAAACTCAAGGAAAACGAACTCCTCTTCCTCGAGAGCATGGTCGATCTCCTCCATAGCAAAATCAAGAACTAACCGCCATTAATCATATCAACATTTAACCCTTTGTTTCATGTGAAAAATTACATGAAACAGCCATAACTACGCTCAAACATGAAATACTTTTTTGCGACTATTTTACTAGTTTTCAATATTTTATTCGCTCAAGCAGACATCATCAGCGGGCGCGTCATCGACACCGATACCCGGGAAACCCTGCCTGGCGCTACGGTTCAGTACATGCAGCAAATCGGTGAAACCAGTTATTCGGGCAGTACCGTGATAGCCGACTCGCTTGGCCGATTCTCGTTCTATACCAACGGGCGCGTAGAGTTAGAGGTGTCTATGCTGGGCTATTACAACAAGAAGAAAAATGTCATGGCGCTTTCCGATAGCCGCAAGGACACGCTCGAGATCGGTGCCATCGAGTTGAAGATGTCCTCACAGATGCTGCAGATGGTCGAGGTCACGGGCCATGCAAAGCGGTTCACGATGCATGGCGATACCATCGTGTTCAATCCGTCGGCCTTCAGGCTGCAAGAGGGTGCCCGTCTCGACGAACTCATCAGGCAACTTCCTGGCGTCGAGACGGATGCCAATGGCAAACTGTGGTGGAACGGCAAGCCCATCCGCCTGACGATGGACGGCGAGAGCCTCTTCGGCGGCGATGCTCTGGTCAGCCAACTGCCTGCCGAAGCCGTGCAGAACATCAAGGCCTACAACAAGGCGTCGGAGCTCAAGGAACGTACCGGAAAGGACGACGGCGAGGAGGACATGGTGCTGGACCTGACCATCAAGCCGGGATTCCTCGACCGCTGGTATGGAGACGTCACGGCAGCCTACAGGACTAACGACCACTACGAGGCCGAGGTCCAGATGAACCGTCTCTCCAAGAATGACCCGGTCATGGTTTTCGGTGACGCCAATAACGTTGCCAAACGGCACAGGCGATATAAAGGCCAATCTACGCTCAATTCAGGTTTCGGCCTGGGCCAGGAGCAAGGCATTTCGGGCGGATACCAGCATAACTGGACCCGTGAGCAGGGCGACAAGACGCTGAAAAGCTACTACAGCATCAGCGGCGGACTGGCGCATGACGACCAATGGAAAAACTCGGGCAGCGAAACCGAGAATTACTTCCCCGGTGAGGCTCAAAGCTATAACAAGATTACAGGCTTTGACCGCAGCCACTTGTTGAACCCGACAGTCCTGGGCATGATGCGATGGAGACCCGACACGATGAACACTTTCTTCCTATGGGCACAATTGGAATACAAAAACAACCGTTCCACCAACCGATGGGAGACGGTGCAGTCGGTCGACTCAGGCAACGGCTACATTCCTACCATCAATCAGCGAGTAAACTCACTGAACCGTGGGCACGAGACTACAATCAACACTGCCGGCAACTGGACGCACTTTATCAAGGACGGTTCCCTCACACTTTCTGGAATGCTGAACTATACTAACAGCAAGAGCAAGCAGTGGATAGACCGCAGCATTACCGATTATTCGGGCAACAATTCATCGGCTATCAGCCAATGTGCCATTGAGCCTTCATCAACGTTTATATCAAACGGTAGTATGTTTTACCAACAATGGCTGACCAAACAATGGATGCTCAATATGACCTATCGATTAGATTATATCAACAATCGGATTGACAGGGATTTCACCACCGACGGCGTGGCCGATGCCGCCAACTCGTTCAGCAACCGTTACCACAGCATGGGACACACCATCACTGCTGGCTCGACAATTAACATCGGTCAGGTACAGCTGCTGCCCAGTGCGGCCTTGAATTGGAGCCGTGAGCATCAGGACTACACCCGTGCGATGCTCGACACGACAGCCGTCAGGAACCGCTTCAAAGTCGAGCCGTCGTTCAAGTTCTCATGGAAGATGAACAGCGGCATGAACCTGGAGTTGAACTATAGTTACAAGACCACGCGTCCCGAACTGCTCCAGACCATCGGCTATCGTGACTTGAGTGACCCGCTGTTCATCACCGGAGGTAATCCTGATCTGAAGGACAGCCACACCAACGAATTTCAGTTTGCCTATAAGGCTGTGATACCCAGCAGGCAACTGTCCATCGGCTTCAACGCCAAATGCAGCACATCAGACCACAGCAACATCACGGCGCTCAGTTATGACCCGGCGACAAACGTCTATACAAGCCGTCCCGAGTCGGTGCCCGGTAGCCGCACGTGGGAAGTGAATCTCAACTATGACCACGGCCTGGACAACTACTTTCGCCTGCAGAACGACCTCAAAGTTACAGGAGGACGTTACTACGGTTACTTGACCATGCTGCCCTCTCACGAGGAGCGCATCCTAAACCGTCAGACGAGCGTTCACCCCAAGGACAAACTGACCGTGTCATTTGACCATAACTGGATCAAGGCCGCTGTCTTTGCCGAACTCAATGCCGACCGCTTGCGTTTCTCGCAGTCGCCAATCCAGAACACGACACTGTGGAACAACAACTACGGCATGGAGTTTGAGGCCAACCACCGCAACTTTGTGTTCACCACAGGACTTACCGAGTATATGCGGCGCGGCTATGCCTCCAACGGCATGAACCGGAACCGTCTGCTCTGGGATGCTTCCGTCACTTGGAAAATCCTGAAGAACAAGGGCAACGTCAGGCTCTTTGCCGAGGACATTCTTAACCAGGATGACTATCGCTGGAGTAGCCAGACTGCCTATCAGCAGACCAACGAGTGGCAGGACACGCTGCACCACTACATCGGCATCTCGTTCACCTACCACCTCGACGCCAAGAAGAAAGAATGACAAGACCGACATAGCCATCTTCTCTTCACTACAGTAAACCTGCTTTTTGCGGTTATAGTCGCGGTCTTATAACTCTTCTCGCGATTATAACCGCTTTCTTTGTCAATCACCGACATTAACCAATAATTAAGTAGCGCACCCTGTTTGGATGCGCTACGCTTTTTAAAAATCTCCAACGACTATTGCTTAATCATCGGTATAAGTTACTTAGCGGTGTAGTAGCACTTGACCTCGCCGACGGGGAGCTTGCCGACCAGCAGCAAGGGGATGCGGCTGTCGTCGGTAGCCATCCACACGGTGATATTGTCGCTGGACTGTTTACCGCCCTTTTGGGTGAAGCGGAAGGTGATGCAATGGGCTTGACGCTTGCTGCCGTCGCGCATCTTGATGCTCTCGACACCCTTATAGTTGATGGTCAGGTATTCCTTCTCCTTGCCCGAGAAGATGACCGTCGTGTAGTTCTTGTTGCGGGCTAACTCGTCATAGTTGAGGTTGCGCAGCATATAAAAGACGCTGAGCATGTCATAGGCCTGTGCCTTGGCGCTCAAGTCAATGGTGGTCGTGCCGCTCTTGCGGTAACGGGTGCAGTGGGCATTGGTGTGGCTGTAGTTATAAGAGAACTTGACCACGTCGCGAGCATAGTAATCTTTCTCATGGGTCAGTTTTTCATAAACCAAGGGCTTCAAGTCGGCGTTGAGTGTACACTTGAGCGTGTCGCGCACTGGATAGACCTTATCGGCCCATGAGCGGGTCTTGCCCGTGAGTTGGGCTTTATAGCCGTTGCCTGATTTACGTATATTCAAAGTGGCATCGGCGGCATGTTTCCAAATCATGCCCCAATGATACACGATCTCGTAATTGAGCGTCTCGTTGCTGTAGTCACGCCCAAATGCCTGCTGCGGCAGCACGATCGCCACCATGAGCAAAACAGTTGTCAATAGCCTTTTCATCACACACGTCAATTTATCTAAAGTGAATTTTTCACATTAGACACCAATCGGTCCAAGAAGTTTAATGCTGGTTGCCAATGTGCATGGCGCAAAATGCCCTAACGCATTTGTGCCACTTTACGTGAATCAATAGTGCCATCGGGCCTAGTAGTCACACGCACAGCGACAGGCACACTATCGGCAGAAGGGATGGGTTGCCCTAACAAATTAAAGTATTGGTCTCCATCAGGGCGATTGTCTATAGGGATGCCAATAAGGGAGCTAGAGGGTAACGTTACCATCGTGGTATCATTACCAATAATAATAGTTGTGTTCTCCATTGTAGAGCCCCTACATTTCCACAAGATTATCTCACCACCCGCAAAATCAGACTTGGCTTTAAATTCTATCATCAACACAGCCATGGTGTCGGGAGGAAAGCAGACCCTTGAAAGAGGATACATACCAATTGTTGTCCCGCTAGCAGTGCTGTTTTGGAAAAGGAACATGTCATATTCATCGGCATAGGGGGTCAAATTGCACTCTAATATTTTGAGTCCACTAGGCAATGTGATATTGAACTGGATGCCTCGCGTGGAATCCATATTAGCCAACATGACGGGTACAGTAATGGTTGAGTCGGGATAAATCTCAAAATCCTCGATATATATCCTGTTCCTTTGTGCTACAGCCGCGAGCGTAAACACCGCAGCCAATATTATCATCAAGAATCGTCTCATTTTCACCTGATTTTTTAACCTTACAGTGCAAAATTACAATAACTTTTCAGAACAACAAAATTCCACATACAATTCTATAGACAAGGGGCTATCAGAGATGGAGAGGATTATTGGGCAAACAACTCATCAATCAAGACGGTCAAATCGGTGATTGCCACAAAGCCATCACCATCGACATCAGCCACCATTTCAGTAAACGGGTCGGTTGTTCCATCTAATATGTAATCAATGAGAATTACAACATCATTTATCGTCACGTTGCCATCGCCGTCAAGATCTCCAGGAATCATATGCAACGATTTCAACCTTTGGTAAATGAGGTCAGCGCGTTGTCTTAACCAATTCACCGCCTGAGTTGCTTGAACACGATAGTCGGTGGGATCGGCATACGCCCTCTTGCTATTTATCAGTGATGGGGCCGCGTAATCATAATAATCCTGGCAGAACTCACACAACTCATCCAATCCATCACCAATGAAATCCCACCACAACTGAAACATGCGGTACGAAACCTGCTGGTCTTTACCCAGGCCACTGACGAACTGATACTGCAACCCCATGTATGGGAGGTTAAAGTAATCGTAATTGATCAGATTGTTGAAATAACTGTCGGACGCACCTTGGGCGTAGCCAAAAGCCCAGTCAAAATCCCAAGCAGGACCAAAAACAAGTTTGCTGGCATTATCTGGCACACTTTCCCAATAACAGAACAAGCTCTTAGGGTGGTAAATCTCCTTATTGCATGCCAGTTCATTAAACATCATGTAGCGGGCCAGTTTGTCAATATCCACATAATCGGCCAGATCTTCACCATTGTTAGCGGCACTCACAAAGGCATTAAAACGCGATTGGATCTCAGTCAACGTGAGGAAGGTCACGTCCTCGTCAAACTCGGGATGCTTGACATTGACCGGGATGTTGCACGGATCGGAACGGAATTTCTGGTTATCGGCCTCATCAAAATAATAATCCAGTTCCAGTAAGGCTGCAACCGTCTCATCGTCCAAATCCACGCTGTTGTTTGAAGCCCCCACTTTCTCGGAGAAATTGTAATTGCCCTTATATGTGCCATTGATATACAGATCAACAGGAATCACATGATTAGCTGCAACGACGCCTATCAGGCTAGCCGCCTTCATTCCGACAGCAGTTGTCAGCATCGATCCATACTGCTTATTAGCAAGCAGCACCCAATTTTTACCCTTGGTAAGGCCAAAAGGCTTCACCTTTTCACTAAACTTGAGACGGTAAGGGTTCTTGGCGGCAGGGTTGGGTGACCACGACGTATTACCCCTGCCACGGATTTTCACCGAATCGGTCATTGAAGGGAAAACCCCGGCTCCGTCAATGATGATCTCGGCATCAACATATTCCTCCTTGCTAACGATGTTCACTCCATCCACCGTATTGATATCAATGCGTGGAACCGACGAGCTATGGTCGGTCAGGAAATCGGCAGTAACAGTATACAGCCGGCCAAAAGGCATCATGACATATTCTCCCTCACTAGATAAACTGAGTATCATGTCACCCGGATAACCCACCGTGTATTGAACGCTCGAATCAAAGCGCAGGCGGCTCACTGCACTCGTTTGTTCCACTCCATTCACATAGGCGCGCGCGGCGTTGTCAGACAAGGTAAATGTAGCGGTCAATCTCTTGCCGATGCCAGCGACGCTAGCATTGACTTGATCATTTGTAATGAGCCCTATCGCATCGATAGGAACCTGATAATTGTACTTGTTGTCAAACAGATAGGACGTGAACGTGGGCAGCTCCTTTGAAAGCTCATTTTCAATCGAGACGATATCAGCACGGTTATATACATAGGTTCCACCATGGCGGTCGGTGACGGTAACAACATCATATCTTGTTGAGATGCTCAAGATGTAGGCAGTAGGGAAAACATGCACATGACCGTCGGTGAAAGTGAAGTATTTAGTTGCATGGATCGAAGGTGCCATCAGGAGAATTGCCACTAAAACAAGAACAATCACCCTCATGTCTGCACGTTGAATGGAGCACATATGACATCTATCATTCATATTCCTAGACAATGTGTAGTTATGTAACTAAGCGGGACAAAGTTACAACAATATTTTCAAAACGGCAAGAATCCCACTAAAATCTCAACTATTCTTCTTGTAGCTTTTAACCGCCCAAATGGCCATGACCGATGATATGCCCAGCAAGGCCAGAACCTGATGGGCAATGCTTCCCAGCCCGCCACCACGAACAAAGACCGTGCGGATTGCATCGACGAAATAATGCATCGGATTGACATAAGTTGTCGCATAAGCCCAGTCAGGCATAGAGCGAGTGGGCGTGAACAGGCCGCTCAACAGCAGCATCAACACGACAAAGAACCACATGACAAAGATGGCTTGCTGCATCGTGTCGCTATAGTTGCTGATAATCAGCCCGAACGAACTCCAAAACAGCGCCAGCACCATCGCTAACAGGAAAACAAGCCATAATGGACCTTGACACGTAATGCCATAAATGAGCCATGAGAGCAACAGGCAAACCACGATGACAAACAAGGCAATCATCCAGTAAGGGATGAGTTTGGCGAGGATAAAGGCCCACTTGGGCACTGGGGTGACATTTATCTGCTCGATGGTTCCCGCCTCCTTCTCACCCACGATGTTGAGTGTGGGCAGGAAACCGCACATGAGCATCAGCACAATCGCCAGCAGGGCAGGTATCATGAACACCTTGAAATTCATCCCCTTGTTATAAAGAAACAAGGTGGAAACCCTCGACTGGATAGATGATATATTAGCCATGGCATTGGCGGTGACAATCTGGGTAAGATAGGCACTTCCCATGGCTCCCTTGGTACCATTTACCGCATTGGCAGCAATAAGCACCTGGGGTTGTTTCCCTTGAGTCAAATCACGGCTGTAATGCTGGGGGATAACCACCACAATATCGGCACGACTCATCTCAATATCATTGAGCGCGTCCTGATAAGTGGGCATTTGGCCATTGAAGATGAAATAGTTGGAAGCCTCAATACTGTGCACCAGTTGTTGAGAGCGCGTCGAGCGGTCATTATCGACCACATCAACAATGACATTCTTGACCTCCATGTTCATTACCCAAGGCATGACACACATCATCATGATGGGAAAGATTATAATGAGACGCGGCAGGAACGCGTTGCGGCGTATCTGCAGGAACTCTTTCCTTATGAGAAATTTAAGCGTCTTCATAGCGGTCATTCCAGTCTCTTGTTAAACTTCTTGAGGGCAACAGCCAGCAGAAAGACGGTCATGCCCGTGAGGATAAGCACCTCGCGCATCACCTCGCCGATGCCCACGCCCATAATCATGAGTTTGCGCATCGCCTGGATGTAATAGCGGGGTGGCACAATCGCTGATATCCACTGCAGCACGGGCGGCATAGACTCAACAGGAAACAACATGCCGCTAAGCATCACGATGGGCACCAGCAACACCATTGCCGAAAGCAACAGTGCCATGAGCTGGCTCGTGGCGATATTGCTGATGAGCAGGCCTAACGAGAGTGCCAGGACAATGTAAATGGTGCTCACGAGATAAATCCACACGATAGAGCCTTGCAGCGGCACGCCCAGCACATAACGACCCATCAGGAGTATCGTTGTTAGGATGACAAAAGCCAACACCAGATAGGGCACCACCTTGGCGATGATAATCATGATGGGCTTGACGGGCGAGACGAGCAGCACCTCCATGGTGCCCTTTTCCTTCTCACGGACAATCGAGATGGAAGTCATCATCGCACATACCAGCATGAGTAACATACCCATAATGGCCGGCACAAAGTTGTAAGCCGACTTCATTTGCGGGTTGTAGAGCATTTTGGCATTGACTAGCGAAGCATCCATATTGGTGATAACCCCAGTGGCATAGTTGGTCCACTGCTGAGCCATATTGGGGTCGGCACCGTCAACGATGAATTGTACCCCCTCACGCTTTGAGGCGAAGTCAGCACTGAATACCACAGCCAAGTCGGCCTTTTGATTGCGGATGAGGCGTTCCGCCTCCTGTGGTGTGGCGACGGCGGCAGTAATCGTGAAATACTCCGATGCCGCCAGGCGGTCAACAGCCTGTCGTGTGAGATGATCCATCGAACTGGTGACCACGACGGTGCGCACATTGCGCACATCGGTAGTGATAGCGAAGCCGAATATGAGCATCAGCACGATGGGCATGCCGAACAGGATGAGCATCGTGCGCTTATCCCGAACGATGTGCCGCGCTTCCTTGATGACAAATGAGATGAACTGTTTCATGACGGTCAATCGCTGTTTCGGGTAGCCTGGCGTGCGAGATAGGTGAAGACATGATCCATGTCAGGCTGGTTATACTTCTGTTTCAATTCATCGGGCGTTCCCATCGCACTGATTTTCCCGTCAACCATGATTGAGATGCGGTCACAATACTCCGCCTCATCCATGTAATGGGTGGTGACAAACACCGTGATACCCCTGGCCGACGCATCATAAATGAGTTCCCAAAACTGACGGCGCGTAGCCGGGTCAACCCCACCCGTCGGCTCGTCGAGAAAGACAATCGCCGGATCATGGAAAATCGACACCGAGAAAGCGAGTTTCTGCTTCCAGCCCAGCGGTAACGAGCCCACCAAGTCATTCTTGTGGTCAATAAACTGCAAGCGCTCAAGCACCTCGTCGGTCTTGCGAGCGATTTCCTCGTCCTGCATTCCGTAAATGCCCGCAAACAGGCGGATGTTCTCGGCCACAGTCAGGTCCTCATAGAGCGAGAACTTTTGGCTCATGTAGCCAATGTGTTTTTTGACTTGCTCATACTCGGTGCTGATGTCATAGCCCGCAACGCGACCTGTGCCGCTAGTGGGCTGGTTCAAGCCCGTGAGCATGTGCATGGCTGTGGTCTTCCCCGCGCCATTGGCACCCAAGAAACCAAAAATCTCACCTTTTTTTACCGTGAAGCTGATGTCATCAACAGCGTGGAAGGAACCGAAGGCTTTCACCAGATGCTCCACCTCGATGACATTCTCGTCCTTAGCTTCGTCAGCCTTGTCGTGTTCCAAGCCTGGTGGATTAAAGATGTCGGCAAAACGGTCGAGAATGATTTCGGGAGTGTCGATGCCGCGCACTCGGCCCTGGTCCAAAAAGGCCACACGCTCACAACGGCGCACCTCGTCAAGATAAGGTGTCGAAGCCACGATGGTGATGCCCCGCTGTTTGAGCGTAGCCAGCATCTCCCAAAACTCCTTACGGGATACAGGATCCACACCTGTCGTCGGCTCATCCAAGAACAGAACGCTAGGCTGATGCACGAGAGCACAACAGAGGGCGAGTTTCTGTTTCATGCCGCCCGACAGTGCCCCAGCCTTTCGGTCCTTGAAACGCTCAATTTGGCTATAGATGGCACTGATGCTGTCATAACCTTCCTCGACGGTCGTGCCGAACAGCGTGGCAAAAAACTCCAAATTCTCCTTGACGGTCAAATCCTGATACAGTGAGAATTTGCCTGGCATGTACCCCACACGGCATCGGATATCGGTCATCTGCTTGACCGTGTCAAATCCGTCAACCGTCGCCTTGCCGTTATCAGGCACAAGCAAGGTGCACAAGATGCGGAACATCGATGTCTTGCCCGCTCCATCGGGTCCTATGAGGCCAAAGACCTCACCCTTGCCGACCGAGAACGACACATCGTCCAGCGCCTTGACCTTCCCGTAGGACTTGGACACATTATGCACCTCTATCGCGTTCATGCCATTATCTCTTCTAGTTCATCAAGGGCAACTAAAACTTCACTTCACCATACATGCCTATCTTGATAAAGCCGTCGTTTTTAACGGCAATTTTCACGGCATACACGAGGTCGGCACGCTCATCATCGGTCACGATGGTTTTGGGTGTGAACTCCGAGCGGCTGGAAATCCATGTAATTGTTCCGTCATAGGCTTTCTTTTGCTTGTCGCCAAAATCAGCGAAAACCTTGACAGCCTGACCCACCTTGATATCCTTGAGCTGAGCAGAGGTGACATAGGCACGGATGAACATATTCTGCGTATCGGCCATCTTGAATAGCGGTTTGCCCACATTCACAAACTCGCCGGCTTCGACATATTTTTCCAGCACACTACCAGTGATAGGAGCCTTGATGTCGGTATTAGCAATCTGGTCATCCAGTTGGGCCTTTTGTACCTCAATGCCCACCTGCTGGGCGTCGATACCCTCCATTTGAGCAGTAATGCCCTGGCTCTGCTCCTTCAGGCTGGCATTGTTGCTGCGAATCTGGTCCTGAGTGGCGGCCAACTGCTTCTCGAGCACCTTAATCTGGTAGTTGATGTCGTCAAGCTGCTTGCGTGGCACAGCACCATCATTGACCAACTCGGAGTAACGCTGGCGCTCACGCTGTGCGTTGGCAATCTGCTGGCGGATGCTTGCTACCTGCTTTTCCAGGTCAAGCTGTTTGCTGTTAGTGGCGCCACGCGTGGCGTTGAGTTGCTTTTTGTTGGCCTTAAGCTGGTCCTTGGTGCTTTCCAACTGCTGTCTCTGCAGCTTCAGCTGATAGGCATCAATGTTACCCACCACAACACCCTGGTCGATTTCCTGCCCCTCGGTGACATTAAACGCCAGCAACTCGCCGGTGGACTTGGCCGAGACGGTGACTTCGGTAGCCTCGAAGGTGCCTGTCGCATCAAACGCCTTTTCCTTCTTTCCGCATGCCGTCACCAGCAACAAGGCGACGCATGAGAATAATAACATATTGGGTTTCATTATCGTGTTATTTAGTTGTTGGTCGTATATTTCAGGTCATAAACACTCTTCAAGAGCTCAATCTCGTGAATGGAGCGTTGCACGCGTGCCGCATTCTCACTGTTGATCTCTTTGACGAGGTCATTCACGTCGATAATGCCGTGTGAGAGTTTGCTCTCGGCAGCATGACGCACTTTCTCACGCAGGGAGATAATTTCCTCATCGGCCGATATCAACTGGTGGTACCGTTCCATTTCCTCGCTATACTTCAACTGCTCCAGCCTATTGTTGTAGAGGAACACATCACGGCTATTCTCGGCCGCTTGACGCTGCAACTGGATCTTGGACTTATCGTTCTTGCGGGTATATAGCGAGCCGATGTTCCATGTGAGCCTCGCTCCCACCATGCCGTTAAGTGACCAATCGTGACCCATCATGTCCTCAAACATATTGTAACCGGGATAGCCGTAGTATCCCGAGGCAAACACGCTCAGGTGAGGCAACAACGACGAGTCGATCAGTTTCTCCTGGGCATCGGCGAGAAGCAACTGGGAATCGATGAGCCGCAGTTCGGGTCGGCGATTGACGTCAAAAGTGGCATCGGTTGGCGTCAAGACAGGTTTCATCACGTTGTTTACCTCAATGCCGCAAAAAGCGCCCAGCATTGTGGCGAGTGCGCGCCGTTGTGACTCCATAGCCGTGAGTTGCTGAGCCACCTTGAGCCGCTCGGCCTTCACATTATTATAGTCACTCTCGGCTGCGGTGCCCCGTTTATACATCGATGCCAGGTTACTCTCGCTGGCTGCAAGCAGCTCCTGCAAATCCTTGTTCAGCTTGATCTGGTCATCCATGAGCAATAGCCCAAAGTACATCTCGTTGACACGTTGGCGGACAGCATACAAGTCTACCTCAGTCTGGGCCGCCTGCACATTGCCCTGACGGCGCACGACCTCCTGTTGGCTTCGTGTGCGACCTCCGTCAAAGACAGTCTGGTTCACATCGATGCCAATGCGGTATTGGTCTCGTTTCAGTCCCTTGACATCGAGTCCCATCTGATTCAGCATCGTCTGCATCTGGTCGGGCCATGACATCACGTCACTCTGATAGGTTGCCTGGGCTGTAGCACTCACCTGAGGTAACCACGCCTTTCCAATGTTCGACACAGTCAGCTCGGTGGTCTGAGCGATGAGGTCATATTGACGGATGAGGGGGTAGTTGCGCTCGGCAGCCTGCTGACACTCGTCAAGCGTCTGAGCCTGAGCCATGAATGGCAGGAGCAAGAAAGCAAAAATTAATCTCTTCATTTCCACTCGTTATTTCTTTTTTGCAAAATTAGCTCATCGCTGCACGTAATGGGATATCCTTTTTTAGCGCATGATGTCCTTTTTGTACAATTTCTTAATCAAAAAATGATTTTATAGCCGATTTTCATTATCTTTGTATCCAAAATCCATAACAAAAGGACCATGTCACAACGAGAGCCCAAACGCCTGCCCTTCTCGAGCCTTGACGAGATGATTGACCAGAATTATACGATTCAGGGGGCCAAACCTTATATCTCAAACGATTTAGGCATCATCAGCAGCACTAATACCTATCAAGTGCTCAAGAAATTGCTTACGCCCTCTCTCCCCTATCGTGTAGACGATTTCAGGTTTATTGTGTTTGAAGAAGCAGATGTGGAAGTGACTGCCAATCTCAGGAAATACCACATTACCGACAACACATTGGGCTTTATGGGAAATGGTGGCATCATCCAGATGGACAAAGTGAACAAACAGATCAAGATGTCGGGAATCGTGCTCAAGGAGGATTACCTGCGTCTTGCCATGGGCGGAAGACTGCCAACAATATTCAACGGCACACAACGCAACAACTATGTCCAAATCGAGAACAGCGAGCGGGTGATGCTTGAGAACATGATAACCATGCTCCGTGCGCTAGTGGATGAGGATGGATACAGCAGGGAGACGTTATCGTCAATGATAGCCACCATTATCAATTTTGTCGCCAGCCTGTTTGAGCGCCATGGAGCCACTCAACCCGTGGTGCAGTCACGTCAGCAACGGGTATTTGAACAGTTCATCGATCTGGTCAATACCTACTGTTCCCGTTACCACACGCTCGACTTTTATGCCGACCGACTGTGTATCACCCAACGCTACCTGGGCACCCTCGTGCGTCAAGCCAGCGGAACGACCGCCAAGGAGTGGATTGACCGTGCTATCATCAACGAGGCCAAAGTCGCCCTCAAGCACAGCGATGTGACCGTTGCCCAACTGGCCGACAGGCTGAATTTCCCCAACCCCTCCTTCTTTTGCAAATACTTCAAGCGCATGACCGGCCTCACTCCCACAGAATACCAGAAAAAATAGGCAATAAACAAAAAATCGTTAAATTTCTTGACAAAGCACCAATGATGTTGTAATTTTGCAACATCAAAATTATTGTTTTACCATTTACTAGCATTTATACCATGAACGACATGAAGACAGAAATCAAGAAACGCACCCTGTGTGAGCACCGGGACAAGGAATTCCTAGCCCTTTACCACCCCACCCTTGACGCGATGCTCGAGCAGGGGATGAACGAGAGCCAAGCCCGCCGCGCTGCCGTGAAATTCACTATTGCTAACGGACATCCCCATTACCACGTTGACCATGAGCGCGCCTACCGATGCGTGTGCCACCTGCTGAGCGCCCATGACAAAAAAGCCAGTAATGCCCGCACTTATCGCGCCATCGACGACAGCGCTTTTGCCAAAAATCGGTTGAGGCGACAGATGTGGTATGAGATCACACGCCAGGTGAAAGAACTGCGAGACCAGGGCATGAGCACCAATCGCGCCATTGACCACGTGCTGGAACACTGCCGCGCGTCACGCTTCTTTATCACTCCCGCAACCGCGCTAACAAAAATCTGCGTCCGAGCGCGACGACGCGCCCTTCGCTAACCATCCACACCTAACACTAACAAATTAATAATTGATACCATGAACATCCACACCAACCGTCGAGCCAACTACCGCATCGACATTTCCATCGACCTGAACGAGATCCAGCAAGCCATCTACACCGAGGGGCAATGGCACCCCGCAGCCAACGCCACCGCTTGGGGCGTGAACAGCAGCAATGAGCCCATCATCGACCGCCGTGTGCGTGAGGGACTTGACGATCTCATGGCCCGCATGAGCGGCTACCTCATCGGGCAAAATATCAACTTCAACCTGGAGAGCGGCAATATCGTGCTCGCCATCGGGCTTGAAAAGCGACCGTTGCTATCAATCGCCGACCGCCTGAAAAGCGCCATCATCGCCGCGCTGGCCAATTACACGCTGATGTCGCTCTATGGCGACGAGGACAGCATCTATGGCACGGCATGGCGCTTGCACCGCGCCCGAGTGATGGTGCTGCTCGCTCGCCCCTAACGCGACAATAACATGACAGAAACGGCCAATAGGACCAAGAAATGGTTTTTTTTGGCCGTTTATTCATTAAAATTCATTATCTTTGCAGCAAATCTTTCACCTCTAAAAACATTTTGTACTATGAGACGATTTCAAACATTTCTCCTTTTTCTTTGTTTAGCTGTGTCCAACTGCGTGTGGGCAGGCCCAGTCACTGAGGGCCAGGCTAAGGCTGTCGCCGAAAACTTCCTGGCCAGCCGCGGCGCGTTGAAATCAACGCTGACAACTGCACTCAAGGCACCACGCATGAGCGCTACACCAACAGGCGGTCAGGTAGCTTACTATGTGTTTAACGGCGACCGCAGCAACAGCGGTTTCATCATCGTTGCCGGCGATGACCGTGCTCCCGCCGTACTGGGTTACAGTGATAACGGCACCTTTGATGCTAACGCCGTTCCTCTTGCCATGCAGGAATGGCTCGACGGTTATGCCGCCCAAATCGAGGATCTGGACAAGGGCGCACAGGTAGCCACTCAGCTCCAGGCCAGACCTGCCATCAGGCCCATGGTGCCGGCAACCTGGTCACAGAATAACCCTTTCAACATCCTGTTCCCCTTCCTGCCTAACGGCAAGCACGCCTATGTGGGTTGCGTCGCCACGGCATTTGCTCAAGTGATGTATTACTGGAAATGGCCTGCTCGACCCACTCGGTCGATACCCGCCTATACCAGTGTATACGCGATTAGCGGCACTGACACATTAAAAATCTACATGCCTGAGTTGCCAGTCATCGACTTTGACTGGAGCGCCATGCAGGACACCTACTTGACAACTGACACGACCTCTCAAGCCGGATTGGCAGCCTCCAGGTTAAGCCTGTACTGTGCCCAAGCTGTGCAGATGACTTTTAAGCCCTCAGCATCGGGTGCAACCACTTCCAGCGTTCCCCTTTGGGCCACCACCTACTTTGACTATGACGCCAGAGCCCACATGGAAGGCCGCGAGAGCTACACTACTCAAGGCTGGGCCGACCTGCTCTACGGCGAGTTGGCAGCTGGACGCCCTGTCATCTACAGTGGCAGCAAAAAGAGCAGTGGCCACGCCTTCATCTGCGACGGCTATGACGGCAACGGCATGTTCCACATCAACTGGGGCTGGAACGGCCAGAGCAACGGTTACTTCCTGCTCAACGTGCTCAATCCCGACCTGCAAGGCACGGGTAGCGCTAACGGTAGCTATGGCTACATCTACTCCCAAGGCGCCATCGTGGGCTTCCAGCCCAACCAGGGTGGCAGCCACTTATTTGAACTCACGGCAAAAAATGTCAAGCTCGATAGCTACATTGGCACACGCAACTACACGACCGACCCGTTCAAGGTCTATGTTTCAGGCGAGTTCCACAATTATTCTTCCGACACACTTGACATGCGCTTTGGCTGGGGCCTCTTCCAGAATGGTGAATTGATTGACAATCTCTATAGTGCCTACAACCACACCCTTAGACCTGGCTACCTCCACCGCCACACGAACCGTGAACTGACGTTTGGCGAGGGCATAACCAGTGGCACCTACCGCATCATGCCCATGTTCACTGAGTACAGCCAAAATAATTGGCGTCCTTGTGCCGGTGCCGAGCACAACTATATCGAGGTGACCATCGACGGCAACAACTGCTACTTCGAGGGTCATGGCACCGCCGCCACCACCAACTACACGGTTAACGACATCACTTATAGCGGTTTCATGCATCCTACCCGCCCGGTTGACATCAATGTGAACATGACCAACAACGGCCAATCGGACAACCTGCTGCTGTACATGTTTGTTAACGGCACATTCACTTCCACTGGCTATGTGGGCTTAGTTCCTGGCGAGACCGGCGACATCCCCTTCAGATTCGTGCCCAGTGCTACGGGAACCTATACACTCACGTTCTCATTCAACGACGACGGTAGCGACCCCATCGCCACCCGCACGATTACCATCAATGCGATGCCTGCCGCCAACCTCTCTGGAACCCTCCAGGTGCTGAATGCTACAGGCTATACCATTAACAGCAATAAATTCAGCGTAGTGCTCACCGTTACCAACAACGGCTCAACTGCCTACAATGAGGACATCTCCATCAAGATGTACAAGAACATCTATGGTAACATGGGCACGACAGTACAAGCAATTAATACACCCTTGTCATTGGCTGCCGGAGCAACCACTACCATCCAATTTGACTTGGACAACGTTGTTAACGGCTGGGAATACTTTGTCAATCTCTACTACTACAGCAGTGGCTCACAGGCAAATCTCACCAGCTCATATTACTACACCATCGTCTTCCCCGAGGAGCCTGCAGTAATCATTGGCGATGTGAACGGTGACGGTGATGTGACCATCAAGGACGTAACCACCCTGATTGACTTCCTGCTGGACAGCAACACTGACATCAATCTCGAGGGATCAGATATCAACGGTGATGGCAGCATCACCATCAAGGATGTAACCGAGCTTATCGATATGTTGCTCAATTCTTGATTGTTCAATCAAACTCACTTACGGGACTTGGGAACAAAGGTGTTCCCAGGTCCTTTTTTTTCGCTGTTAGCCTCTTGAATCAGAGCAAATCAAGCCTATTTCATGACTACTAGAGATAAAAAAGTGGCAATAGCTTGCGATATTGCAACAGAATGGCTATTTTTGCAACATCTTTAACTAATTATGGAAAAAAGATATCAAATTTTTAATCTATTGACATTATGAGAATTTCTAAACTATTTATGGCCCTTATGAGCCTTGCCATCTCGCTGATTGCCGTGGCAGAACCCATAACCGAGTCACAAGCCCGAAGTATAGCCGCGCAATTCCTTGCGGGGCAAAATGCCCGTCCCATGACACTGCGCCGCGCGGCAACCCACACAACTGCGGCGCCGGACAACCATGCCGCCTACTATATTTTCAATACAGGCGGACCTAGTGACGGATATGTGATTATTGCTGGTGATGATCAAGCCATTCCTGTGCTGGGCTACAGTGATGCCGGGAGTTTTGACAACGACAACGTGCCGCCCGCCATGCAGGAAATGCTTGACGGCTATGCCGCTCAAATCGCAGCGATGCAAGAGGGAGCAATGGCAGCACCCTCGATTTCCCGCGTTGCCATATCCCCGCTTGTGAATGCCCAGTGGAACCAACGTCAACCTTACAACATCTTGTTGCCCAAGATAAACGGCGAGCGCGTCCTGGCTGGATGCGTGGCTATCGCGATGGCCCAGGTGATGCATTACTGGCAATGGCCAGCCAGCATTGACGGTCCCATTCCTCCCTATACCTCAAAAACCAATGGAATCAATATGGGCGAGCTGCCTGCTACCAGTTTTAATTGGTCCATGATGCAGAACTCATATCTCACCAGTGACACGTTAAGCGGGAACAGTACAGCGGTCGCTAAACTTGTGTTATACTGCGCACAAGCACTTAAAATGGACTTCGGCACTAATGCATCGAGTGCCTATACACCCGACATCATGTATCTGCTTTCAGAGTATTTTGGCTACCATTCCGGAATACATACCATCAGCCGTGAGAGTTACACTGCACAGGGTTGGGAAGACGCCATTTATGCCGAGTTGGCCGAGAATCGCCCCGTTATCCTTTCGGGCAGAAAGAGAAGCGGTGGTCACGCCTTCGTGTGCGACGGCTGTGACCAATACGGCTTGTTCCACATCAACTGGGGCTGGAACGGGCAAAGTAACGGTTACTTCGCACTCAACGTGCTCAACCCCGACCTGCAAGGCACAGGTAGCGCGACGGGATCCGAGGGCTATATCCTTAACCAGCTCGCTGTCGTCGGCATCAAGCCCGGAAACGGTGGTACCCGTACACTCAACCTTACGGCTCGTGACCTGAAAATGTCAGACTACACGCAAAACCGAACGGCGACAAATGAAAGCTTCTCAGCAACCTTATCAGCTAGCCTACACAACTTCACCGGCCAACCCCTTCAAGGAAACTACGCATGGGGACGCTACAACAAAAGCAACAACACGCTGGTTGAGGTCATCGGTCAATACAACTGTAACCTCTCGCCCAATTATTACTATAGTCTAGTAGATAAGGTGGTCAGCTTTGGCTCTGGCATCACTTCGGGCACTTTTAAAATCATGCCCATTTACCGCAAGAACGCCTCAAGCGACTGGGAACCATGCCAGGGAGGCAACCATAACTATATTGAGGTGACCATCAGTGGTAACCATTGCAACTTTAAGGGCTATGGTTCGGCAGCAATTTCAGATTACTCAGTAAACCAAATTACCGTCAATGGCACTTTGCACCAGAGTCGACCAGTAGACATTATCCTGAACTTGACCAACACTGGTGACTCAGACCATGACGTGATTTACATGTTTGCCAACTCACCTCAGGCGGGCGTAGAATACCAATCTGTCGGTATTGCTGATATTGAACCCGGTCAGAGTGGAGACGTCGTCTTCCGTTTCATGCCCCAAGCAACAGGCTACTACGATGTCACCTTCTCGCTCAAAGAGGACGGCAGCGACCCATTGGGCTACAGGACGATAAGCATCACTGCCATGCCCGCTGCCGACTTATCGGGCAGTATCCAGGCACTTAACGTTACCGATAACGTCAACAACGTCATCACTGGTGACAAATTCTGCGTTGATTTAACCGTAACCAACAATAGCAGAACATCCACCTACAGGGAGGATATTTCAATGATACTGTATAAGCACGTCTACGACAACTCGGGTACCACAGTACAGGCCAAGAGCCAATATTTGGAATTGGGACCCCGCCAGACTACAACAGTTCATTTTGAGTTTGACAACGTGTCAGATGGATGGAGATACTTCACTATGGGCGCTTACTACAGTAATGGCACAAGGAAAGGATTCTGCTACTCGCCTTTTTACACAATTAATGTGCCCAACGTGCCGCCTCATGTCCCTGGTGACGTGAATGGTGACGGTGAGGTTTCCATTGCCGATATCAACAGCATCATCGATGTCATGTTGGGCAATGGCACAAACCCCGCTGCCGACGTGAATAATGACCACGAAATCACCATCTCGGACATCAATATGGTCATCGACTACATCATGAAACAATAACAGATATCAGATAATAGATGTTTTTAGAGACGCAAATATTGCGTCTCTAAAAGTTTAGGGATATTGGTTATCAGCACCTTATTATCACGCATCGTGATACTTTCCCCAGCCTATAATGGTAAAAAATGTCGTGCAGCCCGACAATTGGGTTGCACGACATTTTTACAAGATATTGTTTTCAATGAAGCGGGTTCATCTTACCACCTTGATGGAAGACGATGAACCGTCATCGAAGCTAATCACCACGATATTCACGCCCTGGAAGGGCTTGTCGCTTTGGACACCCATGATGTTGTAATAGCGGATGCTCTCAATAGTCTTGTCGGCGGGAACTTCCACAATGGCCGTGATAGGTGACGGGCTGCTGGGTAAGTCGAACGGATAAACCGTGTAAGCGTCAGGTGTGTTGTCTCCTGAATTGGGCTTGCCGCTGTTAAAGCTCAGGCCGTTGTTATTAACATCCACATTCACCGCGCCATGGAACGAGTACAAAGTGCCAGTTTCAAGGCCTTGAGGCGTAGCGAAGATGTCAGGCTGGGTCCTATTATATAACCAATTCACCTTGAAGATACCGTCCAGGTCATAACCATTTACCCTAGACCCCTCGGGCACAAATGAACTGAAGTAGTTGCCATCGATCCAAACACCCATAATATGGGCCACCTCCTGGGTCTTAGGATTCATGAAATAGAACCGCTTGCTCGTGTCCACTCCAGGCACAATGTTAGTGCCCGGGCCTACGCCCTCGTCCACAAGGTTCTTTTCCAGGAAGTTGAAGGACATATACTGGTTGTAGTAATAGTCAATATAGGTGTTTTCCTCGTTGTAATCGCCATTATATCCGGGATAACCCACAACGTTGGCAGTAGCCACGGGGTTGTTATTGAGCAAGATACGGTGGTTCACCTTGTCCTCATAGGTTCCCTTGACGGTCAACGCGTTGATGGTCTTATTCACGTAATCCTCAGGGTTATCACTCACCGCACTAAAGTCGAGAATGACCCAGTTACTCTGGTCCCAGGGCCGCGTCTGCAGGCCGACGTCGGTAAGGTAGTCAATCTGTCCTGCGGGCACATCCTCCTTGCGGAAGTTTGAACGGTTATCATCCTTAGCCCAAAGGTATTTCACATTGTCCTTGACGACAGCCCAAGTGCCCACGAGATCGTCACACACCACAACATCGGTCTTGTTCTCCTCGTCGCGCTCGATGTAGCTCAACGGCGTGTAGGCATAGTAAGCCGAGTCTTTAGCTATGATGTAGCCTATGTAAGCCTCACTGGTCACCTTAGTTGTGCCCTCCTTGGTGATGTTAGTCGTATTACCCACACTCCACTGGGCAGCATCATCCTGCTTGATAAGGAACTGCTGGTTCACCTCGTTGATGCCATAAGGCGTGGCGATACGATGCACCTCGTATTGCAAGTTGCTGCTCGCCTCGACCAGCTGGTTATAGGTGACATAGACGGGATTATTCAAGGTTGACCCACCCTCGAGATCGGGCGTGAGGGTCAAGTCCACTGGTATCTTGGCAATGCTCATCCTACTCATATCGCGGGTGACGGTGATGCGGTAAACGCCAGCGGGAATCTTGAAGGCATTGTCGGGACGATCGCCATACAGCACCACATTAGATGAACCATCAGCCACTGAATACTGGTTATATTCAGCAGCCAAGCGTCCCCACACCTGGCCCCAGTCATTTGAGCCTTCTCCCGTCTGCCATGTTGTACCTGCATCGATGTGCTGGGCCAGGCTGAAGTAGCCATACTCATCATCACTCATGCCATTGACGTCACGGATGCCCTTGAAATAAACATCAAGATAATACTCCTGGCTAGTGGGGTTAAATTTGAACCTCGGTCCCGCGGGAACCCAGCTAGCGCGCCCCATAGCTGTTCCCAAGAGGAACAAATCGGGCTCACTCTCATAGAACTTAGCCACGATGTGGACATTGCCAGCAGGCATCACAAAACTGTAGCTGTTACCGTCATCGGCAGTGCTCAACAGGGTCAACGGCACAGCCTCGCCAGTCGTGGTGTTGACGGCAGTCACCTCGTTAATGCGCCAACCCCAGTTGGTGTTCACCGTGAATTTGACCGTCTCATTCTCTTGTGAAGTGCCCTCGACAACGCCATTTGTAAACGTAACACGGCCACCAGCCGTCGGTTGGCACTCGGCGGTTACATTGTAGGACTGAGCTAGCTTATAGAGCCACACGCGGGTATCACTGTTCTCGGTACTCATCACCTTAAACGAGTGGTCACTGTCATCATACCTGATGGTGTGTGACGAGTTGCTGTAAGTATCTCCCTTGAACCAGCACAGGTAATTGTAGTTAGTGCCAAAGTACATGATACCGCGAGAATAATCATTGACACTTGTTGTGATGAGCAGGTTGCCCTGATCGTTGCCTGTGCCGACGCGTATGTAGCCGTTGTTCAAGGTACTGAGTCTCGCTACCCTGCGGGTATTGCCATTGTAGGTCGAGTCTTTGGCGCCTATCATCTTGACCATACATGCGTTTCCATCAACTTTCACCTTGGTCTTGCCGGCATTCATCCACTCGACGATGTTTGCCGAGGGGAAAGTGGCGTCATCGGTCTTCTTGAAGCTCATGACCTTGTCGTGATACTGGCTCACGATGATATAGGTTTCCCCGTCGACAATCTGGGAGCGCTGGGTCACCAGCTCAAAGATATCACCATCCAGCTTGTCATAGGTGATATCCACCGACCCAAAGCGCACAGGCTTACCGTCGGCAGTGGTGAACATGAACGCCATCGTCGAGCCTTCCCATACACCGTCATATCCGTTGTTGGTGACATAATAATTGCCCAACTGGCCTGGATAGGTAAAGTTGCTCACAAGCGAGATAGTCGTCGGACCCCAATAGAAGCAGTCCAGGTTGTCTTCGGTGGTGTTGTCCACGCAGTGGAACACCACCTTCTTGATGATGTAGTTAGCCGAGCGCACCTCAAACGTCTTGGCTCGGCGCTCAACAAGGTAGTTCTCATTGTCAAGACCATCGGTAAAAGTCATCATGATACCATCCTTGACGCAATAGTAAACACCTGTACCATCTTGATACAGTCCCTCACCGCGATGGATGGTCACCGTATACTCACTGGCCCAACTTGGCAAAGCGAAGGCCAGCGCCATCATAAATAAAAGTAATTTCTTAATCATATCTCATAATAATTTATAGTGATTCTATTCATCACCTTAAAGCATCAGCTTAGGTGAATCTATTGTCCAAATCATACCTTTTTGCACTCTATTAAATCAATAGTCTTGAAATCTGGTTATAGTTGACATGAAATTCCAAAGACGCATTTTTTAATGCGCAAATATAATCATTTATCGCAAAACCCAACAAAATGTTGGCAATTTTTAATAATTTGGCACAAGAATCGGTTTTATGTTGTATTTTTGCAACAATTAACGGATAATCGACTATGAATAGACGAGAAATGATAAAAATGACGGGGACCGCTGCAGTGGGAGCCACTGTGCTGGGAATACCCCTGAGTGCTGATGCCCAAGAACAAAACAAAAATGGTCTAACCGGAGGTAATCGCCGCCTCAAGGTACTGGCTATAGGTGCCCATCCCGATGATCCCGAGACTTGTTGTGGCGGCACGATGTGCCTGTTCACCGAGGCGGGCCATGAGGTGGTGTGTGTTTATCTCACACGTGGCGAGGCGGGCATTGCCGGCATGGGCCACAGCGAGGCGGCTGCCATTCGCATGGTGGAGAGTGAGAACGCCTGCAAGGTGACTGGGGCACGCCACATCTTCATGAACCAGGTTGACGGCAACACCGAGGTGAACTTGGAGCGCTACAAAGAGATGCGTGAGCTCATCGACCGCGAGAACCCCGACATCGTGATGACCCACTGGCCACTTGACGGCCACCGCGATCACGCCATCTGTGGTATCCTCGTGATGGATTCATGGCGACGTTTGGACCGTCGGTTCAAGTTGTTCTACTTTGAGGCGATGTCGGGTACCCAGAGCCAACTGTTCCACCCTACCCATTGGGTAAACATTGAGCGCGTGCTGGAACGCAAGCACGAGGCTTGCAACTGCCACGTCAGCCAGCACATGGAAGACATCTATGAATGGCACGGCGCGATGGAGAAGTTCCGTGGTCTCGAGTGCCGATGTAACGCCGCCGAGGCCTTTGTCCAGCACATCGACAACCTCCCGACCCTGCTGTAACATCATCAAACAACAACGACAACTTTAAAACAACAAGTACAACTCTTCATTATTAACAAACCGTGGCGCGGGGATGGATCCTCGTGCCACGATTCTTATATTGCTTGATGATTCCTACTAGAAGGTGAAGCTGGCACCGACCATGCAGCCGATGCGCTGTGCACCCTGTCCGTAGAGGATATCGTAGCGGCGGTTCAACAGGTTGTGAGCCTGGAGCCACAGGGCGACATTATTGTTGAGGCGGTAGTTGGCGCCAGCGTGCAGATTGATAACGTCATCCATGTCGACAAATTCGTATATTATCTTATTCGTGTAGTCGGGGCTAGAAAGGTAGTAGTTGAACAACGCCATGCGGCCGCCGCGGTACTCGAGGCCGACGTCAAACGTGAGCGGACGCCACGGATGCACCTTGATGTCAAGATTACCCACGGTTGAAGCCCGGTCCACGTCAAACTTGTAATTGTTATAGTGCTTGTCGGTCGCGTAAAACTCGTCGTCGTGGGGGGCAAACTTGATGCTGGCATTAGCTTCGATGAGCGAACGGTACTTGTAGTTGAGTTCGGCACCGACCCAATAGCCACGGCCATCAATAACGGTGTAGGTACTCATCATTCCGGTGGCCAAAGGAAGGCTTGGATAGTCAGTTGGATTGAGATCGTAGTAGCAGATACCCGGCTGCTTCTTGACAATGGCATAGCCTACTGAGAGTTTACCGCTCAAACCCTGGAAAGGCCCGATCTTGAAGCCAGCCTCGGCATCAAGGGGCGTATAGATGCTGCCGTACATCAAGAACGGATAGTCATAACGGTGATTGGCGTAGTGGGTGGGCACACGATAGCCTAATAATTTACCGCCTAACGCGTTGGCATAGAATGTGAAGCCATCGACCAGCGCCAAGTTGAAACGCACGTTGGGCGAGAGGCGGAAGACAGCCCCATCGCTGAAGCTCAAATGAGCATTCACACCCAATTGCAGCTTGTACATGTCACCATGAATGGTGTAAGTGGGCGAAAGGGTGATCATACCCACCTCGTCAAACAGGTCTAATTCGCTATTGGCAATCGCCTTGGCACCACGGCGCAGGTACTCGCCCTTGATGGCCAATCCAGCTGTAGTCAACTCGTTAATGTTATAGCTGCCGCCCAAGTTCAAGATGCCCCAATTATCGTGGGCACCATGCTTATAGTCTTTGTTGAACGGTTTGTCATAAGCCGCATGGCCATATTGCAAACCCACGTTGTACAACAAAGGTTTATCCAGTAAATTGAAGCGGCTCTTCCAACCCGCATTGATATTGAAGTCAACAAAGGTCTGTTTCTCCTTGTTCCAATCATAAGCTGAGTTAAGGCTCGGCCCTCCTATAAAATCCACCGAGTTCCAGCCGCCATAAAAATTGTAGTTGTCGATGTGAGCCTTAGCCCCCAGAGTAAGGGTACCGGTACCAATGGCCCTGCTGTAGTCCACAGCGAGGACGTTGTCGTTATACTTCTGCTTGTTGCGGTTCTCGTCAACGTCAACCACCTTGCTGGAGTTCTTGCCGTTCCACGTGCTGTTATGGTTGAACCACAAGCCCAGTTTTTCCCTCTCCTCATCGATGATGCGGTAACCGAAATCCACACGGAAGTTAGCCTGAGTGCCGGCGCCAATGTCAAGGTAACCGCGCTGGTCGCTGAAGTTGTGCGCCGTGCGGTAGCCATAGGGCAATAGTGTGGGAATTGTGGTCGGCACCTCGATGGGGGTTGTCAAGTCACTGTATCCCAGAGCTGATTTCTGGCCCTTCGCAGTGGGTTGCTTGACCTTGGGCAGCTCATTTTTCTTGACTGCCTTTTTCTCGAGCGGGGCGATATCCTTCTCGAGGGTGATTTCCTTGTTCAGTTTGGTGTTGTCCTGAGCATATGCGCCACATAGGGCAAATGCGGCCAACAATATGGAAACATATATCTTCTTCATAATATATAAGGTGTGATGCTATTTATACTCAATTTTTCTTGCTCTTGGTGCTCTTTTTCTTCCCGTTGTCGGTACTGGAATTGGTTGCCGCACCACTGTTGCCGCCTTTCCACTTGTTCAAGCGGGTATCAATATCATTGAAGATGTCCTTATCCTTGCCGGGATAACTGCTCTTGAGATCCTGCAACGTAGTACGCGCATCGGCCACTTTATTCTGCTTGTAATACACATCGGCCAATGTGATGAAACTCTTGGCGAGCCAATAAGCATGGGGCGTGCGAGCCTCGATAAGCGCATTAATCGTCTCTTCGGCTCCCTGCAAGTTGGACATCTCATACTGCATGCGCGACAACTCATATGAAGCCTGTGCGCCATATTCATTGTTCACATCACGGGCAAGCGTCCTGAAAGCGGTCTCAGCTTCCTTGGTATTGCCCAATTGGGCAAGTGAAAGGGCACGGTCTAGGGTCACTTCCTTCTCCTCGTTGGCAGTCAAACCACCACGGTCAAGCAACATGCCAGTGATGTCCTGAACCTGTCGCCAGTCACCCATCTGCTTGGCGACACGCAGGGCGCCCAGCTGGGCCAGCGTGCGGTTATCATCGCTGGTGGCACGCTCGGCAAGATCCTTATAGCTCTGGAGGGCTTCGGCATATTTACCCTGGCGCGAGAAGATATCGCTGCGCATGGCGAGGGCGTCCTGGGCATAGGAGGCATCGCCACCCGCCTCAAGCGCTTCGTCAATAGCGGTCATAGCCTCGGTATAGTTGCCCTTGCCATAGTGGTAGCGGGCAATATAGTATTTGGCTTTAGCGACATAGGCGCCAGCAGGATAATCCTTGAGATACTGCTGCATCTTGTCGATGCTCGGCTTAGCGTCGATAGCGGCCTTCTCGGCGGCTTCAAACGTGAGACGCTCGACCTCGTTCACATCAATCTTGGGTGCATTGGGAACGCTGTTGAGGAACTTGCCAAACTCAGCGAGCTGGCCACGGTCGGCATAGATGAGTTTCATGTCCTCGGCTGCGGCCTGTGCCTCGTCGCTGGTGGGATATTGCTTGATGACCTTCTTATAGGCCTCGATTGCAGCATCTTCCTTGTCCATGCTCTTGTTGACAAGTGCCGTCTGCAGGAGGCCCTTGCGAGCCTCGACACTCTTGGGATAGGCCTTGAGCAGTCCAGCATAGGTGTCAAGGGCATCGTTGTTCTTACCCAATAACGCTTGGGCATTACCCTTTTCCAACATCGCCTGGGGCGCCAGGTCGCTCTTGGGATAGGTCTTGATGAGCTGATCCATCTGCTTAATCTCGTCGGCATACTGGTGGCTCAAGCCCATCATGATACCCTTTTGATACATCGAGTAATCGCCGCTGCTGTTCTTGTCGAGCCGCGATGCCTGGTCATAGGAAGACTGGGCACCCGAGAAATCACGGGCATAGTACTGGGCATCGCCGATGCGGTTATGGGCATCGGCCACCAGGTCGTTGCTCAGCTGCTTGCTGGCAATAGCGTTCTGGAAAGCTGTTTTGGCCTCAGCATAGCGCTTTTCATTAAACAGGCTATAACCCAGGTTATATTGTGCCAAACCATAATTGTCATCGCCCTTGCTGGCGGTTTTTACATATTCCTGCTGGTTCTTGGCAGCCTCCTTGTAGTTGCCGGCGCGGTATTGTGCCTCGGCCAACCACAGGCGGCTCTCGTTTAATACCGCACTGTCATAATTGCCTACGGCAATCGCTTTCTTCAGGTAATCGGCAGCCTCGGTATTGCGGTTATTGGCCAATGCCTGCACGCCCAGGTTGTAGAGCACATTCTGCTTTGCCTTAAGCACTTTGGCGCTAGGCTGCTTGATGCGGTTAATGCTCGTCAAGGCTCGCTCGTAATCGGTCGTGCTCATGAAAGCGTCTACCAGATAGCTCTCGACATTATCTTTATAGCGCGAGTTGGGATACTCGTTGAGGAAATCCTCAAACAGGTCTACGCTCTTGTCAAACGGTGTGCGTGCTCCCTTGCTCACTCCCACAGCATAATTATAGTATGCCGTCTCTTTCACATTACGGTCACACTCCATGGTAGCCGCACGCTGGAAAGCCACATTGGCACCATTCAAGTCGTTTAGCTGTCGCTTGGCCTGACCCATGTACAGATAAGCGCTCTGGCTGAGCGCGTCGCTGCCATCGGTCACGTGCTGCATGTCGTTGACTACAGCCTCATAATTGCCGTTGCGGTAGTCCAATACACCCATCGTGTAGGCCGCCGTGCGATAGGGCTCGCCCTCGGGATTGTCAAGATAGCGGCGCAGGTAGGTGCGTGCCTCGTTATCATTGCCCAAGTGGAAATAACTCTCACCCACCAGGCGGTTCAATTCGGCATCAAAGTAATCATTCTGCTGCTCGGCAAGCAAGGCTTTACCCTGCTCGATCACTTGACGGTATTGCTTCTTGTTGTAGTCAATCTGAGTCATGTAGTACTGGGACTGGTAACCCAGTTCACTACCTTCTGGGATATGACTGAATTTCTCGCGTGCAGTGTTATAGTCGCCACGCGCATAATCCAGATATGCCTTGTAGAAATCGGTGGCACCGCCATAACGCGGGCTTTTCTCCAGCTCATAATATTGTCTCTCGGCCTCGTCATAATTTCCCAGCCTCAAGTTACAGTAGGCACGACGGTACTCCAGGTCCTCATCGCTGTTCAAATCCAGTGCACGGTTACGCACCATCGAATAACTCAACAGCGCACTCTCCCACTGTCCGCGATAGAAATAGTAGTTACCCACTCTCATCTGAGCATCCATGGCAAGAGCCGATGATGGATAGCGGTCAATGAACTGCAGCAATAGTGCCAAACTCGACTCATCACCCTGCTCAAAACGGCTCATGGCGATATAGTAATCGGCCTGTTCCCTAAGCGACGCATCGGCCGGCAGCTGTTTCATGTGCTCCAGCTGGTCAATAGCGCCCACATAGTTATGCGATTCATACATCTGCCTGCCGCGCTCGAGATAACCCGCGGCTTCACTGTTCATTACGCCAGGCTGACCCACAGCCACAAGCGGTGCGGCCACAAGTGCTGACATCAAGACTTTTCTCATCTTTTTCATATGACTATCGTGTTCTATATATTATTCCATACATTTCACGCCTTGTCATACTGACAACGCGCCATTCACATTAATAATAACTGCAAATGTAACCATAAATTGCCAAACGGCGGCAACACAACTTCTAAAATATTCCTAAAAATCGCCTATAAATGTAGATTTTACGCATCAACTATCCCCACACACCATAACCTTCAGCCAAACTGGCCTCAAATACAGGCCAAAACAAGACAACAATAGCCCAAATCGCCAAATTGGCAAAAATCACCTAAAATGGCAAAAAAAGCAGAAAAAATAATTTGTTCTTTGTCAGTATATAAAAAATAACTACTTTTGCGTGTTTATTTGGCGAAAAGCCCTAAAATTGAACGAAATAAATTAATATAAACAATTGTAAATGGCTACATTAGAGAAAATCAGGCAACACAAAAAATGGCTTGCCATCGTGATTGGTGGCGCATTGTTTGCATTCATTGCTCAAACAGGTTTTGATGTCATTGGACGTCTGGGTGGCAACACCCTCGCTGCAAAAGTTGGCAATGAAAAGATCACTATTCAAGATTATCAAAAGTATTTAGAGCAAGTGTCTGCTGAGGACCAACAGAACAACCAGCAGCAAACCGATCCAGCTATCCGCCAACAGCAGGTTCTGGACGAGATGATTAATGACAAGTTGCTCAATCAGGAGTATGATAAATTGGGTATCGACGTGAGCAGCGACGAGATTACCAACCTCATGATTGGTAAGAATCCCGCTCCCGCTGTTGTGCAGTTTGCACAGCAAGCTGGTGCCAAGTCTCCCGCCGAGCTGTATGACTTCATCATTAACCCTGGAAAGCAGGGCGTAGATAAGTCGCAGGTAGCTGAGCTTAAATACCAGTGGGACAAGCTCCAGAACGACATCCTCAAGCAGTACAAGTTCGCTAAGTTGCAGAACCTGATTGCCGGTTGTATGCAGGCTAATGACCTGGATCGCGCCCAGATGGAGATTGATGACGCTATCACCAACGTTGTCACTTTCGTCAAGAAGGACTACGCTTCGCTAGCCGATGACAAGTATCCCGTAAGTGACGAGGAACTTAAGGCTAAGTGGGAGGAGCTCAAGCCCATGTTCAAGGTGGACGAGGAAGTGCGCACCATCCACTACATCGCTGTAAACATCGATCCCAACGCTGAAGATATCGCAGCAGCCAACAGGATTGCCGATGCCGCTTACATCGCTCTGCAGAAGGGTCGTGGCATTGACTCTGTACGCCTGTTGGGTACCGTTCAGATCGACACTGCCAAGCTGACCAAGAACGAACTACCCATTAAGGTACGCGACTTCTTCGCCAGCGCTGAGGTGGGCACCACCCGTCGCGACAGTGTTGTGAACAACCATCACGTGATGTACAAACTCATCAACAAGGCCGCAAGCCTTGACTCGGTTGACATGGGTTATGTTGTTATTGATGGTGACGTCAAGACTCAGCAGACTATCATGGCACAACTCAATGAGGGCAAGACCATTGATGAGATTAAGAAGGCTTATCCCCAGAAGGTGGACGGCAAGCCTAACCAGTGGCAGCGCGTTTATAACACTCCCGACTCGTTGAAGACCAAGATCGCCAACGCTACTCCCGGCACATACTTCGTATACTCCACCAGCGAAAGGGGTGGCGTGCTCATGAAGGTGAACGAGAAGAAGGCTCCCAAGACTTTCTACACCCTTGCCACCGTTACCTATGATGCTTATGCAAGCACCAAGACTAGCGAGCAATTGCGTGACAAGTTCCAGGACTTCCTCAACAAGAACAAGACCATCAAAGACTTTGAGGAGAACGCTGCCAAGGCTGGTTACAACGCCGTTGAGGCAATGATCACCCCGAGCACCGCTCAATTGGGTCTGGGTTCATTTAACCAGGCAGGTATCAAGGATACCCGCAAGGCTATCAAGTGGGCGTTTGACAACAAGAAGGGTGATGTATCACCTATCTTCAGCGACAACAACAACACTTTGATCGCAGTTGCAATCGATGAGGTTTATAGCGACGATTACCTGCCCTACAACTTTAGCCAAGGTAAGGAGTTGCTTACCCAGCGCGTGCGCAACAGCAAGAAAGGTGATGACCTGATGAAGCAATACAATGGCAAGGCTAAGGATTTGAACGGCTATGCTGCACTCATGGGCACCAATGTTGACACCGTCAATGTGGTATTCAGCGCTTATGGTGATCCCAAGTTGGGCAATGAGCCCGGTCTGATTGGCCACATTTCGGCTGCTAAGCAAGGCACACTCCAGGGCCCGTACAAGGGTGAGAACGCCATCTTTGTTTACCTGATTGTGAAGCAGGAGAAGGCTGAGCGCAAGGCCACCAAGGAGGAACTCGACAACCGTTACGCACAGAGCCGTGGCGCTCAGATGTTCGCCAATCCGCGCACCATCAACAGCATCCTAGGCAAGGCCACCAAGGTGAAAAAGAGCTTGATCAAGTTCTTCTAATAACGTTCACAAGCCCCATTGGGGCAAGATAATCACTGATACAGCAGGTCTCGGGACGGCAACGTCTCGAGACCTGTTTTATTCATTCTCTCACAACAACCGACCACAAGAAAGCCATTTTAGATGCAAATCGGCATTTTTAGCGCACAAGATGCACATTATCTGAAAAAAAAAGCCTAACTTTGGAGGTTAAACCAAACATCACCATTTTTACATGTCAACAGTCAACGAGCGACAAGACGAAATCATTGAGGAGTTTGAAGGTCTGGACGATTGGATGGACCGCTACAGCGTTATTATCGACATGGGCAACGCGATGCCCGCGCTCGACGAGCAATACAAGACGGCCGACAACCTGATTGACGGCTGCCAGAGCCGCGTATGGCTCCAGGCCGACTGCATCGACGGCAAGATGCGGCTGCAGGCCGACAGCGATGCCATCATCGTCAAGGGCATCATCTCGATGCTCGTGCGCGTGCTTGACGGCGCCACACCCCAGGATGTGCTCGATACCGACTTGTACTTTATCGAGCGCATCGGCTTGAGGGAGCACCTCTCCCCCACCCGCAGCAACGGCCTGCTGGCGATGATCAAGCAGATCCGCGCCTATGCTATCGCCTATCAGGCTCGCGACCACTCGGGCTGTTAAGATAACGACAATAACACATTATTAAAATATTAACCAATAAACCAAAACAAAATTATGTTTAAAAAACATCCCAAGGGTCTAATCCCTGCCGCGTTGAGCAACATGGGCGAGCGCTTTGGCTACTACATCATGGCCGCTGTGCTGTCACTGTTCCTGTGCTCCAAGTTCGGCCTGGCCGATGATAAAGCGGCCTTGATTTACTCTATTTTCCTTGCAGCCATTTACGTTCTGAGTCTTGTAGGTGGCATTATCGCCGACCGCACCCAGAACTACAAGGGCACCATCATGACGGGTATCATCGTCATGGCGCTCGGTTATGCAGCCCTTGCTATTCCTATTACCGCCACCGCAGGAACGATGACCATGCTGCTGGTACTCACCTGTGTGGCACTGGTAATGATCGCCTTCGGTAACGGTCTGTTCAAGGGTAACCTGCAGGCTATCGTGGGACAGATGTATGATGACATGGAGGCAGATGCTGCCGCAGATGGCATATCTGAAGAGGAACTTAAGGCCATGAAGGGCCGCCGCGACGCCGGTTTCCAGATTTTCTACGTGTTCATCAACATCGGTGGTTTGGTTGCACCGTTCATCGCCCCCTTCCTGCGCAAGTGGTGGCTGGGACGTCACGGTTTCACCTATGTTGCCGAGTTGCCCGCCCTGTGCCACAAGTACATTGACGGTACCATTCCCGCTGACCAGATGACCAACCTGCAGACCTACCTCACTCAGGCAGGTATAACGGGTAGTGTCACACCCGAGGCTTGCCAGAGCTACCTCGAAGTGTTCAACCAGGGCGTTCACTTTGCCTTCATCGCATCGGTAATCGCCATGCTGATCTCGTTGAGCATCTTCGTTGCTAAGCGTGGTCTCTTCCCCACCCCGGGCAAGAAGACCGCTGCCGCTTCGGTTGAGCTCACTCCCGAGGAGAAGAAGTCCATGGCCAAGGAATTGCGTCAGCGCTTGTATGCCCTGCTTGCAGTGCTCGGCGTTGTCATCTTCTTCTGGTTCTCGTTCCACCAGAACGGTGTTACCCTGTCATTCTTTGCCCGCGACTTCGTCAAGAGCGATCAGTTGCCCGCCGAGCTGTGGCAAGCCGTGAATCCGTTCTTCGTGATTGTGCTCACCCCGATCATCATGTTGATCTTCGGTGCCCTAAGCAAGCGTGGTAAAGAGATTTCCACTCCCCGCAAGATTGCATACGGTATGTGCATTGCTGGTCTGGCTTATCTGTTCCTGGCTGTTTACTCTTACACGGCAGGTTATCCCTCAGGTGATGAGTTCAAACTGCTCAACGCCGACGCCAAGATGGGCATGAAGGCTGGTTGGTGGGTAATGATCGCCACCTACTTCCTGCTCACCGTTGCCGAGTTGTTCATCTCGCCGCTGGGTCTTTCGTTTGTTTCCAAGGTGGCTCCCAAGACCATGCTCGGTCTGTGCCAAGGTCTGTGGCTCGGTACCACCGCCGTTGGTAACATCTTGCTGCCCATCGGCACCATCATGTACAACAACATTCCGTTGTGGCAGTGCTGGGGCGTATTCATCTGCGTCTGCTTCATCTCTGCTGGCGTGATGCTCGCTATGGTGAAGTGGCTCGAGCGCGTAACTAGCGACAAGTAATTTTTTACTCGATATTAATCTACAGGAGAATCTCGAGGATCTAGAATATCTAGGTTTTCTAGATAAAAAGAGAAATAATATGTTTGAAGGACAACCTAAAGGACTATTCGCGTTGGCACTCGCCAACACGGGCGAGCGCTTTGGCTACTACACGATGATTGCTGTGTTCGCCCTCTTCCTCAGGGCTAACTATGGCCTGTCACCGGCTGTTGCCGGCACCATCTACAGTTCATTCCTGATGGTGGTGTATTTCCTGCCGTTGATTGGCGGCTGGATGGCCGACAAGTTCGGTTTCGGCAAGATGGTAACCATCGGTATTATCATCATGTTCCTGGGCTACCTGCTGCTGGCCGTTCCTCTGGGCGGCAACACCTTTGCGTTAATTGTGATGATCGGAGCACTACTGCTAATTGGCTTGGGCACCGGCCTGTTCAAGGGCAACCTGCAGGTGATGGTGGGCAATCTGTATGATGACACCCGCTATGCCGCCAAGCGCGACGCTGGTTTCTCGATTTTCTACATGGCCATCAACATCGGCGCCCTGTTCGCACCGACTGCTGCCGTGAAGATCAAGGAGTATGCCGAGACCGTTTGGGGATTCTCATCTAATGACGCCTATCATTTCTCGTTTGCAGTGGCCTGTGTTTCTCTGGTTCTGTCGATCGCCATCTATTACGCCTTCCGCAGCACCTTCCGCCACTGTGAGGGCGGCAAGAAAGCCACTGCCAAGGCCGAGGATAACACCGTCAAGGAACCCGAATTGAGCAAGGAGGACACCAAGGCCCGCATCATCGCCCTGTGCCTTGTGTTTGCCGTGGTCGTATTCTTCTGGATGGCATTCCACCAGAACGGTCTGTCACTGACCTTCTTTGCCGACGAGTTTACAGCCAACACGTCTAGCGGCCTGGAGAGCATGGCATTTGACGTGTGGAACCTGGTATTGGTCATCTTCATCGTTTATGCCGGCTTCTCACTGTTCCAGAGCAAGACCGCCAAGGGCAAATGCATCTCGGCCTCCATCATTGTAGCCGCGCTAGCTATTCTGGGTTACAAGTACAGCCGTTCCATGGATACCATCGACATTTCGGCCCCGATTTTCCAGCAGTTCAACCCCTTCTATGTCGTTGCACTGACGCCCGTGTCTATGGCCATCTTCAGTTGGTTGGCCAGCAAGGGTAAGGAACCCTCGGCACCCAGGAAGATAGCCTACGGTATGGTGGTTGCCGCCGTTGCCTATGCCATCATGGCATTTGCCTCGGTTGGCCTGCCCATGCCCGAACAGACACTTGACGCCAGCGGCAACCTTGTCGGCAAGCACGTGGCCGATGTAACACCCAACCTATTGATTAGCGTCTATCTGGTGCTGACCTTTGGTGAGCTGTTACTTTCGCCGATGGGTATTTCGTTTGTCAGCAAGGTAGCTCCTCCCAAGTATAAGGGTGCCATGATGGGCGGCTGGTTTGTTTCTACCGCACTGGGCAACCAACTCGTCCTGGTGGGTGGTGCCCTGTGGGGCAAGGTGCCCCTGTGGGTATGCTGGTGCGTATTCCTGGGCGTCTGCCTCGTGGCAGCCATCTTCATGTTTGCAATGATGAAGCGCCTGGAGAAAGTCGCCAAGTAACTAACCAAATAACGAGCTAGAGGCTCGCAATACCCTGACACCCGCTCTTGTCACGACGGGCAGCAAGTTGGGGTATTACGAGCCTCTAGCTCACTTTTCTATCTCATTTTTTCATCCATTTTAATAAAAAAGCAAGCCACGAGGTCTGAAGTGTTAGCTCTTTTGAGTAACTTTGCAGTCTAATTCTCTATTACCACATGAAAGAAGTAACTTATCAGGGCCTAACGTTTGAGCCTTACATCAAACGTGAAGAGATTTCTGGCCAAGTACAACGCCTGGCCCAGGAAATCAAGCGCGACTATGACGGGAAAAATCCTTTATTCCTATGTGTGCTCAACGGAGCATTCATTTTTGCCGCCGACCTGTTCCGTGCCTGTGATATGCATGATGCCGAAATCACTTTTATCCGTTTCAAGTCCTATGAGGGCATGGCCTCGACAGGCGATGTCAAGGAAATCATGGGTCTGACAGAGGACATCACCGGGCGCCACATCATCATCGTTGAGGACATTATCGACAGCGGTGTAACGGCAAGCCAGTTGCGCAAGGAACTCGCCAAACATGAACCTGCGTCGGTCAAGATGGTATCCCTGCTGTTCAAGCCCGAAGCGCTCAAGGTGGGCACGGGGCCTGAGTATGTGGGCTTCGAGATTCCCTCAAAATTCATTTTGGGCTATGGTCTCGACCTTGATGGGCTGGCACGCAACTTGCCAGACATCTATGTGCTAAAAGAGAAAAAATAAGCAATACACATTATTTATAATATAAAATAGAATCTTAGCAAATCATGTTGAACATTGTCATTTTTGGTGCGCCCGGTTCGGGCAAAGGCACCCAGAGCGATAAACTTATTGAACATTACAACCTGTATCACATCTCGACGGGCGACGTGCTGCGCGACAACATCCGCCGTGGCACCGACCTGGGCAAGACAGCCAAGGGTTACATTGACCAAGGTCAACTCGTTCCTGATGAACTCATCATCGATATCCTGGCCCAAGTGCTTGACGACAACAAGGACAAAGTCAGCAAGGGCGTGATTTTTGACGGTTTCCCCCGCACCATTCCTCAGGCCGAGGCTTTGGAGCAACTGCTGGCCGACCGTGGCACACAGATTGATGCCGTGGTTGGACTTGAAGTGCCAGAGGATGAACTCATCAAGCGCATCTTGCTGCGCGGTCAGATGAGTGGCCGTTCAGACGACAACGAGGATACAGCCCGCAAGCGCCTGGAGACTTACCACAATCAGACTTCGCCCTTGAAGGCCTACTATGAGGAGCAGGGCAAGTACCGCGCTATCAACGGACTGGGCAGCATCGACGGCATCTTTGAGCTGATCAAGCAAGCTCTTGACGCGTAACAAAAAACTGGTCAAACCGTATTGCCGGATTTAGATCCAGCTATTTTGGAACAAAAAATGTGATAAAAGATACTTCTTTTAACAAAAAGTTGTATCTTTGCACCACAATAACCGCGGGCCTGAATGGTGGAATCGGTAGACACGAGGGACTTAAAATCCCTTGGCCATTGCGGCCGTGTGGGTTCAAGTCCCACTTCAGGTACCATTAAGGGGTTGATGATCTGATGATTATCAACCCCTTAATTATATCCCAAAAATAACTCTTGAATTCTATTTCATGACCTCCATGATGGCCTTGCCCAGATGCTCAACGATATCACCGGCAACCATGCCATAAGTGCCGTGCTCCTGAGCGGCCAAGTCACCAGCCAGACCGTGCAAATACACACCTAGCACAACAGACCAGTCAGCGGCGTAATTCTGGGCAATGAGTGCCGAAATGACACCCGTAAGCACGTCACCACTTCCAGGGGTAGCCATGCCGGGATTTCCGCTGCTATTGACATACACCTTACTATCAGGACGAACAGTCATTGTGTAGTGTCCCTTGAGCACAATCGTGATTTTGTAGAGTTTGGACACCTCTATCGCCTTCTTGAGGCGCTCCTCGTCGGTATTATGCTCACCGAACAGGCGATCAAACTCAACGGCGTGAGGAGTGATGATTGAACGGGGTGGAATGCTCCTGAGCAACATGGGACGGCGGGCTATGCAGTTGAGCGCATCGGCGTCAATGAGACAAGGACGCTTGAAATTCATGATGAAGTGATGAACAGCCTCGAGAGTCTCATCGTTCACACCCATGCCAGGTCCCAATGCCACCACGCTATAAGTATGGCGCAAGTCAATAGCCGATGTCATGATCTCGTTTCGATCGGGCTCAAACAGTGCTTCTGGAACAGCAGTCTGCAGCACCTGATAACCGCACCGAGGTGCGTGAACAGTCACCAATCCGGCACCAGCTCGCAAAGCGCCTCGTGCCGCCAGCACGGCCGCACCCATCATGCCGTAACTGCCGGCAATGAGCAACAAGGTGCCATTGTCATACTTGTTCATGAAGGGATTACGTGGACGCATCACCTCATGAACATCGTCCCGCTCAATGAGATAAAAGTCAGTGGGTGTTCGCGCCAAACTTTCCCTGTCAAGCTCAATGTCCAGCACTTTGCACTCACCCACACACTCGGCATTCTCGGCAAAATAAAAAGCTAGCCGTTTGCTCTGATAGGTCAACGTGAGATCAGCACGGATGATGTTGCGTCGGTCATTGCCCACATTCCACTCGCCAAACATGCCTGACGGAATATCAATGGAAACCACATAAGCTCCACTGGAATTGATGTACTGCACCAGGGCAGTATATCCACCCTTAAGAGGCGTGCGCAGCCCATTACCGAACAGGCCGTCAACCACCACGTCATTTTCGTCTAGCGCAGGCGGGTCAAACGTTTGAATCACCTCAATGAAGTTCATGTCGTCGCCCACAGTAGCTAATAGACGGTCGCGGTTGGCAAGACAGCATGGGGAAAGTTGAGCCGACTTGATATTAAAAAGATAAACATCTGGCCTATAGCCTTGTTCATACATCATACGGGCAACGGCAAGCGCATCAGCGCCATTATCGCCAGGCCCGGCAAAGATGACAAAACGCTTGGAAGTTCTCCAGCGTGAAATCAGTTCGTAGGAAACAGCAGATGCCGCGCGCTCAATGAGGTCAAGCATCATAATGTTCTCTTTTTCTATCGTGCGATCGCCTATACGGCGCAATCCATCATTGGTAAATATTTTCATTGCAGACGAGTGGTTTCAAAGTAAATGAAATGAGAGAACAAAATTACTTCATTTTTAGCTTTTGGAACACAAAAAACAAAAAAACTATTGTTTTTTTTCAATCTTTTCACAATATGATTGAAATACCGATGGAGCCATAAAAACTTATCAAATAAAAATAAAATTGAAATAACTGCCTCTAAATGACGTCATATAAACTTTTTTTGTATCTTTGCAGTTTAAAATTATTATTAAACAACATTGATCAATTTATGAGGAAAAGGTTTCTTTGGGTACTTTTGCTTCTGCTGACTGGCATTGGCGCTTGGGCGCAATCCTTTAGCATCGGAGGCCATCGCACAGTATTTGACAGCCGCTACAACATGTGGCTGTGTACCATTCCACAGGAGCATTTTGGCAATGATTGGACGACAACAATCAATTATGTAGATACTCTCGTCACAGAGATAATTATTGAAGGTAATGCCATCGGTGGTGGCGGCACTGTCACCTTTGAAGGTATTGGCAGCGGCAAGGAATATGAAGCAGCAGTCTATGTAGGCGACGACCTCATTACCGGCAAAATCGCTTTCACTTGGCTTCCTATTGTGGAACTGAATGGCAACTTCGGTAATGAATACGAGTATGGTTCAGTAAGGGTTCAAGAGCCCGACTCCGCTTTGGCTGAGCCTTTGCTGGCAAAGGTGAAGTGGCGCGGCATCTCCACAAACAAGCCTCTGAGCAATAAGCGTAACTACCGCATCAAATTTGTTAACGATGATGACAGCACTAAGGAGAATCACCGCTTCTTTGGCCTGCGTAATGACAACAGCTGGATATTGGATGCCGGTCAGGTAGACTTCCTACGTGTTCGCAATCGTGTAAGTACAGACCTGTGGCTCGATATGGCCCGTCGCCCCTGGTATAGCGACACCCTGCCCAATGCCCGCAATGGCTCGCGCGGCCAAATGGTTGAGGTGCTACTTAATGGAAAGTACATGGGCATCTATAACATGTGTGAGCCCATTGACCGCAAGCAAATGAAGCTCAAACGCTATGATGAGGAAAATAATGAGTTCCATGGACAATTGTGGATGGCATACACATGGACACGCAATGTTACCATGAGTGAGCCTACTTGGTTAGTTCCCTACCTTAGTACATGGAATGGATTTGAAACTAAATATCCTGATCCAGATGAGGTAAGCCAGTTGAACTGGGATGTGCTGTATAATGCCGTTTGGTTTGCCAATCGAGCTGATGATGATATCGAGTTGCGCAAGGACAGTCTGAGTTACTACTTTGATGTACCCATTTTGCAAGACTATTATATCTTCATCGCAACGCTCCAAGCACTGGACAACGAGAGCAAGAACATTTTCTATGCTTGCTATGACACTCAAGATCACCCCAGATTAACCATTGTTCCTTGGGATTTGGACATCTGCCTAGGCCAGAACTATGCGCCAGGGGTAGACATGCCCGACATGGTAAAACCCGAACGCCACATGGACTGGGTAAACCATTTGCCCATGGTTGGCATGATAGGTATTGAAGAGTACCGTGACCAAGTAAAACAACGCTACAAGGAACTGCGCCAGACAGTACTCAACACCGATAGCCTGGTGAACCGCTATCGCAGCGCAATCGATGAGTTGGAAAACTGTGGTGCTGCATCACGCGAGGAGAGGCGCTGGAGCCATGACTTCGATCTGGCCTGGAAGACTCTCGACCTCAGCCAAGAAATGGATTATGTAGAGGATTGGATCCGTCGCCGCATGGCATTCCTTGATGAAAATGATTGTGAGAATCTTTTCCCGCCCCGCCCCACCCCTATCATCATCTATCCGAAGGGGGACGTGAACGGTGACTTCGAGGTTAACATTGCAGATATTAATGCTCTCATCGACATCATCTTGGGTGGCGTTGACAACTCTGAAGGCCGATCGGATGTCAACGAAGACGGCGAGGTAAACATCAGTGACATCAATGAAGTTATTGACATCATTTTGAATAGTTAATAGAACTTTATAGCATCGACTCCCTTACAGTGGGCTCCAACATGATTTGGGGTCCATTGTTTTTATAATCTCATTATCCCCGTTTATCAATCATATTTAAAGATAGTAAGGTTGGAAATAATAAGAAAACTCAGCCACCCATGTAACCTTGCCCGGCATCGTAATTCGGGTGAATCAACCAGATGATTATAGCATCGCCATTGCTGATTCTAGCAGCAGCCAGATGGACTATATCTTCTCATGCCGCAGAAGCAAAAACATGCAAGCAAACATCATCAATTCATAAAAAAAATGTACCTTTGCACTAACTAATTCATACCATTATGAAAAGATTAAAATCATTTTTTGCTTTACTTGTATTCGCTTCTATGATGTCGACAATGGGCTACATGAACGCCCAAGCACAGACGCACGAAGCACCTGACTGGAGAAAACTTCATTACCTGTCAGAAGAAGAGATGAAAACCCCTGTTAGGAGGAGCATCAACTTCACAGAGACACCCGCGCCCACCGAAGCCCCCCGCTTCGTGGCAGAGTTTGAGCCCATGCAGGGCGTAATGATTCGCTATCCGCTTGGCATACCTGTTTCCTTGGTTAAATCGTTGGCCGAGAACTGCCAAGTGTACTGCATCGTGCAGTCGTCCCAACAGTCAAGCGCACGGTCGAGTTTCTCCAATGCGGGGGTGAACATGAGTCGTGTCACCTTTGTGATCGCGAATTCAGATTCCTACTGGGTGCGCGACTATGGTCCCTGGTATATCTTTGCCGGCAAAACGCCTGCCATCGTCGACAACGTGTATAATCGTCCTCGACCTAACGACGATGCAATACCTCAGACCTTCGCCACGTTCTGGGATATCCCCCTCTACAGCATGAACCTGCAACACACTGGAGGCAACATGATGGAGGACGGTCGCGGTCACGGCGTTAGTGACGATCTGGTCATTAGAGAGAACAACAATAACGAGGCCAATGTGCGCCAAAAGATGCTTGACTACCTAGGCATCGACAACTACCATATCACCATCGACCCACAGGGAGAATATATTGCCCATGTCGATTGCTGGGGAAAATACCTCGCCCCTGATAAAATCCTGATCGCGAAACTGCCCCAGTCCAACAGCCGATATCAGTACTATGAGGACGTGGCCAACTATTTCGCCACAACCAACTGCTGCTGGGGCTATCCCTACAAGGTGTACCGCGTTGAAGAACCTGGTGGCAGCACCCTTGCTCCTTATACCAATAGCCTGATCCTCAATAAGTGCGTCTACGTGCCGCTAGGCAGCAACAGCACTTACAATGAACGGGCGCTCCAGGTCTACAGGGACGCCATGCCCGGTTACGAGGTGATTGGCGTGTCCAACACATCCTACAGCACCGGTTGGCAAAACACCGATGCCCTGCACTGCCGCACGCGTGGTGTGATGGACTTCGAGATGCTGTTTGTCGACCACAGGAACGTGCTCTTCGGCACGCAAGAGTGTGGAGATTCCATCGCTGTGACGAGCAAGTTTATTGCCTATAGTGGAGACCCCCTGAAAGAGGACTCGCTACTGGTTTACTACAGCATTGACAACGGGCCCTATCAGGCCGCACACATGACAGCCACCGGCAATCCCGATGAATATGTGGGCTACATCAAGGGCTATCACCAAGCGTCAGAGGTGGACTACTACGTCTTCGGTGCCGATGAGTCAGGACACCGCTATCAACAACCAGTGTTCGGCGAATTGGGCCCCCACCACTTCACTGTCAACATTGCCTTCAAACTGGGAGACGTGAACGAAGATGGTTTTGTTAATATCGCTGACGTGACTACATTGATTGATTACCTCCTGGGTCGCACGCCTTCGCCGTTTAATACCACGGCAGCCGATGTGGACGCCAACGGCGACATCAACGTGGCAGATGTCACAGCCCTCATAGATTCAATTCTGGCGAATTAATATTGAGTTGTACCAAAAAAGAATCGCAGTCAACCAAATAGTTGACTGCGATTCTTTTATTGTGATTCGCGTGGGATTACAACCTAATACTGATTATCAGGCAGTTACACTATATAGTAGTCAAAAATGTACTATTTTTGTACTAAAAAAGACTGGCAACCCTTCCCAGGGGCACCAGCCTAACCAATAAATGACTTGCTTGGCAAGTCAATATTATAACCCTAATTAACCTAAAAATATTGTATGTCGATAGCAATGAAATTTATCTCCTCTCTATCTAAAACTTTCGGTTTACTGAACAAAACCATTCAGTAGTTATTTCTTCTCGATGAAAAGTGGCCTCTTACATACGCGCGCGCGATAAGACCCGATTTCTCCCCCTGATGGTGTCAGGTTTGAGGGTCAAAACGAAAGAAACCGCGGTTTTCCATCGCCACCATCATCACACACGAAAGTAGAAGGCCACCACAACGGAACAATTAACAACCGTCCGCCCCGTATGGACTGAACGTAAACCGCCCCCTGTTGGTCAGCTCGTGACCGTTAGGGGTTATTCTTCTTCGTCGTAGTCCTTGCGTTTTCTCACTATCTTCAACCCCGCTTCACCAAAATAAAAGGCTGTGGGGTCGGCCTCGCATTGCACAAAATAACCCATTTTGATGGCTTGACGTAGAAACCATGCGCTTAGTTGTTTGCGCCATTTCTGCTCAAATAGGCCAAAAACATAACAACTTGTTTCTGCCCATTCCCTTATTTCGGCCTCACGAAAAACCGCCTCTTTCTTTGCAACATCAACTGCAACCCAACCGATGCTGCCCCAATGAAGGCTGCCCCCTGCACCATAACAAAACCATTCCATGTATTGTTTAACGTCGGGGGTGCCAAACGAGATTTGCAAACTAACCTCGGTTGCGTTGGGGTTGATGTCCTTTGCTCGTCTTACAATCATGGCTCAATCAATAGTAACGTGTGGTTTGTGGGGGTGTGTCTTTCTTCTCATCGCGTTTATAGAGGCGGTCAAACTGCGCCTGCATTTCGGCCTGATAGGCCTTGTTGCTCTCGTTCTCTTTGTTGATGCGGTCGAGAACTTTTTGAACGTCCACCCCTCCGCGCTGCGCGTCGATTTGCGCCCGAAGTTGTGCGTTTTCGGCCTGTGCTTTGGCCAACTCTCGTCTTAATGCGTCGATATCGTCCATAGTTGTATCGTTTAATGAGTTTATATTGTTAAAAAATCGCCTGCGATTGGTACGCGGTAGTGGTCATACCGATGGTTAATTGCGTTCGCCCCTGTTGCCCACATCGCGGCAAACTCAAAGGGTGAACAATTGACCGCGTTGCCAACGAGAAAGGGCGCAACGTCGTTTTGTTGCTCCCACTCTCGCAAACTCCTGATGGCTGCGACAATGGTTTGCAGTTTTGCCCAATGGACGTGTGCGAGATCTGGCACCGGTACGGTGCTACGCTGCGCCACAATTTTGTCGATATTGTCCTGACTGCAAGTAACTGTGCCGCTCTCGGGATCGAGGCAAAAAACGAGGTCGGGGAAACCCTCGATAAAGTTTTGTATTACGGCCGTCGAGGCGATTGCATCCTGTTTGATTTTGCGCCAAACCTTCAACCGTTCGCCCCTCTCCTGTGCCGTTAACGACTTGTTTGCCTTCGTGGCCTCAATGCCTTCAGCGGTGACAGACTGCACCCAATCGGCGGCCATGTCCTCGATGCTATTGACCCTTGGCAAATCCTCAATTTCCCAAATTCTTGCAACCGCTACCTTTAAGGACTCAATACCGTGGCGAATTTCTGCGGCAACGTCAATCCTCAACTGGCGCGGTTGGACGGTCTGCGGTAACTCAATCGTTTTAGTGTATGCCATAATGTTTATTTTGTAATTTTATGCAAAGATAATACATAATTAGGGTTATATGCAAATAAACTTTCGTAATTTTATCAACAACCGAAAAAATAAAAATTCTCGGTTGAAGGTCATATAATCGGGCAAATTTCCCGATCGGGGGGCATAGGGGTCTATTTGCAGGAAATACTTCATCTTACTGCCTTGTGATTGTTACAATACTATTGATGTAAGACAATACCGTCTTCTCAAAACAAACGGCTTTAGCCGTTAAGCACCATCCCCGCGTTAGCGGGCACATGAGCGAAGCGAATAGTGAGCGATAGCGAGCCATATAGTGTATATTACATTTCTATGTTGTCAAACTGCGTGATGCCGGGTGGCGATTATTCGCCACAAATTGCCATTTTTGGCAATCAAGTCTAAGGGCTATTACATAGCCCTTGTAGTGGATTATATAGAGTTATATTTTAAGTATTGTAGTATTGTAAGAATTGTTTAAGGTGTACGCAACGGTGTACGTTACGGTGTACCGCTTTTTAAGGTGTACGCATGATGCACACTTGATGCACATTCGATGTACATTTGATGTACTGCAAAAAATAAGATGTACAACGAAATGTACACCTTAAATAATGAGTTGTTTTGCATAGTCAACCATTTAACCCCTGCAACTCTTTAAGTTTGGCTTTTACGTTATCTTTGCGTTCCTTTGCAAGCTGGACTTTAGACTTCGTGCCGTTGGTCGCTATCATGTGAGCAAGATCCACTTCTATTAACTTAGTCGAAATGGCAAATCCTCTTAGACCTTGTTGCCCCCAGGTAGCAACATGATACTTCCGTAAATCTTCCCGGATTTGTTCAAGTCTTCGCCTGGTGTTTATGCGTTCGATGTGCGGCGGTAGTATAAGTGTCTTTTTCCCCTTAGTGGTTTTGTACCTGGGCACACTATCCCCCGCCATCCTTGCCAGCAAAAAATCATAGTTAGTAATTACGTAGTTCTTTTTGCCCACTATCGACTTCACGGCCAAAAAAGCGAGTAGCAAAAGTTTTGAATAATCGCTTTCTTTCTCTAAATCATTACGCCATTTCCAATATGTTTTACGGCTTATTGAGGTCTTTGCCCTGCAATTCTTGTAGCGTTCAAAAGTTTTTCTACAAATTTCTTCATTCCCGCCTCTAAATACCAAATCTTTTCGAGCCTCAGTTATTGTTGTTTGGTACTCTTCCATATATGAGCCGACAGCATAATAAAGTATATTGTGAATGCTAAATATAGTGATGCCTTCTGCAAGAATAGCGATGGGGAAATGATAAAATTGATATGCCATAGTTAATCTTTATTATCCCGCAATCGCCTCTATCTCACAAAGATTTAGTATCTTTGCGCTAGTCATGGGTGTTAGGGGCAATCTTGCGGGGTTGCTCTTTACTTTTTATTATACACATCTGCCTGGTGGTGCTTGTTGCGTCTGCTCGACTTCCAGGCTTGGATCAATAACTTATCCAGTTCATCCTGGGAATCCTTGAACAACTGGATTTGTGCATTATTCATTTCGCGCTGATGCTGCTTGGCAAGTTCAATCTGCATCTTGTCTAATTCGCTTAACATAGTGGTTTGTATTAACTGGTTGAACGTGTTACTTACTCTTGACCTGGGCGGCTCTCTCAACGTCTGCACGGCGGTAGCGGACTACACCGCCAATCCTAAGCCTCGGCAGTAATCCGTTCTTGTTCCAGACGTGCAAGGTCTTGTCGGTCACTCCAAACAATGTCCTCACTTCCTTCGGGGTCAGCAGTTCCTTGTCATCGTCACCATCGCCAGCCGGGGTCGGTGCTAGTGCCTGGATTCGTGCTGCAACCTTGTCGGCCATCTCGTTCATCATTCTCGTTAAATCTTCGTAGTCCATAACTACCTGCGTTCTCGTAGTACCTAAATTTGTCATAATAGTTGTGTTAGACACTTCCCATCACGGCGAAAAAATGCCGCTGACTTCGTTGTCGGCGGCAAAGGTAGTAGCGGGTGTTACCTTGGGCTTGTACGCGTATATCTACGCGTAGATGTTATTTAACATACTTTGTATGAATTTCCCTGCAAATGGCTTTTATTGATTTCGCCTTTGGGCTTTGTTGCTCATGGTTGGTACTGCTGCGGGCACTATCTAAACTTCCATCAAATCCCACAAAAGCCGCACAAGATTTCCTATCTAAATCGCCCTTCTTCGTCTCAATTCCAAACACACCTTTAAACTCTTTCACAAGACACTCAAAATTTGCAGTACCTGCGCTCCATTTCCCATCCTTAATCAAGCCAACCTTTACTAGTTCCTGCTTGACTTCTTGCAGTTCCTGGGATGCAAACCTTTCGTCCGCATCGGTATCGCGCTCTTTGAATGGCTCCTGCTTGGATTGTTCAGGCGGGTAGTATCTATTGATCCAATCAAGCCAATTACAATATTTGTCACTATGATTTGTGAGGCCTGTTATTGTTGCCTTATTTACACCCGGCACTAATGTAACCGCCCTCCACAACCACTCTCTTAGTTCTTGTATTTGCGGGTCAATACTGTGTCCTGCGTTACGCTCTGCTTTAAGGTATTCAATAAGCTTTACCAAATTCTCATCATCGCCAATAATAGAATCCAAACCGGGGCCAACTTCTTCCCATTCTTCTTCTATCGCTTCGTCAGGCCCCAAATCGTAAGAGCCTCCTTCTATTCTTGGTAAAAGGGAGTATAAACTGCTAAAGAGGTCAATGGCTTTTAGCAATAAACCCGTTATATTCTCTTTCTCCATCGCTCTGCTCTATTAGTTGCGTTTTGCTTGTCCTGCATCCAGCCAGGCCTCGCTATCATCGTTTAATCGCCTATTCAGTTCGCAAAGGCAGCGGGATATGCAATCCTTTTCGCTTTCGGTAAGTATATCTACCGTGCAGCGGTGCAATGCGGTAAAAGCATCTGCCAAGTCAGCCTTCCAGTCGGTTAACTCATCGTAACTGAATGATTTGTTCACACTGATATTAACTTCTTTTTCCATCGTTCTCGTTATTTATAGGTTATACACTTAGTTTGAATTATCACTTCCATTGTGATTTGAATTGTCGCAATACCATCATCGCGTTTTCGCTCTCGCTGACCTTGATGTAGGTTAAGAAACTTTTCTCGGTCTTGTGGCCAGTGATTGCCATGATAGCCAGGGTCGGGAATTGTCGCTTGTACATATTGGTCGCAAAGGATCGGCGGGCACTATGAGCCGTTACTGCTTGCCACTTGGCTTTACGGGTCTCAACCCTGCCGGGCACAAATTCTCCCTTTTGTTGTTGGGTATGTGATACGGCTACTTCATCGTCAAGTCCGGCCATCTTCGCCACAATCTTGATGTAGTCATTGAATCGCTGGTTGCTGATAGGCCGCGGCGGCTGGTAGTCGTACTTCTCCAGTATCGGCACAATCGGCGGCAAGATAGGGATGACCACCTTCGCCCCTGTCTTCTGCTGCTCCAACTTGAAACAATCATAGCCATCTTCATTGACGATATATTTGCGGGTCAGCTTGCCCAGGTCGCTATATCTGCAACCCGTCCAAGCCAGTAGCAGAAATTGGTCACGCACTCTATCAAGGTGGGGATTTTCGGCCAGGTCAAGTCCGGCCAGTGCTTGCAATTCGTTCTCGTCCAGGTAGCAGTTATCAATGTCTTCCATCACGGCGGCGCACTTCTTCGGCTCTACGAATTCACAATTTACCCTCTCGGCCATCGGTAGCGAATTGATGACTGATTTAATGCACTTGACGCGGGTGGCGATTGTGTTCTGCTTGTAACCATTGGCAAACATATAGCGCACAAATGAATCATAGAAGGCCTTATCGGCGCGCTCAATCGTCACTCCATCGGCTCCCATGTCCTGAAGGTTTTTTAATACCTGCTTGTAGTGATTCAGCCTGGCGGCGCAAATCGGTTTACCCTTGTGACGGATGGTGGTAGGTGCAGCTGCGATGAAATCTTCAACGGCTTGTATTAGCGTCTTTGGTGCGTCCTGCTGCGCCTTCTCTTTTTTGGTAGGGTGCAATAAGTCCTCAACGATTTCAGCAAGCCAGGCGCGGCTTATTTCGTTATTGGGTGTATTGTCGGCGGCTGCGTCAATCTCCACCTTTAGCAGTCCTAACTTCTTGTTTACCTCAACGACTTCGGGTTTGATTAACGGATTGATGGTTTTGGGAATCTTGTGTTCCTGGGCATCGTTGTTCCAGTATTCGCTAAATCCATACAACCCCGTCCTGCACCTGATTTTGCGCTGGGGATTGCCAAACCTAAGTACTGCTTGAAATTCGGGTCGGTCTCCCGAATTCTTCTTTACTGATAACTCAAATCTTAAACTTGCCATAATTTGTCATTTATTGGTGATGGTACAAAGGTAGTACATTTATTTGAAAAATGTACTATTTTTGTACTAAAAAATGTACTATTCCGTAACTTTTGGTAATTGTCGGCAAGTGTCAACCAATTTGTAACTGCTTGAAAAATACGGATTTTAAGGATAAAAAAATGACGGGCGATTACCCGTAATTGTGATTCGCGTGGGGCTCGAACCCACGACCCCATCCTTAAAAGGGATGTGCTCTACCTGCTGAGCTAGCGAATCTCCCAAAAAGCGGTGCAAAGGTATATCAAATTTCGCACGTGGCCAAATTATTTACCCCTTTTTTATTCCCGCTTTGTTTTTGCTATCACTCGGCGACGAGTTTGCAGATCTCGACAATAGTCATCATAGCCTTTTCCATCGAGGGAATCGGAACATACTCAAAACGCCCGTGCATGTTCATTCCGCCGGCGAAGATATTGGGGCAAGGCAGGTTCTTGAACGAGAGCTGAGCACCGTCGGTACCGCCACGGATGGGCTGCACCTTGGGTGTTACACCAGCATTCTCCATGGCCTGTTTGGCGATGTCGATGATGTTCATCACCGGCTCAATCTTTTCGCGCATGTTGTAGTACTGGTCCTTGATCTCGCAGGTAGCGCAGTCGGGGAACTCAGCATTGATCTTGTTGCACAGGTGCTCGATCTCACGCTTGCGGCTCTCAAAGCGGGCGCGGTCGTGGTCACGGACAATATAGTTCAGCGTGGTTTGCTCTACACCGCCTTCCATGTGGATGAGGTGGTAGAAACCCTCATAGCCCTCAGTGTGCTCGGGAGTCTCCCAGCGGGGCAGCATCATAGCGAACTGCATCGCAACACGCATCGAGTTAATCATCTTGTGCTTGGCAGCTCCGGGGTGTACGTTCAAGCCCTTGAAGGTGATCTTAGCGCTAGCAGCGTTAAAGTTCTCAAACTCCAGCTCGCCCACAGCACCACCGTCCATGGTGTAAGCCCAGTCGCAGCCGAACTTTTCCACATCAAAGTGGTGGGCACCTAGGCCGATTTCCTCGTCGGGGTTGAAGCCCACACGGATGTTACCGTGCTTCACCTCGGGGTGCTCTTGGAGCCACTCAACGGCGCTCAGTATCTCGGCGATACCAGCCTTATCGTCGGCGCCCAGTAGCGTGCCACCGCTGGTGACGATGAATTCCTGACCCTTATAATCGTTCATCTCGGGGAACTGAACTGGGTCGAGCACGATGCGGGGATCCTCACTCAGGACGATGGGTTCGCCCTCATACTTGACAATGCGGGGCTTCACGTCATGGCCACTCATATCGGGGGCGGTATCCATATGGGCGATAAAGCCGACCGTGGGCACGGGCTTATCGGTATTGGCGGGCAAGGTGGCAAACAGATAGCCGTTTTCGTCAAGTGAAATGTCGCTTAGGCCCATCTCGTGCAGTTCTTTTTCCAACTCCTTAGCAAACACCATCTGTCCGGGAGTAGAAGGTGTCAGGTTTGTAAGTTCGTCACTCTGAGTGTCAAACTTCACATACTTCAGAAATCTGTCAACTAATTTCATTGTAATATCATTTGTTAATGGTTATTTCTTATGCTACGATTTTTAACTCACAAAGATAACACTTTTCACATAATTACCTGCAAACTTTTCAGATAGTTTTTCTCAGAGGTCATCACATCGCAATTTGCCAGCAAGAAAAACAAATCATCAGTTAGGCAGTCTTCTTCGATGGACAATCTCAATCGGCACGGTCATATAGCGACCATCGCTATCAAGAGACGCACCGCAAATATAGAAATGATTTCTGGATTCAGACGTCAATCCTTACAGTTTTACTTAAAAAACGGCGAGTTTGTAATTTATGCAGTTGCGTATCGACCAAAAAAAATATAACTTTGCATGTTTTGTTGTCGACCTCGAGTCACGACCTGACACTTCATTAACCAATTTTCGGTATTGTTATAATTGCAATATTTTACACTCTAGTATGAAACCATATCACTTTTCCCTCCATATAATTCTGCTGGGTTTTATTCTCCTCAGTAGCATGATTTCAGCTTCGGCTTACACTTATGATTTCAATTCTGGAGGTATTTATTACATCATCACGGGCGAGAACACCCTGAGCGTGGTACATAGTCCAAGCGGATACAGCAACAATGTCGTCATTCCCAAAAACGTCACCTACGATGGGACCAATTACACTGTAACCGCCATTAGCGAAGGTGGCTTTTGGGATTGTGCCAAACTTAAAAGCGTGTATTTGCCGACCTCAATAACAGAAATTGGTGATTATGCTTTTAGAAACTGCACTAATCTTACTATCGCATCTTTGCCCAGCAACCTCAAATCTATTGGCAAGGGGGCTTTCATTAATTGCACCAGTCTCAACTCTATTCAACTGCCAAATGCCATCACAACCATCAACGAGGCTACATTCTCAAACTGTGTCTCTCTGACTCATATTACTATTCCTAACACCGTAACAGTTATTGGGGACTATGCCTTTTCTCATTGCGAAAGTGTTACTAACTTAACGCTTGGCAATTCATTGAAGACCATTGGATCCGGGGCTTTTTCCTTGTGTTCTGGCATAACGAGCATCGATCTGCCTCAATCTTTAACCAACATTGGCAGTTGGGCGTTCGACCAGTGCAGCCACCTCGAGACCATCATTTTTCCAAGTAACGGTTTCATTCGCCGTATTGGCATCGGGGCATTTGACAACACGCCTTGGTATGACAACCAAGCTAATGGACCGGTTCTCATCGGTACCATACTTTATAAATATAAAGGTGCCATCCCCAAAAATGCTCAGATTACGCTGGAAAACGGCATCAGGGGTATTGCCGAGGGTGCGTTTTGGGGATGTGGCGGCATGGCTGCTATCCGTCTGCCGGAATCGATTGAGCACATTAACCCCCATGCTTTTTCGCAATGTAATGCTTTAGAGTCTGTGACATGTCTTTCATTCACTCCACCCTCCTTGGATAGCAGCGAGTGTTTTGACTCGGTGTGCTATAACCAAGCGACCCTTCACATGCCTCATGTGGCAGTCTCCGATTACATGAACACTGAATACTGGAAACTGTTTGCCGATATCGAGGGTATTGATTATGCTTTTGTTGTTGACAACAGGAATTATTTGATGACAAGTTCAAACACCGTTACCATCATTTATCAAAAAGGCAATAATCTCACTTATTTTGGAGATGTCATCATCCCAACGAAGGTGATATTTGGAGGGAAAGAGTTTACCGTCACGGCCATTGGCGACAATGCTTTCGTTGGATGTAAAAACATGACTAGCATCATCATTCCCAACACGGTCGAGGTCATCGACCACAATGCCTTTGATGCATGCAGCGGACTGACTTCCATAATCATCCCGCCATCGGTAACCACTATCGGATACCAGGCATTTCAAGGCTGCACTGGTCTGACAAAAGTAACCATTGGCGCTGGGGTTAAAACAATTGGTAACAGGGCGTTCTTCAACTGCGATGCCATAGCGACGGTGACCTGTGAGGGCGAAACGCCCCCTATCATGGAAAGCAGCAACTGTTTCACCATGACTTGTTATAATAACGCGACGCTTTGGGTGCCAGGGAATGCCTTTAAGGCTTATTTAAACTTCGATTATTGGAACAGGTTCGGCAGGATTCAAGAAATACCAGAGTCCTTTGTCGGTGATGTGAATGGCGACGGACAAGTAACGATTAAAGATGTCACAATCATGATTGACTACCTCTTGGGCAGTGATATTAATGGTGTGTTCCTCCCTAAATATGCTGACGTTGACGGGAACGGAGAAATCAGCATCAAGGATGTCACCATGCTGATTGACACCTTATTGAGAAACTGATTCTTTTTTTTGATGAAATCGCGGCTCAACGCGATGGGGACAGGATGATATCTTCCATTCTGGTATCATAGCTTATGGGAAAAGCTATGCGAGAAACCCATGCATCCATCTGTGGGAAAATCAACAGATATTTGTCTTGATAAGCCAATGGATAGAAACCCTTGGGCGTGTAATCGGTGATAAGGCCATAACGATGACGGCGAGCCTGCTCCTCGGGTGTCATGGCGTCATCGGGGCTTGACATATAGTAGCGGGCCATTTGAGGTGTCATTGGCAATGAATCCACCAGCAATAGAACAACCATATAATCCTGTCCAGGAACAGAAAGCACATCGCCAATGATATCCGGTCGTGTTGTCTCAACAGGAAGCACAACCGCACCATCCAACAAGCGCCCAGAATGAAAGCGGTTATATACCGAATCGCTCACAAACTGCACATTCTCCTTGTCATAGTAACTACAATAAATGACCTCATGACCAAAGAAATCGTTAGATTTGTAATTCATGGGCTTGATGAAACGGTTATAGCCATTGAACTGCCGTTCAAGCAACACCGCTTGATGCGGAGCCGAACGAATCTCATTCACTACCTGATCATCATAGGCCCTATAGGCATCCAGCATCTTAATTCCACGCGCAAAAGTGAATGTGGCCAACCCTAAACAGGCCACAACGGCAACCACGCGCGCCCATTGCCATCGCTTCAATAACCCATCAACGACAGCCGCAAGAATAATGAACGACACCGTCACTAATGGCGCATAAGCGCGTTCATGTATCACTCCCAGGGCAAACATGACCAGAGCGAGACAAACAAACACATAAGTCCACACTTGCCGCCAAACGTGCCTACCATCCTTACATATCCATACGGCAATGCCTGCTAATAGCGCCGCTACGGGAAGGTAAAAACGCCACATTTTCTCACTGAAGATATGCCAACGGGTAGAAAGCAGGTCGGCCAAACCCAGGTTGACCATGATGTCGCCCGATGCAGCACGTTGCCATGCGCCTGGTGACGCGACAATCAGCATGATGCCCAGCAGATAACCGGTTAACGCCACAACTACCCTGCGGTTAAGTTGATGGCGGTTAACGGCATAATAGAGACACCATCCAGCGAAAAAGCCAAAGGATGTGGCCTCATTAAAGCTACCAACGACAAATGATGCCAGCATCAGCAATATCGCCCTACCCCAGCCCAATTCACTAGTATGCTCCCGCGACAGATATAAAGCCAATAACAGCGACAACGTGATGGCCCACATGTAGTTGCAGCTGCCGTCCAGCCACAACATCGTCTCGCCGGGAACGGGAAAACACGTCCCGACCATGGCCAAAAACATCGATAGCACCAACACCGAGCGCCGACCTGTTACCAAACGGCTCAACAGATGAGCCATCAAGCCAAACACCAGTGTATTACAGATATTAAAGACTGCCTTTCCAAGCAGGCCACAGAACAAGGCCGCCACTAAATTAGCCGTTCGGCCATTGCTATCCACAAAATGGTTGCAATGCGACCTGCACAAATCCAGCAGGGAATCCACTGGCTGCCACACACCCTCAATGAGGGAAAAAGCCAGGTCATCCTCCTTAAAGGTCGTCAACACATTCATCATGAGAAATACGACACAAGCCACAAAAAGCAAACCCCAATAGGCCAAATCATGCCCATGTCGAGGGATGAATGACGAGTTGTGCCTTGTCGTTTCCATATTCATGAGAATGCCCGGAATGGGGGTCGTCAAGGTGTGGCTTTTTCTCGCGATAAGGTCATCTCGCCATCTGAGATGTCACCCTCAAATGAGATAACCACGCTGGATACATCCTCCTCGGGCAGCGGACAAATGAGCAAATGCTTACCTTGATAACGCAGCGGATAGTAGCCCAGCGGCGTATATTCGGTCGAGATCGCATAATTGCGACGACGCTCCACTTCTTTCTCATCAAGGTCACCGTTTTGCTCATAGAAATAGTAACGGGCGCCTTGATAAGTTGGAGGCAATGAGTCCACCTTGAGGACAATCGCCATATAGTCCTGACCCGGGAACGAGAGCACCGTGTCGGCAAGGTCTGAACGGTCAATGGTCCAAGGCATGACAGTGGCTCCATCCAGCAAGCGTCCAGAGTGGTAACGATCATAGATCGAGTCGCTCACAAACTGCACATTCTCCTTTTCATAGTAGCCACGATACACCAGCTCACGGTCAAAGAAATCAGTAGAGACATACTTCATCGGGCGAATGAAACGGCTATAGATGTCAAATTTGCGCTCACGCAACACCGCCTGACTGGGAGAGGACACAATCTCCTCAACCACTTGATCATCATAAGCCTTATAAGCCTTCAACGCCTGTAATGCAAAATTACTGGTGTAAGCAAACAAGGCCACTCCCACAAGCGCCACTGCAATCCTGGCTAACGGCCAACGCTCCAACAAGGTGTCAATGCCTATTGCCACAACGACAAAGCCAACGGTCGCCAATGCGGTATAGGGGCGTTCTTGAACAATGCCCAAAGCAAACAAAATCACCAAGAGGCACAAGAAGATATAAGTCCAAGGGCTTTTCTTGAGCGACTTGCCACCCTTCCAGAACAAAGCCACCAGGCCAACAATAATGGCAAGTACTGGTGTGTAAAAACGCATTACTTTCTCGTGGAAGATATACCAGCGGCTGGCCAAAAGCTCTTTCAAGCCCAGGTCAACGACAATATAGCCGCTTGATGCCCTGTTCCATGTCGCGGGGCAAACGGCGATAATCATGATGCCCAACAAATAGCCCGCCAGCACCAGTACGACCGTGCGGTCGATCTTGTCGCGGTTGAACAGGTAATACAGGAACAGACCGGCAAAAAAGCCCAGAGAGGTCGCCTCGTTAAAACTTCCCGCAATGATGGCCAAAAGCACCAATAGGATGCCCTTAACCCAACCCACATGGCTACTGCGGTGATTTAACAGATAATAAACAACCAGGAGTGACAGGGTCGTTGCCCACATGTAGTTGCAGCTGCCCGAGAGCCATAGCATCGTTTCTCCGGGAATGGGGAAGCAGCAGCCAAAGAAGGCCAGGAACATAGCCACCACCATGACCGATCGGCGGCCTGTACACAGCAGGCTCAACAAATGAAGCATCAAGCCAAAGACCAACGTGTTCAGCACATTGAACACCGGTTTTCCCAGCAAACCGCAACAGATTTGGGAAACAATATCTGATGTTCGACCGTTAACCGTCAGGTAATGGCAATATTGCGACCTAAAGAAGTCGGTTAAAGAATGCATGTGGGTCCACTCGCCCTCAATGAGAGAATAAGCCAGATCATCCTCCTTGAGCGTAGTGTACACATTCATGGCAAAAAACACCGCACACGCCAACAACAACAGCAACCAATAGCCGATATCGTGCGAACGTTTCCAGGAGGTCGAGTCAAATAATCGAGATGATTTCATAACATGATGCTTCTTGATAAATAAAAAATGTTGCGGCGTGTATATTTAGTTATCCACTGCCGCAACCTTGTATGAGAACGGCTACAGCCGTATTCAAATCAGGAGCCTGAGATTACACCGTTAAGATTTCTTTCTCCTTGGCGGCAAAGATCTCGTCAATCTTCTTCATGAACTTGTCATGAATCTTCTGGACCTTTTCCTCTCCATCCTTGGAGACGTCTTCACTCATGCCTTCCTTGACAGCTTTCTTCAAGCCCTCAATAGCCTCACGACGGGCATTGCGGATGCTCACGCGGGCCTTCTCACTCTCGGCCTTGGAATCTTTAACCAGCAACTTGCGGCGTTCCTCGGTCAAGGGAGGAATGTTAAGACGAATGACCTCGCCATTGTTCACGGGCATGATTCCCACATTGCTATCGATGATAGCTTTCTCAATGGTTCCGATCATGTTGCGCTCCCAGGGCATGATAGCGATGGTGCGTTGGTCAGGAGTGCTCACGTTGGCCACGTTATCGATGGGAACGGGGCTGCCATAGTAATTCACGCGGATACCGTCCAGAATCTTGACATTGGCCTTGCCTGCACGGATGTGGGCGAGGGTGTCATCAAGGAAATCAACGGCTTCCTGCATCTTTTTCTCGGCTGCGTCGAGATAGAATTTTACGTCGTTCATAGTGTTGTATTTATTTTGTTGATGATTTGATTTTGTCTTTATAAGTCACGAAAGTAATTCATTTGGTAAAACCTTGCAAATATTTTGCCAAAAAATGAAAAAAATGGCTTCTTACAATACCCGCTCGTCATTGAACTCTCTCACGATGTAATCGGGACGGTTTTTGGTCTCATTATAGATGCGACCAATGTATTCGCCGATGATGCCCAGCGACAACAACTGGATACCACCCAGGAACAGGATGAGCATAACCATCGAGGGGTAGCCTCTTACGGGGTCGCCCCACACCAACGCCTTGACATAGACAAACAGCATGTAGATGAACGCCAATAGTGAGACCAGGCAGCCAATGACAGTAGAGATGCGCAGCGGCAGGTTAGAGAATGAGGTAATTCCGTCAATAGCCAGCGAGAACAGTTGCTTGTAATTCCATGACGACTCGCCAGCCACGCGGTCACCGCGGTCAAATTCCACCTCTTTCTTCTTGAAGCCTATCCAACTGTACATACCCTTAGTATAGCGCTCGCTCTCGCGCATTCTCTTCAAGGCATTAATACAACAGCGGTCCAGCAATCTGAAATCGCCCACGTTTTGCAGCACGTCAAAGCGTGATGAACTCTGGAGCAGCTTGTAGAACATCAATGATAAACGCTTGCGCAACCAACTCTCTTTTCCACGTGACTTGCGTTTAGCATACACGTCCTCATACCCTTCTTCCCAGTACTTGAGCATCTCGGGGATAAGTGATGGCGGATCCTGCAAGTCGGCATCAATAATGATCATGCAATCGCCGGTAACGTAGTCAAAACCAGCCAACATCGCAATTTCCTTACCAAAGTTACGGGACAAGTCCACATAGTTGAAGCGCTGATCTTTTTCACGCAGCCCCCTCAACTGGTCCATGGTACCATCAACACTCCCGTCGTTGACAAACATGACTTCCCACTCATACTGGTTGTTTTTTTCCATCAGCTTGGTCAACTCAGGATATAACATCGGTATTGTCTTTTCCTCGTTATAGCACGGGATGAGTAATGAAATCTTTTTCATATTCTAAAGGTTTTGATGAGCTAAATTAAGAATTGGAGCAAAGATAAGTAAAAAAAACCAATCCATTCCTATGTAATCATCACTTTAAAGAAATTGACTTTAAACGATAATCCTGGGTAGGATATAATCGGGGAACCAAAACGTAATCGTTTCCATCGACCGGCAGAACGTCAACCTTGGAGAAATAATCCTTGGCATGTTCACCAAACAACATGTACTTGGCAGTGGACCACCATCCCTGATTAGGAACCGGGTTAAACTGAACTTGAGCAACACTATCAATTTCCTGGCCTTTTTCCAAACGCTTGGCATAAAACGGCAAGGAGCCCAAACCCCGGAACTGGTTATAGGCATCAGGATGAGCTTTAATGTCATCCAAGAACTCCTTGGGAAGAAACACCACGTCTTTATAGCCATAGAATTTAGAAATCTTATCAAACTCACCGTAATATTTCTCGTTGCGGATCACCTTGGAGACCGTATAGTCAAGCACATAACGATGGTAGAGTGAATGTTTAATGGGCTGAACCGTTGACACGATACAATGGTCACCGGTTATCTGGGCCAACTCGTTTTCGGCAATCTTATAACTCTTATAACAGATGGTGAGCATGTAGCAAGCAAATGCTAATACCACAACATTAGCCACAGTAACCAGCCTGTCATTCAAAGCATCCCAATTGATGAACCTGAGCAGCAGAAGTAACGAGAAGAACTCAACACCAAATCGGGAACGCAGGACCGTTGTACCTGTCAAGAACACAAAGATTAATGAAACGATGACCGTGATGACAAAAATCATCTCCTTTTTCATCCATTCAAGCAGGTTCATCTTTTTGAACAGGCAACGATAGGCCACGTAAAAGACCAGGATGAAGAAAAACCTCATATTGAACATGTGAATCAGCCTGACATAATAGCTCACCTCACCAGTCAATTGATCTCCAAATGCTCTTTTGATGGATCCAGGGGCCAATGACATGATCAGCACTCCTATAAAGAAGCCAGCCAGCATATAAACGCGATGACCGCGCAATTGCTCACGGTTCAAGGCATAATAGATGAAGTAGCCTGCAGCCAATCCCAAGACCACACCCTCATTGCTCCAACCGCAAATCAGTCCCCATAAAAACAGGGGCACATAAGTCCATTTCTTAAAATCCTCTTTAAACAATAGATGATGGAATACCAGCACCGCCGATGTGACCCATAGATAATTCAGAGAGCCACTCATCCAAAAGAACTCATGCTTGAAGCCAGGCATCAAGAGGAAAATGAGTATAAATGACACCGATGCGATTTTGTAATAGTGTGATTTATTGGGCGATGTCACTAATGCTATGAGATAGAGAAAAACGGGAAAAAAGGCCGCATTAAACACATTGAAAACCTGTTTCCCAATCAAGGCATCAAACACCTGATCGATAAAATGCACAAGGGAGCGCCCGTGTAATTCAAAATAATGAATGTACTGGCTCAAGAAAACATCTCCTATCGATTTAATCGGAATTGTCGTGCCAAAAATAAAAACATAATGCCAATCATCGCTGAACCTCGGCGTAAAGCGATTAAAGAAATACATTATCACAAAAACCACCAGCAAAAAGATGGCTAAACAGGCCTTTAATTCCTTATTCTGAGATTTAAACATTATCAACAGTTATTGATCCTACATGAAAGACACCACCCCATGGCCAAGACCACACAAGGCATGATGAAATGTTTATGATGTTGCAAAATTAGCTATTTTTTCACAATTTCCAGTCCTTTATACTCCAATAATACTACAACCAAAACGAGACGCACCGCTTTGGCACGTCTCATTATAATCCATTTCTACCATAACTCTCAACTCGAGCTACTTTCGCTCGCCATTGATCTCGCGCACGATGTAGTCGGGACGGTTCTTGGTCTCGTTATAGATGCGCCCGATGTATTCACCGATGATACCCAACGACAGCAACTGGATGCCGCCCAGGAACAGGATCAGGATGACCAGTGTGGGATAACCCTGCACCGGTTCTCCAAAGAGCACCGCTTTAAAGAACACATAAATCATGTACAGGAACGCGCACATCGACACGATGAAACCGACCACAGTCGAGATGCGCAACGGAGCGGTTGTGAACGACGTGATGCCGTCGATGGCAAACGAGAATAACTGCCGGTAGTTCCATGATGACTCGCCAGCAACGCGGTCGGCCTGCTCAAACTCAATCTCTTTTTTCTTGAAGCCTATCCAACTATACATGCCCTTGGTGTAACGCTCGCTCTCCCGCAGGCTTTTCAACGCATTGATGCAGCAACGGTCCAACAGGCGGAAGTCGCCCACGTTCTTCAGCACCTCAAAGCGCGACGAGCGTTGCAGGATTCTGTAGAATTCCAGCGACAGGCGCTTGCGCAGCCAACTCTCCTTGCCGCGCGACTTGCGCTTGGCGTACACGTCATCATAGCCTTCTTCCCACCACTTGATCATTTCAGGAATGAGCGTGGGCGGGTGCTGCAGGTCGGCATCGATGATGACCATACAGTCGCCGGTCACATGGTCAAAGCCTGCCAGCATGGCGTTCTCCTTGCCAAAGTTACGGGACAAGTCCACATAGTTAACCCGCTGGTCTTGTTGGCGCAGCTGTTTCAACACTCTCAACGTGCCGTCGGCACTGCCATCGTTGACAAACATGAGTTCCCATTCATAACCGGGATGGCCATCCATGAGTTTCACCAGCTCGGGATAGAGCAGCGGCAGCGATTTCTCCTCGTTGTAACAGGGAATCAGTATCGATATCTTTTTCATTTCACTCTCTTATTTTTTATTGTTATTGTTCAATTCTCACGTCAGTGCTTATTTGAAGGTAAGCGATGACAATTTCTCGGCTTTCAGGAAAGCCGCCGCCTGAGCGATTTGCTCGGGAGTTACGGCTTGGATCCGGGCAATGGTTTCGTCAATGGTGGAAACACAGCCGCGATGAAGCAACTCCCGGCCCGCACTCATCGCCAAGAACTCAGCACTGTCGGCCGCCACAACCAACTGTCCGCAGTACTGCCGCTTATAGGCTTCCAGGCGGCGTTCAGGCAGCAGTTCGTTGCTCAGGCGGCTGGTGATACGGTCAATGACCTGCAGGCTGGAACGCACGTCATCGGGGTCACAGCCCAGGTAAATCGATATCCAACCGCAATCACTCAACAACGACAACGTGGACTCAACAGAATAGACATAGCCCCGGCGTTCACGTAACTCCACATTCAATAACGAGTTCATGCCTGGGCCGCCCAAGATGTTGTTGAGCAGCATTAGGGCATAACGCAAAGGGTCTTCCCTGTCGGGCACGCGCGCGCCCACGACGGTGTGGGCCTGATGGGTACCTATCACAGTCACCTGCTTGAATGGTGCCACCTCCTTAGGTATGTGGCGTTGCCGCTTGGCAATCGTGTGGCTCATGCCGCCAAAGTATTTTTCGACCATTCGAAACACCTTTTCGGCCCGCTCGGGTCCAACCGAGAAAAATGCCATATTTGAAGGAACATAGAGCGTCTTCAGGTAACGCATACAGTCTTCACTGGTCATGCGCTCCACATCTTCTTTTATGCCCAAGATGTTATGGCCCAATTCACTACCGGCGAACAGCAAGTCCTCAAAATCGTCACACACGGCATCACTCGGCGCGTCGCGATAGCTGGCTGCTTCCTCGAGCACCACGTCGCGCTCGCGGTCCAACTCTTCCTGCGGGAAGACCGACCACTGTACCAGATCGGCCAGCAGGTCCACGGCCCGCTTGAGATGCTGGGCAGGAAACACCGAGTAGAGCATAGTGCCCTCCTTGGTCGTGTAAGCGTTCAGTTCACCTCCCACGCTTTCCATGCGGTTCAGGATATGCCATGACCGGCGGTGAGTGGTTCCCTTAAAGATGGTATGCTCGACAAAATGGGCCAAGCCGTATTGCCCCTCAACCTCATCGCGGCTTCCCGCATTCACGGCGAGGCCGCACCACGCCACCTGGGACATGGTGGTCACGTGAACCATGCGCAGGCCGTTGGGCAATGTGTCGTAATATATGTTGCTCACGATTTAAAGTCTTGAATTAATGTGCAGGACATGCTGCACGAGCAATAACTCGTGGATGTCGCTACGGCGCACGTCCATATCGTCATAATTAGGATTCTCGCTGCGCAATACCACCATGTTGGGGTCGGTGTGGCGGCGCAGGTATTTTACCAATCTGAAGTCATCGAGCTGGATGACATAGATCTGCCCCCAATAAATCTGCTGCGGGTTGCTCACCTCGCGCACGGCTACAAAGTCGCCGTCCATGATCACCGGGGCCATTGAGTCGCCGCTCACGCGCACGATGCGGCAGTTGGGACTCATGTTGGGCAGGTTCACCCACCCCACGATGTTCTCGCTCGAGAACAGCTCGTTACGGCCCGATGCCATGCCCGCGGTGGCATCCACATCATACACAGGCGTGCCACTGTTCGCGCCCGCCGCTTGGTGGACATCCCCACTATCGACGCGCACGAGCGATTTGCCAAACGGCAAGTCGGTGCCCTCGAGCAGCCACTCCTTGGACACGCCCAGGTTCACCACCATGCGGTTGAGGAATGAATCACTCAGCGTCATGTGGCCATTGAGGTATTTTGACAAGTTAGACGTGTCGATGCCGACGCGCTCGGCAAACTGCACCTGCCTAACACCCATTTCCTTCATCAAATACTTGATTCGCGCTATGATTTCAGCGTTTTTCTCTGGTTCCATTTGCTTGTTTTCTTGGTGTCGATATTCGCGGCAAAATTACCACAAAAATTTGTATTTTGCAATTTCCGTACCAACAAAATACCACCGCCACCAAATAATATCACATGTTATTACCATGAATTAATGACCATTTCACATGGTTTTTCAATGCGAATTTCGCTAATTCAACCAATTACACTAATCATACATTCGTTCGATTCGCTAAATTCGTCGAAAGTAAAGCGCGCGGATGCCATTGTATTTTTTGTACTTATTGTTTTCCTTTTTGATAAATTGGAATTTATCCGATTGATGGCTTCGCCTTGGCATAGTGAAAAAAGTTTTCCCTCTGCTCTCGGCTCGCTCATCAATTGTTGTTCATCGTTGTCCCAGTTGTTTTTAAAACTCGCGCGGATGCCGCTCTAACCTTTAACCACTAACCTCTAAACTGCGAGCGAAGCGAGCATCAACGCGGATGCATTCAGAAAAATCAGAATAATCCGTAGTTTTTAAAAACGGTGCGGCAGCCCAATTAGTTTAATTCGCGTAATTTGTAGTTTATTAAAAAAGCGTTACCTTTGCAAATAGCATAACCAGAGCAATTATTCACCCAAAAAACAACACGTCTATGAAACATCTATTCCAACTATCCCTGCTCCTGCTGGCGTTCCTGCTGCCCGCCACCGCCCTCGCTCATGACTTCGAGGTGGATGGTATATACTATAACGTCATCGGCAGCCAAGCCACTGTAACTAATAGAGGAACTGCATCATCTCTAAACAACAATGATTACCCTGGCGATGTGACCATCCCTCCAACCGTCACTTATAACGGCAAGACCTATTCCGTCACTGCCATCAGCCACTCTGCCTTCTATGGCTGTAGCAGCATGACCAGCATAACTATCCCCAACTCCATCTCTTCTATCGGCTACTACCAAACCTTCTATGGTTGCACTGGCCTGTCCAGCATCATAGTAGCGAATGATAATCCATATTATGACTCACGCAACAACTGCAACGCCATTATTGAAACTGCTAGCAACAAGCTCATAGCAGGTTGCAAAAATACCGTCATCCCAAACACTGTCACTGCCATAGGCAGCTATGCGTTCTCTCGCGGTGGACTGACTAGCATCACCATCCCCAACTCAGTCTCTTCTATAGATAACTATGCGTTCACTGGTTGCACAGGACTGACCGACATCAAAGTAGTGAATGATAATCCATATTATGACTCACGCAACAACTGCAACGCCATTATTGAAACCGCCAGCAACAAGCTCATAGCAGGTTGCAAAAATTCCGTCATTCCTAACACCGTCACTTCCATTGGCAACTTTGCGTTCTATCAATGTAGCAGCCTGACCAGTATCGACATTCCCAACTCAATCACCTCCATTGGCCACTCTGCGTTCAATGGCTGTAGCAGCCTGGCCAGTATCGACATCCCCAACTCAGTCACAACCATCGGTGGTAGCGCCTTTTTGGGCACGGGGTGGTATAATAATCAACCCGATGGCTTAGTTTATGCTGGGCTCGTGGCATACACATATAAAGGCACAATGCCTAACGGAACGAGCATCACTTTGCGAGATGGTACTCTCGGTATTGCTGCCGGTGCGTTCTCTAACTGCAAAGGACTGATAAGTATCAACATGCCCAATTCCGTCACTAACATTGGTGCAAGTGCATTCTATGGCTGCAACAGCTTGACAAGCGTCAGTATCCCTGACTCAGTCTCAATCCCTATAATCGGCGAAGATACGTTCTATGGCTGCAGTAGCCTAACTAGCTTCACCATCCCCAACAATGTCTCTTTGATCGACAAAAATGCGTTCTTTGCCTGTACCAGCCTGACCAGTGTCACCCTCGGCAACTCCCTCACAACCATCGGTGAAAAGGCATTCTCTTTCTGCACAAGCCTGCTAAGTGTCGAAATCCCCAACACTCTGACAACCATCGGTGAGTCTGCGTTCTATTACTGCTATAGTATGACGAGCGTGACCATCCCTAACTCAGTCACCTATATCGACATGGATGCATTCTCTGGTTGCGGCCTGACAAGTGTCACCATCCCCAACTCCGTCACTTACCTTGGCTATGAGGCATTCTTAGAATGCAGCCGTTTGACCAACGTCACCATCGGCAACTCCATAAGCGATATCTACGACAATACATTTTATGGATGCAACGCGCTGGAAACCGTTAAATGCATCGGCACAGTGCCCCCCGTAATGAAGCGCACCAACTGCTTCTCGACAGCGGCTTATAACAACGCGACCCTGCTCGTGCCCAGTAGCAGCATCGAAGCCTATCAGGCTACCGACTACTGGTACATGTTCAATCACATACAAGGCTATAATAGCGCCACTACGGGTGATGTCGATGGTGACGGCTTGGTTAACATCAGCGACGTGACTGTACTCATCGACATGCTCCTAGGCGGCACAACGCCTCCATCCAGCGCCGACGTGGACGGCGACGGCTCAGTTAACATCTCTGACGTCACCACCCTCATCGACATGTTACTCGAAGATATCAGATAAGAGTTAATAGTGAACAGTTAAGAGTTAATAGTTTGGCGTCCGCGCTCCAACCTACGGAACGCGGATGCCTCTTTAACCTTTAACCCTTAACCTCTAACCTTTAAACTATAACCTGCTCGCGCAGCGAGCTTCAAAAAGTCGTATTTGTTGTTTGAAAAGAGGTGCATGGCGACAAAATCGTTAAAACGGGTCATGCAATCGGTAAAATGTTTTACTGTTAATCGCCAAAAATAATGTAACTTTGTGCCAACAAAAATCAATTTCAATCAACTTAAATAGAAATTATCATTATGAACGGAAATTTTGTTTATTACAACCCAACGAAACTGTACTTTGGCGAAGATTCTCTCAACTACCTGATTGACGAACTCAAGAACTACGGCCCGGTGGTGCTGCTCAACTACGGCAGCGGCAGCGTGAAGCGCAACGGCATCTATGACCAGGTTGTTGCCATTCTGAAGCAGGCTGGCAAGACAATCGTCGAGAATCCTGGCGTAATGAGCAATCCCACACTCGAGAAACTGCGTGAGGGCATCCAGATTGCCCGCGACAACAAGGTCGACCTGATTCTCGCCCTGGGCGGCGGTAGCGTGTGTGACTACTCCAAGGCCGTGGCAGCATCGGTCAACTGCGAGGGTGACTATTGGGACAAATACTACCTCAAGCAGCAACAGCCCGATGCCGGTCAAAAGATTCTGCCCGTGGGATGCATCCTCACGATGGCGGGAACTGGTTCGGAAATGAATGCCGGCACCGTGATTACCGACGCCGAGAACACCTTCAAAGTGGGCCACGTGTTTGACGCGCGCCTGATGCCCAAATTCTCTATTCTTAATCCCCGTTTCACCATGACAGTCCCCGTCGAACAGATGAAAGCGGGTATCTACGACATCATGAACCACATCATGGAGCAGTATTTCTCGGACTTTGACGACAACACCAGCGACTACCTCTCCGAGGGGCTGATGCGCGGCCTCATCGTGGCGTCACGCAAGGCTGTGAAAGATCCGCAGGATTATGAAGCCCGGTCCAACATCATGTGGACTGCCACTTGGGCATTGAACACCCTCCTGGGCCTAGGCAAACGTGAGGATTGGATGGTACACATGATCGGTCACTCGGTGGGCGCTTGGACCCATGCACCCCACGGCTACTGCCTGGCATCGGTGTCGATGGCTTATTACAAGCGCGCCATGCAGCCAGGTATGGCCAAATTCGCTCGCTTTGCCCGCAACGTGTGGGGCATCAATACCGAGGGCATGACCGACGAGCTGGCTGCGACCGCTGGTTTGGAGGCCTTGAAGAACTGGATGCTGGAAATCGGACTGCCGCTGACCATCAGCGAGCTGGGTGCTACCCAGGACATGATTCCCGGCATCACAAAGGGCACCATCATCTATCCTGCCGGCTATCTGGACCTGAAACCCGAGGACATCACAGCCATCCTCGAGGAAAGCATGTAATACCTACTACAAACCCGCACCGTCAGCTGTAGCGGGTGCCATCAGTTGGGACGAGTTCTTTTGATTGAAAAGCGTAGTCGCGGATCAAAGAACTCGTCCCAATTATTTAGCATACATGAAGCGGCAGGTAGATTTGTTATTCAAGATAAGTTTTACTAACTTTGTGGCCATGAAACTAAATTGACAGTAATATATGAGCAAGAAGAAGATATTATACCTGATTGGGGCTGTGCTATTACTGCTGCTGGGATATAAGGGAGCTGACCTGAAGAACTCTTTCTACAAGAGTGCCTACAACGATGAACTGCCTACCGAGGAGCAGACTACCGACAAACAGGGTGAAGGCAAGGAGTACCAGTCGACGGGCGATCAGTCACTGCTCGACGTGAGACTGCCTGAACGGCTCGAGAACCAGACGGTGCGCTACAAGTCTATCGTGGTGTATTTCAACAAGAACTACCGCGTACCCAATTGCGTGGCATACGAGCTGACCAACACCATGACCTCGATGGCCGACTCGCGTGACGCCGAGAACCGTAACGACTACCAGTTTGAGCGCGACCACAACGTCAAGGGCTGCCCCGACTGGTGGGAATACAAGGAGAGCGGCTACACACGCGGCCACATGGCTCCAGCGATGGACATGCGATGGAACAAGACAGCCATGGAACAATGTTTCCTGATGACCAACATCTGCCCACAGGTTGCCGAGATGAACGATGGTGAGTGGCGCCATCTCGAGGAAGCGGTGCACAAGTGGTCACGCACGGCCGAGCGACTCATCGTGTTCACGGGCCCCATCTTCTCGGACGACATGGAATACATCGGCAAATATGGCGATATCGCCGTGCCCGAGCGCTTCTTCAAGGTCATCTATTCACCCAAGCAGAACCGTGCCATCGCCTTTGTGATGGAGAACAAGGAACTGCCCAATAGCTGGACTAACTATGCCACCACCATCGACCAGGTGGAGGCTTTGACAGGATATAACTTCCTGGCGTCGCTCGAGGATGGCGTCGAAAACGTTATCGAGAGCAAGGAGAACATTAAGGACTGGCCTAAATACTACCCAAGACGATGAACACGATTGAAATGAATGGCATGGGCGATACCATCTGCGCCGTCTCGACCCCGCAGGGCCGAGGAGGCATCGCCGTTATCCGCGTAAGCGGACCCGAGACGCTAGACATTGTGCAACGATGCTGGCAAGGCAAACCATTAAACGACATGGCAACGCACACAGTCCATCTGGGCAACGTGGTGGATAATAACGGCGACGTGCTCGATCAGGCTGTGCTGACAATCTATCGCGCGCCCAACTCATTTACGGGCGAGGATGTGGTGGAACTGTCATGCCATGGCTCGACGTGGATCCAGCAACAAGTGACACATGCGCTCATTGATGCGGGTTGCCGCCATGCCCTGGCGGGCGAATTCACACGCCGCGCCTTCGCTAATGGCCGCATGGACCTCTCTCAGGCCGAGGCCGTAGCCGATGTCATTGAGGCGCAGTCGCGCGCAGCCCACCAAGTGGCGATGAGCCAGATGCGGGGTCGCTATAGCGACGAACTGCGTGGCTTGCGTGACAAACTGCTGCGCTTTGTCTCGCTCATCGAACTTGAACTGGACTTCAGCGAGGAAGACGTGACCTTTGCCGACCGCGGCGAGGTGACTGCCCTAGCACATGAAATACAAGCGCTCATCTCGCGCTTGGCCGACTCTTATCGTGATGGTAATGCCATCCGCAACGGTCTGCCCGTCGCTATCGTGGGCCAGACCAACGCCGGCAAATCGACCCTGTTGAACGCCCTGCTGCGTGACGATCGCGCCCTGGTAAGCGACGTCCACGGCACCACACGTGACACCATCGAGGACACCGTGATCATGGGCGGCACGCTGTACCGCTTCATCGACACGGCCGGTATCCGCCAGTCAACCGACACTGTAGAGCAGATGGGCATCAAGCGCACCTGGCAGGCCATGGACAAGGCTAAAGTCGTGCTCTGGGTTGTTGACGTCACCAGCGCCGATACCAGTATGGCCCATGACATCCTATCCCACTGCAACGGCAAGGCTCTTATAGCCGTGCTCAACAAGACCGACCTTGACGACGATCTAGCTGCGAGGAGTGAGCTAAACGACGTCCTACCCGAGGGCATACCAGTCGTTGCCATCAGTGCTAAGCGCGATAGTGACATTGAGGCCCTGCGCGACCTCATCGTCACCACAGCATCCTTGCCAGATGTAGAGGCCGACACTGTCATCGTAACCAACGCCCGCCACTATGAGGCGCTTACCCGCGCTGGCGAAGCACTCACACGCGCCATCGACGGCCTTGACAACGGCTTGAGCGGCGACCTCCTCGGACAAGATATCCGCGAATGTCTCCACTGGCTCGGCTCCATTACCGGCGAAATCACCACCGACAACATCCTCGGTGAAATCTTCTCTCACTTCTGCATCGGCAAATAATTCCCGTGTTTTCGGATGTTTTAAAAACAATAATTTCGGTATTTTCGGATGTTTTTAACGTAAACATTTGCGTAATTTAAATCGATGCACTACATTTGCACACGAAATCAGGCATCGTAACGATTATGGAGAGAATATTCAGACGAAAGCTTTATGATCGCCTTCTCGAGTGGAAACGAGCGCAGAATGGCAAATCGGCTATCTTGATAGAAGGGGCGCGTCGTGTGGGCAAGTCAACACTTGTTGAACAGTTCGCAAAAAATGAATATGAGTCCTATATCCTAATTGACTTCAACGAAGCATCCGATGAAGTGAAATCCTTGTTCAACAATCTCATGAACAAAGATTTCATCTTTTTGCAATTGCAAGTCTTATATAATGTTGTGCTCAAAGAGCGTAAGTCGGTCATCATCTTTGATGAGGTGCAAAAATGCCCACTAGCCCGGCAAGCAATAAAGTATCTTGTAAAAGATGGCCGCTATGATTACATTGAGACAGGCTCTCTCATTAGTATCAAGAAGAATACAAAGAACATCACTATACCCAGCGAGGAGGAGCGTGTGACGCTATATCCGATGGACTATGAAGAGTTCCGATGGGCTTTGGGTGACGAAGCAACTGTGCCCCTGCTCCGCACTTTTTATGAAAGGCGGCTCCCGTTGGATAGAGCCCATCGTGACAAGATACGTGATTTCAGACTTTATATGTTGGTTGGCGGTATGCCACAAGCAGTGAAAACATATATTGAGACCAACAATTTCAGTATGGTGGACCAAGTGAAACGTGGCATCATTAAAGTTTATCAAGAAGACTTTCAAAAGCTTGATGAAACAGGACGCTTAGAGACACTCTTTATGGAGATTCCGTCTCAATTAAGCCAGGTCAGCAATCGTTATAAGCCATATACCGTGCTTGGCGATGTCAATGACGAGAAACTGGTTGAACTTCTGAAGGATCTTGAAGACAGCAAAACGGCTCTTTTTTCCTATCATTCAAACGAACCGAATGTAGGGATGTCACTGACTAAGAATCGTTCAAAGTTCAAGATATTCTGCGCCGACACAGGCATTTTCGTCACTCTTGCATTCTGGGACAAGGATCATACCGAGAATATCATCTATCAGAAACTTTTAAATGATAAACTAAGCACCAATCTGGGTTACGTCTATGAGAACACGATAGCACAGGTGCTGACAGCATCTGGTAACAAACTGTTCTATTACACCTGGCCTAAGGACGAAACCCATTATTATGAGATAGATTTTCTGCTCTCACGAGGCGCCAAGTTACACCCAATTGAAGTCAAATCATCAGGTTACAAATCTCATAAGTCTCTGGATGTTTTTTGTCAGAAGTATTCTCATATCGTTGATCGGCGTTATCTGATTTACACCAAGGATTTTAAAAAAGATGAGGAAACACTGCTGCTTCCTGTTTACATGACACCATTTCTATAAAATGATGAAAATGATAACATAAGAGTATACCAAATAATAATTCTAGATATAGCAGTTTATAATATATTTTCAATAAAGGATTGTTCTACACATCTTTCTGATTCTCAATTTTAAAATCTGAATTGATATCACACGAAACTTCTATCCAATGGTATACTTTTCAATTATTATTTACACCCCCTTGTGACATAGAGATTGGGTGCGAATGATTACTATTTTTCTGCATCGGTTAATGGTCTTTATAAGGGACAATATGCCCGATATCTGTCAGACGCTGGCGCACGAGGTCAAGAGGAACCTCACGGGGATCGACCTTGTTGGCAGCAGCGAGGGCGGCGACAACACCGGCAGCCTGCCCCATCGCCATGCATGATGCCTGGACACGCAAGGCCGAATTAGCGCCGTGGTCGCTCGAGACTGCGCGCCCAGCAACAAGCATGTCAGGCACACCCTTTGGCAGCATTGCACCAAGCGGCACCGCACCGACGCGGTCTTTCTCGTGGAAGACAAGACGGGCGCCACTGCTCCCCGCATTGTGTTCGTCCACCATCCAGTAGGACCATGAGAGTGCATCGTCGGGCACATAGCCCTCAAGATACTCGCTCTCGGTTATTGTCTTCTCGCCGACGACACGATAGGTCTCACGCACACCCACCTCACTCGCGCTGGCCACAAGTTCGACATTTTCCAGTCCTTTCTGGCGACGGATAAATGCCAGGACACGATCCCGCGCCTCCACGCCACGACGGTTCGTTTCGGCGCGAGCCTCCGGGGTGGAATTATCAGCCAACGGAATGTAGCACCCGGAGCCTCCTCCCTTGCGAATGAAAAACGGCATACCCACATAGACATCTGTAGGCAACAGTTCGCCATCGGCAATCGCCTGTTTGTGTGCGCGATTCACCGCCTCGGCGTCAAACTCCAAGCCCTGTGAGGAAATCCAAAAGAAGTAGGAACCCGGTTGACGGATGTCGTCTGAGGGCTTAACGCGTTCAGCACCCGCCAGTGCAGCCACCGTCGCATTGCCCGTCGCGTCCACGACCTGGCGTCCAATGACAGGCCCGACAAGCCATCCACAGTCAACACGTTCGACAGTGGTCACCTCAACGTTCAAGATGAGGTCCACACCGGCTTTACGCAAAGTTTCCTCGGCGATGCGGGAATAAATAACGGGGTCAACATGGACACAACTCTCCATCCACTTGTCCGGCTCCTGCTTGGAAAAATCAGGCAGGCTACCATGTGCAGCAGCTACCGCCTCGGTTACCAAATCCCAAACCGGACCGGCAATAATCTGTCGCCGCCACGCATAGAAAAGTCCCATATCACACACCTCGGCCTGGACTGTCGTTCCGCCTATCCTGGAATCGCGCTCCACGAGCGCCGTGCGGGCACCGACCCGGACCGCCGCGAGAGCAGCTCCAATGCCGGCAGGGCCTCCTCCAACAACGACGACATCATAGACTGGAGCATCCACCTTCACGTCATCGGTCGCAAGCGGCAACTGCTGACTCCAAGAAACAAGAGCCAGCAGCATGAGCAAAAGCGTAATAACAAACCTTCTACAGATAGTCATCGTTTGGAACTATGTGAGATGTGATTCTTATTTCACAACGCCGCACCAGCCACCATTGCGGACGATGTGCAGCTGCAACGTGGTCTGCGGGGTGACAGCCTGTTCGCCCTTCTTGTAATCGACGGCAATGCGGTGGGCGTTGCGACCGTCCTGGAAATAGGTCAGTTGGCCCGGCTTGGTCAAGAAATCGAGCGAGATGGTCAAGTCGAGCGGTTGCTTGCGCTCGCCGGTAATGGCGCCGATAAACCACTGCTCGCCCTTGCGCTTAGCGACGACATAGTAGTCGCCAGCCTTGGCGGCAAGGATGCGGGTATCATCCCACGTGGTGGGCACCGATGCGATGAATTCGGTGCATTCAGCTTCGCGCAGGTAGCGCGTGGGACTGTCTGCCAGCATCTGCAAGCCACTCTCGAAGCAGACGTAGAGGGCCATTTGGTAGGCACGCGTGCCACCGCCCATCGGCAGGGAACCGGTTCCCCAATTGTCCTCGGGTTGCGCATTCTGCATCGCTCCTGGCGTGAAGTCCATCGCACCCACGGCATTACGCATAAACGGTAACCAGATGCTGTTCTTGGGTTCGCAGCCAGCACATTGCTCCAGTCCTAGCACGCCCTCATAGGAGAGCAGGTTAGGCAGGCGCTGCTCAAGTCCCGATGGCTTGAATGCGCCGTGGAAATCGACCATCAGCTTGTACTTGGCACACTCGCGGACGATGCGCTCATAGTAGTTGACCATCCACTGGTTACTGTGATCCATGAAGTCAATCTTCAAACCCTTTACGCCCATTTTGGCATAATAGGGTATCAGGTCCATGTGATGCTCGACGGTGAGCCATGACAGCCATAGCCATACACCCACACCTTTCTGGCGACCATAGTCCACCAGTTCCTGAACGTTAATCTCATCACGGGTGGTAAAGGGGTCTTTCACGCTCTTGTTCCATCCCTCATCGAGCAGGATATATTCCACTCCAAATCTTGAAGCGACATCGATGATGTATTTGTAAGTATCGTTGTTGATGCCCGTTTCAAAGTCCACCCCCCAGACGGTCCAATGATTCCACCAATCCCAGTTCACCTGGCCAGGCTTAATCCACGACACGTCATCAAGTTCGCATTGGCCAGCGAGCACGACTTCCATCTGATTCCCCGCGATGGTGGCATCGTCACCGATGACTGCAAAGCGCCACGGTAACGAACGGCGCCCGTCAATCTGGGCTGCGATACAGTCACGCTCCTTAGTAATCTTCCAACCACGGTCACCGCTGGGTTCCCAGGTCTCAGGAGATTTGGGAAAAATGGACGAGAACCCGTTTTTGCCATTAGGCGTCAGGAAGATGTGGGGATAATCGCGCACATCACTCTCTGAGAAGAGCACCTTGGTACCCCGCGGGCTTTCAAACAAGATGGGCAAGTAAGTCATCTGGTCACCCTCCTGCAACTCGCTAGTAGAGATGTGTGTATAGGGCTTTTCACAGGACATGGCATAAGTGTCTGTCTTGGAGATATGGGCCATAAACGGCACTGGGAAATTCAGTTCCACGCCCTCGTCCACGACATCAACCTTCTTCTTGCCTTTGTTGATATTGAAACGATAAGCAATTCCGTTGTCATAGGCACGAAAATCGACGCCAATGCCGCCTTTAAAAGTGAGCGACATTTGATTGGCTTTGTTGGGCACCACAGCATATTTCATTGGCACTACAGGCCTGATGATCTCATCGATGCGGGACCGCTTGCAGCCCTTGAGTTGCGGTTTGTCGCCAAACCGTTCATTCCTCATCTGCAGGGTCAATACATTATCCTTGAGCACCAATTCTTCACCGCGATAAACACTGTACTGCAACTGATCGCCAATGCACACTTCAATCCTTATATTTCCATTGGGTGAGGAAATGGTTTCCACCCTGGGCGCTGCTATGGCGAGCAAACCGAAGGCTGCCAAAAGCACTACAAGCAAAAGTTTCTGTTTCAATTTATTACTCTTTTTTAAGTTATTATGCGCAAAGATAGTGTTTTTATCAACTCGATGAGCATTTTTGAGTCAAAAGGTTGAAAAATATCATCCAGCCTCAAATAGATTTGGTAAATCGCTCTTCTTGCACTAAATTTACATAATTCAGGCGGCGCCTCGGATTTGCTCAAACAAATTTGGCAAATCGCTCTTCTTGCACTAAATTTGCAGTCTTAAATCAATGAGACAATGAGAGACATACCCATCACCATACATCATCATTACTCGCTGCGAGAGCACAACACCTTCGGGATGGATGTGAAGGCCAAGCAATTCATCAGTTACAAAACAGTGGATGAACTTGTTGAGGTCTTGGCTACCCTTAGAGATTGTGGGGAACGAATTCTGCACATTGGCAGCGGCAGTAATCTGCTGTTCACTAGGGACTTTGATGGCACCATCCTGCATTCCGACATCAAGTTCATCGAGGAGGCGTATCGCGACGACCAGCACATATTCTTTCGTGTGGGTTCGGGCGTGGTGTGGGATGACTTTTGTGCCCAAATGGCTCGGGACGACTATTACGGGACCGAGAACTTGTCCTACATTCCCGGTGAAGTCGGCGCTTCAGCCATCCAAAACATCGGCGCTTATGGCGTGGAGGTAGACAGTATCATCCATGAGGTGGAAACGGTAGCAGTCGCCACTGGCGAGCCTCGGGTATTCCAAGACAAAGAATGTGAGTATGGCTATCGGGACAGCATTTTCAAACAACGCTTGAAGGGGGAACACATCGTCACGGCTGTGGTCTACAAGCTGTCGCTCATCCCTGTATTCCATTTGGATTACGGTCCGTTGCGGGAATTCAATTCGCGGGGCGTGAAACCCTCGGCCCAGGCCATCCGCGACGCGGTGATCGACATCCGCCGTTCCAAGCTGCCCGAGCCTAGTGAGAAGGGCAGTGCCGGCAGTTTCTTCAAGAACCCGGTAGTTCCAGTTGAGGTCTACCAGCATGTTGCTGACTCCTATGCCGATGTTCCCCATTATGTGGTCGATAACCGTCACATCAAGATACCCGCCGCATGGCTCATCGAGCAATGTGGGTGGAAAGGCAAGCGACATGGCGGTGCGGCAGTCTATGACAAGCAACCGTTGATCTTGGTCAACGAATGCCAAGCGACACCAGGCGACATCATGGAACTGGCCAGTCTCATCCAGCAGAGTGTTTTCAATAAATTCCACATACAACTAGAACCAGAAGTTAATTACATCTAATACATAAAAAATCTGAATATCATGGCATCATTCATCGTAGAAGGTAACCACCGCCTGCACGGCGAGATCACCCCTCAAGGAGCCAAAAACGAAGCGCTGGAAGTCATCTGCGCGACCCTGTTGACAACCGAAGAGGTCGTCATCGAGAACGTACCCGACATTCTGGACGTGAACAACCTCATCCACTTGCTCAGCGACATGGGTGTCATCGTCAAGCAGCAGGGCGACAATACCTATAGTTTCAAGGCCGAACACATCGACACCGAGTTCATCGAGAGCCAGGACTTCATGAACAAATGCGCCCGACTGCGGGGCTCAGTGATGCTGATAGGGCCGCTGTTGAGTCGCCTAGGCATGATGTACTTCGCCAATCCTGGCGGAGACAAAATCGGTCGCCGACGCTTGGATACTCATTTTCGGGGTATCTGCAATTTGGGGGCGGAATATGCGCTTGACGCCGAAAAGCGAGCCTATCGATTTGAGACCAAGGGCCGCCTGCAAGGGACCTACATGCTGCTCGACGAGGCCTCGGTAACCGGCACGGCCAACATCGTGATGGCAGCCGTCATGGCCCAGGGCACAACCACCATCTATAACGCGGCTTGTGAACCCTATATCCAGCAATTGTGCCGCATGCTGAACCAGATGGGGGCTAAAATCACCGGCATTGCTTCCAACCTGCTGACCATCGAGGGAGTGGATGAGCTGCATGGTGCGCACCACCGCATTCTCCCTGACATGATTGAAGTGGGCAGTTTCATTGGCATGGCGGCCATGACAGGCAGCGAGTTGACCATCAAGGACGTTTCCTGGAAAGACTTGGGTATCATCCCCGACAGTTTCCGCCGTCTGGGGTTGCGGTTGGAAAAGAGGGGAGATGACATGTTTATTCCCCAGCAGGAGCACTATGAGGTGGAACGATTCATGGACGGCTCAATCCTGACGCTAGCCGATGCGATATGGCCAGGTCTCACTCCCGACCTGCTGAGCGTGCTGCTGGTGGTGGCGACGCAGGCTCAAGGCAGCATATTGATTCATCAAAAGATGTTTGAGAGCCGTCTCTTTTTTGTAGACAAACTCATTGACATGGGAGCACAAATCATTCTGTGTGACCCGCACCGTGCCGTAGTCGTCGGTCACGACCACCACATCCGCCTGCGAGCTAACCACATGGTCTCGCCCGACATCCGTGCCGGTATTGCCATGTTGATAGCCGCCATGAGCGCCGATGGCGTGAGCCGCATCGACCACATCGAGCAGATAGACCGCGGATACGCCAAGATAGATGAACGCCTCAATGCCATCGGGGCCAAGATCACGCGCATCGAGTGACCACACGCGCGTGTGTCGGTCTAAAAGATAATGAGTGGCAAAGTGCGGTCAGTTCCCGCATTTTGCCGCTTTTTTTGCTCTTTTCGTTTTTTTTGTCTATTTTTGAGGCCGTTATCAACAACATCCAATCCACTGAAACAATGAATAGACTGAGGTATTTTTTAGTAGCACTAGCAATGGCTGTTGCCGCCCTACTGCCTGTAAACACATGGGCGCAGTTTAATTGGCCATACACTATCCAGAACGGTACGATTATTACCCAAGTACCTGAACGCCCGGCCGGGCAACAGTCGGCATTGGGGCTGGCGGTGGAGAAGATACCCGTTGTGAGGGTGGCATTTGTCGGCCTTGGTATGCGTGGCCCTGACGCAGTGGAGCGTTGGACCCATATTCCTGGCATCGAGGTGAAAGCCCTGTGTGACCATGAGCGCGACCGCGCCGAGGCTTGCCAGGACATTCTGCGTAAGGCGTCAATGCCCGCTGCCGACATTTATTACGGCGAGGATGGTTATAAGGATCTATGTAAACGCAACGATATCGACCTGGTGTATATCGCCACCGATTGGCTCCACCACTATCTGGTAGCACGCGAGGCGCTTGAGCACGGCCATCACGTCGCCATCGAGGTACCCTCTGCGATGAACATGACTGAAATATGGTCGCTCATCAACCTGAGCGAGAGCAAGCGCCTGCACGTGATGATGCTTGAGAACTGCTGCTATGACTTCTTTGAACTTAACTCGCTCTACATGGCTCAGAGGGGTCTGCTGGGCGAAGTCATCTATGTGCAAGGAGCTTACCGCCATGAGCTGTCGCCCTATTGGGACGAATATTGGAAAAGCGGTGACGATGATAAGTTGGGGTGGCGTCTGGACTACAACAGCAAGTTCCGCGGCGATGTTTATCCCACCCATGGCCTGGGCCCTATCGCGCAAGTGCTTAACCTTCACCGCGGCGACCGCATGAGAACACTGGTTGCGATGGATACCCGCTCCTTTAATGGACAGGTACTGTTCAAGGCTCGCACAGGCGAGTATTGCACCGACTTCAAGAACGGTGACCACACCACCACACTCATCTCGACCGAGAAGGGCAAGGTCATCGAGATCCACCACAACGTGATGACGCCGCAACCCTATAACCGCATGTACCAACTCACCGGCACCAAGGGCTTTGTCAACAAATATCCCGTCGAGGGATTCGCGCTGGCCAAGGACGTGATGGCAAAAGCCGGCGTCAACGTCAGCAAGGACTATACTGGCCACTCCTATCTGAGCAAAGAGGATACCGAGGCGCTCCTGCAGAGGTTCACCTCGCCTCTCGTGAAACGCTATGGCGAGGAGGCTAAGGAAGTGGGTGGTCATGGAGGCATGGATTTCATCATGGACTCGCGCCTGGTCTATTGCCTGCAGAATGGGCTACCGCTCGACATTGACGTGTATGACCTGGCCGAATGGTGCTGCCTGGCCGAACTGGGGTGCCTCTCGATGAACAATGGCAACAAGCCGGTACAGGTGCCCGATTTCACCCGAGGCGAGTGGAGCAGATTCCGTGGATACCGCCATGCCTGGGCCAAGCCCGAGGACGAAGCCGCTGCACGAGCCACCGCCGTGGCCTTCACTGAGAAACTGAAGGCCAAAGGCGCTAAGTATTGGAAGAAAGCATCTAAAGATGCTGATTAGTGATTAGTGATTAATGAATATTGTCATGGAAACAATTGATACTGCCAGCATACTGGCACAATTTGAGATAACAGGCAAGGTCAAGGATGTTAAGCCTTTGGGTAACGGCCTTATTAACGACACTTATCGCGTTGTTACTGAGGGCGATTCACCCGACTATGTATTGCAACGCATTAACAATGCTATTTTTCAGGACGTGGACCTGCTGCAACATAACATCGAGGTGGTGACTGCCCATATCCGCCACAAGCTGGAAACCAGCGGTACCGATAACATCGACCGTAAAGTGTTGCAATTCATCAAGGCTCACGATGGCAAGACCTATCATCGCGACGAGGCCGACCGCTACTGGCGCGTGATGGTGTATATCCCCGATACTGTCACCAACGAGGCTGTCACCCCTGAGAGCGCCTACGACTGCGGCAAAGCATTCGGTAACTTTGAGAAAATGCTGGTGGATGTGCCCGAGCAACTGGGCGAGACTATCCCCGATTTCCACAATATGGAACTGCGCATGAGACAACTGCGCGAGGCCGTGGAGAACAATGCTGCGGGTCGCCTTGACGAGGTGCGTGACATCGTCGATGAGCTGGAACGCGATGCCGATGAGATGTGCCAGGCCGAACGCCTCTACCGCGAGGGCAGTTTGCCCAAGCGCATCTGCCACTGCGACACCAAGGTCAACAACATGCTGTTTGACAAGGATGGCCAGGTGCTGTGCGTCATCGACCTGGACACGGTAATGCCGTCGTTCATCTTCTCGGACTACGGCGACTTCCTGCGCACTGGAGCTAATTTCACTGCCGAGGACGATCCCGACCTCTCTCACGTGGGCTTCAACGAGGAGATATTCAAGGCCTTCACGAGAGGCTATCTGGAGTCGGCTCGCGACTTCCTCACGCCTATCGAAATCGAGCACCTACCCTATGCCGTGGCGCTGTTCCCCTTCATGCAGTGCGTGCGTTTCCTGGCCGACTACATCAATGGTGATACCTATTACAAAACCAAATATTCCACCCATAACCTGGACCGCACCCGCAACCAGCTGGCCCTCTACCGCGACGTCCGCAAGCATGACGAGGCGATGGCAGCCTTCATCCACAGCCTGCTCAATCAAACAACAAAAACAACATAATCAGACAACTGTAACAACATTATTAGATCAATCTGTTCATTAAATAATTGGAAAAATTGCCTTGGACGTCACCTTTTGGCGTCCGGGCTTGTTATATGAGTGAACTGCGGTGCAAGCCGCAGGACCCAGGTAAGTTTATAAAGTCAAAAGTTTAACGTCATAATTCAAAAAAAATGAATCCAATTTCTGAAATATTAGTGCCAATTGCAATCTGTTGTGTACTTCCCATCATGCTCGTGTGGTTTATTGTTCGCAAGAAGATGAATGAGACCAACCAACGCACACAAATCGTGCTGGCCGCCATCGAGAAGAATCCCGAGATGGACATCGAAGAAATCATGAAAAAGATTTCGCCCAAGCCCAAACTGCTGAAGGAAAAACTGCTCACGAAACTGCTGTGGGGATGTCTCGCCACGCTGCTTGGCATCGGCTTGATTGGCTTTGGCATTTTCCTTGGAGAAAACCAACTCGGAGGCACCGATGATCCCTTAACTGCCATTTGTTTCGGTTTGCTATCCCTTGGTGTGGGCATTGCATTTCTTGTGAATTATTTCGTGGGCAAGAAGATGCTCGCCAAGGATATTGAGGCTGAGGAAAAGAGTGTGACTGAGCAAGTGTAACCTGTGACCCGCGAAGTCTTCATAGCGCATGTGGAACGTGAGCAAGAGGCCCTTCGAGGCTTCTTGCTCGCCCTGTGCTGCGGCAACAAGGACGATGCCGATGACCTGGCACAAGATGCTTTGGTAAAAGCCTACCTCTCGCTAGCGGGATATCAGGACAAGGGGAAATTCCGCTCCTGGCTCTTCAAGATTGCCTACAACACATTCTTGAACCATAAGGCGAGTTGCCGCACAATGGACAGCATCGATGAGGCCCGAACAATCATCAGTGGCACGGCAGCCGATTCCAGTTTCGAGCATCAGGACCTCTACCTGGCTCTGCGCACCTTGCCGCCCAAGGAACGCTCAGCCATCACTCTATTCTATCTGAACGGATACAGCATCAAGGAAATCGCCACCATTACCGACGCATCGCAGGATGCAGTCAAGCAACAACTCTCACGAGGACGTGACAAACTAAAAGCCAAAATTAGAGCAAGTTGAGAGGTGAACAAAAAGGATTTATTCTTTTTTTAACCCGAGACGCAGCCTAATTTATCAAACCTACAGTTATGAACAAAGATAAAGCACTTGAGGAACTCTTCCTCGCCCAGAAACCGCATTTCGATGATGGTGATGCCTTTATGGCATCATTGACTAGGCGCTTGGACGCTGTGGAGTACATCAAACAGCACCAGGAAGCGACCCTACGTCGCTACAAGATGGCTATGGTAGCCGCGTTATTCTTGGGAATCATCAGTGGTGGAATTGCCATAGCATTTGTTCTTTCCTTGCCAACCGATGTGCCACTGTTTAATATCTTTGGCGGGCAGGGTGACATCGCCAACCACCAGTTGATATCAGGCATATTGCTGTGGCTAAGCGATAATTCACGGTTAATCACAGCCGCGATACTTTCTCTGCTGATGACCGTCGGCGGCATCAGTCTCTTCAATAATATTCAGGAAATCAGCACAATGCGCTCTATTATGGGCCAGCAAAAATCTGCTGATCAGTAACTCACCATCACATCACTTGATATAGTGGGCAAAGAATTGCCAAATCTCCTCGCCGGTGTCCATGTCGCTGGTGAACCATGAGTGGACGCCACCCACCACCTCATAGAGCCACACGTCGCAGCCTGTCGTGCTGCCGCTATAGCGGTGCTTGATGATCGGGTGCCCCTCGTGTCCCCGAATGCTCGCGACGCGCTCGACCTGCTCACTGGTGCAACGGTTCTTTGCCACCCAATAACCGATAGCGATGGGCACGGGCAGGTAGGCACCCCAGCCGCCCTTGTTTTCCATGTCTCCTGTCCACTCCGACACGCGGTCCTCAGTACCATGGATTTCCATCAGTGGGATGGGGCGCGGAGCATCCATGCGCTCATACATCCATGCCATCGTCAGTCCCGCGATGGGCGCTACCGCTTTGAAGGTTTTTTGCTTACTATAGGCCATCAAGTAACACATCTCGCCACCATTGGACATGCCCGTGAGAAAGGTGTTTTCGTGGCTTAGGTGGTATCGTTTTTGAACATGGCGCGCCATGCGGCACAAGGCTTTCACGTCATCCACCTGCCAACCCGCTTGAAAGGGGTAGCCCACGTTCCAGCTACGCTCGCCTTGGGGGTCTCGGAGCCCCTCGGGGATGCACACCGCGAAGCCGTGCCTGTCGGCCGTTGAGACCATCGGGTTCTCGCGCCAGATGCCAGCACCATAGCCATGAAGTACGAACACCACTGGCGCACCTTGCCGCAATCCGTCAGGCAGGTACATCACCAAGTGGCGCATGTGTCCATCCACCTTGACTGAATCCTCGACAAAGTGCCCTGCCATGCACACCAACGCGCACCAGCAGGCCAGCACAACTAATATGGCCCGTTTCAACGTCATTTCTTACCCTTGGCGAATTGTTTCTGGTGGGTCTTGAGCAATTTCACGGCCTGAGAGTATGGGCTAGATGTGACACTCACAAAATAGGCCGCCATGGTAGTGGTATAGGTGCACTTGTAGAAGCCCTTCGTGAAAAGTTCCTCTTCGGTGAAGCTTTCAGCCAGACTCAGCATCTCGTTATGCGTCTCATCCAGCAGGCGGGTGGCCTCCTCTAGCGGTGTTTGCTGGTGCTTCTCGACCAGCATCTTGTCCATCTCGTGATAGTTCTTGCGGTACTCATCAGGCAGATAATCCCGCTGATGTCCATCACGGATATTCTGCACAAACTCCCGCATCAGCACCTGCCATTCATAGAGGTGAATCAGCAAGTCCCTAAGGCATTTGTCATATTGCCACCTCACGCCGCATTTCTTAGGATCTGACACAAATTCAAATGGTGCCGAGATCTCGTCTTGAGACATCTTGGCGATTTGCTCTTTAAGTTTTGCATAGCCGTCAGTCATCGCGGCCAGCAGTTCTTGTTTAGTTTTTGGATTTGCCATATTTCTTCAATCTCAATTGTTTCCTTTCCAAACGAATAGGCCTTCGGCGCTAGCCAACTGGCGCAGCAAGTCAATAAACCCATCCGTGGGATTATAGATCGTGATGTAAGTGTTGTCACGATTTGCCATCATCAAAGTGTTCTCTTGTTTCACCATGATGAATAGCGAGGGTTCTGTGGGACCAACCGACAGGCAGGCACCGAGCCAGCGTTCCATATCCTCAGGGTCGGGATTACGTTTCCAGTTCTCTCCATCGTGGCTGACGGAGATGTCATGGTAACAGTTCAACTTAATCAACAATTGCGCATATTTCTCGCGCAGCAGGCCAATCCTATCGAGATAGTACCGCTCTACCGCGAAATATTGCCCGCCAGCGTCTCGAGGCACCTGCATCGGCAGGATGTCTATAATCCAGTAAGGCTTGTCGAGATAATCGTCTATATTCATGACTCTTGTATTTAGCGCAGTAAATGTACTAACATTCGCTCAAATTCCAATCATATCTGGCCGCGAAAAAGTAGCAGACAATCTTTTTTCAGCCTTTTCAGTCACATATAACCGCCACTTCGATTGAATTTGTGTGGTTCGATACTCGTTTCATTTGTCTCAGCTAAAGGAAGCAGACTAAAGGCCCGCACAAGGCTGTAAGCCTTGACTTGATTAACCCCAGGGCGCACAGGTCGTAAGACCTCGTGTGGCCTGGGGGATGCTGACTGGAAACGAAATGGGCCTCGAAGAGGGCCAATAACTTAATCATGTAATTTACAAGATGTATATGACGCATTTAGTGGCCCCTTTCAGGGCCCGTGTCGAAGGTATTGCCTATCCCTAGGCCACGAGGACCTACGGCCCTCGCACCCTAGGGTTTCTTCAATTCAAGGCCGCTGGCCTTGTTCAGGCCTTTGACCTGCTCGCCTAAAGAAGTAAGTTCCCCTATGCCGCAAGTACAGCGATATAGCCATAATACATGATATTATAACGGATAAATAGTCTTTTATCGGACACAACATTTCATTTCGCTGGTCAACACTATGGTAGTTGGGAAATTTGCAGTAACTTTGTTCAATGATTATCTGCATTGCATAAAACCTATTACAATATGGAAATAAGATTAGAACAACCGCAGGACTATCGAGAGGTGGAAAACCTCACCCGTGAGGCGTTTTGGAACGTGTACCGCCCGGGATGCACTGAACACTATGTACTTAACCGATTCCGTGATAACCCCGATTTTATTCCTGAATTGGACTTGGTGATGGAGGAGGACGGGCGCATCATCGGCCACGTGATGTTCTCTAAAGCCCAAATCGTGAAGAAGGACGGTACCACACTGCCATCTTGGACCTTTGGCCCCATCAGCATCCATCCTGACAATAAGCGCAAGGGGTATGGCCTGAAACTGCTGCAATATGCTCTGGAGAAGGCCCGCGAGATGGGCATCGGCGTACTGACCATGGAGGGCAACATCGATTTCTACAAGCACGCTGGGTTTGTACTTGCCAGCAGCCTCAACATCCACTATCATGCCGAGCCCGAAGATGCCGTGGTGCCTTATTTCCTCGCTCAAGAACTTATCCCAGGCTACTTGGACGGCATCGAGGGGACCTACACGCCTCCCATGGGTTACTTTGTGGCCGATATGGATCCCGAAGCCTTTGAGGCCTATGAATCGACATTCCCGCCTAAGGAAAAGACCTTGCAACCGGGCCAGTTGCCACAGTTCTGCCAGAGCTGCGGCATGCCGTTGACCTGCAACGATGACTGCGGCCACAATGCCGACGGCAGCATTAACTTTGATTACTGCAAGTACTGCTATGATGATGGCCGTTTCCTCCAGGACTGCACGATGGACGAGATGATAAAACATTGCAGCCAGTTTGTGGACGAGGTCAACAAACACATGCCCAAGCCCATGACCCGCGAGGAATACAAGCAGATGATGCTAGCCTTCTTCCCTAAACTAAAAAGATGGAGAAAGTAAATTTCCCCATCCTTTTAAACTTATCAATTTTTAAAACCTGAATTATGACTCTTCGATTTGGTCGAGGATGTCTTGGGCTGCATTCACGGCCTTGAAATGGAACTTGACGCCAATGAGACCGCCGATTAAAGCCCCAACAATCAAGGGTAGTGACATGAGCCAAGGATTGATGCCGTCGGGAGCGTTTTTCCAAGCAAACTCATAGCAGCCCCAGATAAGCCAAGGAATTATCAACGTGGGAGCCACGTAGCGCAGCCAGTTGTCATACTGCTTCTTGAACTTGGCCATCACACGGGCAACGGTGGCAAAATCATCTTTCATGAAATTGAGTTCCTCAACCGGCTTGTGGATGTAATAGGTGGCTGCTGCCGAAAAGGCTACCATAGCAATCGTGGCGATGGCAAATCCTAGACTCCACATGTGAGTCATATAGGTCATAGGGAAGATAATCAGGCATGACAAGGCACTTATGAACACTACTCGCTTTGTTCGGCTGATTTCTTTGTTTTTGGATTTCATCGCTTTGCGGAGAAGATGGTCGTTGACAATCTCCTGTTTATTAAGTTGCTCCTTGAGAATGGCAAACTGGTTGCGCATTTCCTCTAAATACATTTCTTCCATACTTACATCTTTTTTAGTTGTTCTTTAATTCTGTAAAGTTTAACGCCCACATTCTGCGCCGAGATTCCCATGACCGCGCCAATCTCGTCATAGCTCGATCCCTCCAGCCACAGCATCACGATGGCTCTGTCGACTAGGCCAAGTTTGCCGATGCGTTGATGGAGCTGACGAACCTGTGCGACTTTGGCGTCCTCGTCTTCAAAGAAGTTCACGTTCATCGACAGGGGCACTTTGGGCACCTCTCTCTTTTTCTTGCGCTCCTGCAGGAGGCATGTGTTCAAGGCAACGCGATAGATCCACGTGCTGATCTTACTTTCTTCGCGAAAACTATCGATGCCTTTCCACATGTTGATCAGCGTCTCCTGGAAGAGGTCGTTCACTTCGTCTTCGTCATGAGAGAACATGTAGCACACCGTGTAGATGGTACTCTTATGTTCCCGCACCAGTTGGGCGAATTGTTGTTCTTGATTATTCATTTTCTCGTCGTTTTGTTCACGTTTTGCCCGTTAGATGCAGCAACCGTTATGAAAATTACAGGAACTCAACTTTTTTTTGAAAAATCTTTTACAGGCTAGTATGGAAGCGTGTGTTTCATGGCTGATAATTATCTCGGAGTCGTTTAGGTAACTTATTGAATAAAATCTGATAGGACTCCACAATCCAAGACTCAAGTTGTTCTCTGGAGAACGTGTGCTCGATGAGAATTTCGTTCCAGTGGGTTTTGTTCAGGTGGAACGCCGCACGGATGGCACTGTAGCGCTCCCGCAGATCCACACCCTCCTCGGGCGGCAGCTTGATGCATATGCGCGGGTCGGCATACTCCAGCGGCAGATGCAGGAAAATCTTCCCCTCAATCCTGAACACAATCATGTCAGGCCCGTAAGGCGAATCCTCAGTCACCCCCGGCAGGCTCAAACAAAACTCCCTCACCTCCTCAATATTCATAATTGACAATCAATTTATATATTCAATGATTTAACGAATGTGGCTTCCATCGCTTTCATCTGAGTGCAGAAGTCCTGGTAGGACGATGCCGTTTTGCTAATCTCGATGCCGAAGATGGAGAGCGTTGCCGACATTCCTTTCAGTTTGGAAGTGGGTATCAAGACTTGCTTTTGCTCAAGGGGTGCGACAAAGCCGCCCTTGGTTGCATGGAGGGTGGACACGTAGGCCATCACCTGATGAACGTCTTCACGGTCAACTTGGGCCACTCTTTCGTAACCACCAAGCCGTTTATATTTGGCATCAAGCACCATGTCTTCTTTATAGAAGTCGGGGTAACGAATACCGCTACGGTCTTCAAACAGGTAGATACCGCCTGTCTTGCGCTTGTTTTGCGGGTGCTTGAAGCCATAGTTGCAAAGGATGGTGTTGACATATTCCTCCCATAGCCAAGCACCATCAAAGAGGATGCCGCAGATTTCATCGTCGCTCTCGCCATACTTCACCTCTTCCATTCTGAGAATCTGGAGGCACAAGGTCTGGAGTGGGCGGTACTCGGTAAAGTACGGATGAGTTTTCATCCGCAGGTTCTTGCTGATGATGCCGCTCCGCTCGCTCTTGTTATACAATGGCGTGTGCTCGATGATGGTTTTAACATTCTCGATAGTTTCACGGTCAATGTTCAGGACTGACTGGCCATACTTCTTTGTTTTCATAAACTCGATGGTATGGCGAATCAGTTCAGTCATATTGTTGTCGTGGCTGTATTCACGGGTTGAATAGGCGATGTTCCCCACAAAGGGCACGTTCTTAGCGATGTGGCGGCCAACATCGATCGTTCCCTTGAGGTTCGCATCGTTGTGCCTATAGTTCTGGTACTCCCGATAAACGCCTTGGCGCAAGGCGGACTTGAGGAAATACGGGAACATGAACATGATGAAGTCAAACGCCTCTTCATGCTCGTTGTTGTGGCTGAGGTCGAAGAGGTTGAACGAGAGCACCTTCTGCAGCATGTAATGCAGGAGGTAGTCATCACGGCCATCATCGAATCTCGACTTGATTTTGACCTGCAGGTCGCCTACGCCGATGAATCCCATGACATTGCCAGTGGTGACACGCACAACGTCGGGGTTATCGGTGTTGATGATGCTCATGACAGACGAATCCCCGACTCTGTCGTCGGCGGTCTCGATGCTGAACGGGAAAATGAGCAGGTTCTCATTATCTCTGCACAGTTCAGCAATCGTCTTGTCGGCGATTGGGAACAAGGCGGCCACGACGTTGCGGTGGTACGCCTTGCCGGGTTGGTTATCTGTCAGATCGATTCTCATCATTCAAGCAGGTCAGAGGCATCGGCCGGTGTTTCGCTATTCTCGTTAAAGTAGGCTTTGCGGAACTTGTCGAGGATTTCAGCTGTCTTGCGGAATCCGCGAAGGTACTCCTTCAGCAAAGGCTCGATGTTCATCTTCCACAGTTTATCAAAGTCACCGCCGTTATCCTTGAGCTTCAAGAAATAGGCGGGGCCAATCATATATGCTGCGCCCAAGCCATCCGTTTCAGCGATGGCTGCGTTCAAGCGATGCATTGTTGCCTTGGCTTCGTTCGCATATTTAAGCTCGTCAAGCATGGACTCGGTGTCGTTGGGCGTGATTTCGTGCCAAGTGAAGCGCCTACGCATGGCAAAGTCCATGCTCTCCACTGAGCGGTCGATGTCATTCATTGTGGCGAGGATGTACACATTCTTGGGTACATAGAAGCCCTTCGCGAAAACATCGGTCTCAGGGACCAGGTTTTGGTACTGCGTCTGTACCAGTAAATCCGTCTGGCCACGATAACCCGGATCAATGGCAAAGAACAACTCACCAAAAATCTTTGAAGCCTCACCACGGTTGATTTCATCAATGATGAAAACAAAAGGTCTAAGTCGCTTTTTATTATTGTGCTTTGACTGTAAGACTGCCGGGTCTAAAATATCTGGATGAGTCACAATGACCTGGTCTTTCTTTACACTTATTTGCTTTGCTCGATTGAGCATTTCCTGAAGTATCCAATTGTATTCAATATAATCTATCGTTTTTGTTGCTCCGTTGGTTAACGTAGTTATTAGATTCCAATAATCATCCTTATCAAGACCGCTTAAATCGTATTTGTTAAGACTGACAAAGTAATCATACAAAAGTTTTAAATTACTCTCTTTCTCTGTTCGAGGGTTGTTACTATCAGCACGAAATACGATTCTTCCATTTTTTACAGATAGGCTCTGTGATTTATATGGAGTGGGATATGATGTTAAACGGCCTGACTGGATGTCTGCTACTATGGAATTATATATGCTCCAAAACTCAGCTATAGATATCCCTTTGGGTGCGAGTGAATCAGCCATAATGTTACCAGCCTGTGTTGACTTGTCTGTTATCGCTCTTGCACAGAATTCCTTGAATACACCGTCTTTGCGTTCAAATCCCATCTGGCCATCACCTTTCTCGATGGGACGTAAACCCTCAACGAAGTCGGTGTAGTCGTACGATGGATGGAATTGAACGAACATAGTCACTGCGCCCATTTCATCAGCGATGGCTCGGGCCATGTAGGTTTTACCAGTGCCTGGAGCACCTGTTAAGACTAAGTTATATGTCTCTTGGAGCAACTCTATGTACTCCTTGTATTTTTGCTGTTGTTGTGGCATATCGGGTTCGTTGTTTAATAAGCTATTAACATAATCAATAATATCTTGAACTTTACTGTCCGCAAGGTGAAGCGTCTTCCGATAAGAGCCATAAGCGCTACCATCAAAATCCTTAGTAGCTGTGTTTATGTATCGTACGGAGCATTGGCATTTTGTAGCACCTTCCACTCTGTAGGTTGTCATATTGCTAGTTGCAATACCGACGGCCTTTATGCGTAAAAACGGCTGATCGTGATTTGAACCCTTGGTTGAAGTCGATTTCAAGATGATGATATCCCCCTCAGAAATAGACTTGGATATTTCGAGCATCTTCAGGTCGCTGGCATTGTTATCATCGTGTTTGCTTTCCCAAATGCCCTCATTGATGAACCGATCGAACTGGTTTCCCTCACTTCCGAAGACATAACCAGTTAGCCAGTATTTTCTAATACTATTAGCCAATCTTACCTTCATGTAATCTCGCATACACCAGAAGACAGTTTGAACAGCCAGGTTCATGGGCTTGTTGTGATATTGACTGATGTGCGGCATGATAATGCCTTGTATTTTCTCGCCAAAATCAGCAACAAATCCATCTATGATTTCCATGAAGTGGCTGAATTTCTTGCCGACTTCTCTAATATTGTATCCAAAATAACGGCAGACATGCTGGTACACTTCATCTTTGTACGTCGTGTATTTCTCTGGATATTTGCACATCAATAGTGCAGAAGCGGTCCTTTCGTCATTAGCGAAATTTTTCCAGTCACTAGGGCAGTTAGACCGCATTTCGGCTTTGAAGGTTGCTATACGCTCATCAATGGGCTTTGACTCATCGAACAGATGTTCACCAGTGGCAGTCAACAAATCTGGTTGGTTTTTCGACAGATAATTCATTACGCCATTAAACTGAGCGTTATAAACAAGGTTTACTTGTTGTCCTTGAATCTTATCTTGAAGGCTTTTAACGATATCCAAAACGCCTTTGCCTTCTGTTCTGTCGAGCAGTTCCCATTTATAGGATTCATCAAAGTCTTTGAATTGTTCACTTTCTTGAAACCGTAGAATCAAAGCTTTCATCAAGTAATACCGCAGGGCTTCAACCAGCTCGGACCGCAACTGCCATTTGAAGCCTTCCTTTGTGTTCCAGCCTTTCTCCATTGGGATGCACCAAAAAGTTTCACTTCCATCGGTAGCGATGACTTGGAATCGATTCAGTTTCTTCTGTACCCACTTGGCAAAGTTAGTTATTTTGGCATTGTAATGTGCTGCAGTATTGCCAAATCTCTGAGCTACCTCTGTGCATGTTGCAGCGTGATTGTACTCACGCAAGAAGCAGCACAGTGTATCAAAATATGGTCTTGCATCGGGATGCTTTAGCAAATGGAACCATTCTTCTTTCGAGATGCCGATGTCACCACAGCTGTACTCGCCGTTGTCATTGACTGTCTTATATATCGTTTCTAATGCCATAATTCTGATTTACCTTACAATAATTGTTATTATTCTTTGAAAAGATTGTCGATGGTGACTTCTTTTTGCACGATGTTCCAGTAGCCGTTGTGCTCGATGCCAAAGGTAGTTATCATCGTGAGAATAATGGTTTTCTTATGGTTAGTATATTCCTGGACGCTCTCTATTTTATTCAACAGATTGCGTTGATATTCTTTATCAATTGTGAAAGGTTTATTGCTGAATTTCATCTCACACAAGTTGATGGTATTGTCGTTCCTGTCAATAATCATATCAATTTGTGCACCGCGACCATTGCTGTTTGCGGTTTTGATATTTAATGAATACACATTAGATAATACCCCGCCAATCTGTAAAGCTTCCTTTATTTGCCTGATATGTTGAAAACATACCCGTTCAAAAGCTAATCCCACCCAGGATAAACGGACAGATGAATTGTAATTGTTAGTCCAAAATGATTCATCATTGTTTGAATTTTCTCTCATATATTTCAGATAAAACAGGGTGAAATTATCGATCAACTTGTAAACACCACGATATTTTTTATTTGACGGTGTGTTTAAGTATTGAATAAAGCCACAATGCTCCAGATCTTCAAGTTGCTTGCTCAAGTTGCCACCATTTTCAATTTTAGTCTTGTCTATGAGTTCATCTCGCGTCAATCCTGCATTGTTTTTTCCTAATATTTGAACTATCGTGATATAATTTTCAGGATTGCGGAATAAGGAATGATACAGTTCGTTGAACTCATACCTCAATTTTCCCTTGTCAGCAAAGAACAATCTATCTATATTCTGGGCCATGCTGTATCCAGGTTCCAACAAAGACCAATAATAAGGAATGCCGCCCATTACCATGTAACCCTCCAGCACGTCCAAGCGTGAATAACTCAAATTTAGGCTATGGCTATACTCCTCACATTCATTAAGGGTAAACGGCTTTAGATAAATTTGATTGGTAACACGGTTGTGCAATCCACCATGATTTTTGAAAATCTTATTGACAATCCATGATGTTGCCGAACCGCACACGATGAGCAGCACATCGTCACGTCCTGAAGCCCAACCATTCCAAAAGAATTCTAAGGCATTGACAAACCTAGATTTAGGTGTATCTAGCCAGGGAAGCTCATCAATGAAAATCACCTTCTTTTTGACTTTAGATTTACGGATATGCTCTTTCAGTAATTCAAATGCTTCTAGCCACGATTTTGGCAATTTGTTCACCTCCATGCCGGCATCTTTAAGTGAAGCGCACCATCCGAATAACTGTTCATTCAGTTTTGCGTTGGCCTGTCCTGAGTGTGCAAACGAGATATGATCCTTAAAAGTCTGCCTCACCAAGTAGGTTTTGCCCACACGTCGTCGGCCATAAACCACGATAAATTTTGATTCCGCAGCTCGATAAGCCTCCAAGAGCTCATTCTGTTCCTTGATGCGTCCGATTAACATAGTAGTGTAGTTCTAATATTTATTTACCGCAAAAATACACTAATTTCTTAATATACTTGTCTAAAAATTAAAAAAAATGATGATTTTAGACAGAAATAAAAATAAACTTGTCTAAAAATGGTCAAAATTCACATTTTAAGACACGTATAACTATGAGTTAAAAGGAGATTTAATGCACTAGAAGATTGAATAACAATAAAATAGGCAAATATCTAGTAAAATGATTGGGTTTTATACCATTAGTATTAATGCATGATCGGACCAGCGGTCGCTATTTTTGCTGGAATCGCTGGTAGGTCGACCAGGCGTCTTCCACGGCAGCCCCGTTGTGGTCGCCAGTGAAAAAATCGGGTTGGCAAGTGGCCTTAAATGGTGCCCAGTTGCCACAAACGATGCCATCGTGGGCGATGATGGGCTGGAAGATGCCGGTTTTATTGTGCGCGCGGTGACTATGCTCTGGCTCAAGGACGACATCACGGCTCTTGTAGGCAATGAGGTATTCGTCATAAGGCGGAATCAACAGATAGTGACCTTTGCGGAATCCCCGCGTGCGGCAATCGTCAGTAAGGTAAAAATCCCTGCCCTTCCATCTTACCAAATGAATGGTGTTGCCCAGCAACTCAATCCCCCGGCGGCAGTCGCCGATGTTCAGTCCTGACCACCAGACAATATCCTCCAGTGTTGCAGGCTGGCGGCTCTGGAAATATTTGCGGGCTAGAAGCATTAAGGTCTCGTCTCGGTCAGTCTTGTCAGGTTGAGGCACCTTGTTGGCCGTTAACGCATAGGTGGCTTGCATGGGCAAGAGGTCACCGCTACAGATTAACCCCGTTAGTTCTGCCATGCGGATGTGATAGGACAGCCGATGCTCATCCATGCGGATGTCTCTTTCGGCTAACGCCAAAACGAAATCATCTTTGGTCACGCTCCCTTTATCGGCAGCGGTCTGCGCTAAGATATCACCAATGCGCTTCTGCTCCTCATCGGGGATGGTGATGCGGTTACTGTGCATCCACCCCTTGGTTACAGCGATGGCTCGAGGCGAACAAAGCTTGATGAGCGGCCAATAATCCTCGGCAGACACCAGTTGCCAGGTGCCACGCATCAAGTGCAGACGAATTATCCTCCCACTATAGAATGCCGCTTTAAACGCTCGCGCCGACGGACGGCGGGTGCGCATCGCCACAGCCCAGCGCATCATACGGTATTCCTGAGCCTGCATCGCACCCATGTGGTTCACCACCTCAGCAGGGTCAGTGAACTGAGGAGCGGCAAGTTGTTGGTTAAGCAGTCTTATAGCTACGGGATTCATCATCTGTTTTGTGCAATCAACAAGTGCTATTCCCTATTTCCCCAATCGCCGGTCCAGTTCCTTGCAATCGGTAAGCAGATTCCAAATACCGTCCTCAGAAAGCACGCCACGCTTCAAGCCTTCAGGCAATATTCCCGCCTCGTCAGCGGCAAAATCCTGTTTCCACAAATCGCTGCCATAATACTCACTAAGGGCCGCGATGGCTTCCTGGGCGGCCTCATACTTCTCGAGTGCTGAATCGAGCCGCTTCACCGCCGCTAATGCCTGGTTAAGCCTGCGCTCCATCAAGCGGATGCGCGCTATTTGTTCTTTGTTGTCACTCATGGGCACTCGCTTTAATTTCTTCCAGCCCACCAGTTACCGAGTCGATAATGAAGCCGCGCACGACTACGTCCCGAGGCATAAGCGGATGGGTCGCTATTGTGGCAACTGTCTTGCGCACCGAGTCGGGAGTGTCCTTGAATCCCTCCAGCCACTGATTCAAATCGACACCACATTTGCGGATGGTATCTAAAGTTTCTTCGGATATTCCGCGTGCAAGCATCTCGTGGTGGAAATGGTCAAAGCTCATGTGGCAAGCACCGCAATGGGAATGTGCCACTACCATAATTTCCTTTACGCCTAACTCATATATGGCGACAATAAGGCTACGCATAGCCGAGTCAAATGGCGAAATCACGAGACCGCCAGCGTTTTTAATGATTTTAGCGTCGCCGTTCTTCAGGCCCAAAGCGGCAGGCAGCAGTTCAGTCAGCCGCGTGTCCATGCAACTGAGCACTGCCAACTTTTTGTCAGGGTACTTGTCGGTCACATACTGCTCATAGCCCTTTTGTGCCACAAAAGCCTTGTTGTATTCAATAATCTGGTCTATCATATCGATGAATGATTAAGTAAAAATACCGCTTTATTAATGAGGCAGTAAATTTACAAATAATCATTCAAACGCCAAGCGTTTTTATGATAAAAACCAATGAACACGCTGCCGGAGGCAGGATTACGCTTTATTAGGGTTAGGAAGGACAAGGTTGAGTATGACTCCAGCAACAGCCGACAAGCCGATACCGCTCAACGAGAAACTGCCCATCGGGATGATGGCGCCACCGATACCCAAGGTCAAAACCACGCTAACGATGATGATGTTACGCGTTTCATTCAAGTCCACTTTATTGTTCACCAGATTCTGGATACCTACTGCAGCGATGGAACCGAATAGCATGAGCATGATGCCGCCCAAGACGGCCGCAGGAATGCTTTGCAGCAGGGCACTCAGCTTGCCGATGACCGAGAACACAATCGCTGTAGCAGCGGCCACACGGATGACTGCAGGGTTGGTGATACGGGTAATCTGCATGGCACCTGTCACCTCGCTATAGGTGGTCACGGGAGGGCCGCCTAAAAGGGCAGCTACCAGACAAGCCACACCGTCACCCAGCATGGTGCGATGCAGGCCTGGGTCTTTCACAAAGTCCTTGTTGGCTACCGCCCCCACCACATACACGTCGCCGATATGCTCAATCACGGGCGCGATGGCCACTGGGATCATAAACAGGAACGGCTCCCATGCGAACTGAGGCAACTGAAAATGAGTAATACTCGATGGCAGAGCAAACCAAGGCGCGTTGCTGACAGCCGAGAAATCAACAAGTCCCATGCAAAACGACACAATGTACCCCACGATGATGCCACACACTACAGGCACCAACTTGATGAGTCCACGTCCAAGAACGAGCACCAAAATGGCCGTCAGAAGTGAGATGAAGGCCAACAGCCAGTTCTCCTTGGCCATATTAACCGCCGAGGGTGACAACGACAATCCGATACAAATGATGACAGGACCGATGACGACAGGGGGGAACAAACGATTGAGCAAGCGCCGCCCTTGCCATTTGATAAGTGCCGACATCACAAAATAGACCAGTGCCACTCCAGCCATGCCAGCCAGGGTACCCGACATGCCCCACTGCTTGGAGGCCGAGATAATGGGCGCAATAAAGGCAAAACTTGAGCCTAAAAAAATGGGCACCTTACCTTTAGTGATTAAATGAAAGATAAAAGTACCCAAACCGGCCGTGAACAAGGCGGTAGCAGGATCAAGCCCCACTAGTAGCGGTACCAAAACCGTAGCACCAAAGGCAACAAAAAGAAACTGAATGCCCACGATGGTCTTTCTCGCGGGAGATAGATTGGGGGTTTCGATGGTATTACCCATAATTAGGATATTTTATTTCAGTCACAAAGATACAACACTTTTTTCGGTTAACGTTAAAACGGCTGATACAAAAAAATAATTTGCTCTTGTATTCAACTTACATTACCTTTGCGCTATGATGACAGCAAGTGAAATTATCGGATATATGGAGTCGTTGCAAAACGAGAAGCAGCGGCATGAGTTGATGCGGTTCTTCAAGACAGGACCAGGGGAGTATGGCGAGGGTGACGAGTTTCTGGGCCTTAAAGTGCCTCAAACGCGCGAGGTGGTCAAGCTGGCGGTGCGTGACACGCCGCTTGACGAGATACCCCAACTGCTCACGTCGCGCTGGCACGAGGTGAGGCTGTGCGGGCTGCTCATGCTGGTTGAGAAGTTCAGCAAATTGGCGACCAAGCGCCTAGCTGAGGACGAGGCGGCCATCAGCGGACGTGATGCCATTGTTGAATTGTATCTCAATCACGCTGAATGGGCCAACAACTGGGATCTGGTGGATCTGTCGGCACCTAAGATTTTGGGCACATGGCTTTTACTGCCCACCCACTTAGGGGACAAACGGGAGATTCTAGACCAACTAGCCTACAGTTCCTGCCTGTGGAAGCAGCGCATGAGTATGGTGTGTACCTGGAAAACCACACAGCAGGGCGATCCCTCTTGGGGCCTGCATTATGCCGAGGTGCATCTGCACCATCCTCACGACCTCATGCACAAGGCAGTAGGCTGGATGCTGCGCGAGGTGGGCAAGCGTTGCAGTATGGAACTGCTGCAACAGTTCCTCGAGCGTCATGCGCACGAGATGCCACGCACGGCATTACGCTATGCGATAGAGAAAATGTCTCCCGAGGATCGCCGTTACTGGATGACGCTATAGCAAACCAGGACTATTGCCAATCGGCGATATTGCATTGTTTTTTAGGAATTGCCGAAGAGAAGGTGAGGCCGGTGCGGCGCTCGACCTCGGCAACGGTAACCGCATACTTGCTGATGTTGCCCGGGCAGGGACGGTTCTCATAGATAAAGGCGATTGAGCGACCCTGGCCGGGAGCATATAACACCTTAAAAAACGCTTCAGGCACTGCGATGTTGGCTTGGTTTTTACCAATCATCATGGGATTTTTGCCCATGATTGGACCCGTATAGACCATGAGACGCTTATCGCGTTTTGCCCATCGATGAACCTTTTCCTCAAGTACCCGCCAATGGTCGTTGTTGAGTTTGGTGTCCTGGGGACACATGTTAGTCATGTAAAAACACTGGGCCATTGTCGTCTTGTCCCCGCGCATATCCATAGCGGGTGCCATGTGGCCACGGCTATAGCCACTGCCGCGATATTCCCATTGCTCGGGACATGACTTGACGTTTGGGTCTTTGGCATAGTTGTAGCTTTTGCGCTTCTCATGGTCAGGAGCATCGGCCATATCGACCATCGTCGCAGTCAATTCGTAGGCCACGCAGTTAGGGATTCTCAACGACGGGTTGAAATTGACACGTATCGCCTTGTAATTGATCACCTCATTGCTCACTCCCTTGGGGATACCCACCGCAAGCAAGGTGTTGCTGCCTTGCTGAGGGGTCTTGCTCGTCAACGTGGACTGGCTAGCCGCGCTATAGAAACTGCTCTTGTTAGCCTTGGCCTTATTTGCCTTATTCTTGTTTTTCTTCTTTTTGGCTTTTTTCTTGGATTTGGCTTGAGCACACCACTGAGTGGTGATACCGCTATCACCGATTACCTGCGGAGGGATGGCACCACCCAATACCATTGCCGCAAAAAGTATCCAAATCTTCAAACTCTGCTTCATCTTTTCTATTTGATTTTATATCATCTTTAATTGAGCCATGCCTCGAGATTGACGGTGGATTCCATGCGGTGTTGCTCGTCAACGGGCAGGAAAGGGAAGAAGTCAAGCCCTGTTCTCTTCTCAACATCATCCACACTCACGGCATATTTGTTTAACCGTCCGCCACTGTTACCGTTAGGATAGATGAACGCGATGGCCCGCACGGGTCTCACACAGGGCGCCATCACTACCTTGAAATAGTGGGAAGGAACGGTCACCCTGCCCTCGGCAATTGTGCTGTCGTTCTTATTGACCACGGGGCCAGCAAACACCAGCAGCGCACTGTCGCGTCTCACCCACTCGCGCACCTTCTCCTCCAGTTTTGCCCATCCACCCTCGTTAAGTGACTTGGACATGGGGCAGATGTTGGTCATCAGGAATGACTGTCGCATGGCGTTCTCGCTCCACTTGAGATCACCGGCCGGCACCAGATGACCACGTTCCAAGCCGCTACCGGCATAGTCGGTAGGCAAAGGACAGCCTTTGATGCCAGTATCACACATGAAATCAAAGCGAGGCACATCACCGTGCAACTCTCCCACGGTTAGCTCATAGGCCACACAATTGGCAATGCCTTGCCTGGCGTTGAAATGCACATCAAACGCCTCGTTATTGAGGAGCGTATCGGTCATGCCCGATGGCAATGCCAAGGTCATTAGACTGTCACGTTCCCCGGCACTGAGCGGTATCAAGTGTTGTGTTGTCCTGTTCACGAGAGCCTGATACAGCAAAAAGCATACCAAAATCGCCATGATAGCCCATACGCAAAATTTCAGCATTTCGCGTCCCCAGGTTTGCCATATCTTTCTTAACGCCTCCATTATCGCCAATAGCCGCTAAGCCGTGGGTTGCATCAGGGGTGTAGACAGGCGTTTTCGAGTATTAGTGAATTTGATGGCACGGTTAGGGCAGGATGCGGCACAGTTGGTGCACATCACACATCGGCTAAGGTCAATCGTGTGATCATTGGGATTGATGCATTGGGCCTTACATTCCTGTACACATAGATTGCAGCCAGTACACAGGTCGGTGTCAATGTCAAAATGGTAGAGCGAAGCGCGGCTCACGACTCCCAACGCAGTGCCGACCGGGCAGATGATGTTGCAAAATGTGCGTCCACCGCCACGATAGGCCATCCATAGGATGCCAACGAGGATGATAATCGCCACACCCGATCCCAATAGGCCAAAAATCGAAGCGCCCAACAGACCATGCATATTCAGGCAATCAGCAAATAACCGTGAAGGATCGAGTAATCTGGGTACATAGCCCGAGTAACGCTCATCGGCAGTCATACTCACTGCGACGAGAAGCAACGTGAGGTAACGGATGCGGTCGTTGGCAAAAACGAAGTGATAATAACCCTTACCGCCATTTCTCAACCGCTTATCAAGCCAAGCGGCAATGTCCTGCAAGGTGCCGATAGGGCATACACTGGAACAATAGACGCGCCCCACAAGCAAGGTGACAATCAGCCAAGTGATGAGCACACCCAGCACGATACTCGACAAATTAAGCGTCAACTGGTACTGGGCCAATGTGTCGCTATGTCCCAGCCATACCAACATCGCTGTGACGAGCAAAATCGCTAGCGAAAGGGCAATCCTTATGATTCGTATCGTTTTCATCATCATGCAAAGATAGGCAATATTTTTATAATCATCTAATTCTGACGTCGATCAGACGAGAATCCAAATCGTGATCTTTCTTAATCAAAAGATAATTCCTGCCTAACAGTTTAACCGATGCCCATTTCTCGGCGACGACCTCAGTGGCGGTATATCGGTTCATGTGTCGCGCAATGGGACGGAAAAAGAACGGCAGGCCATCAAAATCGGCGGGAGACAACAAAAACGTCACCTCGTGGACCGACGGTGGATCATCGATGCGCTGGACAAAGAACTCAAACGGCGAGTTAAAGTCCATGCGCTCGTATCTCTCAGCATGGGCAACTAGGTCGTCAAGAAACGCCTGGGGCAAAAACACCAATGAGTCACGATGATAGGTGGCAGCGATGCTCAATGGCCAGCCTTGGGAATCGTAATTGATGGCATTTTTGGCTGCGTCGTTAGAAATCATCGTTCTAACAAAGGACGAGCACATGCCGGCATCGTGCTCGCGAGTGCCGATGATGCCATCCTCGTTGCGCTCGATTTGGGCGATGAGGCGTTGCGTTTCCTGCCACGTGGGAATGGTGTGGCTCAGCAATAGCGCATAAAAACCGATTAACAGCACTGACAAGGTGACAGCACACCAATTCAAAGTTTTACCCTTTAAATAGGCCGACCATTGGCCAACTAACCGTAAGACAAAGACCATTGAGAACAGCTCCAAGCCAAACGCCGTGCGCGGGGAAGTCAAGCCCGCTACAAAAACGATGCCTGCTGAAAGCAATATCGCCAGCAACAGGTGCCTGTTCTGCTTCAGCACGTCCCTGGCCAATGACCGATTGACAAACCACAGGACAGCCGCCAGGAGGATGGCGAGATAGACAATCTTAAGGTGAGAAAACACCGAGAAGCTATTCAGCACTTTCAGCCCCAATGTGGACATAGTAAAACCGCCAGCCGTCGATGAACGCACCAAGTTGCCAGGGGCAAAAGCGGTGATGAAAGCGCCCATAAGGAATGCCACCGAGAACCAAAAGCCCCACGTGTGTCGCGAACGCTTAAAATCCAAAAGATTGAGCATCACTAACGAGACCGCTAGCGGCAGCGAAATGCCCTCATGGGTCCAGCCCATGAGCAATGCCAGCGGCAGCAGCCACGCCACTACCCTATTGTCTTTAACGAAGAGGCACCTCTTGGACTCATATATCGAGAGGAAAAGCAACACTGCCGTGCCGCTCCACAGGTAGTTCACGCTACCAGTCAGCCACAGGAACGTATCCTTGAACAAGGGCAACAGCAAAACAAGGGATAGCGTAATCGTAACTGCAAAAACACCGTTACCCCGCGAGTGACGCGTGGCATTGTTCTTCAGCAGATAGACAAAAATGGCAAAAACGATGGCATTGAGCACATTGAAAACCTGCTTACCCAACAGCCCAGTGAACACCTGAACCAGCACATGCACCAAGCTGCGGCCATTGGCCACGAAATAATGCTCCACTTGGGAACGGAACACATCAGCCAAGCTATTGATTGGACGGGAGTAATCAACAGTGCCATTCACGAGCATGAATTTATAGACAAAATCATCGTGAAACTCGGGCGACAACAGGTTGAGCACATAAAACGCCACGGCAGCCAGTACAATGGCTGCCAAAGCGCCATTGGTCCTACCCCACTTTTTATCATTGACAAGTGCCATTCTCAATACCTGTAAGATAAATCGGCATGTGCGTCGCATAATGACGCGCGTTGCCAAGACAGGGCAAAAATACAAAAATTGTTTGGGATATTTCGTTTAAATGGGTACTTTTGCAGTATAGAAAACAACAAATAACCAAAATCATAATGAAAGCAACTAAGATTTCCTTATTACTGGCCATGGCGTGGATCTCGTTCTCGTCGCTGACCACGCTTAACGCATGTCATAGCACGGCAAGCACGACCAGCGCAACAGCTCCTGGCCAACAACAGACGGCACAAACAGTTGACAAAACCAGTGCCGAGGTAGTGTTGGGTGCTGCCCGCACAAGTGAATACGTGCCCTTGCTCAAGGGCAAGCGTGTGGCGCTACTGAGCAATCAGACCGGCATGGTGGGTGACAAGCACACGCTGGACCTGATGCTCGAGAACGGCGTGAACGTGGTGACCATTTTCTCGCCCGAGCATGGTTTCCGCGGCAAAGCTGATGCTGGAGAGCACGTGTCGAGCAGTGTTGATGAGAAAACAGGTATCCCCATCGCGTCGCTCTATGACGGCAAGTCGCCCATGCCCAGCAAGCAGGTGATGGACGGCATCGACATTATCGTGACCGACATTCAGGACGTGGGGTTGAGATTCTACACCTATTATGTGACAATGATCAACCTGATGGATGCCGCAATAACCTATGACAAGCAGTTCATGGTGCTTGACCGCCCCAATCCTAACGGCATGTATGTTGACGGTCCCATCCTGGACATGAAACTCAAGTCGGGCGTGGGCCGCCTGCCCATCCCCACCGTTCACGGCATGACATTGGGCGAACTGGCTCAGATGGCCAACGGCGAAGGCTGGCTCAAGGACGGCAACAAGTGTAAACTCACCGTCATCCCCTGTGAGAACTACACCCACCAAACCCGTTATTCACTGCCCATTGCTCCGAGTCCCAATCTGCCTAATATGCTCTCGATTTATCTCTATCCTTCGATGTGCTACTTTGAGGGCACAACGGTGAGCCTGGGACGCGGCACCGACTGGCCTTTCCAGGTCTATGGTCACCCCGACATGACTGGCTATGCCTTCTCATTCACGCCCACAAGCCGCTTTGGTGCCAAGACCCCGCCACAAATGGACAAGCTGTGTTATGGTGTGGACCTGCACAACCTGGATGCCGAGGAAATCATCGCCAAGGGCATCAACCTGGAGTATGTCATCGACGCTTACCGCAACCTCACCAAGGGCGGACACCAGTTCTACTTGAAGAGCAATTTCTTTGACCTTCTCATGGGTACTACCCGCGTGCGCGACTTGATTGCCGAGGGCAAGAGCGCCGACGAAATCAAAGCCACCTGGCAAGACGACGTTGCACGCTTCAAGACGCAACGCAAGCCCTACCTCCTCTACGATGAATAATAGACATCTCTAAACTCTAATCTCTAAACTCTAAACTAGAAATATGACTCCCTGGATTGTACTCGCCACGATAGTTGGCTATTTCATTCTCCTGTTTATCATCTCATGGGCCGCATCGCGCAAGAGCGACACCAATACCGCCCTGAGCGGTGGCCGCCAGGCCCCATGGTTTATTGTCGCCATCGCCATGCTAGGAGCCCCCATCTCGGGCGTGACCTTTATTTCGGTACCCGGTATGGTCGTCACCAAGGGCTTCAGCTACCTGCAGATGGCACTTGGCTTCATTGTCGGCTACTTCGTCATCGCCTATGTGCTTATCCCGCTATTCTATAAGCGTAACTTGGTATCCATTTACGGCTACCTGGAGCAACGTTTTGGCGGCAGCACCCACAAGAGCGGCGCATGGTTCTTCTTCATCAGCAAGATGCTCGGTGCCGCTGTACGTTTCTACGTGGTTTGCGTCACCTTGCAGTTGTTGGTGTTCTCGCCGTTGCACATCCCCTTTGTCATCAACGTCATTGTCACCATTGCCCTCATCTTCCTTTATACCCTGCAAGGTGGCGTGAAGACGGTCATTTGGACCGATACGCTGAAGAGTTTCTGCCTCATTTTGTCGGTGGTGCTGAGCATCTACTTTGTCGCCAAGGGACTGGGTTATGACCTGGCAGGCCTGTGCAAAGCCGTGGGAGGTGACGAGAGCTCACGTGTGTTCTTCTTTGACAATCCCAAGGAGGGCACCTACTTCTGGAAACAGTTCATTGCCGGTATCTTTATGGTCATTGCCACTACGGGCCTTGACCAGGACCTGATGCAACGCAGCCTCGCCTGCAAGAATGCCAGCGAATCGGCCAAGAACCTCATCGTAAGCGTCTTCCTGCAGGTTATTGTCATTGCGCTGTTCCTCATCTTAGGTACCCTGCTCACCCTGCACGTCAAAGCCCACGGCATTGCCATGCCCGAGAAGACCGACGAACTCTTTGGCACGGTGGCCTTCAGCGAAGGGATGCCCGTGCTGCTGGGCGTGGTATTCATCATTGGACTGATTGCCGCCGCCTATTCGGCTGCCGGTTCAGCGCTGACCTCGCTCACCACCTCGTTTACTGTCGATGTCCTCGAGGCCGACAAGAAGCAGGACGATAAGGCATTGGGACGCACTCGCCGCCTGGTTCATATCGCCATGGCTGCTTGCATGGGTCTGGTTATCCTGATTTTCTACGCCATCAGCAATAGCGACGCCATCAGCGCGGTTTACACCCTCGCCAGCTACACTTATGGTCCCATCCTGGGTCTGTTCGCCTTTGGTATGATGTGTAAAAGCCCCGTGCGTGACCGCCTGGTGCCCGTCGTGTGCATTGCTGCTCCCGTTATCAGCTTCTTCATCCAGATGTGGCTCAAGAACAGTTATGACTACACCCTGGGCTTTGAGTTGCTGCTGTTGAATGCCGCCTTGACGATGATTGGCCTGGCCCTGCTCATCAAGAACAACAAGTAAAAGTCTTTAACCTTTTTACTGCATGGCTCGCAACCTGATAAACCGCTATGTGTGGCTGGTGGACACCATCAACCGCTATGGGCGCATCACGCTCAAAGACCTGAATGACGCGTGGCTGCGCAGCGAAATCAGCGAGGGGAAGCCACTGGCGCGGCGCACGTTCTTTCACTACCGCGATGGTGTAGAGGAGATGTTCGACATCAACATCGTGTGCGACAAGTCCACCTTTGAGTACTACATCGACGACTCGGGGGGCGAAAACAACACTCGACTGCAGTCCTGGCTTGTGGATTCGGCATCGCTCAGCGGCATGTTGAGCAATGCTCACGATATATCAGACCGTATCATTCTAGAGAATGTGCCATCAGCCCGTGAGCATCTGCCCATCATCATCGACGCGATGAAGCAAAACCGCCGCATCCGTTTCTCCTACAAGAGCTATACCCGCTCCCAACCCACCGACGGCATCGTTTTGGAGCCCTATTTCGTCAAGATTTTTAAGCAGTTGTGGTATGTCATCGGCATGAATATCAAGGATGGTGCTGTCAAGACCTATTCGCTCGACCGCATCACCCAGTTGAACCTGTTGCAGGACACATTCAAGATGCCCGATGGAGTCAAGCCATCAGAGTTTTTCAAGGACTGTTTCGGCATCATCACCAACAAGAACAAAGCCAAACGCATCGTGCTGCGCGTGGAACCCACCCAGGCAAAATACTTCCGCGCCCTGCCGTTGCACCCTTCACAGATGGAGGAGGTGCATGACAACTACTCGGTTTTCACTTACAGGATGCGCATCACCTATGACCTGAAAGAAGAAATCATGTCCCACGGCTCCAGCGTCGAGGTACTGGAACCCACTGAATTGAAACTGCTCATCCAGAACGAGCTGAAACAAGCACTGGACAATTATCAACTATAACAGGAATGAAACGACAACTTTTCATACTACTGGCCCTGCTGCCGCTACTGCTGACAGCACAAGTCGGCGACCTGCCCCGCAGCACACCTGCTACCGAGGGCATCAGCACCCAGGCGGTCATCAATATGATGGACTCGCTGATGGCACTGCCCGAGTGTGACATCCACCATGTGATGGTCGTGCGCCACGGCAAAGTGGTCGCCGAACTGCATCCCGCGCCCTTCCGTGCCACGGACAGCCACACGCTCTACTCGGCGAGCAAGACGTTTGTTTCGCTTGCCGTGGGTTGCGCCATCGACGATAACCTGCTGAGGCTCGATGATAGGGTGATGACTTTCTTCCCCGACAAGCGTACCAACCGCGTGAGCGACAATATGGCCGCCATGACAGTGCGCGACCTGCTCATGATGGCTTCGGGTGTGAAACCCGACTGGACCATGCGCAACAATAGCTTGGACTGGGTTAAGGACTGGCTTGCCAAACCCGTTGACAATGCACCCGGTAGCCTGTTCCAGTATGACTCGATGTGCACCTTCATGCTCAGCGCCATCTTACAGCGTGTGACGGGACAGACGATGCTGGAGTATCTGCAGAAAAAACTCTTTGAACCCATGCACATCACCATCGCCGATTGGGAAAGCAGTCCCGATGGTATCAATACGGGCGGCTGGGGACTGCGTGTCCAGGCCGAGACGATGGCCAAGTTGGGCCTGCTGTTGCTCAACAAGGGCCGATGGGAAGGCCAACAACTCATCAATGCCGACTATGTGGAGGCAGCCTGTTCACGACTCATTGACGGCGGGGCGAAGGAGACCACGCCACCTACTGACGGCAACCAGGGCTACGGTTACCAGGTGTGGCAGAGCAAGTGGCCCGGCTCTTATCGTGCCGATGGTGCGATGGGACAATATACCGTCGTGGTGCCCCAAGAGGATCTCGTGGTGGTTATTCTGGGCATGAAACTCTATGGTCACGAGGAACTGGCGTGCATCTGGAACCAGTTGATGCCGGGATTGAAGGCCGAGCCCATCAAACCCGAGAAGAAACTGCAGACCAAGTTGGACAAGTTGTGTGCTAGGGCGATTTTGCAGCTGCCAAAAGGCAAGAAAAAATCGGCTCATGCGGGACCAATCCTGAAGATTGGTTCCAACAGGCACGGTTTTCTATATTTGTCGATTCCAGGCAACGAATTGGTGCGAATTGACAATGTGAGCGGCAAGAAAGATATGTTTGACTTGGGTTACGGTGAGTGGCGCTACACCCCGATGAACGGCTATCCCGTCTATAGCATCAATGCCATCAACATGATGCGCGACCTCAAGGACGACTTCGTGGCGGCAGCGGCTTATGCCTGGACATCGTCCTCGACGCTCGAGGTGCGGATTCACTATGTCAACTGGATTAGCGGAACGACCCTGGTTTTTGACTTTGACAAGCACGAGTTGACCATGCGCGACACCTATCCCAATTCCAAACCCGAGACAGTACATTTTGTTGTGGCCAGATAACCATCATGATGCGTCACTTGTTGGTCATATTGCTTTTGGGCTTGAGCCTGGGCGTTAATGCCCAGGTGGGAGACCTGCCGCGCTCCACGCCCGAGGCCCAAGGAGTTGACCCGGCGATTCTCGATCACTTTCATCAGGTGATGACATCATCACCCGATATGGACATCCACCATATCATGATTTTACGTCATGGCAAAGTCATCAGTGAGCATCATGCCCTCCCCTATCGCGCCGACGACCTGCATCTGCTTTATAGTGCCGGCAAGACAGTCACAGCCCTTGCTGTGGGCATAGCCATCGACGATGGGTTGCTCAAGGTTGATGACAAAGTCTCAAAATACCTGCGCGACAAGATGCCTGCCACGTTGTCTCCAGCCCTGGATAGCCTGACCGTTCGCCACCTGCTCATGATGGCGGCAGGACGGGTACAGGACTTCAGCATCTTTGAGGGAGAGGAAGACTGGCTTACCTCTTGGTTTAAGGGTCCGTTCAACGGTGTAGAAAAAGTGACAAACTATGACTCGATGTGTACCCATGTACTGGCCGTCATCCTATACAGGGTCACAGGACACCGGTTGCTCGATTTTGTCATAACCCGCATCTTCCAGCCATTGCACATCTACGAGGCCGATTGGGAAATGGCGCCCGATAGCATAGAAATCGCCGGATGGGGACTGCGTCTGCACGCCGAGAGCCAGGCCAAGCTAGGACAGCTCATGCTCCAAGGCGGAAACTGGGAAGGTAAGCAGTTAGTCAGTTCACAGTGGATCAAAGACATGTGTCACATGCACTTGGGGCCTGAAAAAGCGCCAAAACGCAAGCTGTCATTGTGGCAAAGCTTCATGCGCTCGCTTCGCAGGACCTGGCACACCATCCGCAGTTGGTTCACTGGCTACAATACTGACGATTACTATAAGGGATATGGATATCAGACCAGGATATTGCATCAGCCGCTAGCCGAATCATTCTTTGCTGCCGGATACGGCGGGCAAATCATTGACGTCATTCCCCGCCTTGACATGGTGGTGGTCATCAATGGCAGGGCGGCCGACTATGGCGATGAAATGAATGCCATTTACTATCACCTGCTTGTCCCCATCATCAACAACGAGCTTGATGACATCGCTTCACAACCCACCTCCTATCAAATTAAGGTTCCCCAAGGCAACGCCACTCACGCGAGGGAGAAACAGCTGTTCACCTCACGCATCATGCTTGACGACAACCTGCTAGGCATTAGCCAGATTGAGGTCAGTCCTCTAGGCAATGACCGCTTGTTTGTCATGACCGACAAGCGTGGCCCATTGCACGCTATTGCCGCCTGTGGCCAGTGGCGCCTCACCACTAGCGAAGAGCGCCCCATCTACATCATGGAGTGCCGGGTGCCACTGGTGGGCATCCAGCGACCATTCACCAGTGCGGCAGCCTATGCTTGGCAAGGCGACACGCTCGCCATGCGTCTCGACTGGCTTGATGGCGGTGATAACCGCCGAATGAGAATCGCCCTTGACGGTGAAAATGTGAGGGTGTTTGTTATCGATAATTTTGACCACACGCTGACCGATACCATCAATGCAACTCTTCAACCACGGTTATGAGAGATATCACTGACATAGGGGATGTAAAACAGCGTTTCTTAGGCCATCTCACACTTGAGAAGGGCATGAGCGCCAACACAGCGACAGCATACAATGATGACGTGGACAAACTCATCAGGTTTCTCGCCGATGAAGGGATTGGGATAGAACGAGCCACAACCGACGATCTGGAGCGTTTTGTATGCACCCTGCAGGATGTGGGCATTCAGCCCCGTTCCCAGGCCCGCATCATCAGCGGTGTGAAAAGCTTCTACAAGTTCCTTCGTCAAGAGGGATACATGGAAAATGCCCCCACCGAGTTGCTGCTCACGCCCAAAATAGGGCGGCATCTACCTGAAGTGCTCACCGTTGATGAAATCGACCGCATGATTGAAGCCATCGACATGAGCAAGGCCGAGGGCCAGCGCAACCGCGCGATCATCGAGACGCTTTACGGGTGCGGTCTGCGCGTGAGCGAGCTGGTGGGATTACGCTTGTCACAACTTTTTGTCGATGAGCGCTATGTGGTGATTCAAGGCAAGGGCAACAAACAGCGCATTGTGCCCATCTCGCCCGTTGCCATCGAGCAAATCAATCTTTACTTGGAGCAGACACGCTCTCATCAGGTGGTCCAGCGCGGCAGTGAAGACATCCTATTCCTCAACCGCCGGGGGGCAATGCTCACGCGCCAAATGATTTTCCACATCGTCAAGCAGCTGTGCGAGCTCGCCGGAATCAGAAAAGTGATCAGCCCTCACACCCTGCGCCACAGTTTCGCGACCCACCTGCTCGAGGGAGGGGCTAACCTGCGCGCCATCCAGCAAATGCTGGGTCACGAGAGCATCACCACTACCGAGATATATGTCCATATCGATCGCTCTCGACTGAGGGATGAAATCCTTCAATATCATCCACGAAACAACCCTGGCCGACGTAACGTTTGATATTTATTTTGTATTTTTGTGGCCACTTCTATACTATAAAAGACTATTGACAAATGAAAAAACTATTATTGCTTGCAGTTGCGGTGCTGACCCTTGCTGGGACGGCCCGTGCAAACTCTTGGTGGGACAACTACCTGCCTGACAACAGGAACGTGAGACTCACATTCACCAATCTGCCCATTGTGTGGATTGATGTGGACGGCAATTACATCGACCGAGAAGAACGCATCACTGCTAGGATGAAAATTATCCATAATGGTGACGGCACGCTCAACTGGGCCGATACTGTGGCCCATCCGGGGCAACGCATCGATTATGAGGGCTATGTGGCAATCAGATACCGAGGCAGTTCATCCTATCTTTACAGTGACAAGAAACCCTATTCTTTCCGTCCGTTGGACAAGCCGCTCGAGGAAGGCGGTGTGAAACAGAAAGTGAAAATCCTGGGCATGGGCAAGGACAACAACTGGGCTTTCCTCGCCCCCTATGCCGACAAGAGCATGATGCGCGACCTGCTGGCCTTTGAGGTGTCGCGCCCGTGGATGGAATACACGCCCCAGGGGCGCTTTTGCGAGCTGTTCCTCGACGGCACTTACTATGGAGTCTATATCCTCACCGAGGTCGTCTCCAATGGTAAGCACCGCCTTAACCTTCCCGATCCCGGGGAGTCGGGCGACTCCATCACTGGCGGTTATATCATGGAAGTCAACCGAGTCGAGGACGAAGTTTCCTATACTTCAAGATATCACCCTGTGAGCAACACAGGCATCAGATATATCAACCAATATATCAATATCCAATTCAAATCGCCCGACTACGAGGATCTGACCCAAGAACAAGTGGACTACATCACAGGGCGCATCGACGACATGGAGACAGCTTTGTGGAATTACAGGCCCACTGGCTCGACCGCCTATCGGGACTATTTGGACATGGAAAACTTTGTCGATTACCAGATTGCCATGGAACTGGGGCACAACGTGGACGGTTACCGCCTGAGCGGCAAATTCTTCAAGCGCCGCGACAGCGAGGATGCACGCTTCAAGATGGTCGTGTGGGACAATAACCTATCCTATGGCAATGCCGACTACTATGACGGCTGGCGCACCGACACCTGGATATACAAGAACAACAACACCCTCAACAATGCGGGCGATCCCCAGCTTATACCTTTCTGGTGGTACAAACTCAACACCGACCCCGAGTACACCGCTGCGCTCAAGAGTCGCTGGGCACAATACCGCCGCAACAACCTGCGCGAGGACCGTATCATGGCCACCGTGGACTCATTGGCTTACGTCCTAACCGTTAATGGGGCCGAGCGCCGCAACAGTCAGGCTTGGCCACGTTGGGGCGAGTATGTTTGGCCCAACTACTATATCGCTGACAATTTTGCCGATGAGGTGTCCTATCTCAAGCAGTGGCTCAGTGACCGAATCGCCTGGATGGACGAACAACTGGATTATGACCCGACGGCCTATCAGCGTGGCGACGTGGATGGCGACGGAAACGTGAACATCGCTGATGTCACCGCTCTAATCGACTATCTGCTGAGCGGCGACGCTGCTAACGTCAACACCGCGAATGCCGACTGCGACGAGGACAGCAACATCAACATAGCAGATGTCACTGCCTTGATCGACTACCTGCTAAGCGGCCAATGGCCTTGATGCTCGCTTTGCGGGCAAAGCTCGCAGGTTAAACGTTAAAGAGGCATCCGCGCTCCGTTTTGTCGGGGTGCGGATGTTTCCTAACGCCTAACGCCTAAAACCTCAAACCTGCTCACCCTTGGGAGCAATTCCTTTTTTTTACATTAATTACCACGAATTATCCATTAATTATATGATTAATTAATGGCAATTCACGTGAAAATATTTAGAAGACAAGACCTTTGCGCCTTAGCGTGAGGTCCAGGAAGCGGATGTTTCCTAACGCCTGATGCCGACAAAAAGGATGCCGTCTAAAGACTGACAACTAAGAAAAAAGTACTATCTTTGCCGAGATGGAACATCCAAAATTCATTATCACCAATGGCGGACACCTGAGGCTAGGGATGGTCACCCTGCATCGCGACCTGCTCATGGCGCATGAGGAATGCCGCGGTGGCGGCTTCTATGACATCGACTATGTGGGTAACGCTTTGCTGCTCTCGGGCAAGTCCTTTGACTACGGTCCGCCTCGATGGAGCGGCATTGCCGTGTTACTCGTTCCAGAGGCTTATCGCGGCCTGACCATCATCTACCATGACTCGCGAGGCGATGAGCTGAATCTGACCACCGAAATGACCATCAACTATTATTGAGTCCTATACAAACGATAACAAGATGAATAGCTATCACGCTTTTATAGAAGAGATCAAGGAAATCTTGCCCAAGGACAGGATTTATACCGATGAGCTACGGACACTGGCTTGGGGCACCGACGCTAGTTTCTACCGCCTGACGCCTAAGGTGGTGTTACGGGCCAATGACGAGCTGGAAGTAGCTCAAATCGTGACTATCGCCAACCGCCATGGCTTGCCGTTCACGTTTAGGGCGGCAGGCACGTCGCTGTCGGGGCAAAGCGTGAGCGAGAGCATCCTCATCGTCGCGGGTAAGAACTGGGAGGACTATACCGTAGCTGCTGATGCCGAGAGCATCACCCTGCAGCCTGGCATCGTTGGCGCACGGGTGAACCAGATATTAAAGCCGCTGGGACGCGTGTTCCCGCCCGACCCCGCCAGCATCGGCTCGGCCATGGTGGGCGGCATCGTCGCCAACAATGCCTCGGGCATGAACTGCGGCACCCATGCCAACAGTGACCGCATGCTCATCTCGGCCCGCCTGGTGCTGCCTGACGGCACCGTGCTCGACACGGGCGACGAGGCCAGCCGAGAAGAGTTCAGGCATTCACACCCCGATTTCATCGCAGATATTGAGTCCCTGCGGGACCGCATCCGCGCCAATCAGCCATTGGCCAACCACATCCGCAAGAAATACAGCATCAAGAACGTCACGGGATTGAACCTGCGGCCGTTCATCGCCTATGATGATCCGTTTGACATCATCGCCCACTGCGTCGTGGGTAGTGAGGGCACGCTGGCCTTCATCAGCCAGGTGACGATGCGCACGCTGCACGATTATCCTTGCAAAGCCAGTGCCATGCTCTATTTCTTCACGATGAAGGAGAGCTGCGAGGCTGTGGTTGCCCTCAAGCAGTTGAAATCGAGTGACGAGGACATCGCCATGAGCGAGGAAAATCTGATGGTCAAGAGTGCCGAGATGCTCGACTACCTGTCGCTGGCATCGGTCGATGACCCTGTTTATTTGCAATACAAGCAGGACGTTGACGCGGGTAAAATTGAGGGCGTGAAGCCGGGCGATTACCACAACCTGACCGCCATCCTCACCGAGACCAAGGCCATGACTCCTGAGAATCTGCAGCAGCGCATTGACGCCATCTCCCAATGCCTGTCGCGGTTCAAGACCTATATCCCTGTCGAATTCACCACCGATCCTGCCGTCTATGGCAAGTACTGGGCCATCCGCTCGGGCATCTTCCCCAGCGTGGGCGGCGCGCGTCCCGTGGGCACGTCCTGTCTCATCGAGGATGTCGCCTTTGCTGTCGAAGACCTGCCCGAAGCCACCGTTAAGCTGCAAAAACTCATTGCCGACCACGGCTATCGGGATGCTTGCATCTATGGCCACGCCTTTGAAGGGAATTACCACTTCATCATCAACCAACTCTTCAGCGACGAGAGCGAGGTGCAGCGCTATGCCCGCATGATGCGTGATGTGGCACGGCTCGTGGTCGAGGAGTATGACGGTTCGTTGAAGGCCGAGCACGGCACGGGCCGCAACATGGCCCCGTTCGTCAAATATGAGTGGGGCGAGGAGGCATTTGCCGCCATGAGGGAACTGAAGGAGATTTTCGACCCCTATTATCTGCTTAATCCTGGCGTTATCTTCAACGATGACCCAGAGTGCTTCATCAAGCACTTCAAACCGCTGCCTGAGCTCAAAATGAAGGGGTTGGAAATGGCCACCCCTGTAGGGCCTCGCTTTGGCGTGGCCGCTTCAGAGGACCGCCACGACAGCACACGCGAGACGGTTGAGGGCGTACTCAAAGCCAACAAATGCATCGAGTGCGGCTTTTGCGAGGTGAATTGCCTGACTTGCGGATTCACCCTATCGTCACGCCAGCGCATCGTTATCCAGCGTGAAATTTCATACCTGCGCGAGACGGGCAACGACCCCGAGCGCTTGGCGACCCTCGTCAAGCAATACCGCTACCAGGGCGACCAGACCTGTGCAGGTGACGGCCTATGCGCCACTTCGTGCCCTATGAAAATTAATGTCGCCGACCTGACCCACCTCGTGCGCCAAGAAGCGCTCCCCCGTGATTCTATGGGTTACAAGGCTGGTGACTTTGCCGCACGGCATTTTGCGGGCATCAAGAGCGGACTGCGCTTCGTGCTTGACACGGCACGCTTGGGCCACAATATCCTTGGCACTTCAGCCATGAACGGCGTCGCCGGTGCCATGCACAAGGCTGGACTACCCTTGTGGACACCGGCCATGCCTGGCAGTGCCCCTCAACCCAAGTCAGGTCATGTGAGATCCCGCCATGAGATAGATCTCAAAGTGGTTTATTTCCCCTCGTGCATCAACCAGACGATGGGCCTGTCCAAGGGCTCACCCGTCAAGAATACTCTCGTCGATGAGATGGTTCAGCTGTGCCACAAGGCAGGCTACGAAGTCATTTTCCCCGAGGGGTTGGAAAAGATGTGCTGCGGCACCATATGGGAGTCTAAGGGCATGCTTGATATTGCTGACCGCAAGACCGCCGAGCTTGACGAGGCGCTGTGGCAAGCCAGCGAGCATGGCAAATATCCCGTCATGTGCGACCAGAGCCCCTGCCTGCACCGCATGAAGAAATGCATCACCCGCATGAAACTCTATGAGCCTGTGGAGTTCATCTGGGAGTTCCTGCGTGACAGACTCGAGTTCACGCCTATCGACCGCCACATTGCTTTGCATTTCACTTGCTCAACGCGCGAGATGGGGCTGGTGGACAAGATGACCAGCCTGGCACGACTGTGCAGCAACAACGTCTTCCTGCCAGAGGGCGTGGGCTGTTGCGGCTTTGCTGGTGACCGCGGCTGGACCCATCCCGAGGTGAACCGCTGGGCATTGAGGAAACTGCGCAAACAGCTTGAAGATAACCACATCGAGATGGGATACAGCAACAGCCGCACCTGCGAGGTGGGTCTGGAAACCAACGGCGGCATTCCCTACCAGAGCATCGTCTATCTCGTCAACGAAGTAACGCAACCAAAATAACCATTTATACAAAAAAAACAATTATGGCACATATCTGTGAAAATTGCAAATTCAGAGCACATTACGACAAGAAGCCCAATTCAGCGCTGGGTAAGTTTTGGCGCTGGCACATCAACTTCTGCCCCGGTTGGCGTAGCTATTTTACTCGTCAGAGCGAGGAGAAGAAAGCTGAATTGAGGGCTAAATACAACTTCAGAAAATATTAGGGCAATGCTTCAAGAGGGATTAACTCATACTAGCCAGTTAAAGGTCACCGAGGCCGTATTAGCTATTTCTATGGGCTCGGGTGACCTGCCCGTTCTGGCCACTCCCGCGATGATGGCGCTTATGGAGAACGCCGCGATGCTCGCCGTAGCACCGCATTTGCCCGAGGGTAGTACCACCGTGGGCGGCCATATCTCCGCCTCACACATCAAACCTACTCCTATTGGCGAGACTGTTACCGCCACTGCCACAGTTGTCAAAGTCGATGGCAAGAAAATCGAGTTTGAAGTGAAAGCTTATTGCGGCGACATCCTGTTGGGCGAGGGCACCCATCTGCGTTTTATCGTGGACCGAGATAAGTTCATGTCACGACTATAGCATTTGAACGATTATGGCCAATAAGAAGATATATTTTGCCGGGTCCATCCGTGGCGGGCGTGTCGATGCCGACCTATACCGCCGCATTATCGACTATATCCAGCGAACTGACGTGGTCTTGACCGAGCACGTCGGCAACAGCAATTTGTGCTTGACAGAGCAGGGTCGTGAGCGCGACGCACGTATCTACAATCAAGATACGGCATGGCTACGCGAGAGCGACATGCTCATTGGTGAATGTACCTGCCCGTCATTGGGTGTGGGCTATGAGTTAGCCTATGCTGAGAGCCACGGCATCCCCTGTCACATTTTCTACGACAGGACCAAGACGCAACTGTCTGCCATGCTCACTGGCAACCCCTATTTCAATATCCACCCCTACTCCACCGAGGACGAAATCTATCACATCCTCGATCAAATCCTGGCTTGACTTTTTCTGAGTTTAGGCAGACCGATTCTATTTGCTTAGCCGAATTGAACTGTAGGGCCTCGCCTTGGCGTGGCCGTTCCTTTACGATAGCCTTTAAACGCTTTATTTCAGTAATGCATGTTAACAACAAAAGATGATGGTTATCTGCAAATAGGACAACATCCGTCGCCCTACGGCCACGCCAAGGCGAGGCCCTACGTAAAGCATCATTGCCATTTAGTGGACTCTAATGTTTCATTAAAGTCCTTTTCTTGTAAAATACTTTCCCTCTTTTCTTGTTTTTTCATAATTTTGCACCAGTGAAACTGCAAATCAAGGATTTGTATGGCCAGTCAAGAGGATTTTGTGAAATATATCGCTGACCAGTGCAGCGGAGCGGGCGAAATCGTGACGCGGAAGATGTTTGGGGACTATGGCATCTACTGTGATGGCAAGATATTCGGACTCATCTGTGACGATTGCTTTTTCATCAAGCCCACCGAGGCCGGTAAGGCTTTGCTACGCGAAGTAGACATGAGGCCGCCATATCAGGGAGCTAAAGACTACTTTTTCATCGCTGATGTGGACGACCGTGACTACCTCGCTGCACTTGTGAGCGCAACCTGCAAGTCACTGCCAGAATCTAAAAAACGGAAACGCTGATATAGCACAGTTATTCTGATAGAACAATAATTCAAGATCATGAGAAAAATATCTTTTATCGCATTGCTGGTCGTCGCCATGTTCGCCTTGACGGCCCAAGCCCAAAACGAGGGCAAGACTGCACCCAAGAAGGTGTATAACGAGCAAATCAACCCGCTGGAGCAGATTGACCAGGCACTTGTCCAGGCGCGTGCCGAGGGTAAGTTTGTCATCTGCCAGGTGGGCGGCAACTGGTGTCCATGGTGCCTGCGCTTTGCTGAGTTCATCACCAGCGACAGCACCATCAACGCCGTTATCGAGCAGAATTTCGTTTATATCCACACCAACTACCATCCCCGCAAAGCAGGCGAGGTGGGCGAGGCGCTGATGAAACGATTAAACAACGCTGGGCGCTTTGGATTCCCTGTTTTTGTCGTCCTTGACGAGGAAGGCAACATCATCCATATCCAGGATTCATCACTGCTCGAGGAGGGCAAGGGCTACAACAAGGAAAAAGTCCTGCGCTTTTTCCAGAACTGGACACCCAATGCCGTGAGAAAGTAACTTAAAATCGAGTTTTTCAACAACAAGATTCATTCATCAAGAACAAACCATGTATTTCTTGATTATTGCATTGGCAATGGGTCTATTGGTGCCCTTGCAGACGGCATCTAACTCGCGCTTGCGTCAGGCAGTTGGACCAGCCTATGTCTCGACGCTGGTCTCATTCACAGTCTCGACACTGGCGTTGCTACTGGTGTCATTCCTGGCAAAAATTCCCTTTGTGCCAACTAACGAGATGCTGGCCGAGGCTCCCTGGTGGAGCTGGTTCTGTGGACTTGTCGCCGTGGTGACCATCACCATTGCCATCCACCTGTTTAAAGAAATCGGCCAATTGCAGGCCATCATTATACCGCTATTCAGCCAACTGATTTTCAGTCTCTTGATTGACCACTTCGGGTGGTTTGGCGCTCAAATCATCCCCTTGAATTCCCAACGCATCATCGGTTCGTTGCTGCTCATCGTGGGCGTGACCCTAGTTGTTATCGTGCCCAAACTGGGCAAGGCACAACAAGGGGCAACCAAAGGATCACGGCAAACGTTCTGGCAACTGATTGCTGTCGTTTCGGGCTGTTTGTCGGCGAGCATTACTGGCGCTTACGCCCAATTGGCCAGCATTATCGGTTCGCCGGTGCAAGCCACGACCGTCGCGTTTTTTGTCGCCACGCTGGCGCTGTTGCTGTTCTGCACCATGAACGGGAGTGTCCGTTTGGTTGGCAAGGCGTTCAACCGCCAGCAGCCATGGTGGATGTGGTTGGGCGGTCTGTATGGAGCGACCATCGTCTTTAGCAACGCGTGGCTAGTGCCCAAGCTGGGTGTGGGCCTGTTCACCATGGCGTTGCTCGTCGGTCAACTCTCCCTGAGTATGCTGATGGAGCACAACGGATGGCTTGGGGCTCCACGCAAATCCATCACTTGGCTGCAGATTGTCGGCATCCTGCTCATGCTCGGCGGTGTCGCATTAATCAGGCTATAACATGAAATTGGGGGTGGTACATAATGCGACGGAGCTGGTGGATTTAATTCATCAGGTGGGACTGTTGCCGCTGCTGGACAGTGGCATCAGGGGCTACTCCGCCGAGGAACTGGTGGACTATGACTGCCGCTATGTGGTATATGACGACGGCTGGGATTGGCCCCTGTGGAAATGGAAAGGCCCCATCACTACCGAGGGCGGTGTCGTGTACGGCAAGTTCTTTGACAAAAAAGCGGGGTTTATCGCCCGTGAGTGGTGGCCCGACTTCTACAACTGGCGGCGAGCCACCCACCCTGCCCCATCTCCTGGGTCGATTGAGGAAACCATAGTATTGACCCTGCAAGAGCACGGCAGCCTCATCACGCGCGAACTGCGTAGCGCCTGCGGTTTCACGGGTAGTAAAATGCGTAGCCGTTTTGACGGCTATGTCACCCGCCTGCAGATGGCGTGCCGCATTGTCACCCAGGACTTTGTCTATCCCCGCGACAAGCACGGCCGTGAATACGGCTGGGGCTGGGCATTACTCACCACACCCGAGCAACTGATAGGCAAGGAGGGTTGCCAATGCCCTCGCACGCCCGAGGAGTCCCGAGACCGCCTCCTGCAACACTTAGGGCGCGTACTGCCACGCGCCACCGAGGCACAACTGATGAAACTCATTAAATGACAACTAGTAATATGAAACGTATTCTCACCATCCTGATGATGTTGCTGACCATCACGGCTATACAGGCACAAAAGATCAGCTATATCGAAACTACTCGGTCATGGCACTACATCTATGACGAAAATGGCAAAAAAGTGCACACCGTCAGCACCAGCCAGGGCGAGGTGGTGGCCTATAGCGACACGTTTTACGTTCTGAAAAAAGGCAGTTGGTATTACACCTGCACCCCCAAGGGGAAAAAGCTCCACACCTTCTCGACAAGTAACGTTGGCGAGGTGCTCACCGCCACTGGAGACACCTTCACGAGCCGCAAGGGTTCCTGGATTTACACCTGGGATAAAAACGGCAAAAAAATATCCACCCGCCCCGCCAAGCAATGACGTGTAGATTAAATTCTCTCACCGAAACGAACAAGTAACAAGTATTTTCACTACTTTTGCAGTTTGAAACGATTGAACGACATCAAAAATCAAGGATAAACAATGAATGTACTGGAATTAAGCGAACAAGAGATTATCCGCCGCAACAGTTTGGAACAGCTCAGGGCCATGGGCATCAACCCCTACCCTGCCGACGAGTATGTGGTGGACGCATACAGTGACGATATCGTCGCCAACTTCAAGGACGATGACGAGCCGCGCCAGGTGAGCGTGGCAGGACGCATGATGAACCGCCGCATCATGGGCAAGGCCTCCTTCTTTGAGTTGCAGGACTCGAAAGGTCGTGTGCAGGTATATGTGAGCCGCGATGACCTGTGCCCTGGTGAGGACAAGGAAATGTACAACACCGTGTTCAAGAAGTTACTCGACATGGGCGACTTTGTAGGCGTTAAGGGCTATGTGTTCCGCACCCAAACGGGCGAAATCAGCGTTCATGCCCAGGAACTGAAGTTGCTCAGCAAGTCACTCAAGCCGCTTCCAGTAGTCAAGCAAAAAGACGGTGTGACCTACGACGCGTTTGAGGATCCCGAGCTGCGCTATCGCCAGCGCTACGTTGATCTCGTGGTCAATGCTGGCGTGAAGGATACGTTCCTGAAACGTGCCAAGGTCGTAAAAACCATGCGCCAGGTACTTGACGATGCCGGCTATACCGAGGTCGAGACGCCAACGCTGCAAGCCATTGCCGGTGGTGCCACGGCTCGCCCGTTCATCACTCACTTCAATGCGCTAAACATCCCGATGTATATGCGCATCGCCACTGAATTGTACCTCAAACGCCTGATTGTGGGCGGCTTCGAAGGCGTGTACGAGATTGGAAAGAACTTCCGCAACGAGGGTATGGACCGCAACCACAACCCCGAGTTCACCTGCATGGAACTGTACGTGCAATACAAGGACTACAACTGGATGATGTCGTTCACCGAGCAGCTGCTCGAGACCATCTGCATTGCTGTCAACGGCAAGCCTGAGACCGAGATTGATGGTCAAGTCATCAGTTTCAAGGCACCTTACCGTCGCTTGCCCATCCTTGACGCCATCAAGGAGAAAACAGGTTTTGACCTGGAAGGCAAGAGCGAGGAGGAAATACGTGAGGTGTGCAAGCAGCTGAACCTCGAGATTGACGATACCATGGGCAAGGGCAAGCTGATTGATGAAATCTTCGGCGAGTTCTGCGAGGGCACGTTTATCCAGCCGACCTTCATCATCGACTATCCCGTCGAGATGTCCCCGCTGACCAAGATGCACCGCACAAAACCCGGCCTAACCGAGCGTTTTGAGCTCATGGTTAACGGCAAGGAGCTGGCTAACGCTTATAGCGAGCTGAACGACCCCATTGACCAGGAGGAGCGCTTCAAGGAACAGATGCGCCTGGCCGACAAGGGCGATGACGAGGCGATGATCATTGATCAGGACTTCCTGCGCGCCCTGCAGTACGGCATGCCACCCACGAGCGGCATCGGCATTGGCATCGACCGTCTGGTGATGCTCATGACGGGCAACAGCTACATCCAGGACGTGCTGCTGTTCCCGCAGATGCGTCCCGAGAAAGTTCCCGCTCGCGACAAGGCCGAGGCCTTTACCGCACTGGGTATTCCTGAGGAATGGGTAGCCCCCATCCAAAAGGCTGGTTTCCTCACTGTTGAGTCCCTAGGTGCGCTGGAAAAACCCGGCAAACTCTTCCAGGATTTGCTCGACATCAACAAAAAGTACAAACTCGGCCTCAAGGTTCCCGTTGTTGACGAGGTCAAGAAATGGGTCGAGGCTGCTGCTGCACAAGACTAACCAGTAGGGTATAAACATCACCTCAAGGGCAAGCAATAACATCACGTTATCTGCTTGCCCTTGAATGATATAATTTGCATTTTTTAAGAAAGTACACCCCATCTTATTCAAGCTAAAAAGCCGATTATCTCGTTAATCTTTTATAACTTTGTCAGTTGATTCAGTGGGTTTTGTGCTGTCATTTGCACATATCCTACTGACTATTAACATGTTATTGTTGAATATAAACAAACTAAATTTACTAGATATGTTAAAAAGACACCTTGTTTTTGTGCTTTTAATGGTGATGGCCATTGCCAGTGCTAACGCGGGCACATGGAAATTGCATAATTTCTATGTGACTGGTAAAATCCAAAATGTCTATGATATGGGTGACAAAGTTTACTACCTGAACAGTAACTCGCTCTATCAATTTGACAAGGCCACTCAGACCACCACCGCTTTGGGAGTCCATAATATGTTATCGGACAACACCAAAATCAAACAAATCTATTACGATGCCGATTACAGACTGCTTTTTATCACTTATGCCAATGCAAATATCGATGTCATCGACACAACGGGTAAAGTGACCAATATCAGTGGCATTAAGGACGCGATAACTCACGTGCACAATTATATCCTCGACAACAACGTGCTCGATTCCTATAATGAAAAATCCATCAATGATATCGTTTTCTTGAACGGAACCGCATATGCTTCTGTTGGTTACGGATATGTTTGCATTGATGAGTCCACGCTTAAGATCACTAGCCATAATGTCATCAAATACACGACAAATGCTAATTTCAATTCAATCGTAATCCTGGGTGGAGAATTGATGCTCCTTCTGTCTGACAGGTTCTGCTACTATGGCCCCGTTGGTGAAGAGAATCCTCTCTTGTTATACCAAAGATATCAATCAACATTTACCAATGGTAAAATGTTCCCCATTGATGATCACTCGACATTTGTGTTAGGAGCATCTGCTCTCTACAATTTTGACTTTTCCAGTGGTTCTTTGGTAGTTACAACCCTCGTATCGGCCAAACCCACCAGTGTCCAAAAGACCCAAAACGGCTTTATCGCCAACTTTGAGGGACAGAATTATTACTACAGGATTGATCCAACCGGTAAAATCGCCACCAAGGCATCCACGGTCCTCGGGTTTGCAAGTTCTGACCCCCAGGGAGACGGTACCGTTTGGATCAATGACGCCAATGGATTGCACGTGGAGAACAGCACCGTAAACTACAAACTGAACTCCATGACCACCGACCAGCCCTACTGGCTCAAGTATAATCCCGCCATGGACCTGCTCTATGTGGGTGTTTCAGCCAAAAACGGATACACCGTGACCACTGAGCTCGCTAACGTCATCAACACCTATGACGGCAATGAATGGGCCGATGCTACAGCGTATACCGCTCCAGGTGCCGGTTATCAATTTGTTTTCAATCCGCTGGATTCCACTACCTATGTCCGCGCGAGCTGGAAAACCGGTTTGCATAAGGTGACCGACAATGTGTTGAAACTCACTTACACCAAAACCAACTCACTGATAGGCACCTATAAGCCTCATCCCGCATTTGACAATTACGGTAACCTTTGGGTTGTCTGCTCCTATGGCAACGCAGCTTGCCCCACTGCAGTGCTGCCTAAAGATAAAGTGGCAAGAAACACCGTATCACAGTCTGATTGGTTCCAGCCTAGCGGACTTCTCGATTTGAACACAAGATTGATGCAGCGCTCACAGTTTGTGATCTCCAAGCTGAACAATGCTAAGATTTATACTGACGGTGACTACCGTGGAACTTCACTCGTTGGCCGTCTTATCTGCTGGGATAACTTTAATGAAGATCCCACAGTCGATAACTACCAAATGACCAGCATCGCACAATTTGTTGACCAAACCGGTAAATTAGTGGAATGGACTTACCTCATTCATCTTGAGGAGGATGCCGATGGACTCATTTGGGCAGGATCAGATGTAGGCTTGTTCGTATTTAATCCCAATGTAGTATTTGACGAGAACCCCAAGGCAATAAGGCCACTAGTCACTAACTTTAGTGAGGGTAATGGCTACCTGTGTGATGGCTTCACTGTTTATGACATCGGCATCGACCGCGATAACAATAAGTGGATTGCCACAACCAACGGCCTCTATTTTGTGTCTCCTGATGGCACAACAATTTACGAGCATTTCACCACAGAGAACAGTGATATTCCCAGTAACACGATCTACAGCGTGGAATGTGACACAAAGCATGACCGTGTTTATATCGTTACCGACAACGGATTTGCCGAGTACATCAGCAATGGTGATGCCGCAGCGATGAATTTTGACAATGTATATGCGTTCCCCAGCCCGGTTGAACCTGACTTCACTGGCATGATTAAGATTGCCAACCTAATGGAGAACACCTATGTGACCATCACCGACCAAGATGGAAATGTCATCACCCAAATGGGTCCCGTTATGGGTAGCGCTTACTGGGATGGCAGCGGGGCCGATGGTAATAGGGTCACCACTGGCCTTTATAACATCTATGCGGCACAAGGTGGCCAGCCCACAACCACTGGCACACCTCAAGCGACGGTAATGATTATCAGATAAAATATGATAATTCGGTGATTTTCATTGACTTTATAAGAGGGTGTGCGTTATCGGGCATGCCCTCTTGGATTTGAATCCATACTAGACTAATTCAATAAAAAGTCACGACATCTCGCCATAATTTTATATCTTTGGCAATCGAATCAGGAGACAGCGCTTACATAATATAGCAAAATACTGATTACCAATATATTAAGAATTGACATCAGAATAAATTTATCAGATATGTTATTGAGAAAACATCTTATTTGTTTGACATGCTTAGTGATGGTTGCTCTAGCTGCTAACGCTGGCACGTGGAGGATACATAACTACTATTTGACCTCAAAGATTCAGAATGTCTATGACACCGGCAACAAGGTGTATTACCTGAATAGCAATGCCCTTTTCATGTTTGACAAAACGACGCATGTCACAACGCCGTTGAATAACCAGAATCTGCTTTCAGACAATAATATCAGTCAAATTTATTATGACGCTGATTACCAACTGTTGTTTGTCACCTATGTCAATTCTAACCTTGACGTGATTGACAGCAACGGCCAGGTGACCAACATCAGCAATATCAAGGATGCGCTTATCCACGTGTATAACTACACGCTCAACAAGGGAGAGCTCACTGAATATTCTGATAAATCCATCAATGACATCACCTTTGTAGATGGTATTGCATATGTTACTACGGGTTATGGCTATATCACTATCGATGAAACCAACCTTGAAGTCACTAGTGACGTCGTATACGGAAAAGACAATCACATCTATTCCATGACTAAACTGGGTAACGGCTTAATGCTCCTTTTGACAAAAAGCTATTGTTATTACGGACCCGCCGATGCCACTGATCCTTTCAATAGTTTCAACTATAAAGGCGGAACATTTACCGGTGGAGCGCTGTACCCGATTAACGACCACTCAGCCTTTGTGCTTGGAGCCAATGCACTTTACAATTATGATTTTTCAGGTACTAACCTAAGTGTTACGACTCTGGTTTCATCCAAACCGACCTGTATCCAAAAGACATCTAACGGCTTTATCGCTAACTTTGCCGGCCAGCCATTCTACTACACCATTGACCCAACGGGTAAAACCGCGACCAAGGCATCCTCGACAGTAGGATTTGCTACATCCAACCCCTCGGGAGATGGTACCGTTTGGATTAGCGACGCCAATGGCCTGCATGTGCAGAACAACACCACTTATTACAAGCTGAATGGCTTGAATACCGACCAACCCTACTGGCTGAAGTACAACTCAGTCATGGATTTGCTTTATACTGGTGTTACTGCTCGTAACGGCAACAATATTAGCAACGATATGGCACCCAACGCCATTAACACCTATAATGGCTCCACATGGGTCACTCAAGCCAATTACACGACAACACCCGGTTATGAGTTTGTCTTTAACCCCCTTGACTCTACCACCTACTTCCGCGCTAGTTGGGACAAGGGCATCCACAAGGTGACCAACAATGTGATGAGGCTCAACTACACCAGCAGCAACTCATTAATTGGCACCTATAAGGCACATCCGGCATTTGATAAATATGGCAATATGTGGGTAGTGAGCTCCTTTGGCAACGCCTCTTGTCCTGCTGCCGTATTGCCCAAGGCCAAAGTGGCTAACAATACTGTATCCAAGAGCGATTGGTTCCAACCCAGCGGTCTTACCGCATTGAACACTGGAAATATGCAGCGCTCACGATTTGTCATCTCCAAGCTGAATAATGTGAAGATATATTCAGACTGTGACTATATGAGCACTAAAATGCAAGGTCGCATCATGTGTTGGGATAACTTCAACGAGGATCCGAGGGTCGATAATTATCAATTTGTCGCCATTTCCCATTTCACCGATCAAAATGAACGTCAAGTAGACTGGACTTATTTGTATCATTTTGAAGAGGATGCCAACGGCATGATCTGGGTTGGACACACTGCTGGCCTGTTCTTGTTTGACCCAAGAGAGGTATTCAACAATCACCCCAGAGCGATTAGGCCACTTGTGTCCAAATCTCCTATGAGTGAAGACATGGGTACCTTGTGTGAGGGTTATACGGTTTATGACATCGGCATTGACCGCAACAACAACAAATGGATTGCCACCAATAACGGTTTGTATTTCGTTTCACCCGATGGAACATCGGTTTACGAGCATTTCACCACGGGCAACAGTGACATTCCCAGCAATACGATCTATAGCGTAGAGTGTGACGTTAACCATAACCGCGTTTACATCTATACTGACAATCAGGTATTAGCCGAGTATATCGCCGACAGTGATGCGGCCGCACTCAACCTCGACAATGTGTATGCTTTCCCCAGCCCTGTCGATCCCGACTATACCGGCATGATCAAGATTGCCAACCTGACGACCGACACCTATGTGACCATTACCGATAAAGACGGTCACATTATCACTCAGATGGGTCCTGTCATGGGTAGCGCCCTGTGGGACGGATGTGGTGCCGATGGTGACCGAGTGCCCACAGGCATCTATAACGTCTATGCCGCTCAAGGCAGCCAGCCATCAATTTCCGGCGCACCTAAAGCTACTGTACTGATCATCAAGTAACTATTGTTTTCATAACTGAATCATTTATATATCTCACCACAAATAAAAAGATGAAAATCAATATGAGGTGGCCATTGTTCATACTGACGGTTTTGGCACTCTCAAGTATGGCATATGCTCAACAAGCTGACAATTATCCGCCCGACAACCAAAACGTTACTATCGATTCGACCAATCTCCCCATTGTTTGGATTGATGTAAATGGTGTTATGATCGACCGGGAAGAACGCATCACCGGCCATATGAAAATCATTCACAACGGTGATGGCATGTTGAACTATGCCGACACGATTGCACACCCTGGGCAACACATCGACTATGAAGGCTATATAGCAATTCGCTATCGCGGCCATTCATCTTTCTTGATGAGTGACAAAAAACCGTACTCTTTTCACACGATGACAGCGCCAATTGAAGAGGGTGGATCGAAAAAGAAAGTCGAGCTCTTGGGCATGGGCAAGGACAACAAGTGGTGCTTCCTGGCGCCCTATTCCGATCGGAGCCTAATTCGCGATATCATGGCCTTTGAATTTGCCAAGCCTTGGATGGAATATACACCTCAGGGAAGGTTCTGTGAAGTTTATCTTGATGGTATCTATTATGGGGTTTACCAACTCTGTGAGGTCGTTTCCAAGGGTAAGTACCGCACCAATCTGCCAGACCCCGGTGAGGAAGGTGATGAACTCACTGGCGGATACATTATGCAGGTTGACCGCAACGAGGGAGTCGTGTACACATCAAAACACCACCCAGTCAGGACAACCGGTTGGGACATCACTGACCGTTATATCACATTTCAATTCCAGACACCCGATACCGAGGACATTACTGACGCACAAAAAAGGTATATCACTGGACGCATTGATGAGATGGAAAACGCATTTGCATCCAGTAACTACATGGACCCTGAAGTGGGATACCAAAAGTATATCGATGTCACATCATTTGCCGATTACCAGCTGATGACGGAATTGAGCCACAACATCGATGGCTACCGCTTGAGTGCAAAGTTTTTCAAGCGTCGCGACAGTGTTGATGCCCGATTCAAAATGGTCATCTGGGATTTCAATATCGCATTCGGCAATAGCCGCTTTGCCGGATTTCAGACTGATAATTGGATCTACAAATACAACAATGACCTTTATTCGGCTGGAGAGGTAAATCTGATTCCTTTCTGGTGGTATAAACTCAATAAGGATCCTAACTATACCTCCCTGCTCAAAGAAAGATGGAAATTGTTTCGCCGTAATAACCTGAGGGATGACAGATGGATGGCCACAGTGGATTCGTTGGCCAACGTATTAACCTCATACGGGGCTGAGGAACGCAATGACGCGGCACGGCCCAGGTGGGGAAAATACATTTGGCCCAATTATCACATTCCCAGCAGTTATGATGACGAGATAGCATTCCTGAAACAATGGATAACAGATCGCATCGCCTGGATGGATCAACAACTAGGCTATGAACCCGAACATTTTATACGCGGAGATGTGAACGGTGACGGCACAGTCAGCATCAGTGACATCTCATGCTTGATCGACTACTTATTAGGTGGAGATACTTCACAATTAAATCTCCAATCAGCCGATTGCAATAATGACAGTAGCATCACTATCGCAGACGTGTCTTTCCTCATCGATTACTTGTTATCTGATGCATGGCCTGACGATGTCTCTGATGCGGTTATAGACAATTCATTCACAAACTAAAAAGTCATTATTCTCGTTAATATTATATATCTTTGGCAATTGAATCAATGGGACGCGTGATGTGTTTTCACACAACTTATTGATAATCATTATATAAGCTAGTGAACATCTTAAATGTGACTGATATGAATAAAAAATATTTGATTATCGTGATGTTGATGATAATGACATTCTCCAGTGTGGTTGCAGGCACATGGAAAATTCACAACTACTATTTAACATCCTGCATCCAAAATGTTGTGGATGCAGGCGACAGGGTTTATTATCTGAACACCGGTTGCCTTTACCAGTATGAAAAGGCCACACAGGTAACGACAGCTTTAAACCGACAGAATTTACTCTCGGATGATAATATCAGGCAGATTTTTTACGATGCTGACCGTAAATTGCTCTTCATTGCCTATCACAACTGCAACATCGATGTCCTGGACGCCAATAATCATAAGGTGAATATCAATCATTTGAAAACCGATATCACTAGAATCCACGGCTACACATTTAATACGGATGATGAAGACCATTATTACGAGCTTAATGGATACATCGATAAGTTGATCAACGATATCAACTTTGCTAATGGTAAGGCCTATGTCGCAACCGGTATCGGTTACGCGACTATCGACGAGTCTACATTCAATATTATTGAAGACCGCACCCTGGGAACCACCGCAAACATCAATTCGGTCACAGTTCTTAATAATGAATTAATGGTGATTCTATCTAATTCATTTTGCTACTACGGCCCTGTTGGAGCTGACGATCCCATCAGGACGTTCCGCAAACAGTCAGCTTTATTGACTGGTGGCAAGATAGTTCCCATTGATGACCACTCAGTGTTTGTGCTCGGCAGTTCAGCGCTCTACAATTATGATTTCTCGAGCAGTACTCCCACTATTCTGAGTCTGGTGAGCACTAAACCTACATGTGTTCAAAAATCGCCGAATGGCTATATCGCCAACTTTGAGGGCAAGAAATACTACTACACGATTGATCCGACGGGAAAAACTGCTACAAAAGTGTCCTCGGTTTTGGGCTTTGCCAGTTCCTACCCCGAGGGTGATGGCACCGTGTGGATTAATGACGCCAATGGCTTGCATGTGGAGAATAGTACCAATTACCACGCTATCAACTCCTTGACCACCGATAGGCCTTACTGGCTCAAGTATAACACGGCCATGAATTTGCTTTATGCGGGTGTTTCAAGCCGCAATGGCAACACGGTATCATCGTCTGATGCCCTTCCTGATAACGTCATCAACATCTATAACGGCAGCCAATGGGAAGATGCTACAGCCTATAGTGCATCGGGGGCTGGCTATGAGTTTGTCTTCAGCCCGCTGGATTCAACGACCTATGTCCGCGCCGGTTGGGTAAGTGGTGTTCACAAGGTGACCAACAACGTCATGAAATTGAATTACAACCAAAGCAATTCCATGGTTGGCCACTATAAGCCCCATCCCGCCTTTGACAAATACGGTAACCTGTGGACGGTGAGATCGCTATCACATAGATCCGACACATTCCCTGATGGAAAAATGACACCACCCGTCGCCGTTCTTCCCAAAGACAAATTCGCCCGCAACACCTCTTCAAAGAGTGACTGGTTTTTACCCAGTGGACTATGGGGCTTGAACACCGGCAAAATGCAACGTTCACGCTTCTTGATTTCCAAGTTGAACAATCTCAAGATTTATTCCGATTGCGACTATAGAGGATCAAACCTGGAGGGCTGCATCCTCTGCTGGGATAACTTCAATGAGGATCCCACGGTAGACAATTATCGTTTTAAATCTATAGCCAGCTTTACCGACCAGAATAACAAAAACATCACTTGGCTTAACCTCTCCCACATGGAGGAGGATGCCGATGGACTCATTTGGGTCGGTCATATTACAGGTTTGTTTGCATTTGACCCCAATGGTGTCTTTGATGATAAACCCAAGGCTTTTAGCCCCTATGTGACAAAAGCCAGCAAAGAGGCTGATTTGGGCCCGCTGTGTGAGGGATATACCGTTTATGACATTGCTATAGACCGGTACAATAACAAGTGGCTTGCCACCGACAACGGCCTGTACTTCACTTCACCCGACGGCTCGACAATCTACGAGCACTTCACCACTGTGAATAGCGACATCCCAAGCAACTCGGTTTACAGCGTGGAGTGTGATCCCATCCACAACCGGGTGTACATCTATACCGATAACGCGTTTGCCGAGTATCTTGTTGAGGGCAACACGGCTGCAATCGACTTTGAGAATGTGTACACCTATCCTGATCCTGTTAGTCCCGACTTCACGGGCATGATTAAGATTGGCAACCTAATGGCTGACTCCTATGTAACCATTGCCGATAAAAACGGACACATCGTGAAGCAGTTAGGACCGGTAACCGGGTCTGCTCTGTGGGATGGTTGTGGAGCCGATGGGGACAGAGTGCCTACCGGCATCTACAACATTTATGCTACCCAAGGCTCACAACCTGTGGCAACCGGATCACCCAGGACAACGGTGTTGATCATCAAATAACCTGTTCATACACAACTTTAACTGAAACATCAAGGGGGAAGCTCACGAAGCTCCCCCCTTGTGCTTGATTATTGCTGTCCTAACACAATTTACCGCCTTTTATTACGTTTTATTACTAAACGAACTAAAAGTCAGACTCTAATGGCAAAGAAAATATTCTTTTTGGTGGCTATGATATGGTCACTGTGCGCTAGTTCTCAAAACGCGGTGGGCGATTGGCGCATTCACACTTCATTTGTAGGTAGTGAGGTAACCACAGTAGCCGAAAGCGAAAATTGGGTTTATTATCTTTCAGGGGCTCATCTGTTCAGGCTGGACAAGCAAACACAGGAGAATGAGGCGTTGAGTAAACTCAATCTACTGAGCGACATGGTGATTTCCAACATTTATTATAACCATGTCAAGGATTACCTGGTCATTATTTACACCAATTCTAATATCGACATCATTATTTCTGATGGTTCGGTAGTCAATATGCCCGAGATTAAAGACGTGGTGATGACATCGAGCAAGACCGTCAATGACGTGACCTTTGCCACGGATAGAATCTATCTAGCCACCGGTTTCGGCTATGTAGTAATCGATGACACAAAATTTGTCATTAAGGAATCACACCTGTATGGCGAATCGTTAACATCGGTCGCTCAGGCGGGCGAATTGTTGCTGTTATCTACAGTCAACAAATTTTATTATGGCAATGCAGACGAGTATCATGAGCAATTGTCTACATTTAATGTGGCCAAAAAAAATAAGGTTAATTGCCTCATCAGAGTCATTAACGATGAGTCGTTCTACTGCATGACTAGTAGGACTTATCTTACTCAAATTTCGCACAGTGATGATGGCTCACTGATATTCGAGACGACACCAAGTCCCATTATTGAAGCTAAGGTCTCGGATGTTCAGAAGACCATAGGCGGTTTTTTGTTGAATGTGAAAGATCCGAGTAAAAGAGCCAGTTATATTACCGATGAAAACGGTCAAAACCCTGTAGTCCTTGACTCAAATGGTGAGCTGTGCAGCCGTCATCCCGACGGTGGCGATGAGAGCGGAATCTGGGCAGCTGGCAGTCACGGATTACATCTACTGGGCAGCGATAATTATTACCTGCCTAACGCCTTGACAATGCCCCAGCCTTTCTGGATGACTTATAATAAGGATAAAGATATACTCTATGTATCTTCAACGGGCACTAACTACTTCTTCAGGGATTCCTATCCATCCCAGGTCAATACGTTTGACGGTATTCAGTGGGACGACGTGACCCCCGAGGGCGCCCCTGTCGGCGGTTCATATTGGTTGGAATTCATGCCAGGTGATCCTGACACTTACTTCATGAGCACTTGGAAAAATGGTCTTCTCAAAGTTAAGAATAACGAGATCGCCTACACCTATAATGTTGATAACAGCCCAATGCTCAAGCAGTCGGGAGCCCTTCATCCTATCACGAGCGTTGACCGTAGCGGCAACATCTGGTGCGTCCAAACCCTTGAGAACATGGAGCATCCGGTCATGGCCCTTCCTGCTGCAAAGTCCAAGCTCAGCGAGGTGACCATCAACGACTGGGTTACTCCAGTCATTTATAGTGACATATACACTGGAGAGACCACTAAACGAGCCAGCTTCATATCCACGCGCATTGGCAATAATGACATCAAGGTATTTACCGATGGCGACTACCAGAGGCCTCTCTTTATGTGGGTCAGTGGCGGAGAAACGCCATCTACCCCCCAACAAAAAGTTAAGTTCAACCAATTATCAGACCAAGATGGCCAGATTGTATCATGGACTTATACCATGTGCCTGACCGAGGACCTAAACGGGTATGTGTGGATGGGAACCACCGAGGGCGTCTGCATGTTCAATCCCGCAGCGGCTTTTTCTGGTTCTTCATTCTCGGTCATCCGTCCTAAGGTGCCCCGTGACGACGGTACAGGACTTGCCGACCGCCTAATGGATGGTATTCAAGTAAACGACGTGGCCGTTGATGGCGCAAACCGCAAATGGATTGCTACTCAAACCTCGGGTCTTTTCCTGGTGAACAGCGACGGCACACAAATCATCAAAAAATTCAACACGACCAACAGCCCGTTGGCAACCAATACTGTCTATAAGGTGTGCTGCAACCCCAACAGTAACTCGGTTTACATTACAACGCCTGCGGGACTTTATGAGTACTTCAGCGACAGTAGTCCCGCTGCAAGTAACTATGACGACATCTATGCCTATCCTAATCCCGTGCGCCCTGACTATGCTGGAGACGTGACTATCATGGGGTTGATGGACAATTCGCTTGTCAAGATTGCCGATGCCAGCGGCCACGTCATCAAGCAACTCAAGTCAACCGGCGGTATGGCCACATGGGACTGCTGCGACCAACAAGGCAATATGGTCAAGACGGGTGTATATTTCGTCTTGTGTTCCCAGGCTAACGGCGGCAACGAAGCCGTTGTCACCAAGGTGGCAGTCATTCGTTAATCCAGCCACTCATTTTGCAAGAATTGGGATATATCACTGATGGATGTGTCATGATTCTTCAGTAACAATTATATTCTTGATGCTATGACAAAGAAATTATTATTTATTACGACTTTACTGATGGCCATCATGCTGTCGGCTTGCGGCAGCACCAATGGCTTGACCAAGGCCGAGCAACAAGCCCAAGTGACAAGGCAAGTTCAAGAGGCCTTGGATACCCGTCATTATACCATAGCGGTGGACTGGATGAAACCACTAGGAGGCTTTGCGCGTCATGTGAGTTCCAACTATGAGTTAAAGGTTAATGGTGATGATATTGACTGCTATCTGCCCTATGTGGGCGAAGCCTACCACCTGCCCTATGGCGGTGGCAAGGGATTGAACTTCAAGGGTAAAATCAACAATTATAGCATCGCTTATCCTACCAGCAACCGTTCTCACATCGAGTTCACGGTTATTAATGACGAGGACTCCTACCTATATCGTATCGACGTGTTTAACAATGGCAAAGCCTATATTGACATCGTTGCACGTGACCGTGACGCGATATCCTTTGATGGCGAAATGATTTTCAACTGATTTTCCTAGCCTAGGGAAACGCTTTTATCACCAATTAAACGTAAACGCTTTTTTAGAGTCTAATTCATATAAAGATTATTCGTGTTTATCATCTAAAAAACCAATAAAATATGAAAAAGCTATTGTTATTCTCGGTAATATTGATGACGCTCATGGCGTGTGGCACCACCGATAAAGTTTCCAAGGAAATGAAAGAAAGGGAGAGTTTGGAACGTGCTGCGGGGATTAAGGCACTGCTGGAATCTCAGAAGTTCTTTGTCATGGTCGGCTCGATGCGTCCATTGTCAGCTCCCACAATCAGCCTGAGTCAAGGTCAAAAAATGATTGTCCGTGATGGCACAGTGTCGTGCTATCTGCCTTATGCCGGATCAGGACAGAACGTGGGTTACGGCGCTAGCGGTTTCAAATCATTGAATTTCACAAGTGAGTTATTAAACTATAAAGTTGAGTATCCCAAGAGCGACCGAGCCCGAGTGACTTTCACGGTGAATAACGAGGATGACAGCTACAAGTTCAATCTTGAGATATTCATGAACGGCAAGACCACTATCGATGTGGTGCCGCGTGGACGTGAACCTATTTCCTATAGCGGCATGATCCATGGTCTTGAGATGTTGTAAGCCTTTAAGAATATAAAAAGCAGTCGAGGTGGAGATTATTCTGCCTCGACTGTTTTTATGTCCACTAGGATACTACCGCCACCCGACTCACGGTATTGTTGCCGGGATCACGGTAAACCTGAATCTGTGTGGTGATGCGCTCTTTGAGTGCCTCGACATGGCTGATGATGCCCACGCGCCGACGGCCCATCTCATACAGGCGGTTCAAGGTCTCTATCACGTTATCCAGATAATTGCCGCTGAGCGAACCAAAACCCTCGTCAATAAAGATGGTATCGATAGTGAATACCTTGCCCATCGTGCTAGACAAGGCCAACGCCAAGGCCAAGGACACCATGAAACTCTCACCGCCCGAAAGCGTGTTCACCGATGTGAGATCGCCCTGATACAGGTCCCTGACAAGAATAATGAGTCGACCAGGGCTGGCTACAAGTTCATAACGGTCATTAAAATACTTAAGATAACCATTAGCACTGTTCAGCAACTCGCCAAGGATATAGCTTTGGGCAATTTTGCGGAACTTTGCCCCATCGGCACTACCCAACATCATGCTGAACTCGGCCCACTGGCTATAAACCACCTCGGCCTGCTCGAGGGCTTTCTTGCGCTCTCCCGCTAGCCGCTGGTTCTCCTCATCGTTTTTCAAGCGTGTCCTTCGGTCGGCAATCAAGGCGTTCAACTCTTCATATTTCTCTTGGCTGGTTTTGAACAACTCTTCAAGTGTGTCACGATTTTCCTCTCCAAATTCAGGTTTCCTTGCAATGATGATTCCCTGCTGCTCCACGAGTGAAGAGATCTCACCCTCCATCCGGATGATAGAATCAGTAAGGGCTTTCTGAGCCTGCTTGATAGCAGCGATATCGACGCCCGCATAGTTATCGAGTAATGCCAAGCGTTGTTCGCTCATGTCGTGATGTTCCGACAAGTATTCACTTATCGATTGACGGGCTCGCTGCTCCACTCGTTGTTCATTGGCTAAGTCATTATTCCACTGGATGCATTTATTCTCAAACTGCCGCCACCGTTCGTCAAGATTCTCAGGCACGCTGTCGCAATCATTGCCATGGTCAACAAGTCCCTTGATGTTAGATTTATTCTCTTCCATCGCGGGAATGATGGCGCGGTTAAGCTTGATGGCGTCCCTTAGCTGCTGAGCAGCGTTCTCTTTTTGCTGATAGTCATTGGCCTGCCTTTCCAAGCCAGTGATAAAGTCCTCATCTTTATCGGCCCGCTCCTGCCAGTCGGCAATAGTCAACAAACCATTCAACTCCATTGTGTGCTGGTCACGACGACGCACACTGTCGTTGATGGCCTCGGTCTGGTACTTGATACTGGATTTCAGCTGATTGAGAGCGACAATGGCCTTGTTGTGAGCGGCAACCGCCTGGCCGAGTTTGTCTCGTTCTACCTTGATTTGTCCATTTAACTCGGTAGCCTGTTGCAGCGTGTTTTTAAGCTGCTCCATCTCATTGTTGATTTCAGCAATCAACACCTCGGTCTGACTTTCATTCAGCAGCTCATTATACGTTCTACCGCATTTTGACAGGCTAGCTCTTGTCGATTCCCATTGTGCTTGCAGTAGTTGCTTCCTTTCCTCCAATAATTTCTTCGCGTCCTTGATTTGACGGTCAAGGCGCTCGATTATTGTTTTCGATGCATTCATGCGACCCTCGGCTTGAATGACACTCTGCTCGGCTTGCTTGAATTGATCTTCCAGCTCATTGACCACGTCCTGGCCCGAGGGAGCTTTCAATTCCTTGATGGTCTCCCCGCACACTGGGCACTTGTCACCTGGTTTCAGCGTCAAATGGGCTTGTTCGATCAGTACATTCCAATCCTTTTCCCTGGTGAGTGCGTTGGCAAGTTGTTCCTTTAAAGCGCGCTTAGCGTCAATTGCGGCACGCTCCTTCTCAAGCACTGTTGATTCATCCTTCCGCTCATTTTCAAGCCCTGCAAGCGCAGCGACGGCATTAGCGACATTGACCCGTTCATTATTCAGTGTCCTCAAGGCACCTATGGCATCGGCCATGGCATCTTTCTTTTTATTGATGGCATCGACCTGGATCGCATCATATCGCTGCTGCAATTCACCGACCGATGATTCCAAATCCTGCTGGGCTTTTAATGTGCTCTTGAAGTTATCTTCGGCGACAGGAAGATTTTGTTTATCCTTATTGAGAGCATCGGTGAACGTGGCGATATTCTTCTGCTCGTCGGTGCGTTGAGTCATGTGGGACTTGATGCTCTTGATGGCCTTATACATCTCCCGGTTGGCGTCCTCACTTTTCAAGAAATCATCGATTACCTCAAGCTGTTGCTCCATACTATTGACGCTGCTGACTGTTGCCCGCAGAGCGGCGCACAAATAGTCAAATTCCGCCTGCATGGAGGGTTGTTGCTGTCGCAGAGACTCAATCTGCTTCAGCGCCTGGTTCATGTCTTTTAATTCCCGTCGGGGCTCAACTGTATGCTCCCATTCTGCCACCAACCGCAGTTTCTCAATGAACTCGGGTTGGCGGGTTTCTTCCTGTTTCGCGGCAAGATCATTGCGTTTCTCGTCAAGACTCCTCTCATTCCTCGCCTTTTCATCCAGCCAATCAGCCATTTTTCGCGCCCCGTCACGCTGTTGCTGAACGAGTGTGAGTTGAGCCTTGAACTGGCCGATTTCATCGTTGATTTCACCCTTCTCAATGTCATTGAGCAGTACAATATTCTGTAGCAGCTCACGCAGTCGATCCCGCTCTTCCCTTTTCTCGCGCTCAACCTCATGGATTTTCATGCCCACTCGAGAATAAATTTCGGTTCCGGTCATTTTCTCCAGCAATGCTGACTTATCGCTCTCGTCGCTGTTCAAGAATTCGGCAAAACGTCCTTGAGCGAGCACGACCGTACGGAAGAACTCATTCAGACGCAACCCGATGAGTTTTTCAATATATTTGTCAATCTCAGTTTTCTTAGTCAGAAAAACAGGTGGGACTACACCGTCATCGGTCTTGATAACTCGTTCAGGTCCAATGATGTTGCCGCTAAGGCTCTTTCGGGCACGGTGAACATGCCAAGTGGCGGTGTGAGGTGTGCCGTTGTTATCGTCAAATGTGAGTAATACATCGGCCGAGATGGCACCACGCCTCAAGAGTTGCTTAACATCGTTAGTCTTGAGCGTTTCATCATTGCGGTTATTATCATATTCGGCCCTTTTCGCATGGCTCAGACGGGGTGTGTCGCCATACAGCGCGAGGCACAGGCAGTCGATGATCGTGGATTTTCCAGACCCAGTCTCGCCCGTGATAAGGAACAGGTGTTCGCCCTCTAACGGAGTGTTATTGAAGTCGATCACCGCATGCTCAATCGAAGCGATATTGTTGATTTCCAGTTTTTTCAGTCTCATTGCCTTTCATCCTCCTGTACCAAACGGTAAACATGGTTAAACATTTCTTTTTCCTGGTCAGTCATCTCGCGGTGGAACTTTTCAAGGTAAAATTGGTTTGCGACCTCGATGGGATGCTTGCTGTTGAATTCTTCCACTGTCATCTGGCTGACTTGTCGAGGGGTCTGGTCAGATATGGTTTTCTTGATTTCACAGAAACGGCACTGCTTATCAGCAACAGCCAGCGCTGCACATTCTTGGGCGCCATTGGGCAGATAGTGGTCAACCAGCACATTGAGCCTGATATAAGTAGGTTCATCGGGGTCAAGTCCCTGCAATAACTCAACCGCCTTCTCAAATGGCACAGGCGAAGTGGCAGGAATCGTGTGCAGGGGCTTGATATTATCGATGCGCTTGGTAGTGACGCGGGGCAAGCTGCCATGGGCATCAATCTCAACAATACTTACCGAGTGCTCACATTGCTCATCAAAACTAACGGCAATAGGAGTACCGCAATATCGTGCCCGTTCACTCACATTTTGCGGCCGATGGATATGCCCCAAAGCGGCATAATCATATCCGTTGCCCAAGGTTGATGTCTCCACACACTCCATCATGCCACGTTCATGCCCAGTGAAGTCACAGTCGCTTACTGCCAGATGGGCCATCAGCACCACCGGGAGCTGGGCATCGTTTTGAGCTTGGATATGGTCTAATAAAGACTGGAAGAAAATGGGCTGGCGCTGGTCGCTACCCACACGCTCAGCATTGACCATCGGGAAACTGGCTGCATAGGCAAACGGCACTACTGCCACGATGGCTTTGCCATCAATAGGGATAATGTGACGGTCGAGATCGGCTAGTCCATCATTGTCACGGGCGATGCCTCCAAGCACCCTCACGCCAGCTCTTTCCCAAAGACGACTGTCACTTTGAAGCCGTGACGCGCTGTCATGGTTACCGGCAATGACGATAATTTTCATTTCGGGGTAAGCATCGTGTATGTCGAGCATCGCATCGACATACATGGTCACCGCTGCACTCGATGGTGCCGCCGTGTGGAAAATATCGCCACTGACCAACAAGGCATCGGGCTGGTGCTTACGCACGATTCCAGCCAACTGCCGCAAGAAGTCTTTTTGCTCCTCGCTACGGTCGTAACCATAAAAACTCTGGCCTAAATGCCAGTCGCTAGTATGAATGAACTTAAACATAGACAAGTATTATGTGTTTTTTAATATGTGTTTTTTAGTAGCAAGCAATGTACCGCTGTTATATACGGCAAGAATTATAGTGAACGGGATTTCTTGCCCAACAAGAACGGGAAATAACGGTCAACAATAATGGCAAGGGGATAGATGAGTGCCATGACAACGATGGCAATGGCCACCTTGAGCAGGATGCTTTCGTCGAGAACAGCGGCACCCAGAATTTTGCCCACCAAAATCTTAATGATACCGATGAGATAATTTTGAAGTGCGAGATAGGTGATGCTGGTAATGGCCACGACACGCGCAAAGCCATTGATGGCAGCACTGCGCCCTATCCACTTGCTCACGGCTGTGTAGAACGGCAAGACAAGAATAACCGCCTCGGGAGCCAGGATATAGGCCACCTCCCTGTTGATGTGGAGTGGTGCGTAGATGAGGAAACCCAAGCCCAAAGCAGCCAAGATGCACCACAAGAGACTGCGTGCCGGTGTGTCAAAAGCAACCTTGTCGGCCAAGGGGCGGCAACAATTACCTACGGCATATATCGGCATATACAACAATGCCCTATCAAGGTTCCAATACGTCACCCATGGAACGGGCGGAATAACAAACAGCGACAGACTCATCACGACAGCCACCACGAGTGGCCAGTAGCCCGTCAAATAGCGCCTGATGGGATAATAAATCAGTTGCATGGTGAACAGGCACGCCAAGAACCAGAATGGCCCTAGGACCACATCGGGTGTTCCCTGGATAAATTGCCATAAAGGTGTGAGCGTACCAATGGCCTGCTCCTCGGGGCCTGCCATGCGGCGGCCAACCACGAGCCACAGCGCGTAGAAAATGATAAAGAATGTGGTGTATGGAACAAGTATCTGGCGGGCGCGGTGCTTGAGAAACGAGAGAAAATTCTGCTGGCGCGCGATGTTAAACAGGTAACCGGCAGCAAAAAAGAAAACCGGAGCGCCCATGTTGAAAAGCGCCGCCTCGTGAGCAGTGTCATAACGCGGTGGTGTATGGTACACTACTACCAGCAGCATCGCGATGAGTTTGATGTTGTCGAGCCAGACTTGTCTTTTCATAGTCTATCTTAAACTACGAATTACGCGAATTAAACTAGTATTTGTCTTTTAAAAAGAATTAGTCTGATTCGCGTAATTCGTGGTTGCTATCTCAATTTAATCGATGATGTCAAATCCTGTGTAACGCTGCAAGGCGGCAGGAATGCGGATGCCCTGCGGTGTCTGGTGATTCTCGAGCAGAGCAGCGACAATGCGCGGCAACGCGAGAGCCGACCCGTTCAGGGTGTGACACAGGTGGGTCTTCTTGTCATCGCCACGATAGCGGCACTTGAGACGGTTAGCCTGATAGGTCTCGAAGTTGGAGACACTGCTTACCTCCAGCCAGCGCTCTTGGGCTGCTGACCATACCTCAAAATCAAAGGTAATGGCACTGGTAAAGCTCATGTCGCCACCACACAGGCGAAGGATGTGCCACGGCAACTCGAGTTTCTCGAGCAGGCCCTGCACATGATCCTTCATCTCCTCAAGGGCCTTGTAGGAGTCCTCGGGACGCTCGATGCGAACAATCTCGACCTTGTCAAACTGGTGCAGACGGTTCAAGCCACGTACATCCTTGCCATAAGAACCTGCCTCGCGGCGGAAACAAGCCGAGAACGCACAGTTCTTCTTGGGAAGTTCCTCCTGGGGAATGATGACGTCACGATACATGTTGGTCACGGGCACCTCGGCAGTAGGAATCAGGTAGAAATTATCCACCTGGCAATGATACATCTGACCCTCCTTGTCGGGCAACTGGCCTGTTCCCAGACCTGAGGCCTCGTTGACAACAAACGGCGGCTCAATCTCTACATAACCGGCCTTGCCTGCCTCATCAAGGAAGAATTGAACCAAAGCGCGCTGCAAGCGGGCTCCCTTGCCGATGTAAACGGGGAATCCTGCTCCGGTGATTTTAACACCCAGGTCAAAATCGATGAGGTTATACTTCTTGGCCAAGTCCCAATGGGGCAAAGCGCCCTCGGGCAGTTCGGGCATCTTGCCACCCGTCTTCTCGACCACATTGTCCTCGGCAGTGCGGCCCTCGGGCACACCGCTATAAGGCACATTGGGGACACTGAGCAGGATCTCAGTAATCTCGTCCTGGGCTGCAGTGAGGTTATCGTCAATCTCCTTGTTAGCCGTCTTGAGGTCGGCCACCTGAGTCTTGACTTTCTCGGCCTCTTCACGATTACCCTGCTTCATGAAGGCACCAATCTGAGCAGCCATTTTATTAAGTACAGCGGCGTTATCGTCGCGTTGTTTTTGCAGTGCGCGGCGCTGTTTATCCAGTTCCACGATGCGCATGATGGGCTCACGGCCGTCAAAATGCTTGACGGCAAGGCGACGAATCACCTCCTCGGGGTCCTGATTAATAAGTTGTAATGTCAGCATTTTATCTGTTTCTGGTTTCTAGTCCCTTATTTTTAGTTTCTGGTTTTTAATTGGCGGAGAGCAGTTCTTTGACTTTGGCCGAGATGGCGCGGCCCTCGGCACGGCCAGCCAATTGTTTGGTGGCCATGCCCATCACCTTGCCCATGTCTTTCATCCCGGCAGCCCCCACCTGGTCGATGATGGCCTTGAGATGAGCGGTCAATTCCTCCTCATTCATCTGCTGAGGAAGGAATTCCTCGATCACTTTAGCTTGTAACAATTCAACATCGGCCAGATCCTGACGATTCTGGTCCAGGTAGATTTGGGCACTCTCCTTGCGTTGCTTGGCCATACGCACCAGTACCTTGAGGGCGTTCTCGTCGCTCACCTCGCCATTGTTGCCCGGTGCGGTCTTGATAAGCAGGAACTCGGCCTTGATGCCCCTCAAGGCCTCAAGGCGTTCCTTGTCATGAGCCTTCATGGCCTCCTTGATGCCATTGTTGACTTGATCAAAGATACTCATCGTGTTGTCTCCTAGTTGATGGTGTTTTTACTCGCCAAAGTTGATGGTCTGCGTATCATTGCCTCCGCGCTTGGGAGTCTTGGGCACCTCGACGACGGGCCTCTCCTGGCTCGCAGCCTGTTGAGCAGCCTGAATCTGGTTGCGGAAGTCGGGCTTGCGGCCAAATGTCGGGTTTTTCTCAATCATGTCGATCACGTCGTCATCGTCCATCTGCTCGGGAGTGAGCACGAAGTAACGAGCGCGGTTCTGGGCCAGAACCGTCTTGGTGATGGCTTCCTCGCCATATTCTTTCTTGAGGCGGTCGGCGTCAGACATATTGCTATGCGTGGTGAGGGGTTCGCGACGAGTAGTTATTGTGCTCACAGGTGCCTCCTTGTCAAGTGACACGTTGAAGCCTGCGGCAAGAACGGTAATCTTAATCTGACCCTCCTCGAGCGTGCGGTCGTGGGCTGTACCCCAAATCACATCTACCTCCTGGTCAAAGTTGGCCATGAAGTCCTGGATTTCGGTCGTCTCACCCATGCGCAGCGGTGTGCTGCTGTCGGGGTTGAAATAAACGTTCATCAAGATCTTGCGCGAACCATAAACATCGCGGTTCTTGAGCAGCGGCGACTCGAGGGCATCCTCGATAGCCTTAGATACACGGTGCTCACCCGAGCCGTAGCCCGAACTGATGATGGCGGCACCACCATTGCGCAGGGTCGTGTTCACATCATTGAAGTCAAGGTTGATGACACCCTTGACAGTGATCAGGTCACTGATGCTGCGTGCAGCCGTCGTCAACGTGTCATCGGCCTTGCCGAATGCGTTAGTAAAGTCGAGGTCGCTATAGATCTCGGTCAAGCGCTGGTTATTGATGATGAGCAGCGCATCTACATACTTGCCCATCTCATCGGCACCGGCAAGTGCCTTGAGAATCTTCTTGGGACCCTCAAACAGGAAGGGGATGGTCACGATACCGATGGTGAGCACGCCCTTCTCGTGAGCAATGCGTGCTACTACGGGAGCGGCACCAGTACCTGTACCACCACCCATACCGGCGGTGATGAAGACCATCTTGGTGTCGTCGTCAAAGAGCTGGGCAATCTCGGCCTCGCTCTCCTCAGCAGCCCTTTTGGCCGTCTCGGGGATGTTGCCGGCGCCCAAGCCGTGGGTAGTGTTGGGGCCTAACAACACGCGGTTGGGAACCGGTGACTCGTTAAGCTGCTGGCGGTCGGTATTCAATACGACAAATGACACACCTTCGATATTTTGCATATACATGTGGTTGATGGCGTTATTGCCACCGCCACCGACGCCCATCACCTTGATGATGGTGCGCATCTGCTCTTTATCCTGGAACCCGGAGTTCTGATCCAGCGTGGACATGATGTCATGACCTGTTGCGCGAGAACCCTGGTTATTCCCATTGAATTTAATATTATTGTCTTGCATATTGTGATTGTTTTTATTTTATAGTTTGGGTATATGAGTTCTTAACGCAGGTTATTGTTCATCGTCGGTAGCATCATCTTCTGACATGAGACTTGAGAGCTTGTCAGTCCACTTTTTCCAACGGTTGCGCTTCTCGGGCTTCTTGGGTCGTAGTTCACGCTCAGCGGGACGCTCGGGCTCGATGAACTGGCGGTTAGCAGCCGCACCTTCAAAGGTGGGACCATTCTCATACTTGTTAAGCTCTACACAAGTCTCACCGTTCTCGATCATCTCGGCGGCCTTAGCCAGCAGCGAGAACACCTCGATGTACTCCATGCGGTTGATCTCGGGGTTGAGGATATTGAGGGTAGGCGGGTTTTGACCCAGGCGCACCTTGATCTTGATAGTCTCCTCGAGTTTTTGCTGCAAGCCACCCAGATGAGCGCTGCCGCCAATAAGGACGATGCTCTGAATGCCATCAGAGGAAACACCGGCATCAGCCAGCTGCTGGTTGATGTTGGCGATGATTTCACCCGTGCGTGCCGAGATGTAATTGGCGGCTTCACGAGCGTTAACGCCCTCAATCGTCACGTCACTCACGTTACTGGGATCAAGCGGATTATTAATGTTCTTCTTGACATTCTCGGCCGTCTCCTCAAGCACTTTCTTTCCAATCATGATGTCGTTGGTAAGGTTACGTCCACCCAGGGGGAGCGTGCTCAGGTAAATCAACGCCTTGTTCTTGTAAATGCTCACCGTAGTAGTCTCGGCACCCATGTCCACAAGCATACAACCCAGTTCGCGGTCACTGTCGCTCAAGATTTGCTCGCCCACGGCCAGTGGAGTAACGATGTAATCCTTAGCGGAAATACCAAAGGTCATCAATCGGTTCAGGTTGAGCTTGAGTGCCGGCTTAGCGACAATCAGGTTGACCTTGATTTTTATGGATGAGCCAAACTGTCCTACAGGGTTGGGGGTTTCAACCTTGTCAACATAGAATGCACGGGGTACGATATCCACCGTGTCATGGTTCCTGATGGGCGTGCTGGTAGCATCTTGGATGATGCGGTCAATAAGTTCCTTAGTAATAGGTTCGGTTGATCCCACACTACGGTTCACCTCACTCACGATGCTATGAAGCGAGCGTCCGCTCACACCCATGTAAACCTGGGTGATGCGGCCGTCAACCATGCCTTCCAGATTGCGCAGGATGCGGTTGATGCTGTTCTTGATGTTCTCTACGTTCTGTACAATACCATATCTCACGCTATTGAGGTGCTTTTCCTCCTGCAGATGGCGCACGCTCAGGTATCCAGCCGAAGTTTTCTCGGCAATGGCTCCAACGATTTTGGAACTGCCGATTTCAAGTGCTACAATGTATTGGTTCTTTTCCATAAAATGATTGATGTATTTTATTTTGTTGTTTTTTAAGTAGTTTTCTTATTATCGTTCTTTTGATCCTTCTCGTTCTTTTTGTTGTCCTGTTGAGGCTCGGCCTTCTTAGCTTCGGCCGCCGTGCCCACGGTCATCGTTTCCATATCGGGCGCTTGCTCATCATCCTCGGAGTAATCCTCGAGAACCGGTGCTACAGCCTTGACACGGCGAGTGGCCACAATCTGGTGGTTCCATTTCACCGAGATGGTGTCATAGGTGTTCCACCCCCTCTTGGGCATGACCTGAGTGTAGAACTGTTTGAGCTTGGCAAACTTGTTCTCAAAACCGTCGGCATTGCCAATGTTAACCACGTGCCCACTGAGCTCGGGCACAATGATGATGTTATTGGTGTCACGCACCTGGTACATCGTAACGAGAGAACGCAACAGCGAGTCGTTCTCCACATAGTCGATGAGCGGCAACAGACGTGTGGCGGGATACTTGCGGGTAAAATGCCCCTGCACCACCGGCACGTCGCAGTGGTAGTAGGTGGTAGCCGCCATGCGCTTTCCAGCCCGGTTCATGTAGTAGGAGTCCTCGCCGTCAAAGACCCTGACCACCGGAACCAACTGGCTGACTCGGATGAGCACCTTACCATCCTGGCACTTGACAATGTCGGCATTCTCGAGATAGGGCGATACCTTGAGCGCCTCCTCGATGTCTGAAGCATTGATGTCACCCATGTGCTTACCCACGAGTTTGATGCCCTGACCCTTGAGGTCGGTGAGCACGCCCTGTGGTGTGACAAATGAAGTGCTGTCGGCATTGACGACCTCAACGTCCACACTGGTACACAACTCGCCCCGTGATTTCTCACGAGCCCAGAGGATACCAACGGTAAGCGCTACCGCCAGGACAGCCAGGATGCTATATTGTATCAGTCGTTTCAACGCTTTTGCTTCTTGAATTCATTGCAAATTAGTGGCAGCAGATTGGCGATGTCGCCGGCACCCGCTGTCAATAAAACGTCAAAATTACTCAATTCTATTGATTTAATCAAATTTTCTTTTGAGTAAATGCATTTTTTTGTGCTTGTGACCTGTCCGAGTATCATTTCGCTGGTCACTCCTGGTATGGGTTCCTCTCGTGCCGGATATATGGGCAGCAAGATCACCTCATCGGCCAGGGAGAGAGCGGCGGCAAATTCAGGTGCAAAATCACGTGTTCGCGTATATAGATGGGGCTGGAAAATGACGGTCAGACGCCTGCTAGGATACAAGTCGCGAACCGACGAGATGCTGGCCCTCAACTCACCGGGATGGTGGGCATAGTCATCAATCATCACCCGTCCGTTGTCGCCTGGCTCCTTCAACCAGAACTCAAAACGGCGCTTGGGACCCATGAATGTGGAGATTGCATCACGCATCGCGTCGAGCGGCGCGTCTACCAGTCGGCAGGCAGCCATCGCGGCAATCGCATTCTCGATATTGATATCGACAGGAACTCCCAGGCTGATGTCGCTCACGGTCTCCCATGGGGTCACGAGGTCAAACACAATCTCACCGTTACCCTTGCGGATATTAGCGGCATGGAAATCGCCCTCGTCACGACTATAGGTATAAATCTTGACGCCCTGCTGCACACGGGGTTGGAGCGCCAGTCCAGTATGGATGACAAGTGCGCCACCAGGCTGGATCAACTCGGTGAAATGGGCAAAACTCTCCAGATAATTCTCGGCGGTGCCATAGATGTCCAAGTGGTCAGGGTCGGTCGATGTCACCACAGCAATATGCGGTCTCAAATGGTGGAATGAGCGGTCAAACTCATCGGCCTCGATGACCGAGAATGGGCTGGTAGGGGACAGCAGGAAATTACTGTCATAGTTGCGCAAGATACCACCAAGAAAAGCGTTGCAACCAATACCGGAACTGTGCAGGATGTGGGCCGCCATGCTAGATGTCGTGGTCTTGCCGTGAGTGCCAGCAAAGCACAATCCGCGACTGTGGGCAGTCACTACCCCCAGCAGCGCAGCACGCTTCACGACCTCAAAACCATGCTCACGGAAGTAGGTCAAGCCCTTGTGTGTGTCGGGGACGGCAGGAGTGTAAACAACGAGGGTGCGCTGCGGGTCACGGCACTCGTTGGGAATGAGCGCTGGATCCTCGTCAAAATCGATATGAACTCCCTCGTCTTCAAGGGCTTTGGTTAGCTCGCTTGGAGTACGGTCATAACCTGCCACAAACTTACCTTTGGCCAGGAAATAACGCTCCAGGGCAGCCATTCCGATGCCCCCTGCGCCCACAAAATATAATGCATCAAAATCTTTCATCTTATCTCCTGCTTTTTAGTCACGATTTAGTCTGGTCAATGATTCGTTCCACCTCGTTAACAATGTGCTCGGCAGCATCACGCAGGGCCATCTTCTCCACATTCTGACCCAAGCGGATAAGCATATCGGTATTGACAACAGCGTCGAGCATAGTGTCCACAAGATTGTCGGCAGCATCGGCATCAGTCACCATAATCGCAGCATCTCGCGAGACGAGCGCTTGGGCATTCTTGGTCTGATGGTCCTCGGCCACGTTGGGTGATGGCACGAGAATAGCGGCCTTGCCCAGCAACTGCAATTCAGAGATGGAGCTAGCACCCGCACGCGACACGACCAAATCGGCGGCCCGGTAAGCCATATCCATGTTGCTGATAAACGGCATCTGCACAACGTTCTTGACACCCGAGGCGACAAGCGCCTCACGGCACTGCTGGTCATAGATTTTACCAGTTTGCCAAATCACCTGTACACCATAAGCCTCGCCTATCTTGCCCAGGCCAGCCATGATGGCGTTATTGATTGTGCGGGCACCCAGGCTACCGCCAATGATGAGAATGGTCTGCTTGTTGGGGTCAACACCCATGGCTTGGCGGGCCTGCTCGGGTGTGGCACCGCAATCCAACAGATTGCGTCTGACGGGATTGCCAGTAAGCACGATTTTCTCCTTAGGGAAGAAGCGCTCCATGCCCTCATAGGCCACACAAATGCTATCGGCTTTAGCCGCCAGCAATTTGTTAGTCACTCCCGCATAGGAATTCTGCTCTTGCAGCAAGGTAGGAATACCCTGTTTTTGAGCCTCCTTAAGCATGGGTCCGCTGGCATAGCCACCCACACCGATGGCGATGTCGGGCTTGAAATCCTTGAGAATCTTACGTGCCAGGCGCATGCTCTTAAGCAGACGTGCCAGAACTGTCACGTTACGCAACAGATGCTTGCGGTCAAATCCGCTCACGGGCAAGCCGATAATATTATAGCCAGCGGCCGGCACTTTTTCCATTTCCATTCGGCCCTCGGCACCCACAAACAGGATTTTTGCTTCCGGGTGACGGCGACGCACCTCGTTGGCAATCGACAGCGCGGGGAAGATGTGTCCTCCCGTACCGCCGCCGCTCACCAGCACATTGAGTTGTTGATTGTTATTTCCAGACATTTTTGGGAAGTATTTCAGTTGGGTTTTCGGCATCAAGACCTTCGATGATGGGAGTCTCATCAGCCTTATTTTTCTTATTTCCGTAATTAGCTATCGTACGGCTCACGCTCAGCATCACGCCAAAAGCAATGCTGATGACGATAATTGACGTGCCACCCTTGGAAATGAGCGGCAGGGGCTGTCCCGAAACGGGGAACACACCCACGTTAATCGCCATGTGGAACAAAGCCTGGAACGTGATGAACGATGCCATACCAATAACGAGCAACGAGGGTAACACGCGCTTGCTGCGCCGTACAATCATTGCTGCTCGTCCCAGCAGTGACAAGTAGAGCAGTAAGACAAAGATACCACCTACAAAGCCAAGCTCCTCGACAATGATCGAGTAAATGTAATCGCTGAATGCCAGCGGCAAACGGCTACATTCACGGGACTTGCCGATACCCACGCCTACCAGACCGCCATGAGCCTGAGCCATGCGTGAGAACATCTCCTGCTGATTTTTGGGTGTAATATCGCGGTAAACCAGCGAGTCGCTGTACCACCATTCCCTCAAACGGTTCTTCCAGGTACCCGTTCTAGCCACTTCATTGCTTCCGCTGCTAGTGGAGACCTCGGCTACCTGGCCATCTCCAATGGGCATATTAACCTGCATCTCCTTTTGAGTCTCCTTGAATATCTCCTCCTTCTTGTCGTTGTGCTGCTTGATGATGACAAAGAAACCGAACATAATGCCGAAAACGATCATTAAGATACCGATCTTTTTTAATCGCGCACCACCAATGAGCAGCATCGATCCACTGATCGCGATAAGCAGCAACGTGTTGGTCAAACCGCTCCTAATCATCAGTGCGCCATAGATACCCACGGCAACAGCCGCGGCAAAGAGGCCCTTGTTGCTGATGTCCTGATTCTTTTGAGACTTGGCAAAAATGTAGGACAATAGCGTGACTATGGAGAATTTGGCCATTTCGGCCGGCTGTAGCGTGAGTAGTCCCGGGATGATCGTCATGGCACGACGGGCGCCATTGATGACCTCACCAAAGAACATGACATATATCAGGCTCATCACCGTAATGAAAGCCCAACCTGGTATCATCGCGTACAGGAACTTGGGGTCGTTATAGTCCACACGCTGCAAGAGAATTACACACAACGCGCCAGCACCCAGGAAGATGCATTGCTTGATGATGGGCATATAGATGCCCTGGGCTGCAATCTCTCGGCTGGAGGCGCTGTAACTCTCGACAACCGAGAATATAAGCAGCATGATGTAGATACCCCAAATCCACGGGTCGCCGTGCTTTTGGGAAATCTCGGTATATCTATTTGTCTTTTCGCTGGGAGACATCTGTTGAGATTGAGTATATTAGGGGGTTGATCGCTTTATTTAATCTTCATTTTCTTCACACACTCCTTGAACTGGTTGCCACGGTCGGCCATGCCGTTAAACAGGTCAAAGCTGGCACAGCAGGGCGACAAGAGCACGGTATTGCCATCTTGGGCCAAGTCACGGCATTTCTCAACACATTCGGGCATACTTGTGGCATCGGTCACCACTGGCACCTTACCGTCAAAGAAGGCATGCAACTTGGCATTGTCTTTACCCAAGCAGACGATAGCCTTCACTTTCTCCTTGACCAGCGGCTCAATCTGGCTATAGTCATTGCCCTTGTCAATACCGCCCAAGATGAGTACGCACGGTTCATTCACGCTCTCGAGGGCATACCAGCAGGCGTCCACATTGGTGGCCTTGCTGTCGTTGATGTAACGCACGCCATCGACTGTATCGACATACTCCAGACGATGAGGAACTGCCTCAAAATCGGCCAACGCCTCACGGATAACATCCTTGCGGATATCAAACACTTGGGCCGATAGACCTGCTGCCATGGTGTTATAGACGTTGTGCAAGCCCTTGAGCGACAACTGGTCACGGGCGATATCCCAACGGTCATCCTCCACATTGAAGTGGAGCACGTCATTATGTACCCAAGCTGCGCACTGGTTGTCATCATCGGCTGTGAAACTCAACAACCGGGATTCGAGATGATGTTGATGCAGCTGTGAGGCGATAATCGGGTCATTTTTCCAGAAAATGAACGAGTCCTCTCCAGTCTGGTTGCGCGTGATGCGGAACTTGGCCGCAGCATAGTTCTCCATCTTGTAATCATAACGGTCAAGGTGGTCGGGCGTGATGTTAAGCAATACAGCCACATTGGCCTTGAACTCATACATGTTGTCGAGCTGGAAACTGCTCAACTCGATGATATACACGTCATGATGCTCGGTAGCGACCTGTAAGGCCAGGCTACGACCCACATTGCCGGCAAGACCCACGTTCAAGCCCGCTTTCTTGAAAATATGATATGTGAGTTTGGTGGTTGTGGTTTTACCGTTACTGCCCGTGATGCACACCATTTTGGCATTGGTGTAACGACCAGCAAACTCAATCTCGCTCACGATGGGAATCTTCTTGGCGATAGCGCTCGCTACCATGGGGGCGGTATCGGGGATGCCGGGACTCTTGACAATCTCGTCGGCATTGAGAATCTTCTCGGGGGTGTGGCCACCCTCCTCCCAAGCGATGTCATACTTATTGAGCAGGTCCTTATGTTCCTGACCGATGGTGCCCATGTCGCTGAGCCACACGTCAAAACCCTTGACCTTAGCGAGCACAGCGGCACCCGCTCCACTTTCTCCGCCACCTAAAACTACTAATCTTTTTGCCATATCGTTTGAGCTTTTTTATCGTATTTTGAGTGTAACAAACGTCAATGCGGCGAGCAGGATGCTCACGAGGAAGAAGCGCATGACAATCTTAGCCTCGGGGATGCGGTGGTCCGGAGTCTTGACCTTGTAATCCCAAGTGATTTTGGCAGGGTCTATGGTGAAGTGGTGATGCAATGGCGTCATCTTGAACAGTCGATGAGAGTTGCCATGCTTTTTCACATACCACACCTGAAGGATGACCGACAATTCCTCGATGAGGAAGATGCCGCACAACAAGGGAATGAGCCACTCCTTGCGGATGAGCACGGCAAACACAGCGATGATGCCGCCCAAACACAGGCTACCCGTGTCGCCCATAAACACCTGGGCTGGATAGGAGTTATACCACAGGAAACCTATTGTAGCTCCAATGAATGCCGCGGCATAGACCACCAGTTCACTGCTATCCGGGATGTACATGATATTCAGGTAGGATGAATAGATGACGTTACCTCCCAGATAGCACATCACCGCCAGGGCAACGCCGATAATCGCCGAAGTTCCCGTTGCCAAGCCGTCAACACCGTCGGTGAGGTTGGCACCGTTGCTCACTGCCGTGATGACAAAAATGGTCACCAGGATGAACAGGATCCATCCGCCCACGCTCTTGTATTTTCCCATCCACCCGGTAAAGTAGGCATAATCAAAGTTATGGTTCTTCACAAAGGGCAATGTGGTCTTGGTCGCCTTCACGGCCTGAGACTTGTGGATTTCGACAAGTTCGGGAGTCTCGTTGCGGCTGGTGACATGGACATTCTCGTTCATCACGATTGCAGGGCTCAAATACATCGTCAAACCCACGATGAGGCCTAAGCCCACCTGGCCCACAATCTTGAATTTGCCCTTGAGGCCTTCCTTGTTGTGATGGAACACCTTGATGTAGTCATCAGCGAAACCTAACGCGCCGCACCACAGGGTGGAGACAATCATGAGCAACATATAGACGTTATTGAGCTTGCCCAACAACAGGCAGGGCACCAGAATCGAGATGATAATGATGATACCGCCCATGGTGGGAGTGCCCTGTTTGGACGAGTTGCCGCCCAGTTTCTCTTCGCGCTCCTTATCACACATCTGCTTGTTCTTGAGCTTGAAAATGATGCGACGGCCAATGACGATGCCGATGAACAACGACAGGATGAAGGCAAAACCTGACCTGAACGTGATATACTCGAACAGTCGGGCACCACTCACATGGTAGTACTGCTCCAGATAATGGAAAAGATGGTATAACATATCCTATTGCTATTGAGTTTGTTAATAATCATTTGGATTCGCCCGCAAACACGGCCAGGACCTCTTCACGGTCATCGAAATGGTGTTTCACACCTTGGATTTCCTGATAATCCTCATGGCCCTTGCCGGCAACCAGCACCACGTCACCCGGCTGAGCAAGCTGGCAAGCAGTGCGGATCGCTTGGCGACGGTCGGTAATGGTCAAGGTAGTGGGACGGGACTCCTCTGGAATACCAGGTTCCATCTGCCTCAGGATCTCATCAGGGTCCTCGGTACGCGGATTATCGCTGGTGAGCACAACGCGGTCGCTGCGCACAGCCGCCTCACGCGCCATGATGGGTCGTTTACCAGCGTCACGGTCACCGCCACAACCACACACGGTAATGATGTGTCCCTTGTTGCCAACTACCTCGCGGATGGTGTCGAGCACGTTGACCAATGCGTCAGGAGTGTGGGCATAATCGACGATGGCAGTATAGCCACGCGGTGAACGCAGGGTCTGGAAGCGTCCGGCGACGGGTTCCAGCAAGCTCATCTTCACGAGCACCTCCTGAGGATCAAAGCCGAGCAGGATCGAAGCGCCATATACCGATAACAGGTTGTAGGCATTGAATCGGCCCGTGAACATCACCTCCACCTGATGGCCGTTGAGTTCCAGTGACGTGCCGTCAAGACGCTGTTCGACGATACGGCCCTTGAAATCGGCCATACTACGCAACGAGTAACGGTACTTTTCAGCACTGGTGTTCTGCAACATCACCTCGCCCACCTTGTCATCGGCATTCACGAGCGCAAAAGCGCCTGCCGGCAACTGGTCAAAGAACATTTTCTTGGCAGCGATGTAATTATCCACCGTCTTGTGGAAGTCCATATGGTCACGGGTGAGGTTGGTGAAAATGCCACCAGCAAAAGTAATGCCCTCGATGCGGCGCTGGACACACGCATGGGAGCTTACCTCCATGAACGCATACTCACAACCGGCCAGCACCATCTCATGCAACAGGCGATTGAGGGTCAAATGGTCAGGCGTTGTCTGCACGGCCGTTTGCTCAACAGTGTCAATGATGTTTTTCACTGTCGAGAGCAATCCAGCCTTGTGTCCCATGAGACGGCTCATCTCATAGAGCAACGTTGCTGTGGTCGTCTTGCCGTTGGTTCCCGTCACGCCCACCAAGCGCAGCGCCTTAGAAGGATGGTCAAACCATTCATCGGCAAGATGAGCGAGTGCTACGACACTATTCTCGACCTGGACATAGGTCACCGAGTCGCTCAACGTTTGGGGCATATCCTCGCACACGATGGCACGAGCGCCACTGGCGATGACGGCATCGATAAAGCGGTGGGAATCGACCGCGACGCCTTTTACCGCGACAAACAGCGCGCCCTCGCGAGCTTTGCGCGAATCGTTAACCAAATCAGTGATCTCGATATCGGTGTCACCAACCACCTTAAGTGGCTTGATGGATGTTAGCAGTTGTGATAATTTCTTCATATCGTTTTATTGTTTTTCAGGAATTTCTTAATCTCAAATAAATGCGTTGTCCGCGTGAATAGGGGGAGCCCGCGGCAAGGCTCTGGTTAGTCACCATGCCCGACCCGGTGAAGCTCACGGTGAGCCCGGCATCCTCCAGCACCTTGATGGCCTCGCGGATGTTAAGTCCTATCACTCCCGGCACGCCTTTTTCCACCTTGGCAGGACGGGCAAAGCGATGTGTCGATTGCAAGTTGAGTCCACGGTTGATGTTGTTAGCCGAGTAGTCATTCATCGAAGCGAACAAGGTCGCATAGTTCTTGACGTCATTCTTGCCATTGTCAACCGTCACGTAGTTGGGCGCAGATTCAAGTAAGCCCCGAGCATACATCTTGCGGGCAATGTTCTTCAGGACCATGCCACTACAAGCACCAGCGCCACGGTCAGCACCCAGCATGAGCACGATGCAGGAATATTTGGGCTTTTCGTAGGGGAAGAAGCCGCAAAATGCCAGTCGCTTTTTGGCGCCATACTGTCCTGATGCGTTGATAAAGGCGGTACCTGTCTTACCAGCGATCTCTACCTTGTCATCCTGCACCCAATGGCGTGCAGTGCCGTGACTGCCCCATACCACATCGCGCAGCATGATGCGCAGTTTTTGTGCATTTTCGGGCGAGCAAACCTGTTTGCGTACATAAGTCACCGGAATGATAGAGTCTGGCTCTCCCTCGCGCGATAGTTTCTTGAACAGATGGGGGCGTACAAACTTGCCATCGTTGGCAATGGCGTTATAGATGGCCAATGTGTATAAGGGCGGAATCGTGGTAGCATATCCGTAGGCCTGACGTGTGAGCGACAGCTTATCCCAATTCTTGTTACCCAAGACGGGGTAGTTGGGCACCATCTCACCGCCGATACCCGAGTTGAAGGGCTCAAAGAAACCCATCCCCTCAAGACGCTTGCGGAAACCACCTGGATTCTGGCCATAGTCCTTGACAATAAGTTTGGCCATGCCAATGTTGGACGAAGTCTCGATAATCTCACGCGGGGTGCGCGTGGCAGCTCCGTGGGGGCGGTCACTGATATTGCGTCCGGCATACATCCAGTCCGAACCTGTCGCTATGGGCGCATTGATGTCGGTGACGATGCCGTCCTCGAGGGCCACCATCATCGAGATGGTCTTCACCACTGATCCGGGCTCATAGCCCAGCACGGCATGGTTCACGCCCTCGACATACTCGCCCGTGGCCTTGTTGAGCTCCAGGTTGCTGATAGCCTTGATTTCACCGGTTGCCACCTCCATGAGCACACAGGTGCCCCAATCGGCACCGCTCTCGACACACATGTCGTTGAGCTCGTTCTCAACGATGTCCTGCAGCTGCACGTTGATGGTCGTTGTGATGTCATAGCCCTTGACAGCAGGTACACTCTCGGCACGCACGATGCCGTTGGTGAGCTGGATGCTCTGGGCTATACCCGGCTTGCCATAGAGCAGGGAGTCCAGTGCCATCTCCAAGCCCGAGCGGCCATGGATGCTGGAACTGAGTGAGTCCTCGCCCACGTTGCCGATGCTTCGAGCCGCCATGTCTCCATAGGGCTTGATGCGACGGTTATGCTTCTCGGTATAAAAACCGTTCTTGTTCTTGGCACGACGCAAGAAGGGGAACTGACGCACTCGCTCATACTCATTGTGGGTGAGCATATAGGAGAAGAGCTTGTAAGCACGGTTCTTGCGCGCTTTCTTTCCTGGAGCAGGATTCTTAGCGGCATCCAGGATGTCCTTACGGTCACTCAAGATCTTCTGCTTCCACTGGGCAGCGGTCATCGAGTTGTCAAAGGCAGCAAGGCTGTCGCACAACGGACCGATGTCCTTCATCAACGTGTCGGGCTTAATACCCTCGGTGAACCAGTCGATGCGCAGCACGTAATACTGCAGGTTAGCGGCGAGCACAGTGCCGTTATCGGCCAAGAGCTTGCCGCGCTCGGGTTCAATGGGGGTTGTGCTGGTAAGCACCGAATTGGCCTTCTTGTTCCACTCGCCCGCCTGCACCGCTGTTGTCTTGAACAGGTTCCAGACGATGGTCGTCGAGAATGCCAGCATGATACCCACCACAATGGCGTATCGGGCCAATATATGTCGTTTATTGTTCTGCTTCATGTTGTGCTGCTGTGAAAACGTTCGTAATAAAAAACTGGATGCTTATTTTGAGCGCAATTCAAAGGGGGGCTCATCGGGGGCTGCAAGACCGAGGTGCTTTTCCCGCATGAGTTGAGTCATCTCGCTCTCGCGGATCATGGAGTTGTATTTAGCACTCGCATTAACCAGGTCGGTCTGGGCGTTGGCCAATTCAGTTTTCAAGGTCATTACCTCCTGCATACTGCTCTGGCACACAAACTTGTTGGCGATATACATCAGTGCCATGATGACCAATGCGATGATATACACCGCATAGCGCTTGAAGAAATCAAGCGAAAAGAAGCGCCCTTGTATGATGTCTTTACCAGCCTTTTTGCCGGTCGCTGCCGTATAATTCTTTTTCTCACTCATTGTGACAAATGCTCTTAAGATGGATAATAGTTACTTATTGCTTTCCGATTTCCCTTGAGGGACAAGCAGTTCGGCGATGCGCAATTTAGCGCTGCGGGAGCGAGGATTACGCTGCACTTCTTCCTCGCTGGGAACGATGACCTTGCCAGTCAGCACACGCCATGGCGTATTGACACGACCAAAGAAATCTTTCTCCTGACGTCCCTCAATATTGCCGGTGCGCATGAAGTTCTTCACCAAACGGTCCTCGAGGGAATGATAGGTGATGATGGCGAGACGGCCACCCGGATTAAGCACTTCGAGCGACTGGCTCAGCAACTTGCACAGGGCATCAAGCTCACCGTTGACCTCGATGCGTAAGGCCTGGAACACCATCGACAGTTCTTTCTTTTCCTGAGATGGCTTGAGCAACGGGCGCACGGCATTAACCAATTCACCCGTGCTCGACAATGGCCTCGCCTTGATGATAGCGGCTGCCAAGCGACGCGACTGCCTCAACTCACCGTACAGGTACAACACCTGAGCCAACCGCTCCTCGTCATAGGTGTTCAGCAATTCTTGGGCAGTAAACGACGCATTGCGGTTCATGCGCATGTCGAGTGGAGCATCGGCTCGGAAAGTGAAACCCCGCTCCACAGCATCAAAGTGATGGAACGACACGCCCAGGTCGGCAAGAATGCCGTCAACGCCAGCAACGCCATAATAGCGAAGGAAATTCTTCAGGTAAGCGAAATTGGCGTGTGCAAATGTAAACCTCTCGTCATTCAAACGGTTTTCCCATGCATCCATATCCTGGTCAAAACCTATCAGGTGGCCCTTAGGGCCAAGATGCTGCATAATGCCACGGCTATGGCCGCCACCGCCAAAGGTGACGTCAACATAGGTGCCATCATGCTTGATGGCTAGCCCGGCGATTACTTCGTCAAGTAACGCAGGTATGTGATACACAGTCTGTTCCATTATGAATTTTCTTGCTATCGGGTGTGTCTCCTAACCCCGTTTTTTGGGGACTTCAAAGGTACAACTTTTTTTGGGATAATTTGCAAATACAAATGAGGAAATTTACAATTTTGAAAATAAAATTTGTTAACAGGCCTTGTTAATAACTTTATTCCTCCTGATTGTCAGACTTATAGCGACAAGAGAAAAACCTATTTACAAGTGCAAAAAATCGCTTAATCGACCTTAAATGGCCTTAGAACACGATACAAAGAAAAATTGACGCCATTCATTCCCTATTCCACAAGTATTCAATCCATTACGCTACCTGACAGCTTGAAATGCCAAATAATTTTAGCAGATTTTATAGATTGTAAATGATTTTTTAATAATTTTGCCCCGCTAGATTGACAGAATAACCAAAATGATAGATGAAAAGAATATGGGCAACGATATAAATCCACATAGTTTCCCGATGGAAATTTTCCAACAGGCGCGCACTCCGTTTTACTACTACAACATGGAGGTGCTTCAACAAACCCTGGAGGAAATCAAGCGGCATGCCTCGGGCATGAACTGTAGTGTTCATTATGCCCTAAAAGCCAATGGCAATCGTAAGATAACCAGCGAGATAGCAAAGCACGGCCTAGGAGCAGACCTCGTGAGTGGCCGGGAGATTGAAGCCGCCTTAGAAGCTGGGTTTCCAGCTAGTGAAATGGCATTCTCAGGCGTCGGAAAAACCGACTGGGAAATCAAGCTGGGGCTGAAAAAAGGCATAGGATGCTTCAACGTGGAATCGGTTCCCGAGCTGGAGGTAATCAACCAACTCGCAGGCGAAATGGGCAAGACCGCGCCCATCGCCATCAGGGTCAATCCCGACATTGATGCCCACACCCACAAATATATCACGACAGGCACTGCCGAAAACAAATTCGGCATCGGCATCGAGGCGCTAGAGCCAATCGTTTGCCATGCGATCAGGCTGCCCCACACTCACCTCAAGGGCCTTCATTTCCACATCGGTTCACAAATCACCCAAATGCCACCCTATGTCATGCTGTGCCAAACCATCAATGACTTACAGGATCATTATGAGCAACTGGGTATCCGATTCGAGATGATAAATGTAGGAGGTGGACTGGGCATCGATTATAATGATCCTGACGCTCACATCATTCCTGATTTCAAGAGCTATTTCGGCATTTTCAAGCAGCACCTCAACACCAAACCTAATCAACTCATCCACTTCGAGTTAGGCCGTTCGATTGTAGGTCAATGCGGCACTCTCATCACCCGCGTGGTATTTGTTAAAGAGAACAGGAACAAGAAGTTTGTCATCGTCGATGCGGGCATGACCGACCTGATCAGGCCTGCCTTATACGGAGCCTACCACAAGATTGAGAATTTGACTGCTCAACAAACCGGACCCACGGAGGAATATGACGTAGTAGGTCCCGTGTGTGAGTCGAGCGACGTTTTCGCTCACCACTGCAAGCTCCCCATCACTCGACGCGGCGACATCATCGCCATTCGCTCGACTGGAGCCTACGGCGAGTCCATGGCTTCAAATTATAACATGCGCGATTTGCCCGCCTGCATGTTTTCATTGACACCATAATTACAAAAAGCAAGGAATTTTACAATTTCCCTTATGATTGTTTGGTAAGAACCAAATAATCATGTTATATTTGTGGCAAATTACAACCCAATAAACCGCTAATTATAGAAAAGGACAATACTAACCATTTTTCATTTATTTTAATCATTATTTTATTATGAGAAAAACTTTATTGCTTTTAGCCGCCATGCTTTGTTCCATGGCCATGTCAGCCCAGTTGCTCGGCAACGGCGAACTGACGTTACAACATGCGCCCTATGCGCTTAAGAACTTCACCGGCCACAAGGGTCAAAGCACCCGCTTGATGACTCCTGCACGTGCCAACCTTGGCGAGAACCAGATGATCATGGGTCACTATGACACCGACGACTATGCGACCGACGGTTTGGGCATCACCGGCCTTCCCGGAACGATATCCATTGGTACGATCCTCACTCCCGATGAACTGGCAACATTCCAGGGTGGTCAAATCGTGAAGTTCCGTGTGGCTCTGTCAGCATCCACAACAGTGTCTCGCGTGTTTGTTACTCCAGTTTCCCCATCGGGTAACTATGGGCTCACCACCGCGTGGAATTGCAGTGTCAACTCGGTGGGTTGGAACGAGATTACGCTTTCCACACCCTATGAGATCAACCTGGATGCCAACTACAGCCTCATGATTGGCTTCGACTACAGGCAAACCAGCAGCAACTATCCCATCTCAGCTGTGGAAGTCGGGGAAATCTATCCAAGCTATATTCTCTATAATGGTTCCTGGCAGAACGTTGGACTGGATTCTTATGGTAACCTGGGTGTTCAGTGTATTGTTGAGAGCGAGAACTTCCCCGATTACATCATTGCCTTGAACGACCTTTATGTTCCCAACTTTATCCACACAGGAGATGATATTTACTACCTCTTTGCAACCCGCAATGCAGGCGTTGCCTCAAGCATTGAAGCTGGAGCTTGCACCTATGACATTTACATCGATGGCAACCTTGTCACCACCGTCAGCAACACCGAGGCAGTGACCAGAGAATTTAGCGACATCTATGGATATATCTCCTCTCAAGGGTTGGCTCTCGGCAAGCACACCTTGACCATTACTGTCAACTCCCTCTTTGGCGAGCCTGTTGAGAACCCGGCATCCAAGAGCATCACGTTCGCCATTTATGAGAGCGGTTTCGAGCGCCAGATGCATCTCATTGAAGAGTTCACCTCCAACTCATGCACCTACTGCCCGCTTGGCGCTAACATGCTTAAGACCCTTATGGGCCTGCGCGACGATATCGCCATGGTAGCCATCCACGGCAACCAGAGCACTACTGACCCGTGCAATACGTCCCAGTGTGAGACGTTGTTCAACTATATGGGTGCAGGTGGCTGGCCCTATGCCGCATTTGACCGTTCTGTTGGTTGGGAAGATGACAAGAACATCGCTGTAGGCATTGGTTATAACGAACAATATCAGCAGATGGTAGCTCAGGAACTCAGCAACTTCTTGGACTATCTGGCTCAAACTCTGTCATTTGCAACCATCAATATCAATTCTAAGATTGATGATGCAACCCGTGTCGCAACGATTACTATCGATGGCCAACTCGCTCCAGGCTTTACCTCTCTCATGGGTGAAGACGCTAAGCTTACCGTCTACCTGACCGAGGACAGCATTGTTTACCGCCAGCTCAATCAGGGCACATGGGTTCAACAGTATCAGCACGACCATGTCCTGCGTGTGGCTCTTGACTCGGAATTCGGTAACGCCCTCAACATCACTGGTGATACCTTCAAGAACGAGTTCACCTACACGCTTCCTTCGAACTGGAAGAGTGACAAGATGGACGTTATTGCCTTCATCAGCCGCCCGCTGGCTAATGGTGCTACCGGTGTTTACACCGACATGTATGTCAACCAGGCCAACAAGCGCAAACTGGGCGAGTTTGACGAGCCTTCAATCATACGTGGTGATGTGGATCTTAACGGCTACGTCAACATTGCCGACCTTAGCACACTCGTCGACATCCTGCTTAGCGGTGCTGAGGCTCCCGACGAGGCCGACTGCAACCTTGACCAGAACATTAGCATCGGTGACGTAAGCGCTCTCGTTGATTACCTCTTGAGTGGCGTTTGGACCGATTAAAACAAAACTTTAAACTTTTTCAATGCAGGACTCCTAACCACGGAGTCCTGTTTTTATTTTATCCGACACAAAAAGTTGCCTTAAAGTTAAAAAACGTCATTTTCCCATGTTGTTTTCAAAAAAAACATAACTTTGTGCATCGTTTATCACAACAGCATTAGAATTGACCAAAATTGAATTTAATCAACATTTATTACCTACATTATTAATATTATTAATTGTTCAGTATTATGAAAAAATTATTATTACTTCTTGCTGCGGCAATACTCTTGCCCATGGCAATGAGAGCCATTGAATTGGGGCCCAACCAGCTGCTGCTGGGCCACTACACTACCGACGACATTGCTCTAGGAGGCTGCTGGGGCAGGTCAATGCTACAGGGTGTGCGGCCTATCGCTACCGACTTGACACCCGAAGAACTCGCCCTTTTCCAGGGCAGTAAAATCGTCGCCTTCCGCGTGGGTCTGTCAGAATCGACACCCGTTAGCCGTGTGTTTGTCATTCCCATCAATGGCAATGGCCAATTGGGAGAAGTTGTTGAATGGCCCTGTGAAGTGTCAGAAGAAGGATGGAACATCGTCACCCTCGATTCTCCCTACCTCATCAACCTTCCCCATGATTATAAGCTGCGCATAGGTTTTGACTATGAGCAGACCAAGACCAACAAGCCAATCTCGGCAGTCAATGTCGGCACCATATACCCCTCCTTTATTTTCCGTAATAATAACTGGACCAACTATGGTGTGAACACGATCGGCAATTTGAGCTTGCAGTTAATCTGTGAGAACGACAACTTCCCTGCCTACGTCATCATGATGCGTAACCTGCACTGCAAATCAATGATTAAAATCGGAGACCCCTTGCAGATTAAGTTCCAGGCATGCAACTTGGGTGTTGCACAAGTGGCAGCCGAACAATGCACGTTCAGAATCGCTATCGATGGTGAGGATGTAGGCACAGTAACCAATCCCAGTGCCTTAACCGCCAATTACGCTGATATTGAGTGCACCATTCCAACCGACGGCCTAAGCGAGGGTCAACACACCTTAACCATTACTGTGGCCACCGCCAATGGCGAAGTCATAGAGAACCCCATGTCTCTCAATTTCATTTTCAAAACCTTTGAGTTCGGATTCTCTCGCCAGATGCGTCTTGTAGAGCAATTTACCTCGACCTATTGCACCTACTGCCCGCTCGGCTCGGCTGCACTGGCTGCATTGAACGACATGCGTGGCGACATTGCTTGGGTAGGTGTTCACCAGAACATGAGCAGCGGCAGCGACGTGTTCAGGACTGCCCAGGGTGACTCCATCAGCAACATGCAGCAGATTGACGGCTTTCCTGAAGGCTCATTTGACCGCACCATCGGCGTAAACCCCGAGGATCCCAACTTAGTTTGGACCGTGCTCAGTTATAACGATGCCAACTATGGCGCAAGCATCTTCAGCCAATTCCTTGACCAAGTTGCCGAAACACCATCATGGGCAACCGTGAATGTGAACAGCACCTTTGATGCTACCACACGCCAAGCGGTCGTAACCATCGACGGTGAGCTGGTACCCAACTATGAGGCATACATGGGAACGAATAGCAAGCTCACGGTTTATATTACCGAGGACAATCTCGTTGCGCCCCAGTACAATAATGGTTCATGGGTCAACGACTATGTCCACAACGGTGTGCTGCGCAAGGCGCTCGTTTCGGTTAAGGGCGTTGCCCTCAACAAGAACGGTAACAGCTACAAGAATGAGTTCACTGTGAACATTCCCAACAACTGGGTGGCCGAGAACCTGAATATCGTAGCATTTATCAGCCGTCCCCTTGGCAATTCTGTGAACGACATCTATGTTACCAATGCCAACAAGCGCAAGCTGGGCGAGTTTGACGAGCCCGAGGTACTGCGCGGCGACGTGGATGGTGATGGTAGAGTAAATATCGACGACGTGAGCATCATCATTGACTGCATGCTCAATGGCGAAACACCCGACAATCTCCTAGGTGCCGACTGCTATCCTGACGGCAGAATCAATATCGATGATGTGAGCATGCTTATCGACTACCTGGTTACAGGTGTATGGGCTGAATAACAACCCGTCAATAAACTGAATATAACGAGGGTGAGCCAAAATATTGGTCCACCCTCGCTTAATAACATCTAAAAAAAACACTGAGGCTCATAGGAATTCACCTTGACCATCAGTGTTTTACTTTCTTTGTCGGGGTACCTGGATTCGAACCAGGGACCTCCTGCTCCCAAAGCAGGCGCGCTAACCGGACTGCGCTACACCCCGAACGTTGTTCAAAAAGCGGTGCAAAGGTAGTGCAAGTTGAGCGGAGTACCAAATAAAAAAAGCATTTTTTTATTGGTAATCCCGAAACGCAGCCTACCTTCGCCGCCAGGCAACGTAGTGCAAGTTGAGCGGAGTACCAAACAAAAAAGCTATTTTTTTGATGGTAATCCCGAAACGCAGCCTACCTTCGCCGCCAGGCAACGTAGTGCAAGTTGAGCGGAGTACCAAATAAAAAAGCATTTTTTGTTTGTAATTGTTTGTGAAAGTCCAAATAAGAAGTGCAAAACGCGCGAATTTCATTTTTTTTGGTGGTAAACGGCATAATTGTGGCGAGAAAGTAGTAACTTTGTTGTTTGAAACCAACGTAATCACAGAATACAACATATAATTCACACTAAAAATGTATAGAACAAAAACTAACGGAGAACTTCGCCTGGCCAATGTGGGCGAGGTAGTGACACTGGCAGGATGGGTGCAGCGCACCCGCAAGATGGGCGGTATGACCTTTGTGGACCTGCGTGACCGCTATGGCATCACTCAAATCGTGTTCAACAATGAAGTGGACGCCGACCTGTGTGAGCAAGCCAATCACTTGGGCAGGGAATATGTCATCCAGATTGAAGGCACCGTAGCCGAGCGCTCGAGCAAGAACGCCAATTTGCCCACAGGAGAGATTGAGATCATTGCCAACAAGCTCAACGTGCTCAGTGAGAGTGCTACACCTCCGTTCACTATCGAGGACAACACCGATGGCGGTGACGACCTGAGAATGAAATACCGCTATCTGGACCTGCGCCGCAATGCCGTGCGCAAGAACCTGGAACTGCGCCACGACATGGCCATCCTCATCCGCAACTACCTTGACGACAAGGGATTCTTGGAGGTCGAGACTCCCATCCTCATCGGTTCGACCCCTGAGGGTGCCCGCGACTTCATCGTGCCCTCACGCATGAACCCCGGACAATTCTATGCTCTTCCCCAGAGTCCCCAAACGCTCAAGCAATTGCTGATGGTGGCAGGTTTTGACCGCTACTTCCAGATTGCCAAGTGCTTCCGTGACGAGGACTTGCGCGCTGACCGCCAACCCGAGTTCACTCAGATCGACTGTGAGATGAGTTTTGTTGACCAGGAAGATGTGATTGACGTATTCGAGGGACTGGCACGCCACCTGTTTAAGCAGATTCGTGGCGTTGATCTACCTGAAAAACTCGACCAGATGACTTGGCATGAGGCCATGCGCCTGTATGGTAGCGACAAGCCCGACCGCCGTTTCGGCATGACGTTTGTCGAGGTGGATGACGTGCTCAAGGGCACAGGCACCTTCCCCGTGTTTAACGAGGCAACCTACATCGGCGCCATCTGCGTGCCCGGTTGTGCCGACTACACCCGCAAGCAGCTCGACGGCTTGGTAGACTTCGTGAAGCGTCCTCAAGTGGGTGCCAAGGGTCTGGTTTACGTCAAGTTCAATGCCGACGGCACCGTCAAGAGCAGTATAGACAAGTTCTATGAGCCCGCCGTATGGCAACAGCTCAAGGCCAAGATGGGTGCCAATGATGGTGACCTCGTGCTCATCATGAGCGGCGACAATGCCAACAAGACGCGCGTGCAATTGTGTTCACTTCGTCTCGAGATGGGCGAGAAACTGGGCTTGAGAGACAAGAACAAGTTTGAGTGCCTGTGGATCATCGACTTCCCGCTATTTGAGTGGAGCGACGAGGAGCAGCGCCTTATGGCTACCCACCACCCGTTCACCATGCCCAACCCCGATGACATCCCCTTGCTGGACGAGCATCCCGAGCGCGTCCGCGCCAAGGCTTACGACTTCGTGTGCAACGGTATCGAGGTGGGCGGCGGTAGCCTGCGTATCCATGACGGCAAGCTGCAGGCCAAGATGTTTGATATCCTGGGCTTCACGCCCGAGCGCGCTATGGCTCAGTTCGGCTTCCTGATCAACGCATTCAAGTTTGGTGCACCTCCCCATGCTGGTTTGGCCTTCGGCTTCGACCGTTTCGTGTCAATCATGGCTGGTCTGGACAGCATCCGCGACTGCATCGCCTTCCCCAAGAACAACAGTGGCCGCGATGTGATGCTCGACGCTCCCAGTCCCGTTGAGCAGGCTCAGCTCGATGAACTCTACATCGACGTTGACCGCGAGCGCCTGAAAGCCGAGAACAAGATTTGAGTTGAAAACAGGCATTAGGTGTTAGGTTCAAGGCATTAGGATTCAAGCCCTTAAAACCTAACACCTAAAGCCTAACACCTAAAGCCTAAAAATGAGAATAAGAGAGATTACCGATGCCATCGAGCAATATGCTCCCTTGAGGCTGCAGGAGGAGTGGGACAATGCGGGCATCCAGGTGGGCGACCCTGAGGCCGACATCACTGGCGTGCTGCTATGCACCGATGCGACCGAGGCCGTGGTCTCCGAGGCCATTGACCGCGGTTTCAACCTGGTCATCTCCCACCACCCGCTCATTTTCCGAGGCCTGAAGAAAATCATGGGCCGCACGCCCGTAGAGCGCACCGTAGCCATGGCCATCAAGCACGACATCACCATCTACAGCGCCCACACCAATATGGACAGCGCGTGGCAGGGCGTGTCGTTCCGCATGGCCGACAAGCTGGGAATGACTGGTGTGCAGTTCCTTGACGGCAATGACGTGGACCCATACGGCGACCAAGCGAGCACCACGGCCGGATGCGGGGTCATCGGCGATATCAAACCCACCCCCGCCCGCGAGGTACTGCAACGCGTCAAGGAAGCATTTGAGGTTGGGGCCATACGCTATAGCGGTGACGCTAACCGCGTAATCACGCGCCTCGCGCTATGTGGCGGAGCTGGAGGTTTCCTGCTCGACAAGGCCGTTGAACAGGGTGCCCAACTCTATGTGTCGGCCGACATGCGTTACCACGATTTCCTCGACAACAACCAGCGCATCCTCATCGCCGACATCGGGCACTATGAGAGCGAACATTACACAAAAGAGATTTTTTTAGAGATTATTCAGAAAAAAAATCCTACCTTTGCAGTCGCTTTCGCAAAAAACGAAACAAATCAAGTAAATTATTTATAAACACAAGGTTATGGCAACACAGAAGAAAGAACTCACCGTTGAAGAGAAACTCAAAGCGCTTTACGACCTGCAACAAAAACTCTCTGAGATTGACGCAATCAAGACCCTGAGGGGCGAACTTCCCCAGGAAGTGCAGGATCTCGAGGACGAAATCGCTGGTCTGCACACGCGCGTGACTAAGTTTGAGGACGAGGTAGCCGTTCAACAAGACGAAATGGCTCGCAACCGCGAAATCAAGCAAAAGTCTGAGGAACTCATCGAGAAGTACACTGCCGATCAGGACAATGTGCGCAACAACCGTGAGTATGACTATCTGACCAAGGAGATTGAATACCAGAGCCTGACCATCGAGCTTGCCGAGAAGAAGATGAACGAGGCCGCACGTCGCATCGAGGCCCTCCAGGCCGAGATCGAGAAAGCCAAGGAAATGTTCACCGACCGCGAGCATGCTCTGGAGGAGAAAAAGAGCGAGTTGAACGAGATCGTCTCTGAGAACAAGGCCAAGGAGGAAAACCTGCGCGAAAAAGCCAAGAAGCAGGAGAACAAGATCGAGGAGCGACTCTTGACCGCTTTCAAGCGCATCCGCAAGAACACCCGCAATGGTCTGGGCATCGTTGTCGTTCAGCGTAACGCCTGTGGTGGCTGTTTCAACCGCATCCCCGCCCAGCGCCAAATGGAGATCAAGATGCACAAGAAGGTCATCGTGTGTGAGTACTGCGGACGCATTCTCATCGATCCCGAGCTGGTAGGTATCACTCCCGAGGACGCCAAGAACAAATAACTCAAGCCCGCCGCAACGGCTTGAGCAATAGCGACGAGGACTCAGAGGCCTCATCAATAGGCCTTAGCATCGAGACACTCCCGCTATAAGACACCGCAATGGCTGCGTAGCCCCCTGTGGCACGTAGCCATTGTGTTTTTTATCATGCAACACCCCATAAACATGGCTATCTTTTTAGAAAAAATGCTAATTTTGCTCTCGCTAAATCAATGAGTAATGGAAGAAAACAAAATTGTGATATATCAGACCGATGATGGCCAGATCCAAATAGATGTCCGTCTTGAAAATGAAACCGTTTGGCTCTCTCAATCCCAAATGGCGGAGTTGTTCCAAACCGATAGAACTTCTATTTTGCGCCATATCAATAATATCTATAGGGTTGATGAACTTGATAGAGAGTCAACTTGTGCAAAAATTGCACAAGTTCAAACAGAAGGCAAGCGTCAAGTAAGAAGAACAATTCCATATTACAACTTAGATATGATTATCTCGGTCGGTTACCGAGTTAATTCTAAACGTGGTATAAGATTTAGGCAGTGGGCGAATAATATACTCAAACAGTACCTCATCAAGGGTTATGCCATCAGCGAGCGCATCCGCCATGAGCAAGTTGGTGAATTACGCCAACTCGTGGGAATGCTGGGACGTACAATCCAGAGCCAACCGCTACTGACCACCAATGAAAGTCAAGCGCTATTTGATGTCGTAACCGACTATACTTACGCGCTCGACACCCTTGACAACTATGATTACCAGCGCTTGACCATCGAGAAAACCACGCAAAAAGAACGTTTTCATGCTACTTACGAAAATGCGATGAACGAGATTAGTGCCCTCCGCGACAAGTTTGGAGACAGTGGTTTGTTTGGCAACGAGAAAGATGACTCATTCAAGAGCAGTATCGGCCAAATCTATCAAACCTTCGGTGGCGAGGAACTATATCCAAGTGTTGAAGAGAAAGCAGCGATGCTTTTGTACCTTGTCACTAAGAATCATTCCTTTAGTGATGGTAACAAGAGAATTGCCGCTACACTTTTCCTTTGGTTTCTTAACAACAATGGCATTCTTTATCGCGCAGATGGCTCAAAGCGTATCGCCGATAACACGCTTGTCGCTCTCACACTCATGATTGCCGAAAGCAGGACCGAGGAGAAAGATGTCATGGTGAAAGTGGCTGTGAGCCTCATCAATCAAAACAATTGAATTTTGATTATTTAGCAAAAGAAGCGCTTCCTTTATGCGCAGCAAAAAAATATTTTATCAGCAAAACTGATAATAACGAGATGAGATGAGCAATAACTTTGCAACGTGATTAAAATTATTAACTAAAACAGAAGAAATTATGAAAACAATTTATGAATGTTTGCAAAGCAAATCAGTAAAATGGGTAAGTGCCATTTTCTACGCAGTTGTTATTCTCAGTGTCTTCGTATTGATGTACCTCGTAGCGAAAGGAATTTATAATCTCATAATCGCATGGGTCATTATGGCTCTCATATTGATTCCGTCCATTTTGAGTTTCTTCATTTTCCCAATGTACATCGTTGCCGACGATGAAGGGGTTGGTGTACGGACCCTGGCCCGAACAAAGCAAATACCATATGAAAACATTGACCGCATTGTACGAGTCGATGAGCAACCGCTATTTTCCGCTATTTCTACGATAAGGCTATTTGGTAGTGGTGGAGTATTCGGTTATATCGGTTGGTTTCGCTCTAAAGGAATTGGCACATTCCTCTCCTATGCGACAGATGAAAAGAATGTTTTCTTAATTTATCGCAAGAAAGGAAAACCGGTTGCGATAAGCGTGAATGATCCTGATGAGTTTTTGCCCTATTATCTGAAAGGAGGTGAGAAATGAATATCCTGTATGATTTTTCGTCGGCTCTCTTGCAAGCCCGACAGAATAAGGGCGCGACACAAGAACAGATAGCCTTTGCATTGGATATATCTCAAGCCACCTACAATGCATGGGAATGTGGGCATCGCTTTTGTCCTTACAAGCATATCATCGCCCTGATTAATTATTTTGAAGACGAGCAGTTCACACGCCGAATGCTCCGCATCCTGCTTTCCCTGCAACACAATATGGCAGGATTGAACAAGAAATCGACCGCAGAACTGACCACCTACTACATGAAACTCATCGCATTACTCGCCGATGAATGTGCCGAATGGATAACAACATTAGGGAAATAGGTCAACAGCAATCTTTTTGCAACAAATAGATTCCTATTTGACGATTCTTCTTTTCAAATCTTAATCGGTTGATTTGCCGTAAAGGTAAATCAACCGTTTTTATTATTCACTGTTAATAACTTTTTTATAGGAAAATGTGTGGTCGTGTTGCGGGAAAAGAGTAACTTTGTTGCTGGTCTCAACGCAAAATCTCGCGACGAGTCATCACATTGACAATTAGCATCTTATAAGAAAGCAACATGAACGGAATAGGAAAATTATATTTCAAATACGGCACGATGGGATCGGCCAAGACTGCCATGCTGCTCACCCAGGCCTATAACTTTGAGGAGCGCGGCATGCAGTACCTGTGCATGAAGCCCATCATCGATGACCGCGAGAAGGACAACGTGATACGCTCACGCATCGGCATTGAACGCAAATGCTCATGGATTTACCCCGAGAGCGACCTGTATGAGATGCTCAAGGAGATGTTCGAGAAGACGCTCGTCGTGAAGGACTGGATCCTTATCGATGAGGTGCAGTTCCTCTCGGCCCAGCAAATCGACCAGCTGGCCCGCATCGTTGATGACTATGGCGTGAACGTCGTGTGCTATGGCCTGAGGACCGACTTCCAGTCCCACATGTTTGAGGGGTCGAGGCGCCTATTTGAGCTGGCCGACACCATCGAGGAAATCAAGTCCACCTGTTCCTGTGGCCGCAAGACCATCATCAACGCGCGTATCGACTCGACCGGTAACATCGTCACCGATGGTAACCAGGTCGAGATTGGCGGCGACGACAAATACGTGTCGCTGTGCCGCCGTTGCTGGCGCAACCGCCGCATCGAGAGCACAAGCCGCAACGCCATCAAGTTTGATGACGAGTAGGCTTTATCTATCCAAAATATAAAAGACTACCGGTTTTTCTTGGACGGCACGAACAGGTGCAGCGCCCAACTTGTTAACGTGAGCACGATGCTGAATCCGATTGCCCACAAGAGATTTTCAACCTCAAAGTGAGGACGCACTGCCCAAGAGCACAACATCACCATCAGTCCATTGATGACAAAGGTGAACAAACCCAGTGTCAAGAAATTGATGGGCAACGCCAACATCTTGACCAGTGGACGGATGCATGCATTAATGAAGCCCAGCACGATGGCGACAATTACTGCCCACCACCACGGGTCGACCGTCACACCATCAAGAATAAATGCGGAAAAAAGCACCGCTAAAGCCGAAACGATTAATCTTGTGATCATTGCTACTCTGTTATTTATGAATTAATGATATAATATATTAATGTGTCGATAAAGAATCTATTCGCCCGATAAAAGTACTATAAATTTGGCTAATACTCATCAATAATTGGCCAATTTCAAGTCAATACGGATTTTTTTCAGTAATTTTGCGCCCAAAATTAATTCAATCAAAAGAATATGACTGAAAATACAAGAAAATACCTCAACCTGGCAAAGGATTATGTGATGATTACCCTGGGTTTATTTACCTACGCCTTTGGTTTCACCGCTTTCATTTTGCCCGAGAAGATAGTTATCGGCAGCGTCACGGGTCTGTCATCACTCATCCACTTTTGGCTGGGATGGAATGTGGCACTCACCTACTATGCCATCAATATCATTCTGCTGTGCATCGCTTTCCGCAGCGTGGGCAAGCAGTTTGTGCTGCGCACCATCATCGGTGCGTCAATCGCTACATTCTTCATTGGCGTGTTGCAGCCCATGTTCCCCGAGCCCATCGTGCAGCAGCAGACGTTCATGAACGTCATCCTTGGTGCCGTGCTATGTGGCCTTGGTCTGGGCGTGGTGTTCACCCACGGTGGCAGCACCGGAGGCACCGACATTATCGCCGCCATGGTAGCTAAGCACAGCACAATCTCTTTTGGCCGCACGATGATGTACTGTGACGTTCTCATCATCTGCTCGTCCTACCTGCTGTTCCACTCGATCGACAAAATCGTGTATGGTCTCATCTACATGGTCATCTACTCGGTAGCCGCCGACCGCGTCATCAACAACACGCGCCAGAGTGTCCAGTTCCAGATCATCAGCAAGAAGTGGCAGCAAATCGCCGACAACATCAACAATGTGGCCCATCGCGGCTGCACCGTTCTCGACGGCATCGGCTGGTACACTAAAGATCCCGTCAAGATTGTGATGGTCATGTGCCGCAAGCACGAGAGCGTGAACATCTTCCGCATCATCAAGGAAACCGACCGCGAGGCCATTATCACCCAGAGCAACGTCAATGGCGTTTACGGCTTTGGCTTTGACGAATTGAAAGTGCGCCTTCATAATAAAAAAAGCACTAGTAACGAGATGATTACGTCTAGCAATGAAGATTCACAAGACCCGAAATAACAAAATCTAGTTATAAATAGGAATTTCATAAAAGATTATAATTTTTAAGGCGTGAAATGTTAATTTCATGCCTTTTTTTGTATATTCAAAAAATATACTATAATTTTGTGTGCTTTCAAAAAATGACACTTTTTAACCTTTTAACATCATTAACGACAATCAATGAGAAAATTCTTATTTTTAGCATCACTCTTGCTTGCAGCAACAGCGATTGCAGCTCCTATCACACAAAACCAGGCACAACAGGCTGCTGTCTCATTTTTGAGCAAGCACCATCCTGGCAAAGTCACACAACTTAAACCCGTTAACAACCACAAGTTCAAATCCTCTGGAGCCAATGCCAGTTTCTACATTTTCAATGCTACCGGCAATCAAGGGTTCGTTATCGTCTCGGGTGACGACCGCACGACCCCGGTTCTAGGTTATGTCGACAACGGCAATTTTGACCCTAACAATATACCCGCCAACATGAAGGCGTGGTTAGAGGGCTATGAGGAGCAGATTTCAATGCTCGACGAGATGGGCATTACCGCGACCTATAACGAGAGCTTTACAGTAAGGCCCACACGCAACAGCATCTCGCCCATGATCACCAGCCATTGGGACCAAGGTGCACCCTACTGGGAGCACTGCCCCGAATTTATGGATATCGACGAGAATGGTGACACCGTGGGCGAACTGGCTTACACGGGCTGCGTTGCAGTATCGATGAGCCAGATTTTGAACTACTACAAGTCCCCGTTGCGCTGCACTCAGATCATTCCTTCTTATTTAGTGACCTATTACTGGCAGGAGGAATATGGCGCTTTTGATACCGAGCCACTGGATCCCATCTTCTTTGACTGGGACAACATGCGCGACAACTACACCGGCGCCGAGACTCAGGCCGAGAAAGATGCTGTTGCATGGCTCATGCTCTATGCCGGTTGCGCCGCACAGATGCAGTATGGCGTGAATGCCTCAAGCACCAGCGACCCCTATATCCCCACGGCGCTCAACGAGTACTTCAACTATGACGCCAAACTCGTTTACCGCAGCGACTATGAGCAGGCCGAATGGGAAGATATGATTTACAACGAGCTGGTAGAGGGTCGTCCCCTGATCTACAACGGCCGTGCAGGCAGTGGCGGTGGCCACTCCTTCGTGTGCGACGGCTATGCTTACGGTGACCTGTTCCACATCAACTGGGGATGGGGCGGACTCGGTGACGGTTACTTTGTGCTGTCAGTGCTCAACCCTTATGCCGGCGGCATTGGCTCCACAACCAGTCTCGAGGGCTATAACATCGACCAAACTGCTGTTATCGGCATCCAACCCGGTTATAGCGGCACTCCCGTCGAGGTAGACCACCGCCTCACCGTGTTCAACATGTATTACACGGGTACGAGCTCGTTTGAGCGCAGCGATGACGGTTCCTTCAAACTTAACAAGCGCCGCTACATCAAGGTTACTGGCGAGGACCATATCGACGATGGCACCAAGTACCTGCGTGGTATCGCGCTCTATGACAGCAACGACAACTTCATCGATATCATTGCCCAGACCTACTACGCTTCCGGCTATCTGTCCATCACCGACAGTTGGCCCGATACCCAGAGCTCTGTAACCTACCCCTTCGGCAATGGTCTGCCCAACGGTTCCTACAAGATCAAACCCGTCTGCAGTCTTCCTGGAACTAATGAATGGCAACCCATGATCGAGAGTGACCGCTTCTACGTTGAGGCAACCATCAATGGTGATTGGGTCACAATGACCAACCATCCAATTGTTGATCTCCAGTCCATGAACTTTGAGTTCACTGGCGGTGAGAAGGTGGGTCTGGCCGAGCAATGCCATGTCACAGTCAAGAACAACAGCGCTGACCGCTTCAGCGGTAAACTCTACCTGTATGTGGATAATGAGCAATTTGACGAGTATAGCGAGTTTACCACCGTCGTTGAGGCCGAAATTCCTGCCGGCGGCACTAAGGTAATCACCTTTAACTTCACCCCCAAGAATGCCGGTACCAAGAGCGCCCATCTGTCCATCTATGACACCTCGTCATGGAATCCCGGCATCCCAGGCACAGGCTCGGTAAACATTGCTGGCAGTGTGACCTATCCCATGAACCTGAGTGTGGACATCAATGCCCTTAATGCCGATGAGAACATGAACATCTATGACAGCCACATCAAGTTCAAGGTCGATGTGACCAACAATAACACCGAGGGTGAATACAACCGCTACATCCTGGCGCCCCTGTTCATCGTTGACGAGAACAACCACGGCACCATGGTGACCTACCTGAGCCGCAACGTTGTCATTCCCGCTGGCGAGACCCAGACGTTCTATTTCGAGTTTGACAACCTGGCCTTCGGCTCGGTTTATGCGCTCAATATCTTTGGCCGCAACGAGAACGAGCAGACCACCAACCTCGTGCCCCCTGGCGGTTCCAAGTTCTATACCATCAACCGCGGTATGGTAGTTTGGGACGGTAATGGTAATCGCGTGGGCTACAAGCCTTATAACGGCATCCGCGTCCCCGACAATGCGGCAGCAGTCAGCCTCGAGGGCCTCAACCTCACCTCGCTCATTCCCAACGAGAATCCCAACACGCTATTCTATATCGGTAACGGTGAGAAGTACATCCCCGCAGGTCTTGAGGCCAAAAATGTCATCAAGAACAATGTGGCCCAACGCGATGTTGTGCTCAAGCACGGCTATGACTTCTATGCTCCCTATCGCTTCACGGCTGCCAACATCAGCTATGAGCGCACCTTCACCACTGGTCGACACGCTGGTCAGCAAGGTGGCTGGAGTACCATGGTCCTTCCATTTGCAGCAACCGCGGTAACCGCTGATGGCACCCCCATCGACTGGATGCACAGCAAGACCGATGCCAAGGGCCTGTGGGTCTGCAACTTCGACCAGGAAGAGGATACCAGTGACGACGCTAAACTGCTCGCCGAATATGTGGGCAACACGATGGAAGCCAATGTGCCCTACTTCGTGGCACCCTACGATGGCGCCAACGGCACCGACATGCGCGACAAGACCTTCGTCTTTAGTGCTACTGATGTGCTTGTGAAGCCCAATCCCAGCGCCATCACCAGCGGCACCTATCACATGACCGTCGGCACCTATGCCCAGCAGACCATTGAGGATGCCTTCTTCCTCAATGCCGCCGGTAGCCACTTCGTCAAGGCTGCCAATGGCACGGTCAAAGCCTTTGAGGCCTATGCCGGTAACGTTACTGCCAGCGAGGCCACCATGCTGCAGATTGTCCTTGACGAGATTGCCGAGGGCGCTCCCAGCTACACACGCGGCGACGTTAACGATAGCGGAACGGTAGATATCACCGATGTCACCGTGCTCATCGACTATCTGCTCGCGGGTGATGACACTGCCATCAACCTCGATGCTGCCGACACTAACATCGACACCTTTATCACCATCGCCGACGTCACCAAACTTATCGACTACCTCCTTTCTGGAGCTTGGTAAAGAACATTTGCAATTACACTCTTTATGCTGCCCGCCATTATCATTCTCTGGCGGGCAGCTTTGTTTTAAATTTTCGAACATACTACCCCTGAGCCCGCTTTTTTACATGTAATTATCGTGAATTATTCATGAATTAACGATCCAATTCATGACAATTCACGTGAAAAGACACGAAAAGTGAATGCCAAATATTAAAAAACTTGTATTTATTGTTTGAAAAGCAGCGCTCCTGACTGGTGATGTGTCACAAATGTGTCGGCACGGTTTTTGCTTCATTTATGGGCAATGTTTATCTATACTTATACCGAAGCCGAGGGAAGCGAGTCACGACGCGTGGCTGGCGAGATTGACCATGTGATGAAACCCGCTTTTGGCGATCGCCCTGGCGCCAACGGGCATCAGAGTACAGGCCCACGGCTTAGCGCGAGAATGCTGCAGGAGTATGAAGCAGCCCACAGCGCACTCATCAACGGCATTATCACCAGCGACATGGTTGAACTCGTCGAAACAGGACCTTATGGCGTGGGACTACAGATAAAGTCACCATGCGGACTGACATTATGTCATGCCGTCGAGGGCTCAACCGTAAGAGCGCGCATCGATATCGAAGACATGCATTATCACCAGCAATGGAGCGGCGCCCCCATGGAAGTCATCGACCGCAGCCGTGTGGTGGAGGCAACTCAAGTATTCCTGGAGCATGCCGCCGAGTGGCGCGAACAGCTGGCAGTAGCTTTCAAGGCCGACAGTAAAGGCTCAAAAATGCGCAACATGGCGATGAACAACATGGACGCCTATCTGGAGCGCTACTTTGACGGCACGGGAATCACCTACCACTTTGACAAGCGTCATGCCGACGGGCACAAGGCCCGCTTGCTGGTACGCCTCAACGCTTACAAAACCCTGGACCTGCCCATTCCCCACGACGATTTCATCAACCACTTGGACCTGGTCAAGCCCCACATGGTGGAGTTTGCCTATATGGCGCGTGACGGACGCTTTACCGTGCGCGGCGAGGCGCGTGACGACTGGCAACAGGCACCACAACCCGTCGAAACACCTGTCCCACAGGAGCAACTCCACGGCATAAAGGGTTGGTTGCAGCGACTGTTAAACGGCGACAGCGACAACAAGCCCGCCGAAAAGCCACTCTCACCCTTACAGGAAAAGATAGACGATTTCTTTAAGGGCAAGAAATGGCACTACCACCTCACCGAGGACGAGGAAACGGGCCGCCGCGAACTGCATATCCGTCTGACTCAAGGCCGCTCGATGATCATCAACCTGAACCAGGGCGGCGATGTGCTGGCACGCGTTGAGCACGATATGGGTTACATCCCGCGATTGCTGGAGCTTGCCAAGCTATTCCCATACCGCTTGACCGGCCCCCGCAAGAAAATCGAGTGGATCACCGCTCCAACAACTAAGGACTAAGGACTAACGACTAAAAACAAAGAACTAAAATATGGCTATCACCATCAACACCGGCGACCTCAAGACCATTCTCGAGACCACGCCATCGACACAGAACATCCTGCTCGTGGGTAAACACGGCATCGGCAAGAGCGAAATCATCACACGTCACTTCGAGGACCAGGGCATTCCCGTCATCGCCCTGTTCCTGGGTCAGATGAGTGACCCAGGCGACCTTATCGGCCTGCCCAACAAGGACGAGGCGACTGGAAAGACAGAATTTATGCCGCCTTACTGGTTCCCCATGGACGACAAGCCTGTGGTGCTGTTCCTTGACGAGATGAACCGCGCCCGTCCCGAGATCCTTCAATCGGTCATGGACCTCTCGCTTAACCGCAAACTCGCAGGCCGCTCACTGCCCCCTGGCAGCCGTGTTATCGCCGCCGTCAATGATGGCGAGGAATATCAGCTCACCGACCTCGATCCCGCGCTGGTATCGCGCTTCAACGTGTATTTCTTCAGCCCCACGGTGGGCGAATGGCTCTTCTGGGCCAAGCAAAACGACATTGACCCGCGCGTGATCAACTTTATCGAGGAGCATCCCGACGAACTCGAGAAAAACGTGGACATCAACAAGGGCACGTTTGACAAAACGCCCGACCGCCGCGCGTGGGTGCGTGTCTCAGGACTGCTCAAGGCTAGCGGTGCAATCACCGACATGAATCGCTTGACCAAAATGATTACGGGTGTGATCGGAGCCCGCTCGGCATCGATGTTCATGCAGTCGCTCAACCAATCTCGCATGCTCACCGCCCGTGAGGTGCTGCATGTCTTTGGCGCTTGCCAGAACGACCTGATGACCTACACCATGCCCCAAATCGCCATCATCAATGAGGGCATCTACCAGTATTTGGAACTGGGCGTGAAAGATGATGAAAAGAAAGCGGTGAACAGTAACCTGGTACGTTACATCCACTGGATGCTCAGTAATGGTCGCCAAGAGGCCATCGCCCACTTTGCCTCGTTCTTCGAGAACGCGACCTATGCTAACGCCAACGCCTTCATCATGATGGAGTGCCGCGAGGCCCTGCAGTTGATTAATCAGATGATCAACAACCTATGACCGTCGGCGAACGCATAAAGACGATTTCACAGGATTGGTTCCTCACCGAGCCGCTCATTTTTGCCGTGTTGTGTACCCATGCGCTGAAGCGCAACGACAACATGGGCTGCGACATGCGTTGCGGCAAAGGGCTCATTGAGTACAACCCTGAACTCCTGGAGCATTTTGATGACAACCAGCTGGCACTGAGGCTCAAGGCCGAAGTGGTGCGCATTATTCTCAAGCATCCCTATCAGCGCCAGCCCTACAACCCGCGCCGCGATGTGATGCGCCTGTCGAGCGACCTCACCCTGTGTGACAACCTCGAGGGAATGGATACCATCGGGCTGGAACCGCCTCAGATATTTGACATCCCCCGCGACCAAGCTTTTGAGCAATACTACTCGCTCATGGCAGGCCAAGTGCTGCAACTCGAGCAAGACGCCGATGGCGAGGGCATCCCACTCGACATGAACATGCTTGGCGCTGGAGAAGGAAGCGGCGACAATAGCTTAACAGACAGTCTGTTGGATGCCGATGCTGGAGCATCGTTGTGGGAAGAAGACGAACTGATGAGCGAGAAAGTCAACCACGAGATCGAGACGGCCCAGCGTTGCAACCAGTGGGGATCGTTAGGCGGTGACCTGCGCGCATTGATTGAGAGCACACTGGTGAGCAAGCAGAACTTCCGAGCCATCCTCAGCCAGTTCCGTGCCACCATCCTCAGCACAAAGCGGCACCTCACACGCATGCGTCCTAACCGCCGCTACGGCTTTGACGCTATGGGCAGCCAGTATGCCTATAGCACGCGCCTGCTTGTCGCCGTTGACGTCAGCGGCAGCGTGCCCGATGAGGACATCCGCAAATTCCTCGCCGTCATCAACCGTTTCTTCAAGCAGGGCATCGAGAGCATCGAGGTCATCGAGTTTGACAGCAAAATCACGACCGAGAAACCCATGTTGCTCAAGCAGGCAACCAACACCATACGCGTTACTGGGCGCGGCGGTACCAATTTCCAACCCGCCATCGATTTCTACTACGAACACGAGGAGTATGACGGATTGGTATTCCTCACCGACGGCTTTGCCGCCATCCCCAAGTTACCCGATGACAAGCGCCACAAGCCCCTGGCCTGGATCCTCACCACCCAGGGCGGCAACGAAGAGAATCTTAAGCCGCTAGGGCCCGTCGTACGCATCACTGGCCTGTAAAAGGAGCAAGATAATAGGAATTAGGCATAAGGAGTTAGGAGTTATTCTTCTAGCTCCTTATCTTTTAACTGCGCACTCTTAACTGTTAAGTGAAAAAAAATTGCTATCTTTGCAAGTTAAAACGCAATAACTGAACATGAAGAAAGACGACGACGAACTGGAAGGCATGGAGCAAGAGCAGCCTGTCGAGGACAATTCCCAAGGCGGTAATGACACTCCCGACGAGGGCGCTAACGGCAACGAGCCTCAAGCCCACTCCACCTACCAGGTGCCTAAAGATAAGAAACTCCAGTTGAGCGGCATGTACGAGAATTGGTTCTTGGACTATGCCTCTTATGTGATATTGGAACGCGCCGTGCCCCATATCGAGGACGGCTTTAAGCCCGTGCAACGACGCATCATGCACGCCATGAAGGAGGCTGACGACGGCCACTTCAACAAGGTCGCCAACATCGTGGGATTGACGATGCAGTATCACCCCCATGGTGACGCGTCGATCTACAGCGCGCTGGTGCAGCTGGGTCAAAAGGAGCTGCTCATCGACACCCAGGGTAACTGGGGTAATATCCTCACGGGTGACGGAGCCGCAGCAGGCCGTTACATCGAGGCCCGCCTGAGCGAGTTTGCGCTTGATGCGGTATATAACGCCAAGGTGACCGATTGGGGACTGTCCTATGACGGTCGTAAACGTGAGCCGTTGACCCTGCCCGCCAAATTCCCGCTCCTGCTTACGCAGGGCGCCGAGGGCATCGCCGTCGGTCTGTCTTGTAAAATCCTGCCCCACAACTTCAACGAGGTCATTGATGCCGCCATCCACTACTTGCGCGACGAGGAGTTCCACCTCTATCCCGACTTCCAAACAGGCGGCTACATCGACGTGAGCCATTATAATGACGGCGAACGTGGTGGCAGTGTGCGCGTGCGCGCCAAAATCGAGAAACTCGACAACAAAACACTGCTGGTCAAGGATGTGCCCTATGGCAAGACCACCGGTACCGTCATTGAAAGCATCCTCAAGGCCGGCGAGAAAGGCAAGATCAAGATCCGCAAGGTCGAGGACAACACCAGCGCCACGGCCGAAATCATCGTCTCGCTGCAGGCGGGCACGAGCAGTGACATCGCCATCGACGCGTTGTACGCTTTCACCGACTGTGAAATCTCCATCTGGCCCAACTGCTGCGTCATCAAGGACCAAAAGCCCCAGTTCCTCACCGTGAGTGACGTGTTGCGCTACAGTGTGGACCGCACGCGCGACATCCTGCGCCAAGAGCTGGAAATCCAGCGCGGTGAGACCATGGAAAGCCTGCACAGCGTATCGCTCGAGAAAATCTTCATCGAAGAGCGCATCTACAAGGACAAGGAGTTTGAGAATGCCAAGGACCAGGAGCGCGCCCTCAGGCACATCGACAAGCGATTGACTCCCTTCAAGCCCCAGTTCTACCGCGAGGTTACCCAAGACGACTTGTTGCGCCTGCTGGAAATCCCGATGAAGCGCATTCTCAAGTACAACAGCGACAAGGCCGAGGAAAACATCGCCCGACTCAAGGAGCGCGTCGAGGACATCGACGACAAGCTGGCCCACCTCACCCGATATACCATCGACTGGTTCAAGGGCCTAAAGACCAAATACGGCGCTAAGTACCCGCGCAGCACGGTCATCCGCGAGTTTGACACCATCGTTGCCAGCAAGGTCGCCGAGGCCAACCAGAAACTCTACATCAACCGCGCCGACGGTTTCATTGGCACAAGTCTGAAGAAGGACGAGTTCGTTTGCAACTGCTCGGATATCGACGATATCATCATCTTCTACAAGGACGGCAAGTTCAAGGTCACCAAGGTGGCCGAAAAGATTTATGTGGGCAAGAACATCCTCTACCTGAACGTGTTCAAGAAGGGTGACTCCCGCACCATCTACAACGTCCTGTATCAGGACGGGCGCGGTGGCACCACGTTCATGAAGCGCTTTGCCGTCACGGGCATCACGCGCGACCGCGAGTATGACATCACCCAAGGCAAACCGGGCAGCAAGATCGTCTGGTTCACGGCCAATCCCAACGGCGAGGCCGAGGTGCTGCGCATCACCCTCAAGCCCAAATTCAGACTTAAGATTTTGCAATTTGACGTCAATCTCGCTGAGCTCGCCATCAAGGGCAAGCAGGCACGCGGTAACATCGTCACCAAGAACGAGATACACCGCATCTCGCTCAAGGAGGCAGGCCAGTCAACGCTGGGTGACCGCGAGGTGTGGTTCGACCCCGACATCCTGCGCATCAACTATGAGGCCCACGGCCGTTCGCTGGGCCTGTTCGGTGGCGACGACCGCATCTTGGTCATCATGAAGTCGGGCGAATTCTACACCACCAGCACCGAGGCCAGCAACCACTATGAGGAGGGCATCCTGCGCATCGAGAAATATGAGAAAGACAAAGTTTGGACCGCCGTGCTTGACGATGCCGACCAGGGGCACCCCTATGTGAAGCGTTTCACCCTCGAGGACAACACCCGCAAGCAGAGCTTTATCGGCACTAACCCCGACTCCCACCTGCTGCTACTCAGCGATGAGCCGTGTCCACGCTTCGAGGTAAAAATGGGCGGTGGCGACGCCTTCCGCGAGCCTTTTGTTATTGACGCCGAGGAATTTATTGGCGTGAAGACGTTCAAGGCCAAGGGACGCCGCGTCACCAACTGGGAGGTGGCAAATATCACCGAAATCGAGCCACGCGAGCCTCAACCCGCCGAGGACGCTGCCGAGGAACCCGTTGTGGCGCCCACCGACGAGAACGCTGGCGATGACGCTCCCAACAACGACCGCATCAGTCAGGAAGATGTGCTCGATGAGTTCACTGGCCAGCAGCACATCCCCTTCGACGACCTCTAACAACAACGATTAAGGGAAAACAATAAATATAATAACGACAATGCTATCCAGATTCATACCCTGCGGGGCTAATGCGAATTACGCTAATTTTGCGAATTATATATTAAAATTCGCGGAATTAGTCAAATTCGTGAAATTCGCATTGAAAACCTTGCGCAGAGGCCGTTGTATTTATTGTCTTACTCTAATCTTGCTAAGCTGCAGCCTAAGCGTTGCGGCCCAAGCAGATACCGTGCCCGAATCGGCGCTACCCGTGCAATCGATGTTGATGCTCGATGCCGGCTATGCCTCGATCCATGACAGCTATTTGACACCCATCACCTATGACGGCATCGACCTGGGCCTCTCCCTGGAGGCCACGCGTTGGGCTAGCCGCTACAGGTGGCTGTGGCAGCTGAGCGTGGGTGCCGACTACAACTACGTGGAGAACAATGCCAAGAACAACAACCTGCAAAAGGTCATGGGCGACATCTCCTTCAACATGCAGCACGCCTGGATGGGGGTGCTCCACCCTCGGTTGGGCTTCTCGGCCGGCCCAATGGCACAGTTGCGCGCCGGCATCGTCTATGACGCCGTCAACAGCAACAATCCCGTCACCGTGCGTGCCCACGCCAATCTGGGCGCAACGGGCATGGCTTGGTTCAACACCCACCTGGGGCGCCTGCCCGTCACCCTGCGCTATCAGGCCCAATTGCCCGTCGTGGGCGTCTTTTTCGCCCCCGAGTATGACGAGAGCTACTACGAGATCTACCTGGGCAACCACAAGAATCTTGCCCATCTGGGCTGGTGGGGCAACCGCTTCGACATGACCAATTACCTGGGCGCCGACCTGCACGTGAGGAAGGTCACCCTGCGCATCGGCTACCGCAACCGCCTCGAGCACTGGACCGTCAACAACCTCAACGTCCACGACTTCACCCACGCCCTCGTCTTCGGCATCAGCCTCTAGGCTCGCCAACGCTCGCAGTTTAGAGGTTAGAGGTTAAAGTTAAATGAGTGAAAACGATATAAAGAACAATGACAATACCACCCAAATACAAACCCTGCGGGGCTAATGCGAATTGCGCTATTTTTGCGAATTATTTATTAAAATTCGCGGAATTGGTCAAATTCGCATTGAAAACCGGGCGCGGATGCCATAGTATTTATTGTACTTATTGTCTTCCTTTTTTGAGTTGTCTTGTGGTTATGCTGGCAGGGTGTGCCCAGCAGGACGAGTTCGAGAGCGACCAGGTGGGCAACTTCGAGGCCCTGTGGACCATCATGGACGAGCATTACAGTTTCTTTGACTACAAGCAGGTGGACTGGAACGAGGTTCACAACCGCTACCGCGCCATGGTATCTAACAAGATGACCGACAGGGAGTTGTTTGACGTGTGCGGAGACATGCTCAAGGAGTTGCGCGACGGCCACACCAACCTCATCGCCACTCACGACGTGTCGCGCTACTGGATTTGGGAGCAGTGGCCCGTCAACTACGACGAGCGCATCATCGACCAGCACTACCTCAACTTTGACTACAAGATGTCGTCGGGCATCAAGTACCAGATCCTGCCCGACAACTTCGGCTACATGTACTATGGCTCGTTCTCGTCGGGTATTGGCGAGGGCAACCTCGACCTCATCCTCAGTTACCTCTCCACCGCCGACGGCCTCATCATCGACGTGCGCGACAACGGCGGCGGCCTGCTCACCAACGTCGAGAAACTCGTCTCACGTTTCATCGGCGGCAAGACCCTCGCGGGCTACATCTGCCACAAGACCGGCAAGGGTCACAACGACCTGAGCGAGCCCTACCCCTACTACTTTGAGCCCGCCAAGAACCACATCCACTACCTCAAGCCCGTCGTCGTGCTCGCCAACCGCGCCTCCTTCAGCGCGACTAACAACTTCGTATCGATCATGAAGTCGCTGGGCAACGTCACCATCGTGGGCGACACCACGGGCGGCGGCTGCGGACTGCCCTTCACCAGCGAACTGCCCAACGGCTGGCGCGTGCGCTTCTCGTCTTGCCCCGTGATGGACGCCCAGGGACGGCTCACCGAGTTCGGCGTGGCCCCCGACGTGCGCGTTGACATGGACGAGCAGGACCGCTCCCGCGACGCCATCCTCGACACCGCCATCGCCATCCTCACCCGCCAAACCCGCCCCTAACCCCTTATATATTATATATAATGTGTAGCCCGGCGGCCACGCTGTAGGGCCTCGCCTTGGCGTGGCCAGCCACTTGTATTAGGCCTATAAGCCCTATAAATCTTTTAAACCCAGGGTGCCACATTATTCCCTTACCTCCTCAAAAAATAAATTTTCGACACTTTTTGTTAATTTTTTATTGCGCATCTCAAAATTATGGTGTATTTTTGTGTGCTAAACCATAAGGAAAAATTATCTGTAAAGAGAGGAACCATAAAAGAGTCTTTGTTTTTGGATGATTACGATACCTTTTCTTACAGATTTAACTGATTGATATTTAATAAATTATTAATATATTAATAAATTTTTTAGTGGATAATATGAAAACGAAATTTACAATTTTGGCGTTCGGCCTGCTCCTGGCAGTGGGCTGGACCAGTAGCGCGCATGCGCAACGCTTGCCTGGAGCCAAGCCCTTGTCAACTACGTTTGACTTCTCGGCACCCAGCAGGTTAGTGACGAACAATCACCAAGCTGTTGGAACGGCTGTCGAAGAGGTGCCTGAGGGCATGTCTGTAAACAGGCTCAATGCTCCTCTCCGCAGTAATAATTACACCGTTACTGCCGATGTCACTCATACCAAAGCCTGGTATGACCAGTACTACTACACCTACTACGAGGGAACGACACAGAAATCAGCCTATTTCACAGATCCGGCGACCGAGCCCTATCAGATGATGGCATTGCTCAAGCTGATTTATACCGAAAACATATTCCCTGGAATCAAGTATTCTGAAGCAAAGCAAAAAGACGTTGAGTATCAATCAATTCTGCATGGTTGGGATATCATTGGCACTAACTATGAGCCTCTCACTATCAAAACACAGAATTATGACACTTATATTCGTTATATCGCTATTCAAGATACTGCCGGTAACGAGATTGTAAGTTGGACTCCCAGTAGTGATGGAAGTACGGTTAACAGCCTACCGACAGGCTGGTCATGCAATGCCACTATAAAAGCTTGGACTTATAATAATTATTATTGCGCCTATATGGGCACAGCTTCAAGTGGTGGCACCATTACCATCAATCCCAGTTCTTTTGCCAGCTATGCAACCGATGGATATGTCAGGTTAGTAATCAGATTTGCCGCCGAAGCCGCCACCACAATGGAGGTAAATGGATCGGAGCAAGAAGTGACCACTGCATGGCAAGGATTAGTTTGGACTGTTCCTGGCACCATTGACAACCCACCCGATGAGAACGGTTATACCGTACTCTTGGTTAAGATTAAAGATGGTGTTGACGATGACATTCACAATCGTGCCCCCATGTACACCAGTAGCGCCAGTGAACTGCGTGACTACTTCTCTACCTATGTGGATGAGATTCAGCTGCTCACCGACGGTATGCGCGTCAAAGAAGGCACTTCCGATGCGGGAACGATTTTTGCTTATACCGGTGACCTGAACAGGTTCTTCTACATCAGTAAGGGAAAGATGGCCTTTTTGACATCTGTTCGAGATCAGGGCGACCGTGCCCCCTTCTACGGCATGTATGAGGAATTTGCCCCCACTACCCAAAAGGATACTGTCAGCTTCGAAGACTTCTACGAGAAGATGAAGCAGGGTACAACTTATCCTATCATCCACGACTGTAATAGTGTGATCTACATGCAGCACTACTTCTCGATGGCAGGAAAAGCGGGAACCACTCATAATCAAGTGAACAGCCTCGTGCTCTACATCCCCGATGAGAGAGGACAGGTCGCTAGCGGTTCAGCATGGCGTGATTACGAGGCTGCCCATCAGCCCACTGTGGGTATGTATATGATTGACCTCTATGCTGATATCGAGCCGTCCACTACACCTGACATGTACACGGTGACGGTCAACTGGTATGACAACCTCGATGTTCTTACCCACACCGATGGTATTCCGCAGACCTACAATCTCTATGAGATTTATGACAAGGATGGCGACGGTGACTTGGACACCACCCTGGTCTATACCGGTCCTGACGCCACCTGGACACATGACTATCCCGTGGGTGACCCCACTGCCTATGACATCGAGTATTATGTAATCGGCACCCCCACAGCTGCCACCAATCAGGACACGTTCTTTGCCAAGAGTAATACCGACGAGGTGACCGTCCCGGGCAAGACCGACTTCATTGGTCTGCAGTGGTGGCGCTATGAGAGCGACTACGTGACCGACAATGGTACTGATATCCATGAGGTGAACTACTATCGCAACTTCCTTGCACCACATATGCTGAGTACAGGAGGTCAAGCGGGCATCAGTGCCGGCAATGTGGGCGCCAATGGCCGCACGTTGACCCTGTACCGCGAGGACATCCCAGTCATTGATCTTGAGCTGCAAATGAGCAACGGCAAGGCCTACTACCGCATCAAGTACATCAATAGGAATGAGACCCAGCAAGTAGAGCCTGGCTATGACCCGAACACTGGCGAATTATTGAATAATAACAAATAAACACGATATAAGCGATGAAAAAGATATATATGATTTTAGCAGTCCTCGCACTGCTCACCCTGTCGCTTAACGCGCAAATAAAGGATGGTAAGGTGGCTCAACATGCGACTCCTACCGTAAAGGTTAACACGGCTCTCGAAGGCATCAAGAAGGCTGCTTCCATGCCCGCCATCAACCGTGCTCCTAGCCGTGCCGACCGAGCTACCACTCTCAACCTGTTTATTGATACGACAACGTATGTGTCTGAATATCTCCCCATTTATGGTTATTATCATGATGACGCTCAGCACAATCAGTTGATTTACCCGGCAAGCATGCTGACCGACATGGTAGGCAAGAAGATTACATCTATGACCTTCTATCCTGCTTCTTACAGTAGCTCTAGCGGTATTAATTTCTATAATGGCTCTATCACATTTAAGTTGACTGAGGTAAATGGAAGTACTGGCTTTGATAGCAACAGTCCTTCTCTCATTACAGGCTCCATGACCACTGTGAAGACAGTAAACATGCCGTCATCGGCTAACACAAGTGCCACGACTTGGGTGATTGCATTCGATGATGAATATGAATACAATGGAGGCGACCTGGTAATTGACCTCACGACTACCACGGGCGGTTATGGTCATACCTATTTCTATATTGGAACGACGACAAGTCTCGGCGTAGCTTACCCAGGCTTGCTCCAATATGGCAGTTATGGCCCGTATGCTGTTGGTTATGTTCCCGCTGTGACCTTCACCTATGAGGAAGGTCAACAGCCAACGACTCCCACGCTGACTTCTCCCGTTGATGGTTCTACCGTTGACGTGGGCATCAACAACGGTTCTGGTGTGAGCCAGGCCATCAACATCAAGGGTAAAAATCTCACTCAGGATCTGACCGTTAGCGTGAGTGGCACGGGCTTCTCGGTATCTCGTGATGTGACCGTCACTGCTGCCGAAGCCAACGCTGGTAAGGACATCATTGTGACCTACAATGGCAACGCTGAAAATGCTACTGGCACGCTGACCGTTAGCAGCAACGAGGTGAGCGCTACCGTTAACCTGACTGCAAGCTACTCGGATGACGTGACCGTCTGCGATGGTGGATATTTCATTGAATATCTTCCCGTTTGGGGCTATTGGCATGATGCAGCTCAGCACAACCAGATGATTTACCCGGCAAGCATGCTGACCAATATGGTTGATAAGAATATTACGTCCATGACTTTCTATCCAACTGGTGGCTATGTAGATTCAAATGATAATGGTCAATATGATAGTGGTGAAACCACTTATCAAGGTCTGAATTTCTATGGAGGTTCCGTCACCTTTAGTTTGATGAATCTCTCTAGTGGCACATCACCTTATACTGATGATAACGCCACCCTGATTACCGGCACAATGACAGAAGTGAAGACCCTTGTTCCGCAGAATAATGCCAGTGCCACAACTTGGCTGATTGAATTCGATGAGGACTTCACTTACACTGGTGGTGACCTGCTCATTGATATGACAAGTACCGCCGGCACTTATGGACGTACCGCCTTCTCATGTGATGTCCTTAATACCAATCAGAGTGCACTTACTCTCACTACATCTAGTGGTGACATTGATGCGGGTCTTCCTATCCTGCCGAAGGTGACCTTCTCTGTTGAGGCACCCGCTCTGAATCCCACGATTGAGATTTCTCCCGCTACCCAGACGATCAGCGATGCCGCTGCTGCTACCTTGACCGTCACCGGTACTGACATCGAGAGCAACATCAACGTCGGTGTGGCTGATAACACTAATTGGTCTCTGAATCCCACATCGCTCTCCAACACTGGTGGCAACGTGAGCGTGTCCTACACGGGCCGCGACCTGAGCGCCAGCACCACCGTGACCGCAAGCGCCACCGGTGCTACTGACGCAACGGCCACCGTTGACTATGTTGCCGACGTGTACATTGTGGGTAACTTTGGTAATGGTTGGGACTTCAACAACGGTACCCAAATGACCTACAACAATGGCACCTATACCACCACGATCACGGTAGACGCCGGCAACTATATTCTGTTTGCCCGCTTGCTGGGTAACAGCAATCCGTGGAACACCCGAGATGTCTTCGGTCCCGACAGTGGTGGCGACTGGTGGATGCAAGGCGATAATGCCTCGGGCACCATCGACGTCAACGACGATGATCCCATCTATTTCACTGAGAGCGGCACTTATACCATCACCATCAACAGTGACGGCACCTTTACCATCACCAAGCAGAACGAGGGTCAGACCGCACCTCCCGTGATTACCTACACCGTCGACGACGAGTATGTGACGATCACCGCTACCGGTGACGGTACCGTGACGCTGAATGTGCCTGGTTATGATCCCGTCAGCGGCGAGGGCGAGGCAAGCATCACGATTCCTCGCGGCTTTGCAAGCAACACCATTACCGTTACGGCTACCGCTCAGGAAGACGGCAAGACCGAGAGCGCTCCCGCAAGCGAGCAGATCACCATTCCTGCTGGTTCAGGTTGGACTGAAATGGATGGCACCTACAGCGCTAACGACCTGCTCAGCTTCACGGTTGGCGGCGAGGACATCATGCTGGTTGACCAGTTCATGGCCTCCACGTTGAACAATGGACAGCCTGACCACTACACCTACACCTTGAGGCAGACTGTCAACGGTGAGACGAATACCAGTACTCCTGTGGAGATCCCCGTCTATAAGACCAATTCGTCGATCCAGGGTCTGTACACCCAAAACCAGGTTGACGGCGACACCGACATGAAGCTCAAGGCCGGCGTGCTGAACACCGAGATGGACTATGATGTCAATCCCGATCACAATGTGTTGTACTATAGCCTGTATCGCAGTGGCTTGAATGAAACCTATCCCGCGATTGACGTGGATAGCCGCATCTCTCAGCTCCAGAAGTTTGAAGACAACGCCAGCGGTACTGTCCAGTACTTCATGTACGAGAACCACACCTCGGGTGTTACTCCCAAGTATGACCACCTCGGCAATGAAATCGCTGAGCGTCTCGACACCAACTGGGTAGAAGGTGCATATAACGACCAGTTGGCATACGTGCCTGTGATTTGGACATTCGGTCTCTACTCTGGCCGTGAAGACGGTAAGAACAACTCCTATGGCTCGGACATCAAGCGCGAGTATCTGGGTAAGGTAGAAGCCACAATCTCGGGTGAGTACACTGCTGGTAACGCTTATGGTACATGGGAGGTAGGTAATACTGAATACTGCGTATTCCATCCCACGATCAATGTTACCGGTTACCTGCCTCAGGAGGGTGTGACAATACACTACAACGATGGTGACGAAGCCACCTATGTGCCTTACAAGTGCCGTGCATGGTGTACCACCGAGGGCATCCACGACTTCGTCAAGGATAGTGAAGGCCACCTCACGGATAACGGCACGTTGGACGTTCCTTACCTGCTGGGTGAGGCAGAATTCGGCAACGACCTCACGGCCACCATTGGTGGTGACTGGACTGGACTCGATAACGATCCTCATAGTACAGACGTAAGAGACCAGTGGTCATTTGGTCTGCCTTCTACCACTAACCCCGCATCGATTACCTACGTCATCCGCTTCTACTACAAGAAGGATGTTACTGAGGGCAACGCTGGCACTGGCAGCAAGCTCAGAGATGGCGATAGCCAGGAATACTTCATTGTCCAGACTAGCGGTACCATTGATGAATGGGTTGTGGGCCTCAACGAGCTGAACAACTACTCAGTAGTTGAGAGTGTGACCTACGTCAACCCGCAGGGTATGCAGTCTAGCCGTCCGTTTGATGGTGTGAACATCGTTGTGACCCGCTACAGCGACGGCACAACCCGCACCTCAAAAATCATTCGCTAATTCCAAAAACAAAGATAAAGGAAAAGGCAAGTAATTTTTCATAATAATGCATTTTTCGTATCCACGGTAAAATGCAAAATAAAGGGTCCGCTGTTGACAGCGCGCCCTTTATTTTTTTCATTATCACAGCGTGGCCTTCCCATCATAGCAGGGTGCGCTATAATTGATCTGTTAGAATCATAACCGCCCTTCGGGCGGGAAATTAAAACAAATTTTGTATTAAAATTAAATATATTAAATTTTTTAATTAATTTGTATGAATTTCCCGAAACTTGGCGGCACCTCAGCCATTGAAGTAAACTTCATGGCCTTCGGTTTGCACAAGTTTTCCCATGCGTAGCACGGTTAAACAGTGCAACGTTGAATTGTGACACAGCAACGTCCCATTGTATGGCCTCGCCTTGGCGTGGCCGAACACATAAGCCTTATAGGCCCTATAAGTCCTATAGGCCCTATAAAACCCATTCCCATGAATTAATGTCCAATTAACGGCAATTCATGTGAAAAGCCCCAGCGGCCACGCCAAGGCGAGGCCCTACAGCGTGGCCACCCGTTTGCGACTCTATAATCCAGCCTGTTTCCCCCTGGGCGAAATCATATTATTGTTTTCAATTAAACAATTTCATTTTTTTTCTTGTTTATTTCAAAAAAACGCTTTAATTTTGCAGATTAGAATTACTACTATTGATTTCTCTTAAATTTATACTACCCTGGTGATTGACATGGAAAGAAATAACCAAATATTCGCTCCATAAAATCAGCAAACTGAGACATTGCAAGATGAATCAATAGCGGTAAACAAATGAAAAGTGACCATAATATTTACTCCCTTATTATTAACATTTAAACTTTTATTGCTATGCTATTCAAAAACAAAATCGGGCTCTTTGCTGCCCTTTTCATGTTGTTTGGACTGATGAGTGCCCAGGCACAGTCGGTTGTCCACAACAAGGCCTATTATGAGGCCATCACCTATCAGTGGACTGATGCTAGCGGTGCTATGCACACCAACGCTATCACCGATGAGGCTACCGATCCCTATCAGATCGTTGCCCTGTTGAAGAAAGTTTACTGCGATCCCAACATCCCCGGTCCCAAGTACTCAGCCTATGACAAGAACGGCAACCGCGAACGCGTGGTTGACTACGGCGCTGTTGGCGGCGGCTGGAACATCAGCGCTAGTGATGTGACCGCTCCCTATGAGGAGGGTTACACCATCCTGATGGTTTCGGTAAAAGAGGAGTTGAGCCTGCGTCCCAATGACAACTATGGTTCTTATGAGTTCCCCAATGCTGCTACCCTGATCAGCTACATCGGCTCAAACATTGCTTCGGTGCAGCTGTTGACCGACGGTCTGCGCATTGGCGAAGGCATGCATGCCGGTACCGCTTTCAACATCAGCGGTAACTACAACCGTTTCTTCATGCTCGGTAAGGGCCAGGCCCGCCAGAAGACCCAGTGGGTACTCGACGAGCAAGGTGGTTGGTTCAACGAAGACATCTATGGTGAGCGCGTTCCCTTCAAGTCAATGTTTGAGCAGTTCAGCCCCACCGACGGTTCTGAGAACTCTGAGATTCTCGACTTCTACACCAAGATGATCGCTGGTGACGTTTATCCCGTTATTCACGATTGTGCTTCGGTACTCCAAACCGAGCACTACTTCTCGATGGCAGGTAAGAACGGCCATGAGAGCAAGTCGCTGACGGGCCTGAACATCTTCATCCCTGACTACCGTCTGCTCTACTGGGAGGATGTTGTCCGTTACAATAATCGTGACCACACCGTTGATGGTCGCATGATGAATCCTTACTATGATATCAACGGCAACAGATGCCGCAGCAGCCGCAGCTACTTTGAGGTTGACTTCGCACAGTACAACCCCGCCTATGCTCCCATGGTTGGTCTCTACACCATCAAGCTCGAGGGCAATGCCGCTGAAGGCACCGAGGAGAGAACCTATGACGTTACCCTCGACTGGACCTCATCACTGAACACTATGGCCAATGGCGAGGTGCCCCAGACCTACACCGTTTACATCGTCCTCACCGACGAGTACGGCAATGAGACTTATGAGGAACTCGTTGTAACCGGCGAGACCACCTACACCTACACCGTGCCCCAGGACGAGCACAGCTACACCATCACCTACATCGTGCATGGTCAGCCCTCTGATGGCGAACATGACATGTTTGTTGCATGGTCTAACCAGGCCAGCGTTATCATCCCCGGCTGGAACGACTTCCTGAGCCTGCAGCTCAACCACTTCGAGAGCGACTATAAGAGCGCCGAGGAGCTGAACTACTACCGCAACTTCCTGAACCTCGAGAACGACGATGTGCTCAACGGACTCACCCGCGCTCGCATCAACGATGGTGAGGACACCTTCGTGCTCTATCGCTTCGACACCAACAATCCTGACGTGATGATTCCTGTTGCTGAACTCAAGCTCATCGCTAATGGCAACAACGTACGTTACGAGGTTACCTATGACAACCAGGAGCCCCTCGCTGGCTACAATGTGAACGTTGTCACCAGTGGCAACCTTGGCAGCTATGGTCAGAACGAAGTTATCGACCTGGGCGCAATCCTGTTCGTTGACCAGTTCACCGCAAGCACCGCCGATAACACCCATTCCAACCGTTACGGATACATGCTCGCACTGGTTGGCAACACTAAGACCACCAACACCGTTGAGGTTCCCGTTCAGAAGACCGCTTCGACCATCGACGGCTTCTACACCCTCGACGAGATCATGAGCGACGTTGACCGTCACCTCGACGTTAACATCAAGAATGCTAACGTTGAGATGAACCTGGCCAACAATCCCGCTATCTATTACTACACGCTCGAGCGTGGTGACAACATGAACCCCAACGACGCTCTGTCAAAACTCCAGCGCCGCACCGACGGTACCTTCATGGAGATGAACGATCGTCTGGGCATGGCTGGCAACATCTATCCTGATGGTGTTCTGAACCTGCTCGACACCGACGTCCTCACTGGTATCTACAATGACTTCACCACCTATGTTCCCGTGATCTGGACCTTCGGTACCAACCGCGTGAACAACAATCCGGAATTGAACAACGATGCTGTGAACAGCTATGGTAGCCCCATCTGGAAGACTGGTGTTGCCCAGATCACCGATGCACAGGCTAGCGCTTCGTTCACCGCTGGTGAATTTGTAACCTGGAAGGATGAGGCTAACAGGCTCTGCTGCTACTTCAACCCCGTTATCACCGTTAAGAGTGATCTGCCCGACTATGCAAGCGTTGACTATGAGGTTTGCATGTACCGTGTATGGCGTCTGTGCGATGACATCCGCAACTCGACCTACGATCCCGTTACCGGCTACCGTGTAAACGACGTGAATGCCGACCGTGATCCCGATAAGCTCATCGTTGAGGAAATGACCGACGCTACCGAGGTAACCTTTGGTGATGCCATCTATGACTTCCCCATGGCTAACAACGAGTTTGGCGGTCTCGCTTACGGTGCATTGAAGGATTCTCAGACTGCCTTCATCGTACGCATGTACTACAAGAAGGCCGACGGTGCTAAGGCTGATGCTCCCTTGTACTATGTTGTTGAGAAGACCATCGACAACTGGTCCAACATCTATGTGGATGTAAACGAGCTCAACATTAACAACGAGGTTTCCAAGACCTATTACAACGCTCTGGGTATTCCTAGCGACAAGCCCTACGACGGTGTGAACATTGTTGTTACCCGCTACAGCAACGGCGCTACCACCACTTCTAAGCTTGTGAAGTAAGCCGCTCGCTAGATAGCGATTTAACCTACCATCAGGGGAGGTACCCGCAACGGGGTCGCCTCCCCTATTGTTATCGATTATTCAAAGCATCCTTAAAAACACCTAGGGAAATTTGGCTATTATCAAATATTATCCTACCTTTGCGGCGAGAAATGAACCTCGCTTAACTAAAGCACTAAAAATGAACGTTTTTGTTTATTAACATATTTCATTAACTCAATTAATTTCAAATTATTTATGAAGAAATTATTTTCTCTCCTCACGTTAGCCCTGCTGACCACGTCGGTTTGGGCCGCTGACTATGTTAAGGTAACTGCTGATGCTGACCTCACCAGCGGTACTTACCTGATTGTCTATGAAGAGGGCGGACTCGCCTTCAATGGCGGTCTGGAAGTGCTTGACGCTACTCAGAACACGATTGCTGTCACCATCGCCGACAGCAAGATTGCTTCCAGCGCTGATGTTAATGCTGCTACCTTCACCATCGACATGACTGACGGCACTATCCTGAGCGCAAGCGGCAGCTACATCGGCCGCACCGGTGACTCCAATGGCTTGACCTACGGCGCCGATGCTATGACCAACACCATCTCGATTGACAATGACGGCAACGCCGTTATCGTTGCTAGTGGTGGTGCTTACCTGCGCTACAATGCAACCAGCGGCCAGGAGCGTTTCCGTTACTTCAAGTCGAGCACCTACACCGGCCAGAAGGCTATCGCCCTGTACAAGCAGGAAGGCAGTGCTCCCGTTGTAACCGTTGCTGCTCCCACCCTGCCCGAGGCACAGGAATTCACCACCGACACCTTCACCGTTACCATCACCAACAATGAGGAAGGTGCTACCCTGTCCTACAGCACCGACGGTCTGGCATGGCAGGCTTATACCCAGCCCATCGTGATCACCGAGACCACCACCGTTTATGCCAAGGCTACCAAGAACGGTGTTGACAGCCGTACCGTAAGCGCTACCTACACCAAGAAAGAGATTGTAGCCGGTACCACCTTTGCTCTGGTAACCAACGTTGCCGACCTGGCAGCTGGTGACAAGATCATCCTTGTGAACAACGAGGCCGCTATGGCCATGGGCGCAAGCCGCGGCAACAACTTTGGTTCCGTTGATGTTACCATCGTCAACAACACCATCACTACCAGCGAGGCCAACATCATCACTCTCGAGGCTGCTGGCAATAACTGGAACCTCAAGACCAACAGTGGCTACCTTTACGCTGCCAGCAGCACTGGCAACCAGATGAAGCTCGAGGCTGAAGTTGACGAGAACGGCAACGCCAACGCTGCCATCAGCATCGACGGCGACAGCGCTATCATCGTGTTCCAGGGTACCAACACCCGCAACGTGGTTCGCTATAACGCTAACAACAATCCCACGCTGTTCTCATGCTATTCTGCAACCAACAACCAGAAGCCCGTTTACATCTACAAGGCTACTAGCGATGTTCCCGAGCCTCCCGTAACCGTTGCTGATCCCGTGTTCAACCCCGGTACCTGCGGCTTCACCGGCAGCCAGATTGTTACCATCACCTGCGCTACCGAGGGTGCTCAGATTTACTACAGCATTAACGATGCTGAGTATGAACTCTACACCAACGCTATCACCGTAACTGAGGACTCGACCGTTCTGAAGGCTTATGCTGAGCTCGATGGTGTACAGAGCCTCGTTGTTACCGCCAAGTACTACAAGCGTGCCGAGGTAACCACCATCGCCCAGGCCAACCAGCTTGAGAACAAGAAGGACTTCGTATTCTACGGCAACGTAGTTGTTGTTTACCAGAACGGTAGCAACCTGTGGGTTAAGGACAACACTGGCTACGGCCTGATCTACGGCAACCAGGTTCCTCAAGTCGAGGTAGGTGCTACCCTGGCCGAGGAGTGGGAAGCACAGCACTATCTGTTCCGTGGCATGATCCACGAGTATCAGTATCCCACCAATGTTCAGGCTACCGACGATGCTCTCGTTGAGATCGTTCCCACCGAGTATACCGAGGCTCAGTTGACCACCGACAATATCAACGAGCGCGTGATCGTTAAGGGTCTGACCTTGACCGCTGGTGAGGATCCCAAGTATCTCTACACCGCTGATGGTATGGCTATCTACAACCAGTTCAACATCACCTATCCCACCATCGAGAATGGTAAGACCTATGATGTTGAGGGTATGGTAAGCTACTACAACAATGCTGTACAGATTATGCCCATCGCTGTTACCGAGCACGTTGATGCCGATGTTTTGCGTGGTGACGTTAACCAGGATCAGACTGTCAACATTGCTGACGTTTCTGCTCTGATCGACATCTTGCTGGGCACTGGTGCTGCTCCTGCCGCTGCTGACTGCAACCTTGACCAGAATGTCAACATTGCTGACGTTTCTGCTCTGATCGACTACATGCTGAGTGGTCACTGGAATAACTAATCCTCTTTAGGATCACATAGTTTAAAAAAGGAGGTCATGCACTTGTTGCATGGCCTTCTTTTTTGTCTATAGCCGAAAAACGACGTCTCTTAATTGGTGAATTGGAAAATTTGAGTAACTTTATGGCCTTCAAAAACAATCGAATATGGAACCCACCAAGAAATTGCTCCTATTAGACGCCTATGCGCTTATCTTCAGGGCTTTTTACGCCATGATACGCAGCCCGCGCGTCACCTCCACCGGTATCGATACTTCTGCAGTCTTTGGCTTCGTTAATACCTTGCAGGATCTGCTCAAACGTGAGCAACCATCACACATCGCCGTGTGCATTGACCCGCCTGGAGGCAAAACCTTCCGACATGAGAACTACGAGCCCTATAAGGCCAACCGCGAGAAGACGCCAGAGGGTATCTTGGTAGCAGTGCCTTACATCAAGCGCATTCTTCAGGCCTATCGCATTCCCATTTTTGAGGTTGAAGGCTTTGAGGCCGATGATGTCATTGGCACCCTGTCCCATCAAGCCGAGCAACAAGGCTTCTTCACTTATATGGTCACCGGTGACAAAGATTTCGGACAACTGGTGACACCCAATATCAAGATATTTAACCCGGGCAAGAACGAGGTGATGGGAGTAGAAGAAGTCAAGGCCAAATATGGCATCGAGCAACCCACGCAACTCATCGACATCTTGGGCCTCATGGGCGACACCGCCGACAACATCCCTGGATGTCCTGGTATAGGGCCAAAGACCGCCGAAAAACTGATTCAACAATACGGTTCCATTGAGAACCTGCTTGAACACACCAGCGAGCTTAAGGGTGCCCAAAAACAGCGAATCGAGGATAATGCCGAGCAGATACGCATGTCCAAGTGGCTCGCAACCATCATCACCGATGTCCCTGTCACACTTGATGCCAACTCATTACAGCGAGAAGCCGTTGATTTAGACACCTTGAGGCAAGTGTTCACCGAACTGGAGTTCAGAACTCTCACCCAACGCTTAATTGACGGTGGTGAAGCCAACGCCGGACTGGATATCAGCTCAAACGAGCCTATCCAGACTGCTACAGAGTCCATGGCGCCAGTAAAGACCAATCCGCAGCCCGCTACAGGCAAGCAGTTGTCATTATTTGACCTAGAAGAAACCACACCCGTAACATCGACAACATCTAGCACCAAGTCATTAGCCGATGTACCTTACAATTACACGGTCGCTACTTCACCCATGAGCGTAGCCATGGCTGTGAGCAAGATGTTGGATGCTCCTCGAGTTGCCATCAGTTTCTTAGCATCAGGTGGCAACACCATGCAGCTCAAGATTGTGGGAGTCGCCTTGTGTGCCAGGGAGCATGAAGCTGTGTACGTGGTTTGTCAAGACCAACAAGAAATACTCAAAGCGCTAGCCCCACTGTTCAGCGGCAAGACGTGCATCGTGAGCAGCGATATCAAGCGGTTGATGGTAACCCTTCACCAGCACGGCATCCAGTTCACGGCTCCTTACTATGATACATCGGTTGCCCATTACCTGCTGCAACCCGAGCGAGGACACTCAACTGCCGAGATGGCTTATGAATTACTCCACTATACCGCCATCACACCCGAGAGTTTGTTGGGTCCAAAGGGACGCAACCAGCTCAAACCACAGCAGATTCCCGTTGAGGACCTCGCCAAATGGGCAGGTGAAGCCGCCGATTTGACCCTGCAACTACCTGAAGTGCTCAACAAGGCACTCAACGAGCAGGGTATGAACAAACTGTTCAACGAAATTGAGTTACCGCTAGTTCGAGTACTGGCAAGCATGGAACTGGCGGGTGCACGCATCGACGTGAAATCGCTTAACGAGTATTCGGTAACTTTAACCGAACAGATGAATAAACTGGAGAGCGAGTGCCATCAATTAGCTGGCATGAACTTCAATACGGCATCTCCCGCTCAAGTGGGTGAGGTGCTTTTTGATCACTTGAAAATCGACCCCAAGGCCAAAAAGACCAAGACCGGACAATACAGTACCACTGAGGACATCCTGCTCAAACTACGCGACCGTCATCCGCTAGTGGACAAGATTCTTGAATTGAGAGGCATCAGGAAACTGCTATCGACCTATGTCAATGCCTTACCTGCCCTTATCAACCCAACGACAGGCCGCATACACACCACTTATAACCAGACTGTCACAGCCACTGGACGATTGTCATCGACCAATCCAAATCTGCAGAACATTCCGGTGCGAACCGATGACGGCAAGGAGATTCGCCGCGCTTTCATCCCTGCCGACGGCAACCTCTTCTTCAGTGCCGACTACTCCCAAATAGAACTGCGTCTGGTCGCTGATCTGAGCCACGACAAGACCATGATCGATGCCTTTGCCAATGATCACGATATCCATGCCATAACGGCATCACGCATCTATCACAAGCCATTGGAGCAGGTCACTAGCGATGAGCGGCGCAAGGCCAAAACCGCCAATTTCGGTATCTTATACGGCATCAGTGCCTTCGGCCTGGCCCAACGGCTGAACATTCCCAGAGATGAGGCTAAGATGCTGATCGACGGCTACTACACCACCTTCCCTCAAGTGCGTGACTACATTGACCGAAGCATCGCCCAAGCGCGCGAAAAAGGCTATGTCACAACCCTCTACGGCCGTCGTCGCATGTTGCCTGACATCAACTCGCGCAACGCCGTGGTAAGAGGCTTCAGCGAGCGTAATGCCATCAACGCACCCATTCAGGGCACTGCTGCCGATGTCATCAAGCTCGCCATGGTGCGCATCTACAACCGTTTCAAGAATGAGGGAATAAAATCCCGAATGATTCTCCAGGTGCATGACGAACTTAACTTTGACGTCATCCCCAGCGAACTTGATCAAGTCCAGCGCATTGTCATCGAGGAAATGGAGGGAGTCTATCAAGGTCAAGTGAAACTTACAGCAAGTCATGGTGTGGCCAGCAACTGGTTGGACGCCCATTAACGCTGAAAATCATGGGTTTATAACCAGTAAAAGAAATATTTTCAGGGAAATCTTGCTGCATTTGAAAAATTAGCAGTATCTTTGCACCGCTAAAAAGAGTTGCGGGGTGTAGCACAGTTGGTTAGCGCGCCACGTTCGGGACGTGGAGGTCGGAAGTTCGAGTCCTCTCACCCCGACTCAAGCAAGAGGTTAGTGTGAAATCACACTAACCTCTTTTTTTCTATATTCGTCGATTTTGGTCGTTTTCGGCTCATCATCGATGCAATAGTGTTCTTTTTTGCCGAGATTTCTTTGACAAATAGCATTTTCTTGTTACCTTAGCGCAATCAATCGAGTAATGTTATGAAACAGGACAATATCACACAAATTGATCTACACGACGTGCCTCAGGTCTACCACAACCTCAAGTACAATGACGGCGAAATATGTTTCGCCGACAACATCACTTCCATTCCTGGACTGATGTCGCAATTCCGAGTAAATTTTATCGCTTATGTGATTGTGCTTGAAGGGTCGCTCACGCTCGAGTTGAACACCGTTCCCTACCAACTGGAGAAAAACTGCTCACTGTTTATTGACCGCAAGATGGTTGTCACCAGCGTCAAGCACAGTGATGATTTCCGTTGTGTGATTTGTGCCTTGAGCACTGATATCGGGTTCTCTTTCTTCAACAAAAGCCTGATGCAGAGTGTGATGCACCTCCTTTCCAATCCTGTCATCACAATGGATCAAGACGAAGTGGATCTGATGTTGAAATACTATGAATTGCTCGTCTTTAAGATGGATCATCCCGAGATGAATTTTGCCCGCGAAACCATGCGCGACATCATCCGTTGCTTTGCCTACGACCTGCTATCCAATATCAACAAGCACTTGACCCAGGGCGACAGTGACGACATGCTGCGACAGAGCGATCGCATTTTCCGAAAGTTCATGCTGTTGCTTGCCGAGAACAGTAATGTAAACCGCAGTGTCAAGTCCTATGCCGACGAGCTTTGCGTATCGCCCAAATACCTGACCAGCGTATGCCGCAAGCACAGCGACTCGACAGCTAGCGAACTCATCGCCACATCGGTCATGAGCCGCGTAAAGCAGTTGCTGCTTTACAGCGACCTGAGCATCAAGGAAGTAGCCGGAGAAATGGGCTTTGACAACCTCTCATTCTTCGGCAAGTATGTGAAAAAGCATCTGGGATTGTCACCTAACCATTACCGCAAAGCCAACGGCTACGGGAAATGAGGTTAAAGGTTAACTAGGGTCTAGAAACTGGAAACTAAAAACCAGAAACTATAGCATCAAGCATCTCACTGGCAGTAAGGCCCGTAACAGGATGACGCCAGTCGGGTGCCAGTTCCATCATTGGGCGAAGGAAAAAATCGCGCTCATGAAGATGGGCATGCGGTACTTGCAACTCGGGAGTTTCGATAACCAAGTCATCAATAGCCATGATATCTATATCCACCAGTCGGTCAATATAATGGCCCTCACTGTCACGGTGTGATGCGCTGCCCAAGCGGCGCTCTATGTCATGGATGTGTTCAAGCATCTCATGCGGTTCCATGTTGCTGCTAAGTCTCACCCCCACGTTCATAAATCGGTTGTCGCTCTCAAACCCCCATGGCTCACTCTCGACAATCCGCGAGACAGCACACCCGCTCGTGCCTGCCGCAAGAGCAACGACGGCGCGATAAAGATTATCGCGCCGATCGCCTATATTTGAACCTATATTCAGGTAATAGTCCATGTTTACAAGGTCTTGTGAACCTCAATCTCCTCAAATGCCTCCAGGATGTCTATCTCCTGCAGGTCATTGTAGGACTTGAGACTCAAGCCGCAGTCAAATCCACTGGATACTTCCTTGGCGTCGTCCTTGAAGCGCTTGAGCGAAGCCAACTCACCCGTGTGGATAACGATACCGTCACGAATGACACGCACCTTGCTGCCACGCTTGATCTTGCCCTCGACAACCATAGCACCGGCGATAGTTCCCACCTTGCTGATGTGGTAAACCTGACGCACCTCGGCACTACCGGTAACCTCTTCCTTGATATCGGGCTGGAGCATACCTTCCATAGCGCTCTTAACCTCCTCGATGGCATCATAGATGATAGAGTACAGACGGATGTCCACACCCTCTTGCTCAGCGGCGCGCTTGGCCGATGCCGACGGACGCACCTGGAAACCGACGATGTAGGCATCGCTGGCGGCAGCCAGAGTGACATCGCTCTCAGTAATGGCACCCACAGCCTTGTGGATGACATTTACCTGCACCTCGGGGGTCGAGAGCTTGATGAGCGAGTCGCTCAATGCCTCGATAGAACCGTCCACGTCGCCCTTGACGATAATGTTAAGTTCGTGGAACTCGCCCAACGCGCGGCGACGGCCGATGTCCTCGAGGCTCACACGGGTCTGGGTGCGACGGCTCAGCTCACGCTGCAGCTGCTCACGCTTGTTAGCGATTTGACGGGCCTCCTGGTCGGTGTCCATCACATTGAACTTATCACCAGCGGTGGGAGCGCCGTCAAGGCCCAAGATAAGCGCGGGAGTTGACGGACCGCTCTCGGTGATGCGCACGTTACGCTCGTTGAACATGGCCTTAACCTTACCAAAGTGGGTACCGGCCAGCACGATGTCGCCCACATGCAGGGTGCCGTTGTCCACAAGCACCGTAGCGATGTATCCGCGACCCTTGTCAAGCGACGACTCGATAATAGAACCCGTGGCCTTGCGGTTGGGATTGGCCTTCAGGTCGAGCATATCGGCCTCGAGCAGCACTTTCTCCATGAGTTCGTTCACGCCAATACCTTTCTTAGCCGAGATATCCTGACTCTGGTACTTGCCGCCCCAATCCTCAACAAGGTAGTTCATATTGGCCAGCTCCTCCTTGATCTTCTCGGGATTAGCTCCAGGCTTATCAATCTTGTTGATGGCAAAGATGATGGGCACACCAGCAGCCGACGCGTGATTCAAGGCCTCAACAGTCTGAGGCATGACGCTATCATCGGCAGCGACAATCACAATAACGATGTCGGTTACCTTGGCACCACGGGCACGCATAGCGGTAAATGCTTCGTGACCAGGGGTATCCAGGAATGTGATGCGACGTCCGTTGGGTAATTTCACGTTATAGGCACCGATATGCTGGGTAATACCTCCAGCCTCACCGGCGATAACGTTAGAATTGCGGATGTAGTCCAGCAACGAAGTCTTACCGTGGTCCACGTGACCCATGACGGTAACAACAGGGGGACGCTGAACGAGATCGGCGGGATCATCCTCCTCCTCGCTGATGGCCTCTACCACCTCGGCACTGGTATATTCGGTTTTAAAGCCAAACTCGTCGGCAACGATATTGATCGTCTCGGCATCGAGTCGCTGGTTGATGCTCACCATCACGCCCAGATTCATACAAGTGGCGATAACCTTGTTGATGGGCACGTTCATCATGATGGCGAGGTCATTAGCAGTAACGAACTCGGTAAGCTTCAAGATCTTGCTCTGTGCTGCTGCCAGTGCAGCCTCCTCGCGGGCTTCCTCACGGTGCTCCTCACGTTTCTCGCGACGACGGGTAGCGGCAGCCTTCTTGTTGCTCTTAGCGGTGAGGCGGGCCAGCGTCTCTTTCATCTGGCGCTGAACATCCTCCTCGCTTACCTCGGGCCTCAACGGCTTGCGGTTGCCCTTCTTGTCCTTACCACGCTTGCCTTCGTCCTTGCCGCCACGTCCGCCCTTGCCAGACTGCGGTGCGGGTTGGTTGCCTGCGGTCTCGATATCGATTTTTTCTTTGCCGATGCGTTTGCGTTTCTTCTTGCCACTCTCGGCTTGAGCCTTGGCGATACGCTCATTGCGCTTCTCCTCTTTGCTCTTCTTGCGGGGCCTGGTCTGCTGGTTAATGGAGGTCAAGTCCACCTTGCCCACCACCTTGAGTTGCGGTCCGCCGACGGTCTCAGACACGGGCTTGAACACATCCTCGGCCTTGTCGTCCTCTTGGGAATCATTGGATTCCTCCTTCTGGGGCTCGACAGGCTCAACAGCCTGGGGTTCCTCAGGCACTTCAAGCTGAGGCTGGGGCTGAGGCTCTGGTTCGGGCACGGCAGGAGCAGCAACTTCAGCTTCTACTGGCTTGTTTTGCTCGACTGGTTCCTTGGCAGGTTCCTCTACCGGCTTCTTCTCGGCTTCAGGCTTCTCGGGAGCAGGCTCAGGCTTGCTGACGCCCTTTGGCTTGCTGGCAGCCTCCAGGTCAATCTTGCCTAAGAAAGTAGGTTTCTGGCCTGGCACAACGGTCTTGATCTCATGATCTTTGGCCGCGTTGTGCTTTGCTTTCTCCTTTTGGCGTTCATTGGCCATCTTGTCCGACTTGCTTTTCAGGTCCATGTCGGGTTTAAACTCCTTAACAAGCATTTCATAAACATCGTCCTGGATGCGCGCGTTGATGCTCGCATCGATTTCAATGCCTTTCTTGTGCAGGAATTCCTCGATGGTTTGCCTACCCACGTTTAAATCCTTAATGACTTTACTGATCTTTATCGCCATATAATGTCTTTTATCGATTCGCTTTCGGCAATATGCTTTCGGCTTTTATTTTTGCTATTTTTTGAGAAGTGAAATGAATGAAAAATGTTGTTTATTCCTCAAACTCTGCCCTGAGTACATCAAGCAGGTGGTCAACCGTATCTTCCTCGAGGTCGGCACGGTCAATCAAGTTCTCACGCGGAGTGCGCAATACCGATTTGGCAGTGGCGAGACCCACATTCTTGAGTGCCTCGATTACCCACTCGTCAATCTCATCCTTGAACTCATCCAGGTAGATGTCTTCCTCGCCTTCGGTCTCAACATCACGGTAAACGTCGATGCTGTAACCCGTAAGGATGCTGGCCAACTTGATGTTCAAGCCACCCTTACCGATAGCCAGCGACACTTCCTCGGGACGCAGGAACACCTCGGCATGCTTGTTCTCATTATCAAGACGGATGGAGGAGATCTTGGCGGGGCTCAACGCGCGCTGGATGAGCAGCTGCGGGTTATTGGTGTAGTTGATCACATCAATGTTCTCATTGCGCAATTCGCGAACGATACCATGAATGCGGGCACCTTTCACACCCACACAAGCGCCCACGGGATCAATGCGGTCATCATAGCTCTCAACAGCGATCTTTGCGCGCTCTCCAGGAATGCGGGCAACGGCGCGGATCACGATAAGACCGTCATGGATCTCAGGCACTTCCTGCTCAAACAGGCGGCGCAGGAAATCCTGGCTCGTGCGTGACACAATCACCTTGGGATTGTTGTTGGTGTTGTCCACACGCTCAATGACAGCCCTCACGACATCACCCTTGCGATAGATGTCGGTGGGAATCTGCTCCTCTTTGGGCAGCAGCAGCTCATTCTTCTCGTCGTCAAGCAGGAGAACCTCACGTTTCCACACCTGATATACCTCGCCAGCAACCAGTTGGCCCTCAAGAGCCTTAAACTTATTGTAGATGGCATCCTTTTGCAGGTCGAGAATCTTGCTGGCTAACGTCTGACGTAAATTAAGGATGGCACGCCTGCCAAACTTGGCAAAATCAATCTTGCGGGTGTGCTCCTCGCCCACCTCACAGTCGGGATCATCATCAGCCTGGGCATCACTCAACGAGATCTGCTTGTTGGGATTTTCTACCTGACCATCCTCAACGACCTCCAGGTTCTGATAGATTTCACAGTCACCCTTGTCAGGATTGACAATGACGTCAAAATTGTCGTCGTTGCCAAACATCTTGGACAGAACACTGCGGAACGACTCTTCCAGCACGCTGATAAGAGTGGTCTTGTCAATGTCCTTGAGCTCTTTAAACTCGGCAAACTGCTCGGTCATGTTGACCGCTTCTTCTCTTTTAGCCATAATGTTTTAATGTCAATCTTTAGATAAATCTGTCTGGGTATCGACACAAGTCATGACTGACTTGATGCCGGTATTTTGACCAGCTCAGATTTTGATGATATTTTTTGTGTATTTAATGTCACTGTAATTGAAACGTTCCTGCTCCTCGACAAGCTCGGGGCGCTTCTTGCCCTCGAGTTTGCGTTTCACAGTCATTGACAGGGTAAATCCCTCATCGTCGGCATCGGCCAGAACACCCTTGAGCTTGCGGCCGTCGGCGGTCAGCACCTCGACCTCATAGCCCACGTTCTTGCGGTATTGACGAGGGAGCAACAGCGGCGAGGTGATACCATAGGAGCCCACGGTCAGCTCATAGTCCTCCTCATCGCGGTCAAATGCGGCATGAACGGCATCGTTCACCGCCACACAGTCGTCGATAGTGATGTCCTCATCGCTGTCAAGGGCAATGTCAATCACGTTGTCCTTGCTCACCTGAAGGGTAACTAAATACAGTTTGGAGCCCTCTAGCGCCTCATTAATCACTTGTTCCAGTGCCGTTTTGTCAATCATATCCCTGTTTTTTCGCCTCTTGTCCTTAAGTTTTTTTCAAGCTTGGTAAATGCTTTCCAAAGCCTGAAACCTAAGGCCTGAAACTTAAATTATAATAAAAACGAGGAAGCCCGATGCCCCCTCTCACGAATGCTGGCGCAAAAGTACTCATTTTAGCCCATATCCACAATATTTAATGTGAAAAAGCAACTGTTATTGCGGGAAAATTAACTTTATTTATCTCTATTTAACACAATAAGACGCTTAAATAATGTTAAAAGATAATGACTCGGCGATGGCTTAGGTCTTTATCATGTATTTTTGCAATAGCTAAAGTTAGCGATAACAGGCATGAAAACAGGTGAGAGGAATAGATATACTGCGGTGACGAATTGGGAACGGTTAGGTTCGTGGTTCGTTTTCCTCTTTTTCTTAACTGCAATCTGCGTTATCAGCTCGAGCTATTTCACCAACTTGGTCAGCCCTCAACATGGTTACCAAAGCTGGGAAATCAGCGAGTGGCTCATCAATTACGAGGGCGGATTTGTCAGGAGAGGCATCGTGGGCCAGATCCTATATGCCTTCGAGCAGATGCATTTGTACGATGTGAGAATCGCCATCAAACTGTTATATATCCTTTCAAGCGTCATTATCCTGCTCATCCTCTACCGGGTATTCAAGGCCGAAGGGTGGTCTCCAGTTCTCCTCCCCACTGGCTTGTGCCTCGGCTACACGTTGTTTAACCTGTGGGGACGCAAAGACTTCATGATGCTGGCACTGGCGTTCGCGATCTTCCTGTGCTACAGGGCAGCGGTCACGCGGCATGGCAAACGGGCATGGATACTGCTTTATATTCTCTCCGCATTACAGCTACTTGCCCATGAAGCATCTTTTTTCTTCACTTATCCCATTTTGATGCTATACAGTTACAGCATATACCGCAAATCCGGAATGACATGTTCGCGCAGTGCCGTTAAAACCCTTATATGTTTCCTGCCTGTGCTTGTCATCATGGCGGTGGTATGCTTGTTTAAGGGCGACAAGAGCGTCGCCGATGCCATTTGGTCATCTTGGGGCAAAGTGTTTGCAGCATATCCCGATGCTGGCGGCGTTTCCCACGTTGGCTCGAGCGTTCAGGCCTTAGGATGGAACGCGGTAAGCACTTTCAAATACCACTTCCACTCGGCATACTTTGGAACCACGTCCTCGTCACCACTGCATGTGATTCTGACACTATTCGTCATCCTCTCGGCCTATTACCTGCTCACGCGCATCGATTGCATCAGTATGGGTAAATCCAAGTCAAACCACTTGAACCACACGCTGTTGAGCGACATCGCCCTTGTGCAATTTATCGCTTTACTGCCCATGTTCACTGTCCTGTCATGTGACTGGGGCCGCACGTTGCCCTACTGGGTACTCTCCTCGCTGTTCTTTTATCACGTCTTCAAGCAGGAGGAGGTCACTTTCCCCTATTGCTTGACCAAGCCATCTCGGGCAATTCAAGGCTTCATTAGCGGGAACAGGCTGCTTCGTTCACCTATCACCTACCTGCTGCTTGTACTGCTCACTCCTGTCCCCAACTATTACGCGCCACTGGACCACATCAATACAATCCAGCAGGGATTCTATTACGAGATTGTCAACTTCATCAACCACATCACAACAATACTGGCATGACCGATATCATCAAATTGCTACGAGCGAAACAATGGATCAAGAACCTCTTTGTCTTCCTGCCCTTGTTCTTTGACCGCCACCTCTTTGATGCGGGCTATCTGATCCCATGTATCCTGGCATTTATCGCGTTCTGCATGGCGTCCAGCGGCATCTATTGCTTCAATGACATCCACGACGCTGAGGCCGACCAAAACCATCACGAGAAGAGCAAGCGCCCCATTGCAAGCGGTAAGGTCAGCAAGGCTGTAGGCTATTGCGCCATGCTCGTGTGTTTCGCCATCAGCATGGCGGTCATATATCTCATTAACAAGGCCGATGTCAGGAATGGCCTGTTGTTTCTCGTCATTGGGGCTTATGTGGTGATGAACATCGCTTACACGCTCTTGCTCAAGCACATTGCCATCGTCGATGTGTTTGTCATCGCTGTGGGGTTTGTGCTACGCGTTTTAGCCGGTGGTGTGGCCACGGGCATCATCTTGACCCACTGGATAGTGCTCATGACCTTCCTGCTGGCACTCTTTCTCGCCTTTGCCAAGCGGCGCGACGACGTGATGGTGTTTGAAAACAGCGGTGTTACCATGAGAAAGACGGCCAATCGCTACAACCTGCGTTTCCTGAACACGGCGACAAGCATCGTAGGCAGCATCACGATGGTGTGCTATATCATGTACACGGTTTCCCCCGAGGTGGTCGAGAGATTCGGCAGCCGTTACGTCTATCTCACGTCAATCTTTGTTCTGGCGGGAATCATCCGTTACCTGCAAATCATGATTGTGGATGTGAAAAGCGGTGACCCCACCCAAGTCATGCTCAAGGACCGTTTCATCCAGGGATGCGTCGCCTGCTGGCTATTGTCGTTCGCTTTAATCATTTACTGCCTGTGACACCAACAAGCTATATAGGGAACATGAAAACCGCGAGGACAATCGCCGTTTTTGATTTTGACGGGACGCTCACGACCCGCGACTCGTTCCTGGCGTTCATCCGCTATGCCCACGGCACCTGGCGATATTATGCGGGATTTGCGCTTCACGCCCCAATGCTGATATTGATGCTGATGGGCCTCTATTCAGGCAGTAAAGCCAAGCAACGCATTTTCGCCCATTTTTTTAAAGGTTGGCAATATAGCCGCTTCAAGTCATTAGGGCAGTCATTCTATGCTGAGATTGAGAAAATCAGGAACGAGAAGGTCATCAACAAGATGCAGGAGCACATCACCAAGGGCCATACGGTCTATGTCATCTCAGCCAGCCTGCCCGAGTGGCTCGAGCCATGGTGCCTAAAACAGGGCGCCAAAGCAGTCATGGCGACCGAGATCGAGGTGGATGAAAGCGGGCTCGTGACAGGCCGTTTCAAGACCAAGAACTGCTCAGGTCAAGAAAAAGTGAAAAGATTGCTGGAAATCGAGCCCGACAGGGAGGAATATTTCCTGTATGCCTACGGTAATAGCACGGGTGACAAACAGTTACTTTCTTTTGCCGATCAAAGCACCCTAGTCACAACATCAAAAAGTGACGAAAAACACCAATAACAACACGATTCAGAAAAATAATTTGTACTTTTGACACCCAAAAGACAATAAACGATGAAACTGATAATCTTACTGTTGACAATACTCGTGGCAGGTGGTGCGCTCGTGTGGGTCATCGATCGGCTATTTTACAACAATAAGAAAGGTGAAATCTTCGATGAAACCGAGGAAAATACCGATTCTACGTCTTCTAAACAGGGGTGTGCAGACGAGTCCTGCGGCATTCGGAGCATCTGCCCCAGTGAGCAGATTCTGGCAGGGGAATGCAAGCAACAACCCACCTATTACGAGGACGAGGAACTTGACGCTTTTGCTGGACGGGACGAGAATGGATACACACCCGAGGAAGAGGAGCAATGGCGAGATGTGCTTTACACATTACAACCCGATGACCTGCTAGGTTGGGGGCAGAGTGTGAAACACCGCGGGCTGGTCATGCCGGCCGCCGTTCGCGAGGAATTTCTGCAACTTGCAGGCGAACATCGGCAAGCCAAGGCAATAAAATAACGCTGCGCTCGTTTTATAAGTACTTTTAATAGTTTAGGCTGAATTGAACAGGACACGACGATTCATACCATTAATGATGATTGCGATGGTGGTTTTGCTGGCTGCGTGCAGCAACAAGACCAACACCGCTAGGTCACGTTTCTGGCAAGCGTTCACCACTAAATACAACGTCTATTACCACGGTAAGACCAACTATGACGAGCAGGAAAAAGCGATGATGGACGCCTATGAGGACGACTATTCACAGCGCCTGTACATGCATCCTGCCGAAGCGCGTTCCAACCCCAAGGCACCACAGCCCACGGGCAGTTTTGACCGCACCATTGAGAAAATGGAGAAGGCCATCACGCTGCATTCCATCAAGAAGAAGCCTAAACGTAAGAGTGGCAAGAACCACGATCCCAAGTATCAGGAATGGCTCAGCCGTGACGAGTACAACCCCTATCTGCACAACGCCTGGTACATGATGGCCAAGGCACAGTACATGAAGGGTGATTTCCTAGATGCCGCAGCCACATTCCGCTACATCGCGCGACATTTCACATGGAAAAACGACCTCGTACAGGAATGTAAGGTACGTGAGGCACTGTGCTACTGTGCTTTAGGTTGGACAACCGAAGCCGACAACGTGCTCGCCCACATCCATCTCGATGAGATTACCAACAAGCGTGTACGTGCCCTCGCCAATGCCGCTTTTGCCGATTATTACGTCAAATCACAGCAGCCCGAGGAGGCGATACCCTACCTGGCCCAAGCCGTAAAAGGTTTCAAGGGCAATCAAAAGGTGCGCATGAGTTTCCTTTTGGGCCAGCTCTATGAGGACGTGGGTGACAAGCATAACGCCTATCTGGCCTACAAGCAGGCGGGTGGCAGTAGCGGCTCGACCTACCGCACCAAGTTCAACGCGCGCATCAAGCAAAGCTCTGTCTATGAGGGCGCCAACATTGCCAGTGAGGTCAAAGCGCTCAAGCGCATGACCCGATATGACCGCAATAAGGATTACCTCGATCAAGTATACTATGCCATTGGAAACCTGTTCCTTACCCATGGCGATACCGCAAAAGCTGTCGAGAACTATAAGCTCGCCGCCGAGAAGAGTACCCGCAACGGTGTTGACAAGGCCATCAGCCAGTTGACACTGGGCGGTATATACTTTGACCAGCGCCTGTATGACGACGCCCAGCCTTGCTATGCCGAGGCCATCCCACTGGTTAACGAGGACTATCCCAACTACAAGATGCTCAAGAAGCGCAGCGACGTGCTCGACGAGTTGGCCGTCTATTCCCAGAACGTCACCCTGCAGGACTCGTTACTCAAGCTCTCCAAGATGACTCCCGAGGAGCAAAAGGCCGTCATCGCAAAGATCATTGAGGAACTCAAGAAGAAAGAGAAAGAAGAGGCCGAGGCTGCCGCCCGTGAGGAATACCTGGCTCAGCAGAACGCCAGGGGAAGCCAAATCCAGGATAATGGCAATGCGCCCTCGACCTACGTGATGAACACCGACAACTCTTGGTACTTCTACAACACCGCTACCAAGAACGCCGGTAAGACACAGTTCCAAAGACAGTGGGGTAACCGTAAACTCGAGGACAACTGGCGCCGCCGTAACAAAACCACATTCTCGTTTAACGATGAGGAGACCGACAGTGCACTGATAGCTCTTGCTGACAGCATGGTGGTTAATGAAAACGGCGACACGGTCAAGGTGGATGTCGAGGCCCTGAAGCGTGCCGAGGATCCCCACTACGAGGAATACTACCTCAAGCAGATTCCCAAGACCGAAGAAGAGATCCAATCGGCCCACGAAATCATTCAAGAGGGCTTGTACAACATGGGCACCATCCTCAAGGACAAGATGGAGGACTATAACGCTGCCGCCTATGAGTTCTCTCAGTTGCTGGACCGTTATCCCGACAACACTTACCGCCTTGACGTGTATTATAATATGTACATGATGTTCATGCGCAACGGGCAGGAGGCCGATGCACAGCCCTACCGCGACAGCATCCTCGTCAACTTCCCCGAGTCCAAGTACGGCATGGCGATGCAGGATCCCAACTATTTGGAGAACCTCAAGAACATGAACCGCGACCAGGAGCAGATGTATGAGGCGGCCTATGCCAAATACCTCTCCAACGACCACACTGGCGTGCATGATGCCTATACCGAGATGATGCGCAAGTACCCCCTCTCCAAAATCATGCCCAAATTCATGTTCATCGACGCGTTAAGCTATCTCACCGAGAAAAACTACGATAAATTCAAGGAAACGCTCAAGGACATGCTGCAACGTTACCCCCAGACCGACATCACCCCTGTCGCTTCTGATATCGTCAAGCAGATCAATCAGGGACGAAGGCTGGAAGGCGGCGGTAGCAATGTGCGAGGCATGTTGTGGACAACTCGCCTGAGTAACGACACCACGCCCCAGGCGCTCGAACGCACCTTCACTCCGTTTGCCGAGGATAACGACAAGCCACAAGTCTTCATCCTGCTTTTCCCGTTGGATAGCGTAAATAGCAACATGCTGCTCTATGAGGTGGCTCGCCACAACTTCAACACATTCAAGGTCAAGGACTATGACATTGAGCAGATGAACTTTGGAGACCTCGGTTTACTGGTAGTTAAGGGACTGGACAACTTCAAGGAAGCAACCAATTACCGTACTCTCTTTGAGAAAGACCAGAGTATCACTGTTCCCCGTCAGGTGCATTATGTCATTATCAGCGCCGCTAACTTCAACCTGCTGTTGAATGAGGGACGCACATTTGCTGACTACTTCAATTATCTGGAGGAAAAGAACGACAAGGAACACAGTGACCTCGAGAAGAAAGAAATCGATGAGGAGCAAGCCAAAGCTCAAGCCGAGGCCGACGCACGAGCCGCTGAAGCCCGTGAGCAGGCTCGCATTGAGGCCGAGCAGATGAGACGTGAAGCTGAAGAACTCGCCAAGAAGGACGCCGAAGCCAAAGCGATTGAGGAAGCCGAGGAGAAAGCCCGTCTTGAGGCTGAAGCAACTGAACAAGCACGACTGGAGGCTGAGGCCGCCGAGAAGGCACGTCTCGAGGCAGAGCAGAAGGCACGTCAGGAAGCTGAACAGAAACAGCAGATCCACGCCAGCGACTACCGCAACAGGTCAACGGTGAGCAACACCACCCAAACGACCCTCAGCGACAAGGAGCGCAAGGCTCAGGAACGTGCTGAGGAAGAGAACCTCAAGCGATTGGAGCGCGAAGCCAAGGCCCGTGAGAAAGCCGAGAAGAAGCGCCAAAAGGAAATCGAGGACAGCATCAAGAAGGTTCAGAAACACGAGCGCAAACTCGCCCGCATTGCCGAAATAGCCGAGCAAGACTCTATCGAGCAAGCCGAGAGGGAGAAGGAGAAAGAACGCGACTTCCGCTACAAGTGGCGCGAAGACTCGGCTAGGGCTGCCTATAAGGCTGCTGAGCAAGCCAAGAAGGATGCCAAGAAGGCCAAGGAACAGGCCCGCAAGGATAGAATTAAAGAGCGCAAGCAACTCGCCAAAGAGCGCGAGAAAGAACGCAAGGAAAAGGCTAAAGAGCGTGAACGAGAACGCAAGCAAAAAGCCAAGGAGCGCAAAGAAGAAGCCAAGGCTAAAGCTCAGGAACGGCAGCAACGGGCCAAAGAGCGCGAGCAAGAGCGCAAAGACAAGGCCGCTGAACGCAGGGCCCAGCAATCATCGTCTAAAAAGGACAACAAGGGTAACTCCTCTAAGGACGATAAGAGCGATAAGGGCAAGAAGGGCAAGAGCTCCAATAAGGACAATCCGCCAGACAATGATGGCGACAAGAAGCCTTAAGAGTAATTTGGCTAGAATGACAACTAACATAATAACGATAAAACAAACCGCATGAGCAAAGAAAGAATATTGTGGGCCGACGATGAGATCGACCTGTTGAAGCCTCACATCCTGTTCCTGCAAAACAAGGGATATGAAGTGGAGACCGTCACCAACGGGCGCGATGCCATCGACGCGTTGAGCAACCAGATCTTCAACCTCATCATCCTTGACGAGAACATGCCAGGCATTAGCGGCCTCGAGGCCTTGCAGCGCATCAAAATCATGCAGCCTAACGTCCCCGTCATCATGATTACCAAAAGCGAGGAGGAGAACATCATGAACCAAGCCATCGGTAGCGAAATCGCCGATTACCTCATCAAGCCGGTCAACCCCATGCAAATCCTGCTGTCAATCAAGAAAAATCTGCATAGCGAGGCACTCATTGCCGAGAAGGTGACAGGCGACTACCAGCAGGAGTTCATGCGTATCGGCCAGATGATCAACTCCGCTCAAACGATCGAAGACTGGTATGAACTCTACTCGACCCTTGTGCGTTGGGAACTCACGCTATCCAGCACCGACACCAATATGGACGAGATGCTGCGGATGCAGAAAGTCGAGGCCAACAGCGCCTTCGCCAAGTTCGTCAAGCGCAACTACGAGGACTGGCTCACCAAGCCCGAACACCCCCTGCGCAGCAATGAGTTGTTCAAGACCAAGGTGTTGCCACTCATCGACAAGGGCGAGAAGGTTTGCTTCGTTGTCATCGACAACTTCCGCCTGGACCAGTGGCGCACAGTGAGTCCCTTGCTCACCGATTACTTCAATGTCGAGAGCGAGGAGTTATACACCACTATCCTGCCCACGGCGACCCAGTATGCCCGCAATGCCATCTTTTCGGGATTGATGCCCATGGACATCGAGCAGATGTTCCCCGACCTGTGGGTGGACGAGGAGAGCGAGGAGGGCAAGAACCTCAACGAGGCGCCTCTCATCCAAACCCTGCTCGACCGCTATCGCCGCAAGGTGCATTTCTCTTACAACAAGATGAACGACAGTGCCGCTGGCGAGAAACTGATGCAGAACTTCGGCATGTTCAAGAACTATGAGCTCAATGTACTGGTATTCAACTTTGTGGACATGCTTTCGCACGCCCGCACCGAGTCCAAGATGATTCGCGAGTTGGCCAATACCGACGAGGCCTATCGCTCGGTAACAGTTTCGTGGTTCAAGAATTCCAATGTGCTCGATATCTTTAAGCTAATGGCCGATAATGGCTTTAAGGTGGTGCTCACGACCGACCACGGCACCATCAAGGTGGATCGCCCCATCAATGTCATCGGTGACAAGAACATCAATACCAACCTGCGTTATAAGGTGGGCAAGAGCTTGACATACAATAGCAAGCAAGTCTATGAAATCAAGCAACCCAAGCGTGTAGGTCTGCCCGCGCCCAACATATCGAGCACCTACATCTTCGCGATGAACCGCGACTTCTTTGCCTATCCCAACAACTACAACTACTACGTCTCCTATTACAACGACACGTTCCAGCACGGCGGCATCTCGATGGAAGAGATGCTCGTGCCTATCGTGACGCTGTCTCCCAAGTGATACAAGGTTAAAGGTTAGAGGTTAGAGGTTAGAGAATATATTAACACACCATAAATCTACACTGTAATGAACGAAAACAAAGTAATTGAAATACCTATTCCCAATTTGGAGGCCCTGGAAGAGGCTGCCTACAAGTTTATGACCGAGATGGGCGACCTGACGGTCTATGCCTTCTATGGCGAGATGGGCGCCGGCAAGACCACATTCATCAATGCCTTGTGCAAGCAGCTGGGTGTGGAAAGCGATATGACCAACTCACCGTCGTTTGCCATCATCAACGAGTACCGCAGCGACACCACAGCCGAGCTGATTTACCACTTCGACTGCTACCGCCTGGAGAAGGAGGAAGAAGCGGTTGACCTGGGGGCCGAGGATTACTTCGACAGCGGCGCACTATGCTTTATCGAGTGGCCCGAGCGCATCGACGGACTGCTGCCCGACGACACCGTGCGCGTCGATATCACGGTCAATGACGATGAGAGCCGCACCCTCAAGATGACATTCCCCACCGTCTGACCATGCCACATTACATCAAGGTCAGCCAGACGGCGAGCACCAACACCTACCTGTCCCGCTTGGCAGCGACGCTGCCGGGCGGTACAGTCATTTACACGCCTAGCCAAACGGCAGGCCGTGGCCAGAAAGGCAACTCCTGGGAGAGCGAGGACGGCAAGAACCTCACCTTCTCATTGTTGCTCAAGTTCCCGCCCGTCAAGGCGCGCGACCAGTTTTACCTGAGCGAGGCGGCTTCACTGGCTGTGGTTGAAGCACTGACCGCCCAGGCTGGTGAGGGTTTCGCGGTCAAATGGCCCAACGACGTTTATTGGCAGGACAAAAAGGTGTGTGGCATGCTCATCGAGAATTCGCTCAATGGTACTGACATCGCCACGAGCATCATTGGCATCGGCATCAACGTCAACCAGGAGCGTTTCGTCAGCGACGCGCCCAATCCTGTGTCACTCATCAACATCACAGGCCACGACCACGACCTGGAGACATTATTGAAACAGGTGTGCTCCAGCATCGAGCAAATGGTGGAATCGTTGGGCGATGATACCGCCCGCCAGGACCTGCACCGCCGCTACATGGAGGCACTGTACCGCAACGACGGCGCCATGCACCCCTTTGAGGACGCCACCGGGCACCGCTTCATGGCCACCATCGCCGGCATCGCCCCCGATGGCACCCTCACCCTGCGCCACGAGGACGGCACGACCCACGACTACCTGTTCAAGGAAGTCAAGCACATCATCAACCAAGTCGTCCTCTAACCTCAATAACAAAACTAACATGAAAACAATAATTACAATTGCATCCGCGCCACATGCTAGATAGTTTGTATTTATTGTGCTTATTGTTTTCCTTTTATACATGAGATTATGAAGATCGTTGTTTACTGCAGTTCGCAAGAGGGGCTGGAAGAAAAATATCGGCTCTTGGCCCGCGACTTGGGTACATGGATTGGCCAGCAGGGCCACACCCTCCTCTATGGCGGCTCCAATGCAGGATTGATGCACATTACCGCGGCAGCTGATCACGAGGCAGGCGGCCATATCGTGGGTGTCATTCCCGAGATGTTCAGGCACCGCATCGACCCCCTCTGCGACGAGGTGGTCTATACCGCTAACCTGGGCGACCGCAAGCAGTACATGATTGAGCACGGCGACGTGTTTGTCGTCATGCCCGGCGGCATTGGCACCCTCGACGAGTGGATGTCCACACTCGCTGTCATGACCATTGGCAACGACGACCCGCGACCCGTCATCGTCGCCAACATTGACGGTCTCTACGACGCCACCATCCAGCAACTCGCCGACATGACCCGCACCCCATTCGCCCGCGGCAAGAACCTCGCCCGCACCCTCGCCGCAGCCAACGCCACCGACCTCATCAATATCCTCAACATCTTGGCCCCACGCTAAGACGCTAAGATTTTAAGCCCACCCAATAATTAACAAACGTTAAAAACGGGGGGGTAATTGATAACCCTTGGAATTATAATACCTTTGTACTCTAATACTTACTAAATATTATGCAATCATGAAACGAATCATTTTTATTCTGTCATTGTGCCTGTTGGGCGGTACGGCTGTGCAAGCCCAAACTGAGACGCAAAACAAGAAAGAGAAACAAGAGGTGGTGAAATTGAAAAACGGTCACCGCGTGAGGGGCAAGATTGTGACCTATGCTCCACTGGACTCGCTGGTCATCCAGGAGGATGACGGCACGCTGCAGACCATCTACTGGGACCGCATCAAGCAGATTACCAAGGAAGACTGGCAGCCGCAGCAGTCGATGGGCAGCGACTTCACCCCCGGCAAAGGGCCGCAGAAAGGCTACCGCGGCTTCTTCGATCTGGAATTCTACAAATCCATTGACGCCCAATCCCGAAATCACTTTGGTTTCAGTACGGCACATGGTTACCAACTGAAGCCTTATCTATTTGTCGGTGCCGGTGCTGGAATGAAAATCAGCCACAAGCAGCACTTTAAAGATAATTTTGGGCAAAAAGCTGATTTTTACATGTTCCCTGTGTTTGCCGACATCAGGCTCGACTTGTTAAAGAACAGGTATTCTCCCTATCTGGACTTCCGCGTGGGCTACACGCTAGGCAATAAAGCCTATGGAATCATGTTCAATTCCTCGCTGGGATGCCGAGTGGGACTGACCGACAAACTAGCCATGAATATCTCGTTGGGATACAGCATGCAAAGTACCGACATTGTTGTCCGCACCTACGGCGAAAATACCATCAAGCACTTGGACTACAAACCAGACTATCCGAACTTCCAGAACGACCCCTATCACTGCCTATCCTTCAAACTAGGCGTTGAGTTCTAAAAAGCACGAGTTTGCGTACAAATCAACTACTCCAGATTGATGGATAACACCCGGAGGATGGCCTTTAAGTAACCTTTAATCAGCGAGCAACGCGAGCCACAAATTCATCGAGGTCAGTAACGTGGAGTTTCTTGGCAATCTGCATTTTCTTGTTATAGACTGTGCCGATGTTCTTGTAATCCATGCACACCATGATCACCGTGCGCGAGAAACCGCAGCAATAGAGCGCCAGCAGGTTCAGCTCGCTCTCGTTGAGCGTGCCGCCAGCCTCCTCTTGCGCCTTGACAAGCACGTTATCGTGCAGCTCGTTTACCAACACCTGCAGATGGGACCAGTAGCTGCTGTCGTCGCCCATGCCAGGCACGGTCATCATTTCCCTGAACTTTGCGGCAAATTTCTCCCCGTCATACTGGTAGGACCACGCCATCAGTTGATGCACGGCGTCAATCTGCTGGGTGATGATGGCGCGCAGTTCATCGCTCTGGGCTTTCTGGCTCTCATCGTTCAGTTCCCTGGCGTCAAGCCGAGCCTGCATCTGTTCCAGGCTCGCCAGCGAGCCGTTTAGGTCGGCCTTGAGCATCTCGACCTCGTTCTGCCTCATCTTTAACTGGTTCCTGTACCTCCATACCAAGAAAGTCAGCGCCAGCAGCCCCAGCGCCAGCAACGCTGCCAGCAGCAAGGCCTCTTTCAGGCGGGACTCATTTTCCATCTGTTTCAGCACCGCCAGCTGGTGGTCATACTTCTTCTCCACTTCCAGTAGCCGATGGTTTAGGCCATTGATGGTCAACGAGTCGGCAATAGCATGAGCCATTTGCATGTAGTCTTTAGATTTCGCATCATTTTTCCTATACTGGTGCTCCAGATCGGACATCAGCTCAAGGTAAACGATACTGTCCCTGGCGCTCGTGGCGCGGGGAGCCCTGTTCAGGTAGTAAACCGCCGAGTCGGGGCGCCCCAGGTTCAAGTAGGACGTCGCGAGCCGGTAATGGGCACGCGGATGGTCGATGATAGCGGGATCGGCCGCAACGGCTTGCAGCGCATATTTCTTGCTCTTCACATAGTTCTGCTCACGCAGCAAGTAGTATTCCGACAGGAGGTAACGGTTGGCAAAGGCGTGGTATTGGTCGCCTAGTTCTTGGGCCAGGGCGATAGCGTCCTTCATGCAAATCACCGCCGAGTCATGCTTCTCGTCAATATTGCGGTAAATGCCGCCAATGCTGGTTAGACACACCAGTTCATAATGTTTGTCCCCAAGAGCCCTATAGAGGGGCAGCGCCTCGTGATACTTCTCCAGGGCAATGGTGCCAGAGCCGATGACCTGTTCCTGATACAAAACACCTAACCTCAATTTGGCATAGGCAATCATCGAGCTGTCGGTTGCTAACGGCAGCTGTTCAGCGTGATGGTAGCTCTCGACCGCCTGCTCAAGCTGGCCCATGTCCTCGTTGACGCACCCCTGGGCGACAAGCGCCTTCAGGTATTTCAAGTCGTCACCCTTATTCCTGTAATAGCTGACAGCCTCGTTAATCGCCGAGTCGCTGGTGCAGGGGACGTAGTTCTTGTACATCGCCATTGACAACAACACGGTATGATAGGCCCGCTCCTGCTTGCTCAATTGGTCGGTTTTCATCTGCAGCAACAGGGGCAAGGCCTCTTTCTCATGCTGGTGATAGACCATCGAGTCGATGCGGGCAAGCTCACTCATCGTGGCGCTGTCGTGGTGGCAGCCGCCCAGCACGAGGGCAATGACCGCAGCAAGCGGAATGAAGAAATTTCTAACGTTTATCATTTGATAGAACTGTTTGTGTTTAGATTTCCAGGCTTTCATTGCCAAAACGGTGAAAACCTAACGCAAAAATAACACTTTCCAACCTAATTCTCATGACGATGATAGAAAAATGAGATTTTAATTTTTTAGATGATTGATTTCCAGTCATTTGCATTTGCAAAAATGAGATTGGAATGAGGGGCTTTTTTGACAAATTAGTTATAACTTTGCAAGTGAAAAATAACAACTAAAAACGATAGATTATGAACACGACCAAAAAACTGATGACCCTGCTGATAGCATTCATGCTGCCAGTAATCGCAAATGCCGAAGATGTCTATGACTATGAGGTGGATGGTATCTATTACAAGAATATAAACGACGAAGCCAGTGATACCTATACTAGTTATGATGTCTATGACTTTGAGGTGGATGGTATCTATTACAAGATTATCAACGACGAAGCCAGTGTTACCTATAAAAGCTTTAGTTATATCGATCATGACCCATATTATGAGAGTGATTATGCTGGCGACGTGGTGATTCCTGCAACGGTAACCTACGATGGTCAGACCTATCCTGTTACTTCTATTTACAGCTGTGCGTTCTATCGCCGTAAGGCTCTGACTAGTATCACCATCCCTAACTCTATCACTTACATCGGTTGGAGTTCCTTCTTTGACTGCACCGGACTGACTCGTGTGATAATCTCTGACTTGACCGCATGGTGCAACATCGACATTTATTTCAATTCCAATCCTCTTTACAATGCCCAGCATCTTTATCTGAACGATACTGAGGTGACTGATTTGGTGATTCCGGAAGGTATAACAGAAATCGATGGGTTTGCTTTTTATGGCTGCGTGGGTTTGACGAGTGCGACGATCCCTAACTCGGTCACATCCATTGGTGAAGGGGCATTCATGGAATGTTCCCAACTGTCAAGCATTACTTGCTTAGCGACAACGCCACCGGTTATTCAATACAAGAACTGTTTCGATGATGAATGCTATAGTAATGCGACCTTGCATGTGCCGATAGGTACTGAAATGGCATACAAAACAAACCAATACTGGGGACAATTCTTGCATATCATTGGTGATGTCAGGGACGATGATCCCGACGACGATTACGAGTACGTACCCTTCGTGCGCGAGGGCGTGAAATGGGTGTATTTCTATGATAATTCTGAAGCTATGGGCAACCCTTTAATCAACCCTGATTATGAGCCGGGGAAAAACTATTTTAATCTCGAGTTAAAAGGTGACACCGTCATCAACGGGAAGACCTATAAGGCGATGCACAAGTATTCGGGTGCCTCGATCAACTGGGAGAACGACACGATACCTGTCTATTTAAGGGAGGAGGATAAGATTGTCTATGGCATCATCCCCGATGGCAAGAAATATGTAGATTGCCCTGTAGGACACACCTATGGTAATTATTATAACGGCCAGGAGTTTGTTTTGTATGATTTCGTTGATCCAGTCACATGGTGGGATAACTTCATTAATATCGGTTGGAATGATATCTTTTATTTTCAGTCAACTGACACAATCAGTTTGGGCAACCAATTTGCTAAGAGATACTATTGGAAAGACATTGAAATGAGGGATTTTTACCAGGTTGAAGGTGTGGGAGCAGACTCTGAATTCAATGGATACACTTTATTGCCATATATGGATATATATGTTGACATGTTTCATGTTTACTTCTATTTAAGCCACGTGATTGAGAACGGCAGAATCATCTACAAGGGAATCCATTACGTCCCTGGTGACGTGAACGGAGACGGTGAGGTCACTATCGCCGATGCCAACAGCGTGATTGATGTTGTCATCATGGGCGGCAACGCTGGCCATACCCGTGCTCCCGCTGCCGACATGGACGGCAACGGAGAGGTTAATGTCACCGACTTGAACATCGTCATCGACTTGATCATAAAAGGTAATTAAAACATCATAGCACATCATCATGAGCGCATCGAGGGGGTCACAAGCCCCCTCGCGTTGTCTATGATAATCGGCATGGCATAAAAAACTCCTTTTTTGCCTGCGAAACGAGAGACAAAAATCCTCAAAAATGCAGATTGAGCCAAAAATATTTACTATCTTTGTTGCAATAACATCAATCATTACTTTAAAACAATAAGATTATGAAAAGGACTGGATTTGTATTGCTGATAATGGCATTGCTGTGCTGCATGCCCGCACAGGCCCAACTTGGTGGTCTTATCAATAAGGGCAAGAAGGCCGTCGATAAGGCTAAGGAGGCCAAGGAGAAAGTGGACGAGGAAATCAAGAAGGCCAATGGGGACGTTGACTTCTACTATATGGACGCTCATAGGGGGTTTTACCGCGCGAGGACCAAAAAGATCGTGTTTGACGACCTTCACAAGGAGGGAAAGCGTTCAGGCAAGAATGTCGTCTATACCATCGAGAAAAACGGCGACGTGACCTTTGATGACGGCCGTAAGGTCGGTGAGGTGCTCGACGGAGGCATCGTCAACTGCCATGCCACAGCCCCCTACCTCACCCTGGCCGCCAACGGTGATGTGATGATGGATGGCGAAGCCATCGGCCACATCGGCGATGATGGTAATGTGACACTAGAGGGCATGTCGATTGGTAAGGCCCAGGGCATCGACAAGCAGGTGGCCGCCTACATCTACTTCGGTATCCTGTTTGACAAACAAGGCATTGCCACCGCCAGAGCAAAGATCATAGAGGAGAAACAACGCCTCGAACAGGAGAGAAAACAGGCCGAGGAAGCCAGGTTAAAGGCTGCACAAGAGGCAGAGGCAAAACGCAAGGCCGAAAGCGCCAATCAACCTAAGAGCAGCAATCAGGCCAACGGCAAGAAGCCCAACAACACCACAACCAAGAAAGTACAGGAATGGACCATAGAGAAGAACGGCAGCCGAGGCTATGTGGATGCCAACGGAGTGGTCTATAACAGTTCACACAAGAAGATCGGACAACTGCCCAAGGGCAGCGGTGACATCAAGGACGGCTCGGGCAGCACCATCGGCCGCATCAGCAGCGGTGACATCTACGTCCGTGGCAACAAGGTGTGCACTGTGACCAGCGGCGGTTCCATTTCTGTTCCCGGCTCTAACGCCACCGTGGCAGAGGTACACGCGGGAGGACGCATTGACATGAAGCAGAACTCAAAGACGCTCGGCTACTGTGATGCCCGCCCCTATGAATGGGCGGTAGCCATCATCTTCTGCGACATCTTCAAGTTCTAGATGAGCAAGAGATAGCATCAAACTGCGCCAAAACGACATGTTTTTATCGTTTTGGCGCGGTTCTCTTGGTGACACCATGGGAAATGGTGGCATGGCATGGATTTTGCATGAGGATATAACATTATAGACATTTATGCGTTAAGATAAGAAGAAACCAAATAACATGACAAAATGATTAGTAAAGTTTATACCCGTACCGGCGATGCCGGACAGACGTCGCTCGTGAGCGGCACGCGCGTTGACAAGGACGACGTGCGCGTCGAGGCTTACGGCACCATTGACGAATTGAATTCCAACCTGGGTGTGCTGCTGCACAGCACTAAACTGGATAATCCCGAGGTCATCGCCATCGTCCGCAAGGCCCAGAACAAACTGTTTAATATCGGTGGATATCTCGCCAACGACAAGACCGACAAACTCTATGGCGTGACCCAGGAGGACGTGGCTGAACTCGAGCGCATGATGGACCAGATGAACGAGGTAATCCCGCCCGCTCAGGGCTTCGTCCTGCCTGGTGGCACACGCCTCTCGGCCCAAGCCGACCGCTGCCGCACCATCACCCGCCGCGCTGAGCGCCGCGTGGTGACGCTCGCCAAAGTTGCCCCGATTGACCCGCTCGTGCTTGAATACCTGAACCGATTGAGCGATTTCTTCTTTGTTTTTGCAAGATTTAACAACATTCAGAACCAAGTCGAGGAAATTTATTGGGATAAGAATGCTTAGTATTGAAAAATAGTATTACTTTTGCGCAATTTTTAAGAACAGGAAAATTTCATAAAAAAGCACAACTAGAAAAAACTATGTATTGGACACTTGAATTGGCTACCAAACTCGAAGATGCTCCATGGCCCGCTACCAAGGCCGAGCTCATCGACTATGCCGTGCGCAGTGGCGCACCTCTCGAAGTGATTGAGAACTTGCAGGAAATCGAGGACGAGGGCGATACCTATGAGTCTATCGAGGACATCTGGCCCGACTATCCGACCAACGATGACGACTTCTTCTTTGATCCTGACGAGTATTGACATTACGAGAGAAACAGTGAATCATAACGGCAACCATGGACTCCATTCCACGGTTGCCTTGCTTTTAACACTACGGCACGGTTTTTGCAGTAAACTATTCAATAACGTGAATTCGACGAAAAAAAAGTGCTGTCTATCAACTCCTCTCCTAAGATAGGGGAGGTGGCGTGAAGCGCCGGAGGAGTATGATTTGACCTCGAATTATGATCTTAGATAGCATCAACGCCCCCGCCGCTCCGCGGCGCCCCCTCTTATCCAAGAGGGGGAGTTGCTAACGCCTTGATTGACAAACGACAAATTCATCAAACTCACGTTAAATAGGAACAACCTAAAACAACCCGATTATGAACTACATCTGTCCAAAATGCGGCAAAAAGATGGACTTGAGTACCGAGGTGCTCATCAACAGTGACTACAAGGTGGTCTGCCCGCAGTGCCTGTGCCAACTGCACATCGTGGGCGATTATGCCTATGTCCCCAACGACTCACTGGAACTTGACACCACAGCCAAGCCCTCACACACCATCAATTGCCCCAAGTGCGGCCACGAGGCTAGCACGGGTGCTCATTTTTGTCCTAACTGCGGCTGTAGTTTTGACGCCCCTGCTTCTCCGACAGGTGCAGTGGATATTGCTCCCGAAGAGGTCACCGTTTTACCTCCACCACTGCCAGGCAGCGACCCGCTCTACCAGGATGCCTTGCAGTTCCTGGCCCATTGCCATGCCATCACGCCCATGATGCTGCGCGATCACTTCCGCATCAGCGATCAGCGCGCCGCAGAACTCATCCGCCAGCTTGAGGAGGGTGGAGCCATCGGGCCTTACAATAACGGGGGGCCTCGACAAATTCTCATACCCCATACCCGATTATACGACAGGCCCCCATTCCAGGAACCGGCCCAACCAGGCCAAACACCTCATCAAAACCGTCCTCAACGTGGCGGTATTGGCTGTTTCTATTGGTTTATAATCATCACTTTCATCCTCATACTTACCCGAGCCTGTACGGGTTAAAAATCTCAAAAGTAGGAAAAATAACGGCGATTTCGGTGGAAAAGTGTTAATTTTGCGTTCTCAATCAAGTTGAAACGACAATAATGGCACAGGACCCGCTGAACACGCCGATGATGAAGCAGTTCGTCGAGATGAAATCCAAGCATCCCGACGCTATTCTGTTGTTCCGAGTGGGCGACTTCTATGAGACCTACTTGCAGGACGCCATCACCGCCAGCGAGATCCTGGGCATTACCCTGACCCGACGCAGCAATGGTGCTGCCGCCGCTACCGAGATGGCAGGCTTCCCCCATCACGCGCTTGACACCTACCTGCCCAAGCTGGTGCGTGCCGGAAAGCGTGTCGCCATCTGCGACCAGCTGGAAGACCCCAAGCTCACCAAGAAACTCGTCAAGCGCGGCATCACCGAACTGGTGACGCCGGGCGTGGTCGTGGGCGGCACGATGCTCGACCGCAAGGAGAACAACTTCCTCGCAGCGGTCCACTTCGGCAAGAAGGCCATCGGGGTGTCGTTCCTCGACATCAGCACGGGCGAGTTCCTCACCGCCGAGGGCAACGAGGAATATGTCGATAAACTGCTTGTCAACTTTTCGCCCAAGGAAGTGCTTATCGAGCGTAGCAACCGCCAGCGCTTCGCTTCCACCTTCTCGTCCCGCTACCTGACGTTTGAACTCGAGGACTGGGTTTTTACCCTTGAGTCGGCCAACGACAGGCTGTTGAAGCACTTCGAGACCCGCAGCCTCAAGGGCTTCGGCATCTCAAGCATGGACAACGCCATCATCGCCAGCGGGGCGATCCTCCACTACCTCGACATCACCCAGCACACCCAAATCGGGCACATCACCACCCTGTCGCGCATCGAGGCCGAGCGCTATGTGCGCCTCGACAAGTTTACCATCCGCAATCTGGAACTGGTGGCTCCCATGAGCGATGACGGCACATCACTGCTCGACATCATCGACCGCACCATCTCGCCGATGGGAGGCCGCATGATGCGCCGGTGGGTGCTGTTCCCCCTGCTCGACACCAAGGCCATCAACCGCCGCCTCGACGTGGTGGAGCACTTCATGCGCGACCCCGACGGGCGCGACCTCATCAAGCAGCGCCTGGAACTCATCGGTGACCTCGAACGCCTCACCAGCAAGGCCGCCGTGGGCCGCATCACGCCCCGCGAGCTGGTGCAGCTCAAGAGCGCGTTGCAGGCCATCGAGCCCATCAAGCAATACTGCCAGCAGTCGGCATGTGACGTGCTGAACAGCTTGGGTGAGCAGTTGAACCCATGCGCCCTGATACGTGACCGCATTGAGCGCGAAATCAACCCTGACGCCCCCAACCAAACCAACCGGGGCAATATCATCTGCCGCGGTGTGGACCCGCAGCTCGATGAGTTGCGCGACATCTCAAGCAGCGGTAAGGACTATCTAGTGGCCATGCAGCGCACACTGAGCGATGCCACCGGCATCCCCAGCCTTAAAATTGCTTACAACAACGTGTTCGGCTACTATATCGAGGTACGCAACACCCACAAGGATAAAGTGCCCGAGGAATGGATACGCAAGCAGACGCTGGTCAATGCCGAGCGTTACGTGACCCAGGAACTCAAGGAATATGAGGAGAAAATTCTTGGTGCCGAGGAGAAAATCCTCATCATCGAGGGCCGCCTGTTCAACGAACTGGTTACCGCCGTTACCGAGTACATCCCCGCCATCCAGAACGACAGCGCCATCATCGCTCAACTCGACTGCCTCAACGCACTCACGCGCGTGGCGATGGAAAACCGCTACAATCGTCCCGTGCTGGACGACAGCCTGGACATCGACATCGCTATGGGCCGTCACCCCGTTATCGAGTGTCAGCTGCCGCCAGGCGAAACCTACGTGCCCAACAGCATCCGCTTGAGCAACGATGACCAGCAGATCATGATTATCACGGGTCCCAACATGGCGGGTAAATCGGCGTTGCTGAGGCAAACAGCCCTCATCACGCTCATGGCCCAAATGGGCAGTTTCGTACCTGCCGAGCAAGCGCGCATCGGCGTGGTGGACAAGATTTTCACCCGTGTGGGCGCCAGCGATAACATCTCGCTGGGCGAATCAACCTTTATGGTCGAGATGACCGAGGCGGCTGCTATCCTCAACAACATGAGCCAGCGAAGCCTCATCCTGTTTGACGAATTAGGACGCGGCACGAGCACCTACGACGGCATCTCCATTGCCTGGAGCATCGTCGAGCACATCCACGAGCACGCCGCTCGCCCCAAGACCCTATTCGCTACCCACTACCACGAGTTGAACGAGATGGAAAAATCCTTCAAGCGCATCGTGAACTACAACGTCAGCGTCAAGGAAATCAACGGCAAGGTGGTGTTTGTGCGCCAGTTGGTCAAGGGGGGCAGTGAGCACAGTTTCGGTATCCATGTCGCCAAACTGGCAGGTATGCCTCCTAGCATTGTCAAGCGCGCCGACGAGGTGCTCAAACAACTTGAGGCCAATAGCCAGGGCGGCAATGCCGTCACCAAGGACCTGGCCGACGTCGCCACTCACCGCTCAGGCTACCAGTTGTCGATTTTCCAGCTCGATGACCCCGTGCTAAGCCAAATCCGCGACGAGATCCTCACTATCGATATCAACAATCTGACGCCTGTCGAGGCACTCAACAAACTCTATGACATCAAGGGCATCCTCACGGGCAAAAAAGAACGCTAACTTATAACTACGAATTTCGCTAATTAAACTATAATACCATTAGCTAAATTTGTGTAATTCGTTGTTTAATCAAATGAAGCAAGATATGAACCGCTCCGATTTTGAAATCATGGCCCCTGTGGGCTCTTGGGAATCACTATATGCCGCCCATCAGGGTGGCGCCGACGCCATCTACTTTGGCATTGAGGGCTTAAACATGCGCTCACGCTCGAGCGTGAATTTCACCCTTGACGACCTGCGCACCATCGCCGAGTGGTGCCACGAGCACGGCATGAAAAGCTACTTGACGGTTAATACCATCGTCTATGACGAGGACATGGATTACATGCGCCAGATTGTCACTGCCGCACGCGATGCCCGCGTGAGCGCCATCATCGCCAGCGACATGGCGACCATCCTGTTTGCCCGTTCCATCGGCGTGGAGGTGCACATCTCCACCCAGGTCAACGTGAGCAACAGCGAGGCGGTGCGCTACTACAGCCAGTGGGCCGACGTGATGGTCCTCGCTCGTGAGCTCAACCTCGACCAAGTGAAGAAAATCAATGGTTTCATCGAAGAAAATGACGTTCGTGGCCCGCATGGCGAGCGTGTCAGGCTGGAGATGTTCTGCCACGGCGCCTTGTGCATGGCTGTGAGCGGGAAGTGCTACATGAGCCTGCACCAGGAGAACACGAGTGCCAACCGTGGGGCCTGCCGCCAGATTTGCCGTCGAGGCTACATTGTCACCGACCGCGAGAACGGCGATGAACTTGCCATTGAGAACAAGTACATTATGTCGCCCAAGGACCTGAAGACCATCCACTTCATCAACAAGATGGTAGATGCGGGCGTGACCGTCTTCAAGATTGAGGGCCGGGCTCGCGGTGCCGAGTATGTGCGCACGGTGGCCAGCTGCTACGACGAGGCGTTAAGAGCCATCTGTGACAGTACTTATACCGAGGAGCGCATCGAGGAGTGGAACGAGAGGCTGGCTAAGGTCTTTAACCGCGGTTTTTGGGACGGCTACTACATGGGGCAAAGGTTGGGAGAATGGTCGGCAAAATACGGCTCCAGCGCCACCCGCGTCAAGCACTATGTCGCTAAGGGCATCCGCTATTATAGCAAACTCGGTGTTGCCGAGTTCCTCATGGAAGCAGGCGAACTGCACGTGGGTGACGAGGCATGGATTATCGGCCCCACCACAGGTGCCATCCCCTTAACCATCGAGGAAATACGCGTCGACCTCAAACCCGTCGAGAAGACCGTCAAGGGTGAACATTTCTCTATCGCTGTGCCCGAGAAAATCCGCCCCAGCGACAAACTCTACCTGTGGATGCCCGTTACCCCCAAGGATACGGCATCACCACCACCCACGGCGGCTGATTGTTAAGCAATACCACATTCCACTTTGAGAAATAATGAAGGGCGCTCCGTGAATCGGGCGCCCTTCATCCTATCAGATTATTAAAAGGTTACGGCATGGTAAAGGACTCTTGTTGAATGGGGAAAACACCAGCATCACAGTAATACCTCATCTGCAATGTGGCCGTTTTGGTCGCGGGATTATAAGTGCCCGCATAGCCCGAATCATCCTCATTGGCATAACCCATCATCGAGATAACGCCATAGTTGGAGGAAGTATAACACGGTTGAGGTTGGATGTAAACCTTGTTATTGCTATCGATAGTGAAAATGATATCGTAATCATAATCAAACGGTTGTTCCATTTTGTATTTATTGGTTCCTTCGACCTGGTAGAAATAGACGTCTACCGATTGGCTAAATAGTCCAGACTCATAGACGCCCCAACCCAGGTCAATCCAGTTCTCACGGATTACGGAAACCTGCATGGATGTGATTGCGCCACCAGTGGCCGCATCCTGAGGCGAGAGCGTCAGCACACAACCATAGGTTTGCCCGATTTCCATATTATTGATATACAGCCATACATTGGCCCTATCGGTCCCATCAGCAAAAGAAACACTAGTGCTGCCTAAAGTAACATTACTCTGGTTATTGCTAATAGTGAGTGTGGCTGTGTACTCTCCTTCGGTGGTGGCACGAGTGAGGAAGATGGGCGTCGAGAAATAAGCAGAAGTGGTAGATTGAACAAGGGATGACTGCTCAAACGATATTTCCTGCCCGTCAGGGTTGCCGTTCTGGCAGTTGATGGTGAACGAGTGAGCGGTAATCTGTCCACCTCCGTTATAGCAGGCTCTATCATAGGATGACAGGTACAACGTGCCACTATAGGTTTGCCCCAACTGCAACGGATTACATGAAATCCTGACTATAACGGTATTCGAGCCATTGGCAAAGGTCACTGTCGTTGGGGCAGATAGGCAATCATGAGTTGTACTAAAGTCAATGGTCGTGATGTATTCTCCTTGGGTGGAGGCTCGTGTCAAAGTGACATCATAGTAGAAATCGGTACGGGCCGTGGTCATGCTCGAGGACATCGTCTCAAACGAGACATTCTGTCCCTCACCAGTAACATCTCCCAGCGGGTTCTGGTCACCCAGGGGGATGAATTCAGGATTCATATTGGAATTGCCGCTGAACTCGCTCGATGGAATGGTCAAGACCCATGCATAGCTGTCAGGATCATTCAAAGCCTTACCTGACAACTTTAGTTCTGCGGGCCAGCCTTTCTCGGTCGTGCGCTCGAAACCCTGACCCAGGCGGCGGATGGTGTAGATGCGGCCATCCTCGCCCCACAACTCAAGGCGGCGCTGAATGAGAATTTCCTCGAGCAGCGAGCCTGTCTCTTCGTCGGTTAACTCGCCCAATGAGTTACCTGATTTGGTGCATGTGTAGTTGGGATCACGCTTGGCCATGAACTGATTAAGCAAATTCCTTGCATTAGTGTCCATTCCTCCGCGGTGGGCCAGTGCTTCGGCAGCGTTAAGATACATCTCCTCGACACGCATCCAGATGTAATCGCCTCCCGACAGGGTACCTTCCCTCATTCTAAATTTCTGGGTGACATAACCTCCAGTGCTATAACTACTGTTGGGATCCCACCAAACGCGGCGAGCGTCGGTAGCGCTCATCTTGTTATACAACCATTTGGTGATCTGTTTGGGAGCAGACTGAGCGTAAGCCGAAGTCGGGCCACCAAAAGCATCTATATGTGAAAAGAACGAAGCATACTGGCCCGACTGGTCATCAGGAATAACGGCGCCCCACATCACGTTGCCTGCTGTAGCATCGTTCAAGCCGGTGAAGTCCGACACCTCCTGGATGCCCTTGCCCTCGGCCTCAACTGCTGTGATAGCATTCCTCGCGGCAATATATGCGTTGTTCCATTTCTCCTCGACCAGGTAGATACGCGACCGCAAACCCTGAGCCACAGCATAACTGATGTGGATGGGATTACGCTGAGTGGTGCCATTCAATAAATTGACTGCTTGTTGGATGTCGGCATCGATTTGGGCATACACCTGAGCCACCGTCGAGCGGGGCTGACCTGTTGACCCAGTGAATGTCGTACCGTTATAAATGGGCACACAAGGATCGCTCTCATGGCCCGTGTAGGTGCGGGCAAATGTCTGGGCCAACATGAAGTAGCTGTAAGCACGGATAGCATAAGCCTGACCCATCACGTATCCTACATCTTCGCTGGAACCAGTCATAGTCTCCTCGGCAGCAAGAATATAATTAGCGTGAGCAATCCAGGTGTAGTAAGCATTCCACAAGTCATAGCTGCGCCATGAGGTGCTGATGTAACGGGTCTTCACGTTGTAGGCAGCGTCATACCAAAACCAACCCGAACCGGCAGCTCCCATGATCATGTCGTCACCCATCACCTCAGCCATCAAGTTATAAGCACTGATGCCAAAGGTCTGGTGGGAGTTACTTGTAGTGGTCCAACCAGCATTGAACATAGAACGATAGATACCATTCAGTATAACCAACCCCGTACTATAGCTGATGGATGAAGAACCGCTCAAGAGCAAGTCAATTAATACGGTGATGTCGGTGATATTGATTGAACCATCACTATTCACATCGGCATTGGAAAAATAAGTTGATGAACCATTTAATAGCAAGTCAATCAACTCGGTTACATCAGTGATACTGATCGTTCCGTCAGCATTCACATCGCCAGGATAAGGCAACATCGGCGCCGATAACTCTGTTGATCTGAGGACAACTGGCTGCGGTTCATCGGCGGTGTAGCTGGCAGGAGAACTTATACTCTGCCCCGAAACAGTTACCGATACACAAATCAAGGCAATCAATGCAAGGATTGATTTCAAGAATTGATTTCGTTTTTCCATATTGTTTAGTGTGTGCCAGTGCAGTCCTCTCTGGCCATTTATGTTAATACTTTAAAGGCGTGAACTGAATTGCCCGTCAATAAAGCTGGAACAATACGCCATCGTTTTCTATCTACATGGCAAAATTAAACATTCTTTCTCAATAAAACTACTAATAAAGAGAGTAAATTCATATCAAACTCCATTATTGAATCATTAATGTCAGGTAAAAGCTCCGTTAGGAGCGGCCAGAGCATAGGCAGGGGTCAACGAGGCGAAGCCGAGTGCAACCCCTGCAATAATGGACTCCACTTGTCTTAGCCCCATCCGGGGCGGCAGTAAATTATTGATACACAGCATGTCGCCACTAATGTGGCTAATGATATTGTGTAGCATTCGATTACAGGGGTTCCACTACGCTACACCCCTGCCTATACCCTGTCAGCTCTACGAGCTTAAGAGTAAGCCACTTAACACAAAGCCACTTTCAATGTGGTGATATTCAGTTAATTATTGAGTGTTGCCAGTTTTTTACCGAATACAAATATTATTGAATAAAACAAGTGGCTATGGAAACTAACTGTCCATAGCCACTCGTGATCTGTAACGAATTCTTAGGATTTTTTCTTCTTGGCAGGCGCTTTGGGGGCCGTTGCTTGGGTGCGAGGCTTGCGGACACGTGCAGGCTTGAGACGCAGCACTTGGGCGCTGCGGGCCGGCAGATACAGTTTGAGCCAACCCAGGTGGTGGGCGGCATATAGTCCATCATGCTCGGTGAGGTGCTTCACATCCTCGTCAATGTTGCCATAGCCGCCATACCGCTCGTTGTCGCTGTCAAACACGCCAACATACTCACCTTCAGGGGCAAGGATGGGATAGTCCACATGAGACCGGTTGGGGCTGAAGTTGAACACAAACGCCAAGTCGCCGCGCATATAGGCGAGTACCTGGTCATCGTCCTTATCCCACAGTTTGCGCACCGGTAGCGACTCAAAGCCTTTGATACCGCCAATGAGGTGAATCATGTCGTTGTCCCAATTGTTGAGGAACTTATACTTCAGGTCCTCTCGGTCCACGAGATCCCACTGGCGACGCGCATACTTGTAGCTCCAGCCGTTACCCTCACGCGGGAAGTCGATCCACTCGGGATGACCCCACTCGTTACCCATGAAGTTGAGGTAGGCGCCGTTGATGAGCGAAGCGGTCACCAGGCGTATCATCTTGTGCAACGCCATACCGCGGTCCACAGTGCCATCGTTGTCGCCTGTCATCATGTGCCAGTACATTTCCTTGTCGATGAGGCGGAAGATGATGGTCTTGTCGCCCACGAGCGCTTGGTCATGGCTCTCGGCATAAGAGACGGTCTTCTCGTCAGCACGGCGATTGGTCAGCTCCCAAATGATGCTAGTGGGATGCCAATCCTCGTCCTTACGCTCCTTGATGGTCTTGATCCAGTAGTCGGGAATACCCATCGCCATGCGGTAGTCAAAGCCAATGCCACCATCCTTAAATGTGCGGGCCAGGCCCGGCATACCACTCATCTCCTCGGCGATAGTGATGGCATGCGGATTGATGTCATGGATGAGCACATTGGCCAGCGTTAGATAGGTGATGGCGTTGGTGTCCTGGCTGCCGTTATAATAGTCGTCATAGCTGCCGAAGGCCTGTCCCAAGCCATGGCTGTAATACAGCATCGACGTTACGCCATCAAAGCGGAAACCGTCAAATTTATACTCCTCCAACCAGAACTTGCAGTTGGACAACAGGAAATTCAGCACCGCATTCTTGCCGTAGTCAAAGCACAGTGAATCCCATGCGGGATGCTCGCGCTTGTCGTCGCCATAGAAGTACAGGTCACCAGTGCCGTCAAAGCAACCCAGGCCCTCCACCTCGTTCTTCACCGCGTGGCTGTGGACAATGTCCATGATCACTGCCAATCCGGCAGCGTGGGCATCATCAATGAGATGTTTGAGTTCATCGGGAGTGCCAAAGCGCGATGAGGCAGCATAGAAACTCGACACATGATAACCAAACGAGCCGTAATATGGATGCTCCTGGATAGCCATGATCTGGATGGCGTTGTAGCCGTCCTTGACGATGCGCGGCAAAACGTTCAAGCGGAATTCATCATAGGTGCCCACGCCCTCACGGTTCTGAGCCATGCCAATGTGGCACTCATAGATGAGCAGCGGCGAGGTGTTGGGGATAAATTTCTTGACCTTGAACTGGTAGGGTTCCTCGGGATCCCAAACCTGGGCCGAGAAGATATAAGTCTTGTCGTCCTGGACTACACGGGTAGCATAGGCCGGGATACGCTCGCCTTCCCCACCCTGCCAGTGAATGCGCAACTTGTACAAGTCACCATGGCGCATGGCTCGCAACGGCAATTTGATTTCCCAATTGCCGTCTTTAAGCTTTTTAAGCCGGTAAGGAGCACATTCACGCCAGTCATTGAACTGGCCAATGAGATAAATCTCGGTGGCATTGGGCGCCCACTCGCGGAATACCCAACCATTGCTCGTACGGTGCAGGCCATAATAGTTGTAGGCATTGGCAAACTCTTCAAGATTACCTGTGCCACCTGTGAGTTCAGCCAACTTGTTCACTGCATCCTGGTGACGCCCGTTGATGGCATCGCTATATGGCTCCAGCCAGGGATCATCATTGATAATTGCAAGATTTTTACTTTTCTTTCTCATAATCGGTCAGTTCTTGATTGGTGATTGTGATGAGTACAAAGGTACAAATTTGCTGTTATTCAACGCTCTTTTTACCATTTTTTTTGCAGCAAGACCTTGAAAACGATTGCAATTTATGAGAAAAAAACCTCAGTTTTTGATGGATTATTGAAAAAATCATTAAATTTGCACTCTTTGAGAGAATATTAACAACTAAAATATCATTTATATTATGAGACTTGAAGGAAGACGCGAAAGCGAAAATGTTGAGGATCGCCGTGGTATGAGCACAGGCACCAAAGTGGGCTTGGGCGGTATTGGCGGTTTGATTATTGCTGGATTGATCACCCTGCTCATGGGTGGTAATATCGGCGACGTGTTAGGCATGGCTATGCAGGATGGTGGTGAAGCCGAAGGCCAGGTTGAGTACACTCAAGAGGAACAGCAGCTCGACAAGTTCTCGAGACAAATCATGGCAAGTACCGAGGATGTCTGGACACAAATCTTCAGGGAGTATGGCATCGGTGAGTATCCCGCTCCCACGTTGGTTTTATACCGTGGCGGCACCCGTACCGCTTGCGGCCAGGGTCAAGCAGCCATGGGTCCCTTCTACTGCTCGGGCGACCAGAACGTCTATATCGACCTGTCATTTTTCCAGACGATGGACAAGCAACTCGGCGTGAAGGGTGACAATTCCAGCCTTGCCAAGGCTTACGTTATCGCCCACGAGGTGGGTCACCACATTGAGTACTTGATGGGTACCCTCGACCAGGCTCACCAGCGCATGCAAGCCACCAACCAGACGAACGCCAACAAGTACAGCGTACGCCTGGAGCTCATGGCCGACTTCTATGCCGGCGTATGGGCCCACTACGAGAGCAGGCTGTTCGGCTCTATCAGTGATCAAGACTTAATGGAGGCTATCGACTGCGCTCAAAAGATCGGTGATGACTACCTTCAGAAGCGAGCACAGGGCTATGCTTCGCCCGAGACCTTTACCCACGGCACCAGCGCTCAGCGCATGAAGTGGTTCAAACTGGGTTACCAGACGGGCGATGTACGTCGCGCCACCACCTTCCAGGAAAGCGACGCCACCCTGTAAGCCAAAACTGGTTCAAGACAACCTTATCAACAGAGATGTCCGCCTCACATGAAGCGGACATCTCTGTTTCTATTGTCACTTGCGGTAGATTCCTGTGAAGGTCCTGCCGCTGTCAATGCCTAAACGCCGGGCCGAGAAAAAGCGCCCGTGTTCACAGCGCGAACAATGCTGTGACAGAACAACGTTGCCCGCAGGAACGCCTGCTGCCACGAGCACCTCGCGGTTGGCGGCACGCAGGTCGATGTGGGCCTTACCAGTGGATGCATCCCTCGTCACGATGGCATCCAGGTCAAATCGAGCCTTCTCAAAGGCCTCTACCACCTCATCACCCACCTCAAAGCAATCTTGGCAGATGCTCGGACCCATCGAGGCCTGAATGCACTCTACACGGGCACCATGGTGGCACATCTCCTCGACTACCGCACGGGCAATGCGGCCCACAGTGCCACGCCATCCCGCATGGGCTACTGCAATGACACCCGCTGCCTCATCGGCAAGCACAATCGGCACACAATCGGCCGTATTCACCCCGATGACTACACCCGGCAAAGTCGTCACAAGGGCATCCACGCCCTCCAGCGCCTGTTCCTGCCGGTCAATGTCACTGTCCATAAAATGAGTGTCGATAACCGCCACGTTGCAGGAATGCGTCTGCCGCGGCATGACCACAGCATCCAAGTCCACACCCAACTGCATGGCAAGCATGATCCGCGCGTCGAGCACCCGCAACGCGTCATCACCCACATAATCACACAGGTTCACACCCGAATAGGGGTTGCGCCCATCTACTTCACCGCGTGTGGTACTGAAAGCCGCCACACCCTCTACAGGCCTAACAAATGCCAATTTCTCCAATTCCATTGTTCACTATTTTGGGACAAAGATACACATAATTCTGATAAATTGCAGTAACTTTGCAGCATGACACTGAATACCGCCACCATACTCAACTACAAGAATATCGCTGAGGCTCGATTGGAGTTCTCGCCCAAACTGAACTGCCTGATCGGTAACAACGGGCAGGGCAAGACCAATGTGCTCGACGCGATATATTACTTGAGCATGTGCCGCAGTTTTACCCAAGCCACCGACAATAGCGCGGTTATACGCCACGGCGAGCCTTACATGATGCTGCAAGGCAGTTACACCCGTCAGGATACGCCATTGGAGATCAGTGTGGCGCTGCAACGTGGTAAGCGTAAGGTCGTGCGCCGCGACGGCAAGGAGTACCAGCGGTTAAGCCAGCACATCGGCCTGCTGCCCGTTGTAATGGTATCACCCATGGATTGGGACCTGGTGCGCGGTAGTGGCGAGGAGCGCCGTCGTTTCATGGACCTCATCATCTCACAGAACGACAGCGAGTACCTTGATGCACTCATCCGCTACAACAAAGCCGTGGAGCAGCGCAACGCCATGATCAAGAGAGAGATGCGCGACGCCTTGCTCTATGAGACCGTCGAGGCCGAGATGGCGCGTCACGCCGCTTTGTTGCACCAGCGCCGTAGCCAATGGGTGGAGCAGTTCCTGCCCATCTTCATGCATTACTACACTGCAGTGGCCGGTGACGGTGAGACTGTGAGGCTTGACTATAAGAGCCACCTCAACGATGGCACGATGCAAGACCACTTGGCGGCCACGCGAGAGCGCGACTTTATCTTGGGTTATACCACTCGTGGCATCCATCGCGACGACCTGGAGCTGTTGCTCAACGATTATCCCATGCGCCGCACGGGTAGCCAGGGCCAGTGCAAGACCTACACCATCGCTTTGAGGTTTGCCCAGTTTGATTTCCTCAAAGCGAACAATCCTGCGGTGCCTACCCTGCTGCTCGACGACATCTTTGACAAACTCGACGCAAGCCGTGTGGAACGCATCATCGATGTGGTGTCAAGCGACCGCTTCGGACAGATTTTCATCACTGACACTAACCGCACCCACCTCGACGAGATTGTCGCCCGCCATGGTGGAGGGCACTGTCTGATGCACGTCGAGAACGGCGTGATCACAACCATGAAAGGAGGAGAAACGGCATGAAACGTACCGAGGCCAAAAACATCGGGCAGATTATAGACGACCTGCTCAAGAAAGAAAAACTCGACGTGGCGCTCGACGAGCACCGCGCCAGCGCCCTATGGCCACAAATCGTGGGCGATGGCATCAACCGTTACACCATTAAGCGCTATGTCAATAATGGTGTGATGACGGTGCACCTGTCGTCGGCCTCGCTAGCCAACGAACTCATGCTGAACCGCGCCGCCCTTATCGCCCGCATCAACGAAGCCCTAGGCCGCGAAATCATCCACGAAATCATCTTTAAATAATCAACAACAGCAAAATAACTGTTAACTATTAACTATTCACTGTTAACTAAAAAATGAATCACGCTATCGAAGCCCAATATCCTTTCAAGTGTACGACACCGCTACAACTGCGTTTCAACGACGTTGACGCGCTGGGGCACGTCAACAATTCGGTCTATTTCCAGTTTTTTGACTTAGGCAAGACACAGTATTTCAAGGGATTGAATGTGCAAACCGACATCGACTGGCGACGGCCCACAGTCATCATCGCCAACGTGAACTGCAGTTTCCTGGTCCCCACGCTGTTTAACGAGACGGTCGAGGTGCTCACCCAGTGTGCCCACTTGGGCAACAAGAGCCTGACGCTGCTGCAACACTTAGTGAATAGCGAAACCCGCGAGGTGAAATGCACCTGTGCCACCGTTATGGTCAACATGGACCCGCAGACCAACCAGCCCAGCCCGATTCCCCAGGTGTGGCGTGACGCGATCATCGCGTTTGAGGGGCACGAGTAATCAGGTATTTTCTCTTGCAGATGACTCTTTGTACTCTTGACGATACGTCTTCGTGGCAAGAAGATTGACCACATGGCCAATGACCAAAATAAACAGAGGACACATTATCAAAAAAAACCAACCCCAAAGATAGCCGTTTTGCATGTATAGGGAGTCATCGGGTTGAGAATCTTTGATTAATGAGGGAAATGCTGCTATCACCACAAAGCTCAGCGTTAAGAGGCCGCAGAGCAACACAAATCCCTGCCGCCATAAAGTGCCCCACAAACTGTACCCGAACAGCTGCTTGTAACCAATGACGTAATAGACCGCCGTGACCAAGGTAGATGAGAATATGAGGAAAGGTGATTTGGCGTGATCAAGCGGAATAAATAGGAACGACAGCACAACCCAAATAACCATGAAAAACACCTGAATAAAGAATCCCTCAGGTATGGTATGGTGAGAGTGACGCGGCGAGTAACGGAACATCACCCACGTGGGCAAGATAGCACACATTGACGTTATTAACATGGCCCAGCTGTAATGGTCTCTAATCCATTGACCTAATTCGGTTACATCGGTGGCATCCTCTTCAATCGACAAATGGAACACATTAGGTAACAACCACAAAACCACAAACGAGTAGATTATCGTAACGATAAACAGCATCTTCACCGGTGGAAAACTCACCTGGCGCTTGCCATCAATATAGTCGCTGATGATGTGGCCTGGCCGCAATAGCAGTTGCCAGATAGAATAGAGCAGCGAGCGGGTGCCCAAGCCCCATATATCCATGACACCCTGGTGAACACTGCGCCACCCAATGCGACCCATACCGGCTTTTTGGGAACAGATAGGACAGTAGTTGCCCGTAAAGTCATTCCCGCAGTTGTTGCAATGTTGCACTTCGTCAGACAGGAGTTTGTAATTATAAGGCTTCTCTTGCCACTGCTTGAAATGCTTATATTTTTCTTTTATCTGCGATTTGTCCATTGTCTTCTATCCTTTAGATTAATGCAAAATTAAATCTTTTTTCCCATTAGATGCAATTGTGGCACAAAAAGCTACACCAAATGACCAAAAAATGAAAACAAGGGACAAGAAACTAGAAACTATTTCTTACCTTTGCAGGTCAATTACCATCTTTTACCGAAATATGGACGTAAAACAATCAATGAGAGAAATTCTGGAGGTCGAGAGCAAGGCCGTCCTGAACATACCTATTACCGACGCCTATGAGGAGGCGGTGAACCTCATCGTGGAACAAGTCAAGCACGAGGGAGGCAAACTCGTCACCTCAGGCATGGGCAAATGTGGCCAAATCGCCGATAACATCGCCACCACGTTTTCTTCGACGGGAATTCCCGCCATTTTCCTGCATCCCAGCGAGGCCCAGCATGGCGACTTAGGCGTGGTGCAACCCCACGACGTGCTGTTGCTCTTGTCTAACTCGGGCCGCACCAACGAGATTTGCGCGCTGGTCCAGCTGGCGCATAACCTGTATCCGCAGCTCAAGATCGTGGTCATCACGGGCAATAAGGATAGCGAACTGGCCCATCTGGCCGACATCTGCCTGTGGACAGGTAACGCTCCCGAGGTGTGCCCGCTAGGGCTCACCCCCACGACCTCGACGACGATGATGACCGTCATTGGCGACGTGCTGGTGGTCAACACCATGCGTGCCACGGGCTTCACTAAGGAGGATTACGCCCTGCGCCACCACGGCGGCTACCTGGGCAGCATCGCCAAGGGAACGAAATACTAATCACTCATCATAACAGAATGAATCCGCTACCCATCAGCGTCGCGTTGCCTCGCTTCAAGAACGACATGACCATAGCCCGTGCTCAAATGGTCACGTCGGGCACGATGCCCACTGTCAAGGGGCTGGAACAAGGCATCGTCACCGAGATGCAGATGTGTTATGCGGAATACCTCATTGCCGAAAAACGTGACCTTGAGGCCGAGCAGGTCATTGAAGGCTTCATCTATGATGACGACCGCATGATGGCGCTTCCCGAGCTTTATGCCGCTTGGCTATGGCTCGCGCGCATGGCATTGCTTATCGACAGCGGCAACGCGTCCCTATCGCTGGGCGCTGCCGAGAACGCTCTGCTGGTGCTATCGGATCATCACGGCAAGAAGACCGAGGATTTTCACGCCATCGTGGCGTCACTGCTCTATAATCTGGCGTTGGCCCACCATGACATGGGCGACAATAGCCGCGCCGCCAAAGAGCTGACTAAGGCACAGCAGATGCTGGAACGTCTCGCCAAGCGCAACGAGGCACGTTTCTCGGCCATGCTGCTCATGGCTGTCGAAGCCTCGACCGAGGTCATCAAGTCCAAGACCAAGCAGATGAACGTGCTGGCCCATTACCAGAGTGCCAGCGAGCTCTACATGAAAGAGCTCAACAGCGACGATGCCAACGCCACCCGCACGGCGATGTCCAACCTCGTGGATACCTTGGGCAAGGAGGGCGACATCATGCTCGAGATGGGCAATGGCCGCAATGCCGTGAAATATTACACCAAGGCACTGCGCTACCAAAAGAAGCTGGGCGAAAAGATGGGGCACCGCGAATTGACGCTCTCTATCAGCTTGGCCAAGGCGCTCATGCGCCTTATTAACCGTCGTGCCGCTGCCGAACAACTGCTCCGCTCGTTATTACCGCTGGCCCAGCGCCTTGACGCGACAGCCGAGGTGCACGAAATCCAAGACTTATTGAACAACAAGAATAAAAACGTGAACATCATGACACTGCTTAAGAGTATTTTTACTGTCGCTCTCATCATCGTTGGCACACTAGGGGCTCAGGCTCAGCTCATCGTTGGCCACCGCGGCTCGCAATGGGGCGTGGAAAACACCCGCGCAGCTTTCATCAACGGCGCCAATGCGGGCGCATGGGGTCTGGAGTGTGACATCCGTGTCACCGGCGACGGCACCTTTATCATCAGCCACGACGACAGCTACAAGCGCTTGGGCGGACCCGAGACAAAGATTGCCGACATGAGCACCGCCAGCTTACTCTCCATGCAGCTCACCCACAAGCGTCATGGTATCACTTATGCCGGCACGCCCTGCACCTTGGGAGAGTTCCTTGACATCTGCAATGAGTACAACGTCGTGCCCGTCATCGAGGTCAAGGTGTGCACCAATATCCATAGCAACACCAAAGCCGAGAATGATCCCGTCTATGACGGCATTCCCGCCCTCATCAACCTCATCGACCAGAAGGGGCTCACCGACAAGGCTGTTATCATCTCGTTCATGCCTGGTGTGGTGGATTTCATCCACCGCCACTATCCTGACGTCACCGTGCAGGTTCTAGCCGGAGAGGAAGACGGCTCGATTATGGAGTGGGTGGAATGGTGCAAGCAGTATCACATGGACCTTGATGTGGTGCACACCATCGTCACCAAGGAGGCCGTTGATGCCATGCATAAAGCGGGATTAAAGGTCAATGTCTGGACTGTCGATAAAGTCGAGGACTTTGAGCGTGTCAAGGCTATGGGCGTGGACTTTATCACCACCAATGCCCGCTTCCCCAACGAACTGTAACTTTCATAGTCCTTTAGGACTATAACATCCATCAAGAAATGTCAACCCAACTCAATAAAATCGAGGGCAATACCGCCCTCCACACCCTACCCCACGTGGATGGTCTTACTGTGGGCATCGTCTGCGCCGAGTGGAACGACCAGATAACAGGAGCCCTGCTTCAGGGTGCCATTGACCTTTTCAAGCAGGAAGGTTATGAGGACATCACCGTTGCCCACGTGCCCGGAACAGTGGAACTCACCTTTGGCGCCGCACAGATGGCTCACAGCGGACGCTACGACGCTGTGATCATGATTGGCTGCGTCATCCGTGGCGGCACGCCTCACTTCGATTATGTGTGTGAGAATGCCACACAGGGCTGCGCCTACCTCAACGCCACACAGGACGTGCCCGTCATCTTCTGTGTCCTCACCTGTGACGACATGCAACAGGCACTGGATCGCGCCGGTGGAGCCTTGTGCAACAAGGGCACCGAAGCTGCCGAAGCGGCCATCAAGATGGCCCACTTCGCCCGTCACTTCAGCCGATAAAAAACTATTTGTTTCCTGTTTATAATGAGTAGAGACGCAATATCTTGCGTCTCCCGTGAGGTGTGTTAGTAGCGCCCAACAAGCGGGTGTGTCATAATTGCAATGTCGCTACATATATCGGCCTACGGCCGAGAAATTTAAACAAATTATTTAAAAAAATAAATAAAAATTTTATTTGTTCTAATTTTAATACAAAATTTGTTTTAATTTCCCGCCCGAAGGGCGGTTATAAATCCAGCAGATCAATTATGACACACCCTCCAAAGCTTTGTGTATTATAATTAGATGAATGTCAGTGTGTTAAGTGGTAAACTAATGTTATTTGTTATTGAAATACTCCTTCATCAAGCGCTTCACTCTGGGTGAGAGCGCGATAATGGTGAACATGGTGCATAGGGCCATCAGCGCGAAAGCGAGGTCCATGATGCTCACCATGGTCTTGAGGGGAATCACTGCAGCGACAACTATCATCGCCAGGTAGTAGTAGTTATACCACTTGACGTTGTGGGCGCCAAAGAGGTAATTGGTGCACTTTTGACCATAGTAGCTATAGGAGAACATCGTTGAGAAGGCAAAGAAGAACACGATGGCCATCAGCAACAGTTGTCCAATACCGGGTAACAGCTGTCCCCATGCTCCCAAGGCTACATAAAGGCCCTTGGGATCGGTTAGGCCCACATAGTTGCCGGCAATAATAATGGGAATGGATGTCAAGGTGCAAACCAGTCCCGAGTCGATGGCGGGACCCAGCATGGCGATGAGGCCCTCGCGAATGGGGTCGGTGTTCTTGCTCGCACCATGCATCATCGAGGCGGTACCCACGCCAGCCTCGTTGACAAAAGCCGCGCGGCGCGCGCCCGTCAGTGCTACATAAGCAAAGGCACCGAAGCCTGCCCGCATGTCAAAGGCGCTCTCGAAAATCTTGCCAAACACGCCAGGAATTTCCCTGAAATTCAGCGCCATAATCACCAGCACCATCACCAGGTAGAGCACAACCATCACGGGCACGATGCGCGATGCCAACAGGGCGATACGCTTGATGCCACCTAAAATGACCGCACCAACAATCAACACCATAACCACACCCATAATGAAGCGAAGCGTTATTGTGTTCTCAATGCCCATAGGCGTGGTGAATACCGTCGTTACCGACTCCACAAGCTGGTTGGCCTGCATGAAACACAGCGTGCCAACAAGACCGAATATCGAGAATGCCACAGCCAGCGGTTTCCATTTCTTGCCCAAGCCCTGGGTAATGATATACATGGGACCGCCTTGTACCTCACCGGCACTGTCGCGTCCCTTATACATAATAGATAATGTTCCCTCAAAGAATTTGGTCGCCATGCCCACCAGAGCGCTGACCCACATCCAGAAGACCGTGCCTGGGCCACCAATCGACAGGGCGATAGCCACACCAGCGATGTTGCCCATGCCCACCGTCGCAGCGATGGCACTCAGCAGCGCCTGTACCGAGCTGATCTGTCCTGACTGCTTGCCGCTGTCGCTCGCCTGCTTCTCTCGCAATACCCTTAATGCCCGCGGCAGGCGCCTGATTGATACCGCTCCCGAATAGATGAACAGGAACAACCCGCCACCTATCAGCAGGAAAAACTCAGGATAGCCGCAAACGGCGTCGCTAGCAGCCACAATCCAGTCACTCAATCTCTCCAGCATGTCTCCCATAATCTTTGATTTTTAGTTTGAATTTCCGCCCAAAGTTACAACTATTTTCCCGAATCACTGCACATTTCATGTTTTTTGCCGCTTAAGGTGCGATAATCAACGCGGGTATGCAACCACATATAACCAAAAACGAGGCTACTCACGTAGTCTCGTTTTTGGCGCTTCTTCTTGGACTTGAACCAAGGACCCCCTGATTAACAGTCAGATGCTCTAACCAACTGAGCTAAAGAAGCATCACTTATCCATTATGTTACCTCGCGCTTCTTCTTGGACTTGAACCAAGGACCCCCTGATTAACAGTCAGATGCTCTAACCAACTGAGCTAAAGAAGCTTGAATGCATACTTGCGGCAAACCCTGCCGAAAAATGCGGTGCAAAGTTAGTACCAAAATTTGAACTGTGCAATAAAAAAATGAAAAAACTTGAAAATTTTCATCTTTAAAAGGTTTTTTTATCGCCCAAAATCGCTCAATCTCGGGGAATAGTAGTATTTTCGCAGCCAAATACATCTATAAGAATGAAAAAGACGCTTAAATATTTCGCTTGGGGATGCGTGGCCTTGTGTCTTGCCGTTCCCACAGCGCTTGCCGACACCGACAAGGCGGTGAACGATGATGCAGCCGTTGCACGCAGTCTCGACATCTTCAATACGCTGTACAAGGAATTGAACACGTTCTATGTCGACACCATCGATGCCCAAAAGACCATCGAGAACGCCATCAACGCGATGCTCGACGACATCGACCCCTACACCGAGTACATTCCCGCCAAGGAAGCCGATGACTTCATGACCATCAGCACCGGCGAGTATGGCGGCATCGGTAGCTATATCATGGAGCGCACGGTCAATGGTGTTAAGGGTGTCTATATCAGCGGACCCTATGAGGGAAGCCCTGCGGCTCGGGCGGGAATACGCACCGGTGACCGCATCATCATGATCGACAACGACAGCACAACCGGGTGGACGAGCGATCAAGTGAGCAAGCGACTCAAGGGCCAGGCCAACACGCGCTTGACGGTGCAGGTAGTGCGCCCTTGGGACGAGGACAGCGTCAAGACCTTTAACCTCACCCGTGAGACCATCAGCGTCAACCCCGTGCCCTATTATGGCGTCACACGCGACAATATCGGCTACATCAGCTTGAGTACCTTCAACGAGAAGTCGGCACAACAGGTGCGCGACGCCCTCATCGAGCTGAAGAAAGACCCGCGCGTGAAAAATATCGTCCTTGACCTGCGCAGCAATGGCGGCGGCATCGTTGAGGGTGCCATACAGATTGTCGGCTACTTTGTCCCCAAGGGCACACAAGTGCTGGTCATGCGCGGTCGCGACAAATCCAGCGAGCGCACCTACAAGACCACTGTCGATCCCGTTGACACCGACATTCCCCTAGCCGTCCTCATCGACGGCGGGTCGGCCAGCGCCAGTGAGATCACCGCCGGTGCACTTCAGGATTTGGACCGTGCGGTCATCATCGGCAGCCGTTCTTTTGGCAAGGGACTGGTGCAGTCCACACGCACCCTCCCCTATGACGGAATGCTCAAGGTCACCATCGCCAAGTACTACATCCCCAGCGGACGACTCATCCAGGAGGTGGACTATGGCAACCGCAACGCCGACGGATCTTATAAGAAGACCAGCGCAGCCGATAGCATCGCTCAGATTTTCCACACTGCCCACGGACGCGAGGTGCATGGCGGCGGTGGCATCACCCCCGACATCAAGATTGAGCCCCGCGAACTCAAGCGCATCGTCTATAACATCATGCGCGACCAGTGGGACTTTGACTTTGCCACCAAGTACGTCGCCCAGCACCGCGACGAGATTCCCAATCCCGCCGACTTTGAGATCACCGACGAGATCTTCAACGAATTCAAGGCATTTATTGACCCCGCCAAGTTTGAATATGACAAGGTGTGTGAGCAACAGCTCGCCACCCTGCGCAAGACCGCGACCACCGAGGGCTACATGAACGACTCCACCGCCGCCCAGTTTGACCGCCTGGAGCAGATGCTCAAGCACAACCTCGACCACGACCTCGACCTGCACCGTCGCGATATCTCCACCCTGCTCTCACAGGAGATTATGGACCGCCTCTATTACCAGCGCGGCCAGGTCCAGAACGGCATCAAAATCGACGAGTGCCTCGACAAGGCCCAGGAGATGTTCAACAAACCTGGCGAGTACAACCGCATCCTCAATATCACCTCCAAGAAAAGCAAGAAAAAACGCTAATTCCCGCCAACTCCCAATGATCTCCATATGACCGATTAGTCCCAGCGACCCATTTGCGGGAGGTCATTAAGAAAGTATCTGATTACCACTATGGAAATTAAAGATTTATGTGAGTTGGTCAACGGCAAGGTACGGACGGCGGCAATCAAAAAACTGCTGGCTGCGAGTGGTAATGCCGTGATTGACGGGCTGGCGGGGTCCAGCGCGGCAATGCTGTTTGCCGGGCTGCCTCGGCAAGACTGCCCTTACCTGATCGTCATGAACGACCTGGACGAGGCGGGCTACATGTACAACGACCTGTGCCAGCTGGCAGGCGACAAGCAAGTGCTCATCTTCCCCTCGGGTTATAAGCGCGACATCAAGTACGGCCAAGTGGACGCGCCCAACGAGATCCTGCGTACCGAGGTGCTGAACCGCTGGTTTGACGACAAGGAGGTGCGCTGGGTGGTCACCTTCCCTGAGGCGCTTGCCGAACGTGTACGCCGCCGCGAGGACGTGCAGGCAAGCACGATCCACATGAAGACGGGCGGCACAGCCGACCTGAGCGAGACCACGGCACGCCTGCGCGAGTTGGGCTTCAAGGCGACCGACTATGTGTATGAGCCCGGCCAGTACAGCGTACGCGGCTCAATCCTCGACGTGTTCTCCTTTAGCAACGAGTTGCCTTACCGCATCGACTTTTGGGGTGATGACATCGACAGCATACGCACTTTTAACGTCGAAACGCAACTTAGCGAGGAACATTTAGACCAGATCAGCATCCTCAACAACGCCCCTAGCGGTGGCGGCAGGGAGGATAACGTGTCGCTGCTCGACTATGTGGGAGATGAAACCATCGTGCTGTGCCACAGTCGTCAATGGCTCACCTCACGCATCCGCGAGATTGCGGCCGAGGGCATGTCGGTGAGCGCCCTCATCGCCGACGAGGGCGACACCCAAGCCACTGGCAAGGTAGTCGACGCCGACTTGTTCATCAGCCGTCTGGACCAGTTGCGGCGCATCGACTTCACCGAGGGCGAGGCAATGCCCGAGCGCGGCGTGAAGCACCTCTCGCTTCACCTCAAGCCACAAGGCATCTACCACAAGAACTTTGACCTCATCGGGCAATCGTTCAGCGACTTCATCGCCCGCGGTTATCGCCTGTTCATCCTGAGCGACAGCGCCAAGCAGATTGAGCGCCTGCGCAACATCTTTGATGACCGCGGCGACGACATCACCTTTGAGCCCGTGCTGCGCACGCTGCACGAGGGCTTCGTCGATGATGACCTCAAGGTGTGTGTCTTCACCGACCATCAGATATTTGACCGTTTTCACAAGTACAACCTCAAGAGCGAACGCGCCCGTTCGGGCAAACTGGCACTCTCGCTCAAGGAGCTCAACCAAATCGAGAAAGGCGATTACATCGTCCACGAGGACCTGGGCGTAGGCAAGTTCGGTGGCCTGTTGCGCACCAGCATCAACGGCACGCCCCAGGAGATGATCAAGCTCACCTACCTGAACGGCGATGAGGCCTATGTCTCCATCCACTCGCTGCACAAACTCTCGAAATACCGCAGCAAGGAGGGTGAGTCGCCACGCCTGAACCGACTGGGCTCCAACGCATGGGCCAAAATGAAGGCGCGCACCAAGAGCCGCCTCAAGGACATCGCACGCGAACTCATCCGCCTGTATGCCGCCCGCCGCGAGCAAAAAGGCTTCGCCTACACTCCCGACGGTTACCTGCAGCAGGAATTGGAAGCCTCATTCATTTATGAGGACACTCCCGACCAGTTCACTGCCACCCAGGCCGTCAAGGCCGACATGGAGAGCGACAAACCCATGGACCGCCTCATTTGCGGCGATGTGGGTTTCGGCAAGACCGAGATTGCCGTGCGCGCCGCCTTCAAGGCCGCCATCGACGGCAAGCAGACCGCCGTACTCGTGCCAACGACGGTGTTGGCCTTCCAGCACTGGCGCACCTTCAGCGAGCGGTTGCACGATTTCCCCGTGCGTGTCGATTACCTGAGCCGTGCCCGCAAGCCCAAAGAGGTGAAGCAGTTACTCGCCGACCTCAAGGAGGGCAAAATCGACATCCTCATCGGCACCCACAAACTCATCGGCAAAACGGTGCAATTCAAGGACCTGGGCCTGCTGGTTGTTGACGAGGAACAAAAGTTCGGAGTCGCCGTCAAGGATAAACTCAAGCAGATGAAACTCAACGTGGACACGCTCACGATGAGCGCTACACCCATCCCGCGCACGCTGCAGTTCTCGCTCATGGGTGCCCGTGACCTAAGCACCCTGACCACGCCACCAGCCAACCGCTATCCCATCCTCACGACCGTGGGCACGCTCAACGATGACATCGTTGCCGAGGCTATCAACTTTGAGCTGTCACGCAACGGACAGGTGTTTTTTGTCAACCATCGCATCGAGCAACTCGAGACCCTCGAGAACATGATTCACCGCGTCGTGCCCGATGCACGCGTCGCTGTGGGACATGGACAAATGCCGCCTGAACGTCTTGAGCAAATCATCATTGACTTTGGCAACCATGACTATGACGTGCTGCTGGCGACCACCATCATCGAGAATGGCATCGACATGCCCAATGTCAATACCATCATCATCAATAACGCCGACCGCTACGGACTGAGCGACCTGCACCAGTTGCGCGGACGCGTGGGACGCAGCAGCCGCAAGGCCTTCTGTTACCTGCTCGTACCGTCAGGAAAACCCTTGAGTACCGACGCGCGCCGGCGATTGCAGGCCATCGAGAGTTTCAGCGACCTCGGCTCTGGCATCCAGATCGCCATGCAGGACCTCGACATCCGTGGAGCCGGCAACCTGTTGGGGGCCGAACAGAGCGGTTTCATCGCCGATTTGGGCTACGAGACCTATCAGCGCGTCCTGAAAGAAGCCGTCACCGAACTGCGCACCGAGGAATTTGCAGCCATGTTCACCTCACCTGACACCGATACCCAAGAGGATAACACCGAGTTTGTCACCGACTGCGTGGTGGACACCGACCTGGAACTGATGTTCCCTGCCAGCTACGTTCCCCAGGAGAATGAACGCATCACACTCTACCGCGAACTCGACAATATGGAGACCGATGATCAGGTCGAGGCCTTCGAGGAGCGCATGGTGGACCGCTTCGGCAAGATTCCCGAAATGGCGAGCGAACTCATCCGTATCGTGCCACTGCGCCGCACTGCACGCCGATTGGGCATCGAGAAACTGGTCATCCGTCAGGGGCGCATGCACCTGTTCTTGGTGGGCGAAGAAAACAAGGCCTATTACCAGTCACCCGCTTTTGGACGCATCCTGAATTATGTCTATAACAACCCCAAGCGGTGCAACCTGAGCCAGAAAAACAACCGCCGCAGCGTCATCGTGGGCGGTATCGGCTCGGTGAGCGACGCGTTGGGCATCCTGCGCACCATCACACACTTAGAGAGCATTTAACCTTTTTCAATGTCAAGAATAAAAGCATCCTACCAAGAATCTTGGCAGGATGCTCGTTTGCTTGTTCCAGTTGAACAGGAATTTACCTCTTCAAGACTTTTCGGGTAGAGCCATCAGAATACTTGACGATATAAATGATACCATTGTCTGGAGCCTTATCCAGGCGATGGCCTTGCAGGTCATAATAACCCGTGATGTAAGCATCATCGGCTACAATCGACGTAACGCCCGAATTAGCAGGGGTAAGGGCGCATTCATATAAATCCTGAAGGCTCAGGTAACCCGTCTTGTTGATACCAATGCTCAGCGGCGAACTGATATTGGTAAATGAACTCGACTCAGCATTATAGTCAAATGAAACCTGAGGCAACAATAATCCAGTATTGGGGTCAAAAGATGTCAGGTAGATAGGATATCGTGCTGAGTATTCCTCAACATAATAACCCATAAACTGGGCTAGATTGAACACCAGTTTGCCATCAACCAGTTTACCCACTACCCAAGCATCGGGAAGGTATTCCCATAAGCCCTTAATGTACACATCTTCATCCAAAAATACTACCTTAACCTCAGTCTCACCTGCAACAAGAGGTCCATAGTAATTGGACGAGGTCTTATAAGAGAAGATATAATCTTTCATCTCATAACCCTCAGGACCATCCACGATGGCATCACGATAGATTGACAGCGTGAGTCCCTGATAGAAATTAATGTACTCGAGGTTCTCCTTGTTGGCACAGATAAAGACATAATCAATGGTCGAGAATGTCTCGTCATCATTTATCGTCAAGACCATGTCCTTTTGAGTCACTTCACCAGTGAGAGGATTGAAATGGGCACTCTTGAAGTAGATTAACTGCTCATAGGAGCCCAGCAACTGCGGATTGGAGAAGGTAATCTTGTTACCATCGCGCACACCCTTAATCCAAGCTTCAGGAAGGTACTGCGAGATTCCTCTCAACCACACGTCATCACCATCAAAGCCCATCGTGACTACAGCCGAATAAGGATCCCAATCCATGCCATCGTTCACGGCTGTCGTCAGGTAGTAATTCCGGGTTTGCAAACCAGCGGGAGGCGTGATGGGTTGCTCGATAGCGGGAATTAAAACTGTTTCATAGTCACCCGACTGCAACCACTCGTAATCCAAATACTGGAACACATCGCCAAAGGCTCGGTTCATCGTTCCCAGGATATGGTTTTGGTCGGTACCGTTTTGGGTGATGGTGCCATCGTCATGGATGGTGTAAGTCAGCTCCTCGATCGACTCGTCATACACATAGCTGCCAATACTATCGTTATAGGTAAACATGGCCACCTGAACAGCCATCTCTAACGAGCGGGCATAAGCAATATACTGGCCCATGGGTACAGTGATTGTCTTTCCGTCTTCACTCAGGGTGCCTTCTACCCAACCGTCATAGTATGACATCGAGACGGGATGCTGGATGTAAACCTTGTTCTCGGGAGCAAAAACGAGGCTCAACGCACCGTCTTGCTGCTCATAGATAATGACATAGGGGTTCTCGCCCTCGGGAACTTCGCCTACTTCCACTTCATTGACAACGCCACCTGTGCGCATATACAAGCGCAATTCGCCTTCGGGCTGGTACTCGATTACCGGGGGGATATAGGTGTCTTTCTCGGTCAGGTTGTAGTGGAAGACCATCTCAGGATTGGTTTGTCCTGAAGACTCGATCGAGATACTGTTGGCAGGAACCGTAAGCGTGTAAGTACCCACAACACTCAACGGATATTCCTTATAGATAACAGCATTGCCGCCAATTTCAAGCATATTGCACTCAAAAGCCTCGCCGGTCTCATCATTGGTTAAAATCGAATGGGCTTCCTCGTCAACCACAACAGGCGTTCCGTAAGCGATGGTGAAATACTGCAATAAATGTACTTCGCCTGCGGGAGGATTGATGGTGAAATCAGGCATTTCTCCACCGTTGATAGTATAATCGAATTTGAGTTCATGAATCATCTCACCCAAAGCCTCGATGATAACAGCGCCCTCGGGGATGGTCAGTACATATCGTCCCGGCTCAGTTACCGCCTCGGCAATGTCCACATACACTTTGTTGTCTAGGGAAGACATCGCCGCGTCATAGTTCGTGCCTGTCGTGGTATTGGTCAACGTCCCCATGACGTCAGCCGCCAGACAGTCAATCTCCATGGGGAAGGTAATGGTGAAGTTCTGCAAGCTCTCTACCCTGCCCTCGGCGGGATCAATCGTAATCTCATCATAGAACGAGGTCCCGGTATCGGCAATTGTGTAATTGAAATTGAGCTCATGTACCTCCTCGCCCAGCGCGGTGATGATAACCGACCCGGCGGGAACCGTCAAGGTGTAGTCGCCAGCCTCGGTGATTTCTTGGGAAGTATATACCAGCAGATTGAAGCCCACCTCGGTCATCTCGGTGTTATAGGTGTGGCCTGTCGTGGTGTTGGTGAGCGTAGCCCTGCTGCCAAAGGCAATCTCGGTCACATATAGCGGGAAAGAGATGGTGAAATACTGCAAACTCTCCACCTCGCCCTCAGCAGGGGTGATCGTGATCTGGTCATAAAACGATTCAACACTTCCGCTAATAGAGAACCTCAACGTCAGCGGGAGCAACTGCTGGCCATTCACCGTGAGGGATCCCTCGGGCAGGTTCAGGTAATACTGTCCTGATGCGGTATAGCACTCGTCAAAGTCCACGAGCACGGTCTTCCCGTCCTCATCAGATCTCATGCGTCCTTCATAGGTCGCACCTCCACCCTTCTGCAAGGTGGGAACAGCCTGTTCATTTACCACTACAGGCAGATCGTCAAAAGTGATGGTAAAATGTTGCAGGCTCTCTACTTCGCCCTCGGCAGGAGTGATTGCCATCACCTCATAGGGATCAACTACCGCTTGAGCCGATGAGCAGTAAAGAACAGCAATGATCAATGCTATCGATCTTACAATTTGTCTCATTGATTGAATGATTTGGTTTTTATAAAATGGTGATGCCTCGGCAACACACTGAGTTTGCGTTCAGCACTCACAAAATGATGGTTAATAATTATGATGATTTAAGCCTATATGAATTTACGCGTTTTATCAGTTTCCGCTCAAGAGTTTATCAATCAGGACGCTCACGTCAGCGATACTCACGTTACTATCCCCGTTAACGTCAGCAGCGTCAGGAGCAACACCTCCACTCAGCAGGATATCAATCAGGGCGCTCACGTCAGCGATACTCACGTTATTATCCCCGTTAACGTCACCAACGATGAAACTGCTTCCACCGGCAATGGTATAGTTAAATGTGAGCTCATGAATATCCTCGCCCAAAGTATAGATGATGATCGAGTTAGCAGGAATGGTCAAGGTATAGTTGCCCGGCTCGGTAATCTCATCGGGGAAAAACATCAGCACGTTAAATTGAACGCCATACATCTCGGCCTGATAGCTATTACCGGTCGTGGTATTGGTCAATGTGGCCATGCTGCCATATTCAATCTCACCGATATATTCCGGCACCGAAATTGTGAAATTCTGCAGGCTCTCCACCTCGCCCTCGGCGGGAGAAATGGTGATTTGGTCATAGAACGATTCCATGGTGCCGTTAATGGTGAAACGGAGCGTCAACGGCAGGAGATGCTGACCGTTCACAATAAGAGAGCCCTCGGGCAGATTCAGATAATATTGCCCGGATGCGGTACAGCACACGTCAAAATCCACTATCACCGTTTTTCCGTCCTCATCGGCCCTCATGCTTCCTTCATAGGTCGCGCCACCGCCTTTCACAAGTGTGGGGACCGCCTGTTCGTTCACCACCACAGGCAGGTCGCCAAAGGTGATGGTAAAGTGTTGAAGGCTTTCAACAACGCCCTCGGCAGGTGTGATTGCCATCGCATCATAGGGATCAACTACCGCCTGAGCCGACGCGCAGTAAAGTGCTGTGGCCAATATCAAAACAAGAAATCTTAAAGTTTGTCTCATCATAGTTTATTCATTATTTATTATTTGAAATGTCAAGGCAGTAAAGATAATGTCCTGCGCTTGGTTGTACAAAATTAATACAAATGATGATAGTAAAATTCATATTTTTGGCAAAATTACTCTTATTTTATAAAAAAATAACAAAAAGCCGTAAAACAAATAACAGATTACAACTTATCCATGGCTTTATCGCCACTTCTAAAAACATCCTGATCTCACCATGTGAACTTTTCATGTTTTATCACTTGTTAACGTCTGAAGATTGCTTGCTTTATTGTCTTGATTCGTCTAACAAATGTGGGGATTCACTGAAAACACCTTTCTACGCTTGGTTTTTTCTGCCAAAAATGCCTAGTTTTGCAGGAGACAATCACATTTTAATCTTTATCAAAACACCACCAAACAATTAAAAAAGTTCACCAATTATGAGAAAACGATTTCTTTTAGCAGCACTAGTTGCTATGGCGAGTGTTTTGGGCTATGCACAGCAAACGATGTGGATCCACACCGGACATGTGCACTGGGCCTACAACACCGAATCGGTGGGCACGATGCCGTATTCCTCGGCTAGTCTGCTCACAGTATTGGAGAAGGGCTTTACCCTAGCCGATGTGGACAGTGTGACCGTCGCCAGCGAGACGTTTGCCGACGACAATGTCCTCGTCAAGTACAACAACACAGTGGCCGACGTGTATGTGGCCGGTAACATTGCCAACCACATCACCGCCCAGGTAACCGGCGCGCGCGTCGCCGTCATGCAGGACGCCGATGTGGCCACCGAGTACACTTACACCCTGCAAGGCACCAGCAACAGCGGTTGCTTCTACCATGCTGGAGCTTACAAGATGACGCTCGTCATGAACGGCGTTAACTTGGTTAACCCCGACAGCGCCGCCATCAACATCCAGAACAGCAAGCGCATCGCCGTGCAGTTGGCCGACGGAACGACCAACACGCTGGCCGATGGTGCCAACAACACCAAGAAGGCCGCCTTCCTCGTGAAGGGTCATGCCGAGTTTGCCAAGGGCGGCTCACTGACCATCACGGGTAACAAGAAGCACGCGCTGGCCTGCAACGAGTACATGGAGGTCAAGAAGACCGTGGGTACCATCACCATCACCAGCGCTGTGGCCGACGCCATCAACGTGAGTCAGTACTTCCAGATGAACGGCGGTACCATCAACATCCAGAGCTGCGGTGACGATGGTCTACAGGTAGATGCCGAGGACGTGACTATTCCCGAGGAGGACGGCCACGTGCTCATCAAGGGCGGCACACTCACCATCAACGGCAGCGCCGCTGGCACCAAGTGCATTAAGGCCGAGGGCAACGTCAACATTGAGGGCGGCACCTTGACGCTGAAGCACACCGGCATCCCCGTCTGGGACGAAGAAGATAGCAAGATCAAGGAAGCTACCGGCATCGGCACCGACCGCAACCTCACCATCAACGGTGCCGAGGCTGTCGTAAATATCACCATGACCGGCAACGGCGCCCGTGGCATGAAGTGCGACAGCACGATGACTTGCACTGCAGGTAACATCGACATCAACTGCTCGGGTGGCGACTGGGCTTACAGCACCGTTGACACCAGTAGCGTGAAGTGCGCCAAGGCCGACTATGCCTTTATCTTGAATGGCGCCAGCATGAAGTGCACCACGACTAAGGACGAGGCAGTGGGTGTTCACAGCGAGGGCACCGTCCTCGTGAGCGACGGCACGTTGACGCTCAACACCTATGACCACGGTATCAAGAGCGACTATGACATGGAGATCACCGGCGGCACCATCACCTACAACATCAACGGTCCTGCCAGCAAGGCACTCAAGTGCGAGGGCAACCTGCACATCACGGGCGGCAACATCAGCGGCACCGTGAGCGGTGGTGGTCAAACGGCCAGCGACCAGACGACCAGCGCCAGCGCAGGCATCAAGTGCGACAACAACGTGACCATCGACGGCGGTACCTTTGACCTCAAGGCTACTGGTAACGGCGACAAGGGCATGAGCATCGACGGCTGGCTCATCATCAACGACGGTAACATCAAGGTGACCACCACGGGCAGCCGTTACGGCCAAAGCAGTAGTGGCGGTGGCTGGCCTGGAGGCGGTGGCTCGTCGAACAGCGACATGCGCTCCTCGCCCAAGGGCATCAAGGTGGACGGCAACATTACCATCAACGGCGGCACCATCACCGTGAGTGCTACTGGTGGTGAAGGCGCCGAGGGCATCGAGTCCAAAATCATCATGACCATCAATGGCGGCTATGTCGAGGTGACCAGCTATGACGATGCGTTGAACAGCTCATCACACATGTACCTCAAGGGTGGTTACGTTTATGCCGTGGCAACCGGCAACGATGCCATTGACTCAAACGGCAACATGTACCTGAGCGGCGGTAACGTCTTCTGCTGCGGTAGCGAGGAAGGCCTCGACGCCAACAGCGAGGGTGGCTACAAGGTTTATATCCAGAGCGGTGCTAACCTGATGGCCATCGGCGGCAACATGGGTGCCATCGAGAGCGGTGCATCACTCGGCCAGACCTGCTATCAGGGTACCGTTAGCGCCAACAAGTGGATTGCCCTCTACAGTGGCAGCAACGTTGCCTTTGCAGCCTACACCCCGACCTTCTCCAACCAGGGCGGCATGGGTCCTGGCGGTGGCTCTACCACGAGCAAGACCATCGTTGTCACTGCTCCCTCCACGCCTAAACTCTACACTGGCGTGACGGCAAGCGGCACCACCTTCTGGACCGGCAAGGGCGCTACCAATGCAACCGGCGGCTCACAAGTTTCACTTTCAACCTACTCTGGCGGTGGCTGGGGTCCCAACTGGTAATCCTCAAGTAGTTATTCGCATTATGAAACATCAATTTAAGAGTTCAAGATTATGAAAAAGACGATTATAACGATGCTTATCGCCCTGGTGGCCATGGTTGCCAGCGCCGAGACCTATAGCTACCTGAAATTTACCAAGACCGACAACTCGACGGTGGCCTACTCGGTAGAAGGACTCAAAGTCACCTACGACGCTAGCAATGTCTATATCACCAATGCCGAGGGCACGGCAACCATCGCCCTGGCACAGGTCAAGGACATGTACTTCAGCAACGAGGGCAGCTCTGCTCCCACGGTAATGATTGGCGACGTGAACAATGACGGCGACGTGACCATTGCCGATGTGACAGCGCTCATCGACTACCTGCTCAGCGGCGATGACAGCGGTATCAACATCGCGGCAGCCGACTGCAACAACAGCACCGACGTGAGCATTGCCGATGTCACCGCACTCATCGACTACCTGCTCAGCGGTACCTGGTGAAGCTCGCTGCGCTCGCTGATTAGCGATTAGAGATTAGAGAGGCATCCGCATTCCGGTTACTGGAGTGCGGATACTTTTTTGTCACATTTATAAATTAGGTGTAAGGCTTTAGGTGTTATCACCCGAACTCGTTGATCCCACGCAAAGACGCGAAGGTTTTGGGTTGGAAGACAAGAAAGACAAGAAGGACAAACTTTAAAAAATATTTTCAAGTGAATTATCGTGAATTGATCATATAATTAATGAATAATTCACGGTAATTACATGTGAAAAAATAAAACCTGGAGCGTGAGGTCAGGATGCGGATGCCTCTTTAAACTCTAACATCTAAACTTTAAACTGCTCGCGCAGCGAGCCTTTGCGTAGGGTAAAACGGTTGAATAGATACGTATCTAAAAGAAAAATCTTAAAAAGTGTTAAAATATTTGGTCGGTTCAAATATATTGTTATACCTTTGCAGTGTACTAGTTAAGTAGTACACTAATTAAGTATTAAAACGAACAAAATAATCACTCATATAAACTTAAAACCTCAACATTATGTTACAACTCAAAAACATCAGTTTCGGTTACAACAAAAAACTCGGAAACTTGTTCAATGACTTCTCATTGGACCTGGAGCCAGGCAACGTTTACGGCCTGCTCGGCAAGAACGGCGCCGGCAAGTCCACCCTCATCTACCTGATGACGGGCTTGCTTACTCCGCAATCTGGCATCGCCACCATGGATGATGTGGACGTGCGCCGCCGTCTGCCCAAGACCATGAGCGACATCTATCTGGTCCCTGAGGAATTTGAGATGCCTCACCTCACCCTGCGCCAGTATGTGAGCATCAATGCCCCGTTCTACCCCAAATTCAGTAGCGAGGACATGCAACGCTACCTCGAGATCTTTGAGATGGGCGGTGACATGGACGTGAAGCTCAACGCGCTCTCGATGGGCCAAAAGAAGAAAGTCTTCATGGCCTTTGCATTTGCCACCAACACCCGCGTGCTCATCATGGACGAACCCACCAACGGCCTGGACATCCCCAGCAAGAGCCAGTTCCGCAAACTCATCGGCGCCGGCATGACCGACGAGAAGATGATCCTCATCTCGACCCATCAGGTGCGCGACATCAGCGACATCCTGGATCACGTCGTTATCATCGACCACAGCCAGGTACTGCTCAACGCCAGCTTTGCCGACGTGATGAGCAAGTTGGCCTTCCGCCCCCAGCGTGCTGACGATGAGCCCATCTTCACCCAGAACAGCCCTCTGGGTACGCTTGTAGTCACCGCTGCCCAGCCGGGCGAGGAGACTAAGGTGGACCTGGAGATGCTCTTCAACGCCACCCTGAGCAATCCTGCTGCTATCAACAATTTATTCACCGCTAAAAAATAACACCACTATGAATACCGTCAATCAAACTTTCGACTGGAGCCGTTTCACGGCCACACTGCGCAAGGAACTGGTAGAGAACAAGCGCGGCATCCTGTTCACCATCATCGGCATCTACGGCCTGCTCACGATGTTTATGATATTAGGCAACATCTTTACAGGAGCACTTGATGCCGAGACCTTTGAAGAATTTGGCACCAATACACCAAAAGTGTTCATCGGCTCAATCATGTCACTCGTCATTTGCGTTACAGCATCATTGGCGTTCAGGAACCTCACGTCCAAAACAGGCCGCACTTACCTGCTCACCTCGCCCTCATCGACACTGGAGAAGTTCCTGGTCAATGTGCTCATCTATGTGGTGGGAGCAATCGTAGTCTACTTGGCATGCGCCCAACTGGCCGACCTCACCCGTATAGCCATTTTGTGGGGATTCAGGAGTGACACGTTCTATGTTCCCGGACCCATCAATTTCCTGGATGGCGTTGGGGCGACGAAATATAATTTTGACAATATCTCTGAACTTTCTGATTTCTCTCGCGGCATTGGCATAGCCATGTGGATCGGTGTTATTGCAAGTGCGGGTGTTTACATGTTGGGCAGCGTGCTGTGGCCCCGTCTGTCACTGCTCAAGACTTTTGCGGCCATTTATGCCCTCGAGATCTGCTTGGTCATCATTGCAGCCCCCCTGTTCTATTTCTTTGGCGATATGGAGACCCTTTCAAGATGGATGCTTGATTTTATGATGGGCGGCAAATTCTCCACTTGGATGATCATTTGGACCTCTATTTATGCCCTCGTTGCATGGTGCCTGGCATGGTATCTCTTCAAGCATAAAGATGTAGTTTCACTCAAGTGGTGGAAGTGAGAATTGATTAGTGATTAGAGATTAGTGATTAGTGAAATTAGTGAGATTTCTATTAATCGACATTATATTATGAATTTCAAGGATAATAAAGCGATCTATCTGCAGATTGCAGATCGCATCGGGGACCAGATCCTCTCAGGAGCGCTGACACCCGAAGGAAAAGTGCCGAGCGTGCGAGAACTCGCCGCCGAGATTGAGGTCAACGCCAACACTGTGGCCCGTACCTACGACTACCTGCAGCAAAATGGCGTGATCTACACGAAACGTGGACTGGGTTTCTTCGTCAGTCCCGAAGCCAAAGAAACCATCATTCGCCAGCGCCGTGACCAGCTCATGCAGGGCGAGATGGACTACTTCCTCGGCCAGCTCAAGGCCGTGGGCATCACCCCCGCCGAGCTGACTCAACTATACAACAATTATCTCAAGAATTAAAACCGATTTTAACCGCCGGCGAATTAGGTGAATGAAACGATTGAACAAACCAAGTTTCAGCCTATAACAAAAACAACACAATTCGCGACATTCGCTTAATTCGCCGACACAAAAACTTAACTGTTATGGAAACTCAAGTTTGTATCTTCACCGCGACACTCATTGCCACTGCTATCATCTCAATGCTGTCGGCCTTCTTGATGTAAACAACGCGTCGCCTTATAGTCGCAAAACCCTTTAAAAACTTATCGCATTTGGAGCCCGAACTGAAAAATAAAACGATGATCCTGGCACTCAAGACAGTTGGCGCAATCCTAGTAACTATCGCTGTCATCGCCATTGTGATGCACCTCACCGGCATCATGGCCCAGGCACCATTCATCGACAACCTGTGGTGGGCCAAGGGTGCCGCCATTGCCGGACTGGTCTTGTGGGAAACAGGAACCATCGTGACAAAGATGGAACAGCAGAAGTTGTCCCGCCGCAACGGCATCATCGGCATCGCACTGATGGCGCTGGCAGCCCTCACTGCAGCGGCCTTTTTCATTATCGGCGTCGGCAAGTGGTTATTCTATCTCTCCTTTGCATTCTTTTTTGTTGGCTCCATCATCACTACGGGGAACGAGGATGAGCCCTCGGTCACCCAATAATTTATTATCAATCAAATAATCATTATCCAAATTATGAAACGCTTATCCATCACCTCGCTATTGAGTACCGCAACACTGATTCTGGCCACAGTAGCCATCGTCTCCTGTACCCCAGGGTCCGACAACAAGCCGCATGGCAAGAAAGAATTGACAACCACCATAAAGGTGGAAGCATCTGACGACCTGATTGCCGCAAGCGACATTGAAATCACCTACAAGGGCAAGGGTGGCATTGACGTCACCGACACCATCACCTCGACTCGCTGGCAAAAAAATATTGTCAACGACTCGTTCCCGACCGAGATTGGCGTCGTCAATTACCGCATGCTCATCAAGCCTGAAGCCAAGTTTGACAAGGAGAGATGCCAACTGGCCTTGGAACTCAAATGCATGTGCATATCAACGTCTTTTTTAAAGATTCCAATTTTTGATTGGACCGTGAAACCGATTGACATTGATGACATCGCTAGTAGCAAGGTTGCAGCCTATCTGGGATTGCAAGAATTGACTCCAGGCCTCTTCAATGGTGGTTTTATTGAAGGTTTTCACTCCCTGGTCCAAAAGGTGAGCATCAACAATGGCGAGTTTGAGGTGAATGACGCCATCATCAACGCCGAAGAGCAAAATGAACAAGAACCCTCTAAAAAAACAGAACGATGAAAAAGCTATTATCTAACTTCACCATCATGATGCTTGTTGCAGCAATGGCATTGACTTCTTGTGACCAGCAGCAAGCCGAGACCAATGAAGAGGTGCCCCTGAAGGTTACCTACAGTATTGACTGCTCAAGGGACTTGTTGGACTTGTGCGATATGGTGGTCACCTATAAGGGCGACGATGGGGTCAACGTCGTTGATACCATCAAAGCTTATCCCGCCGACTCAGCATTGACACAGTATAATTGGAGCAAGACTGTGAGCACTCACCAGATTCCTGTAAAAATCGGCCTGGATTACGCCTTTGTGCCGAAGACCGATACTTTGCTCACCTACCTACCTTACGCTACGCTTACAGCTAAATGCACAATCATAGCTGAGAAGATGGGCGAGGTGAGTGGTTTTCGCTATATGAGTTCAAAAACCATCAGCAGCAAACGCAGCTTCTATATGGAGAACAGTCTGATCGATGAAAATGTCGCCAACACCAAGCAAAACCTGGCCACCATCATCGACGTCTATAACGACCGTCAGGCCTACAAGCGTGGGACAACCAACAGCAACACTTGCTTTATCGTGAAGATGCGTCCTAATGGCAACGGTAGCATGAGTGTCAAGAAGGCCTGCTGGAACGACGACTCCATCGGTAATGAAGGTAAATAATAAGCCCTAGTTTACTCCGAAACTAAATTACAATCACTTAAATAATGCACATGTTATGAAACGTTTATCCATCACCTTGCTACTGTGTATCGCCATGCTAACCAACGCCATGGCACAAAACCCCGACCTTAACGGCTCATGGAAAGGCGCGCTTGAAGCCGGCCCCATGTCTCTGTCGATTGTATTCCATATCGAGCAGACCAACGATAGCGTCACCTTTACTTGGGACTCGCCCGACCAGAAAGCCTTCGATCTTCCTGCGATTGCTACTATCAGGGGAAATGAGTTGAATGTGGAAATTGCCGAAGCATATGCCTCATATAAGGGTAAGCTAGAGAACGACACACTTGTCGGCATATTCACCCAATTTGGCACAGATTATCCTCTGAGAATGACTCGAAACACCGGCAATGACCGCCCCCAGGAGGCAGCAATCGAGGCCGACCAAAATAAACCCTATCACAGCGAGAATGTCACCTTTACTAACGGTGACATGACTCTGGCAGGCACGTTGACTGTGCCCAATACTGGTAGCCACTTCCCTGCGGTAGTTTTCGTCCATGGTACGGGGTTGCTCGACCGCGACGAGAACATTTCTGGCCACAAGCCCTTCCTGCTGATGGCCGACGCGCTGAGTCGCAATGGTTTTGTCGTCCTGCGATATGACAAGCGCGGCGCTGGAGAGAGCCATACTAACGGCCCCATCAATGTTGAAACAGCGCTGATGGCCGACGACGCCATGGCTGCAGTGCACTATCTGGCAGCCCGTCCCGAGGTTGATGCATCCCAAGTGGGCATTCTGGGACATAGCGAGGGCGGCATAATTGCCTTCATGAACGCTGCCAACTATCCCGACGAGATTGCTTATATCGTGTCGATGGCTGGTGTGGGTGTCAGCGGATTGGAGTTGGCCAAGAAGCAGTCGCGCATGATCAGCTACACAATGGGTGTCGAGCCCGACGAAGAGGCACAAAGCCTCAATGACCAGTTACTGGACATCATTGCCACCGATACCGATTCTCTCACGATGCGCAAACAACTGCAAGAGCTGATTGTTAACAATCCGGCCCAGCAAGAGGCAATCGAAAAACTCAAGGCTGTCGACCCTACAATCACTACAGAAGAAATCAACGAGTTTGCCATCGACAGAATGATGTCTCCTGACACTCGCGGTCTAGTGAAATATGACCCAACGAAGTTCCTCAGCAATATCAAGTGCCCCACACTCGCCATCAACGGCACGCTTGACTGTCAGGTGGCCTGTGACGACAATCTAGTCGCTATTGCCCATCTGGTGCCTCATGCCACCGTCAGGAAATATGAAGGATTGAACCATCTTTTCCAGACCTGCGACGGCTGGGTGGGCAGTTCCAACTATGCACTCATCCACGAGACGATGAATCCCCAGGTCATCAACGACATCGTCACCTGGCTGCAATCGACAGTGAAGCAATAAACGAACTTAAATTCCCTTCTATCAAGGGAATTTTTGTGTTATTGACTGATGGGCATAGAAAAAATGGCTTTTTTTCAAAAAAATGCTTTAATTTTGTAGTTTTTCATGCAGTTAGTGTGTCTAATAGACAAAAACAATAAGAAAAGTGTTACTTGGAAACAAGCAATGATAAGATAACGAAACGATTATTATTCTTTATACAGTACTAAAAACAACTATTATGACAATGAAAAAATTCTTTGCTGTACTGCTGCTCATGCTAGTGGCTTTCAGCGCCAACGTGACAATGGCCCAGGAGATGCCGCCCATCCCAATGGACCCTGATGTGCGTATCGGCAAATTGGATTGCGGACTGACCTACTACATCCGCAACAACAATTATCCCGAGAACCGCGTCAACTTCTACATTGCCCAGCGCGTGGGTTCCATCCAGGAGGAGGAGAGCCAGCGCGGTTTGGCCCACTTCCTCGAGCACATGGCCTTTAACGGCAGTGAGCACTTCAACGGCGAGGGCAAGGGCATCATCGACTACACCCGCTCGCTGGGTGTGAACTTCGGTGGTGACCTGAACGCCTACACCAGCATTGCCGAGACCGTCTATAACATCAACGACGTGCCCAGCACACGCCAGAGCGCCATCGACTCCTGCCTGCTCATCCTCAAGGACTGGAGCGGCGGCCTGTTGCTCACCGACGAGGAGATCGACAAGGAGCGCGGCGTCATCCATGAGGAGTGGCGACTGGGACAAAGCCCCCAAATGCGTATGTTGGAGCGCCAGCTCGAGGCATTGTTCCCCAACTCGAAGTATGGCAAGCGTTTGCCCATCGGCTTGATGGATGTCGTTGACAACTTCAAGTACAATGAGTTGCGTGACTACTACCACAAGTGGTATCGTCCCGACAACCAGGCCCTGGTAATCGTGGGTGATGTTGACGTTGATCACATCGAGGCACAAATCAAGGAGCTCTTCAAGGATGTTCCCGCCCCCAGTCCCGATGCAGCCCAAGTGGTTGACGAGGTAGTTCCCGACAACGAGAATCCCATCATCATTGTTGATAAGGATAAAGAACAGCAATACAGCGAGGTAACCGTCATGTTCAAGCACCCCGCTATTCCTCGTGAGGAAAAAGTCAATCTGGACTACATTATGCTGGGCTACCTCGAGGGAATGGCAACACGCATGCTCAACACCCGCTTGAGCGACATGGCTCAGGAGCCTGACTGCCCCTTTGACAGGGCTTATTGCTATGACGGCAGCTACCTGGGAATCGCCAAGACGATGGATGCCTTCACCTTGGAAGCCATGCCCAAAGAGGGCAAATCTGAAGCTAGTGCCCAAGCCTTGATTCAAGAGGCACTGCGTGTCGCCAAGCACGGTTTCACCGCCAGCGAGTATGACAGGGCTCGTGACGAGTACATGAGCTCGATGGAGAGGTGGTATAACGAGCGCGACAAGGTGGAGAACGAGATCTATGGCCGCGGCTGCTGCAGCCACTTCCTTGATGGCGAACCCCTCACCTCGGTAGAGCAGGATTTCCAACTTGCAGGAATGATCGCTCCCAACATCACCGTTGACATGGTCAACATGATTATCCCCGAACTCATCAACACCGATGGCAAGAATCTGGTGATCACCGACTTTAACCAGGAGAAAGACGGCGCTGTATATCCTACTATTGAAGGCTTCCAGGCTGCACTCGATGCTGCTAACAGTGCCGACATCACCCCATATGTGGACAATGTAGTGAACGAGCCCTTGATGGCCAAGTTGCCCAAGAAGGGTAAAATCGTTAAGGAGAGTGAAAACCAGTTGTTCGGCTACAAGATTCTTGAGCTGAGCAATGGCGCACGCGTCGTGCTCAAGAAGACCGACTTCAAGCAGGACGAAATCTCGATGAGCGCATTCCAGCGCGGTGGTCAGTCGCTCTATGGCGAGAAAGACTGGGCCAACCTCAATTTGCTTAGTAGCCTGGACTCTTTCACTGGTCTGGGCAACTTCTCCAACTCTGATCTCAAGAAGGCGCTTGCCGGTAAGCAAGCCAGCGCTTACATCAACATCGGCAATCACACCGACGGCATCGGCGGCAACAGCACCGTTAAGGATCTGGAGACCATGATGCAGCTCGTTTACCTCAAGTTCACCGCTCTCACCCCCGATGAGAAGAAGTTCAAACAGACCATGAACTTGATGGAGACCCAGCTCAAGAACAAGGACCTCATGCCCGAGAACGCCATGAGCGACACGCTGCAGTACATCATCAGCAACCGCAGCTGGCGCAACAAGCCCTTCAATGTTGAGGACCTGAAGCAGGTGAGCCTGGACCGCATTATGCAGATTGCCAAGGAGCGCACCGCTAACGCCGCCAACTACACCTTCTTGTTTGTCGGCAACTTTGATGAGGCTACTCTCCGCCCGCTCATCGAGCAGTACATCGCAAGCCTGCCCGCCAAGAAGGGCAAGAAGACCGACTGGGTGAACACCACCGAGATGCCCAAGGGTAAAGTCATTAACCACTTCACCCGCAAGATGGAATCTCCCAAGGACTTTGAGGTAGTTATCTGGCACACCGACCAAATTCCTTACAGCCTGGAGAACTCTATCAAGGCCGACATCCTGGGTCAGGTGATGAGCCGTGTTTATCTGCAGAAGATCCGCGAGGACGCTGGCGCAGCCTATTCAACTCAAGCCATTGGTAGCGCAGGTCCTGGTGTCGCCGACGGCAAACCCCGTGTGATGGTTCTTGCAGTCGCCCCCGTCAATCCCGAGTTTGAGGAGTTGGCACTTAACATCCTTAAGGAAGAGATGCAGAATGCATGCACTACCATTGATGCCACCGCCCTGGCCGAGGCCAAGGAGAACATGCTCAAGGACCACGCCACCAACCTCAAGGAGAACTGGTATTGGAGGACCAACATCCAGCAATACCTGCTCATGGGCCTCGATGACATGACCGGTTATGAGGATATTGTTAAGGCTCAGACCCCTGAGACTATCGCAGCCTTTGCCCGCCAGATCTTAGCGTCCGGCGACTATATCGAGATGGTGATGAGCCCTGAGAAGTAATCATTAAACCCGAGTGTTTATGACAATAATGAGCTGGGAACTCTTGACGAGAATCCTGGCTCATTATTGTTAAAACAAGCGGAGTATATTTAAATCATATCTCCAACTTATAAAACTGTCATTATGAAACCCACATCACAACACAGATTGCTGTTAGCCATAGGCCTGTTATTCATAGCCGGTACATTGATGTTTACCACCTCGTGTGGTCCTAAGAAGTACAAAATTGATGACAGCACGGTGCTGCCCTTCAAGGACAAGGCCGAACTCGACAAATTACTTGACCTTCCCATCCTGCCCGAGTACACCATCGAGGAGTACTATACCAAGACCGATTTCATTGATGGTGACGAACGGTTCATTGTGTGCTGCAAGTTCCTGGAGGAAGTTTCCCCAGCCGAGGTCCAAAAAATCGTGGATCAGGTCAATAGTGGTCAATACGAACGATGGCACACATTTGATCTGGGAAAGGAAAATAACATGAGGCTCTTCTTTAACCTCGATACTACATTGACCGCCGACAAGAAGAAGCCAGAGATCCTGGGTGACCGCATTCACGTCGAAATTGAAATGATGTGCAGGGAGCAAGACTCATGGAAGGGGTTTGAGATTGTTTTCAGGAACGACCGATCGGACAACAGTATCGTCGATCGCGACACACTCACCAAACTGCTGGGCGTGGAGTTTCCCCAGCTGACCGAAACGGAACGAAGCGACGAGAGCATCTATTTTGAGTTTGACACCATTCCTGGTGAGGAGTTCTATCAAGCCCTTGAGAATGCACCTAATTGGAATGTTCACAAGGTAGGCGAACACACTTTCTATGATTACTACTACGATGATGGAAAAGTTTGGATTACCGCCGACCTCATCAAGGGAGAACCTGACTTTTCTTTCTCCCGTTATAAATCAATAGGATCGGGCAGCGCTAGCGACATCGTTGACCTGATAAAGCGTGGTGGTTCATCAAACCGCGACAAGAAATCAAAGAGTGAGTAAAATTAAGTGCCCGATGCAATCTCAAAGCTAAGGCTTAACTACACTAAAATCAGGAACTGGAGGGCAGCATTGCCCTCCAGCTCCGGTTTGATAAGTTCAAGTTAGATAAAACGAATCTTCAACAGTTCTGATATTCAAACAATTAAACTAGGTTCAGTTTCACGCAAGGACTAATAAAATATTTGACTCTTCGTTTGGCTAAGCTAGTTTTGTTTGAAAAATGAATTAAATTATTTGGTAAATAGTATTATTTTTACTACCTTTGCGGTGTCGAATTAATAATTTAACAAATAATCATGAAACGATATTCTGTTAGACAATTAATTAAAATGCTTAAGGACGATGGCTGGTACCAGATCAAGGGCGGCCAGACATCTGGAGACCATCGTCAGTTCAAGCATCCGACCAAGCGTGGTCGGGTTACAATTTGTGGAAAGCCCAGCGATGTATTGGGCCAGGAATTGTTGAACAGCATCTGGAAGCAGGCGGGGTGGAAATAATAACCCACCCTAGTGCTGTCAATCTAACCCCGAATCGTTTCAACCAAGTTATGAACAAACTTAGCATTAACTAAACTAAAAGACGTATGAAAAAATTAACAGTGCACGTGTCCTGGTACGATAAGAATTTCGGTGCTGCCCTGGATGATGTTGTTCCCGGTGCCGTGGTGCTTACCGCCAAGACATTTGAAAAATTACAGGAAGCAGTTCCCAAGACCCTGCGCTTCCACGTCGAGGGATTGCTTGAAGATAAGGACGAGGAGGTTCCCGAATGGCTAGCAAAAGGGGACTACGAGTTCGAGTGGGATCTGGACACCGCCGCACTGCTCCAGGTCTGCAGCCAATTTGCTACCTTGGCTGCCATTTCACGCGCCAGTGGAGTGAACGAGCGCCAGTTGAGCCACTATGCCAATGGCACTAAGAAACCCCGCGGGCCACAGCGCCAACGCATTATTGATGGCTTGCACAAGATCGGCCGCTCGCTCATCTCAGTCATGTAACAACTAAAATCACTTTAACCGTCTTGCGCTCCGTATCATGAACGATACGGGGCGCAACTGATAATTTGATGAAAAAAACGTCAAACTTTGTAGTTTTTGACCCACCTTCTGCATCTAAAGGATAAAAACAATTATCTTTGTAAAAAAAAAGGACAAAAAAATAGAATCTTTTATGGCTTACCTAGACATTAAAAACGTGGTGAAGCGCTACGAGGGACATACTGCACTGGCAGGAGTCTCGATGGAGGTGCCTGAGGGCTGCATTTATGGCCTGCTGGGACCCAATGGCGCCGGCAAGAGCACGCTCATCCGCATCATCAACCGCATCATCGCCGCCGATGAGGGCACCGTCACCCTCAATGGCAAGAAGATGACCGATAACGACATTACCCACATCGGCTACTTGCCCGAGGAGCGCGGCCTGTACAAGAAAATGAAGGTGGGAGACCAGATCGTGTATCTGGGTCGACTCAAAGGCTTGACCAAGGCCGATGCCGTCGCCTCGATGCACTGGTGGCTCGACCGTTTTATCCTCAAGGAGTGGGAAAACAAAAAGGTAGAAGAACTCTCCAAGGGTATGCAGCAAAAGGTGCAATTCATCGGCACCGTTATCCATCGTCCGCCGCTATTGATCTTTGACGAGCCGTTCTCGGGCTTTGACCCCGTGAACGCCGAGCAGCTAAAGGTCGAGATTCTGGCCCTAAGAGACCAAGGCAGCACCATCCTGTTCTCGACCCACAACATGGCGTCGGTCGAGGAAGTGTGCCAGCAGATCACCCTGCTCAACCATGCCCAGGTGGTACTCACTGGCAGCGTTGAAGAGGTGAAGCAGCAGCACAAGAAAAACATCATCGCGGTACAGACACCCGACAAGATCGAGCCAAACGCCGCCATGTTCACCCTGCTGCCACCCGATCCCGTAAAGAAAGCTGACACACGTATCAAGCTTGCTGCTGGAGTTCAGGTGCGCGACGCCATCAGCTGGCTTAACGAGCACTACCACCTTACCGGATTCACCGAGGTGCTTCCCAGCATGAACGAGATTTTCATCGAGACCGTCAAATCCAAAAACACTACAGAACAATGAATAAGCTTCGCCTCATCATAGCCCGCGAATACATGTCGATTGTCGGGCGCAAGTCATTCATCATCATGACTTTGCTATTTCCATTCTTGATGATAGCCTTGGGATCCATCCCCGTCGTGATGGCCTACTTGAACGACAAGGGAGACCAGACCCAGCAGATTGCCGTCATCGATGAGACGGGACATTATGCCGCCGCATTGCCTAACGACAACAAGTTCAACTTTGTCGCCATCAAGGGTGACACCGTGACCAATGCCCGTGAATTCTATGACAAAGCCAACGGCAGCATCAGTGCCGTGATCATCATCCCGCGCGATGTGGACAGCACTGGCGTAGTTAACATCTATAGCGAGGGCACCATTATTCCCGCTTTGGAATCTACGATCAAGAGCGCCCTGACCGACACGATCGAGAGCGCACACCTGGCAGCCATGGGCATTCCCAACCTGCAGCAGATTGTGGAAAAGGCTCACGTCAACATCGACATTCACGCCATCAAGTGGAGCGATACTGGTGACGAAGAAGAGTCCTCAACCGGCATTGCCATCTTCTTGGGTATAGCCCTCTCAGTCATTATCTTCTGGTTTGTATTCTTCAGCGGCACGATGATCATGAACAATGTTGTTGAGGAGAAAACCAACCGCATTGTCGAGGTGGTGGTGAGCAGTTGCCGGCCCTTCCACCTCATGATGGGAAAAATCATCGGTGTGGGCTTGTCGGTACTCACCCAAATGGCAATCTGGATTGTGCTGCTGGGCATTGCCGGAACAATCGGAGGCAGCCTGCTAGGAATGACAGGTGCTGTGCCAGGAGCCGACATGATGGGAGCTGGAGCAACCGTCACCCCTGAGGTTGAAAGTGAATTCAGCAGTTTCATGAGGCAAGCCCTGGCCATCAACTACACGCCCATCATCATTAACTTCCTGCTCTACTTTGTTGAGGGATATCTGCTCTATTGCGCCATCTTTGCGGCCCTCGGATCGGCAGTAGATCAAGCCAGTGACACCTCACAGCTGCTGACTCCAGTAATGCTGCTCATGTTCTTCGCCTTCTATGCCGCAATGGGTTGCGCTGAGAACCCCGACGGACCGATGGCATTCTGGTGCTCGATTATTCCGTTCACCTCACCCACCGTGATGATGGTTAGGTTACCGTTTGATGTCCCACTATGGCAAATTATCCTGAGCCATGTGCTGCTGATAATAACCGCACTTGGCATCGTGTGGCTGGCCGCCCGCATCTACCGCCGCGGCATCCTCAGCTACGGTAAGAAGGCCAGCTTTAAGGACCTGTTCAATTGGCTCAAGTAAAGAAGGTTAATGGTTAGAGGTTAGAGGTTAAAGGTTAGAGACTAACTAAAAAAGGAGTATATGCGAATCGTGATACAACTGGTGACCGAGGCCTCGGTCACCATCGACGGACAACTGCACAGCGCCATCGGCCCCGGCATGATGGTGCTGGTGGGCGTCCGCGAGGGAGACACTGAAGACGACATGCGCTGGCTGGCGCAAAAGACAGTCAACCTGCGCATCTTTGACGACGAGCAGGGCGTGATGAACCGCAGCATCATCGATGCTGGAGGCGAGATATTGGCCGTGAGCCAGTTCACCCTCAACGCCTCGACCAAGAAGGGCAACCGCCCCAGCTACATCCACGCGGCAGGACATGACCTGGCCGTGCCCCTCTATGAGGCCTACTGCGACGAGGTGGCTCAACTGCTGGGCAAACCCACCAAGCAGGGTGTCTTTGGCGCCGAGATGCAGGTCTCACTCATCAACGACGGTCCCGTAACCATCATTATCGATAGCCGACTAAAAGAATGATAGATATTCTCACAATACGTTGTAATACAGGCATCTAACGAAATAATACGGCAAAAAAAGCAAAAAATCCGCTAAAAAATGGGCATTTTTTGCAAAATAAATGACAATCTCACTTTTTTCGGCTAAAAAAAATTACACCTTATTAAAAATATGGCAAAAAACTATTGCAAAGAAAAAAATATACTATCTTTGCAATCCGGATGATGAGAACGCTGATCAACATATTATTGGTCACGTGCTTACTGACAGGGCTTCTTGCCAGTTGCAGTGGTGCGCCACGCTATGACAACCGTCTAGCGTTGGCCGATTCACTGCTTAATGACAACGAAAACAGCGATAAAGCCCTCCAGATGCTAAAGGATATCAACCCTAGCGACATGGTGAATGAGGCTAATAAAGCCTATTACAGACTGCTCATCACTCAAGCCTACTACAAGTGCTATATCAAAGCCACCAGTGATAGCAATATCAATCGTGCCCTAGATTATTACCAGCACCATAGCAGGGAGAAGGATAAGCTCATCCGTGCTTATATATATCACGGTGCGGTAATGGAGGAACTGAACAAGCCCGACACTGCAATGCTCTCCTATAAACAAGCTGAGATCGAGGCACTTGAGAAAAAAGACATCTTTAACGTGGGCTACGCACGATTGCGCATGGGTGTCCTGTACAATAATTTCTATGCCTATGACGGCAGGGATATTGAAAAGTTTGAACAGGCCTTACAGTGTTTCAAGCTCATCAACGACACTAATTATCAAATCGTTACCCAAAATAAGTTAGGAGCAAATTACCGCCAAACCGATACCATTAAGGCAAAAAAAGCCCTCAGCGAATCTATTTCTCTTTCCGAGGCTGAAAAGGACACGAGCTATTTGATTACAGGACTTGGCGAGATGGCCCAGCTTTATTTCATGCGTCACAGCAACAAGACGGCCTATCAACTATTGCAGCGCATTAAAACGCTCGATCCTAACGGGTTGCATGGCTCACACAGCAATATCATGTATTATCGATTTGCCAATATCTACTCTGCCTTAGGTATGCCCGACTCGGCAAAGTATTTCTTGCAATTGGCTGACACTCAAGAACAATCACCTAAAGACAGGATTCAACACCTTGAGGCTTTGAGCAACATTGCGATTGCTAAAGGCGATTCCAGCACCTACTTGCGGCTGTACTACGAGTGCAACAAGCTCACCCGATCAACCATGAACGATCACGGCATCTTAAACATCATGTATGCCGAGAATCAAATTGATCAGGCTCATGCCCAGGAAGAAGAAGCCAAACAACGCAGGATGTATGCCACCGCAGCCGCCGTTATCCTCTCCCTACTGGCATTGGCCTTGATATTCTATCGCCGCTCCCACCGGTATGATAAACTGGTTCTTGAGCTTAAAGACCAGTCACAGAGCCAAATGAATGACCTCACCGGACTTCAAGGCAACATCAGCGAGCTGAAAATCAATGACGAAAGGCTAAAAGGGTTTATCGCGTCCAACATGGGCATGATGAGAGAGATGATCGAGGCTTGCTATCACGAACCCAACAACCGCATCGCCGAGAGCATGAAGCGCATCGTCAAATTCCAGGACAGCAACCGTGACAACTGGGTGAAACTCTATGACTACATCGACCTGGAGCACAACAATATCATGACCCTCACTCGCCAGCGCTACCCGCAGCTCAACGACCGAGACCTCTTGCTGCTGGCATTGACTTGCATGGGCTTCTCCTATATCCAAACGGCCATCATCATGGGATACTCTAACGCCACCAGCGTGAGCGTCATCAAGCAGCGACTCGCCAAGAAAATGGGTCTCGACTGCACCCTCAACGAGTACATCAATCAGTATGCTAATTCTCAAAATGAGTCCTGAAAGGGTAAAAAAGCACTTTTTTGACCCCAAAATCGAGGTGCAAAAAAACGTATTACAAAAAAATATCTAATCTGCTGAATAACAACGAAATAAAAATGGTGTGTATTACGAAAAAATTTGGTCATTTCAACTAGTTGATGTAAATTTGCATCGGAAATCTAAACATATTACTATCTATAAATCTAAACAGACAATAAAATGAGACGATTATTCATCATCATAGCAATAGCCATCACCTGCGGATTGACCGCGATGGCACAAGACAACCCTGTTTCCAACCACACCTGCGGTGGTGGAGACCACAATGTGCTTGGAATCGATAGGGGTTTTGTTCGAGCAGGAATAACTCTCACATATGATGCCGAGAGTCAAGAAATCATCGCTAATGGGTTAAAAGATCGCATTAACTATGCGGTAACCCTCCAATCGGTGACTACGCTCGAAGAATGGACCGACCAGATCTCCGCTTTTTCAAATGTGATTAACGTCAGTTTCCTTGATGCCGGAAAGTACAAGATCATATTGGAAAGCGATGAAGGAGCCAGATACACCTTTGTTTTGAATTTAGGTGATAATGAATCCTCAGTATATGATGGGACACTATTCCCACAACAAACTAGTGGACAAGCTGGCAGAAGACTATTCTAGTGTCTACAAACACTAAAAGACATACGGCACCCCTGGTGCTGATACCGAATTAAGAATTGAGAAAATGTTTAGATTTTAAATAATTAGTAATCCTTAGACTGAGAAACACACAACATCATCCAAATAGCTATCCGCCTGATACCTGGCGGGTAGTTGTTTTTTATAGGGGTATCATTGACACAGGACATGCGTCAAAAAGAAGCCCTGGACCGCCCTAGGCAAGGGCACTTTCATAATGGATTTTTTGCCAAAATTCACATTCCTTATCACAACTATATAAAAAATATTAGTTACTTTTGCACTTTGTAGCGCCACGCTACAAAGCTAATGTGTGCTTAAGTAATGATTAATCTGAGTGTAAACGTCAATAAAATAGCAACCTTGCGCAATGCGCGAGGAGGCAACACGCCTAATGTTCAACAAGTTGCCATGGACTGTGAGCGCTTTGGCGCCGATGGCATTACCGTTCATCCACGACCCGACGAGCGACACATCCGTCGCAGCGATGTCTATGCGCTCCGCCCCTTGGTGCGCACCGAGTTCAACATCGAGGGCTACCCTAGCGAGCAATTCATGGATTTGGTGCTGAGCGTGCGCCCCACCCAGGCAACGCTGGTACCCGACGCTCCTGGTGTGCTCACTTCATCGGCAGGATGGGAAATAGAGCCTAACATGGATTTCCTGTGCGGTATCGTTGACCGCCTCAAAGAGGCCGGCATACGCACGAGCATCTTTGTTGGCACCGATCTCGATAACATCCGCGCGGCAGCGCGCACCGGTGCCGACCGCATTGAACTATACACCGGACCCTTTGCCGAGGAGTTTGATGCCGACCCCGACCGTGCCGTCGCTCCATTTGCCGCTGCAGCCATGACGGCCCACAGTGTGGGACTGGGACTCAATGCAGGTCACGACTTGAATTTGCATAACCTCAAGTTCTTCCAGCAACACGTGCCCCACCTCATGGAGGTCTCCATCGGCCATGCCCTCATCAGCGACGCCTTGTACTTGGGTCTTGAAGCAACTATCAAGGCCTACAAGGACTGCTTGAAATAATTGAGCCGTTTCTACGTTAAATATCATATATGAGCAATTAATAATTCAGAAATAACCAAATAATATACTAATAATATGTCTATCCTCAACATGATTTTAGCTCAAGGAGAGCCTGTCACTCAAGTGGCACAACAAGCTGCTGACACGCTGCAACAAGCCGCCGACACTGTCGCACAAATCGTAACCGACAGCGCGGCTGCCATCGCTGCCGCCACAGCCCCCGTGGCCGAAGCCGCCGAACCCATTGTCAAGGAACTCTCGGTATGGGAACTCATTAAGGCCGGTGGCTGGTGGATCATGATACCTTTGGCACTGCTGGCCATCGTGAGCATCTATATCTTCTTTGAACGTTTATTCGCCATCAACCGCGCTAACCGTCAGGACAGCTCATTTATGGACCGCATCAAGGATTACATCCACCGCGGTGAAGTGGACCAGGCACTCAAGCTCTGCCAGGACACCAATACCCCCTACTCTCGCATGATCGAGAAGGGCGTGTCACGCATTGGACGCCCCATGAACGATGTGCTCGTCGCCATCGAGAACGTGGGCAACATGGAGGTTGCCAAGCTCGAGAAGGGTTTTAACTGGCTCGCCACCACCGCTGCAGGAGCCCCGATGATCGGTTTCCTGGGTACCGTTATCGGTATGGTTCAAGCCTTCTTCCAGCTCGCTAGTGCCGGCAACAACAGCAACGTGACCATCCTTGCCAGCGGCATTTATCAGGCACTGGTAACCACCGTTGCCGGTTTGATTGTGGGTATCATCGCCCTGTTTGCCTACAACTTCCTCACCTCACGCGTTAACAAGGTGATGAACAAGCTGGAAGGCAAGACTATGGAGTTCATGGACCTGCTCAACGAGCCCGCCAAGTAATAAGGCTTTAGCTTTTAGGCTTTAATTCATGACTAGCGACTAAATTATGGCACTCAAGAGACAACATAAAACCCTGTCGATGTTCAGCATGGCATCGATGACCGACGTCATCTTCCTGCTGCTCATCTTCTTCCTGGTCACTTCGACATTTGTATTCCCGTCGGCTCTCGAGGTCAACCTGCCACAAAGCAGTGAGCAGACCGCCATCAAGCCCACGACGCGCATCTATGTTGACAAGGACCTGAACATGTATGCCACCCAGACCAACGAGATGGGAGAGTCAGAACTGCAACCCATTGCCAGCGAACAGCTCGAAGGCTTCATGCAGGCACTTAAAATCGGCAATCCCAATGAATTTGTCGCCGTATATGCCGACGAAGAGGTCAACTATGGCAAAATCGTAGAAATTCTTGACAAGGGATCCAAACAGGGCGTGAAAATCGTCCTCGCTACCAAGCCCAGCGAGGCATCGTTCGGCCCCATCAACACTGGCGACAACGCCACTGGCGCACAAGTCAACGTGACCGAGGTTTCAACCACCACCAACCCGTAATGAGTAACCGTGATGGATCAAGATAGCCGCAAAAATAGCCTTTGGGCCTTGTTGCTCACCCTGCTCATCACCGTGGGCACGCTAGCTTTATTGCTGCAGGCCACGTTGCGATACGAGCAGGCGCCCAACACGCTCGACTTGACGCAGCTTGCTCAGGATTCCATCTTGTTTGGCGGAGAGTTCGTCATGCTGGGCAACACCCTCGATAACATGCAAAGTGAACTGCTCGAGGAAGAGGCCAGCGACCAAAGCGCTTCACCCGAACAGGGTGACGACCCCAACATCGAAGCTGACGACTTGGAGGATGCCGGTGAGGTCAACCAGAAGACACCGCCCCTGGTCACACAAAAGGCCGAATCGCCCCACAAGGTGAAAGAGCAACCTAAAACCGTGGAGCCCAAGAAATCTGGACCCACCAAGGAGAACGACAAAAAAGTCGAGAAACCCAAAGCTAAAAACAATAACGCCGAGGCCCAAGAGACCAAGTCAAAGAAAGCCAGCGAGCAAACCACTGCCTCGACCAACACCAACAATAGCAAGGTGAAGAACGCCTTTGGTAATGGCAACGGCAATGGCGGTGGACAGCAAGGCACAGCAGGAGGTAACTCCAACCAGGGTATCCTGGCGGGCAAACCTGGTATCAGTAGCGGTCTGGTGGGTTATACCCTCGACTATTGGGCTAAACCGGTGCCTAACAGCAAGTGGTCAGGACGCGTGACCGTCAAGGTTACCGTCAATCCGCGTGGACAAGTCACTAAGGCCAATGCCACCAGTGCCACGGGAGACCTAGCATCCCATCCCGAGGTGCGACGCGCCTGTGAACAGGCAGCGCTCAAGTCCAGTTTCTCTGTGCCCAAGAACACGATGACCGAGGGCATTGGCACTATTACCTACATCTGGCATTGATTATGCCTCACTACCCTATCACTCAGGACGTCTCGCTGGTAGCAGGACGTCCTGAGTTTTATTCCTACCCCCGAATTTGCGCCGATTCATTGAAACAATTCTATATATTACTGATTTTATTTTGCAGGTTGCCACTTTTAGCACTATCTTTGTTCAATAACTGAATAGGTATACCGCCCATGAGCATTTTTAATAAACAGACCAAGCAAGAGACCATCATCTACACTATCGTGTGGTTTGTCATCTTTTTGGCTCCTCTATCAGAGTTTCTCGTCAACTATGACCCCGAGCATCCGTTTTGGATCAAGAACGGACTGCTTGACACATGGGCCCACATACTATTCTTCTTTATCGCTTTCCTCATCCACAACCACATCCTGGCTCCCATGCTGGTAAAGCACAAGCAGGTGACCAAATACATCGTGGGGTGCGTCGTCGTCATCGCCTTGTTCCAAACAGTCCAATGCCTTCACAAACCTAATCACCAGCCACTAGGCCCCCATCCAGTGAATCCCGTTGAGATGGAGCCACCTCCCCCTGACGGGCGTCCTCCCATCCACAGGCATGACATTACCATGTTCATTCTCGTGATTATGATGATTGGCGCCAACCTGGGCGTAAAGACCTTCTACCAAAACGAGGAAGAAAAGAAGCATCTTTCGAAACTCAAGGAGCAGAGCCTCAAACAGGAACTCGATTACCTGCGCTACCAGATCAACCCGCACTTCATCATGAACACGCTCAACAACATCCATGCCCTGGTCGATATCGATCCCGAGCAGGCCAAGGACAGTATCGTTGACATGTCGCGCATGATGCGCTACTTGCTCTATGAGAGCGATAGACACTGTGTATCGCTCAACAATGCCATCACCTTCCTCAAGAAGTACCTCAACCTGATGAAGCTGCGCTACATGGATACCGTGAACATCAACCTCGATGTGCCATCGTCGTGCAGCGAGGACGTGGCGCTCGTGCCCCTGGTGTTCATCCCCTTTGTCGAGAATGCCTTCAAGCACGGTGTGGGCATTGGCAAGCCCTCAACCATCGACATCAGCATCGAGCACAAGGGCGGCCGCCTCCTGTTCCATTGTCACAACACCAAGAGCCACGCCAAGCATGAGTACGGAGGCGTAGGACTCAATAATGTCACTAAGCGCCTGGAACTCATCTACGGCAGTGACTACGTCCTCGACATCAACGACGAGGATGACAGCTATGACGTGCTGCTCGACTTGCCCGCCAAGTGCCCTGAAGACTTCAAGGCAAGCACTGAACAAGACAATACAAACGCCTAAACCCGATTATCGACTATGATTAAGTGTCTCGCTATCGACGACGAGCCGTTGGCCCTCAAGAAGCTCGTTACATATATCAACAAAATTCCATTCCTGGAACTAGTGGCCCAGTGCCGTAGCGCCTTAGAGGCCCAGCAGGTGATTGAAACCCAAGAGGTGGAGGCCATATTTACCGACATCAACATGCCCGACTTGAACGGCCTTGACTTTGCCAAGGCGCTGCATGACCACAGCAAGGGTCCAGTGATGGTTTTCACTACGGCCTATAGCGAGTATGCCATCGAGGGTTACAAGGCCAATGCCGTGGGCTATCTGTTAAAACCCTACAGCTTTGAGGAATTTGAGGAAGCCGCTCAAAAGGTCAAGGATATCTGCGAAATACGGAAGCAAGCCTTTACCGAGGTAACGACCCAACCCGATGATGACCCAAATATTATATTTGTTAAGAGCGATTATAAAATCGTGCGCATCAACATTGACAACATCAGTTATATCGAGGCGATGAGCGAGTACCTGCGCATCACTTGCGATGACCGCCCCAAACCCGTCATCGTCCTGTTGAGCATGAAAAAAATTGAGGAGCACCTACCAGCCAGCATGTTCATGCGCATCCACCGCTCGTTCATCATCAACCTCGACAAGATCATCGAGGTCAAGAAGAACCACGTCGTCCTCGAGGGTGACATCTCCCTGCCCATTGGCGACAACTATAAGGAATCGTTCATGAACTACCTCAATAAAAAGATACTCACAAAGTAGTAATTCTACTAAAGATAATTTTTTCTCATAGCTTTTCTTGGGTGGTCCGCACGCGATGTGCCGGCCACCTTACTTTTACTATCAACTCAATTTATTGCTCAGAGATTGGTCGTTAGTGAGATTTATTTGTAACGTTGGCTTTGCCTAAGTTACTGACACTCGGAAAAGCAAAGAAAAAACTGTTTTCCTTTGGCTTTTCGCTCGTTTAATCGTAACTTTGCACGTTTTTAAGCGATTATAATTTTTATTCAATGTTATGAATATTTCCTATAAATGGCTCAAACGCTATATTGATACCGAACTGTCACCCGAAAAGGTGGCCGAGGCGCTCACCTCGCTAGGTCTGGAAGTAGGTGCTGTAGAACAAGTTGAAACCATCAAGGGCGGTTTACGAGGACTAGTTGTGGGACAGGTAGTTACCTGCATAGATCATCCTAATAGCGACCACTTGCACATCACTACGGTCAATCTTGGAGACGGTAATGACCCCGTGCAAATCGTGTGCGGTGCCCCCAACGTCGCTGCAGGGCAAAAAGTGATCGTCGCCACTCTGGGCACCAAACTCTATGATGGCGACCAGGAATTTACCATCAAGCGTTCCAAGATGCGTGGCGAGGAGTCGCTGGGCATGATTTGCGCCGAGGACGAGATTGGCGTGGGTGTTAGCCACGATGGTATCATCGTCCTGCCCGAGGACGCTGTTGTCGGCACCCCTGCCGCTGAATACTATGGCATTGAGGACGACTACCTGATTGAGGTGGACCTTACCCCTAACCGCATCGACGGCGGGTCACACTATGGTGTGGCACGCGACCTGGCAGCATGGATGAAGCGCCACGGCATGGAGGGCAATCTGCACCGTCCCAGCGTCGATGGCTTTGCCAGTGACCGCCAGGACGGCGGCATTCCTGTCGCCGTCGAGAACGCTGAGGCTTGCCCGCGCTATGCTGGCTTGACCGTACGCGGTGTCAAGGTTCAAGAAAGCCCCAAGTGGCTCAAGGACCTCCTGCTGGCAGTGGGACAACGCCCCATCAACAACATCGTCGATATCACCAACTATATCCTTTTGGGCACGGGCCAACCCATGCACTGTTTTGACTTGAGCAAGGTCAAGGGTGACCGCATCGTTGTGCGCACCGTAGAGCCTGGCACCAAATTTGTCACCCTCGATGGCGTGGAGCGCACGTTGACCGACCGCGACCTGATGATTTGCAATGGCGAGGAGCCCATGTGCATCGGTGGCGTGTTCGGCGGTCTGGATTCGGGTGTCACCGAGGCTACAACCGACGTGTTCCTGGAGTCAGCCTATTTCCATCCCACTTGGATTCGCAAGACGGCTCGTCGCTTCGGTCTGAACACCGACGCCTCGTTCCGTTTCGAGCGCGGTATCGACCCCAATTCGGTCATCTATAACCTGAAACTGGCCGCTATGCTTGTCAAGGAACTGGCAGGCGGAGAAATCTGCGGCGACATCATCGACGTGAAAGCCCACGACTTCCCCGGCTTCCCCGTTGAACTGCGTTACGACTATGTCACCGGCCTTATCGGCAAGGACATCCCCCACAACGAGATCCGTGAAATCGTCAGGAGCCTTGAGATGGAAATCACTGCCGAGGACGAGGAGAAACTACAACTCGTAGTGCCCGCTTATCGTGTTGACGTACAACGCCCCTGTGACGTGGTCGAGGATATCCTGCGCGTCTATGGATACAATAATATCGAGTTGACCAACGACGTACACGGCAGCCTGTCTAACAAAACCGATGTCGATTTCCGCGACGATATGCAAGAAACCGTCAGCAACCAGCTCACCAGTGTGGGTTACCACGAGATCATGAACAACTCGCTCACCGTGGGTGCCTACTACGAGGGACTGGCAACCTATCCTGCCGAGCGTTGCGTGTGCATCATGAATCCCTTGAGCAGTGACCTGAACGTCATGCGCCAGACGCTGCTTTTCGGCGGACTCGAGAGCATCGCCCGCAACATCAACCACAAGAACCCCAACCTGCGACTCTATGAGTTTGGTAACGTCTATAGTCACGACGCTTCCATCAGCCAAGAGGAGAAGGCTTTGGCTCCCTATAGCGAGCACACACAGATGGGCATGTGGCTTACGGGCAACAATCACGACGAGTCATGGGCCGACAAGGTAAGGGCACTCAACGTCTATGACCTGAAAGCCGATTTGGAGAATGTCTTTGCTAACATGGGCGTTGACATGCGTGATCTGGTGATTGAGCAATACGAGGACGAGACCATCAACCCCGCCCTGCGCTACAGCAACCGGGGCGGCAAGACCATCGCCCTGATGGGTGTTGTTGACGAGGCCATCGCTAAGAAGTTTGACATTGACCAGCCCGTCTACTATGCTCAGATCAACTGGAACCTCGCCTGCAAGATGGCCATGAAGAAGGACATCAAGTATGCCGACCTGCCCAAGACCCTGCCGTTGCGCCGCGACTTGGCCCTGTTGGTTGACCGTCAGGTGACCTACGATGACATCCGTCGCGTGGTTGAGGCTAGCGAGAAGAAACTGTTGAAGTCGATGACGCTATTTGACGTTTACGAGAGCAACAAGCTCGAGGCAGGCAAGAAATCCTATGCCATCAGCATGATTCTCCAGGACAACGAGAAGACGCTCAACGACAAGCAGATTGATGCCATTATGAGCAAGATCATCAAGAACCTCGAGACCCAATTGGGCGCTAAGCTTAGGTAAGGCTTTAGGCTTTAGGTTTTAGGCTTTAGGTTTGATGATTACAATCAATTGAATATTTTAATATTTAAACCACATATATTACAATGGGAAGAGCTTTTGAATACCGCAAAGCAAGAAAGATGAAACGCTGGGGCAGCATGTCCCGCACGTTTACAAGAATCGGTAAGGAAATTACCATCGCCGTTAAGGCTGGTGGTCCCGATGCTGAGGGCAACTCACGCCTGCGCGCGTTGATCGCCAACGCCAAGGCTGCCAACATGCCCAAGGAGAACATCGAGCGCGCCATCAAGCGTGCTAGCGAGAAGGACGCCGGCGACTACAAGGAGGTCATCTACGAGGGATTTGGCCCTCACGGCATCGCTGTCCTGGTCGAGACCGCTACCGACAACACCACCCGCACCGTGGCCAACCTGCGCAACTACTTCAACAAGAAGGGCGGCAGCTTGGGCAACTCGGGCAGTGTGGCCTTCATGTTCAGCCACAAGTGCTACTTCCATGTAGCTCCTAAGGCCGATGTTGATCCTGACGAGCTCGAGCTCGAACTCATCGACTGTGGAGCCGAGGAGTTTGCCATCGATGAAGAAGAAATGCTCGTTTCGGGTGACTTCGCTGCCAATGGCGACATCATGAAGTATCTCGAGGACAACGGCTTCGAAATCAAGAGCAGTGAGTTCGTCTATGAGCCCGCCGACTACAAGGACCTCAACGAGGCCGAGCGTGCCGAGGTAGAGGCACTCATCGAGGTGCTCGAGGAGGATGACGACGTGCAGAACGTCTTCACCACCATGGCCGAGGGCGACGAATAATCCTTGCCACAATCAACCACAAAACAGGCGGTGTATGAACATACACCGCCTGTTAGTTTATCCTTAATTACTTTGGCATGGCCGCCGGTACAATTAATGATTAACTCACGTATGGAGGCCAGCTAAAATAGTTGTTTTTGTTGTCGAAAATAGCGCGGAAGCTTCGGCTCAATAGACGACTTCCAGCAAGCGCTCATCATCGTTGCTGAGTGATGTGTAGCCTTCAGCGATAGTCAGTGTGCCTTCTACGTCGAGCGCTTTACCGTTGGGTGCGCAGCTGTAGAATGAGCCGCCCCGAATGGTGCAGTCGGTATCACATTTCACACCCTTGGGAGCCACATTGACCTGATTACCCGTGCAAACCACATTCAACTCACCGCCACCGAACACGAACGGCTGAGCCACATTGATACCCTTGGCGTCATCACCAGTGCACTTGATGTTGAGTGTTCCGCCCGTCATGGTCATGTTGTAATCGGCCTTCACGCCAGCGCAACCCGTCGAAACAAGCTCGCCCAGCGAGTCGGTCTCCCACTTGGACGTGCCACTGGTAATGATTGTCGTGCGACCACCGGTGATGTTCACGAGGCTATCGCAATTGATGCCCTTGGCACCATCGGCAGCAATCTCCATGTTGATGACACCGCCCTTGATATAGACATAGTCCTTGGCCTTGATGCCATGGCCACTGGTGCTGTTCAAATAGAGATTGCAACCCGGGCGCACGAACACATAGTCATCGCTTGCCATGCAATGCTTGCCCTGGCTGTAGATGTTGAGCGTGCCCTTGCCACTCACCAAAATCTGTCCCTCGCTGAACAGGGCGCCTTTCTGGTCCTCGTTCTCGACCATCGAGTAGGTGGCACCGTCACGCAGGGTGTTTTCGGTTCCCTCGTTAATCACCACATAGAACGACTTGCCACACTGGTTATTAACTGCTGCGCCATTGGGGTTGGTAATATCGACACCATTGAGTTGCAGCTGGAATTTCTTGTCGCTATAGAACTTGAGCGACCCGTTGGATGTCGTTCCGCTCACGATGTAACGCACTCGCTTGGCAGCGCTCGTACAGGTCACGTGGGCGCCATCAACGTTCACGATGACTGAACTGGGATTACCGGTAACCGTCGCCGTTTCCCCATCAAAATTGATGCGGACTGTTGTGGCCCATACCGTATTCTCCACATAGTCACCATAATCGAGCGCATCCTCATCATCAGGAATGGTCTCACCCGGCTCTTCCAGCGGGCTGAAGTCCAGCGAAATGTCCTTAGGAGTCAATGTCGAGGGACCGCCACCAAGCAGGATGTCGATAATCAGGTTAATATCGCTGATATTTACCTCGCCATCGCGGTTCACGTCACCGCTAGGGTCAGAATTGTCTCTCAAAATGATGTCGATGACAGCATTGATGTCACTGATGTTCACTTCACCGTCATTGTTCACGTCGCCGATTATAGCCGCGTTTGCCGTGAAACCAGTCATTAACACCACGATTGCAATGAATAACTTTTTCATAGCCTTAACCTTTCACACTATGTTTTTTAGTGATTTCAATCATTAATATTCAATCAGCAGCACTTTGGCCTTCTTTTCATAGGTTTTATAGCCCGTTGCCACGCTCGTCGTGCCTTCCACCTCCATGGGATCACTACGGCGACTGTAAGAGTAGAAATATCCGCCACTGATGCTGAAGTTGCCGTCGATTTTTACACCCTTGGGCTTCTTGATCTTTTTTGTACCCTCAGCTACAGCGACCAGCGCGCCGCCCTTGAAGTCCACGTTCTGCTTGGCATTGAGTCCCTTACCACCGTCGCCGGTAGCCCTGAGGCGCAAAGTGCCGTTGGTCACCGTGAGCAGGGTGTCACACGCCAGTGCAGCACATGCAGTTGTATCGATAATCTCGTCCTCGGTGGTAATGCGGGTATCGCCGTAACTGATGGCGGTCACACGTCCGCCATTAACGGTCATCGGACCCTCGCTGCGCAGACCCTTGGCACCATCGCCCGTCGTCTCCACATTAATGACACCGCCATCGATGATGATGCCGTCATTGGCACGAATGCCGTCGAGGGCCGTGCTATTGACATAAATCTTCACTCCCGGACGGATGCGGATATAGTCATCGCTGCGGATGCCCGCGCGACCCACGGCATTGACTGCCAACTCGCCATGACCGCTAAAGATGATTTGCCCCTCGCTAAAGAGGGCCGACTTCTGGTCTTCCTCGTCAACCATGACATAGTTGGCGCCATCCTGCAATCGGTTGACGGTGCCGTCAGCCACCACGACGTAGAGCGACTTGCTACCCTGGTTATTGATGGCAGCGCCATTGGGATTGGTAATCTCCGCCCCATTGAGCAAAATCTGGAAACGCTTGTCGCCATAGATCTTTAACGAGCCGTTGCTCGTCTGGCCGCTCACGACAAACTTAACAGGTCCCGACATATTCACAACCGTGACATGGGCTCCGTCAGTCTGAACCATCACTCCAGGAACCGTTCCTGTAATGACAGCGTTTTCACCATTAAGGTCAATGTTGATTACCTTGTTCCATGGGCTGTTCTCCACATAGTCGTTATAGGCCGAATCGTTCTCATCGGTGACAGGCACATCGGGTATCTCGCTCAATGCGCTGAAATCCAACTCTACCTCGGCAGGCTCGACTTGATACTCTGCGATGATGTCGCTAAAGTCGGTGTCGTCCTTCTCACACGAGGACAGCACGAGTCCTAACGCTAAGACCACCAGCCCAAAATATATCTTTTTCATCTTGCTCTCCATTGCTAGAACTTATAAGTGTAGCCCAAACCCAGCATGTGGATATTGGGATCGCTACTGTGACTGCCCGTTAACTGATAACGGTAATAAAGCTTGAAATCATGGGTCTTCTTGATGGTATGATCCACACCCACGATGAAGCGCGTCTTGTCGAGATGCTTGGAATGATGGAACTCAACACTAGCAAACGGGTCAAACTTGCAGCGCGGTATGTCCCACTCAGCCTGTAAGCGGCTGCGCAGCACGTTCTTGCCCTTGCCGCGCACCTTATGGTCTTCCCATTCAGCCTCGTCGAAGTCGAAGTTGTCGATCATCTTCTCGGGGCGATAGGTGTACTGCCAGCGCTCGCGCAGGCTGAATTCCACGCGCCGAACCTTGTAACTGGCCGTGAGCGACACGTTAAAACGGTGACGCAGGCCCCAATAACTGGGCCGCCAGTTGTTGTAGCTCAAGTCGTCATTATAAGTGATTTCCTCACGGTTGTTCTCGATGAGCAGGTTATATCCACCACTAGCCTTTAGCCATGGCAACAGCTTATAGCTCACCGAAGCCCCGAGACTCACTCGCTCGGCAGTGCGGAAATCATTGCGAGAACGGAATTCGACCTCAAATCCCGCATTCAAACCCTTGCGGATCTTGCGCGATGCCTCGGCCGACAAAATCAGGCCCGAGTCATCGGCCTGCAGTCCCTGAGACATTAACGCTGTGAACAAGAGCACCAGCAGGATCAGCCGTTTTCTTTTACATCTTGCCATTCGTCTCTGTGGATTTTTAGCGTATCGTTGATTTGCGTCTCAGCGCTACCATCATTCTCATATTCTATCTTAATGATCGCGCTGTCCTTGAGGAAATCAATCGAGCCTATGTTCAATTTCGTGATTTTCAATCCAGTCCGCTTAGCCAAATCCTCAAGCAGTTCTTCGCGTCGTTCAGGTGTGATCAACTCGATGCGGTCATACAGGATGAGCTTGCTGGCCAAGTTTTTGCGCAGTACAAAGGTCTCAAACATCCAGATGAGCAACGCTATTGCCAGGTTAGGTACGACCAGTTCAGCCACACTCATCGTGCCAGCCAGCGCATTGACCACCGACAGACAGATAACACTGAACATATAGGTCATCTCGCGCACTGGAATCGTCTCGGTGCGGTATCTCAAGATACCAAAAATGGCAAACAATCCTAGGGCAAAACCGATCTTCACCTTGACACTGCCTAGCAGATATATCAGGAAGAAAATGCTCACACTGAGCAATATAAGCGTAAAGAAATAGTCACGGCGATGGGTCTTACGGTAATAGAGGCAGTGGACGATGAACCAAACGAACAACATGAAGAAACCAAAACGGATCAACATTTCGGTTAAACTGGCTGTATCTATCAGTCTGAGCCCACCGTTCTTTACGACGACCTCATGAACGGCATCAAGCTCGTTTTCTAAACCTAAATCCTGTAATAAAAACATATGCGTTATTCTTGATGGTTAAGCTTATATTGATTAAATGATTATACTCTTGACAGCAGACGCTCCACCATGTGGAGGCGTTCCTTGAAATTGTTGCGTTTCAGCGAGGGATTGGTCAAGGCCGAACCCATGCAGTACTTGCTGAAACCGCTGGGCTTGATGCGCAACTCTCGCAACATTCCCAGCACGGGCGACGGCTGCAGGCCGTCACGCTTCAGCTCGATAATGGCCAACCCCGTCAGGTCAACATCCCTGCCCGTGACCAGGTTGTGGAAACACAGGTCGGTGTCGATGGTCAACCGCTCGGTCTTGGCCTTGTTGACCAGCGTGATGCGGTGGAAATGGTTCTCCATGTGCTCGCTCAGGATGGTCGGGTCGTAGCGCAGGTGCTTACGCAGGAACGCGTCATAGGCCCTGTATTGATCATCCTGTCGCTGGAACCTGATGTCATGGTCGGGGTTCAACGGGTCAAACCCTACCATATCGACACGCTTCTTTTTTGTGCGGCCATGATTGTTCTTGGTCTTGACCTCCAGGAAATTGAGCCCCGAATCCACATAGGAGCGGATGCGCAGTTTCTGGCGCCCGGCGTGACCGTTCTGGTGCACGATATACATGTTGTTGTCGGGCGTGTCAAAATAGGCCGTGTAGTAATTGGCGTTGCGAATGCCCTCATTTTCCTGGATGCGGTAATCATCCTTGGCCAGCATCAACAGTAATTTAAGCCGGTCAACCGTCGTCACAAACTTGGTGTCCGTACGGTTCATCAGCTTAATGCCACTCATCTCATCAAGCGAGATAGGCTGGAACGATTTGATGATACCCTCCATGAAAATCGGCGCAAATATAGGCATTTAAACGCAATCTTTAGCTTTCATCGTACATTTATAACGTAAAATTCAACAAATTAATGCTTTCCATCAACAAAAAAGGTTAGAGGCGCCAGGTTTTAGGCGTTAGGGAGGCATCCGCTCTGTAGGGCCTCGCCTTGGCGTGGCCGCTCCCAACCCCGCGCTAAGCCGCTAAGGTTTTAGGTTGGAAGACAAGAAGGACAACAAAAACAATTTTTATAATGATTACGCTGATTTTTACTGATTTATAAATGAAAAATCGCGTTAATTCGCGTCATTCGCGTTTGAAAAATGTTCGCGGGGATGGAAGTGTGGGGCACAATGCAAGCTGCCCGCCGGAGGGTGATGATGGCGGGCAGCGCAGGTCGTGATGAATTTAATTATACTCCTAAAGAGCACTATTGGAGCAAATCATCCTTTACCTTCTTCGGGCGAAGAAGAGATATAATGAGGGGGCCTTTCCTCCACAGCGGCTCACGCCGCCGCTCACCATGGCCCGTTTTTCCTCGCTTACTGCTGAATGAGCAGCATGTCGATGAGCGCTGTCACGTCAGCGATGCTCAAGCGGTTGTCCATGTTGATGTCGCCCGGCATGTTGAAGCTGTCGGCGCCACCGCTACCCAGCAGTATGTCGATGAGCGCCGTCACGTCGGCGATGGTGAGTTTGCCGTCGCCGTTCACGTCACCAACGATCGCTGCGGGCTCCTTGTAGCGCATGCCCTTGTAGATGATCTGGCCGTCCTTGATGACGTGGCTCAGGCCCCAGTACTCCTGGTAGTCGGCATCGGAATCGGGCTTGCGGGTGAAGGGCGTCAACAGGTCGCCCATGTCGCGGCTGTCAAAGCCGATGCCCTCAACCACATAGCATAGAGGCTTATCCCCATCGCCGTAATAGGCATAGCGTTTACATTTGTAGCCTTCAATCCAGACTGGCTCCACTTCCACGAAGTTCTCAAGGGTCAAGTCTTCTCCCAACTGCAACTGGTTAAAGTACATAATCGGATTGTCGCCACTCAGTACCGACTCAAAATATTCGTACGGGATAAAAGCGTAAAGTGTATTATTCCAATGCATCATTAGCCGTTCTGGGCTGTTCTTGTATAAATCTAAGATGGCTTTGTTATACTGGAAATTGACCCCACCATAACAATCCCTGATCGCTGCTATCACGCTGTCCTGCTCACTGTCAAACGAATCCCCTTCATAGTAATGGCAAAGCTTCCATGCCCAGTTATTCTCGTCTTTGAATTCATAGGTATAATAGCATCTTGTCGTGTCACCGTGCTCAATGATAACGCGCTCGTTCACCCACTGCACACCCTCGCGGATGAGTGGTGGGACGTCGTCTTCCCTAACGTTGTAATGTTCAGACCTATAGATAACCTTTCCGTTCTCGATGACATGGCTCAAATGCATTTGATACTGACTGGATTTTCGGTCGGATGGGAAAGCCAGCGGATAACCTTGAACCAACCCGTCACATCCGATGCCCTCAATAAAGCAGGCGCCATACATTATCCGGGTTTGAAACACATAACGCGTTACGCTCCGGTCTCCTACCATAATCGTCTGGGGTTTCACCTGGTGAATGACATAGGGGTTTTGGGGGATCTTGCTCATGATAAACCCTTCAGGGTCGTTGAAGTCATACAGGACAAATTCCCTGCCTGCCCTGATGTCCTCTGCAATCGTACTATCATTTAAACAGTCAATCGGGCAATCCTCGTAGGTCTTGCCGTCGGGCACGATGGCATAAACCACCTTGCCCTCCTCTCGCATATACACAGGGATGGTGTCGTTGTTCGGGTCGATATCTTCACCACTATACATGTGCATCGCCTTGTAGGTTTTGTCATTGAAGACGGCTTCTCCCTTGAACTCCAAGGTGAAGAAATGCTCAATCGTATAATTATTTATTGGAAGTTTCTTTGAAGAGCATACCCATTTCACGTTTTCACGCACAAAAGGGATGTATTCATTATTTTGGGCGACCGACTGAGTTATTCCATATAGCGCTAAAATTGATAAAATAAAAATCTTTTTCATAATTGTAAATATTAAAATATTGATAATTAAATAATTAATGATTATTTATTATTTATTATAAGTGGAGGGCTTTACCGATGATGACATGCGAGCCCGCGGGAAGCGACGAGATGTCAAAAGTGTCATACGTCCCGCTAACATGGGTGGACATCTCGACAGTGTTGGTCACCGGCGACGAAATCTCCACGTCATAGTAACTCACAACCCCTCCACCGTCAATAATAATATCCTGCGTCTTAACATCATGATTATAAAAAGCGTCAGGCATTTCAAAGTACAATGGATGTGAGCGATCATCTATTACCCCAGCACCTTGGTTACTCAACACAATCTTTTCTGGTGCACTAAAGGCGTATAGACTAAAAAAAGAAAACAATAAAAAAGTAATTAAGTGTTTCATCATAATATAAGGAATTAGTTTATTCTACTTTTTCCTGCAAAAATATAGTGATATTTTTTATGTGACAAATAATGAAATCAATGTTAATTATTCACATCGTTCACATTCTACAATTAATTAAAAATCAAACCATTATACACGTTATTGCATTTCTATAGGGCAAAAAAAAGACAAAAAACACACCTACAAGGTGTATTTTGGGGCCAAATGTGAATTTTGGGAGAAAAATGTGAATCGAAAAACTATTGTTTTCTGTAGCGCGCTTTCCTGCTCTATTCCATTATTAAATGTTCCAGGTATTCCTGTAGAGACATGTTCAGCCCCATTTTGCTGGCTAAGATTTTGCGTTTATTAAGCACATAGTTAGGAGAATAGTCCAGTATGATAGCCATGACAACATAGGAAAATCCACAGCACGAGAGTTCAATAAATCTCAGGTCTTTTTCTTTTAAATGATAAGTCTGTTCAAGGTTTGAGATGATGCCATGATGCTTTTTGTCCAAATAAGCTCTCAGCTCGTTCCAAAAATCATCATTGGCCACATCCACGATGGTCTCCTTGATTTGCTGAGCCACCTGGGATGTTGAGCCACGTACCCCGTTCTTGGAGGATAATCTAATGAGTGCAACAAGATTGGAGAGCAACCGTTCAATTATACCATTCTTGTCTTCTAGTCTATTAAGCATTTTTTCATAATTCTCGGTGTTCACTTCTTCCAGATTCTTGATGATGCTTTTAGTGCGGTGCAGTCGGCTTAGATATAATATAGTCAATAAAACAATTACTGCAATTGTCACTATTGATAATCCTATAATTGCCCATTGGAGGCGGTTAAGATTAGACTGATTGTGCTTGTGTTTGAGTAGATTAAATTCATTTTCTATGCTCTCAACAACATATTTATCTCTATTGTCCAAAATAGAGTCGCTCAGACGGCTGGAGGCTGCGGTGTACTGATGACTTAGTGATTGATTCCCTGCTTGCTGTGCGATGATTGAGAGGATTTCATTTTTTCTAATTAAAATATGTGTTATATCATCGGGTTCAAGTTTCTCATCAACATTTGTTAGGAAAAACATGGCAGAATCCAGCTTATTCTCTTTAGCATAAAGAAAGGCCAAATCCATCAACATATCGTTGTTAATATATTGGTTGTAATGATTTAAACAGTGCAAAGCAATATGTTTGGCCACTTGCTGTGTTGAATCCGTACGTGAAAGTTGTCTACATTTTAACTCAAGTAAAAAGCATAATTTATTATTATTCTCAAATTCATTGGCCAAGTTTAAAGCCATATTGAAAAGCGTATCTTGCTCATTAAGATGTGTAATGCCATTCATCATAAACATGCGGCATAGATTATTCAGCTGCATCTTTTTATTACCTGTAAGCCTATGGTATTGATATGCTTGATTATACTTTTCATAACAAGTTTGCTCATCCCCATAGCTTTTTCTGTACAAGTCTGCTATCCTAGTATTGATTTGTCCCAGGTTGGCGTAGTCCTTAGGGTCGGCGGTGACTTCGGCGGTCTTGTAGTAATACATGGCGCTGTCGACGTGGCCCAGCTCCTCCATCACTGCCCCCTTGTAGAGGTAGGCGCGCGTGAGCTTCTCGCGCTCGCCGCTGTGGGCACTGTACCAGGTCATGGCGCTCGTGATGGCGCTGTCGTCACCGGCAGTGATGTCGGCATAGCATTTGTAGCGAGCCTGGGTGAGCAACAGGTCGCGGTAAGCGAGGTTGGCGTCGCCTGCCAGGCTGTCGAGGACGCTCACGATGGCCAGGGCGCTGTCAGGGGCGGGCTGCATCAGGCTGTCGGCCGCCACGAGCCGCGCGTCATAGCGGCGCAACCCGTCACAGCCCGTGACCGCCGCCACGAGCACCAACATCAGCAATATGACCACCAAAACTTTTTTCATCCCCTATTGATATAACGCTCAAAGCCGTTGATTATTTTACCCAGCGGGCCAACTAGTATAGTTCAGCACTAGAAACCAGCATCAAAAAAGAAGAATCCCCTACCGCGGTGATTGCGGCAGGGGATTGTTAGATAAATGAGTCCCGAAAGACGCTTGGCCAAACCGTGATGAGCCCAAAAGGCTAGTTCATGGGGGCCATGTCAAAACCAAGGCGCACACCATCAAATTGCTTGCTCAAGTCACCAACCGTCTGCAAAGTGGTATTACCGCTCACAGCAGCTACCGCCTGCAACACCTTCAACAGGTTCTTGCTCTCAAAGGTGAAGGCAAGTCCGCGGGTCGTGCGGGTGACATAGACGTTTGAACTGAACAACATTGTCTTGATCTTGATGGTCGCGTTAGTCGGATCATAGGTATAGGTGCCACTCAAGGGAATACCCTTGACGTAGGCGGAAAACTGATGATCCTGAGTGAACTGGAATTGCGTGTTGTTTGCACTGATGCCCAATGTGTTATAAACGGGCAACAGCTTCTCCTTGCAAGTCTCGGCAGCCACCGCGCCACCGGCCTTTGCCAGCAGGTTCTCGCTAGTGAAAGCGCAGCCTGGCCCTGAATAGCACCATGCCCCATATAGTTCGCTCTCGTTAACCTGCACACTGCCGATGACCAATCCCAACAGTCCGTCAACCGTGTTACCGCCCAGGCCGCCTAAAACGCCGCCCAATACACCTCCCAGGATGTCGCCCAAGCCGCCACCCTGGCCAGTGCCGTTACCAGTATCTCCTCCCAAGCCTCCGAGGCCTTCCAACAGGCCTGTCGTACAACCTGAACCGAGAAGCAGCACGGCTGCCAGAATTGACATGTAAATCTTTTTCATTGTTTCTATTTTTGGTTAATAATAATCGTTACTGGGGGCAAATATATGTATTTTTTACAACTTATCCGCCACTTTATCACATTTTATTTACCATTATTCAGGATATACGCTCTTTTTTTCATCAGGCGATGGGACCATGGATTGGCAGTATGGAAATATTTGCTATCTTTGCACTTCGTGACCCTAACCCACTATGACCAACCTATGATTACGGCAACAGGCTTTGACGAGTTAAAAAACACGGTCAGGTACCTGGAAGAGGTGCCCTTTGACGTGACGCGCAAGAACCTCTACACGGCTGATGAACTATATGAGGGTTTCTGCCTTGACGATGAGGAGAGCTTCCAAAACTGCTTCGACAACAAGGTTTATCAACTGTATAAAACCACGGGACGACATGCTCAAATCGTGAACGAAATGTTAGCGCGGACACTTCACGATTACTGTATCCACACGGCGTTGGCTCGTTTCTTTGCGGAGCATGACCCACACCGTTGCGTCGGCATCATGGGTGGACACAACTTATTGAGAACCGACAAGATGTTTCGTGAAATCGCGGCCTTGAGCAAGCGGCTCACCGAACTGGGCTTCGTCATGCTCAGTGGTGGTGGACCCGGAGCGATGGAAGCGACACATCTGGGAGCGTGGATGGCGGGGAGGCCCAAAAGGGAACTTGACGAGGCGTTGGAAACGCTATCGGCAATTCCGTCATTCAAGGACAAAGGTTGGCTAAGCTCGGCATTTAATATCATCTCACGATATCCTCGACGCAAAAAGTATGTGAGTTTGGGCATTCCAACATGGCTTTACGGCCACGAGCCCTCGACTCCGTTTGCGACCCACATCGCCAAGTTCTTTGAGAACAGCCTGCGAGAGGACAACATCCTTACCCTCGCTTTTGGCGGCATCATCTATGCTCCTGGCAGCGCGGGCACCCTGCAGGAAATCTTCCAGGAAGCGGTACAGGATCATTACCTTTCCTTTGGTTTCGCTAGTCCCATGGTTTTCTTGGGTAAGCAATTCTGGACCGAGGAAATCCCAGTCTATCCCTTGCTTGTCCACTTGATGGAAACCGGCAAATACAAGAATCTGTTGCTTTCTCTTTCTGATGACATCAACGAGGTCGTCAACATCATCGAGCAGTTCAGCCAGCGGGATGCAGCGCTAGCTTACCAGTAACATTCCCTCAACATTAAACCAGCAAACTGCCCTCGGCGACGATGACACTATCGCCGCCCACCCAAATGCTGCCATCGGCATGCAGGGTGGTAACAACCACCGATGGGCGCTGCATGGCCTCGCCCTGCATGAAGCGGCACTCGTCGCCAGCAGCGACGCGCCCACGGCGTTGCAGGTAGTGGGTCAACGCGGCATTAGCCGTACCTGTAGCCGACTCTTCGGGCACGCCATAGAGCGGCCCAAAATTGCGCACATGAGCCGTGTAGCCGTCATCGGTCAAGGCAAAGGCATGCACCCCGACCACATCGAGTTCCTGGCTCAAGGCTAACAGGGCGGCCATGTCGGGCTGCAAGGCGTTGAGCGACTCCAAGTCCTTGACGGGCATGATGATGTCGGGCAAGCCAGTGGAAACGACTTCTACAGGCAGGTCAGGCCGTTGGAGTGCCTTACCCCCGGCCATAATGTTGTGCAATCGCTCTGGGTCAACTCGCTTGTCAACCACCTTGGGTGTCGCCATCTGCATCATCACTTGGCGCTCAATCCTCACCATGAGGTCACCTGCCAGCGTGTGATTGACGATGGGGAGCCTATCGTCCACCATGCCCCGCCGCCACAACAGGCCAAAAGTGGCGATTGTCGCATGCCCGCACAGGTCCACTTCGCTACACGGCGTGAAATAGCGCAGGTGGAACTCGTCAACAGTTAGCTGCCGAACAAAAGCCGTCTCGCTATAGCGTAACTCGGCTGCAATCTGCAGCATCAGTTGCTCATTAGGGAAATCCCCGTCAAGTAGCACCACTCCAGCGGGGTTGCCGCCAAAGGGCTCACTCGTAAACGCGTCAACGATAAAATATTTCAACCTCATAACTCAACGATGATGATTTTTTATGCTTTGTCTTTAGTGGGTTCCATGTGGATGGTGACATGGGTAGCGCTGCCAAACCGTTGTTTGAGTTCGCGCTCAATGGCGGTAGCGCGCTCGTGGGCATCATCCAGGGGCAGTCTGCCGTCCATGCGCACGTGGGTTTCGATAGCAATGTGGTCGCCAATACGGCGTGTGCGCAGGTTATGGGGCTCAAACACACCGGGAAAAGACTTGATAATTCCCTCTATCTCGCGTTCAGTCTCAGCAGGGAGTGAACTCTCGGTAAGCTCACCGACGCTGCTCTTGAGCAGGTCAATGGCCACCTTAACCAGCATCAGGCCCACAACAATCGAGGCCAGGGGGTCCAACACCGTCCAACGGTCGCCCAATAGGATAGCACCGCCGATGCCAATGGCTGCACCTATCGACGAGAGCGCGTCACTGCGATGATGCCAGGCGTTGGCAATGACCGCCTGGGAATCGAGCGATTTACCGCAGTGGATGGTGTAACGGAACAGTCCCTCCTTGACCACGATGGACAGTAGTGCCGCCCACAAGGCCAACTTGCTCGGCGCTTCAAGCTGCTCACCGCCCAACCAGTCCACAAACTTCAATACACCCGACACGATGATGCCCGTAGCTGCAGCAATCAATGCCAGACCGATAAAAAACGTGGCAAACGTCTCAAATTTGCCGTGACCATAGTCGTGGGACTCGTCTTGTGGCTTGGCGCTGATTTTCACAAACAACAGCACGATCAGGTCGGTGAAAAAATCCGACAGCGAGTGCACCGCGTCGGCAATCATCGCCGAGCTGTGGCCCAACGTGCCCGCGATGAACTTGAAGGTCAGCAGCACGACATTGCCCACGCTGCCCACAAGCGTCACCTTATATATTTCATGCTCTCGTTTCATCTTAATGCCTCATGTCAGCAATAAAGCCGCAAAGTTGTAAAATGTTTTTGAAATACACAATAATTCCCGTTCTGATAATCAAAGTATTTACCAGTTATGGCAATAATTAAAAAAATAGTTGTAATTTTGCGATGAGTAGTACTATCGTTTTGGTACCCATAATGAGCTTTTCGGTTGATTAATCACTAAAAATGTATAGATTATATGAGGCATTATCTGAAGAATCTGGAGGATACTATCCGCAATCATTGGGATCTAAAGGCCCTGTGCGACTACGGCGGCGACAATTTTACCTATGCCGATCTGGCCAAAAACATTGAGCGGTTCCGCATTTTTTTCTCGGCTACCGGCATTGGTAAGGGCGATAAAATTGCGATTTGTGCGCGCAATTCAGCCCGTTGGGCCATGACTTTTTGGGGTGTCAATGTCAATGGGCGCGTGGCCGTGCCCCTGTTGGCCGACTTTCATCCCGACAACGTCTCCAACCTGACGAACCATTCCGACAGCGTTTTGCTCTTCGTCGACGATGATATCTGGGCAAAACTCAATCCCGACGATATGCCCAACCTCAAGGCCGCCATCAACGTCAAGGACGGCAAGCTGCTGTGGAACCGCGACAAGGATGTAGCCCAAGCCTGGGAACAACGCGAGGACGCTTTCGCCCAGCAATACCCCGATGGCATGTCGCCCGAGCATGTCGCTTTTAACACCGACAATGGCAACGATTTGGCCATCATTAATTACACGTCAGGCACCACCGGTAACCCCAAGGGCGTGATGCTCACTTATGACGCCATGTCCGATACCGATGACTTTGCCAACAGCCATTTCCCGAATACTCCTGGCCAAACCATCGTCTCGATGTTGCCGCTGGCCCACATGTACGGATTGGCCATCGAGTTCATCCACCCCAATGTGGATGGTGTGACGGTCTATTTCCTTGGAAAAACCCCATCGCCCACTACCCTGCTCAAGGCCATGCAGGAAATCAAGCCCTACATGGTAGTCACGGTACCGCTGGTGATGGAAAAAATCTATGCCAATTCCATCAAGCCCGCGATGGAGAAGCGCAAAAAGCTGCTCAACATTCCCGGCATGAATTTAATCGTCTATAGAATCATTCGCAAAACAATCCTGCGTGTCTTCGGCGGACAAGTGCAATGCTTTATCATGGGCGGCGCGGCTCTCAACCCCGAGGCCGAGCAATGCTTCAAGAAAATCCGCCTGCCCTATACCGTGGGCTATGGCATGACCGAAGCCTGCCCCCTGCTGGGATATGAATGGTGGACCGACTTCGTCCCGGGCTCTTGCGGAAAACCGATACATGAGCTCCGCATTGACTCTGAAGATCCCGAAAACATTCCGGGCGAGATCCAAGCGCGCGGCCGCAACCTCACAATCGGCTATTACAAGAACCCCGAAGCTACCGAAGCCTCCTTTACCGAGGACGGATGGTTCCGCACGGGTGACCTCGGCGTGATAGACAAGGACGGCAACATCTTCATCCGTGGCCGCATCAAGTCGATGATTCTCAACTCCTCAGGCCAGAATATCTACCCCGAAGAGGTCGAGGCCGTTCTGTCCAACTGCGAGTATGTTGACGAGTGCCTTGTGGTCGATCGCGACGGCAAGATTGTCGCTCTGGTATATTCCGATCTCCCTAAGGATATGGACGAAGAGACCCGCGCTGCCATACCGGGCAACATTCGCGATGCCGCCAACAAGTCCTTACCGGCTTACAGCAAGATCTCAAAGGTGGAAATGGTCAACGCTCCATTTGAGAAAACGCCCAAAATGAGCATCAAGCGCTTCCTCTACCACTAAACCATTGAAGCGAGATTTAGTGGCTCAATCAACCAAGAGATTATCAAAATAACACCTCTCCCGCTTGAATGCGGGAGAGGTGTTTAATTCATTCCTCGAGCCTGAACTCCAATTCCTCCAAATCGTCACCAATATCATTATCCATCCATGACGGCTCGGTACAAACTCCAACCACGTAGAGAATAAGCCATTCAATAAGCTTCCACACACCATCTATTTGGTAATATATGGTGAGATACGGTAGCCAGATTAAAAGAGTAATGCCAAGAAAATTTCTTATCTGGACCCACTTTCTCAACCTTTGGGCAAATGGAAGATACTGCTTAGGGCTGGCAGCAAGATTCATGTCGCTAATCAATTTTTTATTGATTATGAAGGACACAAAGTACATCAACACAAAGGCCCCAACCACGAAGGCCCCTAGCCTCCAATTCACATATATCTTTTCGTCCCACTCCACTACCATAAGCACTAGCAGAGCTCCAGCCAAAATGCCCAGTCTATACTTTGCATCATCTTCTGGACGACTGATTTTAAAGACTACAAAGCCGCACACCACAATGGTCCAAACTACGATGCTCCCTAGCCACAAATTCACATACGTCTTGCCGAACCAATCCAGGGCAACAAGCACTAAGAAAATCACAGTGAAATAGAGCAGGCTAATCTTATCCTTCTTGAGAAACAACTTCTCGGTCTTGATGCTGATGTCCCGGCACAACTCCTTATGTGTTCTTTCCTTGTAAGGAATATATGTCTCTTCTCGTTCCATAATACGATTGCCAGGTCCCTTAAGTCCGTCGCCTGAAGGTCAGAACCCCTTAAATCCTTGCACGCGACCCTTTATTCTATTATACTACTCTACTTTAATCACTGCAAAAATCATTCCACCTTCACTAGATAGCTTGAGTAATCGAGGACGTCGGCGATGCCCCGTGCGCGGATGCCATCAGAAATAGCAGACTTATCAGTTGTTTGAAGTCCATTCCTGGTCAGCAGGGGGCTGGTCCTTACGATTTGATGTGGCCAATGGGTTATTGGGCTGTAAGCGATTTCTTGTATTTCCGGTACACGCTTTTCAGCTGTTTATCAATCTCATTGACTGGTCGGTCGAGCTCGCTTAACCCCACCTCGTAACGAAGGGTGGTCTCAGGGTCCTTCTGTTCATGATATTTCACGATGAGCTTAAGCGTGGGGATACGATATCGTAAGACAGTCTTGAACCTCACCTGTTCACAGTCAGCAAAGGGTACCTTTGTAGCCGAGCCGTCAGTGCCGTAGAAGACGAAGAAGTCAGCACCGACAGCAAATGCGGGTATATCATGACTAGTTTTAGCGGCTTTCCGGAACGATTCGATAGACGACAGTATCACGGCAAGCGTCATTATGCCATAGACAATAAGTATCACGTAACCATGCCAGTCATAGAACATGAACGCCAGATCCCAATGGATAAAGCTGTACACCCCGAAAGCGACAAACGCCACCGACAGGATGGTAAAGAATACCGCCTTTATAGCCGCCAAACCCCGGCGGTAATAATATTGATGTAATATCTCCATAACTTAAACTTTAATCTAGCCCCGACGGGGTCACATCAAAGTGCCCCTCACTCTTACCAGAACAACCATCAGGATACTCAGTCAAAAGCTTCGCCCTTGAAATCGAAATAATAAATATTCCCTTCTGTTTATAGTGAATACTTTACTCTTCCTCATCTTTTTTACATGCATAGAGACCAATACACCAAGCAGATCCAGTGACACAACCACCCAAAGAGTTCAAAAAACTGCTCAGATTTTCATCCTTCACCCACCTGTCAAACCAGCCATTATATGCCATAATTAGAAGGATAACGCTTAGGCCCAAGAAAAAGAAGTAACACAAGACGCTCTGGCGTTGATTGCGAGTCATGTTTTTGTATCGGGCAATGATTTTGCCAATCACCCATAAGTGCAAACATGCAATGCCACCGAGAACAATGATAGTAGCAATGTTATCTGGGATAAAAAACATGCCAATAAAACACAGGATACCCAAAACGATGGCCAAAGTCTTGTACAGGTCGGTCAGTTTGTCTTTAACTTCTTCTTTCATATTTTCAACTGATAAAAACTATAACTGCTGACAAAATTAATACTATTTTAACATGATTCAAGCCCCTGGATGGAAAACTATAATATTAGGTGGGATGGTCGAGGTTGCGGTAAAGCTGATGTGCGCCCCTGTTGTGGTGGTCGAGGACGTCATGGCATCTTGTATGTCCCGAGCACCCCAATGACATGACTTAGGACATCAATCCCACTTTCCAAAAAGCCAAGAAAAACAGGCAACTTACCCATCTAAGAGAAATCCGTCATTTCTATCATGCTGTTTAAAAAAAAACATTATATTTGCGAACACATTTATATAACCATAACCAAAAAAGGAATAGTCTATGAGAAAGAAAATTATTTTGTTATTTATTGTGAGTATGACTGTAGTGGGTTTGTTATCGTTCACTGCAGGCATGGAGTATCAACGTGGTGACGTGAATCAGGATGGTAACGTGAGCATTAAAGATGTCACTTGCCTGATAGATTACCTGTTGAATGGAACATGGGGCGACGAACCTGTCACTCCTGAAGAGCCAGAAGATGAGACCTTTATTGTCAACGGCGTGACCTTCAACATGGTGGCTGTCGAGGGAGGCACCTTCACGATGGGTGCCAGTGATGAAGAGACAGAAGACCAAAGGGAGAAACCAGCCCATCAGGTAACAGTGTCATCCTATCGCATTGGGCAGACCGAAGTCACTCAAGCGCTGTGGCAGGCAGTAATGGGCAGTAACCCAAGCCATTTCTTAGACATCGCCAGCCCTGTGGAAACGGTCACCTGGGATGACTGCCAGACGTTCATCACCGCATTGAACCAAATCACGGGAAGGAACTTCAGACTTCCCACCGAGGCCGAATGGGAATATGCTGCCCGTGGCGGCAAGCAGGGCCAGGGTCACATCTATGCCGGCAGTGCAGCCATCGGTGACGTCGCTTGGTATTATGGGAATGCAAGAAGCAGCACCCATGCCGTTGCCACCAAGGAACCTAACGAGCTGGGCTTGTATGACATGAGCGGCAACGTGCTGGAATGGTGCCAGGATTGGTTCGATTATTACAGCGATGCTCCCCAAACGAACCCAACGGGTCCATCTTTAGGAACTTACCGCGTGTGCCGTGGAGGCTCCTTTGGCAGTGCAGCCAGCAGCTGCCGTGTGTCATTCAGGGTCAACTACTCCCCCACGATCAAGGGTAGCTACCTTGGGATGCGCCTAGCACTTTAGGTGAGTATTCTATTCCCAAAGGATAAAATAATTTGACCCATATAATGAGAAGTGCCTGTAGTGCTGGTGTGTGCTGGCTTTACAGGCATTTCTGCATCACAACAAGCTGTGATGTGGTGGTCGAGAACGTCGGCGGTGCCCCGTGCGCGGATGCCATCAGAAATATCAGACAAATCAGTTGTTGATAAGTGCCTTCGAGGTCGGCGATGGTGCGGGCAAAATCTTTCTAATCACCAAATTTATCAAAATTCAGTGAATAGAGGAGACCTATAAACTGCTGCCCAGGTAGGTGGGGCGGTCGAGGTTGCGGTAGGCGATGGCTTCCATGATGTGGTGGTCGAGGACGTCGGCGGTGCCTTCGAGGTCGGCGATGGTGCGGGCGACTGTGAGGATGCGG